>Ga0070731_10000083_pt1 | contig 186216 bp, 169 predicted proteins | sample Coa_R1_2_FD_66448 | JGI IMG/M metagenome (GOLD analysis project Ga0070731, IMG submission 66448) | Surface soil microbial communities from Centralia Pennsylvania, which are recovering from an underground coalmine fire - Coalmine... | ecosystem: Environmental > Terrestrial > Soil >... | reverse complement strand
GACCTTCTATAATCGATCCCGCCTTCACAGCGGCATCGACTACCACTCACCCATCGAGTTTGAAAACAATCATTTAAACAACTAAACCAAAAGCCCTCTCCACTTTTTCGAAGAAAGATCACTCGATATGAAACGCTGCACGCATCCGTCGGCGCGACGGTTCAGCAGTTGCACGAGGCGATCTCGAAACTCGATGCAGACCTCATAGAACTCGACAAAAAGCAAGAGACGCAATCGAAGGCAACCATCGAAGAAAACAGGAAACTAGCGGTCGCGGAGAGCAGCCTGACTCAAGCGGGCGAAGACTTGCAGCGCATTGATGCTGAGCGCGGAAGCGCCGTCAGCGCACTGCACGCACTCGGAAAGGTCAGGCTTCTCGGCGTGGCGCATGACGATTTCCGCGATGCCGACGCTCTCGATTGGACCACGAAGGGGGCCGTGAACATCGCTCAACGGATTGACTCGTTACTGAAACAGGTCGCGAGCGGCGACGAGGACTGGAAGCGGAACCAGGACGCCATTCTTACACACATCGAAGATCTCAAACGAACGCTGTTGCAGTGCGAGTTCACCGCGGAACCCACGGCGACCGAGGACGGCATCTTCATCGTGAATGTTCCGTTTCAAGGCCAGACCTGCACGATGGTCGAGCTGCGCGAAGCACTCGCGTCCGACATTACCACCCGTCACACGCTGCTCGCGGCGCGCGAGCGCGAGGTGATCGAGAAGTATTTGCTGGAGGAAGCCGCGAGCGAGCTTCACGTCCGACTTCGCGAAGGGGAGGCGTGGGTGCGTAAGGCAAATGAAGAACTTATCGCTCGCCCGATGGGAACAGGAATGACGTTGCGCTTCGATTGGCAACCGCGCGACGATGGCCCATCTGGATTGGTTGCAGCGCGCAAGCAGTTGCTCCGATTGAGCAGTGTCTGGTCGCCGGCCGAGCGAAATGCGCTGGGCGACTTTCTGCACGAGCAAATCAATCTTGTTCGTCAAACCAATGTATCTCGCGGCTGGCAGAAGAATCTCGAGGAGGCGCTCGATTATCGTCGCTGGCACCGATTCACGATCATGCAAAAGCGGGACGGTGAATGGAAACGGCTCACGAAGCGCACCCACGGGACTGGCTCAGGCGGGGAGAAAGCCGTCGCGTTGACGCTGCCGCAATTTGCGGCCGCGGCGGCTCATTACCGCAGCGTGCCTCATGCTCCGCGTCTGATCTTGCTTGATGAGGCATTCGTCGGCGTTGATTCGGATATGCGCCGAAAGTGCATGGACCTGCTGACGATTTTCGACTTGGACCTCGTGATGACCAGTGAACGGGAATGGGGCTGTTATCCCACCGTTCCGGCGCTCGCGATCTACCAACTCGCGCGGCGCGACGGCATCGACGCGGTGGGTATCACGCGATGGATTTGGAATGGTAAAGTGCCGGTAACCGTGGACAGCCCGGTCGTCAAAGCCAGCGCTCCCGATGCGCCTCCGCCGGCGCCAACCGAACTTCAATTCGATGCCGTCTGATGCCGCTGGATTTCCTGCCGACCTGCCCAGGTTGAAGAAAAATCTCGGCGCACCTGAGTGCGCTCGATTGCTAAGCCGTCTTCGCGAGTGGCTTGAAAATGGAGACACGCTCGATGGCACAATCACGCTGTCGAAAGCTACGGAAGCGGAGCGAGAACATCTTGCGGCGCTATTTGGCGCAGCACCGTCGCGGAGCATCGATTTGCGAGTGAACCTGCGACAACTCGATGAATGTCTTCGTCATGCGGAGCTTGCGGATTCTTTGCCCCAAGCCGTTGAAGCTTTGTGCGGCCCCGTGCAGAATCGGCGTGCGGATCGCGACGCACGAGAAGAACGCTGGATGCTCATTTTTGCATCGGCTCGCATTGCCGTCGCATCGCAGCCGGATCTGCTGAGTTGGCTCGACGAGCTGCGGAGTCGGGGCATCCTGCGGCGCCTCACCGGTAACGGCGCCGATACCGCCGAGCGCCTGCTCGGTGCCGCCATCGCCGTCCTTGCGCGGCTGCCCGTGAACGACGTCCCGCTCCCACGGTTTGCAGCGGAGGCGCTCGGAGGCGACAGCCATGCCCTTGATGCTGATCGCGCCGTAACGGGCTTGGTGTTGCGAGCGCTCGCACGGCGGGCAGGCCTCGATCGATGGGACGACGCCGAGAGCCGTCGCGACGTTTGGGCCTCGGTCGGCGTGATCGCGGATGAGCTCAGCGCACCAGTTCTCACGCTGAATCTTCCCGCGCTCCCAACCAACACCGCAGGTCGTCAACTCCGTCTGCTCGCCGAGTCCGGCGAGCCTGCCTACCTCACCGTGCGGCAACTTCTGCGCGCCGCGCCGCAGTTCGAGCAGGGCGAGGGCCAGATGATTTTCGTTTGTGAAAATCCTACCGTGATTGTCGCAGCCGCCAACGCGCTCGGCCCTGCGTGTGCGCCGCTCGTTTGCATTCAAGGCCAACTCAAGACCTCCGCGCGCCTCCTTCTCAAGAAGGTCTCCGATGCCGGTTGGCAACTCGCATATCACGGAGATTTCGACTGGCCAGGGCTGCAAATCGCCACCCATGTCTTCAAGCGACTAGGCGCCAGCCCGTGGCGAATGAGCACTATGGACTATAAATCCGCAGAGCCGTCGTCGGTGGCGTTATCCGGCCCCGAAGTGTCCGCTCTGTGGGATCCCGACCTCACAGTCACGATGAAAAATGCCGGTCACGCAGTGCTCGATGATCTGTTGCTCGACCTGGGGAGATAAGGGAGTCAATATTCGTCTCAATCAGTGGCTGCGAGACAAAGTCTGCTGCTATTTCCCGTTGAATTCCGATTCCCACTGTTTCAACCCGGCAATCATTCCGTCGAATTCCGGCGGTTCGCCGAAGAACATTTGCTGCATCTTCGCGTAATCCTGCCGCAGTGCATCCAATCGGTGTTCCGGCGGCACGACGCGCAACGAACCCTTGGCCGCCTCGCCGTAGTTCGCCCAAGAAGATTTGAAGAAGAGATTTTTGTGCTCCGCCACGCGCGCGAGCAAATCCAACTTTGCGGTCGCTGATTCCGACACACCCATGCGAATCAACTCATGGAAGTCGCAGTAGTGCCGCCCCCTGGCATAGCCTTCTCCGCCGGACGGTGAAACTCCGCGTGCAAGATCGTCGCCTTTTCCCAGAACGTCCGCTCGACCGACAGCACTTTGAGCGCGCAAGACGCTTCCCGAAAGCCTGTTGGAAACTGTTCCGCCACATACGGCGTGACAGTATTCTTTTCGCACGGCCAATGGTCCGCCCGCGCGCCCATTTCGATCTTCACCACCCGCCGGATGTAGCCCGCCGCGTCCGGCGCAAAGCTCGTGGGATAGGCGAACAACAATGTCTGCCTGTCCGGATCATCATCATCCGGACGCAGCGACCACTCGTCTTCGTGGCGAACCTTCGACTGGATTGCCGCTTCCAATGCGGGCAGCAATTCAACGGCGATTTTCTGCTGGCAGGCACTTTTGAGCGCCTCAATACGGCGCTGCTTCTCCTTGTTGCTTCCGCCCGCCTCCGGTTCGTTCGTTCCGCCAAAACCGAGAAAGCCCCGGTCAATCGAAACATCAATATCCTCGGAAAAGCGTTCGATGATCTTGAACACCTTCGACAACGATGTGCCGCCCTTGAAAATCAGATGCTCGCCAATCACCGGCAGTCGGAACAACTCTTTCAAAGTCCAGCACACCCAGAAATCCTTTTCGACGATCTGCGCCTGCATGTTGCGCGGCACGGCGGTTCCCTCGAAGAAAATCCTCCGCTCCTCCGGGCTCAATTTTACAAAGTCATCCATTTATGCATTTGCCGCCAGACGCCGCATGATGTCTCCAATCCAAGCTGGAGCGTAGCCCGCGTCCTTCGGCAATTGCTTCCGGTCATCTGCCGACAGCTTGCCGTCAAGACGCTTCACCGTGTCTTCGTTCACATGCGCCTTGCCCAAGTAACGCAGGGCTTGAATCACCAGACCGCTGATGCTTCCGGCGGTGGCCATGATGCGCGGAGACGTTTGCTTGAGGGCGATTTCCAGGTTGCCAATCCGGATGCGCTTGCTCCGCCCATCCGTCAGAAAAACCACCTTGGCCGGCACTTGGTCTGACAACCCCAGTAGATTCGCCGCATACGCTCCGGTCGGCTGCAACCGCGTTCCGCCTTTTCCAGCCAGCGCTTTGGCTACCTTGTCCACACTTGGCGCCGTCAACCCCACGATGGGATGCCGCCGGGGAATATCATACAACCCGCGCGCCACGCGGCGGATTGACGCCGCCGACGCCATTCTTGAAAGCGCCTTGTCCACCGCGTCCCGCGTGCCGAGGTCAAGGAAGTCGGTTGGAGAGAATACCCAGCCATCCCCGCGCGCTTTGATGCGCGCAAGCATCGTCCGATCAATTGGATTCGCCACTTTCATTTAAGTCTATTGTCAGAAATATGTATGCTCTTTTCTGACAATAACAAGCCCAGATTTCATGGCTTTTCGCAGCAAAAGAATCCAGTCATCGTCAGCAACGACCAGCACGAGATTAAAATCTACGCGACCGAGAGCCATGGCAGAGCGCTCTACCAGATCTCCTTCTACCGGGGCGGCAAGCGGGAACGGCGAAGCTTTGCCGACCTGAACGAAGCCAAGCGGGAGGCGCGGATCATCCCGCGCGAGATCGCCCGCGACAGCATTCAGGCCGAGAACCTCACGGCGAACGAGATCGAGAGTTACACGATAGCGCGCCGGATTCTCGCACCGCACAAGACGCCCGTGCATGTCGCGGCGGAAGTCTTCGCCGCAGCCCGCGACGGAGTCTCGGAGGCTTATATCGGCTGATGCGCCGCAACGTGGGGCGGTTCGCCAGCTTTATCAGGGGGACGGATGCTGCCGGACCTCCGGGCTCGCGATCTTGATGATTGTCTCCACCGAGTGAACCTCGCGCCGCTGACGAAGAACAATATCAGGGATCACGTTCTGACGTTCTGCCGGTGTGGGCGATTGGCCGCGGCTATGATCTCACGCGTTCAAATCCAAGCTCCTTTCGACGCCGTTTCGGCACGATCTTTTCCAGGGCCTGCTTGAGTTTCAGCAGTTCCTTCTCGGTGTCTTGTCTCAGGCCCTTCTCGAGTCCCGGTTGGCTGATTTCTATTTCGCCGTTGAGCTCCAGTTCACGTGCGGTCTTGAGTTCGTCACGAATGATATTGAGTGCGGATACAATGCAAAGTTGCACCATGCCGACGGCGGTATCCTTCGCGAACACTTCAGCGCGGGGCGCGTTTCGCCAGAACTCGAATGCCCGCGGCCAATCGCCGGAACGGGCATAATACTCGGCCAGCGCTTCCACCAGAAGTGATTGGTCGAAAGCGTCCCCAACCCGGGCGAGCGCGGTTTGGCATTTCCTCGCCACGGTCTCCGCTTCAGCGAGCCGGTCCAGCGCGAGCAGCGTCTCCATCCCCCGAAGCAACTCCAATGGCTGGCGGAGTGCGCGCAATGATAGAAAGCGGACGGCATTTTTCCAGTCACCCACCGTTGAATAAAAGTCGAGCATCCACGACCGGCTTTGGCGCTGGCCGCGCGGCGCCAAGCGGGCATAAGCAGCCTCGACCAGCGCTGCCCATTTCTTCGGATTCGGTCCCGTCCCTATCGCGATCACAACTTGGTTGAGCGCTTCTGCTCTCAAATCGGGTTGCTCGAGCATTTGCCCGATGAGTTTCTGCGCCTGCGCGACCATCCCGATACCGGTGTATCCGTTCAGTTCGGTGATAGCCTTGTCTTCGTTATAGTTGTTCACAAACATCAGGTTTGGTTTTAGTGGCGAATAGCGCTCTTCGGCTTCGATTCGGAATGTCCATTTGGCGGCGAAGCCGCTTTGGAGTGCGCTGCCGTCCCCGCAGCGCTTTCTACACGCATCGCTGCAAACTCTTGTGTTCGTCGTTTCCCGCGCTCCACCTTTGTGCTCCTGTCCCTTCGTTTGCCATTGGAATTATTGGAACTCAACGACGGCGCCGCAGGCATCAGCGCAACTACGCGATAATCCACGGGCAAGCTGCAATGAGAGTTGCAGATCGCATGCGGCTTCGACACCGGCCTTGGCGACTATCGTCGGATCATCGCGTCGACTGTAAAGTGCCTGCATCGCCCCAAGTGCAATCTCCTCCCCGCAACCGATCGCCCCAAACCGAGTCCATTCGGTTACCGACCGATCACTGCCGAGCTTAAACAAGCCGTACGGATTGACGATCAATGCATGGAGTTGGCTTAGCTCGAATGATTCCTCCTCGGGATGCGCCGTAGTGACGAAATACTCCTCCTTGAGCACTTTATGCAGGTTCCGAAAGCTCTCCCCTGCGCATCGGCTTGAAAGGTGAAAAAAAGCACGCGTTCCTCTGCGCCGGACTCGGCTGGGTGACTGGCACAAGCGCCAGACGCATCAGCAGACTGCGGGCGGAATTCAAAAATCGGAGAACTGCGGATAAAACGCAAATGATCGGGACGAGCAGCGGGGCCATTGAGAGCCGGAACCAGGAAGGCAGCATCAGCCTGCCGATGGGCGTAATGGACACTCCTAAAGAAGATCGGGGCAGCGAGTTTTAGCCTCTCTTGACCTTCGTCGATGTGAATGACGCCAAGAATTCCTTTGCGTCCGATGCAATTCGTGCAAACATCGGTTCGTCGAGCATGTCGATTTCTAAGGGATAACAGTAGCCCCAGTAGAAGTAGTCTTTGAAATCATCCAGCGCAGCAGGATCGAATAGCTTCCCGCTGGTGCCGGCGACGAGCTTGAAGTAATCGGCATCATTTTCGTCGTTGCCTTTATCGATCCATGTGAACGCATGGAGCGCTGGGTTATTTCGGAAAGTCTGTTTGAATTGGCCATTCCAAAGCGGGAGGAAGTCCTTTTTTTGATTCGTGTCCTGATATCCAATTCCGATCACGCCGATCTCTTTCGTCAGAATGTTTAAAAAAATGAACGCCGAAAGAATGGGCGTGTGCCATCCTTTTACGTTCAGCGAACGATACAAACATGGAAGATCGGTTTGCTCCTCAGCGTTACACGCCGTAACGATCTCCTCGCAATCGACAATGACGCGGTTAGTGATTGTCCCGAGCATCTTCGAGAACTTCTCTTTCGCCGCCTCCTGATACCGGTTTACTGTCGGGTAGGCTGCGAGAAAGGCTTTTGTTTCTTCTGTATTCATATCTGTCAGTTTTCCTAGTCGATGGTATCGTGCAAAAATCAGGAACTCGTCAAGTATAATGGAATAAGGCTTTTCCAGTTGCTTCTTCAAGCTGTCGAAAAGTGCCAGAAGGCCCTTCCAGGAAATGAAGCCGATGCGATCCGCGTGCAGGGACCGCAATTGGAAGAGATCCGGCGGTGCCTGGCTGTCTCCAGATATGAAAAGGAACCAGCAGTTCGATTCGCCGACCTCTTTCGCCCCCCCTGTAATGTGGTTTTCGAACTGTGCTCTATTCAGCGCGTTTGGGAATCTTTTGGTTTCAACAAACAGGAATTTATTACGGGCGATCTGAATTCGCGCATCGGGACGACTATTCTCAAGCGCCCATTGAGCGTTGAACTGGTACTCGTTTGAAACGTCGTCGAGGAGGAGTCCTGAGTCGCGGCAAACGTCCCGTAGGCACTTTACAGGGAGCTTGCGGAGAAGCCAGAGCAGGAAATTTGTGCATTGGTCTTCCTGCACGTGCGTTTCAAGCAGCGCATCACACAGGCTTCGGATTTCACGCATATCGCTTTTCAGTTTCTGTTCGAGGGAGATGGAAGTAAAGTCCCTTCGTCGCATGGGCCCTGGAAATTCCCCTCCGACGTTTGGCCGGCTCGCGTGGACATTGTCGAACTGAAGTTCCTTGATCCGATCAAGAGCCTTCAAACTTTTGAACCACGGCGAGCATTTGCCCATCGAGGTCTGCAAGGACTGCGTATGGATCGGGAATCTCCTGTTTCGAAATCCCCACCGTTAGCCTTTCTTCTCGGCATCGGGTCACAATCGCATCCAACATTGCCAGGACTCTCGGCGCTTTGCCATGGCAGCGAGCCATCAGATCGCGGTTTCCCATGTCGTTCAAAAGCTTCAGGACTTCGCCGCACTGCTGTTCAATCACTTTGAGGCTGCGCAGGTACCAGCCTTCTTCCCAGTCCATCTGTGTTTCGTCAAAATCGGCCCATTCCCGCAACAGCGCAATCATCTGGGGTTCGTGGCAGCTCTTTGCAGTTCGTATTGCGGAAGAGATGTCAATTTTGTCAAAGCAGTGGAATTGATGTTCTAAAATGCTCCGTGTGATTTCTACTCGCCTAAAGCTTACAGCGTTGGCAAGGATCTCTTCCGGGTTCTCGAACCTGAAGCGCCCTGAGTCGAGAATCTCGTTCACAATGGCGACCGAATTGACAAGGCTGGCTAGGTGGAGAAGCGGATCGGCCAGCGTGTCGAAATCCCAACCCTGTGATATAAGCCGTTTGACTTCTTCAAGATCGTTCTGCCGAATGCAATCCGAAAACGCGCGTCTGTGTTCGGCACGCTCCAAAATAGTCATGGCCTCGGCAGCGGCGCCGTGAGATACAAGCAGTTCAACGACTTTACGCTGGCGACATGCCGCGGCCTGCCGCGCGGCCCTGTCGTCTCCCGCATTTGGATTTGCGCCGTGGCGTAAGAGCAACCGCACCACATCGATTCGTCCGCGCCAGGCGGAAGCATACAACGGTTCGCCTTCGTTAAAGTCCACTTCCGCGCCCTTCTGGAGGCAAACGGAAATCTCGGCGACGTTTCCAATTTTCGCGGCTTCGACCAGTTTATTGCTCATTTCGCTCGGCAACGGCTTTGCTTCCTCTTCCATAAGCATCAGCCTCGGCTCCCGAGTCTCCGCCGTCGGGCCTCCTTCAATCGCTTTTCATGCTCTCTTTCGCAAGCATTGACCGCATTGCGGCACGCTTCAAATTGATCGCTGATCTCAGGAATCTCGCTCTTTCGGAGAGCACGGTGCGCTAGGATTTCTTGGAGTTTCTGCGGATGGCGGCGTAACTTAGACCCGTCGTAACGTCCGGCGGACCTACATTCGGAGATAAAGCTGTGGTTAGGTCGTCTCTCGCTTATTCTCGAAATAACGCAGCAATCGGCGGTACGGTTTCCATTGTGAAAACCATACCGTAATCCCTTTAAATAGGCGTTAGCGCCGGCGAGTGGCTCGCAGCTTCGCCCGAAGAGCAAGAGTCGATCGCGGCTGTCGAAAATTACCGGCTGAACTTTGCGCATGACAGCAAGACTCGCGATTGTCCCGCTGATATCTGGAGCCAGCGCGGCGAGCGCCCCCTCTCTGATGTCCGGTCAGCGCGGAGCGCTTCTAAATTGGGGAAGGGTTCGAATCCAGCCGGTTCAGAAGGGAGGACCGAAGCGGGTCTATCCTGGAAATAATGGTTCAACAGCCGAGATGGCTTCTAAATCCGCAAGCGTAATTTCGCTGATCGATGGCCCTTCCGAAGAAAGGCTTTCGGCTTCGCAGACACGCACGAGCGTGCAGGCGCGTAGGTTCTCCCACAGTGGGTGCAACGCTTTCCCTTTCACTGTGATCGTGCCGAAGGTGTAGCGGTAGACCAATGTGCCGGAGCCGTCGAAATCGACTGCGGACAAGAATGAATAGAGGGCAAACCGCTTGGCGCCGTCCTTTTTTTTCAAACGAAATGCCGAGTTCCGGGCCGCGCTCGCTTTTCTCGAAGCAGGGATTTTCGGCGCGTGGATTGATGGATTTTCGTTCGCTGGATCTGATCATGGTGTTGGATGGTTGGCGGTTTCGGCTGCGTGATGTTTCTTCATCCGAGGCGTATGTCCGGGATTGTGGGCAAAGCGATATTCTCGGAGTTGTGACCAGCGGAAAACCGTGCGCCGGGCTTGCTCCATCAGCCGGTGAAATCCGTGCTGCGCCGTGGCGGCTTTTCGCGCCACGGTTTGACCGAAAAGCCTTGCCCAAGCCGGCGCACGTTGGACAATGGCGATGGGGATGCGTTGTCGATTTTCCGCCAGGACATCCAGCGCCGCTTTCCGTGAACCGGGCGGCAGGCGTTCGAGCAGACGCTGTTTGTCGGGCGTGTGGATGGCGCAGGATTTTCTTCCGCGAGAACAGGCGACATAGGCGGCTTTGGCATCGAGCTTTTCCGCTGCGACAACGACATGCTCGCAGGTCCTGCCTTGGGCTTTGTGCGAAGTCACGACATAGCCGTGGCACCATTGCTGGAAAGCAGCGGGTATGACGTGACCTTCCCTTGTCGCGAGAGAACCGTCGGCCTCGACGCGCTCGACAGTGAGCACTTGACCATTGATCAGGTCGAGAGGTTTGCGATTGGCACGGATCAAGACCTTGTCCCCGGCCGCAATCTCAATCGAACGTATCCGGCCAACATCGAACGCGGCTGCGGCTCGCAACGACAGATCGCGTTCCTCGCCGCCAGCCGTCGCCACGACAATCCGCCGGCCTTCCACGCGCCGGACTTCAGCCGCTTCACCCGCTTTCCATTTTCCGACGGGACTGGCGAATACGATTCTTTGGCCGACCGCGTAGTTTCGCGCATTGCGCTTCTGCTGTGCCGTCCAGCGCAACGAATCGAAGACCTCGCAACGAGACGTTTCACCGGGCAGGTTTCCGTGTGCTTTCAGGCCGGCTCGGATGGCATCCGTGAGACGATAGTTTTCCTGCCATGTCGGAGCAACGGCGAGGCATCGGTCGAGGTGGACGCCGCCCTCGCAAAGCCGTAGAAACTCAGCGGCGGCGGATTCGAGGTAGTTCGCTCCTTCCTTGAGCCAGCCCATCGCGTCCATCGCCACCAATCCACCGCGGGCATCGCCTGCCGCCATTTTTTGAATCGCCGACTTATATTCGGGCGCGAATTGCTGGCGGCGAATTTCCGCAACTTCGCAACGGCCAAGCTCGCTGTGGGTTTCCAGGACGCGCAGAAAGTCCCCCGCCTCCACGCTGACATGCTGGCGCACATCGCCCACGAGCAGCACGCGCATTCGATGCTGCTGAACGAGGCGCAGCAACTCGGCGCCCTGACGATTGGATTGCAAACCCGCTTCGTCGCAAATCACCACCGCATCGCGCAAATTTTCACGCCGTGAGACGTTTTGCAAAAAGTCATCGACCGTCGTCGCGTTGGAAAATCCTTCCCCTTGCAATACTTTCGCAGCCGCCGCCGTTGGGGCGATGTGGTGAACACGATGATCCGCCAAGCCGCGTTGCACTTCCCGAAGCGTCGTGGTTTTCCCCGCACCCGCGACGCCCCGAAAACTGAACACGCGATCTTTCGTGGATAGGATGGCGCGCACCGCTACGCGCTGTTCCGCGGAAAGCGACGAACCCGGTTCAAATGCGGCGTTGAGCGGCGGCAGCGTCGCTTTAGTGGCGTTTACGAACGCCACGGCCCATTGCTCCAATTGCAGCCCGCGTTGCGTCGCGCATTCCGAGCGCAACGCCGTATCCGAGGTGAGTCGCACTACGCCGGCCCCGCCGCCTGCCAGTCCGCTTTTGAGCATTTCCAAATCGACCGCTCCGAGTGCCTGATTGAGCGCCTCCGCGAGAATCTCATGCTCCTTCGCGACACTATGGCGCTCGAAAAGATGATCCACCCCCGTTTGCAGCGCTTCCGCTTCCACCCCACCAGGCTTCGCGCTCCGGACATTGGCACGGGCTTGCTCTTTCAACGCCGACAACGCCTCCCGTTCCGTTGCCGCCAATTGGCCAAGCTGTTGATGTCGCACCGCTGGCGTCGAAATTTCGCTCAACTTCGCGCTCCTGGTTTTCCGCGTGATTTGAGCCACATCCCCGGTCGTAGGTTCGCGCCCATGTTTCGCTCGAAAGTTTTCAATCTCAAGCTCGATCTCCGCGCGCCGCTTGGCGAAGCGCTGGCACAGCCCATCGCTGACGCCTTCAATCTCAAATCCGGTCACCTGTCCCTTGGCATCGCGCGCTTCCCGAATGCCGTAGCCCAGCGCCTTCACTTTTCTCGCCAGTTCATTTTGATAAACCTTCCCGGCGTATCGAATCGCTTTGACCATCTCGAATTCATTGAGCGCGAACCATCGGCCATTCCCGGCGCACGTCGCGTTTGCCACCACGAAATGCGTGTGCAATTGCGGATCGAGCGCCCGGCTCGCATCGTGAGTGAAAGCGGCGGCGCATACGTTGCCGGTGATTTCCGAACGCCTGGAAAAGAGGGTGTTCTTCTGCTGGGCGGCGAATTGTTCCAGTTCGGCGAAAGCAACTTTCGCCGCCTGTTCATGGGCGGTGCGCAAACGCTCATCACCTCCGACCATCGCCATGATCGAAACCGATTTTTGCGCGGAACACTGAAAATCGAAGAAGGCGACCCGTTGACCCTTGGTGCGGGGCGTCAATGGTTCTCCGGTGTCAGGCCGTTGATTACTCCGCAATGCCTCGAATTGCTCCGGTAGCACCTCGTTCACTAAACCGAGCTTTTCCGCCCCTCGCCCCACCCACACGCCACGAACTTTTTCGCCCTCGGCGTAATAGTCGTTCGCCGAGAGATGATGGGCAAGGTAGGTCGAACCGTTGCGGATTTTCGCCATCGTGAACATGCGGATGAAGGATCAAAGTTGACTTACGAAAGACGAGGGTATAGTATGCCGAGTATGCTGCAAGAAATTTATAATAGACGCAATATGTCAAAGCCGCACTTTGAGTTTGTTGAATCCTTCGAATGAACTTCGATTGGCATTCGCCCCGCGTGCGAACAAATCCGAAGATATCATTAACCGACGCGTGAAAAACTTCGGATCTCTTCGAATCCGAGCGGGGCACAGTTCGAATCAGTTCGGATTTCTTCGCATGAACGCAACAAACCCATCGGTCTGAAAATGCCCGGAAAACCTTTCCAATCGAAGCTGGAGCCGTTTCTTACGTTGATCAGGGAATGGCGACACCAGCGGTGGAGCTACCCGCGCATCGCCGAAGCTTTGCGCAAACAGCACGGCATTACGGTTGCGCCGAGCACCATTTTCTCATTCGTCAAAGTCCGTTCCAGGAACCGCAGGATTTTCGCGCTGCCGGAGGCGAAACCGCCACTCGCGCCTTCTTCGGAGAAGAGTCCCCCGGCGCACGATTTCTTCGAACAATCAACGAACCCCAAAAAGCATGAAAGAAAGCCCTACAACCTCGACATCTGAAATCAAACATCGCCTCGTTGTCCCGATTCAAACGCGGGGCAACATCGGAAAATCGACCGAAGCCATTGCCCGATGCGAATGGATGAGCCAGAGAAAGGTCGAATGGAAGGGCTACGATCTCGATGGGTTTAATCGTACCCTCAGCACGACCTACCCGGATGAAGTGACGTTCCTCGAAACCAGCCGGGAGCCCGAGGGCGAAATCATTCGTATCCTGCGTCGCATCACTCAGGCGGACGTGACGGTCATTGATCCCAGCGCACACATGAACCGGACAATCCTGAAAGCCTTCCAGATGGTAAAGTTTTCCGAACTCGCCGCGAAGTGCGCAGGCGCGCGTTGCGGTGATGATTTTTCCCATCGACGAGGTTTCCGACATGGATGACATCTCGGAAACCGTCGAAACTCTCGGTGACACCGTTGACTGGATCGTGGTTCGCAACCGGGTGAAAATCCCGACCACAAAGTTTTTCGACGGCAGCGAAATCGAGCGAATTCTCCAAGACCAGGGAGCAGCCTTTCTCGAATTACCGAGCCTGCTCTCCGACATCCGTAATCATTTGCGCGCCCACGAAGTGCGGCTGGGACGCGGGTTGTCACCCGCCGAGGCGCTCAAAAATCCGGCTCTTAAAATCGACCTCGCGCACCGGATGATTTTGGAGGAGTGGCTTGGTGAACTGTTCCGCCGTTTCGACGCCATCGCTTCGCATCTGCTTCCCAGCGTGGCTGCCACGAAAATCAAACCCGCGCCAGCCGTTCAGTCCCCGGCATCGAGAAAACGAGGCAGGACCATCAACGTGGAAAACATCCTGTGAGCGACGACGACGGCCAAAATTCATCACGACAATATTGGAAGGCAGCGATCTCATGCCTGCCGAGCGCGGAGAAGCGGAATGCCGCCTGGGAATTTTACTTGGAAAAGCTGGCCGGTGGCGGCGCAGGCGAAACCTTGAGCGGCCTCATTCTTCTCATGGAAGCCAACGGCGTGTTCCTGTTGACCTTGCCGGAGAAATTTCACGGGGAACTGACCCAGCCCATCACCGAGCAACTCAGCGCCCTCCGCGAAGAACTTCGTAACAACGTGGAGCGGCAACGCGCTTCGCTGCGCGCCGCGGATGTCGCAAACGAGAGTTTGGAGAAGGCCAACCAAGTCCTTGCGGGCGCCAGCGCCGAACTCGCCGGCAAGGTGTCCGCCGCAGTCCGCCAAATCGATGTCATCGAACTCGCCAAACAAGTGCATACCCAGCTTGCAAAGTCCACGGTTGAGCCATTGCGTTTCGCGTTGCATGACTTGCCCGAACAATCCAAGCGGATCGCCGTCGCGACCAAGGCTGCCGAGTCCAGCGTGGAGATATGGCGGCGGGTGCATCTCGGCGGAATCATCCTCAACGCAAGTCTCGCCGCTCTTTTGACTGGCAGCCTGCTTTTTGGCTTCGGTTGGTTTCGACTTCAACGTCACTTCAATGAGCGGCTGGCCGCTGAAATTGCCCGGCTCACCGAAGGCGGTGAGACATTCAAGGAAGCCGCGCTGCTCAATGTCCCCGTCCACATCATGCCGTGGACAGATCAAGACGGAAATCCCGTGCCCGGCGGCTACGCATTCGTCATCGACCAGGCCGAGGACGCGGCAATGCAAACAAACGACGGCCGGAAGTGTGGCGTCATCTTTTTTAAAGCTCAACGCCCACTCGATCAAATCGAGGAACTGCGCGGACTGCTCAACGATTTGCCGAAGTCGAAGGAGCGATGATTTTGAAGTGGAAAACTTCGTGCCCGCATTCACAGGATTTCAAACCCACCACGAGCCGGCATCGAGTGGTTGTTACTGCGCACGCTGTGCGCGGCTTCCGCCCCGTCACAACCACTCCATGCCGTCTCCCCCAACAAGTGACGCGCCGGCGCTCCCTTGAATTCCGCGCCCGTGCGTGTTGGAACGCAAGACGACTTGCGCGGCAGGTTCTCGTGCCTGCAAAAGCCATGCACGAAACCTGCGAAGCGCGGTCTTGCTTAGGATGTGTGTTTTGCTTCGCTGGCTCGGCCAAGAATCAGTGGGGCCGAGCGCTTCGCGAAAGTTGCAATGAGTTCGCTCAGTTGCCGCGCGGCTGTGCGCTCATTGCCGCGCACACTGGCTAGGGGGTGGGGTTTCTGTCTCAAAGATGTTAAATATTGTTGAGTGGACTTTAACGGGAATCCGCAACTTTTCCCGTTGCGTCCCAAGCCGGTTCGCGGATTTCATGATTTGACAAAATGGCATACCCCGCATACCGTAATGCGCTCATTACTTCAACTAAACCATCATGCCCAAGAACATCGATCCCCAGTCTCTTCCAAAGAAAGTCGTCTCCATCCGCATGGATATGCTCCCGCGATTGATCGAGAAAGCGGAGGAACTCAAACAAAATCCCAACCAGTTGGCCAACCTGTGCATCGAGGGCGCCCTCGACGCCATGGATGCCGAAGGTGTTTGTGAAAGCCCCATCGTCCAGCTCTACCGCACCCTCAAAGGTAAAGCCTCGCTGAGTTCCAAGGCGGTGATGGCCATCTGCTCCCTGATCGTCCCGGAAATTTACGAGATTGAGTCCCATGAAAGGAAATTTCTCCTCGATCTGATTAACAAGCATGACGGCCCTTTGACTTCCAGCGTCCTCAAAGGCTACCACCAGCTTGCCGTCCAGATGAACATGGATCGCCTCGAACACGAAAAGCAATTGGCGAAATTGCAACGGACGCCGAAGTCCCGTTAGCCGGCCCCACGATCAGTCATGCACCGGAAAATGAACCCGGATTACCACAATTTATCGAGAATGACTGAATATCGAGCCCGTTGCTTCGCGGAGGCGCACCGAGTGCTCGCAGTCATCCCGGAACGTTCTGCGCACATTCTCATTCTGTTCCAAGCCAGGGAGTGACGCCAACGCATGTTTTCCGCAAAGAAGATCGCTTGCGCGCAAGATATTCTGGCATTGTTGAACTGTCGGCGGCTTCCGGCACGTTTAACGACGGGAGAAACGGCTGCGGTCTTGGGATTCCATGAACATGACATCGCCGGACTGGTCGCGGCGAAGCTCCTTTCACCGCTCGGCAAACCAGCGGCGAACGCCCCAAAATACTTCGCTGCCGTTGAGGTCGTCACGTTGTCACAGGATCGTGATTGGCTTTCGCAAGCGACGCGGGCGCTTTCGAAGTATTGGGCGGAGAAGAATAGTCGCAAGAAAGGATCGCATTCCGGGTTTGCTGGCCTCACCGGATCATCAGGAACGGCGGCGGCATAGAGCTAGGAAGCAAGCTTAGTCTAGTTGTGCGGCTTCTGTCCAGTTCGCTCGCAGCGGCATCGGAACCAATTTTCGCGCGTTGAGGGTTTCGTATTCGTCAAGAGCCGGGCAAATGACAACCGCGCCTTTCGCATAAGCCTCGTGGACGGGCGTTGCTGCTGTGTCCAAGGGCCTCCTGTGCGAAGCGTTGGGGATACCCGCAGGATTTGGCACGTTGCGCCCAGGCATGGCGGTAGCTGTGAAGACTGACGCCATGAATTCCCGCAACCCGGCAACGGCGGCTGAACTCGGCGGAGCGATGATTCGCCGAGGTGCGCTTGATCGCCGGGAAGAGATCGCCCGAACTCGGAAGGGATTCGAGAAGCTCTTGCAACCGTTTTCCGATGGTGAGGCGGGCCGGGGTGCTGTCGGGGCCAAGCTTCTTGCGACGATAAACCAGGATTCCGTTTTGCCGGTCAATCTGTGAAGCGGTGAGTTCGGCGGCGTCGCTCTGAGCGGCTCCGGTTTCATACAAAAGCGCGTAGTATGCGCGGCGCTCCGGATTGCGCTCGCTCTGCAATATCCTCTCGTGCTCCCCGGGAGTGATTGCGCGTTTGCCCTGGCTGCGGATTTTGGGCCATGCCGCTTTGGCAAGAACCGGCCATGCGAGCCATCCGAGATTGACCGCGAGATTGTGCAGGCGGCGAAGATAATGGGACACGGAATTTCCGTTGGCGTGCATGATCGTCAGGAGGTCTTCCCCCGTTGTCTCGACCAGCGGCTTGTTGCGGATCGCATTGTAGGCTCTGCTCCGCAATGCGCGGCCACAACGCTCCTGGGTCGTCCCGATGCCGTGCGTTGCCATTTCGTCCATGACAGCCTGCCACGTGCGTTTGATCATTTTTGGATCATGGGCGGCCAGGTAGGAGCGGCCGACCGCAAGGGTGATCGTCGGCTGCCGGTGAGCCTCATTTATGGCGTGAAGCAGGCTCACGGCTTCGGCCTTGTCCCTCGTTTTGAGGCTGCCCTGTTTGGCGCTGCCGTTTTCCTGCCAGTAAAAACCGCCGTTGCTACGGCGATAGAGTCGGTATTTCAGTTGCACGTTCATCTCCGGTGTAAGGAGATAACACGCGCCAAGGTGGTTGCGTTACCGGGTAGCGGCGGAGTCTTGGCAGAGTTGGCGCGAATTTCGACGCGCTTTTCGTTCTGCTGGCAAATCCGCTGGCAAACTGGCTCCGCAACCGGCTACCGTTTGAAGGAAGTCACTTACCATAAGCGACTTGCAGTTTGGCTCCAGCGGTAGGATTCGAACCTAATTATTTTTGCTGATACTGAGGCACTTACGTTGACTTGTGCCCAATTTGTGCCCAAATATTCCTCTGATGAAAAGGCAAACCTGGCCAACGATCCGCGAACGCAAAGGGGGGAAATCAAGGGTATGGATCGTGGATACGCGCATACGTCGGGATGGCGGCAGGACAATTGAATCAGGCGGAAGGGTTGCGTTCAAGACAAAGGGCGAAGCCGAGACCTTCGCCCAACAGGCCCGCGTCAAGCGCGACAATGATGGCAAGGCGGGGCTGGCGATCCCGGAGAAGCTGCGGGTCGAGGCGCTCGAATGCGATGTGATCCTCCAACCGCTCGGCGTGTCGTTGCGCGAGGCGGTGGACTACTTCGTGAAGCACGCCCGGCCCGCCGGCGGCGTGAAAAAGCTGACAACGATCAAGGATGAATTCCTTCGTGCCAAGGAGGAAGCCAATCGAAGGGCCGAATACCTGCGGGTACAACGAGCGGTTCTTGGGAAATTCTGCGCCACCTTTGGTGAGCGCGCCGCGAATTCTGTGCAGCCGGACGAAATAAGCGAATGGATGCAGACTCAAAATTGGTCGCGGCGCACGAGGCGCAACTATCATCAGGACCTCTCCAATTTCTTTGGCTTCGCGCTGGCAAAGAAGTATTGCGCGGAGAACCCTCTGCATGCCCTGGACAAACCGATTGCGGAGAATCCAAAACCAGAAATCTTCACCGTGGATCAAGCCAAGGTGCTGCTTGCTGCGGCCCAAGCAAAAGGCGGCCGCATGGTGCCTTTCGTCGCACTGGGCTTGTTCGCCGGTCTTCGAACGGAAGAAATCCTGCGCCTCGATTGGCGGAGTATCGACCTCAAGGAAGGGCAAATTGAAGTCGCTTCGGATGTTTCAAAGACCCGCGAAATCCGCTACGTGACAATTCCCAAGAATCTTGGAGCTTGGCTGAAACCCTATCGAAAGGAAAGCGGCCCCGTCTGCCCGAAGTCGTTTCGATGGCATCGAAGTGTGCTCAAAAGAGACGCCGGAATCGACAAGTGGCCGGACAACGCCTTGCGGCACAGCTTCGGATCATACCACTACGCCCAAAATGATAACGTCGAATTGACGAAAGCGCAGATGGGCCACGGTGAAGGCACGAGCCAAACCTTCTTCACCCATTATCGAGCGCTGGTGAAGAAGGGCCATGCGAAAGCCTATTGGGCGCTTGTACCCGGCATGATTTGAATAATTGTCAGGCGGCCAACGCTTAACCGACATCAAAGTTCAATTTGTAGAGTTTCTTCAGAATGCCTTGAACGACATCTCTAAAATCGTCGATCTGGTCATCGCTCACGCCCACAGTAACGCGCTCGTGAATAAGTTTGCACCGAAGACGATAAAAATGGTCCACCTTCTTCCATGTGTCAGCGCTGATTGTGACATATTTCTTGACCTCGTTTTGAACAGCAGTTCGATTGGCGAACAATGTCAGAAGCTTTGCGTCGTTATAAGTAGTGCCAGAATCGTTAACTAAATATTCTTTAAAGGCGATTTCGAGTGTACTATCGAGTACGATCAAAGCGATGCGATTTCGCTGTTCGAGTTGTGTCTTCCCGATCAAATCTGCGGCAATAACGCCTTCGTAGAGTCCCTTAGTCCACGGTTGCCGCTTCGCAACTTGTTTGTTCTTCTGGATAACGATCTCGGCGTAACGAGGTCGCGATTTCGGCATTGGCGGCAAAAATGACTTCTGAACGGAGGGAAAATCGTCGATCTGCACGTCCGTGATGGCGCCTGCTGTATATTTGAAAACCTTGTCCGGCCAATCGCCCATCCAAATTCGTGACAGCGCCGCAAAGTCCCTTACAACCTGAACCAACCAGCCTTGGAGAGCCTGAAATACTTCGTGTTTTGTGCTTACGTCGGATTTGCTGCTGTTCCACGGCATCGAGGATGCATTTCCATTGAGAAAGACCAATACTTTTGTAAGCGACACCTTCGGATGCGGTAGGCCAGCAAGTCCCTTTGTGAAGCCCATTTCAAACGTCTTCAGTGCTCGCGCGACAAGTCGGTCATTACAGTAAACATAAACGCCGTATTCCCCCGCTGCGGGGCTGGATTCATTGCTGAGACCGGCTAATACCTCAACCCTTATTGAATGGTCGTCGGCAGTGGTGAGTTGGCCACTATACCGGCGTGGTGAAAATTTTGGCGGATACGCCCAATTGTCGAAAAACTGCGGCACTATCGGCTCTTTATTAAGAATTATAGTAACCTGTTGGTTGGTGAGGAACCGCGCGTAAGTCGCGCCCAGATGTTCGCGTAGTTGCGCGATAGCCTCCTCGCTAACCGGCATGCGAAGCTTTTGAAGCTCCACTACTGTCGTCCCCTCGCCAATCGTGTCCACTTCATATACAGGAAGCTTCCATTCTTCGTCCGCAAGCCATTGGTCGTCAAAATCGACTTGAAATGTCTTTGCCCTGTAGAAACCATCTTGCATTTTAAAGAGGGTTTGGTTAGCAAAGGAGGATGAGGAGCAAAGTAGAACGTGTGGCGAGCCTTGCGATGAATTTGAGTGGCAAATATATGAGCGACTATGGCTCGTATAAGAGCCGGCACGACTTCACGCAGAAGCAGCTGATGGCCTGCCTGATATTGCGGGCGTATTTGAAGACCACTTACCGCGGACTGGTGGACCTTTTGGGCGGCCATGCGAGGCTGCGGGAGGCCTTGGGTATGGAGGAAAAACTGCCGCATTACACCACACTGCAAAAGTTCAGCGCTCGTAGCGAGGTGCTGGCCATCGCCGACGCGATCATCGCCAGGATAGGCCAGGCGGCTTTGGGCAGGCGCACCACCCCGCAAGAAGAGCGGGAGATAGCGATGGATGCCACAGGCATGGAGACGAGCACTGCCAGCGCGCACTTTGTCACTCGCTCGGGTCGCCAGAGGCGGCGTTGGGTAAAGCTCTCGATGACGGTGGTGTGCGGAGCGCTTTTGCCTTTGGGCTTGGTGACTGGATGGGGGCCGACCAATGACAAGTGCGAGGCCGGAGAACTTCTGGACAAAAGCTTGGAAATGCCTGGCGAGTGCCTGCCTCAACGGCTGTTTGCTGATGCGGGCTACGACGCGGATTGGATCCACGCCGCCTGTCGCGAGGAGTGGGGTGTTGAGAGCGTCATTAAGCCGGTGTGTCGCCGCGCCGATGGCACCTTGGGCGGAGAGTATCGGCCGCAAATGACCAGCCGACGCATGAAATCCTGCGGTTACGGGAGGCGCTGGCATATCGAGTCCTTCTTCAGCGGTCTCAAACGCATGACCGGATCCGCGCTCACCGCCAGAAAAGACAATAATCTGCTCAAGGAAGCCTCCATTCGGGTTCTGGCTTACACCCTCTTCAGGTAGAGGGCCTCTCACGGCGAAAATGATTTCAACACAGCAAAATGTCTTTTCTTTCAGATGGCGGGTTCGAATTTTGATGTCTTGCGCGAGAGCGACCACAGCTCGCTTGGTCCCCACGCCAAAAATGCCGATCGTTTCTTCCGTCGGTTTTGATCCTGTTTGTCCTGGCCCAATGATGTAGTGTAATTCCGCTTTGGGTAAACCGCCTGCATTGTCTTCTACCACTATGGTCTGCTGCTGCTTATCAAGAGTTACGTGAATGGTTGTCGCCTTGGTCTTTGCTCCCCTGACCCACACGTCGAGCCCATTGTCCACGAGCTCACAGATTGACCTGTTCAGGTCGTAGTCAGCAATAATGGAAAGAAAGAGCCTCTTCGACGGAGTCGCGTCTAAAATATCGACTTCTTTTTTCATGGAAGGTGAAGAAATCTTGTAGGAATGTGGCCATTCTTATCAACTGTCATGTAGGGAGGCAATACGGAACTTCTAGGCAAGCCCGCCTTCCTAAGAGTTCTCATATAATCTCGCCTTTCGAAGGCTCTGAGCCAGGAGAAGTTGGACAAAAAGGCAGGGCTGCGGCAGGAGGACCATTTCCCTTTATCGAGACCGGCAACCCGGCAGTCAAGATCGCGCCCCCTCTGCCGTTCTCTCGGCGCTCGATCTAGAGTTTCATGTAGCGCCGCGTTCCAAGGATCGGACGAAGGAATTGAAGGCGATTCCTGACCCGCGAGACGCCCTGGTAACGGGGCGGCCCTCAAATGCCAAAAGACACGAGGATGGAATTCACACAATCTCACATAATCCTGCAGCGAAAACAGGGATATTGATTGTGCTCACATAATCTCCTATAATCTCTCGTATGAAGTGGCAGGATTTCAGATTGAGCAAAAGGCTGCTGCTGTCCCCGGCGGCGGCGGAAGCCCTCTATAGCGCGATCGCGGAAATCGACGCGGTAAAGAGTACCTACGTACTGACCAACATGCTTCTTCCGCAGACGGTTGAACGCCTGACGCACTCGGTGATCGTCACCTCGACCGGCGCATCGAACCGCATTGAGGGCAATCGCCTGAGCGACGTGCAAGTGGAGGCGCTCTACCGCAAGATGCGCATCAAGCCGTTCAGGACGCGGGATGAGCAGGAAGTCGGCGGTTACATCGAAATGCTGGAGCGCATTTTCGAGAATTACCGGGACATCCCGATAACCGAGAACCAGATTCTGCAACTCCACAGAGATCTGCTGGTCTATAGCGAAAAGGACGAAGGCCACAAGGGGCGGTACAAGTTCGGCCCGAACCGCGTAGAAGCGAAAGACCGGTCGGGAAAAGTCGTTGGCGTTATTTTCGAGCCGACACCCCCTCACCTCACAAAAAAAGAGATGGATGAATTGATCGCGTGGTACGGCTGGGCGCAGACGGAAAAATTCCGGCACCCGCTCATCCTCATCGCCAATTTCATTTTCGAGTATCTGGCCATTCATCCATTTCAGGACGGCAATGGGCGCACGAGCCGGCTGCTGACCAATCTCATGCTGCTCCAAGGCGGTTACACGTTCGCCTCGCTGGTCTCGCATGAGAAACTCATCGAGGAAACGAAGGCCGAATATTACCTGACCCTCAGCAAGACACAGAGGACCTGGAATACAAAGACCGAAGACGTGACGCCGTGGCTGACATACATCTTCGGCATTTTCCGGCGTCAGGCAAAATCGGCGCAAGCGCTTCTCGAAAGCGATCAGTTCGAATATCTGCTTTCGGAAAAGCAATTGGCTCTCTGGAATTGGGCGCAAGGGATTCCTGGAAAACAATTCAGCCGCGGAGATGCGATAGATGCGCTCGGTATCGCGCCGAGAACGGTCGAGCAGATCATCAAAAAGCTGCTCGATATGAACAAGATCGAACAGCTTGGGCAAGGCCGCGCGACGCGTTACCGTGTGCGCGGTTGACTGCGAGCCTCCATGGACGGAAATAGCAAGACTCAACGGACTGAGTATTTTCGCTCGATCCGTTGAGTAAATTGCAAGGCCCTATCGGGCAATGTTGCGGGTGAGGCGGCGAACTTCGTCATCAGACTGTCTGCCTCGGTGTTTGGATTGGCCCCGAGTGCCAGGAACAGTTGGTAAGCCTCGGCGAAGTCCACGCGCCGTTCTCCAAGCTCGATGCGCGCGACCAAGCCGTGTTCGCGTCCCAAGGCCACTGCCAAATCCCGCTGCGTCATGTCCGCGCGGCCCCGGAGCATTCGGATGTGCTCGCAAAATATCCGAGAAAGAGGGCCATGGGCCGTTTTCAGCATGCTCGCATTTTCGGCGCGGCCCCACCTTGCTTCCAAATTGAGAGCAGGATACTCTCGGGAACTTGGAATCTTTATCGGCCGGCTTTAACGGCCCTTGGCGGTGGCGATGTTCGAGTGGAAGATCACACCCGATACGCTGGTGACACTTGCGGGCTTCCTGTTAGTCGCCTGGCAAATGCGCGACGGCAATCGGCAGCGGAAAATAGAGTCGCAAATCCAACTTCAAGCCGTGAATCGCGAATTGCTTACGCTCGGATTTTCGAATCCCGAATTATTCAAGGTCTTGGAAGATGCCGAGGACGTCGATCCCAAGATCGAAACGTACTATTTGCAGTTATGGCTGAATCAATTCTGCCTGTTCGATGCCCTAAGCAGAAGCGGCGGTTTCAAGCGAGATGTGCGCGACAGCCTCGAGATTGATTTCCGGGACATGATGCAGATGAACAACATGCGCCGTCTTTGGAAGAAATGCGGTAAATTTTACCCGGCCTCGTTTCAGGAGTCGGTCAATGACATCCTTAACGAGGCCGGGCATAAGACGCCGAAACCGGCGATGAAACGCCTCAGGAGTTAAGAACCTGGCGGGCGATCTTTTCGAATACCTCGCGTGGCATTTTCACGAAGTCTTCGCCGACCGGCTCGGACAGGTGGCTGCGCTCGGCAGTCGATGGAACATAACCCTGGATGAAGAGGTCGCCCTCTTCGGTGAGGATGGCAGCGGGACAGCCGCCACCGCGGCAAAGCATCCGGTCTCTCGGACCGTCTGCTCCAATGATTTTATGGATTGTCATAGTGTTTATTGTTTTTGTTTGCATGACACAGAATGGGGTATTCTGGTTCACCGGCAACGGAGGCGGGCGTGTTTGATCGGAGCGGGAATCGGAAATACCTAAATCGTCAGGAGCGGAAGGCCTTCCACCGCGCTATCGGGGCTGCGACAGACCCCTCACGAAAGGCCTTCCTGCTCTGTCTTTTCTACACCGGGTGCAGGATCTCCGAGGGATTGAATCTTGTGGCAGGGCGAGTCGATCTGGCGAACGACGCGATCACCTTCGAGACGCTCAAGCGACGAAAGACCGGATGCTTCCGTGCCGTGCCTGTGCCCGCTGAACTGACCGCCATTCTCGGTTCTCTTATGGAGGGGAAAGGCCCAGACGAGCGTCTTTGGAAGTTCTCCCGTCCGACCGCTTACCGCTTGGTCAAGGCGACGATGAAAAAAGCGAGGATCGTCGGCGGCATGGCCTGTCCGAAAGGACTTCGCCACGGTCACGGTGTCGCATGCGTTGCGGTCAAGATTCCCCTGACGACCATACAAAAATGGCTCGGCCACGCTCGCATCGAAACGACAGCGATTTATCTGGATGTGCTGGGCGAGGAAGAACGTGCCTTGGCGAAGCGGCTTTGGTAAGGCATTTCAGGCATTTGTATGGCATTTACAAATGGGATTTACCAGTGTATAATGCCATTATGACGACACAAATTACCATCGACAGCGCGGGCCGCGTCGTTATTCCGAAGCCGTTGCGCGATGCCCTCGACCTGTCTCCGGGCGACGCGCTCGACCTTGAAGCCGTCGGTGAAAGCATCACCTTGCGACCGGTGCGCGCCGCCGCACCCCTTGCCAAAGAAAAAGGCGTTTGGGTCTTTCGTATCGGCCAGCCGCTCGATTTGCTGGAAACCGAAAGCGTGCTGGATCAAATTCGCGCTGAGCGCGATTTGCATAATCTCGGAGCGGAGGCGTGAAAGCATTTCTCGACACCTCGGTTTTGGTAGCTGCGTTCTACGGGGATCATGTCCATCATGCGCCAAGCCTAAACCTCTTGACTCGGTTCGATAAAAAGGACGCCTGCTGCGCGGGTCACAGCCTCCTGGAAGTATATTCGGTTCTGACCCGAATGCCGGGTAAGCACAGGATCGGCAGCGAGCAGGCCATGCTTTTCATCGGAAATGTCCGGGAACGTCTGACTCTCGTGGCGCTAACCGGTGACGAGTATGCAAAGGCGTTGGAAACCTTCGCGGAATTGGGTGTGGCGGGCGGCGCGATCTACGACGCGCATCTGGCGGCTTGCGCCCTCAAGGCGCGGGCGGCGGCGCTTTACACGTGGAATACCGGCCACTTCGCGCAATTCGGCCCGAAGGTCGCCTCCCTCCTGAAAACACCGAAGTAACGGAATCGACTTCGCCGATGATGCCAAATTTTGCCGATGAATCTGCTTGCGAAACGGCGGGGCGGCGCTAGCATCTCGAACCGTGAACCAGAATACCCCATTCTGGTTCATTTATCGTCTGAAAGGGGTGTTCTGCGCGGGAAAGCCCGATCTTCGCTCGCCCGTTTCAGCGCTGCCTCCTTGTCTGCCTCCGACCGGGCGCTACGGCTTCCCAAAATGGACCGCCGCTCGGTGAAGGAGAAAATGGGCCATACCCAAACAAACTGAGGAGTCGATTACAGCGTTCCCCATCGAGATTTCTCCAGTACTCGGTCAGTTTTTTGCAAATGGCGGGACTCTGCCGGCCTTCTTGATCGATACCTGGCAAGGGCTGCCGGAGAAGAATCGATGCGCCGACGCCGAAATCCCCGTTCCAGTCTTCGTTCAAGTGAATCCCGGAATGGCCGACATGCTCCCGGATGGGACGACGAAAGTCGTGATAGATGCCCAGGGATTCCAGCTGATTCCGTTCTTCGTCGCTTTGAGTTATAGCGACAAGCATTTGCCGAAATATATAAGCGTAGATCTTGTAGTAGATCGGGCGGTCGATCCCGTAATTCTTCGTCGTATGGAGACAGCCTTTGTAAGGCGTGGAGAAATCAATCGAGTGGTGCATCCAGAAATAATCGGTGCCCTGTTTGGTGATGTAGTAGCCATAGTAAACCCTTCGATATTCAGCGAGCACCTTCTCGTCGGTGATCCAAGGGCCGATTAATCCCGAAATTGCTTTGTCGGGAGCGGGAACGGAAAGCTGAACCTTCAACTGCTTCGTGGTCATTTTAAGAACACTGGCAATCGTTTTGAAAATGTCCTCTGATACTCCGGTGTCCTGATCCTCGATCCTGTGCAGCGACCGCTTCTTCGCGGCAATTGCGTTGGTGAGATCAGCCTCTCTTGAATTTGCAGCCGCGGGATTTTCTACCTCAGCCATTTTCTCGGCGAAGGCCTTGGTGCCGCCGTCGTAGTCTCTCCATATTTGAATGAGCGACTTTAGCTCTTCGGCAGTGAGTTCGACGTTTCGGGTTCTGCGGGGCCTTCGCGCGGCGACCTTCATTGCTGTGCTTTTAGGATTTGCCATATACGACCTTTCCGTTTGGTGCGGCGAATCGTGTCCGGTCATGTCCATCCGTGTCAATTCATTGTGACCGAAAATGTCGGTGCGCGGCGAAAAGAGGCAATCGTTGGCCTCTATGCGATTTGGCGAAATCGGTCTAAGCGTATCGGCACATTTTCGAACGCATGAACGAACACAAGAACACAAACCGGGTGACGCGCCGAACGGCTGACAGCCAAGACCTGCTTACGAAAGACGAATTGGCCAAACGCCTGCGGCTCACACGCCGGGGCATCGAATGCCTCGTAGCACGGCGTGTTATTCCGGTGATCCGCCTTAGCCATCGCTGCGTTCGCTTCCAATGGAACTCAGTGCAAACCGCGCTTGCCCGCCTCGAAGTCCGCGAGATCGGACGCTGACCAGTTTCACTCAAATCAAATCCACAACAATACCTACTACCCATGAACAACCGTTACCTCACCCTTGGTGAAGATTCACCTGCCGTTTTGCGAGGCGTCCTATGGGCGCTCGCGACCGGCACGGCAGCCGTCCTGTTCGTGCTCGCGACTTGGTTGGGGATCCAGCGCGAGCAAATTGTGACAGACCGGCGCGGGCGGGAGATGGCCGAAAGGGAGCGCGATATCGCCTATACCGAAAAAGATGCCGCAATCCAATCGTGCAATGAACGCCTGGCTCAGGCGGAATCGGCGCGTGCGACGGCGGAAAACCAGGCGCAGTTGGCGCTTCAGGCGAAGAACACAGCTGAGGCGCAGCGCGACGAAGATGAGCGGCAATTGACCGCGGTGCGTGCCACACAAGCCAGAAGATTGACGGGAGGGGGGACGGTGGAGCCGCAGGCGATAAAGTCGACGACGGCTGCGGGAGAAACGCCTTCCGCTCAGGCGGCGCCCAATGTTTCGCCGCCGTCCGCGACGGAGATCACCGACTTCATCCGGGCGCATCTGGCCAGGATGATGGGGCCGGTGGAGTCTCAACTCGGCGATTATACCGAGGAAGTCGATTTCCATGACAAGCCGCACGCTTCGTTGAGAAACATCGAGGCTGAGAGGGAAGGTTGGGCACAGAAGTGGCCGAGGCGGATCATCCTCAAGGATGAAGTCGTGCCGCAGATGAGCGCCACCACGGACCCGGTGTTCGGGTGGCGGGCGACGGCGGTTTTCAACTGGCGGTGGTTTTTTGCGGGCCGCTCGGGAGCGGCGGTGCGGGGCGTATATCGCGATACCTGGAAGATCGTGCCGACAGCGCAGGGGTTAAAGATCATATCGGAGCACAGCGTCGATGCGATAACGGGGCGTTCCCGGGATTGATAACGGGATTCATAAAACAGAAGGACCGACCTATATGACAAGAGTCATCTTCACCGCGGGCGCAAAGGGAGGAACCGGGAAATCGACGGCTCTCCGATTTCTAATTACCTGGCTGCAAGATGCCGGCATCGAGCCATTCCTGATCGACGCCGACGATGAAAATTCAACCCTGTCGCGCTTCTTCCCGCAGGCGCTCAAAGTCGAACCGCGCCGAACAAAATCATACGACGTGATTATGAATCTCGCCGAGACCGGCGCGCATCCGATCATCATCGTCGATCTGAAGGCGGGCGTCGGCTACGAGATGCTGGACTGGTTCGCCGACGTGCCGTTTGAGGAACTCAAGGAAATCGGCGTCAGTATGGTCTGCGTCGGTGTTATCACCAGTTCGCCCGATAGCGTCGGCTCCGTGCTGCGCTGGGTGGATTTCTTGGGCAAACAGGTTCAGTACCTCATCGTCAAGAATCTCAAGGACAGCGATGCCTCGCGGGTCGAGGCCGACAGCATTCCGTTTCCCGAGTACGACCGCACGAAGCAAGCCCTGGAATTTCGCAAGCGTTACAAACCCGCCGAGGTGCTAATGCGCGGGCTTGATCCCGAGTACCAGTGTGAACTGGAAAAGTTCAATCTGACCATCCGTGACGTACTGGCCCGCCGTCCCGGAGTGCCAGACCTCCTTACCCCGCTTATCGTCCGCTCCAAGCTGCGGAACTATCAGGCATCGCTTTACGCGCAGTTTGATGCGGTCAAAGAACTCCTCTTGCCATGAGTGCATTTCCCTTCCCCAAACTCCTGGCTTTCCTCGAAAGCGAGGCGGATAAGGTCGAATTCATGAAAGTATGCGCCGAGGCCGGTATCGGTCCGGCTGACATGGAACTGGCCAAGCTGCTTCTGGCCTTCCAACTCTACAAGGCGTTCTACGCGCGCATCCCGCGCGAGATAAAAGGCGTGCATAAAGCCGCGCTCGAAGAATTCCGCGGCTTTCGCGACGAGTTCAAGTTTCTGGCGGATCGCACGGCGAGCGACGCCGTGAAAATCGAAGAATGGGCCGGGCAGATAAGAGCGACAATCGCGGCAATTCAGCCGAAGGCCGTCGCGGAAGCTCTGCATAAGCGTCTCGTCGAAGAAACGCTGGCCTCGATTGGCGGCACGGTCCAGGCGCTTGCCGCCGCCTATGACCGGATCGACAAGGCGACGGCGAAACTCAACGCGGCAAGCGCCTGCGCGGAGGCGGGCATTTACCAATGGCAAGTGATCAGCCTGCGTCGGGTCTGGGCGAGCGCATTCATCGTCTGCGCGGTCTTGCCATGCTTCGTGATCCTGCTGGTCTGGTTCGTCTTCATCAAACACTAACATGAAAAGCATAACATCTATTATTGACACCCTGATCGCCCGTTTGTCGGGCCTCGATTCCAAAGAACCGGTGATTCCTCCCGTGGAGAGGCTCGCCCCCTACGACGGTCGGACACCACTTATCCAGTTCGGCGAAGATCAAATCTGGACGCTGAACGACTCATACCAGGGTACGCAAGTCTTCGGCGGAACCGGCAGTGGTAAAACCTCGGGCAGCGGCGCGGCAATTGCCCGGTCGCTCCTGCGGCAGGGCTGCGGCGGTCTGGTTCTCACGGCCAAGCCCGACGAACGGGCGCTGTGGGAAGATTATTGCGCCGAGACGGGCCGTGAATTGACGGTATTCGGACCGGATACCGGCCTCGTCTTCAATTTCCTGGAGTATGAATATGCGCGCGGCGGTCTCGGCGCGGGGCTGGCAAGTAACGTGGCCGGATTGTTCGTCGGAATAGCCGAGGCCAATCAGGGCAAATCCGGGTCGATGGACCCCTATTGGACGAACTCGCTTAATCAGTTGCTGTGCCGCGCAATCGATCTGACCACGCAAGCCAAGGGAACTCTTTCCCTTTCGATGCTCCGCGATCTGATCATGTCGGCGCCGCAATCGATGGAGGAAGCGAATAGCGATGGCTGGAAATCTTCTTCCTACTGCGCCGAATGCCTGTGCGAGGCGGCGGCGAAATGCACGGAGGAAAACGCGCCGGATTTCGACCACACCAACATCTATTGGCAGCGCGAATTTCCTTCCTTGGGCGACCGCACCCGCTCGTCGATAGTTTCGATGTTCAGCGTGATCGCTGATGGATTCCTGACCGGACCGATGCGCAAACTGTTCTGCAAGGGGCTGAACATCCTGCCGGAAGAAACTCATGTCGGCAGAATCATTCTCGTGGATTTGCCGGTCGAAGTTTACAACGAGGTCGGCGTTCGCGCCCAGCTTGTCTGGAAACTCTGCTGGCAACGCGCAACGGCGCGACGGGAACCGGACAAGGACGGCGGGATGCCCTGCTTCCTGTGGGCGGACGAGGCGCAATTCTTCACATCGTCCGGCGACCTCAAATTCCAGGCGACCGCGCGCAGTAAACGCGCCTCAACGGTCTATCTGACGCAGAATCTCCCGACTTATTTCGACCGCGTTGGCAAGGATCGCACCAACGCCTTGCTCGGCAATCTTCAGACCAAGATTTTTCACGCAAACGGGTGCCACGAGACGAACACTTACGCCGCAAACACCATCGCGCGCGGGGTGACTACGCGCGCCAGCACGAACGTCTCGGCGCAAGGCATGAGCTTCGGCGAGAGCGAGACGGTCGATTACACCGTTCCTCCGGCCGAGTTCCAACGGCTGCGTAGAGGCGGCGAAGAGAATAACCGCCTCGTGGACGCCTTCATATTCCAGGCCGGGCGGGTCTGGCCCAGCACCGGCGAGAGTTACCTCAAAGCCTCATTCAAACAACCCGAAACGCAAAGACTGATATGAACGACAAACCGAATCCGACGCAGAATTTCCTGATTTCCGCCATCTCGTGGTTTCTCGGCGACTTGCTGAGGCCGGTCAGATATGTGATGCGCAGTCACATGGGCATCCAGCACTCGGCCCTGATTCCCATACTCGCCTCCTGCCCGTTGTATGGCGCAGGATTTTGGTACGCCGCGACATTCTTCAGCGAAGTAAACAAGAAGGTCGTCATCCTTTATGCGGTCTTGATTCTTGTCGGCTACTTCCGAAACGCCGACCAGGCCAATCAGCGCCGCCGCGTGCGCGATTGGGGTGTCAATACCTGGTCTTCGGGGGAGTCCTTATGGGTGCCGGTGCTCCTCTTCACCTGTCGCCGCGTTTACCGCAGATGGGGGAGCAAGCCCGTCGTGCGGCGGCTTCTCGGCAAGCTTCTCACAGCCGATTTCGTTTATTACGTGGCCGAGCCGGTAACATTGCTGCTGGCATCCGCGGCGCTCTGGTCGATTGGCTCGTCGCTATACCTCTATCCCGTGATTCTGGCGATTGCCTTTGTCGTCGTGCGCAACGACGCCAAACTATGGCTCTATCTCAAGGCGCACGAGATCCCGGATGGCAAGATGCTCGAACGCGCGGTCAAGTCGGAGTTCGAGGGGCCGGTTCCGGGCGCTGGTGTTATGCTGGCGCAGCTTTCAACCGCGCCTGTCATGCGCGGCGAGATTGAGAATGAGAGCGTCTTTGATCGCCTGAACCCGGAACTGCAATCCCTGCTTTTGAAGGATCGCTTCGGCCACAGCCAACCTCGGGCATGAAAAAGCTGAGCACGAGACTAATCCTGCAACTCGTCTCTCAATCGCCTGGCTTCCTTCTCGTCGAGCCTTTCGAGCGGGGCGTCCGGCGTGAAACTCGCCAGCCCTTTCGGGGCGCGACGAGCGGGCGATTTGGAATTTTTCAGCCGTCGGATTGCGTCGCGTTGCGCATTGGCACTCTCTGGAATCCGGGGCGTTCCGGCGGGGGCCTGCGACGCGGAAACGCCGGTGGTGCTTGTATTTTCAGCATCGGCTTCCAACATAGTGATGACCGCGCGACGCGGCTTGGACCGCACTTTTACGAATGCGTGGATGGTGGAGAAATCGACTTCGACGCTCTTCTGGGCGAGGAGTTCCGCGATGCGGCGGTAGGTCGTTCCGCGACGACGTTCCGCCGCAATGAATTGCCGGTAGGGTTCCAGTTTGGAGGGCGCGTTCGCCATCGGGAAACATCCTCGAACAAACTCAAACAACTGTCCAACAAGTTTGAGCGTTGTTTGAGTTTGTTGGAGGTGCTGCGGCCCTCCCTCGTTGCTGTGCAAGGGAAGATGTCTGTGGGATTTTTTGCTGGTGAAGGCAGGTCGCAAAATGAGGTTGGGAGCAGTGTTGGGACAGGAACACACTGGAAGGGAGAGCGGCGATGCTTCGGATAACGCAAAGCAAATCAGCCGAACAGGCCAAGAGCTATTATGTCGATGGGCTGAGTCGGGAGGATTACTACAGGGAGGGGCAGGAGCTGGCTGGAAGATGGCAGGGGCGCGGCGCGGAGTTGCTGGGGTTGGAAGGCGAGGTGACTTCGGATGGCTTTTTCGACTTGTCCGAAAACCGCGACCCCGCCACCGGCGAGCGCCTGACCCCGCGCACCAAAGACAACCGTACGGTCGGGTATGATTTCAATTTTCACGCCCCGAAATCCGTCTCGGCGATGTACGCGCATACCGGGGACGAGCGGATCGTGACCGCCCTGCGGGGCGCGGTCGGCGAAACGATGCGCGAGATAGAAACCGAAATGCAAACGCGGGTCCGCATGGGCGGCGTCCAGGAGCAACGGACGACAGGCAATATGGTCTGGGCGGAGTTTATCCACAAAACGGCCCGGCCTGTGGACGGCAGGCCGGACCCGCACCTTCATGCGCATTGCTTCGTGTTCAATGCGACATACGATCAGCTGGAGGAGCGGTGGAAGGCCGGACAGTTCGGCGACCTAAAACGGGACGCGCCTTATTTCGAGGCGGCGTTCCATGCCCGGCTTGCGATCAATGTCAAGGAACTGGGTTACGGCGTCGAGGGAAAGGGCCGCTTCTGGGAAATCGACGGCGTTCCCCAAAGCGTTATCGACAAATACTCGCGGCGGCGCGACCAGATCGAGGCGTTGGCGGAGGAATTGGGCGTCACGGACGCGGCGGATAAAGACAAGCTTGGCGCGACGAGCCGGGAGAAAAAGGTGAAGCTGTCGATGGAACAGCTTTCAGCGGAGTGGGCGTCGAGATTGAATCCTGAAGAAAAGGCGGCGATGGACGCCGCGCGCCAAGGCTCGCGCGGCAAACAGACGGAGACTGGCGGCGGGGCGTCAACGGTCGAGCAGTCGCTCGATCATGCCATGAGCCATGTCTTCGAACGGGTGAGCGTCGCATCGGAAAAGGAGGTCATGGGGGAGGCGCTCCGTCACGGCGTCGGAGAAGTTGGCGTCGAGGAAATGAAGGTCGCATTCGCGGACGACCCGCGCATCATCCGCAGGGTGGTGGACGGCGAGCGCCGCTGTACGGCAATTGAAGTGCGCGACCAGGAGAAGAAGATCGTCGCTTTTGCGAAAGAAACCCGCGGCGTTCTCGATCCGATCAAGATTGCGTCGCACGAGTTCGGCGATGCGCGGCTCAACGAGCAGCAACGCGCCGCGGTGGCGCATGTCCTTTCAAGCCGCGACCAGATCACGATGGTTCGTGGCGGCGCCGGTGTCGGCAAGACGACGCTGATGCGTGAAACGATCACGGCTATGAACGAAGCGGGCTATCAGGTATTGCCGCTAGCGCCGACGGCGGATGCCTCGCGCGGAGTATTGCGCGAGGACGCAGGGCTTAAAAACGCGAATACCGTCGAAAGCTTCCTGGTCAACTCCGAACTTCAGAAACAGATGGCCGGCCATGTGATTTGGGTCGATGAGGCGAGCCTCCTGTCGGCCCGGACGACGGAACGCCTGTTGAATGTCGCGAAAACCAATGCCTGCCGTGTCGTGCTGTCGGGCGACACCGCCCAGCATCATTCGGTCGAGCGCGGCGATGTGATGCGCCTCTTGGAACAGCACGCAGGTCTGCAAGCGGCGGAGGTGCAAAGGATCATCCGGCAAAAGGGCCAATATAAAGAGGCCGTGGAGGCGGTCCGCGACGGGCGTCTCGACCACGCCTTCGCGACCCTGGAAAAAATGGGAGCCATTCAGGAAAATCAGGATATTGGCGCTCTCCATAAGCAGCTTGCCGATGATTACGTTTCGCTCGTGAAATCACGGAAATCGGTTTTGATTGTGGCTCCCCAGCATCAGGAAATCGCGGCTGTTACCAAGGCGGTGCGCGAAAAGCTGCGGCAGGAAGGAAGGCTTAAAGGGGATGAGCATGTCGTCACGCGGCTGAACGATTTGCAATTGACGCAAGCGCAACGCGCCGACCCGCGAAATTACGAGCCGGGCCGCGTCGTCCAGTTTACTCAAAATGCACCCGGCTTTAAGCGTGGCGAGCGTTTCGCCGTGGTGGATTGCGCGGGCGGCTATGTGACGGCGCAAGACGCCTCGGGTGCTACGAAGACCTTGCCGCTTGGAATGTCAAAGCGCTTTCGGCTTTACGCCCCGGAAAGAATCTCGCTGGCGGCGGGAGATCGGGTGCGCATAACGCAGAACAGGTTCGCGAAAGCCGGCCAGCGTTTGAATAACGGCAGCCTTCATGAGATCGCCGGAATTGCGGTCAACGGCGACATCAGGCTGAAAAGCGGAGCCGTGTTGGCAAAAGATTTCGGGCATTTGACCCATGGCTATTGCGTGACCTCCTACGCGAGCCAGTCGAAAACGGTCAATGTTCCGCTGATCGCGCAATCCTCGCTGAGTTTCAACGCTAGCTCGCTCGAACAGATTTACGTCTCGCTGAGCCGAGGGAACGAGGGCATCCGCATTTACACCGACGATCTCAAGGAATTACGCGAGCGCGTCGCCCGTTCGACGGCACGCGGCAGCGCCATGGATTTTGCGGGGGACGTGCCTGAGCACGGGCTGCGCCGCACCATGCCCGATATTCCAGCCGAGATGCGCCGGGCGTGGTGTGCCTGGCAGAAGCGGAAGGAGAAGGCGGCTTCCCGTTCATACGAGAAAGAAATCCACACGTCGCGCGGCGTCTCGAAGGAGGGCAAGGGACGCGAGCGCGGCCTCGAACTGGCCATAGGAAGATGAACACCACCGAAGAAAAGAACCATCAGAGAGCCTTCATCGCCGCCACGAACGGCGAGTATCCGCCGATGATCCGTTTCAAGTTTGCGACGGAGAACGTCCATGCGTTCGCCTACGCCTACCTGACCAGCATTGAGTACGACAAATCCGGCGTCGTGACTCTGGATTTTACGAGCCACAAGGTCGTCATCGAAGGCCGCCGGCTCGACGCGCTGTTCGGCTCGCTCGTGAACCATCAGGTGATTTCCGTTCGGCAGCAGTCGGTGACGGATGCACGTCCTCCCACCGGCGAGTGTTGCGTGGACGGGCTGACGATCAAGGAAATTGAAAGATAAAACTGCCCTTCCGGTCGAAGCGGAAGAGTGGAGTCCGAGAGAAGTAGCAAACCCCGTAGCGCCGACGCAGTTCGTTATTAATTTCGCCCATCTTCGCATTTTGCCCTCGACTTGCCGAAGGCGACCATTAAATTTCCTGAAAAACCTCGAACAACACCCTTTTTATTTCAATGAACCTGCCAAAAGAGAAATATTATCACATCTTTCGAGACTATCGGTTGGCGGAACACAACCTCATAAATTGCCGACTAACATGGTTTTTGACCATTCAAGGGTTTCTATTTGCCACTTACGGCCTTTCAATACAAAAGTTAGCCGAGGTTCAAGCACGGTCGTCAAGCAATCTTCAAATAGGATCAGTATCTCATTTGAAAAATGTGCTCTACATTATCCCTGTGATCGGCCTTCTGATTTCTTTTCTCGTTATGCTCAGCGTATATGCTGCGTTTCTGTCGCTCAAAAGACTAAAAGTCATTTGGGACGAAGAAGTAAAAAATTTAGAGGGGCCGTGGTTACCCGATCCGGCAGCATCAGGGGTTGGAAACGCTTTATTCTACGGCCTCAATGCTCCCTTTGGGATTCCGATCGTTCTGTTGTTCTCATGGATTGTTATCCTTATATGCTTAATTTGGAGCAAGGTGTGAATCCTTGGGTAATAACATCGAGTGGATACGGCTTGCAGGCGGAGATGGCAGGTCTCTGCCAGCATCATCCCTCAAGGAAGATAAGACATAAGCCGCCGGGATTGCAACGAGCCCCGCAGCCACCAGGGAAAAAGATGTTAATACGATCCATCCCGACAATCTTCTGAGATGCGGAGGGTCGCTCATTAGTGACAATTTATCAATAATCGATTGTTTCATCTCTCTGGAATTCGTCATCGCTTGCAATCTCCTTCGCTGTAATGGAGTAAAACTACTGCCGAAGTGTAACGAATAGATCGGTATATTACCAGTGGAATGATAACAATGCACAATCGCGTAGGGGGTATTTGTAAATGAAGCGGTAAAACATCGACTTATTTCGTTAACTTGGCGCAATCTTTTGTAAATTATGGAGGTTAGGAAACAAATTTAGCACATGAGTTGTGGCGGGGAGGAGAGCGCTCGGTGCTCTGGCGGCTCGGCTACCTGACGTAGCATGATGATATTTTATTTGGTGGTCAACGCTGGTCAGCAACGGATCGCCGCCATATCCCGGTTCCGGCGATTTTGGCTGCAACGCGTTGAGAAAATCCGCCGCGCGCTGCGCGTGAGCGGCGGCGCGGAATATAGCGCGGTTGTCTTCCTTTAGGATTGCGAGCCAGTCGCCGATATAGGCGGCGTGGTCCTGGCGGATTTCGGGAGTGATGCCGAGGGATGCGCAAAGGAAGGCGGCTCCCAATTCGGCCACGAGTTCTTCGTTCGCGTAAACGGGGTCGCCGAACATTTTCCCGAATTCACGGTTCAATCGGGTGCTGTGCCCGCTCCAGTGGGTAAGTTCGTGAAGGAGCGTTCCGTAGTACGCTTCCTTGCCAATGAAGTGTTCGAAGGGCGGCATCTGAACGACGTCGCGCGCCGGAGCGTAAAAGGCTCTATTGCCCCCGTGGTGGACGACCGCGCCGGTCGCGTTCACAAACGAGTCTGCCGCTTCGATTCGTTCGTCGAGTGAACGGGGCGGTTCCGGTTGCGGGCAGCACTCGGCGGGTAATCCGTCGATCTGTTCGACATTGAAGACGGTGTAGCGCCTGAGGAGGCGCATATTCTTCTCAACCTCCGCGCCAGCTTCGTCGGTTTGCGTAACTTCGAGAGGTTTGGTGAATACGACCATGCTGCCGCGTTCGCCTTTACGAACCTGACCGCCTAAAAGTTGGGCCTGGTTGTAGGTCATCCATTTCGGAGAACTGAATCCCCTCCGCATCGCCTCGATCCAGAGGAGAAGGACATTCACTCCTCGATAGGCAACCCCATTGTGGCGAATGGGAATTAACACCTCGCCGCCTGCGCGAACATTTGTCCATGGCTGGTTCCATGATCTGACGCCGTTCTCCAAATCCGCGACGATCTTCGCGGTGATCTGGGCGTAGAGGTCTTTGCCGCTCTCTTCCATTGCACCCTCCTTCGCGGTTGAGGGGCGGGCGCTAAGCGCCCGCCCGGTTGAGTTCACTGTCCACGCTTTTCTTTTATGACCCGCAGAGTGATGCGCCCGTCGAGTGGCACGACATCGATCTGGAGGTTGAAGCCGTTGCCGTCTTTGTGCGGCCAGGCCGATCCAACGCGTGTCCAGAAGCCATTTCCTTCTTTTGCATCGCGGACATGGTAGGCGATGTGAGTTGGGGCTCTCGTGCCGACGTTTTGCCCCTTGTTGCGAAAGTCTTCCTCTGTGATCTCAAACATGTAAGTCTCCTTTGTTGAGTTGTCGGACCGCGTGATTGCGGCCTGATGGCCAGGCGACCAAAGGCCCGGTAAGCCGGAGCGCGAGCGTTTCCGGTCAAGCTGAAAATCGGGGGAACCTTTAGGGGGAACCGATTTTCTGCTTTACCGGACCGGCGGGGCCTTTAGCCATGCCATCAAGAAGGCCGCATAGCGTTCCGATGCTTCTCAAAGGAGTCGCATGATGATGAAACGAAGCTGCGACAAAAAAGGTGGCTGCGATCAATGGCCCCCCTCGGCTCCCGCATGTGCGAGGTGGAAGAAGCTGTGACGCGGCGGCGGAATACTGAAGGGCCAGCAAGCATGGCAATTCGATAGGCAGAGGAAACGAGCGGCGGCGGCACGGCTGAATTCCGTTCGCGGAAATGGGGCGGAATGAGAAATGAAACTCGAACGGGGTGAGCTCGGCGGCCCGATGGCTTCCGGACCGGCCACGACTTGTGTCGTAACCGGCCCAGGGATTTTTCTGCCGCATCCATACTCAGTCTGCTCCGTCAAGGCTGAGGTGTTGTTGGTCTACGCCTTCCTGATCGAGCTTTGTCGCCCGCCTTTTCCTCAGGCCTGCGGAGCGTGATGCGCCCATCGAGCGGAACCGCGTCGAGTTGGACGGTGAAGCCTTTGCTGTCCTTGTGGCTCCAAGCGGAGCCGATGCGGGTCCAAAAGTCTTTTCCTTCCTTCACCTCGCGCACATGGTAGGCGATGAGGGTCGGCGCGGTGGAAGGCGCTGTGTTATTCGCGGCTGGCTGTTGCTTGCTATCGGTCATGTGAATCCTCCTTGGCTGAGTTTTTGGACCGCACCATTGCGGCCCGATGGCCGGGCGTAAAAAGGCTCCGTGAGCCGGCCGTAGTGCTCACGGTCGATTTTTGTCGGGGCGCTCACAGGGAACACCGTCGATCCGCCCGGCAAGCCACCTTCTCCCGTTCGACCTGGATCGAGCTCTGCCATCCGGGCCGGCGGGCGACTTCGGTGAGGATGTCCACACCGAAGGACTCCTGCAGTTCCGCCGACAACCTCCGCTTCAAGCTGCTGATCGTGGAGAGGCTGCACCCGTACCGGCGAGCCACCGGCTCCATCGTCTGGCCACAGGCAGTGGCGTCGAGGATCGCCTCGAACCGGTGGTCATGGGTGTCCATGAACTCATTCCAGTCGAGGTTACGCCCGGCCGTTATTGCCGGGTCGTCATTCTCGGTCGTGAGGAGTTCGCCCAGCCTAATCGGCTCGCCGAGTTCCGGGTCGAACCCGACTTCCTCCTCGAACGACAGCACCATAGAGGAGTGGTCGAGCTGGGTGCCTGGTCCCATCACATCCGTCCTGCCGCCGCTGTAGGAGCGCCGACCTGACTTCAGGTGCAGGAGGCAGTAGTACGCCACATTTCCAGGAGTGACAGATTTGCCCCTCCCTTCGAGGTTGTGCAGCATTTCCGCCGCCATGGTGAGGCCGTCCTGGATGAGTTCCTCATCATCTTCGGCGCCGACTTTGCGCACGCCGGGGATTGCACTCCTCAGGCGTGGCGCGATTTCCTGAACAAGAACAAGTCCGGCTTGTGGACTCATGGTGGTTTCCTTTTTTTCTTGGGTTGAAAGGTTGCCACTCGGGATTTACCGAGCGGCCACCAGCGGTTTGGTGACCGCTGATGCGGCGGCTTGCTGTTGCTTGCGATCGGTCATGTGAATCCTCCTTGGTTGAGTTTCCGGACCGCACCATTGCGGCCCGATGGCCGGGCGAAGAAGGGCCCCGTGAGCCGGAGCCCTTCCGCGCCTATTGATCGTCGTGTGTAAATGCCGCCGCCGAAAAACTCCGGGCACGCTCTTGCGCAATGAGCAAACCCGCCGACAGGCGCCGACTTCGGTACGGAGGCGGGCCGGACGCGGTTTAGCGTGAGCGAAGCGGAAGCGTTCCGTGACCGGCCCGTCTCGGTACGCCTGTGGTGGGATTGGCAGTGTCCGGTGGGAATCGCGGCGGCGGACTCTGCCAAGGGGTGGCGCATGACATCTTCCGGCGGTCGAAATCGAAGCGCTTCGAAACCAAATTTGCTCGCAACGGATTGGACAGGCCGGATCGTCATAACGTGGCCTCCATGATGAGATCATTGAAGTCCGTCCCTGGGCGCGAGGGAACGATGACGCGAATTTTCCTTCCTTCCTCCCTCCATCGAAGTGCGGCCACTCGTGCCGCATCGATGCCGACGACATCGGCATCCGCGGCGATGGTGACGAGGCCGGCATCTGGTGCCGGCGGCAGGATCAATCGGCGCAAGCCGCCGGCGCTTAGGGCTGCCCATGTCGGAATGCCGGTCGCCAGTTGGACGGAGAGACAGGTTTCGATCCCCTCCCCGACGGCGATTTCGTTTTTGGGTGTGCCGAGATGACAAGCGAGGCCCCCGACCTGGCCGAGCGTCATCTTTGCAGGTGTAGGTTCCACGGGTGCCTTCGCCGACCCGTCGGGCGCCAGATATGTTCGGTGCAAAGCGAGCATGCGTCCTTTGGCGTCGCTTATCGCGGCGAGCATCACCGGCCAGTAGGTTCGGGTCGGCTTGTGATAATGATTTGGCAGGAAACGTATCGAGGGCGGGATTGCGGCAGAAATTCGCCGCATCCTGAGATAGGTTTCGACGACGGTGCCGACCGGAGTCCGGCTCCTTTCCCAAAGCGCGGAAAGGAACGCGAGCGGCACGGCGGGTTCTCTCGGCTTGGAACGCTTTGTTGGGGTGATGAATGGGGCGAGCGAATGTAGCGTTTGCCAAAGCGCTTCTTGGGAGCAGCCGGCATGGCAATGGTAAAGCGTTCGTTCCCTGGTCTGAGTAATCGCGAGCGCGTTCTTATAGCCGCAACTCGGACAGTCGGTATAGGCGGTTTTGTTGATCTCGCTTTCGCGTGAGGCTTCAGGTGAAAATCTCGTCATGGGAGAACTCCGTGGCTGGGATCAATTGCGAGTGTTGGAACGAGAAGCGGATGGGCGAGACGCCTTGATGCGCTGGTCGAGCCAGTCGTCGATTTCATGTTCGAGCCAGCCAACCGCGCGGCTGCCGAGCAAAATCGGCCGAGGGAATGTCCCGTCCTGCATTCGGGCATAAATGGTCGAGCGGGACAGGCCGGTTCGGGCTTCGACCTGGGGGCGGCGGAGAATTCCGACCGCCGGCTCGGTACTGCTTTCTGACATGACGGCTCCTGGGCTGTTGCGAAAGGAGGTGAGAGCCGTTGCTTACTTTTGCCGTCGTCTTATAACCATCCTTGTAATTCGCACTCTTCAAGAATGGCGCTCAAAAGCCGGTGATCTTTCAAGAGCGCGGCAATATGGCGCTCAATGGAGCGGGTGCTGGTGCCCTTGCTAAGGTCGGAATGGCCGAACCGTTTCGCGGCTTCGAGGACATCGCTCTTGATCGACTCCGCAAAGGAGTCGGAGGCGACCAATTTGAGCTTCTGTTTCCGGCAAACCCAGACGATGGCGCATCGGATGCTGCGCCATCGTCGGTCCGTCCTGACCTGTTTGGCGGCGCGCGCCTTTTCGCTCTGAAGAACCGCAGAATCTCGCATGGCGGATGAAACGCCGAGCTTATTGCTGGCGCTGATGATCTTCGCGAGGCTTTGCGCCGTGTTGTCAACGACTGCGGGGTGCGTATGACGCGCAATGGTTTTCAGAATCCGGTTGGATTCGCTGACGAGAGAATTCCACTCGGGACGGGGGAATTCATCTCCCTGAGAATTGCCGATGCGGAGATAGATGTCTCCCAGCGCCGCCAACCCGGGGCTGTTTGTCTCGGAACGACGCACCGTTCCTCCGGTTTGGCGGATTCGAGTTCAGTTAAAAACTGGAATCACAAGCCGAGGGGTTCTTTTTCGGTTTCGGGAAACGGGTTAAGCGACAACCATGGGGTGTGGGGCACCCTCGACACGCAACCCGTCGAGATAATCGGCCCACTTTTGCATCATCTCGCGGCGCTGTGGCAAGTGTGTCGTGCGGTTGTATGCACGACCGTTCGGGTCACGGACGGCATGGGCGAGTTGGTGCTCTATATAGTCGGGGCGGAAACCGAGAACCTCATCTAATAGTGTCCGTGCCATTGCCCTGAATCCATGGGCGGACATTTCATCTTTCGTGAAACCCATCCTACGGAGCGCCGCCAAGATCGCTACTTCGCTCATGGGACGTGTTCCCGTGCGGGCGCTCGGGAACACGTAGCGGCTAAATTTTGTCCTTGGATGAAGTTCTCGAAGAATCGCAACGGCCCGCGTTGAGAGCGGCACAAGATGGGTCTGCCCCATCTTCATCCGCTCCGCCGGAATCAGCCACTCGGCTTGTTCGAGATTAAATTCCTTCCATTCCGCGTTCCGGAGTTCGCCTGGCCGCACAAAGACCAGGGGCGCAAGGCGAAGAGCGCATCGGGTGACGAAATATCCTTCATAACCGTCAATAGCGCGCAACAGGCCGCCGACCGCTGCTGGATCGGTGAGCGCTGCATGATGAGTCGTCGCACGGGGAGCCAGCGCCTCCTTTAGGTCTTGCGTGGGATCGCGCCCGGCGCGGCCTGTTGCTACCGCATAGCGAAACGCCTGGCCGCAGTACATTTTGGCTCGTGCCGCGATCTCCCCTGCCCCCCGGTCTTCGATGCGGCGAAGAACGCTCAAAACCTCTTGCGCGGTCAGCGCTGCTATCGGCTTGGGGCCAATCCACGGGAATATGTCGTTCTCAAAAATCTTCAACTTTCGCGCAACGCTTTCCGGCTTCAGCCGCGAAGAGAATTTTACGAGCCACTCGCGCGTCACTGCTTCAAAGCTGTTCGTGGTTAATTCTTCCTTCGCGGATCGCTCCGCCCTCCTGTGTTCACTTGGATCGATCCCTTCGCCAAGAAGCTGCCGGGCGGCCTCGCATTTTTCGCGCGCACCGGTGATCGTGGTGCCTGATACGTGGTTTTTGCTGCTGGCTAGAGGGACTTCTGGATAGGTGCCGAGCGACAGGCGTTTCTCCTTGCCGTTAATGCGATATTTCAATCGCCACCATTTTCCGCCAGCAGGCGAAACTTCGAGATAAAGACCGTCTCCATCAAAGAGTTTATATGCTTTTTCCTTCGCTTTCGCTGCGCGAATCTTGGCATCCGTCAGGGACATGGGGGCAACTCCTTTTTCCGTTTGTCCAGTTGCCCCCAATGTTGCCCCACTTTTGGGTCGGAATGCAAGGGGTGTCAGGAGAACAGCCGGGAGGCAAAAAGCGCTCAACCCGTTGTCTTATATGAATATCTCGGAATGTCCGGGACTTCTCTGGAAGAGGTCGTGGTGCCTGGGGACGGTAACAAACAGTTCCCCGAAGCGCTTGAGATGCTTAAAACTTCGTCTCGCTCCAATCTCGAGTTGCCCCAAAAGTTGCCCCACTCCACTAACGGCGGAAGGCAGTATACCTCGCGCTCCAGATTCTACAAGCGGTGCCGTCCGGATCGCACAGTGGACAATTCGACTCGCGAGGGTAACCGGACAACACGACACACTTGGTTCAGCGCTGCGATGATTCAGAAGTGGGCTGATTTATTTGGAACGGTTGCGCGACAAGGGCGAGGGTGAACCTTCCTCCGTGGCAATGTAACGAGTATCTTTGATCAAGGAGGGATTCATTTTGAGGGCAAGCCTGAACCGCTTGAACAGATGAAAACGATGTGGCGCGACCACACTCCGTTGTGGAACGCGGAAACTTCTGCCACAATATGTGGCTTGCCAGACGCTTCGAAAATGCTAGACTTCAGGTTGCCCTGTGAATGCCAAGCCAATGTACCAACAGCCGAAACGTAAGCGTGCGTCGTCTACGCCCGAGCTTGAGAGAATGGCTGATGGCTCCGTTTGTCTGGAAATCGCGAAGGCTCCCGCCAAATCCCCTCATGCCGAGGACGCGCAACGAAGAAAAGCCATGGAGCGCTCCGTGGACTCGCCCTGCGATTTTGCGGACCGGATCGGGCGGCAATATGCCAGTAGGAAAAGCGACGCGGAGCGGAAAGCGAACGGGGTTTTCTTCACGCCGGAACCAGTGGCACGTTTCATGGCTGGATTCGTTGCTGGTCGAAAGGCTTCGGTGCGCCTTCTCGATCCTGCGGCTGGTGTGGGCATGCTTATTTGCGCGGCTGTCGAAAACCTGATTAACACCGGCGCGGTCACAGAGATTGCGGTGACGGCATTTGAGATAGATCACGATTTGGTAAAAGGTCTAAAGTTGGTCTTGGAAGAACTCCGCTCTTGGGCTGCCGAGCATGATGTTTCCGTGGAATTCACGATCAAGAACGAGGATTTTCTTCTATCCGAAAGCCTTTTGGTCGACCTGCTTAGCGCCACACGAGCAAGCACGAAATTCGATTTCGTAATCGCAAATCCCCCGTATTTCAAAATCGGCAAAAACGATCCGAGAGCGGCTGCGGCTTCAGAGGTGGTTTACGGTCAACCGAATATCTATTCACTGTTCATGGCGGTGAGCGCCAACATGTTGAAGGCTGGAGGGCATTTCTTATTTGTAGTGCCTCGGAGCTTTGCCTCTGGACCTTATTTCGCGCGCTTTCGCAGATGGTTGTTTGAACGGATACGCCCGACGCACATTCATGTTTTCGACTCTCGAAAGGACGCATTTGGGCGGGATGAAGTGCTGCAAGAGAATGTGATTTTTTCAGGCGTGCATGATGACTCTTGGCGTCAAAAGACGGAACACGTGAGCATGTGCATTTCTTCCTGCCACGGGCTTGCCGACCTGGCAGACGCACGTGAGGTAAAGAAACCCCTCTCGGAGATGATCGCGGGGGCGGACACAATCCTTCGAATTCCAGGTTCGTCTGAGGAAGAGGAGGCATTAGCCAGGGTTGAACGCTGGCACGGCTCCCTGGAAAAATACGGATTGAAGATTTCGACGGGGCCGGTCGTCGCGTTCAGAGCCACACGGTGGCTGCGGAAAGAGGCTGGAGATACCGTACCATTGATCTGGCTGAATCATGTTTTCCCCATGGAATTGCATTGGCCGAATGGGGTGAGAAAACCACAATACATCGAGCGGGCCGCGTCAGAGGGGAAGCTTCTGGTTCCAAACAAGAACTATGTGCTATTGCGTCGCTTTAGCGCGAAGGAAGATGCCCGCCGGCTCACAGCCGCCCCGCTTCTCGCCTCGCATATTGATGCCGATGCGGTTGGTCTAGAAAATCACCTCAATTACATCTACCGCCCTGGGCGTACAATGAGTGCAGATGAGGTTTGGGGATTGACGGCTCTATATAGCAGCAGTCTTTTGGACAACTATTTCCGGTGCGTAAACGGCAACACCCAAGTGAGCGCCACCGAACTGCGTACCATGCCACTGCCGCCGCTGGAAAAAATTATTGAACTTGGCAAGCGAGTGCAGCGCCAAAGGGAAGGTCTCATACGGATTGACGCCACGGTAGAGGAGGTTATCGGATAGAATGAGCAAGCTAACCGACGCGCGAAAAATCCTCGTAGATTTTGGATTACCTCCTGCCCAGTATAATGAGATGTCCTGCCTTACCCTGCTCGCCCTTGCCGGCGTCAAACCGAAGGATGCCTGGAAAAACGCTAAGCGGAGCCGCACAAGCGTGAGTAAAGGGATCATGACATTCGTTCGCGACCATTACGGCAAGAAATACGCGGAAAACACGCGCGAGACATTTCGCCGTCAGGTTCTGCACCAATTCGTTCAAGCACATCTTGTGCAATACAACCCATTTGAACCTGAACTTCCGACGAACAGTCCGCGGGCGCATTACGCTTTGCATCCAGACGCCGTGTCTGTTTTGCAATCCTTCGGTGGACCGCGATGGGAAGCGGAGGTCAAGGCGTTCAAGGAGAAACATGGTTCGCTTGCCTTCATATACGGTGGTCACCGGGCCGAGCAGACTCTCATTGCCATTACGCTGAGAGGCGGAAAGAAAATCAAGATGTCTCCGGGGCTGCATAACGTGCTCGAAAAGGCGGTGGTGGAAGAATTTGCGCCACGTTTCGCGCCCGGTGCAGAACTCCTTTATTTAGGAGATACAGCGAAAAAGGGGCTGTTGGTTGACGCCGAAGGACTCAAAGAGGTTGGATTTCCCGTTTCCGACCACGACAAATTGCCCGATGTCGTTCTTTTCGACCGGAGTCGGAACTGGCTCTACCTCATCGAAGCCGTTACCTCTCATGGGCCGATGACGCCGAAGCGCCTAGTCGAACTTAAGGCTTTGCTGAAGAACTCCAAAGCCGGGTTGATCTTTGTCACCGCGTTCCCGGACAGGACGGAATTCCGCAAACACATCGCGGACATCGCATGGGAAACTGAGGTGTGGCTGATGGATATTCCCGAGCACATGATCCATTTTAATGGCGACCGGTTTTTCGGGCCGCGTAATCCCGATATATCCTCGGGAAAATGAATCGACAACTTTTAATCTAATTCGGTGTATCCGGAAAATGAAATACATATCGCCTTGCGCTGAAATTGAATCAGGCATGCGCTCTGGGTTTCTTGAGGTGGTGGCCAATATTTTTTAATTGGTATGACCATCAAGAGCATTCAAGAGCTCGTTTATTTCTTTCAGCCCGAACGAGACGCGCGTCCTATTTTCCTCCTCGGTGCCGGGGCAAGTTTTCGAGCCGGAGTGCCGGTCGCGGCTGAAATGGTCAGACAAATCGCAAGGTTTTCCTACGCCGTCAAGGAGCTGGGGACTTTGCCCGAACATGCGGTCGGCGTGATGGAAGGAGACATTCAGCGCTATTTAAGACAGCAGAGTTGGTATAAGGATGGGCAACCAGGCGAAATGTTTCCCTACGCCGTCGAACACCTCCTTACGCCCAGCGCCATCCGTAAGGCATTTTTTTCTACGATGATGAGCCGAGCCAACGGTCCGACTGAGGGGCATCAGGCCTTGGCGGACATGGTTCAGCGGCAACTTCTACAAACGATTTTAACGACAAACTTTGACTCCCTGGTAGAAGATGCCCTCCGTTTGCGGCAGCCGCAAATCAAGGAAATCGTCGCCGTGAATCGGGCAGCAGGCGATATGGCAGCATTCTCGCCATATAATCGGGCACAAGTCGTATATCTTCACGGCGCATTCGAATACTACCGAGATCGGAACTCCATCGACGAAACCAAACGGATGGACAACGTGGTCGTATCGAAGCTCCGGCATATGATTGCGTATGCTCCGCTGATAGTGATCGGGTATCGGGGATACGAACCGAGCGTAATGGAACATCTCCTCGGTGAGGGGGTAGCAGAGTCAAATCAATACGCTCACGGCGTGTTCTGGTGTGTTCGTAATCCAAGTGAAATTCACGACAATGTAAAGTCGTTTGCGTCGAAGATTGGTTCGAACTTCACGCTGGTTCAGATCGCTGGGTTTGATGAGGCGATGGTCGAACTGAACCGGTTGCTGTCAGGTCGTGCAGCCTATCAAGGAATTCATTCCGCCTCGGGCACGGCCTCGTCTCAAAGCCTCAAGAGCTACGATCTTACAATCCGCGAGCATTTGACGATGGATTCGCTGGAACCAGACCAATTGATCGCGATGGCGAAGCAGTATGCGAGCGCCATCCTGAAGGTCGATCTTAAGCCAGACGAACTTCAGCGCTTTCTGGAATCGTATTCATTTGCGAGGCGAGACGAAAGCGGAATTCTTCGGCCAGCTCTTGGGCTGTACTTGCTGGCGGGGAAAGATGTCACCGACCAGCATCCCTATTTAAAGACAATTTTGCTGCGCGATGGCAAGCAGCAGACGGTTTTTCCTGGAAACCTTCTCAAGCAATTCAATGACCTGCGAGAATTGCTTTTGTCGCCGGACATCAATGCGGTTGTGCGTATTAAGAGGCCCGACGGAGCGGTGGAAATGAAATCTTATCATGATCGCGCGATTTTGGAGTTGCTGGTGAATCTTATGGCACATCGCGATTATCACTCGAACGAGCTTGCTACGATTGAATACCACACTGGTCGATCAATACGTTTTGTAACACCCGGGGGCCTGCCATGCCGTGTTTTCGCCGAACTGAAGCCAGATAGTGCCGGCTCCTTTCAACCAAAGCGGAACACGCGGGAAATACGAAACCCAGTCATTGCCGATGTTTTCTTTTCGCAGGGAGTAATGGATAAAGCCGGTACCGGTCTCGTTGATGCGGTGAGATTGATGGAAGAGCACTACGGCGCAACGGAATTCTCTGTCGGCACTCAGAACGATCACGTCTCCGCCGCATTGATCCAGGCGCTTGCGACGGGCGACAAGGTGGCGCAAACCGCCTATCCCGTTGGCCAGCGCGAGGTGTTTCTGACAAATCTCTTCCCATTTATTTCTTTGCCATTGGTGCTTTTCCGCTTACCCCTTGACGGGGCGTACGATCAGCGCCCGATGCCGCGACTGTTTCCCGAAGGCATCGATGATCCTGGGCGCGAAATGGTTTTTGTTCGGCATGACAGCTCACTTCTATCGTTCGCCGATTTCCGTAAATTCGAGCTTTTCGCGAAGCGGGTAGGTTATCTCGATTATGTCACTGAGGAGGCTGTGAAGGGATTCATAGAGAATCCCGATAGTCGAAGATTATACGTTCAACTGCTTGGCAGACATTGGGAGAAATTTCTTAAGGGCAAGATGGACTTCGGGTTCTACGTCGATTACAAAGCGAGAAGAGCCTATTTCTTGCCTAAGAACGGAGCAGAAAATGTCTATTCATATGACTCCCCGCAAAGAAAAAACATCCAGCGAGCCGTTGTTAAGAAGCGAGAGACGCCGACTCGTTTAGAATTCGAAAACGAAGGAATTACCTATTCGGTAGTTCAATTTGGAGAGCGATGGGCCGTTCAAACGAAGCCGTTTTATGTTTTCACAAAGTCGGACGGCAAGACGCCTCTGACGGGCGTTTATCAGACGAGGAAGGCGACCCGGAGATACAAATTTGATCGAAACAAAGCAGTCGAGGCTGATATGAAATTCTGGTCTTTGTTCTTGGCGGGCCAAAAGCCGACAATGGATTTAGGACACCCAACTGTTTCCGACCTCGTTCTAAGCGCGAAGTACCTTGAAGCCGAAGCACTAGAATTGTGAACGGCACACCAATGCAAATCCGGCTGCGGTCTTTGAGTGAGCCAAAACTGATATTCGGCGGCAATTATACCCATTTCGACCCGAAGATTGCCCTTTCGAAGGCGGGACCTGTGGACAGGCGGGCCTCTGATCTGAAGCGAATACCGGTCGCGCTCGTTGGCCCGGAATCTGAACTCGAAGCCGCTTTGAAATGGATTGAGAAGCTCGGAGCTCCTTTAATTGACTCAGCGAATAACGCGCTTCGATTCCCGAATTTTCCAGGGACGACAAAAGCGTTCGCTTGCCATTTCGATATTGACACACGATTTGTGCGGGCGCTTCCTGAAAAGGAATATCTAATGGCAATGGCGAAATCCGGGACCGAACAATTTGAGGGCCTTTTAGACGTTTATGGTAGTGTAATTGCAGGACTATTCGGTGACGCGGGACCAGCGGTGGTCGTGGTTTGCTTTCCTGAGGATTTGGCGGAGCTTCGCGTTCAAAATCCCCGACTGAGTTATTCAGAACGTCGTGCTTTGCAACGACGACAGGACGAGGCCGATGATTTTCAATTGGATTTATTTGAGAGTTTTAGCGCAAAAGAAAAGACAGCCGCAGCGGAACTATTCCCACAAGCCGAAGAACTCCTTTTCAGAAACTTTCATCGGGCGCTAAAGGCACGCTGTATGGTCGAAAAAAACGCGGTACCGTTGCAGATAATTCGAAGGCATACGTACATTTCGGCCGAAGCGTCGCAGTCCGACTCCGCAAGGGCGTGGCACCTTTGCACAGCTCTCTACTACAAGTCCTCAAATATCCCGTGGCAACCTGCTGATTTGGCACCGGGCACATGTTTTGTCGGGATTTCGTTCCACCATTTGAAACGTAGAAGCGGAGACATTCTTTATGCGAGCCTCGCTCAGGCATTCTCGACAGATACCGAACCGTTTGCGTTAAAAGGCGAAACCCTACCGGACAGACAGGTTCGGGATAAGCAGCCTTATTTAATGGCCGCTCAAGCGGCCGGTATCGTAGCGAAGGTTGTCGCGCAATTTCGGGCGCGTACGGGAACGAATCCGGCGCGTGTTGTAGTCCACAAATCTTCGTCGTTTCAACCGGAGGAAATTGACGGATTTATTTCCGGTTGCGGCTCGTCCGTCCCCGCGTGTGACATGGTGTGGATGCGCCCAACAGGATTTCGTTTGATCCGAAGGGGAACACACGAGGTCGAGAGAGGAATGCTTGCCTGCGTGGAGGACGAAAAGACGTATCTTTTCACGACGGGGTACGTAGACTGGTGGAAGGAATACCCTGGCCCCCACGTTCCGGCCCCATTGGAAATTGCAGCCGCAAATGATACGGACATTATCGAACGCGCGAGGGAAATACTGGCTCTGACAAAAATGAACTGGAATAGCGCGGACGGGATGGGGCGGCATCCGATCACCCTGTCATTTGCGCGCCAGGTAGGTGCGATCATGACGGAACTTGACGATGACGGCGAAATTCAGCCCCTGTACCGTTTCTACATGTAAGGCACCCAGTGACTCTGCGAAAAGAGGCTCGCCATGATCCTCGACGCCAGTTTTAGGGAGAAGGCACAGCAGTTTCAGGCACTTGCGTTCAAGGAAATGCACGACCGGGATCACACGATTTTCGTCAACTGCCTGGTGTTCGGTCAAAGTTTGTGTCCATGCAGAAGCGGGCATTCCGGAAATACTGGGTCAAGAATCAAGGTGTGGAGTTTTGCCCGAGTGATACCAACCATCAAAATCTTACGACTCCGGGTATAAGGTGCGGTGTCGCCCTTCCACACAAAATCGGATTGCATTTTCTGTCCCTCATGCCGCATACTGCGGACAAGGACGACGCCGTCAAACTGCTTCCCCTTCGCTTTGTGGATTGTCATCACCTGGATTCCGCTCGGATCGTCAATGCCTCCCAACAGTTGATCCTGGGCCAACCCGGCCTCGACCGCAGCCCGCGCTCCCGTGTAGCGCCCATCGCGTTGCCAGATTTCGGTCAGGTTGCCATTGATCCGTTTGCCTCGATTAAAGGCGACGAGGTAATCAAGATGGTACGCAATCTTGGCGAATTTCGGCTCTTTACTCGCGCGAAGAACCTTTTTTAGCCGTGACCAGTCCTGCACTGGATCACCAAGAAACGGGGAAGCTCCGACCTCTCGAATCAACTCGCCCGTCACTTGAACTAAGCCAGCTTTCGGCTCGTCCCCATCCCGGACCCTATCCGCCCATTTCTGGATTTGCTTTCCTTCCTGCGCCCCTGAAGCGCGTTTGATATCGGCCAACAATTCGAGCGCCTGAGCGAGGGTTTGGGAGAAATCCCCTTCGTTCGCCGACTCTAACAAAAAAGCTGCGAACCGCGAGGCAAGTAGCGCTTCCGTTTCATCGAAAAGCAATTTGTGCGGGATCGGCTTCTCGCCTTCGCTCAGATGGCCGGAAATTCTGACCGCGGAAGCACCCGAAATGCAAAGGATGGCGACGCTTTCCGGAAATTCGCCTGTTACGTTCTTGATGGCCTTAAAAATAATGCCGAGGGCCTGCCGCAGCAGCTTCGGATGGTCGAGGCCCTTTAAGCTGTACCCCAGCCTTGAGATGCCTTTGTAAGGTGCGCCGCGATAATTACCGGCCAATATGTCCCGTCCGAACACCGCAATTTCGGTCGCGCCGCTCCGGTGATTTTGTCCCCCGAGGTTAATTTCCATGGGATCGAGCGCCTGCTTGATGGCCTCGATGCGTTCCGGACCGATGCCCTCAAGGTGATCAAAAATTTGCTGGTCTAGATCGGCGAGGCAGATGATTTGAGCGTGAGGCGACAGCAACTCCATGCATCGCCAAGCATCCGGATTCGTATCCTGAGCCTCATCGACAATGAGCATTGGAAATCGCTGCGCAACGATATTCCTCAGAATGCTGCTGCCTTCCAGCAACTCGACTGCGGCACGAGCGAAGAAATCGAAGGCGATCCGTCCCTCCTCGCGCCAGAGCCTCTCGCGTTCCTTCTTCCATTCCGCCCAAAAGAGATCGCCTTCCTTGGCACCGCTCGACAGCGCTCTTTCATCATGAGGAAGAAGTATCCGAATTTTCTTGGGCGTGCCGAGCAGGTAGGAATGGCTGCACAGCAATTCCCAAAAGAAAGAGTGGAAGGTCTGGATGTCCAGTGCGGCGCGCTGCTCCTTGCTGCTCTCTGTCTTTGACGCTTCGACGATCCTGGCGACCGCCGCTCGCGAGAAGCTGAGGAAAAGCACTGACTGGCCGGGCTGCAGGCCGTTTTGAATGCGCTTTATGGCTTTCCACAGCGCAATCGTCGTTTTGCCGCTGCCGGGACCTCCCGTGACCAAGGCGTGCCCTTGGCAATCCAAGAGCGACTGACGTAGCGGACAAATTTCGATCATCGTTGTCTTAGCTGCGAGGCGCTCGCTGTAGGTGGCGGCGGAGGAGGATGCGGGGGTTGCTGCGGAGGCGGAGGCGGAGGCGGAGGCGGAGGGGGCGGGGGCGCGAGCGCCGCAGCTGCCTGCTCCGGAGGCTGCGGATTGATTTGCGGTTCAGGAGGCTTCGGGAAGTGACCGTAAACCTGCGTAAGGAAGTTTACGACCGTGGGAGGCAATTCCTGAAGACCGCAACTTTCAAGGAGTCGCGCGGCCCATCCAGCGCCTTTTTTACCGCTGAGCGCCGTCTGCGTGATAGCTCTAATTTGATCATCAGGCGGTCGGGCGGTGGGTATGGCCAAATGACCGTTTTCGTTCGCCTCACGGAGCGCGTTCAAAAATTCCCAGAGCCTATCGACCGGAACCTCCGCCGCGACCAGTTGCTCAAACCCTCCGTATTGATGCTCATAATCAATAGTGAACGCATCCGTGAACTTCTGTTTATTGGCAGGCTGACGCTGTTTGTTATCGTAAAAAGAAAAGGTCTTCAGATTCAGGTTTTTCAAAAACAGCCCGAATTTTGGCATCTGCCCGTCGCTCTCCGCATCGAAAAACGCCACTCCGGCGATATCGAGCGGCTGTAACGCGGGATCTTCCTCCTCCATCTTGCGAGCGACCACTGGCATGGCGTGAAATTCTGTGACACCTTCGACCAGAATCGCCCCTTTACCGAGCATGCATTCCGTAAGGCCCTGCCTCGCGAAACGCTTATAATCGTTGTCCTTCAGGCCGCTCGCCTCGGAAACCCGGATCACGGAAACTGTCCCGTCATCGGCACGATTCAATTTGTAGGTCTGCTTCGGCTCAAACCGTTCGATCACGAAAGGCGAGTGCGAGCTGACGAAGGACTGGGTCGTTTTCTGCAGGAGGTAATCGGCGATCCGTCGCTGGGTATGCGGTGGTACCGCGATTTCAGGTTCTTCCATTGCAAAGATGACCGTGCCCGGTTTCAAATCGGCGATGAATGTGAGGAGTGCCAGAACCAGAATGTTCAGGGTGCCCGTGCCCACAAGTTGAAACGGCACGTGGTTCTGATCCTTCGACATCGCCAGAAAGAAGGAGATGGTCTTGCGCAAATGCTCGCGCGTCAGTTGCGACACATGCAGCTTCGTGACGCCGTTCTCTGCCGCCGAGGGAACGTATTTGCCGAGCCGTTGCTCGATCTCCTGAAGCACCGTAATCAATTCAGGGGCGTCGTTTTCGATGTGCAGCCCACGCAGCCGTGTGATCGTTTTTTCCCAAAAACCCGTCTGCACCCCCTTAATTCGTAAAATCACATCCAGAAGCGAGCCGCGCTCCAGACTGAGCGCTCGCGAGCCGGTGCGCAGGGCGCGCAGGTATAGAAACCCGAGAAGCCGCTTGATGTGTTTTCTAACAGGGCTGAGGTCCCCGTCCTCGGCATTCGGGCTGTGAGAAAAAAACGTCTGCGCCTCGAATTCGTCTTCCTCGATGTTGTACTTGCCGATGGTCTCCAAGCGAAGACATTCGGAATTGGGTGGATTGGCTTGCGCGATCTCCCCCATACCGAGGACGCGTTTTTCCGTGGTATGCCAAACCTCCAAATTTGCCGCGCAGGCGTTCCGCACCTCGTCCGTCAATTCAGTTAGGACGACTTCAATTCTAAACGGCTTCGATTGGGGCTCGGCTCCTTCCACACCCTCGGCTGCCGGCGTCAAATAATCCGCGTTGTAAAAATCGAACTCCTCGACCGGCGGAAATCTGTTCAATCGATCTGGTCCCAAGACAAGATCAAGCGCCTCGCAGATCGTGCTTTTGCCGACATTGTTCGGGCCCACGAGGAGCGTATGCCCGTCGAAAAGCAATTCCGCCTGTTTGATGCTGCGAAAATTGGAAACCGAGAGGCGCGCCACTTTCATACAAATTCCTTCAGGATGCTTTCCTATACAGAGAACAGGAGATCATAGCGTTTTGCGGAATGACGTCCACCCTTGATGCTTTCGCCAATGGAGCCAGGCAGAGGGAAGCCGTTTGCGTGTGCGCGCTTCATTGGGCGGCAGCGGATACTCTGACTTGTGCCCAATTGTGCCCAAAGGCGCCCAAAACTCACGGGATTTTGCGTGTTTTGACGTCAGCTTACGTGAGACCCAAAATTGCCGTAACGCCGTGTATTTATGCGGATTCTGAGGCGATTTCAGCCCCTTTCGAACTGGCTCCAGCGGTAGGATTCGAACCTACGACCAATCGGTTAACAGCCGATCGCTCTACCACTGAGCTACGCTGGATCAAATTTGATCGGCGATTTGCCGGGAGAATTACTCTGCGCCGGTTTAAGCCGCGGGCAAGCCTTTTTTGAAATTTCCGGGGACGGGGTCCCGCTTATTTCAGAATCCCGGCGTGGAGCGCTTTCTCGATCTCACGGCAGAGCCGGTCGTGCTCTTCTTTGGTGATGAGGTCGTGGTTCGCGAGCGCACAGACGTACCCTCGCCCGTAGTCGGCGGTGGGACACGGGTGTTGATCCGTGTGCCGAGGCCATAGACCACAGGAGACGGCTACGGGGTTGAGCACGATTTTTAAATCGAACATTCCCAACAAATGCGCGGCTTTTGAATCCCAGTTATTATCATAGATTCCGAAAAATCTATTAAATATGGCAAACCCTGTCAATGGACAACCTTATTTGGCTTTCGGGTAGTCCCTGGAATCCCTACCGGTTCACTGGAGCAGTGTGAGGATGGCTTTCTGCGCGTGGAGGCGATTCTCGGCTTGGTCGAAGATGGTTGCGGCGTTCTCTTCGAAGATGTCCTCGGAGATTTCTTTGCCGCGATAGGCGGGCAGGCAGTGCATGATGAGGGGGGCGGTTTCGCGCAGGAGGCCGCGGTGGATTTGATATGGGCCGAGCTGGGCGGTGCGGTAGGCTGTTTCGTCCTCCTTGCCCATGCTGACCCAGACGTCGGTGTAGAGGACGTCCGCTCCGGCTACGGCGGCGTGAATATCGTCGGTGCAGAGGATGGGAGCGCCAGGGGGAAGGGCGGGTTGGTAGGCGGGGGGGGCTGCGATGCGAAGCTGGAAGCCGAGCCGGATGGCGGCCCATATCCAGGAACGGGCGACGTTGCAGAGGCCGTCGCCCAGGAAGCAGATGGTTTTCCCTTCCAGCGAGCCGAGTTTTTCGCGGATGGTGAAGAGGTCGGCGATTATCTGGCAAGGGTGTTCCTGGTCGGTCAGGGCGTTGATGGTGGGCAGGCGGCTGAATTGGGCGAATTCCTCGACGTCGCTTTGCGCGTAGGTTCGGATGACGGCGCCGTGGACGAGGCGGCCAAGGACGCGGGCGGTGTCTTTTATCGGTTCGCCGCGGCCGAGTTGGGAATCGGCATTGGAGAGGAAGATGACTTCGCCGCCGAGTTCGCGGATGCCGACTTCGAAACTGACTCGGGTGCGGGTGGAGGATTTGCTGAAGATGAGCGCCCAGGACTGGCCGCGAAGGGGCTTTTCCGCGTGGTTTCCGCGCCCGGCTTTCATGACGGCGGCGAGATCGAGCGCCTCGGTTATCTCCCCGGCGGAAAGCGATTCTATGGAAAGGAGGTTCTTCATCACCTTGGAGTTTCCGAAGCGGGGAGAGTACCGGGAATTTCGCGAATGGAAAGATGGAATATTCAGAGGGCGAGGACGACTCCGCGGAAGATTCGGAGGGCTTCGTCGATCTCGGCCCGGGTGACGTTCAGCGGGGGGAGCCAGCGGAGGGAGCGCGCGCCGGATGGGACGCACAGGAGGCCGGCGGCATGGAGGAGATCGGTGAGCGTGAGGGCGGGCGGACGGCTGCCCGCTCCGGGGAGGGACATCCCTTCGGAGAATTCGATGCCGATGAGGAGGCCGACGCCGCGGACTTCTTTTATGAGCGGGCTGCCGAGGGCTTTCAGTTCCCGCAGGGCGTGGGCGCCGAGTTCTTTGGCGTTGGCGAGCAGGTTTTCCTCCTCGATGACGGCCAGGACTTCGCCGGCGACGGCGCAGGCGAGCGGTGTTCCTCCGAAGGTCGTGCCGTGGGAGCCGGGGCCGAGGAGATCGGCCAGGGGGGAGTCGCCTCCCTTTTTTAATGCGGTCTTGCGGTTGGATATCCAGACGGCGCCCATGGGGAAGCCGCCGGCGATCCCTTTCGCCCAACTGATGGCGTCGGGCATGAGGTCATCGCCGGTGAGCGTTTTCCAGCCGCACCAGTCGCCTGTCCTGCCGAGGCCGCACTGGATTTCGTCGAACAGGAGGAGGATGCCGTGGTCGTCGCAGATGCTCCGCAATGTGCGGAGGAAATGGGGATGGCACGGGAGGATGCCGACCTCGCCCTGGATCGGCTCGACGAGGACGGCGGCGGTGCGCGGGGTGATGGCCGCGACCACGGCCGGCGCGTCGTTGAAGGGAACCTGGAGGAAGCCTTGGACCGGGGGCTGGAACCCGGTCTTGACCTTTTGCTGGCCGGTGGCGGCGATGCCCGCGAGCGTCCTGCCGTGGAAGGAATCGTCGAAGGTGATGATCTCGTAGCGGTTGCGGTCCGTTTCAACCCATTCGCCGACGTTGTGCCTGGGGGCTGGGGGGGCGGTTTCGTTGCCGAACTTGCGGGCGAGTTTGTAGAGGGCTTCGTTGGCTTCGGCCCCGCTGTTGCAGAAGAAGACTTTGCCGGGGTGTCCGACGTAACCGGCGAGCTTCTTCGCGAGCAGGCCCTGGGGTCTGTTGTAATAGAGGTTGGAGGTGTGGACGAGGGTTTGCGATTGCCGGGTGAGGGCTTCGGTTATCCGCGGATGCGAATGGCCGATGGAGCAGACGGCGATGCCGGCGCCGAAGTCGAGATATTCCCTCCCCTCTTCGTCCCAGACGCGGCAACCGCGTCCGCGGGCGATGGCGAGGTTGAAGCGTCCGTACGTCGGAACGACGTATTCCGAGAAAAGGTCGGCGGTGTTCAAGCCAGTATCTCGGTTCCGATGCCGGCGTTGGTGAATACTTCGAGCAGGATGGAGTGGGGCACGCGCCCGTCGATGAGATGAACCTTCTGTACGCCCCGCCCCAGCGCGCCGGCGGCGGCTTTGACCTTGGGAATCATGCCGCCTTCGATGATTTCGTCCGCGAGAAGCTTCTCGATCATCTCGCGGGTGACGGACGGGATGAGCGAATCTTTTTCCTTCGGGTCGCGCATGATGCCCGGGACATCGCTCAGGAAGATGAGCTTGGCCGCACGGAGCGCGCCGGCCACGGCGCCGGCGCCGATATCCGCGTTGACGTTGAGCACGACGCCGTTTTCGTCCTTAGCGATGGGCGAGACGACGGGGACGGCGTCCTGCGCGAGCGCGCTTTCTATTTCCGCGAGATCGGCGCCCGCCACTTCGCCGACGAAGCCCAGGTCGATCTCGGAGCCTTTTTCCCTTTGCGGCGGGAGTCTGCGGGCCTTGAGCACGCGCTTGCCGGAGATGCCGACGGCTTTGCCGCCAAATGCATTGAGCGCCTCGACGATGCGCGGGTTCACTTCGCCGTCGAGCACTTCCTCGACGATGCGGATGGATTGCGCATCGGTGACGCGCAGGCCGTTGACGAATTTCGGTTTCAGGCCCGTCTCGCGCATCCTGGCGGTGATGGCCTTGCCGCCGCCGTGGAAGAGGATCGGGTTGATGCCGACGGCCTCCAGGAAGACGATGTCGCGCAGCAGCCGTTCGATGACGTGGTCATCTTCCATGGCGCTGCCGCCGTATTTTATGACGAAGAGCTTCCCCCGGTATTTCTGGATGAAGGGCAGCGCCTCTATCAAAGCTTCGGCCCGGACGAACGGTGTGGACATTTACTCTCCCATGTTTAGCTCGACGTATTTAACCGTGAGGTCGGTCGTATAGACCGTGTATTCCGCGGAGCCGAGCTGGAGGTCGATGGTAACGCGAAATCTCTCATTGGCAACAACCTCGCGGAGCTTGGAGGCGGGCGTTTTGCCGGCGATGCCGTTTTTGACGGCGCTGACGCCGTTGTAATAGATGTCGACCATCTCCTCGCGCACGCGTGCGCCGGAGTAGCCGATGGCGTCCAGCAGCCTGCCCCAGTTCGGGTCGCCGCCGAACCACGAGCATTTTACGAGGGTTGACCGGGCGACCGCCCGCGCGGCGTTTCGCGCGTCCTGGAAGGTCGCTGCGCCTTTTACGTGGACTTCGATCTGTTTGCTGACGCCTTCCCCGTCCTCGACGATCATGCGCGCCAGGCTCGCGGTGACGTAGTTGAGCGCCCTTTGGAAAAGCGGAAACCCGGAGGCCTTCATCGGGCGGCTCTGGGCCGCGCCGTTGGCGAGCAGGATGGCGGTGTCGTTGGTGCTCATGTCGCCGTCCACGGTTATCCGGTTGAAGGATTGTTCGACGGCGACGGAGAGCGCCTTCGCCAGGTCCTTTTTCCCGATGGCGGCGTCGGTCGAGAGAAAACAAAGCATCGTGGCCATGTTCGGGTCGATCATCCCCGCCCCTTTCGCGATGCCCCCGAGCCGGATGGTCTCGCCGTCGATCACGCATTCGACGGCGATTTCTTTGGGAAAGGTGTCGCTCGTCATGATGGCCCGGGCCGCCTTCAGGCTGCCGTCGCTTCGCAGCGCCTTCGGCAGTTCCTTGATGGACGCCTCCATTTTTTCGATGGGGAGAGGAACGCCGATCCTCCCCGTGGAACCGACGAGCACCTGGCTTCTCTTCACGCCAAGGGCTGTCGCGGCGGCCTGCGCCATGCGCTTCGCGTTTTCGATTCCGGCGAGGCCGGTGCAGGCGTTTGCGTTGCCGCTGTTGGCGACGATGGCGCTGATTTCCGCGCTGCGCATATGCGCCAGGGAGACGCGCACCGGCGCGGCTTTGACCTTGTTGGTCGTAAATGTCGCCGCGGCCACCGCGGGCGCGGAGGAATGGATGAGCGCTATGTCCGGCTTGTCGAGGTTCCCTTCCTTGACGCCGCAATGGCGGGCCGCGGCGAGGAACTTCCTGGGCGCGGTGACGCCCCCGGCTATCTCGATGAAAGGCGAACTCATAGCGCGGTGGATTCCGGCCAGCCGTGCATCAGGTTGAAGGACTGGATCGCCTGGCCCGAAGCGCCTTTTACAAGATTGTCGATGGCGCTGAGAAGGATGACGCGCCCCGTGCGCGGATCGCGGCGCCACGCGATGTCGATGAAGTTTGTATGGGCCGCGTTCTTTACGTCGGGGTAGGAACTCTCCCCGAGCAGGCGCACGAACGGTTCGCCGGCGTACGCCTCTTCCATCGCCTCCCCGATGCCGGGCGAGAGGGCCGCGGCATGGATCGTCGTCAGAATGCCCCGGTTTATCGGGACGAGGACGGGCGTGAAATTGACCGTCACGCGTTCATTGGCCGCGGCGGAAAGCTCCTGCTCGATCTCCGGCAGATGTCTGTGTTTGGGAATCGAGTAAGGGCGGACGCTCTCGTTGCATTCGACGAAAGAATAGTCCAGTTCCGCCTTGCGGCCCGCGCCGCTGACGGCGCTGAGGCTGGTGATGACGATGCTCGCGGGGTCGATGAGCCGGCGCTTCAGCAGCGGGTAAAGAGGCAGGATGACGCTGGTGGGATAACACCCGGGCGAAGCGACGAGGTCCGCCCGGCGTATCGCTTCGCGGTGCAACTCCGGCATGCCGTAAACGCCCCGCCCCAGCAAGCCGGGCGCGGGATGCGGCGCGCCGTAAAACTCCTTGTAAACCTCCGCGTCCTTCAATCGGAAATCCGCGCTCAGGTCGATGACCTTCAACCCCGCGTTCAGCAGCGGCTCCGCGAACTCCGCGGCGAGCCCGTGGGGCAGCGCGAGGAACGCCGACTTCGCTCCCGAAGCGGCGACCGCGCCCGCATCCGAAGGGGCGAACGCCAGCCCGCCGAACTTACGGTTGCGGAAGCGCGGGTAGAGCGCCTCCAGCGATTTCCCGGCATTCTGGCGGGAGGTGAGGCAAACCAGGTCCACGCCGGGATGCCGCGAAAGGAGCCGGATCAATTCCTCGCCGGAATAGCCCGTGGCGCCAATGACGGCAACCTTTTCGACATGCATTTCCGTGAAAGATAGAACCCCCGCGCAAAAAGGGAATCTTCAAAATGAACCCTCCGCTCGCCGCCGCCTCCCATTGACAAATGGAGCGTCGATTTCGATAGTAAGGGTGATGAATCTCGACCTGAATAATCTTCTCCGGGATTGGCCGCACGAGCCGGGACAAATCAAGGTGAGGAAGATCCTCGGCAACGACGGCAAGGAGAAGCTCCAGCTCCGGATCGACCTGGGCCTCATCCAGATGGACGTGGCGGGCCGCCCCGACGGCCAGCGTCCCCACGGCGTGGAATCGCTGCTGGCCTATCACCAGGCGCGCGCCGGGAAAAAGACGGAGGAAGGCGAGAGCTACGCCTTGAGCGCCGAGGATTGCGGGGAACTGCAACAGGAAGGCATCCAGTATTACCACCGTTACATCAGCTTTTTCCAGTTGAACGACTACGCGGGCGTCATCCGCGACACCCAGCGGAATCTCGACTTGTTTGACTTCACTTCCAAACACGCCGAGCGCGAGGACCTGGCCGCGGCGATGGAGCAATTCCGCCCGTACGTCCTCATGATGAACACGCGGGCCAAGGCGTCCATCGAACTGGATCGCGGAGACTTCGACGCGGCAGTCAGGCTCATCGAGAAAGGGCGCGCGAAGATCGTCGCCGTTTACCAGGAGATGAACGCTCTCGAAGGGGCGGAGAAAAGCCCGGAAGTCGCCTTTCTCGACGAATGGATGCAGGAAGTCCGGGCCAGGCGTCCGCTCAGCAAACTGGAGATGATGCAGCGGGACATGGAGAACGCCATCGCGCTCGAAGCCTACGAGCAGGCTGCGGTGCTGCGCGACGCGATCCGCGCGTACAGCAGGAAAAATTCCTAGAGCGTGTCGTGCACTTTTGCCCGCTCTTGGCTGTAGAGGCGGCTGTGCCAGCCGCCTGGAGAGCGGGAAGCAACGTCAAAGCGCAAGGCCGTTCCAGGTCTTTAGTCTTAGGCGGCTGGCACAGCCGCATCTACAACCAAGAGTTGATCTCCCTCACGCGGATGCAGGCCGCGTAGCTGTCTCCCCGCACGTTTTCCAACGGGGGAACCCGCAAGGCGCACTCGGGTATGGCGTAGGCGCAACGGGGGTGGAAGGGGCATCCCGGCGGAGGATCGACCGGCGAAGGCGGATCTCCCTGGAGGACGATCCGCTGGCGTTCCTTCTCGCGCTTCGGGTCGGGGACGGGAATGGCGCTGACAAGGGCCTTCGTATAGGGATGCAGCGGACGTTCCACGACATCCCTGCCGATCTCGACCAGTCTGCCGAGATACATCACCGCCACGCGATCCGAAATGTGTTTTATGACCGAGAGATCGTGCGAGATGAAGATCATCGTCAGCCCCATCTCGCGGCAAAGGTTCGCCAGCAGGTTGAGTATCTGCGCCTGGATGGAGACATCCAAAGCGGAGACTGGCTCGTCGGCGATGATGAGCTTCGGCTCGACCGCGAGGGCGCGCGCGATGGCTATCCGCTGCCGCTGGCCGCCGGAGAATTCGTGCGGGTATTTTTTCACGAAGCGCGCCGAAAGGCCGACTTTCTCCATCAGCGCGCCGACCCGCGCCGGGAGTTCGGCGGCGGGCAGCCGCCGGTGCGCGCGGAGCGCTTCCGCCAGCGTGTCGAAGATCGTCATGCGCGGGTTCAGCGTGGCGTATGGGTCCTGGAAGATCATCTGGAAATCGGCGCGCGCGCTTCTCAAACTCCGGCGGTTTAGCTTTCCCAAATCCCGGCCCGCCAGGATGACCGCACCGGAAGTGGGCCGCAAGAGCTGGACGACCGTCCGTCCCAGGGTCGATTTGCCGCAGCCCGACTCGCCCACCAGGCCGAGTATCTCCCCTTTTTTCAACTCCAGCGAGACGCCGTCCACAGCCTTCACCGCGCCTGCGCTCCGCCGGAAAAAGACGCCTTTTGAAAGGGGGAAATGCGTCTTGAGATCGATGAGCTGCAGAAAGGGAGAGCCGTTCATCGGTTTCTACTGGTAGACCAGGTCGCCTTTGCCGGGCGTCCCTTTCACGATGTCGGCCACGATGAAGGGGCGGTTTTTTTCCGGGCTGACCATGAGGATCGCGGTCTGTTTTCCCTCGGAGAAGCTTTCGAGCGCCACGCCGACGCCGGGGTATTCGAAAGCGCGCATGTCAACCAGCGCAAAGTTGAGGGCGGAGTTGACGAGCGCGATGGAGCCGATGAGTTCCGGACGATGCGGAGGCGGGGCCGCCTGCGCCGCCTTCGGGCGTTTTGGCGAAGCGGCGCATCCCGCCGCGGCCAGGGCGCACATGCAGGCGATTGCGGAGAGATGCCGGCGCATGCCCAAATTTCAATGCACCCAGATTCCCCGCAACGGCGCGCCATAGGGCCGCGGCGCGTAAACTTCGCGCCCGGGAAGCAGGCGCAGCGCCGCAAGGGTGTCCGTATCCAGCCGGGCGGTGGCGGCGAGTCCGGCGTTTTGCTGGAACAGGAAGATCGCCCGCCGCGTGGCGGGGCCGGGAAAGCCGTCGAGTATCCCCCGGTAGTAGCCGTAGCGGGAGAGCGTTTCCTGCGCGCGCCGCAACATTTGCACCTGCACTTCGGCGGGCGCGTTTTCATACGGCGTGCGCGCGTAGAATACGCCGTAGTCGGGAGTGGAGGGCGCCACGGTTCCGGCGTAGCGTTCCTGCGGAGGCTCGGGAGTCGGGGTGGGCGCGGTGGGCGCCGGCTTTTCCTGTTGATGCAGGAAATCGCGATCCGATTTGTAAACGGAAGTATCGGAAGTTGTCCCCGCCCGGGCTGCCGGCTTCGGCTCGCCCGCGATTTTCAACGAGGAGAGCGTCTCCTGGTTCAACGCGCCGGTCACTTCCAGTCCGTTCCGAATCTGGTACCGGCGGATCGCCGCCGCCGTTTCGGCCCCCGCTTCGCCGTCGACTTCGCCAAAGTAGAACCCCCGGCTTTTCAACTGCTCCTGGGCGGCGCGGGTCTCCTCGTCGGCGCGCGCGCCGCAAACAGCCAGCAGGATCAGCAGCAGGAGGGCTCTTCTCATGGAAAACTTCAATTCTTGGGCGATGCGGGGGGCTTTTCCTCCGCGGCCTTGGCGAGCCTGTTGGGAGGCGCCAGGCGTTGCGTCTTTTCGTAGTTGACGATCCCGTCCGCGATGGCGCCCGCTATCCGCTGCCGGTAATCGGCGTTCGCCAGCAGCCGCGCTTCCAGGGGATTGCTGATGAAGCCTCCTTCCACGAGGACCGCCGCGTTCCGCACGTTGCGCACGACATACAGGCTGCGGCTCTTTATCCCCCGGTTGACGACATCCACCTTCATCACGAGCGAGGCCTGGATGAAGCTGGCGAGCGCTTCGCCGTTATCCAGCGGCTGCATCTCCGGTTTCACGAACAAGCCGACCCACGTCCAGGCGTATTCCGGGGGTTCCTTTTTGTCCGCGTAGTAGGTCTCCACGCCCTGCGCGGAAGGTTCGCTGGATTGGTTGAAATGAAGGCTGACAAAGATCGACTTGTCGATCTGGTTGGCGATGCCGGCGCGTTCGGCCAGGGAGACGTACGTGTCGTCGCGCCGCGTCAACATCACCGGGAAATCCGCGCTGCGGAGCATCTGCTCTATCCGCAACGCCACGTCCAGAGTCAGGTCTTTCTCATGCAAGCCGTGCGAGGTCGCGCCGCCGTCGTTGCCGCCGTGGCCGGGGTCCAGGACGACCATCGGCAGGGAGTAATCCGGGACGATCGCCGTTTCCTTGGGGCGCTCCACGTCGGGAGCAACAATGCAGGTGAAGCAGCCCAGAAATACCACGAGGCCCACACACGGCATGCCGTTGCGAACGGCCGCGCCGCGCCAGAGCCGGCCCTTGAAGCCCGGAGCCTGTCGTAATGCCTTCACTGACATGGAATAGAATGCTCCGGGATTGGACGGAAAGCACGCTTTTCTTGTTCAGAAATTCTGGAAAACCGCCTTACCTGAAAATCGCCAGGATCGGTTCAAGCTCGCCCGCGCCAATCGGACGGAAAGTCGCGGGCATCCTCGCGGCCCTTTCCAGCAGCGCCGCTTCGACCTCCAAATCGGCCAGATGCTCCTTCAAATGAGCCGCTATCGCCTCCGCCGCGGGCAGTTCCTTCGGCGCGTCGGGAGCAAGGCCCAGGCGGCCGACGCTCCATGTTTCCAAGGCCGTTCGCAACGCCTCTTCCAGCGGGGCTTGCGCCAGGCTCTTCCCCTTGAGGAATTGCTCCATCCACTCCGTCGAGGACGCCGTGCCTGAGATCACGCCGAAATCCTCGAAGCTGCGGCCCAGCATTCCGCCGTTGGTGTGGAGGGAACCGTCATATTCGATCCGCACGAAAAGATTCGGCGCGCTTCCCCGTCCCAGCTCCGCGAAGAGCATCCGCACCAGGTAGGGCGCGCCGTAAACCTGCTCGAAAGCGGTCTTCAACGCGGGGCTGAGGGAATAAGCGGCCAGCCTCCGCAGGGAAACATCGCTCGCCGAGCGGGTAAAGCCCTCCGTGCTCGCGACCTCTATCGCCGCCATGCGAAGCCGCTCAATATCCCCCGGGTGCCCCACCGCCCCCATCGCGATGCGGTCGTAAATCTCGAAAATCTTCTGGCGTTCCCGCCCGGCGCTCAGGAAAAGAATCCCCGCGGCGCAACTGAGACAGGCGATGGGGCCGCCGCTGGCGAGTTGGTCCTCGATGTACTCGCGCCGATTGGCGATCGCCTCGACCCAACGATACGGTTCCTCGATCATGGGACCTGCTGTCTATGGACTTCCGCTATTTCTTCCGGTGTTAAAGTAACAATGCCCGCCTCCGAGACGATCTTGACCAAAGGGTAACTTCGCCCCCTTCTGTCTATGCCGCCCGTGGCCGTATCCATCTCCGCCGCGGTATCCAGAGCGCGCAATGCCAGGACGAGAGCGTCCGTGCGCCCGAGTTGCCGCAACGGAGCCGCGCCCCATGTGTTTTGGTAGTGCAGGACGCTGCGGACCGCCGGCGACCCCGAGCCGGTGGCCGCGAAGTCCGCCGCTTCGAACTGGGCGCCCATCGCGTCGTAGAAATAGAGGCGGGCGATCTTCTGCTCCGTATCGAATGTCGCGAAGATCGGCACCACCACGCCCACCCCCTGCATCACGAAACCAAGATTGTCGCGCAACAGCTTCGAGAGCGCGCGCACCTTGCCGTCCACGCTCATTTCCTGGAGCTGGCTGCGCCGGTAGAATTGGAAGGAATGCTCCAGCGTCCGAGCCATTTCCCAGGCGGTCGCGGGAACCCCCGCGATCGCCATGAGGGAATGCCCGTCGATCTCCAGAACCTTGTCCGCGTGTTCATAGACGACCACGTTGCCCGCCGTCGCCCGCCGGTCGCCCGCGACCAGCACGCCTTCCGAGAACTTGAAGGCGAGGATCGTCGTCGCCTGCGTCTGAGCCGGGATCGCCGCCGCGCCCGCGGTATTGACCGCGGAGCCCTCCGGGTAAACGCCCTTTCTCCGAAGCAATCCCACGAAATCCGGGTCGCCCGCGCCGGGGAGGTCCATCACTGCCCCGTCCGTTGTCTGTAGCGCTTCGACTGGTTGGGGTCCACCTTGCGCATGCGCTTGAGAAGATCCCTCGTATCCGGCTTCGAGATATCCGGCGCCTTCGGCCCTCCGCCGTCGCCTTCTTTCGGCCCCCACGGCGCGGGAGCAACCGGTTTTTGCGTCCTGTCAGGCATGGCTCAGGTTAAGATAAAATCGCGAAAACGCAAGGCCCGCCCGGCGCTTTCCCGGTTGCGAAATCAGCGAGGGGACTTGCATTCATTCCCGGAAGTGACAGAGTCTCTCGATGCGCCTTCTGATCGCACGCTACGCCGCCTTCGCCCTCCTCGGGAGCGCGTCCCTGGCCCATGCGCAGAACCCGAAGCCGGCGCCCGCCGATGACCTGCGCTCCATACGCCAGCTACTCGAGCAACAAGGCCGCCAGATCGACGTCCTGACGCAGCAGGTCGCGAAGTTGAGCCAGTTGCTCGAAGCGGCCCATCCCTCCCCGCCCCCTGTCCAGAACATGCCGCCCGCGCCGGAGTCGAGCCCCGCCGCTCCCTCCCCCGCCCCCGCCTCCGCCTCGTCAGGCAGCCCCGAGCCCCCAAAGGCCGAACCGGTCGACGTCGGCACGACGCACGTCGTCACGCGCGGCGAAACCTTGACCTCCATCGCCCGTCTATACAAAGTAAGCGTCGGCGACTTGCAGAAAACGAACAACATCCATAATGATCGCACCTTGCAGATCGGCCAGACCTTGACAATCCCTTCCGCCAAAAGCGGTGACAGCCATAAAAAGGAGAAGCAATAAATGGACGAATCGCAAAACTGGTTTTTGATGAAGCACGATGACGGCAGCCTTTTCGGCCCCATCTCGCTGGATCAGCTTTATTTATGGGCGACCGAGGCCCAGATATCCCCCCTGGATAAAGTCTCCACCGACGGAAAAAACTGGATGAAAGCGCCCATGATCCCGGAACTGGAAATGGACTATCTGGTTGAAGTCGGCGAGAACCAGTATTACGGGCCGACCACCGTGGGGGCCGTGAAGGAATTCGTAAGGATGGGCGAGATAACCGCCGACACCGTCATCACCAACTGCCGCGACGGCGCGGCGCAGATGGTCAAAGACCTGCCGATGCTCCGCGACGAGGAACCGGTGCGCACCAGCATTCGCCTGAGTTTGCAGCAGCGCATCCGGGAACTGGAAGAGACCCTGGCCGACGAGCAGAAAGCCCGCGAAGACGCCGAGCAGCGTTGCGAGAGGCTGGAAGCGCGCCTTGCGGAGCTTGAGCCGCAGTCGTCGTACTAGAGGCGCGCTCTTGGTTGTAGAGGCGGCTGTGCCGGCCGCCTAAGCGTCAGCGGAGGATGAGCTTGTAAATCAAGCCCAGGATACCGCTGCCAATGACCACGGGAATGATGTCCCATTTCCATTTCAACATTCCCGCGAAGGCCGTCGCGCCCACCATCACCGCAAACCAATCGACGCCATGCTCCGGAACAAGGACGCGAACGCCAAACCAGACGGCAAGGTTCAGGACCACGCCCACCACGGCGGCGGTCACGGCCGAAAGCGCGGCGCTTAGCTTGACGTTTCCGCGCAAACGTTCGATGTACGGCGCGCCCAGGAAAACCCAAAGAAAGCAGGGAGCGAAAGTCGCCCACGTCGTGATGAAGGCCCCCAGCGTGGCGGCGACAATCGGGGAAAGACGTCCGGGAGCCTTCCAGCCGCCCATGAAGCCGACGAATTGCAACACCATGATCAGCGGCCCCGGCGTTGTCTCGGCCAGCCCGAGTCCGTCCAGCATCTGACCGGTTTTCAGCCAGCCGTATTTTTGCACGGCTTCCTGCGCGACGTAAGGAAGCACCGCATACGCGCCGCCGAACGTGACCATCGCCGCCTTGCTGAAAAACACGCCCTCCTTGAACACGGTGTGATTCCAGCCCAGCCATAGCCCCGCCAGGATGATCGGCGCCCACCACAAGGCGCCGTTGACCACGATTATCTTGATCGTTCGCGCCAGCGACGGCTTCGCATGTTCGGGCGATTCCCATTCCTCGCCCGACTCCCCCTCGTCCTTCGCCCGGTGACCGCGGGCGAGGCCGATCAAAGCGGCGCCGAGGATGATGAGCGGAAACGGCGCGTGAGGCGGAAAATAAATCACGGCGAACGCGAGCGCTGCGACGCTCCACATGGCCCAGGTTTTCAGGGCGCGCTTTCCGATGCGAATCACCGCGAACACGACGATGGCCGTCACCGCGGGCTTCAGTCCGTAGAAGATCGCCGCGATCCACGGCACGGCGCCCCAGGCGGCGTAGACATAGCTCAACGCCCACAGAACGAACATCGACGGCAGGACAAAAAGCGCGCCCGCTGCGATGCCGCCCCAGGTCTTGTGCAGCAGCCAGCCCACATAGATCGACAGTTGCTGCGCTTCCGGCCCCGGCAGAAGCATGCAGTAATTGAGCGCGTGGAGAAACCGGGACTGGCTGATCCATTTCTTCTTGTCCACGAGCTCGGTCTGCATGATCGCGATCTGCCCGGCGGGCCCGCCGAAGCTGATGAATCCCAGCTTCAGCCAAAAGCGTAATGCTTCATAAAAGCTGGGGCGCTCCGTTGGAGCCGTCTCGGGAGTATTCATCGCCGTTGGAGGAATGTGTAAAGCCCGTCGAAGCATTGGAATCCGCGAGCCAGGATTTCCTCGTCGGAGATTCCGTGTTTTCCCCAGCCCTTGAACACGCGGTCGAGGCCGACGCATTCCGTTCGCTGGAACCTCGAGTCCTCCACGTCGGCGTCGTGGATCATCTCGCCGATCCTGCTCACCGCCTTGTCCTGGATCGCGAACCGCTTCGCCAGCGTTTCAAACGTGCAATCGTTTCCGTGATGCGAGAACTCCGCATCGAGCATATCAAATGGAATGGCCTCGCGATTGACCGGAGCCGCCGCCGCGAAGAGGAACTTCGCCCCGGGATCAATGAATTTGCGGATAAGCCACGCCGAGCCCACCCGATCGATTTCGGGACGCCGCCGCGTAAGCCATGTTTTTCCCCGGTAGCTCTTTGCGTCGAGCTTCGGCCGGGGCTTCTTTGCGGAGCGGCCCCCTTCGGCGCGCCGGAACAGCATCTCCACGTCCTGCGCCGCCGGGTTGTCGAAGAAATCGATCTCACGTATTTGCCTGAACTGCCGCCTCAACCGCTCAAGCTCGGCGGACGCCGTCTCGGGATCGGCGCCCTTTCCGGCGATGCCCCGCAACGCCTTGCCGACCTCCTGGTATTCCTTCTCGCGCGCTTGATTGAACAGCTCGACGAGTTTCTCGTTCGGCATCCCTTCGATTTCCCGCGCGCGCACGAGGGTCGCGTCGCCGCTGTGGTCGCGGATCTGCTGCGTCAGCCACTGGAAGCGCTCGTAGTGGGCGGGCTGATCGGGAAGCAGGTAGGCGGATGTCTTGATCGGAACCGCGCCGAATTTCTTGAGTTTCCGCCAGACGGCGACGCGCTCGGTGTTCTGCTTCGTCGGCAGGGTGTAGAGCAGCAGGAGCCATGTGATGGAATTATTCATTGGATCGAAGATTGTAAATGGAATACCTATTGCATACCATGAGCACGCTTACATCCGCACGTCTTATTTTGCGCGAAATAGAAATGAAAGCATTGGCGCTGATTTTGTGCGCCTGTGCCGCGGCCGCCGGGGAGGCCGCGGAACTTCGGCTAAAGCAGACTATCGTGCTGCCCGGCGTGAACGGGCGAATCGATCATCTCGCGGTTGATGTTCGCGGCGCGAGATTGTTCGTCTGCGCGCTGGGCAACAATACGGTGGAGGTCGTCGATCTGCGCAAGGGCGGGCGCGTTCGCTCCATCGGCGGGCTTGGCGCGCCGCAAGGCGCCGGATATGTCCCTGAACCGAGCCGCCTTTATATCGCCAATGACAAGGGCGGGATCGTCAACATCTACGATGGCCAGAGCTTCGCTTCATTGGGAAAAATCGCTTTCGAAGACGACGCCGACAATGTGCGCTACGACAGCTCCGTGAAGCGGATTTACGTGGGCTTCGGCAGCGGCGGCATCGGGATCGTGGATGCCGTGAACGGAAAACAGATCGGTTCGATCAGGCTTTCGGGACATCCCGAAGCTTTTCAGCTCATGGAAAAAACGCCGCGGATGTTTGTCAACGTGCCCGCCGCGCGCCAGGTGGCCGTGGTTGACCGCGACAAAGGCGAAGTCGTCGCGACGTGGAAGATCGGCGGAGCCAGCGCGAATTTCCCCATGGCGCTCGATGAAAGCGGCCGCCGCTTGTTCATCGGCTGCAGGACGCCCGCGGAGCTGGCAGTCCTGGATGAGGATACAGGCGAAATGATTTCCCATCTGGAAATTTCCGGCGACGCCGACGATCTCTTTTACGACGCCAGGCGGCGCCTCCTCTACGTCGTCTGCGGAGCCGGCAACATCGACGTGATCGAACAACTCAACGCGAACGCCTGGAGGCGCGCCGCGACGATTCCCACCGCAGCGGGCGCGCGAACAGGATTGTTCGTGCGGGAGATGAACAGTTTGTTTGTCGCCGTGCCGCGTCGCGGCGGCCAGGCAGCGGAGATTCGACGATACGAAATCCAATGAGCTTTGCTAACGCCATTCGTGCTTGGGGTATTTGCGCTGAAGCTCCTGCTTGGCCTTGGGATACGCTTCTTTCCAGAACGTCGCGAGGTTGGACGTCACTTGAATCGGGCGATGGTTCGGCGCGAGCGCCTGGATGACGACGGGGATGCGCCCCTCGGCGACAAAGAGGCTCTCCTCCACGCCGTACAAGTCCTGGATCTTCGCCGCCACGACCGGCGGGCCGGACGCCGCGTAAGCCGCCCTGGCTTTTCTTCCGTTTGGCAGGGAAATCCGTTCGGGAGCAAAGCGATCCACCCATCCCTGCTGGCCGGTCGAGAGCCACGACTTCACTGTCGCCCATACCTCCCTCTCCTTTATCTCTTTATAACTGAACGCCCCATGGCAGATTTGCTGAAGGAGCGCGCGCCGCCCTTCCTCGCCCAACGCGGGCAACTCCAGTTCCGGCATCCATTCGCGCAGGCGCTCGACGCGGATAATCCATTGCTCGACGGCGTGATCCCAGTTCTTCAGCGGGCAATTCCCCGCGATGACTTCCGCGGCAAGGATCGCCGCGGCCTCTTCCAGCGGCGGCTCGGCCGCCTGCCCCGAACGCAATACCAGGTCGCGGAAACAAACCTCGTCGCGCGCCACGACACGCCGCTGCGCCGGATCGTAAAACACCTCGCGCCGTTGTCGGCAGCCATCCGGGAAAAGCTCCCGCAGCCATTCCTCGCGGATGGCGGTCGCCAAGGTCAGCAGAACTTGCAGTTCGCCGTCCTTGCCCTGCACCTCGCGGATTTCCGAAGCGACGAGAAGCTCGCTCTCCCGCACCGCGCTTTCCCGCGCGAGCACCCCTTTCCGTCCGTGGACGAGCTGGCAGCGCAATGTTCCCGGCTCGCAACGCCGCGCCACCTGGTCGGGAAACCCGGCCAGGATGCATTTCCTCAGCGCTTCATCCGGCGGCTCGCTTTTCGGATCGCTTTCCGCTATCCGCAGGAACTGCTCCGCAAGCTGCGCCGCCTCGCGCGCGGCCAGGGCGTTGACGCCGAGGCGGCGGCACGCCTGCGGAGCGAAGTTGTTCTTCTCCGCGTAACGCAACGCGCGGAGGAGGAGGAAAAAGTCGGAGTCCGCCTCTTCGCCAAGGATGTCGTCGCGCTCATTTTCCGTTTGTTTGCCCTCGCCCCGGCGAAGAAGCGGACGGCCCTGGGAAAGCGCGGCGATACGCGCTACGGCCGGCACGCAGCCAAGCTCCCGCGCGGCGAGGAACATCCGGGCGTAACGGGGATGGATCGGGAAGGCGAGCATCCGGCGCCCAATCGCGCTGATCCCGTCTCCCTCGACTGCTCCGAGTTCCCGCAGAAGCTCCTCCGCGCGGCGAAGCGACCTCGCATCCGGCGGCTCCAGCCACCGGAAGGCGGAAGGATCGCGGACGCCGTTCGCCTTCAGCGTCAGGACGGCTTCCGCCAGGTCGAGCCGCAGTATCTCGGGCAATTCGCGGGCGGGCCGCCCGGCATGCTCGCGCTCCGTCCAAAGCCGGATGCAACATCCCGGCGCGGTCCTGCCCGCGCGGCCCGCCCGCTGGTCGGCGGACGCGCGGCTTATCTTTTCGACGAGGAGCGTGTTGATGCCGCGATGGGGATCGTACCGCGCGATGCGGGCCAGCCCGCTGTCGATAACCAGCCGCACGCCGTCGATTGTCAGCGAAGTCTCCGCGACGTTGGTTGCGACCACGACCTTCCGTTTGTCATAACGCCGCAGCGCCGCGTCCTGCTCGGACACCGGCAACTCCCCGTGCAAGGGCAGGACGACGCAATCCACGGAAGTTCCCCGAACGGCCTGGATCGTCCGCCCGATCTCGTAAGCGCCCGGCATGAAAATAAGCGCATCCCCTTCCTGCCGCTTCGCCGCGCGCTCGAACTCTTCCGCCGCCAAGTCCCAGACGGGGTGTTCATCGAACCGCGCCGGCTTCGGCAGATAGCCGATCTCCACCGGATACGCCCGCCCGCTCGACGCCAGCACGCGGCAGGGCTCGAGGTATTTCTCCAGCAAGCCGGCGTCGAGCGTCGCGGACATGACGATGAGCTTGAGGTCGGGCCGCCGCGTCTCCTGCAAATCGAGCGCACGAGCCAGCGTTATATCGCCATAAAGATGCCGTTCGTGGAATTCATCGAACAGGATCGCCGAAACGCCGCGCAACGCCGGGTCGCCGGAAAGTTGGCGCAGGAGCACGCCTTCCGTCACGAAGCGGATGCGCGTCTTCTCCGAGACCGTCCGGTCCAGGCGTATCTGGTAGCCGACTTCCTCCCCGAGGCGGACGCCGCGCTCTTCCGCGACGCGCGCGGCGAGCATCCGCGCGGGCAGGCGGCGCGGTTGCAGGACGACGACTTCGCCCGCGCCGAGCAGCCCGTGATCGAGCAGCATCTGCGGGACTTGCGTCGATTTGCCGGAGCCGGTGGGCGCCTGTAAAATAAGGCGTCCGTGCGCGCGCGCTTCGGCGACGACGGCGTCTTCGAGATCATGGATAGGGAGACGCATGCGAGAGTTTTAAATGACCATGTTGATCGCGTTTAACAAGCCCTTCGGCGTCCTTTCGCAATTCACCCCGGACGGTTCCGGGCGCACGCCGCTCTCGGCATTCGCGTTTCCACCCGGCGTTTACCCCCTCGGCAGGCTCGACGCGGAGAGCGAAGGCCTTCTCCTCCTGAGCGACGAACCGGAACTGAACGCCGCGCTCCTCTCCCCGGAAAACCGGCATCCCCGCCTCTATTGGGCGCAAGTGGAAAACATACCCGCTGCCGATGCGCTGCAAAAACTCGCGCGCGGGGTGTTCCTCCGCGACCGCCGAACCTTGCCGTGCAAGGCATGGATTCTCGATCCTCAGCCGGTCGTCGCGCCGCGCGATCCGCCGATCCGGTTTCGAAAAAACATCCCGGACTGCTGGATCGGCCTGGAGATTATCGAAGGCAAAAACCGCCAGGTCCGGCGCATGACCGCGGCAATCGGCCACCCCACCCTTCGTCTGATCCGCGTCCGCATAGGCCGGCTGGAGTTGCCGGACCTCCACGGAGGGAAATGGAAGGTTCTCCGCGAGAGCGAGCGGAAGCTCGCGCTATCGTGAGCAGAAAGGGAATTTTTTTAACCACGGATAACACGGATAACACGGATGAATAAAGAAAAAGGCAATCCCTGACAGGTCGGCGGTCTGGAACTTGGAACCTCGGACTGCGCGCAATCTCGGTAGACGCTTCTGCCTTCTTTCATCCGTGTTATCCGTGTTATCCGTGTTATCCGTGGTCAAAAAACTTCTTTCAATCCGCCAGATTTCCGCGGCGCCCGCCGCCCGGCAAGCATTCGTTATTCATCGAGACGCCACTTCCCCACGCTTTCGGTGAGGGATTGCATGTCGCCGATGGAGAGGAAGGGCGTCCCCTTGCGTGTGCGCTGGAGGAGGCCTGCCAGCACTGCGCCGGGGCCCAGTTCGATGAACAGTTCGCACTGTTCCTTGTCCAGCAGGTATTCGAGCGACTCGGTCCAGCGGACGGTGCTGGTCACTTGTTCGCGCAGGGCGTCGCGGATTTTATCCGGGTCGCTTACGGGCAGGGCGTCCACGTTGCAAATGACCGTAAATTTCGGCGGTTCGAGGGTGGTGCGGTTCAATTCTTCGCCGAGTTTTAGATACGCGCTTTGCATCAGGCGCGAATGGTACGCGCCCGCCACCTTCAGCAGCACGGCGCGGCGGATGCCGTGGCCGGAGGCGCGCGAGACGGCCAGCGCGACTTTGGACGATTCTCCCGAGATGACGATCTGCCCGGGACTATTGAGGTTCGCCACGTCCACGTCGGTTTCGGTCGCCAGGTCGCGGGCGGCGGTTTCTTCCGCGCCGATGAGGGCGGCCATCGCGCCGCGGGTTTCCTCGCAGGCTTCCTGCATGAAGCGCGCGCGTTGCGCAACGAGGCGCAGACCCGTTTCGAACGAAAAGGTTCCGGCGGCGGCGTGCGCGGTGAATTCACCCAGCGAAAGCCCCGCCGTGGCGTGGACGGGAAAATCCCCGATCTCTTCGCGCAACGCGGCGAGACATGCCAGGCCGTGAATGTACAGGGCTGGCTGGCAATGAACGGTTTTTGTCAGTTCTTCTTCGGGGCCTTCGAATGCGAGCTTGCTGATTGAGTACCCGAGGATGTCGTCGGCTTGCTGGAAGAGGCGGCGGGCGGACTCATAACGCGCGCTCAGGTCTTTTCCCATCCCGGGCGTCTGCGCGCCCTGGCCGGCGAAGAGTAATGCGATCTTTTTTGTCATGGGGAGAGGGTGATTAGCCTGGCCGCACATTCCGCCGCGCGCTCAAGCAAAGCCGCCGCGTCGCGCACCGCCCCGGCCAGCGTCAAGGGGCGGTCGCACAGGGACAAGGTTGCATCGAAAAGCGCGTCGAGGCGAGCATCATTTGCAACGCTCCCGGCGAGGGCCAGCACGGGCTTTTGATGGGCGCGGGCGAGTTGGGCGACGCCCGCGGGGGCCTTTCCTTCGACGGTCTGCGCGTCGAGGCTTCCTTCGCCGGTGATGACGAGATCGGCAGCCGCGATTTCGGTTTCCAAATCGAGCGCCTCGGCAACCACTTCGAAGCCGGGCTTTAGCGTTGCCCGGCAGAATGTCATCAATCCGAAGCCGAGTCCGCCCGCCGCGCCCGCACCCGGCGCGTTCCGGAAATCGCAACCCAGATCGAACGCGGCGACTTCGGCGAGATTTTCCAGGGAGAGCTCCAATTCCCGCGCGAGCCGGGCTTCCGCGCCTTTCTGGCCGCCGAACATTTCCGTGGCTCCGCGCGGCCCGAGCAGGGGGCTGCACACGTCGTCCGCCGCGAGGATGGCCGGCAGCGCCAACCCTTCCGGCGGTTCGATGCGCACCAGCGAGAGGAGGTTGACGGGCAGCGGCTCGATCTCCTCTCCGTCGCTCGTGAGGAATTGGTAACCCAGCGCCGCGGCCATGCCGATGCCGCCGTCATTCGTCGCGCTGCCGCCCAGGCCGACGATGATCTTCTCCGCGCCCCGCTTGTTCGCGTCGGCTATCAGTTCTCCCGTCCCGTACGTGTTGGAGCGGAGAGGGTCGCGCCGTTCCGCATCCACGCGCCAGAGGCCGGACGCCTCGCTCATTTCGATGACCGCGAGCCGCTCCGCCTCCATCCAGGCGTAGCGGGCGGGCACGGTTTTCCCGAGCGGATCGCGGACGCCAAGGGTTATCCAGACGCCCGTGCGCGCGGCGCGAATCGCTTCCGCCGTCCCCTCGCCTCCGTCGGAGACGGGGACGGTTTTCAACACGGCGTCCGGCCAGACTTTCAGCAACCCTTTACGGATGGCTTCCGCCGCCTCGCGGGCGGAGAGAGAGCCTTTGAACTTGTCGGGCGCTATGATAATCCGCACCTCCGCAAAATGCCCGCCGGCCCGCGGATTTTCAACTCCGCTCTCCTCCATTGCAATAGGTTGCCGAAGGAGGTTATCCTAAGCGTGAACTCTGACGCGCCCCGGAGGGGTGGTAGAGTGGTCTATTGCACCGGTCTTGAAAACCGGCACGCCGCAAGGCGTCGTGGGTTCGAATCCCACCCCCTCCGCGCAACAGCTCCAGATGATCATCTCCCGAAAACAGGCTGCGCGGCTCTCGCTTCGCGCGAAGATGTTCCTCGGCCTCGGAACGGCGCTCCTCTTGTCGCTGGCGGTCGCGCTCCTCTTCGACGTCGCGCGCACCGCGAAACTGCCGATCGCCGCCGGAGTTTTGCTGGCGCTCCTTTTTGGAGTCGCGGCGGTGGGGGTCATCCTGCGGGATATCGCCTCGCGCCGCAGGACGGAGGAAGCCCTGGAGAAGGAACACCATCTTCTCAGCAGTCTCCTCGATGCCGTGCCGGACGCGATCTTCGTGAAAGACCTCCGGGGCCGTTATATCCTCAGCAACCGGGCGCACAGGGAGTTCCTGAATCTCTCCACCCCGGCGGAGGTGGAGGGGAAGATCTCCGCGGATTTCTTCCCCCCGGAAGTGGCCGAGCGCTACCAGGCCGACGACGAGGCCGTGATGAAAACGGGCGAACCGCTTTTGAATCACCTGGAGCCGGCCGTTGACCGGGCGGGGAATCTCCTGTGGCGTTCCAGTTCGAAAATCCCGCTGCGCGGCCCGGATGGGAGAATATCCGGCCTGGTCTGCCTCAGCATCGACGTGACGGAACGGCAGGAAGCGGAGGAGAAGCTGCGGATATTCGCCGCGCAACTCCAGAACAGCAACGACCAGTTGCAGGAGTTCGCCTCCGTGGTTTCGCACGATCTCCAGGAGCCGCTGCGGAAGGTGATGGCCTTCGGAGACCGCCTCAAGACCAAGTGCAACGACGCCTTGAGCGACCAGGGGCGCGAATACCTGGAAAGAATGCAGGACGCGACACGGCGGATGCAGACGCTCATCCGCGACCTGCTGACCCTCGCGCGGATAACGAGCCAGGGGCAGCCGTTTCAGCGGGTCGACCTGGCGAAGATCGTGCGCGAAGTCGTATCCGATTTGGAAATCCGCATCGAGCAGACGCGCGCGCGGGTGGAGGTCGGTTTCCTGCCCGTCATCGACGCCGACCCGGCGCAAATGCGGCAGCTTTTCCAGAACCTGCTCGGGAACGCCCTCAAGTTTCAGCGCCCCGGGGAGCCGCCGGAAGTCATCGTCTCCAGCAAGATTGTGAGCCTGCGCGAGAACACGCCCCCAGGGGCGCTCCCGGGCGACGAAGCGTGCCAGGTCGTCGTCCAGGACAACGGCATAGGATTCGAGCCGCAGTTCGCGGAGCGCATCTTTGCGATATTCCAGAGACTCCATACCCGGGACAAATACGAGGGGACGGGCATCGGGCTTTCGGTCTGCCGTAAAATTACTGATCGCCACGGCGGAAACATTGTGGCAAAAAGCAGTGACGGTGAGGGCGCCGCATTCATCGTAACCCTTCCCTTGAAAGAACGCATGAGAGGAGCCGCATGAAAAAAGTAGGAAAACCCATCACCATCCTCATGGCCGATGACGACATCGACGACCGCCGGCTGACCAAGGAGGCCCTGGAGGAGAGCCGTCTGGCGAACGACCTGCGTTTCGTGGAGGACGGCGAGCAGTTGCTCCAATATCTGCGCCACGAAGGCAAATACGCCGGGGATGAATCCCCAAGGCCCGGCTTGATCCTGCTCGACCTGAACATGCCTCGCAAAGACGGGCGGGCGGCCCTCGCGGAGATAAAGGGCGTTCCCGAACTGCGGCATATTCCCATCGTCATCCTGACCAATTCCAAGGAGGACGAGGACATCTACCGCAGCTATGACCTCGGCGTGAACTCCTATATCGTGAAACCGGTTACTTTCGAATCGCTGGTGGACATCCTCCACACGCTGGAGAAGTACTGGTTTGAGATCGTGGAACTCCCCCCGGAGCCGGCCTGATTTTTTTTTTGAAGAAATATCGCGGGGGCATTGAACGTCCCCCGCGGAGCGCTGTCTGAGTTAATGGTTTAAGTGATTCGGGTCGGCGCATGTGTTTGTAACTCCTTGGTCGTGCGCTGCCCGAATCCTTTTTTTTGGGAATTGCGTGTGGAAGCGCCAGCCGCCAAGCTGAATGCCCATGGATCGTGACGCCTCCCATTCCGGCCATTCCGACGATTCCGACGCCCCCCTGCTTGGCGTCCGGGGGTGCCTCATCGATACGCCGCACCTCGGCAGGCTCCGCGAGCGCAAGGATACCGCGATCCTCATCGAAAACGGGCGCATCGTCGATATCGGCGCGTACAATCTCCTGCACAAGAAAGCCTCGAGCAAAGCCCGCTGGCTTCACAACGCCCGCGCGGCCATATTCCCGGGACTCATCGACCTCCATTCCCATCTGCCCCAGTATCCCGCGGTGGCGAAGGGGCGTTCGGAGCTCTTGCCGTGGCTGCGGCAGACCGTTTTCCCCCTCGAACGCGAGTTTGGCGAGGCGAAGGCAAGAAAAGAGTCGATGGCGTTTTTCCGAGAACTGGCCCGGCACGGAACGACCACGGCGATGCTCTACGGCTCGGTGAACGAAGCGGCGTGCGAGGCGGCGTTCGAAGCGGCGGAGAAGAGCGGCCTGCGCGTCATCATGGGCATGCTGATGATGGACATCGCCTCCTACGGGGCGTCCCAGCCGAAGAAGGTCATGTCCATCGCATTGCTGGAGAGCGAGAGGCTCTGCGAAAAATGGCACGGCGCCAGGGCCGGCATGCTGGAATACGCCTTCAGTCCGCGGTTCGCGGTCAGTTGCAGCGAGAAGCTCATGAAAGGCGCCGCCGAGCTTGCCGCGAAGCACTCGGCCTTTTTGCAGATGCACCTGGCCGAGAACTTCGAGGAACTGGAGAAGGTCAAAAACCAATTCTCCTGGGCCGCCGATTACGCGGATGTCTATGACAAGTGCGGACTGCTGACGCCGCGCACCGTCCTGAGCCATTGCATCCACCTTTCAGATCGCGAGATGGATGTCGTGGCCGCTTCCGGCGCGCGGGTCGCCCATTGCCCGACGGCCAATCTCTTCCTGGGGAGCGGCGTCATGCCCATGGAGAAAATGCACGACCGGGGCATCCCCATCGGCCTCGGCAGCGGCGTCGGCGCGGGCACCGAACTCAATCTGTGGCAGGTGATGCGCTCCGCCATCGAATCGCAGAAAATGCGCTCCTACTACGACGGCGACGCCCGCGTCCCCTCGCCCGCCGAAGTCTTTTACATGGCCACGCAAGGGGCGGCGGAAGTCCTCGGCAAGGAAAACATGATCGGTTCGCTCGACGTCGGGAAGGATGCGGACTTCATCGTGGTGGACTACGGAGCCTTCCTTCCGTACCGGAAGACGGCGCGGCAGCAGCGCGACGAGTTGAGCGCGGAAGACTTGCTGAGCCTCTGCATCTACCGCGGGGGGCCGCACGGGACGATGGAGACATTCGTGCGGGGAAATTCCGTGTACCGCGCCGCGGAGCCGGATCTTTTCTAAATGCACGACCCCGTCGCTATAGCCCTGGCCGAGGACATCGGCGCGGGGGATGTCACCGCCGCGAACTTCGTCCCTGAAAACCAGACGGGCCTCGCCCGGATCGTCGCCCGGCAGCGCGCGGTCGTAGCCGGGGCGGAAACCGCGGCGGAAGTCTTCGCCAGGGTGGATGGACGGCTGGCGACAACCATCCTGCTCGCTTCCGGCCGCACGGCGCAGGACGGCGACGCGGTTCTTGAAGTGAAAGGCCCCGTCCGCTCCATCCTCACGGGCGAACGCGTCGCATTGAACTTCCTCCAGCGGCTCTCGGGCGTCGCCACCCTCACGAAGAAATATGTCGACGCCATAGCCGGCATTCCGGGCGCGAAAGCCCGCATCCTGGACACGCGGAAAACCACGCCCGGCCTGCGCGCGCTGGAGAAGGCCGCAGTGAAGGCTGGCGGAGGGCAAAACCACCGCTTCGGCCTCTTCGACATGGTGATGGTGAAGGACAACCACCTCGCGGCAAGGAACGACCCCGCGTTCCTGCGGGACGCCATTCGCAGCGCGAAAGAAGGCTATCCCGGCATCCGCGTCGAGGTCGAAGCCGACCGGCTCGACCAGGTGAAGGCGTTCCTCCAAATCGACGGGATAGACGTCATCCTCCTCGACAACATGACCCCGGAAACGATGCGCGAGGCCGTGGAAATGGGCGCCGGCAAAGTCCTCTTCGAGGCGAGCGGCGGGATAACCCTGGAGAGCGCCGCGCGCGTAGCGGCGACGGGGGTGGATTTTATCTCGATAGGCGCGCTGACCCATTCCGCGCCGTCGGTCGATTTTTCCCTGGAATTGCAGGATGCGGCCCCTTTCACTTGACGCGCGGCTGCTCCGTCTGTTGCGCGAAAACCCTGGCGGCGACATCGCGGAAAAACTCGGCGTCCCGCCGGAAAGCGCGCGGGACAGAATCCGCGTCCTGCGCGAAGCGGGCTACGCCATTGAAGACAACCGGCTGATCGCCGCCCCCGACCGTCTCATCGCCGACGATATTCTCTCCCGGCTCGACCAGCCCGGGTTCGTCAGGGAGATCATCGTGTTCGAGGAAACCGGTTCGACAAACGATGTCGCGGCCCAGCTTGGCCGCGGCGGAGCGGCGGAGGGACTCGTCGTTTTCGCCGAAAGACAAACCTCCGGCAGGGGGCGGCTTGGCAGACGGTGGGAGTCTTCGGCGGGCCGCGGCCTCTGGTTTTCGCTCCTGGCGCGCCCGCAATTTTCCATGCGATTCTGGCCGCGTCTCACGACCTGGGCCGCCGTCGCCGTCGCGCGGGGAATCGAAGATTCCACACCGTGCGAGGGGAAGATCAAGTGGCCGAACGACATTTACGTGGCCGGGAAAAAAGCGGCCGGCATCCTTACCGAAACCCAGATGGACGGCAATCCGTTCGCGGTCGCGGGCATCGGCGTGAACATCAACCAGGAAGCGGCGGATTTTCCGGATTCCCTTCATGGCAAGGCGGGGTCGCTTCTCATGGCCGCGGGACGCCCGCTGGATCGCATGGAAATCGCGGCGAAAATCCTCCGGCGGCTGGATGCGGCATATCCCCTCATCGAATCCGGCTTCGAGAAAATAGTCGCCGAGGCCCGCGCCCGAAGTTTTCTTGAGGGACGCTGGGTGGAAATCGGGAGCGAACAAGGCGTTGTCGAAGGGCTGGATGAAGAAGGCGGGCTGCTTCTCCGAAAGCCGGATGGCCGGCTGATCACTCTGCGCGGCGGCGAGGCAACGCCCGCGGGGGAAAAGCGTCTATAGCTCGCCCGGAGTCAATCCGGTATGCTTCGCGATATTTTGGAGCGCCTCGAGAATCCTGCGCGCTTTGCAGGAAGGCCACGCGCTCACGCCGGATGAAGAAGGAACGCCCCTGCGACTTCCGGCACGTCGGCTCCGCTTTCAACGCGATCAGCCAGGATGCGCAAGGCCGGCGCCTCGACTTTGCGCGATGCCTCCTCTTTCGTGGCGCCATAGCAGAGCGCGCCGGGGAGCGCCCGAATCTCGGCGATCCAGCGCCCGTCGTCCTCATGATCGAGCTCGATGGTAAGCTGAGGCATTAGCCACCATTGCCATAGGCGCGCCCGCCAGTCAACGCGTTGCCTTCGGTCTCAATGCCGTTAATTCCTTGAAAAACCAGCGTGACGGCGGGCGGTTTTGCCCTTGTATTTCCCGGTTTGCGAAGGGGGGTGAGTACGGTTCCTGCTTAAAAGTCAAATCAGGGACCGATGCATATAGAACACTCCGAGTTTCAGGACCAGCTTTTAAGGGGGCTGGCCCATAAGATGAATAATATCCTGAGTCTGTTCCACGGGTATCTCGGTCTGTTGATGGATGACAAGCAGCTCGACGCCGCCACGCTTGCCGGGCTGGCCCGCATCAAAGAGGGCGCGGGAGCCGCTTCGGAGTTGATGGATCGCGCGGGTTCGCTCGCGCGCCCTTCTTCGCTCATCTGGCGCGAAATCAATCTTTGCGATTTTCTCCGCTGCCTCAAACCGAGCTTCACCTCCTATCTCCGGCAGAAATCGACCCTCGAGATCAATTGCTCCGATGAAGTGCCCCACATCTGGGCGGATATGTCTCACCTCCGGGTCGCCACGCTCGAGATCGTGCGGAACGCGTGCGAAGCCAGCCCCAAAGGCGGAGTCGTCACCATCACGGCGGCCGCGGAGTCGCCCGTGCCTCTGGGCCTCAGCAGCGCCGCGCAGCCGATCACCTGGCTTTCACTCACCGTCACCGATCACGGTCCGGGCATACCGCCGCACCTGACGGAAAAAGTCTTCAGCCCGTTCTTCACCACGAAGCAGAAACAGAACGCCGCGGGGCTGGGATTGACCGTGGCGCTGGGACTGGTGCAGCGGATGGGCGGCGTGGTCCGGATCGACAGCCAGCCGGGGCATACGGCCGTGCGCCTTCTCCTGCCCTCGCGCTCGGAGACGATGTAACCCCCGTTACACGGGTTCGCCGATCAGGTCATAGACCTGGTTCCCGACAACCCGGACTTGCGCGAACTCGCCCACGGGCAGCGGGCGCGTGAGGATCACCTGGCCGTCCACGTCGGGCGCGTCGGATTCGCTCCTTGCGATGAGCGGTTGTTCCACCAGGACTTTGATCGTGCGGCCCGCCATGTTCCCGCAAAGCTCGCGGGCGATCTTTTGCTGCAACTTCATCGCGCGCTTGTAACGGGCGTTCTTTGTCCGCGCGGGGACTTGATCCGGCATCTTCGCGGCGCGCGAACCTTCCTCGCGCGAGTAGGAAAAAACGCCGAGCCGCTCAAAGCGCGCGCGCTCGATGAATTTCAGCAGGGACTCGAAATGCTCCTCCGTCTCGCCGGGAAAGCCGACGATGAACGTGGTGCGCAAGGCGATGCCGGGGATGGCCGCGCGCAGGCGCGCGATCAAGTCCTCGATGTGTTCGCGGGAAGTCTCGCGGCGCATCAATTCCAGCATCTCCGGATGGATGTGCTGGAGGGGCATGTCGATGTAGCGGGCGACCTTGCCGCTCCGCGCGATGGCTTCGATCAACTCGTCGCTCCAATGCGCGGGATGCGTGTAAAGAAGCCGCACCCAGAAGTCGCCCTCGATCCGCTCGATCTCCTCCAGCAACCGGGTGAGAGTCGGCCCGCGCGAGGAATCGACCGGCTGCGCGGGGCCGGAGCGCCGCTCCCAGAGGTCCATCCCGAAATAGGTCGTGTCCTGGCTTATGAGATTGATCTCCTTGACTCCTTCGGCGACCAGGTTCCGTACTTCCTGTACGACGGACGCGATGGTCCGGCTCCGGTGCCGTCCGCGCATTTGCGGTATGACGCAAAAGCTGCACGGGTGGTTGCACCCTTCGGCGATCTTGAGGTAAGCCGAGTGCGAGGGGGTGAGGCGAAACCGGGGCGTATCGTAATCCGGGATATAAACGGGCCGCCGCGTCACGAGATTGAGCGGCTCCCATTGGTCGTCGCTCAGCACTTGCGCCACGATCTCGCCCGCGCCCGCGACTTGGTCCAGCCCGATAAAGGCGTCGATTTCCGGCATCTCGGGAAGCAGCTCCCTGGAAAAACGCTGCGACATGCAACCCGCGACGATCACCTTCTGGCCGCGCCGCCGGCGGGCTTCGAGTATCGCCTCCACGGATTCCTCCTTCGCCGAGTCGATGAACGCGCAGGTGTTCACGATGAGCACGTCCGCCTTGCCCGCGTCGGAGGTGATCTCCATCCCCCGTCCGAGGACGCTGCCGAGCATGATCTCCGCATCCACGAGGTTCTTCGCGCAGCCGAGGCTGATCATTCCAACTTTTGCGGCCATGTTATTCGATCGAGACAAACGTGTCGTAGTTGATGACGACGCCGTTCTTTTTGATTTCCACGGCGCCTTTCTCTCCGACGCTTATCCAGAATTTGTCTCCGTGCAAGATCAAGCCTTTCGCGTCCGGGTACAGCCAGTCCTCGAATACCGGCGGAGAATCCGCCCCGCCCCTGCGAACAGTGACCCACGCTTTCTTGAGCGGCTGGAGAATGATTTCGTTTTCCTTGCGCGGCGGCGGCGTGGGCGAAGGCGCCGGCGTCCCTGTCGAGCCGGGAGAAGGCTGGGGGCGCGAGGCGCCCGCGGCTTGCGGCAGAATGGGCGCCGCGAGCGCGAGGGCGGACGTGGCGCGCGGAACCAGCGGGGTGTTCATCGGGATGGGGGTGGCGATCTCCACCGCGGCGGTCGAGGGCGCGGGCGCGGGCGTGGGCGCGAAGAGATTGGCGGCCTGCGGCTGCTTCTTCGCGCCCGGCTGTTCCAGGAAGCCGAGACGCTGGGCGCTCACGACCAGATACATGACAAATATCGCGAACGTCATGACGGCTCCGGCTATCGCCGCCAGGATGAGCATCGGCTTGGTCGCGGATTTCTCGCGGCGGCGCAACGCCGGGCGCGCCTGGGGCGCGTTGGCGAGGTATTGGTAATCATTGCGGCCCACGGGGCTGCCGACGTCGAATGTCTCGATGAAGTCCGACACGTCCACGCCGAGGTATTTCGCGTAGATGACGAGGAAGCTTTTCGCGTAGGCGAGGTTGGGAAAATTCGCGTAGGTGTCGTTTTCCAGGTCGAGGATGCGCTCGGGGCGCAGTTTCGTGGCGCGGGCCGCGTCTTCCACGGAGAGCTTTCGCTTCAGTCGCGCTTGCTGGAGTCTTTTCCCTTCGGTGTTCACCGTGGTTCAGGGAAACGCTTCATCGAGGTCCTTGAGAATCTCGCGCGGCTTGGCGCCTTCGCCCGCCGCCACGTAGCCGCGCTGTTCGAGGATGTCCACCACCCTCGCCGCGCGGGTGTACCCCAGCCGCAGCCTGCGCTGAAACAGGGAGGTGGACGCCTTTTTCTCCTGGCGCATGATCTCGATGCATTTTTCCACAAGTTCTTCGTCTTCCTCGCTCACTTCCTCCGGGGGCTGCGCCCCCGTCTGCAATTTATCATGGATTTCCGGCTCATAAACCGCCGGGCTCTGGGCCTGGGCGAAATCGACCAGGCGTTTGATTTCCTCATCGGTTACAAGCACGCCTTGTGCCCGGATGACCCGGGACGTGCCGGGCGGCACATAAAGCATATCCCCCTGCCCCAGCAGGCGTTCGGCGCCGTTTTCGTCCAGGATGACGCGGCTGTCGATCTTCGTGGCGACCTGGAAGGCGATGCGGCTCGGGATGTTGGCCTTGATGACGCCGGTGACGATGTCCGCACGGGGCGTTTGCGTGGCGACGATCATGTGGATGCCAGCGGCCCGCGCCATCTGGGTGATGCGCGCGATGGCGCTCTCCACGTCGGCGGGGGCGGTCTGCATCAGGTCCGCCAGTTCGTCGATGATGACGACGATATAATACATCCGCTCGGGAATGATGATGTCGTCATCCCGCGGGACCTGTATCGGAGGCGCGCTTTCCCCGTCCGCCCCGCCCGGTTCCTGGACCGGCAGGCCTTCCGCTTCGAGTTCCTTTTTGGACTTCGGCTTGGGGCGGGCGTTGAACCCGGTGATGTTCCGCACGCCTGTCTTCGCGAAAATCTTGTAGCGCTTCTCCATCTCGTCGATGACGTAGCGGAGAGCCAGGAGCACTTTCTTGGGATCGGTGACGACGGGGACGATGAGGTGCGGCAGGGAATTGTATATCTGCATCTCGACCACCTTGGGGTCGATCATGATGAGCCGCAGCTGGTCGGGCGTGAACCGGTACAGCATGCTCGCGATGAGCGCGTTGATGCAGACGCTCTTGCCGCTGCCGGTGGTTCCGGCGACGAGGCAATGGGGCATCTGCGAGAGATCGGCGAGGATGGTCTTGCCGTAAACGTCCTTGCCGAGCGCGAGCGGTATCTTTGCCTGGGTTTGCAGCCATTCCTCGGATTCCAGGAGTTCGCGGAGCGTGACCTTCTGTTTGCGGGAGTTGGCGATCTCGATGCCGACCGTGTCCTTGCCCGGGATCGGCGCGAGGATGTTGATGCGTTCCGCGCGCGTGGAACGGGCGATATCCCGCTCCAGGCTCACGATCTTGTCCACCCGCACGCCCTTCGCGGGATAGACCTCGTAGCGCGTGATGGTCGGCCCTTTGGTGATGTCTCCGGGCGAAACGCTTATCCCGAACTGCGCGAGCGTGTCGATGACGGTGGCCTGTATCTGCCGCAACTCCTCCGGGTCCGCGGCGCGGCGACCCGCGGTGTCCGCCTCGTCGAGCAGCGTGAGTTCCGGGAGCTTGTAGTCATCCATCCGGGCGGGCGCTTTCGGGACGAGCTTCTCTTTTTTCTTCGGCTCCGGCACGGAGGTGTCGATGACCTTCGGCGCGGGCCGCACCGGTATTTCCTCTTCAAAGGGAAGCTCGCCCGGCTCCGGCAGCCGCACGCCCTTTTTGGTGAGGGTTTTCTCCAGCTTCCTTGTCTCGCGGGCGAGCCGCTTTTCTTCCAGGACGAGCCGTTCCCGCTCATCGGCCTTTTCCATGCGGCGGAGGCGCCAGCCTTGCAGCCATCTCGGGGGCGCCGCCAGGACGGCGCGCAACGCCCTAACCGGCTGGATGCCCGTCATGAGGATGACCGTGATGACGTACAGGCAGAACAGGAGTATCCCAGCCCCGCCGAGGCCGAATAAATCCCGCAACAGGCGTTTCCCCAGCCAGTACCCAAGCCAGCCGCCCGCCCCGCCGCCGTGGCTGCGGATGTTCATCGCCGCGGGCCAGTCGTGGAGGAACCATGGCTGGATCTCGATGAGGCAGGCCCCGGCGAGGATGGAGATGAATATCCAGACAAACCGGGCGCGGAGATGGTAGGAGGAGGAAAAGAGCTTGATCGCCCCCAGCACGAGCATGACCGCCGCGACCAGGTAGGAAGCCGCGCCGAGCAGGAAATAGCTCGACCCCGCGCCGATGGCTCCGACCCGCCCCATGATATTGTGCGGACGCCCGTTCGCGCCCGAAGTGTAGCTCAGCGGAAACCAGCCGGGCAGGTCCCTCGGTTCGTAGGAAATCAACGCCAGGAAGAGGAGCGTCCCCAGCCCGAGGAGGACGAGGCCGATCACTTCGTTGAATGTGCGATTTTCCTGGGCGCGAGCGACCATAGTGACGACATCAGGCCGGCTGCATGGTCCCCTTGAATTTCGGCGCGTCCTCCTCGACGCCGAAATTCCCGGAATGGAGGCGCTCGATCTCCTCCATGTCGTCCTCCGTCAGGGGCGGGCATTCCGGCGCCGCGGCGAATTCGCGGAGTTGATCCTCCCCGTAGATATTCGGCAGGGTCGAGGCGACGCGCGGGTCGGCGAGGAGCCATTGCAAGGCGGCCTGCCCCAACGTCCTGTCCGCGTTTTCCAGAAACCGGAGTCGCCCGACTTTCCTGACGCCGTTCAGGAGCCAGCTTCGCGGACGGTGGTTGCGGTGGTCGTTCGGCGGGAAAACGGTGTCGGCGGTGTAACGGCCTTCCAGCATCCCGGAGGAATGCGGGACGCGGATGAGAAAAAGCGTGTCGCGACCGGCGTCCTCGGCGGCTTGCTGGATGGCGCGGCCGGGGTGCTGCTCCAGGATGTTGTAGATGTGCTGGACACTGGTCAGTTCGCGTTCCCGGATGCAGTCGACGCCTTCGCCCTGCCAGCCGATGGCCGGGCCGAGCGCGATGCCGTAGTGGAGAATTTTCCCCTCGCCCTTCAGCCGTTCCAGGGTTGTCCAGACGCTGTCATCGCTTACCTGCTCCATGCGGATATTGTGCAATTGCATGAGGTCGATGCGGTCCGTCCGCAACCGCTTGAGCGCCGCGTCGGTGGCGCGGACGAGCGCGGCGGGCGAGAAATCCTGCGGAATCTCGCGCTGGCCCCGGCGCTTGTCGCCGTGGTTGACGAAGTCGTACCCGATCTTGGTGGCGATGACGATTTCGTCCCGGCGCCCCTGGAAAGCCTTGGCGATCAATTCCTCGCTCAAGCCGTTTCCGTAGGTGTCGGCCGCGTCGAAAAGAGTGACGCCGAGATCGAACGCCTTTTGCATGAGACCCACGGCCTCGCCTTCCGTGAATTGCCCCCACCAGCCGGTCGAAACGGTCCAGAGGCCAAAGCCGACTTCGCTGACGGAAAGAGTGGTTCGGGGAAAGGTGCGGTATTTCATGACGCTATCCGTAACGAATAAGGCAGCGCCGCCTTTTTGCCAAGAGCGGGCGGGCAAGAAAATTGCTTTGCCAGCAAGGAGTCATTCGCTAATCTTCCGCGGTTCCGCCCGCAACCAACCAAAAACATGCAGCCATTACATACTTATAACGTCATCCCCAAGTTGCCCGAAGAACTCGAACCGTTGCGGGATATTGTCTTCAATCTCTGGTGGACCTGGGAACCCGCGGCGCGGAAACTTTTCCGCCATCTCGATCCCGACCTGTGGACGAGGACGAACCATAATCCGCTGCGCATGCTGCAACTCTCGCGGCAGGCCCGCCTGCTGGAAGTGGCGGGCAACGACGACTTCAAGCGCGAACTGAAGGTCATCCACAAGAAATTCAAGGACTACCTCGCGCGCAAGGACACCTACGGCAAGACCCGCCCGGGCGGCCCTTCGAAGAACCCCGTAGCCTATTTCTCGGCGGAGGTCGGCTTCCATGAATCCGTGCCGAATTATTCCGGCGGCCTCGGCATCCTCTCCGGCGACCATTGCAAGTCCGCGAGCGATCTCGACCTGAATTTCTGCGCGGTCACGCTGTTGTACCGGCACGGTTACTTCAAACAGCAGATTAACAAGGACGGGTGGCAGGAGAGCGTCAGCCTCAACCAGAATTTCCATCATCTGCCGATCAAGGAAGTCCGCAAGGACGACAAGCCGCTCCTCATCTCGGTCGATCTCCTGGGGCGCGAGGTTTACGCGAAGGTCTGGGAACTGGCCATCGGAAGAATAACCCTCTATCTGCTCGACACGGACGTGGCCGAGAACAGCGCCGAAGACCGCCTCATAACCGCCGAACTGTACGGCGGCGACCTGGAGATGCGCATCCGGCAGGAGATCGTGCTCGGCATCGGCGGCGTGCGCGCGTTGAACGCGATGGGCATAACGCCGCAGGTCCATCACATGAACGAAGGGCACTCGGCGTTCCTTTCGCTGGAACTCATCCGGCGCGGCGTGCAGGAGAAGAACCTCGACTTCTACAGCGCCCTGCAAGTGGTGGCCGCCGGCAACATCTTCACCACCCATACCCCCGTGCCGGCGGGCAACGACGCCTTCCCGCGCGATCTCATGACCCGCTACTTCGGGCGCTACCCGCAAAGCGTCGGACTGACCTTCGACGAATTTTTCCGCCTCGGACAGGAGAGTGTCGAACCCGTGGACGCCTTCAGCATGACGATCCTGGCGTTGCGCACCAGCAGGCACTCCAACGGCGTCAGCGCGCTGCACGGGGAAGTGAGCAGGCAGTTGTGGAAGAACGTCTGGTCGGGCGTCCCGGAGGAGGAAGTGCCGATCACCAGCATAACGAACGGCATCCACACCAAGACGTGGACGGCGCCCGAGTTCGCGGCGCTCTTCGAGAAATATGTCGGCAACGACTGGGAGGAGCACCTCATCGACCAGGAATTCTGGCGCGGCGTCATCGACATCCCCGACGACGTGCTGTGGGAAACCCACCAGGCGCTGAAACTCCGCCTCATCGAATTTGTCCGCAGCCGCGTCCGCGCGCAGCGCGAGCGCATCGGCGAGTCGCCGGAGAAAATCCGCCGGGTCAACCAGCTTCTCAATCCCGAGATACTCACCATCGGCTTCGCGCGGCGCTTCGCCACGTACAAGCGCGGCACCCTTCTCTTCACCGAGCCCGAGCGCCTCGTGAAAATGCTGACCAACACGCAGCAGCCCGTCCAATTCATCTTCGCGGGCAAGGCGCACCCGAAAGACGACGGCGGCAAGCGCTTCATCCAGGAAGTCTATAAACACACGCGGGAAAAAGAGTTCGAGAACCGCATCGTCTTCGTCGAGGACTACGACACGAACATCGCGCGGCGCCTCACCCAGGGGGTCGATCTCTGGCTGAACACGCCGCTGCGTCCTTACGAAGCGAGCGGCACCAGCGGCATGAAACTGCCGCCCAACGGCGGATTGAACCTGAGCGTGCTGGACGGCTGGTGGTGCGAGAGCTACAACGGCAAGAACGGCTGGGCCATCGGCGCGGAAATCACGCACGGAACCGTCGAATTCCAGAACGAGGTCGACGTGGCCAGCCTATTCCAGATACTCGAAACGCAGATCATCCCGCTCTATTACGCCAAGCCGGATGGCCGCCTTCCCGTCGCCTGGCTGCAATTGATGCGCGAGTCGATCCGGAGCGTCACGCCCGTTTTCAACACGCATCGCATGGTCAAGGAATACGCCGAGCGTCTGTACGAGCCGGCCGCCGCCGCGCGCGCGAAACTCACCGCGAACGGCTTCGAGAAAGGCAAGGCGATCAGCCAGTGGAAATCCCGCATGCGCAAAGACTGGTCGCAGGTCCGGATCATCGACACGCAGGTGGAGAACGCGGACAAAGCCAGCATCGTCGTCGGCGAATCGCTGAAGATATCCGCCAAGGTCCATCTGGGCGTTCTGACGCCGGATTTCGTGCGGGTGCAGGCCTATTTCGGCGAGAATATGGATAACAAGATATCCAAGCCGACCGTGATAGACCTTTCCGTCACGAGCAGCCCCGGCTCCTCGGGCGACCATGTCTACGAAGGCTCCATCCCCGCGCCGGAAAGCGGCGCCTATGGATTCAACGTGCGGGTCATCCCCACCCACCCCGACTTGACGCAGGACCACGAGCTTCGCCTCATCACCTGGGCGAAATAGGGGGGGTCAGTAAAGCTCCGCGTCCTCCGAGAAGACATGGCCTTCCCGGATGGATGCGAGACGCTTGCGCATCCCCCGGTCAGACTCGGGGCGGTTCAACCGCTTGAACCAGACGCCGAAGGCGAGCGACAGCGTCGAGGCCAGGCCGATGGAGAGCAGGACGATGGCCGTCACCTTCTGCGCCCTGCGGTCCATTTTCGCCGCCAGGAGAAGCCCGGCGCCGCAGCCCAAAGTCGTCTGGGTCAGAACGGTCAAGCCGGGCGTGGTCCAGGCTTCTGGGGTGTTTGGCGGAGTCATTTCCATAAAGCTTAAGTACGAGCGAATATGCGGCGTCCGTCGTGAAAAACCAACTCCAATCGCGCGGCTCATAAAATATAAATTTTGGATAAGCATCTTGCATGCGAGATGCTTGTTCACTTTCATCTCGTCATGGCTTCATCTCTCTATGTCCTTATCCTCGCCGGCGGCAGCGGAGAACGTTTCTGGCCGCTCAGCCGCAAAACCAAGCCGAAACAACTCCTCGCCCTTTTCTCGGAGCAGACCCTGCTGGGGCAGACGCTCCAGCGGCTGGAAGGGCTGGTCCCGCCGCAAAACATTCTCATCCTGACGAACTCGGATCAGGAAAAAGAGGTGCGCGCGACATGCGGCCGGCTTCCGCCGGAAAACATCGTCGCCGAGCCCGCCAAGCGCGACACCGCCGCCGCCGTCGCCTTGGCCACGGGCTGGGTCGCTTTGCGCGATCCCGACGCGACGATGATCGTCCTCCCCGCCGACCACCTCATCCAGGATGAAGCGGGCTTCCACCGCACCTTGCGCACCGCCGCCGCCGCCGCGGAAAAGACCGGCGACCTCGTGACAATCGGCCTGCAACCCACCTGGGCCTGCCCCGGTTTCGGCTACATCGAATTGGGCAAAAAGCTCGATTTCGACCCGGGCGCGCCCGCCGTGCACGAGGTGCTCCGCTTCCGCGAAAAGCCCGCGCCCGAGCTTGCGGAAAGCTTCCTGAAACAGGGCAACTTCCGCTGGAACGCCGGCATGTTCATCTGGACCCTCCCGTCCATCCTCGACGCATTTGACAAATACACGCCGGAACTGTCGGAATTCATCGGCCAGATCCGCCAATCGCCGGACATGGGGAAAATCCTCGCCGAGCGCTTCCCGAAACTGCCGAAGATATCCGTCGACTACGCCATCATGGAGCGCGCGGCCCGCGTCCTGGTGGTCGAAGCCGCCTTCGATTGGGATGACGTCGGAAGCTGGACAGCCGTCGCGAAATACCTCCGGCAGGACGAAGGCGGCAACGCATCCAACATGGCGCTGACCCAGATTGACGCCGCCAACAACATCGTCTTCTCCAGCCGCAAAACGAACATCAGCCTGCTGGGCGCGAAGAATCTCATCATCGTCCAAACCGACGACGCGCTCCTCGTCTGCGACCGCGAGGAAGCGGAGAAGATCAAGGCGCTGGTCGGGAAAGTGCCGGAAGAACTGCGTTAGAGGTTGTAGAGGCTGTAGAGGCGGCTGTGCCAGCCGCCTAACCAAAGACCCGGCGCTTTTGGCTTTTTGCCCGCTCCAGGCGGCTGGCACAGCCGCCTCTACGACGACGCCGCCCCAGGGCGAACGTCACTTCCAAGACCGCAGAGCCGAAAAAAAGCCGCGCGCCGCGTTATCGCCGCCTTCCGCGTCCCAGACGTGAACCCCGGCGCCCGATTGCGCGAGGACGTAATACCCGAACGCCGCCTGCCCGATCGCCACGATGCCGGTCGCAAGCTGCCCGGCGCCGAAAAGAACGCCCAGGCTTATCTGCCCGATTGCAACAAGGCCGACGCAGAGCTGCCCGACGCCGGCAAGCACGCCGAAACTAAGCTGGCCGATCGAGACGACGCCGCACGCCGCCTGCCCTATCGCCACGACGCCGACAGCCAGCCGCCCGACGGCTACAAAGCCCCTCGCGACTTTCCTCCTGCCGGTTTCGGGATTTTTCCCGGCGGTGTAGTGGAGGAACGGCATCCCCGCGATTTGACGGTGCGAGGTGAATTCGTGGTAGGCATGCCCTTCGGGACTCAGGTGCGATTTCCATGTGCCGAAGGAGGTGTCCTTCGTTTTGTATTCGACGGCTTCCAGGAGCAGGTTTCTCATCTTCCGTTCAACAGGCGGTTGATGGTCGCGGCGGCGTAGGCCGCCCCGAAGCCGTTGTCGATATTCACCACGGTGACCCCGCTGCCGCAACTGTTCAACATGCCCAGCAACGCCGCCAGGCCTCCGAAGCTCGCGCCGTACCCCACGCTGGTCGGAACCGCGATGATCGGCCTGCTCGTGAGGCCCGCCACGGCGCTTGGCAGCGCGCCTTCCATGCCCGCCACGACGATGAGGACGTTGCACGCCTCCAGCCGATCCCGCACCGCGATGAGGCGGTGAATCCCCGCCACGCCGATGTCGTGGATCCGCTCGACCGCATTGCCGAAAATCTCCAGCGTGACGATGCTCTCCTCCGCGACGGGAAGATCCGAGGTCCCGGCGCAAATGACCCCCACCTTGCCGCTGTTCTTTGGCAACGGCTCTTTTTCCAGGGTGATGCAGCGGGCGCGCGCGTGAAAGACGGCCTCGGGAAACTCGGCGGCAACGGCGTCGTAGTGTTCCCGCCGGGCGCGCGTGGCGAGCAACACCGGGTCGTTGGCGACGATGACGCGCGCGATGGCCCGCACGTCTTCGGCAGTTTTGCCCTCGCAATAGATGACTTCAGGAAAGCCGCGCCGGTCCCTTCGCCCGGTATCGACACGGGCGAACCCGAGGTTGACGAAGTCCTCCATTCACTCCTCCGGCGCGGCGGAGAGGAGCAGCCGCATCGGGATCATGTTGGAGATGAAGAAACCGTGCGCCTTGAAGAAGCGCTGGCTCTCTTCATTCGCCCTGTCCGTCAGGAGCGTGATGCGCAGAAACCCCTTTTCCCTGGCGAAGTTGATGGCGTACTGGAGCAGACGGTCGCCGAACCTCTGGCCGCGATGCTCCCTGTGGACGACGACATCCTCCAGCACCACGACGAACCCGCCCTCCGCCGTGCTGATGGTGAAGAGCAGATTGAGCATCGACAGGATGCGGCCATTCCGCCGAAGCACGAAGATGCGCCCCCGCTGCGGTTCCTCCAGCAGGAGCCGCAGACCGCGCGTCTGCTTTATGCGATTCGGTTCGAAGTCCTCTTCCTGCGTGAAAAGATCGACCAGCAAATCGGTCAGTTGCGGCAAGTCCTCCAGCGTGGCCGGCTCTATGATCTCTTTATCCATGAGCCGCCAGGCCTGCCAGGATTTCCTCCCGCGGCACGCGATCGCAGAATTCGCCAAAGGTCTCGCCGGCTTGCTTCTTGGAATCGAACACCCTCAGGAGTTTGTCGATGAAGATATGCACGTCTTTCGCGATGATCTTGCCTTTCAGCAACTCGTTGAAGCGGCGCTTGTCGCCCAGGCGCCCGCCTATGAAAGCGTCGTAGGCGTCGACCATCTCGCCGTTGACCTTGGTGCGCGCGCCGCGGAAGCCGATGTCGGCTATCTGGTGCTGGCCGCAACTCGAAGGGCAGCCGCTGAAGTGGATGCGAATCTTGTCCTTGTACCAGCCGCTCGTCTCCTCGAGTTGCTCGACTAGGGCCAGCATCCGGTTCTTGGTCTCGGCGACCGCCAGGTTGCAAAATTCGATGCCGGTGCAGGTGACGCATCCCTTGCGGAAGTTGGACGATTCGTACGGCAGGCCCGCCTGGTCGAGTTCGCGCTTCAACGCGGGCAGGTTCGCTTCCGGGATGTTGAGGATAAGGAGATTCTGCTTGTTGGTGAGCCGGATCGCGTCCAGGCCCGGCGCGCAATACTTCGAGGCGAGCTTCCCGAGCAGGCCAAGCTGGCCGTCCCGCATGCGCCCTCCCGCTATGTTGACGCCCGCCCAGTACAATCCCGGCTGCTTTTGCGCGTGGATGCCCAGGTGGTCGGTCTCCTGGTCATGCGGCACGCGGAAATCGGAATGCGCGTCGGGCTTGAAGTCCAGACGCGCCTCGACCTCCGCGGCCACGCGCTCCACGCCCCAGTCCGCCACGAGGAACTTGAACCGGGCCCTGTTGCGCCGGAGACGGTAGCCGCAATCCCGGAATATCTCGCTGACGGCGCGAACCACCGGCCACACCTGGTCCGGACGCAGGAAATACGGGAGCGTCTGCGCCATGTGCGGCGAGGAGGAAAGGCCGCCGCCGACTTTTATGCCGTAGCCGGCTTCCCCGCCGCGCCGCAGGCCGAAGACGCCGGCGCAATTGATGTCCGGCTGCGCGCAATGGATGTGGCAGCCCGCCACCGAGATTTTATATTTCCTCGGCAGGTTGGAAAAATCGCGGTTGTTGGTCATCTCCCGGCTCACCTGTTGCAACTGCGGCGTGCCGTCGAGTATCTCCTCCGGGTCGATGCCCGCCACCGGGCAGCCGACGACGTTGCGCGTATCGTCGCCGCACGCGCCGCTGGTGGTGACGCCCACCGACTCCAGTTCCGCGAAAATTTCCGGCATGTCCTCGATCCGCAGCCAGTGAAGCTGGATGGTCTGCCGCGTGGTGATGTCGCAAAAGCCGTGCGCGAACCTGTCGGTAAGCTGGGAGAGAACCGCGGCCTGCGCGGCGTTGATCTGGCCGCCGGGAAGCTTCGTCCGCAACATGAAATAGCCGGAGTCCTTCGGCTTCTGCCGGTACACGCCGTACCATTTCATCCGCTCGAAATCGTCATCCGCTATCGAGGCGAACCCGGTCTTCGCATAGCGGTAGATATCGTGGATGACGTCGAGGCCGTCTTTCTCCTGCTTGATTTTTTCTTGCGGCGTCAGCGGGATGAGGCCCTGCTTTACCGCGGCGAAATCGGGATTTACTTCGATCATGGGATGCGGGTTTGGAATTTAAAACGGGCGGCGTGTTTTGCAAGTTTTTTGGCGCGGGATCGTGTTGACATGGCGGCGCAACGGCGTAGAATTCGCACTCCCTTGGGAAGAGGGAGTCTATGAAACGCACCTATCAAGCCTCTAAGCGCACGCGGAAGCAGCAGCACGGTTTTCGCGCGAGAATGAAGACCAAGGCCGGCCGCGCCTGTCTGGCGCGGCGCAGGCAGCGCGGGCGCAAGCGCCTCCTGCCCGTGGGCGTCGAGATTCCCTTCGCCCGGCACACCCAGGCGTAAATTGGCTCGCGGCGGCCCGCGATGCGACTTCGCTTCCCAAAGACCGCGAGGCTGACCCATGCCGCGGAGTTCCGAAGAGTCAAAGCCCAGGGAACGTCCTTCCACGGAAAATTACTGATCTTGAGCGTGCTAAAAAATCCGGCCCCGCCGGAAACGCAAACCGGCGTCAAAACCGGCCTCATCACCACCCGGCGCCTTGGGAACGCCGTCGTGCGAAACAAGCTGCGCCGCCGCATGCGGGAAATCGTGCGGGCCAGCCTCCCGCGCCTTGCCGGCGAGGGAAAGTTCCTCGTCGTCATCGCGCGCAGGGACGCCGCCGCGGCTTCGTTCGCGGAGTTGCGAAATGAGTGGTTGCGCTTGGCGAAGCGAGCCGCTCTTTTAGGAGAGGAATGTTGATCCGCCTTTTCATCCGCGCGTACCAGGCGCTTGTTTCCCCCCTGCTCGCCTTCCTCGGCGGTCCCGCTTCCGGCTGCCGGTACGAGCCGTCGTGCTCGCGCTACTTCCTGGAAGCGGTGGAAAGACACGGGGCGCTGAAAGGGTGCCGGCTCGGGTTGCAAAGAATCGCGCGCTGCCACCCCTGGGGCGGCGCGGGCTTCGATCCGGTTCCAGAAAAGGATTTGCATGGATCGTAAAGGCGTCATCGGCATCGCGCTGGCTATCATCGTCCTGGTGGCGTGGGAGTACCAGTATGCGAAGACTGTCCGCACCGCCGCGGCAAACCGCGCGGCGGCTGCGCCTCTTCCGCACCTGACGGGCACGGCGGCGGCATCCGCGACCCCCGTCCTTTTGCCCTCAAAACCGGCGCTCGCGTCCGCGCCCGAGGAGAAGCTGGCCGCAAACGGCGCCGCCGGCGTTTACACCTTCACGAACCTCGGCGGCGGCATCAAGCAGGTCACATTGAATAACTATCTCGCCGAGCAGGGGAAAAAGGTCACGGTCAATGCGCTTGGCGCGGGGCCCATCGGCGGCCTGACGGAGCGCCCGGGCGAAGACGCCCGCGCCGTTTATTCCGTCGAGCGGAAGGAAAACCAGATCGTCTGTTCGCGCACGGGCGAGGACCAGATGGAAATCGTCAAGCGCTTCACCCTTCCGCAGGCGAACACCGGCAAGGATCAATATCTGGTCAAGCTCGACGTCACCTATACCAACCGCGGGGCGCAGGCCCGCCAGTCGGACGGGTATTATATAGATATCGGCTCGGCGTCCCCCATCCACGCCAACGACCGCTCCACCTATACCGGCTTTGACTGGTACCACGGGGAGAAGGGGAAATTTGTCGATGTGAATTGGTTCTCCGCCAAACAGATACCGCTCATCGGCATCCAGACGAGCGCGCCGCAGACCGCTTATAATGACAACGCCGACTCCGTCCTGTGGGCGGGCGTGACGAACCAGTACTTTTCCACCATCCTTTCGGCGGCGGCGAATCCCGGCAAACGCGTCTGGGCCGCGCGGATTTCCGAAGCGCCGCCCTACGGCATCGAAGGCGCGTTCGGCGCGGCGGGCTTCAAGCTGGAGCCCGGCCAGTCGCGCGAGGAACACTACGAGCTTTATTGCGGCCCAAAGGCTTATCCGTTGCTTAGAAAGCTCGGCAATTCCGAGGATGAGATAATCAATTTCGGCTGGACGAAGTGGATCAGCATCTTCCTGCTGAACCTGATGAATTGGCTGAAGGGCCTGTTCGGCAACTATGTCGCGGCGATCATCGTCATGACCATCTGCATCAAGTCCGCGCTCTGGATCCCCCAAAACGCGGCGACCAAGTCGATGAAGCGGATGCAGGCGCTCCAGCCGAAGATGACCGAGTTGCGGGAGAAATACGCCGACGATCCCTCCCGGATGAACCAGGAGCTGATGAAGCTGTACAAGGACTACGGGGTGAACCCGTTCGCGGGGTGCCTGCCGATGTTCATCCAGATACCGATCTTCTTCGGCTTCTTCAACATGCTGGGCGGCGCGGTGGAATTGCGCGGCAGCGGGTTCCTCTGGGTCAAGGACTTGTCGCAGCCGGATACGATCGCCATGCTCGCGGGTTACCACATCAACCTGCTGCCGCTCATCATGGCCATGACGATGTTGTGGCAGATGTCCATCACGCCCAAGAGCGGCGACCCGGCGCAGCAGAAGATGTTCATGTTCATGCCGCTCATCTTCGTCTTCTTCTGCTACAACTTTGCATCCGCGCTCTCGCTCTATTATACTGTGCAGAATCTCTTCTCCATCGCGCAGCTTTACGCCACGCGCAACCAGCGGGTCCCCGCGTTGCAAAAGGCTGCCGCGCCGAAGAAGAGAAGGTCGCCATGAGCCAGAATCCCAAGGATATACTCGACACCATGCTGGGTTACCTTGGGTTTGTCTGCGAGATCAAGGAATTCGAGACCGGGCACGGGCTGACGTTGCAGGTTTACACGCCCGAGAAGGAACGCCTCATAGGGCGCCACGGCGAAACGCTGGAAGACATCCAGTTCCTCCTGAACCGTCTGTTGCAGGCGAAGGCCAAGGAAGCGCCGCGCGTCCAGGTGGACGTCGAGCACTACCGCGAGATGCGCGAGGACGGCCTCGTCCAGAAAGCGCGCCAGCTTGCCGACCTCGTGCGCAAGACGGGCCGGCCCTTCCACCTCGAGCCGATGAACGCGTACGACCGGCGCGTCGTCCATAACGCTTTCAAGGACGACCCGGAGATCGCGACCTGGAGTCCGCCCGAGGAGGCGCGCATCAAGCGCATAACCTTAAGGAAAAGAATCGCGGGCTAAAAAGTCGTTTGACTTTATTCAAATGCGAGTTTGACAAGCTCGGGGAGGCGGTGCATCTTCGCCATCCCCCGCCCGCAGTTTAATTGCCGAATTATGATAAGCCAACTCCTCGACGACGCAGCCAAAGTCATCACCAGCCCCCAGGTCCTCATCAACGTCGTCTCCCGCCGGGTCCGGCAGTTGAGCCAGGGGCACCGGCCTTTGGTGGAAGTCGGGCCGCGCATGGGGCTTTCAGACATCGCGCTGCAGGAGATCATCTCGGGCAAGCTCACGTACGAGGAAGCGGAACCAACCCCATCCGTCGCGAACGGAGCGCCCAACGGCAGTAGTGGGCGGTGAGATTGCCACCAACCGGAAGGCGCTCCGGGACTACCACATCCTCGAGCGGTTCGAGGCGGGCGTCGAGTTAAGGGGGACGGAAGTAAAGTCCATCCGCGCGGGCTTCATCAACATCGCCAACGCCTACGCCCGGGTCGAGAACGGCGAAGTCCGCCTTTACGACGCGGACATCCAGCCGTACGAACGCGCCAGCCACGAACAGCACGAACCCCGCCGCCCGCGCCGCCTTTTGCTGCACAAGAAGGAGATCATGCGGCTGTTTGGCCTCTGCTCGGTGAAGGGCCACACGCTGGCGGCCTTGCGGATGTATTGGAAGGAGAGCCGGGTCAAGGTCGAGATCGGCGTCGGCAAAGGCAAGGAAGCGCACGACAAGCGCGAAGACCTCAAGAAAAAAGCCTCGAAGCGGGAAACCGACCGCGAGATGGCGCGTTTCAATCGCAAGAACGGATGAAGGCGTCCCTCCTCCTATTGATCGTTCCCGCTGGTCTCCTGGCGCAGGAAGCCTACCAGGTGCAGCCCGGCGATACCGTGCTGCGGCTGGGTTGGAAATACGGCGTCAATCCCGAGGCGATACGGGAGGCCAACCACCTTCGTTCCGATTCCCTGCCAGTGGGCCGGGAGATCATCCTGCCGATAACCGCGAAACATGCGGAACCGGTCGCTCCCTCCGGGCCGGTCGCGATCCGCGCCATTCCCGTTGTTCCCGCCGCGCCGCGGGTCCTCTCTACGGATGTGAAGGAGCGCCTCCTGAACGCCGCCCGCGAATTGGCGAGCCTCCATATCCAGTATAATGAGGCGTGGACTCCGCCCGGCCAGCGCATCCCGTGGCGCATGGATTGTTCCAATACCGCGCGCTACCTTTATGAAGCCGCCGAAGGCATCGACCTGGGGCGCACCGCGTCCGACCAATATGAATTTCTCCGGCGCCGCCGCCGAGCCTGGGGAGTGCCGGTGGGCGACGACAGGATGCCGAGCATCGAAAAACTTCGCCCCTTGCTGAGGGCCGGAGACCTTCTTTTCTGGGAGAATACTTACAGGCCCGAGCGGCATTCGCCCATCACGCACGTCATGATCTTCCTGGGCGAGAATGGCGACGGGCGCTGGATCATGGCCGGATCGCGCGGGCGACACGCGGGCGGTCCAAATATTTATCCCTTCGATCCCCGCCAGCCCGCGGGCGGTTACTCCTTCTTCTTCGGCCTCATACACCACACGGGACGTTTTATCGCCTACGGGCGGCCCGTCACGTAGCCAAAAAAAATACCCCGCCTTCTCAAATTTGTTGGGCAAACATACATTTTTGAGTTGCAAAGGTTTAGAGGGATGATATTTAACCCGCTTTATGGGCCGACATGTCACCTTGCTGTTGATCTGCGTTTCCCTCCTGACCCCCCTCGTCCCCGCTCCCGCCGCCGGGGTCACCGCCGTCCTCGCCATCAGCGTCAAAGACCAGAAGATGGCCCTCATCAAGGAAGGCAAGAAGATCGCCACCTACGCCGTCTCCACGTCGCGCTTCGGGCTGGGCGACGGCTTCGGCAGCTATAAGACGCCTGTCGGCGTCATGATGGTTTGCGACAAGCTCGGAGGCAATCTCCAGCCCGGCGCGGTCATCAAACACAAAACGGCCACGGGCGAAGTCCTCGCTCCCGACGCCCCGGGCCGCGACCCCATCGTCACGCGTATCATTTGTCTGCGGGGTCTGGAACCGCAGAACCGCAACGCCCTTCCCCGCGCCATCTACATCCACGGCACCCCGCAGGAAAGCGCCATAGGCAAGCAGGCCAGCTACGGCTGCATCCGCATGCGTTCCAGGGACATCATCGCGCTCTACAACGCCATCGACGTGGGCGCGTGCGTCGAGGTCTCCGAGAAAAAGCTCTCCGCCCTCCTGCGCGACCCGGTCACCGTCCCCGTGGAGACGACGGCGCGGCTGGTTGCTTCCGCCGTCAACTAGGTTCGGATGAACGATTCGCAGCCCCCGCTCGGCTTGCTCAAGTCCGAGCCGCCGCAAGAAGAAAAATTTGCGGATTGGGACGCCGTCGCCGCCACGGAGGAATTCCGCCAACTGCTGCGGCGCAAGGCGCGCTTCATCGTCACCGCCTGCGTCTTTTTCATAACCTATTATTTCGCGCTGCTCGTTCTGGTCGGCTACGCGCCCCGCCTCATGGAGCGGAAGGTCATCGGCGTGGTGAATATCGCTTACCTCTTCGCCCTGTCGCAATTCTTCATGGCGTGGATCATCGCCGCGCTCTATGTCCGCGCCGCGGCGCGCTATGACGAAACGGCCACGCGGATCGTAAGAAATTTCCGGGGGCCGAAATAGATGTCCGCGCCGCTGTGGATGTTCCTGGCGTTTGTCGGCGCCACCCTGGTTATTACATGGTGGGCCGCGAAGCGCTCGCACGGCAGCGACTCGTTCTTTGCCGCGAACCGGCGGATCACCGCCTGGCAAAACGGGTTCGCCGTCTCCGGCGACTATATGAGCGCCGCTTCCTTTTTGGGGATCGCTGGCCTCATAGCCTTCAGCGGCTATGACGGCTTTATGTATTCGGTCGGGTTTCTCGTGGCTTACCTTACCGTCCTTCTGGTCGTCGCCGAACCGTTGAGGAACGCCGGCAAATACACGATGGCCGACATCCTCGCTTTCCGGCTGAGCCCCCGCCCGGTGCGCGCCATGGCGTCGCTCAGCACTTTGACGGTGAGCATCTTTTATATGATCGCCCAGATGGTGGGCGCCGGAACCCTTGTCGCCCTGTTGTTCAAGGGGTCGGGCATCACCTATGAATACGCCGTATGCGGAGTGGGCGCCTTGATGATAATCTATGTGACCTTTGGCGGCATGCTCGCGACCACCTGGGTGCAGATCATCAAAGCGATCCTGTTGCTCGGCGGCACGTTCCTGCTGAGCCTCTTCGTTCTCGCCAGATACCATTTCAGCCTGGGCGAATTTTTCGACGCCGTCTCGCACGTCACCTACACCGTGAAGGGTCACGCCGTTACCAGGAACTTCCTTCAACCCGGCCTCAAATATGGTTCAGGCTACGGCCCTCTCGATCTTATCTCCCTCGGCCTCGCGCTCTTGTTTGGCACCGCGGGGCTGCCGCACATCCTGGTGCGTTTCTATACGGTGCCCGACGCCAAGGCCGCGCGGTTAAGCGTGGTGTGGGCCATGTTCCTCATCGGCGTGTTTTATATAATGACGACCTTCCTGGGCTTCGGCGCGGCGACTTTGATGGGGCCGGACTATATCACCGCCAACGGCGGCACAAACATGAGCGCGCCCTTGCTGGCCAAGGTGGTCGCGGGCGATGTTTTCTTTGCGTTCATCTGCGCGGTGGCGTTCGCCACCATACTCGCCGTTGTCGCGGGGCTTACGATCAGCGCCTCCACGTCGTTCGCGCACGATATCTGGACGAACGTCATTCATAAGGGCGTGGAACGCAGCAAAAACGAAGAAGTAAAAGTCGCGCGCCTCACCGCGCTTGTGGTGGGCGTCGTATCCATCGCCCTCGCCATAGTGCTGAAAAACGCCAATGTCGCCTTCCTCGTCGGCCTGGCGTTCGCAGTCGCGGCCTCGGCCAATCTTCCCGTCATATTGCTTTCGTTATTCTGGCGCAGATTCAATACGGCCGGGGCCGTCGCCGGGCTTGCCACGGGACTCGCGGCTTCCATCATCCTGATACTTATCAGCCCCAGCATCATGGGAATCGACGCGGCGGACGTAAAGCCGGCCCTCCGGCACTTCATCCAGTCGCCCGCGATCTTTCCGCTTTCCAATCCTGGCATAGTCAGCATCCCCCTCGGGTTTATCGGAGCCGTTCTTGCCTGCTTGCTTACCCGCGAACCGGCGGCTGAAGCGAAGTTCGCGGAGTTGAAAGTGCGCGCGCATACCGGCATTGGCGCCGAAAAAGCGATAATACATTAGCGCTGCTAACAATATTGCTTGCTTTTCGTTACTGCCGCATAATAATGGAAGTTAATGAATACACCCACGCTAACGAGCTCGCATCTTCAGTTGCTGCTCGATCTTACACGCAGAAAAGAAGCCATTGCGGCCGACCTGGAACAACTTGAACGGCGTATCGCCAGCCTATACGACGGAAAGCATGTCGACGCCGAAGCAACAACTCCGAAAGTCGGACGCCGCAGAGGACGTCCCCCCGGCAAAAAGCCGAAAGCCGCGCCGGTTGCCAAGTCAGGGAAGAAGAGAACGACCCGCGGCTCATTGAAAGAGAAAGTGCTTGAAGTGCTCCGTTCGGCCGGCGGCGAAGGCCTGGCCGTAGGCGATGTCGCCGACAAGATTGGCGCGAAGAAAGCCGCGGTCAACGTCTGGTTTTATACCACGGGCAAGAAAATCGAAGGACTAAAGAAGATCGCCCCCGGGCGGTTCGCGCTTAAAAGCTAGAGCGTGTCATGCACTCTTCGCCCTGAGCGGTCGGCGCTGTCATTGTAGAGGCGGCTGTGCCAGCCGCCTGGAACGGGATGCAACGTCAAAAGCGACAGGCGGTTCCATGCCATTTTTTGGCGGCTGTGCCAGCCGCCTCAACAACCAAGAGCGGGCAAAAGTGCATGACGCATTCTAAAGACTAAGCTTCATAGAGCTTCTCGATCATTAGCAACGACTTTGCATTGGACATGACCCCGGGTTCCATCTGGTTCATGACATAGGCAAAGGCGATAGTGTTCTCAGGATCGGCAAAAGCCACGCTTCCCCCCGCCCCAGGATGCCCGAACGCACTCAGGGAGGGGCCGAACGTCGCGCGTTCCTTTGCGCCGTTGTTGTCCAGCGGATCCTTCATGAACCCCGCCGAAAAGGAGGTGTTCATGTGAAGAACACGGTCGGGGCCGTTCACTAGCGGCTGCTTCATCCAGCTTAGAACTTCCTCGTCAATATACTGGCGGCCATCCATGCGCCCGCCGGCAGCCAGCATTGCGTAGAAGCGCGCCAGCGCCTTTGCCGTGCCGATGCCGCCGAGGGCCGGCAGGGAGGCTCTTCTCATCTCGGAGGAATTCATGACGGTGACGCCTTGCAATCCCCCCGGGGAAGAGAACGCCCGCGCCGTCAAAGACCTTTGGTCGGAGAACGCTATGTAAAAAGGATCGTCCATGCGCGGCCCGACGCGCGGTCCGTACACAGTGGCTGCGCCGGCGGTTATTTCCTCCGGCATGCCGATCCAGAAATCGAGTTCAAGCGGGTCGGCAAACATCCGTCTCCAATATTGTCCCAAGGGCAGGCCGCCGTTCAGGCGCCGGACGACTTCATCGAGAAGGAATCCGAGGGTTCGCGGATGATAGCCGTGCCCTTCCCCCGGCGGCCAAAGGGGGCGCTGGGCCGCGAGCGCGGTCACGACCTGTTCATAGTCGCGAAACGGGGCATGCGAATCGAGGGCCACCAGGCCCGCCTGGTGCGAGAGAAGCATGCCAAACGTGATCGCCGCCTTCCCCGCCCGCGCGAACTCCGGCCATATGTCGGCCACGGGCGTCTTCAGCGAGACGTTGTTTCGCCGCATCGAATGCAACACGCACGCAACGGCGGGGCCTTTGGTGGCCGACCAGACCAGCACGGGCGTATTCTCCGTCCATTTCCGCGCGCGTTCGCGGTCGCAATAACCGGCGGCCAGGCTTAGCGCCTCCGAGCCGCCCCGCCATAACGAGACGGCAGCCCCCAGTTCTCCGCGGGAGGAAAAGTTGTCCGCGAAAAGCTCGCGTATCCCGTCCAGGTTCACAGCAGATGCCGGATGGACGCGAGGTCCGGATCGTTCATCGCGAACTCGCGGTAGCGCTTGTCCATCTGGAAGCTTCGCTCCACGTTGCGCAAAGCCTGCTCTGAATTGCCGAGCGCGACGTCGTAGCAGGCGAGATTGTAAAAATAGGTCGGTTCCTGTTGCATCGCGGGCGGACCGGCAAGGAGCGTCTCCCTCGCCTCGCGGGTGCGGCCCAGTTCGTGCAGGCAGAAGGCCGCGTGGACAAACCCCGCGGTGGCGTCGGGGTGCAGCCGGCAAAGCTCATAGCCGAGCGGCAGCGCCTGGCTCCAGCGTTTGGCCCGCATGAGGATGAGCAGGCGCATCTCGATGACCGCGCTGCTGTGCTGCACCGCGGCGTCCATGGCGTCCAGCTCGGCGATGGCGTCATCTAGCATGCCGAGTTCGGTGTATCCCTGCGCCGCGGAGATTCTGCGCTCGAAATCAGTCAACCAGAAGTTCCTCCAGTTCCCGCACCCGCCGTTCGAACAGTTGCAAAGTGCGCTCGACCGGTTCCGGGGTTGACATATCAACGCCCGCTTTCGCGAGAGTTGGCAGGGGGAAAAGCGAGCCGCCGGATTTAAGAAAGTCGAGATAGACATCGACCGGCCCGCCCGAGAGGACTTTTTGCGAGAGGCTCACCGCGGCGGAAATGCCGGTGGCGTATTTATAAACATAGAACGCGCTGTAGAAGTGCGGGATGCGAAGACACTCGAATTCCAGCTCGCCGTCGACGGAGAACTCCGGGCCGAAATAAGCGTCGAGCAGGCCCCGGTACGTTTGCCGGAAGGAGTCGAGCGTCAAGGCTTCGCCGCTCTCCTCCATCGCGTGGATGCGTTTTTCGAATTCGGCGAACATCGTCTGCCGGTACAGCGTGCCGCGGATGTCGTCTATCTCGCGATTTATAAGATAGGCGCGCATCCGCGGGTCGGAAGTCCTGGCAAGCAGATGATGCGTGAGGAGGTTTTCGTTGAACGTGGAAGCGACTTCCGCCAGAAAGATCGGGTATTCGTAATCCTGAAAGCTCTGGTGCTTCTGCGCGTACCAGGTGTGCATCGAATGGCCTGCCTCGTGCGCGAGCGTGTAGATATCCGAAAAAACGTCGTTCTTGTAGTTCATCAATATATACGGCGGGTTGCCGTAGCTGCTCGATGAAAAGGCGCCGCTCCGCTTGCCCTTGTTCTCGTAGCGGTCGCACCAGCGCCCGCGAAGGCCGCCCTCCAGCGCGGAAACGTATTCCGAGCCGAGCGGCGACAACGCGGAGAGAACCGTATCCACCGCGGAATCGAACGGTATATCGCTTTCGAGATCGGCCACCACCGGCACATACGTATCGTAGTGGTGTATCTCGGGCAGCTTCAGCACGCGCCGCCGCAATTCATAGTAGCGGAAGAGCGGGTCGAGCCGGCCGCGCACCGCCGCGATGAGGTTGTCGTACACCGAAACGGGAATCCCGTCGCCAAAGAGCGACGCCTCCAGGGCCGAGGGATAGTTGCGCGCCCGGGCGTAAAAGACATCCGCGCGGACCGAATGCGCCAGCCCGGACGCGAGCGTATAGCGGTGATCCTGGAACTCCGCATAGAACTGGTGAAACGCCTTCTTGCGCAGCGCCGGGTCGCGCTTGACGAGGAAGGAGGAAAAGGAGCTTTGGCTCAAGGGCCGCTCCTCCCCATTTTCGTCGAAGAGCGTGCCGAAGGTCATATCGACATTGGTCAACTGCGAGAACGTTTCGCGATGGCCGTGGATCGCGCTCGCGCCCAGCGCGAGAAGCCGTTCCTCCGAGGCCGCCAGCGTATGCGGCTTGAGGCGGCGCAGCTTGGTCAGTTGCGTCTTCCAGGGCGCAAGCAGCGGGGCGGCGAGGTGCGCGCCGAATGTCTTGTCGTCTATCGCCTGGATTTCCGGCTGGATGAAAGAGGTCGCCTCCGCGATCCGCGTCAGGAGGTTGCTCAGCAACCCCTCGCGCTCGAGGTTCGCGCCGTCGGCACTGTCCTCCGAGGACTTGAGCATGGCGTAGTGGTAAAGCCGCTCGATCCGCATGCCGAGCGCCTTCTCGAACTCCAGGCATTCGTGCAGCGACTGCGCGGACTCGCCGATCTTCCCCTTGAAGCGCGACGCCTCCCCGTAAGTCTCGCGCAAGACGCCAAAACTCTCCTCCCAGCTTGCGGAGGTGGGATAGAGCAACTGAAGGTCCCAGGTGTCCCGGGCGGGAACCTGGTCGCGTGTCGGGATTTGCTTTGTCTGCATGGGCTAGAAAACCATGGGCTGGCCTTCGGTCATTACGCAAACCTTGTCTTCCAGGCCAAGCTTTCTTGCCGACGCGGTCAGCCGCTCCGGCGGTTCATCCAGCGGCTCGTAACTCAGCCGGAAGCTGCCGTAGTGCATGGGGATGAGTTTCTTCGCCCCGAGCTGGATGAAGGCTTCCACGGCCTCCTCGGGGTTCATGTGAACCTCGCGTCCGCTGGGAGGGTCGTACGCGCCGATTGGCAGCAGCGCGAGATCGATGGCGTGGCGCTCGCCGATCTCCCGGAAACCGTCGAAGAACGCGGTGTCGCCGCAATGAAACACGGAGCGGCCCTCCGCTTCGATGACATAGCCGCCGAAGCCGCGGTGCGAATCGTGCAGCATTCGCGCGCCCCAATGGTGGCACGGGGTAAGCGTGATCGTGAGCGGGCCAAACTTGTAGCTCTCCCAGTAGTTCAACTCGTGAACGCTGTGGAAGCCGAGATCGTGAACGAGGTTGCCCACTTCGAACGGAACCACGATGGGCTGGTCCTGGGCGATCTCGCGCAGAGTCTTGCGGTCGAGGTGATCGAAGTGCGCGTGCGTCACCAGGACGAGATCGATATCCGGCAGGTCGTGCAACTCGATGCCCGGATGCCGCACGCGCTTGATGACCTTGAGCCACTTCGCCCAGTTCGGGTCGATGAGGATGTTGACGCCGCGCGTCTGGATGAGGAACGAAGCGTGGCCGATCCAGGTGATGCCTATCTGCGAAGGCTCCAGCTTCGGGAAGAGCGCCTCCAGATGGTTTCCGAGCCGGCGCGTAAAGAGCGACGGGATGAGAACCTGGGTGAGAAAATTCCGCCGGTGCCACCCTTTGCTCGGCTTCAAGCCCACCTTGCGGGCGGCCGTCTCGCGCACGACTTTCACGTGTTCTTCCGAGCCGTCGCCTGATGCCGTTTTCCGTTTCACCGCGCTACGTTTTTTGACAAAAGGATTTGCCACCGCGAAGGTCTCAAGTATTAGCCGGTTTTCGCCCGGGCGCAACGAATTTGAAGAGCATCCCGACCAAACACGCGTTGCGAGAGAGCGTGCGCGAACGGCTTTCGCGCCTCACGCCCGCGGAGATCGCGGAGAAATCCGCCGCCATCGCGGAGAAAATCGCGGCGCATCCCGCGTGGAAAGCGGCGTCCACCGTCTGCCTCTTCGCGGCGCACCGCGCGGAGCCGGATATGGAACTGCTTTGGCCGGCCGGCAAGCGCGTCTGCTATCCGCGGATGGAGGGGAACAGGCTGGAGATGATCGCCGTGAACGGCCCCGGCGACCTTGCGGCCTCGCGCTGGGGCCTGCGGGAGCCGACCTCCGCGCCGGGCGTCCCCGTTTCGGAGATCGACATAGTGCTCGTTCCAGGCGTCGCTTTCAGCAGGGACGGCGGACGGCTCGGGCGCGGCGGCGGCTATTATGACCGGTTCCTGGCGCAACCGTCGCTGAAAGCTCGCCGCATCGGCGTATGCTTCGAGGCGCAGATCGTGGAAAACGTGCCGCTCGAAGACCACGACGAACGCATGGACGAGGTGCTGACAGAAAACGGCTGGAGTCATACTGTTCCGCCCGGCGCTCCCTGAGCGGCGTCCGCATCGCTCTCGTTGTAGAGGCGGCTGTGCCAGCCGCCTAAAGAGGCCGCCTGTTCCCGCTCCCAGGCGGCTGGCACAGCCGCCTCTACAGCCCCTAAACGGGCAGCCGCATGAGGAATTTCGGGATTCTCGTGAGCACCGGCGTGCCCTCGCTGCTGAGTCCTATGAAGGAGCCTTCCGCCACGCTGTCGGACGCGATGACGTGGTAACTGTGATACGAAAATTGCTCCCCCGGCGCGAGGCGCGGGAACTTCCCCACCACTCCGTCGCCTTCGACGACGATGCGCCCGCCGCTCTCGTCGGTCACCACCCATTTTCTCCCCTTTATCGTCACGACTTCGAGCGACCCGTTATGAATCGTGATGTGGTACTCGAAGGGATAGGGCCGGTCGGGCGGCGCCTCCAGGTGCGGCATGTAGACGACCTTGTCGATCGTCACAACCAGGTCCTTCAGTTCACGGAGTGCGCAGTCCATTCGGTGCGGGCGCGGCGAGATAGTTCTTCACGTCGGCTTTCTCCCGGATCTGCGCCAGCAGCGTTTGCACCGCGTTCTGCCGCTTCTGGTCTCCGAGGAAGGCCACGAGTCTCTCCTTCACTTCCACAAAAGGCATCGTGCGCGCGCCCTTCCTGTCCGTCACTTTGATGATGTGGTAGCCGAATTGCGTCTTCACCGGCCCGCCGACTTCCCCCTTTTTCAGCCGGAAGGCCGCGTCCGAAAATTCCGGCACCATCTGCGCCCGCGAGAAAAAGTTGAGGTCGCCTCCGCTGCCTTTCGATCCCGGGTCGTCGGAGAATTCCTTGGCAAGCTTGTCGAAGTCCTCGCCCTTCTGGATGCGCTCCAGGATGTCCCTGGCGAGCTTTTCCTTCGCCGCGAGGACTTCCGGGGTCGCGTCTTTTGGCGCGGCGAAAAGGATGTGGCTCGCGCGCACCTGCTCGGGCATCTGGAATTTGGCCGGGTTCTTGTCGTAGTAATTCTGGGCCTCGGCTTCGGTCACGGCCCCTTTGTCGCCGATCTGCGAGTCGATCCACTTCTTTTGCTGGATGGCCGAGCGGATGCCGTCCTTTATGCTCTGCACGGTCTCCCCGCTTTTCTGCATCTGGACGTTCATCTCCGCCTCCGTGGGGAAGCGCGCCTTTATCCGGGAAAAGCCGAGGTCGATTTCCTGGTCGGTGACCTTGACGCCCGCCGAGCGCTTCTTGACGAGGCGCTGGAGGATCATCTGGTCAAGGACGGCCCGATAGCCTTGCAGCTTCTGCTGCGGATCGAGCGCGTCCACGGACCGTCCGCGGCTGGCGAGAAGCTTGCTCAAGGTGTTATCGAGTTCATCGCGGCCAATCTTGTCGCCTTCCACTACGGCCACGGGATCCGGGAGCGTGACGGCGGCCGCGGGCTGGGCCGCTTCAGGCGCGGCGGGCGGGCCGGGCGGCGCGGGCGAAGCCGTGACGCTGGCCGCGCGCGCCGAGAGATCCAACAGACAGACCGAGAGAAGATAGGGGACGATCGATTTCATTTCAGGCGGCAAACTGGCATGCTTCCATGGCGGGCGCCAGCTAATCTTTCCCAAGCTCCCGAGCGTGGCGCGACGCCTCCCTGGCGTCGTCCTCGCGGCCAAGCCGCCCGAGAATCGCCGAGAGCATGACGTATTGCGCGGGTTCATCCGGGTTGCGCCGGATCGCTGTCATCTCGGCGGCGTACGCGTCCGCCGGTTTCTTTTCCCGGAGATCGGCGACCGCCATGAGATTAAAGGGCTCCGCGCTGTGAATATCGAGCATGCCTGCATGCCGCAACGAGAGAAGCGCGGAGCCGTTTTCATTTCGCGCCATGCGAATCCTGCCCAGTTCCATGAAGGAATCGTAATGCCACCAATGCGCGTCCGCGTATTTCTGGACGAGAGTCGCGGCGTCGGCCGGCTTCAATAACCCGGCTTTCGCTTTCACGAGGTCCCAGACTTCCGCGTTCCGCGCGATCGCCTCGTCGAGGATCGCCAGCGCTTCGCCGGGATTGTTCTCTTCCGCGCGCAAGCGGGCCATGGCGATGGACGCGGGCCACGTCCGCGGGAAGCGGGCGGCTGTCGCCGCGGCGTCGGGCCTGGCGTAACTGAGGAATTTCCCAGCCTCCTCCTTGCGCCCCGACTCGGCGAGATTGATCCCGAGGTTTATCCGCGCCGGAACGAAGCCGGGATATTTTTCCACGCCCTCGCGCAACACGGCGATGGCCCGGGGATAATCCTTCCGCCGGCTGTAGATGAAAGCGAGGTTCGTGTAGATGCGGGGGGACGCCGCGTCTTCCGCCAGCATGTGGCTGTAGAATGCCTCCGGATCGGCCCATTCGGCGCTTCGAAACGCGGTGCGCACGCCGAGCGCCACGCAGGCCGCCGCCGCCAGGCCGGCCGCCGCGGTTTGATAGCGGAGCGGCAGGGCCGCCGCGCAACCGGCCGCGAAGAGCAGGAAGCCGATGCTCGGGATGTATATCCAGTGCTCGGCGACCTGCGCGTTCAGGGGGAAGAGGTTCGAGATCGGCAGGAACCCGATGAGAAACCAAAGCGCTCCGAAGAGCCGCAGCCGCCTGCCCGGCGGATTCTTGAAGGAGAGCCAGGCAAAGCAGAAGAGCGTGGCCGAACCGATGAGGGAGAGATACTCGGAGCGGATGCTCCTTTGCCAGCCGGCGAGGCTCTTGTAAGCCTGCGGGGAGAAGACGACGCGTTCCATGCGGAGGCCGTCCGGGAAGAGTAGCAGGCTGGTGTAATCCCCCAGCGCGCGCAGCATCAGCAAGACGCGGGCGGCGAAGGAGTCGCCCGACGCTTCGCTGATCGGCGTCCGCGGAGCGGGGAGATGGCGCAGTGCATAATAGGCGCCCACGACCGCCGTTATTCCAAGAAGCGGGGCCAGGAGCGAACGGCGGGGACGTTCAAACAAAAGCGAGAGAACAAAGAGGCCTAGCCACACGAGAGCGATCTCCTTGGAACACAAGCCGAGGAGGGCGCAAACGGGCGCCAGCGCCAAGAAGCCGATGCGCGCGGCGCGGCCGGAAGCGGCCCGGCCTTCAAGATAAGCCAGCCACGCGAGCAGCGAGAAGAGCGCGGCGAGGCTGTCCGCGCGGCCCGCCACGTAGGCGACGGCCGCGTTGTGGATGGGATGAACGACCCATATCCACGCCACGAAAAAGGACGCTTTACGGCTCCGTCTCTCCGGACCAAGAATGCCGGGCAACACCCGCGCGAGCACGCAAAAGAGAAGACAGCCGCCACAGGCGTGCAGGAGAATATTCGTGAAGTGATAGCCGAACGGGTTCGCATTCCAGAGCCAGTAATCGGCCATGTAAGACAAGTTCTGCACCGGGCGGTAATAGACGGAGAAGGAATCGAGAAACAGCCAGTGCCGGAAGACTTCGAGAGCGAAGACCGGGCTTTTGAAAAAAGGGTTCTCGCGGACGAGGTAGTCGTCGTCCCAAAGGAAATCGCCGTGCAAAGCGGGCGCGTAAACGAGAAGCGCGGAGACGAGAAAGACGCAAAAGGCCGCGAGCTTGCGGCCGGCGACGAAGGAAACCGCGCTGGAAAATCGCTTAGTGATACGGCGACCAGAACGTGGTGTCCGCCACGTCGGAAAGGGCGTTGAAGGTCGGCGTGTTGACCTTCGGCACGGTATCGACATTAAAGGGCCCGTACGTATTTCCGAAAATGTCGGCCCCCGTGGCGTAAAGGGGGGTGCCTGTCTTCAGATAGTTCTTGAGATCGGTGAAGTTGGTGGTGGCGCCGGACAATTTGCTGTTGTCCATCGCGTATTGGTCGAGCGCGCTGTCGAGGATGCGCAACTCATCCAGCGTCCGCGTGGCTTGGGAACGCTTGCGGCCGCGGATCCAGTTCGGTATGGCGATGGCGGCCAAAAGACCGATGATCGCCACGACGATCATAATCTCAACCAGGGTGAAGCCCCCGCGTCTCCGGCTGTGGAACATAGGAACAGTCTCCTTGGAAACTCAACATCCAGCTGCCCGCCCAGTTCGCGGGCGGACAACTGGATGTTCCCATGAATTTTGCCATTCCCGGTCTTAGAAGGGAGACCAGAAGGCGTTCGGAGCCACGTCCGAGAGCGTGTTGAATGCGTTGGTCGGGACTTGCGGCACGGTGTCAACCGTGAAGACGCCGCCGGAGCCGCCGTACGTGTCGCCATAGATGTCCTGGCCCGTCGCGTAGAGCGTGGTGCCGGTCTTGATGTAGTTCTTCAGGTCGGTGAAGTTCGCAGCCGAGCCGGTCGTCTTGCCGTTCTCGATCGCGTATTGATCCAGCGCGGAGTCAAGCATGCGGAGATCCTCCAGCACGCGGGTCGCTTGGGAGCGTTTGCGGGCGCGGAGGAAGTTCGGGACCGCGATCGCCGCGAGCAAGGCGATGATCGCAACCACTATCATGATTTCGACGAGGGTGAAGCCCCCGCGATTCCTGTTCAGTTTCTTGAGCATATCGGTTTTATTAGTTCGTTTGTTTGTTGTTTGGTTATGCGATTTCTCGCTGCCAACGTGTAAAAGCAGAACTGATGCCAACTGTAACGAGAGCCGCGACAAAACAGAGCACGGGGGGGGCCTCCCCCGCCCTGCTGGTTTTTGCGCTCGTGCTTTTCGCGCGGCTCCTCGTCCTCGCGCGCTTCTCGCACTCCGCGTATTTCCTCCCCGAGAGCGAGGACATGAAGTTCTACAACGACTGGGCGCTCCGCCTCATGAAAGGAACGTTCGATTACCACGCCTTCTACGGCCTGCCGGGCTACGCTTATTTCCTCGCGGGTATTTACTCCGTCGCGGGCTATAACCCGTTTGCCGTGGGCCTGCTCCAATGCGTTTCCGAAGCGCTCGTCGGCGTGCTCATCTTCCAGCTTGCAAACACGGTGTTTGACGCCCCGCGCGCGCCGGGAAAAATCATCGGCGCCATCGCGGCGACGGGCTGGGTTTTCTTCCTGCCCGCGCAGACGTTTTCCATCGTCCTTATGCCTACGACCTGGCTCGTTCTGGCTTACTGGGCCTTGGTTTTCTGGCTGGTGAAGACGCGGGGCGCCTCGTGCTGGAACCCGTGGTTCTGGATGGGCCTCGCGACCGGCGTTGTCGCGATGATGGTGGCCACGATTCTCTTCCTCCTGTTCCTGATCATCGCCGCGATTTTCCTGAAAGTGGAACGCGGGGCGCCCTTCGCAAAACGGCTCACGAAAATCGCGCCGGCGGTGTGCGTCCTCATGGCCGGCGTTTTCCTCGGCGTCTCCCCCTGTTGGGTTCACAATTACTTCGTCGCCGGGGAGCCGGTTCTCCTCTCCGCGCACAGCGGGGTGAACTTCTACATCGGCAACAATCCCATCGCCAACGGCTACCCGAAGATCCCCCCTGGCCTCCGCGCCGGGCAGGAAGGGATGCTGAAGGATTCGATAACGATGGCCGAGAAAGCGGAGGGCCATTCCCTGACGCGGGCGGCGGTCTCAAAATTTTGGTCGACCAGGGCGAATCAGTATATTCACTCTCATTTCTCAGAATGGCTGGAACTAATGGGTGTCAAATTTAAGAATTTCTGGAATGCCTACCAATATGACGACCTCAGCATCATCAACCTCTTTCGAATCGACGGGATTTTAACGCCCGGCATCGGCTTTGGCCTCGTGGCCGCCCTTGGCGTACCGGGCACGATAATCGCTAATGTGAAGTTCGCGCGGTCGCGCTGGGTGAGCGCCGCCATACTCCTGCACATGAGCGCATTGCTGCCCGTATTCATTACAGAACGCTACCGGCTGGCCGCCGTTCCCGGCCTGCTGCTCATGGCGGCCTTCGGCCTTTGGCAACTCTGGGCCTCGCTCGTGGCGGGCGATTGGGGGCAACCGGCGGCTTACTGCTCGCTCACGGCGCTCTCGACTCTTTTCGTCTCGTGGCCGCAACGCGAACCGGGACTTTGGTCGCTCGACTATTATAATACAGGCATCAAGGCGACCGCCGCCGGCAACCTGGACCGCGCGCAAACGAATCTGGAGCGGGCATACCAATACGTCCCGGCCAACTCGGAGATCAATTTTGCCTTGGGAAACCTTTGGGTGAAGAAAGGCGACCTCTCCAAGGCCAAGGCGTTTTACCGCCGCGCTCTGGAGATAAACCCGCGCCACAGCGGCGCCTATAACAACCTGGGGATGCTCGCCATGAACGAGCGGCATTGGGATATCGCCACGCGATTCCTGAGCCTTTCCGTGCAAATAGAACCCGATGACGCGAAAACCCGCTACCTCCTCGCGCAATCGCTGTTCCAGGAGAAGGAAACGGCCAGGGCCGACCGGGAGATAAGGGAAGCGATCAAACTTGAGCCGGAGCGTCCCGAGTTCCAGGAATTGAAGAGGAATATCGAAGCGGCGCCATGAAAAACGCGCGTCCCGAATTCCTCGTATGGTGCGCCGCGCTGTTTGCGCTGCTGTTAAAGCTCTATTGCGCGTGGACGACCATTGGCATCACGGATGTCTTCCTCCATATGTTCTTCGGCAAGAAATTGGCGGCTATCGGATTAACGGGGATGTACCGGGCAACCGAGCAAACCGGGATCTTCAATCATACACCTCTCATAGCCGGTTATTTCGCGGGCACTTACAAGAGCGCGGCATACCTCGGCTCCCAATTTCCCTTTCTGGCGGCCTACCTCCCGCCGCGCGAACCCTTCCTCTTTCCCTACCTTCTCCGTCTTCTTGGCTCCAAATTCCCCTTCCTGGCGGCGCCATTCTCGGCGACCGAATCTTTCCTCTTTCCTTTTCTTCTGCGTCTTCCGCCCATACTAGCGGACCTGCTCGCGGTATGGGTCGTTCTTCGGATTAGGCGGAAGATAGGCGAGCCGCCCATCTGGGCGCTCTGCCTTTTTGCCCTGAGCCCCGTCTCGTTCATGGTCTCCGGCTACCATGGAAACTTCGATTCAATAATGGTGCTTTTCCTCCTTCTGGCCGCCTGGATGTGCATCGAGGAGCGCCCGCTGTCCTGCGCGCTTTTTCTCGGAATCGCATGCAACATCAAGATTATCTCCGTCCTGCTCGGGCCGATTTTCTTTTTCTTCTGGGTTCATCGGCGGCAAGGTTGGCGTTTCGCGTTTTGCACCGCCGCCGTTTGCCTGATAGGCTGGTCACCGGCCTTAATGGGATGTCCTGTTCTGTTCCTCCATAATGTGCTCGGGTACGGCAGCTACTGGGGAATATGGGGAATAACTTATTGGCTGCGGGCTACACATTGGCCGGAGTTCAGCCACATCACGTTCACCGGCCTGAGCACCGCTCAAAAGGTTACGATGAATATATTGAAGTACACCGTGGTTCTCAGCATCGTCGTGCTGGCGTGGCGGCGGCGGGCGCTTCCCGCAAAGTCACTCCTTTCCACGATAGCCTATGCGTGGGCGATTTTCTTTCTCTTAACGCCCGGGGCATGCGCCCAATATATGGTGTGGCCGGCGCCGTTCATCCTGCTTTGTTCGACGAATTGGTACGTGGCGTTGACGGCGGCAAGCAGCCTCTTTTTATTCCAGTTCTACAACACCATCTCCATGAATTCGCAGGGGAAGTTTGGAATGCCCTGGTTTTATGGACTCTCGATCAACGAATTTGCCTCGCACTGGACGCTTTGGACAAATCTGCCATGGCTCGTGATATTCTGCGCGCTGCTGGCTCCGTTATTGAAAAAGCGCCGCGCCGCGTCCCTGGAATCCCCGTCCGTTCCGGTCCCTGCCACATGAGGTCGCGGCTTGCGGAGGCATTCCGGGACGTTCAGTGGAGCGTCGGGTTCGCGGTCATCCTTCTCCTTGGCGTCTTTGTCAGGGTTTATCCGTCCGGCACTTTCTATCACGTCGGCTTCGATGAGGGCCTCTACCGGGAGTATCTTAACTTTCTTACCAAGGGCGGCCTCGCCGATTACCCGAGCATCGTCGAGGGCTACCTCGCGGAGCAGAGGAAGCTCCCCACCTCCATCCTGCCGCCGCTCCGGTTTCTCTACATCTTCGTTTCCTATCTCTGGCGGCTGGCCACCGGCGCGGATTCGCTCCATTCCCTCCAATGCGTCGCGTGCCTGTTCAGCATCCTGACCCTGCTTCTCTCCTTCTTCTTTGCGTTCCGCCTCGGCGGAAAGGAGTGCGCCCTCGCGGTTCTGGCGTTCGTGGCTTGCGCGCCCACGCAAATCCATATGTCGCAATACGCGCTGGTGGATGGGTTCTTCACTTTCTGGGCGTTGCTGACCCTCTGGTTGCTTTGGGAGTGCCTGCATAATCCCAATAGGAACGGTCTTCTCCTTCTCTACGGACTGAGCTTCGCGTGCATGGTCATGACGAAGGAGAACTCTTTCTTCGTTTTCTTCGCCATCGCGGGAATCCTGTGTGTGAATCGCTGGCTGAAATTCGGCGAGGTTAGCCGCTCACTGCTGCTCATGACCGTCGCCGGGCCGCTCGCGGGCGTCTGCGTGCTCGTCCTGCTCGCGGGCGGCCCGGCGAATTTCTTCGAAACGTATCACCTTTCCGTCACGAAAAATCTCGTACATCCCTACGCGATCCGCACGGGCGACGGGCCATGGTATCGCTACATCGCGGAACTGCTGCTGGTCGGCCCCGTCATCCTCCTGCTGGCGATCGGGCGGCTCTCCCAGTTGAATAAATCGAGGAAGGAAGAACTCTTCCTCGGCTCGTTCATCGGGTTCAGCTACCTCCTCATGGCGAATGTGAAGTACGGCATGAACCTCCGTTATACGAATATGTGGGACATGCCGCTCCGCTACATGGCCTGGCAGCAACTGGCCGCGCTCGGCGCGAACTGGGGCCGGCGCCGGACGTTTATACTCGTTCTCTGCGTGGTGGGCATTTGCGCCATGGAGTTAAATCAATACTTGATCCTGTTCGTCCAGTTCCGATTGTATGAACTGGTCCCGGAAGGCGTGCTCTATGCGTTGAAAATAATAAAGCACTAGGCGCTTTGGCCGCGCTTCGAGTCTAGCTGCAGCCCTGGCTGGCGCCGCAATCGGTGCAGACTCCGCACGCGCCGGCGCGGATGACTTTCGAGCTTCCGCAGTTCGAGCAGCTCACGTCCATGAACATGCTCCCGAGCGCGACCTTGACCCGGTCCGCGTGCGTATGGCCGTTCGCGGACACCCGCGGCTCGCCTTCGGACGGAAGACGGTTCGTGATGATGTCGATGATCTCTTTCTCCGCCGTCCGCGGCAGATCCTGCACCGGGCGGTTCAAGGCTTTTCTTTCCATCTCGGCTATTTCGCGCATGGGAAATTCCGACTGGCTGCGCTGGGGCGAGGTCGCTTCTTTGTAGCCGGTGATGAATTGGCAGCCGAGCCAGCGGAAGACGTAGTCGGTGATGCTGGTGGCGTTGCGGATGTCGGGATTTTTCGTGAATCCGCTCGGCTCGAAACGCTGGTAGGCGAATTTTTTCACCATGCTTTCGAGCGGGACGCCGTACTGCAGCGCGATGGAAGTGAGGGTGGCGACCGTGTCCATCAATCCGCCGATGGTGCTCCCCTCCTTCGCCATCTGGATGAAGAGTTCTCCCGGCTCGCCGTTCTCGTAAAGGCCGACGGTGACGTAACCCTCGTGGCCCGCGATGTCGAATTTATGCGTGAGCGAAACGCGCGTGGCGGGCATGCGATGCCGCACGGGTTGATCCACCCTCGCGCGCAGGGCGTTCAATTCCTTCTCCAGTTCGACGACGCGGGCTTCCAGTTCGGCCTTATCCGAAACGGCAACCTCGACTTCCCCCATGTCCTTCGTCTTTTTGACGTTGAGCGGCGCGGAGCGCTTGGAGCCGTCGCGGTAGATGGCGATGGCCTTGAGGCCAAGCCGCCACCCTTCGATGTAGGTCTGCGTGATTTCCTCGACCGTCGCGCTCTCCGGCAGGTTGACGGTCTTGGAGATGGCGCCGCTCAGGAACGGCTGGGCCGCGGCCATCATTTTCAGATGCCCCATGTAATGCAGGCTGCGCGCCCCTTTGTGGGGTTTGAACGCGCAGTCGAAGATGGCGAGATGCTCGGGCTTCAAGCCCGACCGCGCGTCCTCCACGTCCTCGATGGTGTCGTGTTCGTCGATGTGGGCGATGATTTTCGCGATCTCCTCCGCCCGGTAACCGAGATTCCGCAGCGCGGGCGCGACGGTCTGGTTGATGATCTTGAGCATGCCGCCGCCGGCTAGCAGTTTGTACTTCACCAGCGCGATGTCCGGCTCGATGCCCGTGGTGTCGCAATCCATGAGGAACCCGATGGTGCCGGTGGGCGCGAGCACCGTGACCTGGGCGTTGCGAAAGCCCGAGTCCCGGCCAAGCGCGATGGCGTTGTCCCAGGTCCTGGCGGCTTCCTCGCGCAATGAGCCGAAGCGGTCGGAGGCCTGGATATCCCCGACAGCGGCGCGGTGCATCCCGATGACGTCGAGCATGGAGGCGACGTTATCCTTCGCCGCGGGCGGCTTTGCCCCGACCCGCGCGTCGCGGTAGCCGGGGAACGGACCCTGGACCTCCGCCATGCGGGCGCTTTGCTCGTAGGCGTGGCCCGTCATGATGGAGGTGATGGCGCCGGCCAGCGCGCGGCCTTCGGCGGAATCGTACCCGAGGCCGTAGCTCATGATGAGCGCGCCGAGGTTCGCATACCCGAGCCCAAGGGTGCGGAAGACGTGGCTGTTTTGGGCGATCTCACGGGTTGGGTAGCTCGCGTTATCGACCAGGATTTCCTGCGCGGTGATGAAGATGCGGACGGCGGCCTTGAAGCGCTCGACATCGAACGCGCCGTCGGCCTTCTTGAATTTCAGGAGGTTCAGCGACGCCAGGTTGCACGCGGTGTCGTCCAGGAAAAGATATTCCGAGCACGGGTTGGTCGAATTCTGCCGACCGGTTCCCTTGCAGGTGTGCCAGCGGTGAATGGTCGTGTCGAATTGCATCCCGGGATCGCCGCAGACGTGCGTGCCCGCCGCGATCTTGCCCAGCAGCGCGCGGGCGTCCTTCTTCTCGCAAGGCCGCCCGTCGGTGACGCGCTTCGTCCACCATTCCCTGCCCTCGACCGCGGCGCGCATGAATTCGTCGCTGACGCGGACGCTCAGGTTTTCATTCTGATACATGATCGAGCCGTAGGCGTCGCCGTTGTAGCTGCCGTCGTATCCCTGCTCGATCAACGCCCACGCCTTCCTCTCCTCGCGCTGCTTGGCGTCGATGAATTCCTCGATGTCGGGGTGCCAGTCCTTCAAGGTGTTCATCTTGGCGGCGCGCCGGGTCTTGCCGCCGCTTTTAACCACGTTGGCCACCTGGTCGTAAACCTTGAGGAACGAGAGGGGGCCGCTCGGCTGGCCGCCGCCGCTCAGCTTCTCCCGGGTGCTGCGCAGGGTGGAAAGGTCGCTCCCCGTGCCGCTGCCATATTTGAAGAGCATGGCTTCGCTCGTCGCCAGACGCATGATGTCCTCCATGGTGTCATCGACCGACTGGATGAAGCACGCGCTCGCCTGCGGGTATTCATATTGGCTCGCGGCCCGTTCCGCCCGTCCGGTCTCCCGGTTGTAAAAATAGTTTCCGAGTCCCCTCCCCACCCCGACGCCGTATTGCTGGTAAAGGCCGACGTTGAACCAGACGGGGCTGTTGAACGCGCCATACTGGTTGACGCAGAGCCAGGTCAACTCGTCGTAAAAACGCTCCGCGTCCCCCGCGCCCGCGAAGTAACCGTCCTTCATCCCCCAATCCGCGATGGTCTGTGTGACCCTGTGGACGAGTTGTCGCACGGATGATTCGCGCCCTCCGCGGCGCGGGTCCGTCCCGTTGGCGATGTCTCCATAGAAATATTTGGATACCGCGATCTTGGTGGCGAGCGCCGACCATGTTTGCGGGACTTCGACGTCCTCCTGCTTGAAGATGATCTTCCCTCCGTCATCGGCTATCTCGGCCGTCCTCCGTTCCCATACGACCTGGTCGAGGGGCGCGGCATGCGCATCGCTGAAAACGCGCTCAAATTCCAGCCCCGGCTTAACATCGAGGAGCTGACGGTCTTCTGAAAGGGTCGTTGTCATTCGCTTGGCTCTCCGGGTTCCGAACGGTGAATAAACTGTGAATGGATGGGAATAACCACATCCTATAGCGGCACAGTGCGGAATATAACCCCATTAGAGGGGGAGAGCCAAGCAAATTCGACGGGGCGACCCCGGATTTTCTTTTGAGGCTTACAGGCTGGCGAGATAGGTGACGTGGCGGCGGCCCGCCTCGTAGACGGCCTTCGCCATGCGGACGGACGCGGTGCAGATATTGATCTTCGCGCCCACGCCGATCATGTTGTAAAGCCGGGCGACATCGCAGGAGCGCATACGGACGCAGCCGTAGCTGGCGGGCCGGCCTATGAGCCGCTCCACGGGCGTGCCGTGGATGTAAATGGCTCGCTGGTAGGCGTTCCGGTTGCCCGCGTCCAACCCCCTGAGCCAGAGGATACGCGTGACGATGGGATCGCGGCCCGGGGCGTTCGGCGCCAGAATTTCACCTGTTGGCCGGCGACCTTTAAAGACCGTTCCCAAAGGGGAGTTGCCGCCGATCTTCTCGGCGACTTCCAGTGAACCGAGCGGAGTGGCGTAGCTGCCCGTGCTGTCGCCCACGCCGTAGCGGGAGGTCGACACGCTGAAGCGCGCCATTTCGGCGCCGTTTTCAAACACGACCATCTTTTGGTCCGGCACGCTGATGACAACTTCATGGGCGCGGTCGGCTTGAGCGAACGCCGGGAGGGCGGTTGCAAGGAGGGTGAGCACCAGGGAAAGGGGGGATTTTCTCATGATGAGAATATTTTTAGCACCTTCCATGCCACCGAAGGCATCTCTCGAACTTTGCCCGAGGAATATCAGGCTACCGCGGCTTCTTCGGCGGGGGAATTCTCGGAGAAGGAGAATGCGGCGGGGAGCCATTGCGCCATCGATGCGACGGCGACATAGGAAAAACCCACCTGGAATAACAGGAGGAATGGCAGTGAGAAATATTGCCGGTGAACCACCGAATGAATCAGAAAATAAGTAAAGTAGAGGGCGAAAAATAATTCGGCAAAGGGCAGGAAGGACGCCAGGGGCAAATACCGCGAGGAACGCCAGGATTGGGCGGACTTGCCTTCTATCCCGTATTTCGGCGTGCGCTTGAAGTCCGAGGAATGATTGAAGAGCGCTTCGAGGACGGCTTTGGCGTTATTCAGGGACAGGCCGATGCCCAGGGCCACCAGGAAGGGCATGAGGAGGACTTCCTTCATCCATGTTTTGGGATAAAGCTCCCGCTGTGCGCAGGTATAGAACACGCCTGCGGAGAGGGAGGCGGCGGTGAAGATCGGTATGTCGATGAGGATGGAACGCCATATCCCATGGCCAAGGCCGCCGGCGGCGGGCTGGAGGAGCATGCAGAGGAAGGCGAGGAGCAGGTAGGCGAAATTCGAGGTGAGATGCGCGGTCGCCTCGACCTTGATCCTGAGGGGCAGTTTGCTCTGCCAGATGCGTGGAAGGAGCTTCTTGCAGGTCTGGATGGAGCCCTTGGTCCAGCGGTGCTGCTGGCATTTGAAGCCGTTCATGTCAACGGGCAGCTCGGCGGGGGTTACGAGATCGGCCAGGAAGATAAATTTCCAACCCTTCATTTGCGCCCGGTAGCTGAGGTCGAGGTCTTCGGTCAGGGTGTCGTGCTGCCATCCGCCGGAGGCCTCGATGCAGGCGCGGCGCCAGAGACCGGCGGTGCCGTTGAAGTTGAAGAAACGCCCGCTGCGGCTGCGCGCGGTCTGTTCCAGGAGGAGATGGCCGTCCAGGAACATGGCCTGAACCCGCGTGAAGAGGGAGTAGGTCCTGTTCAGGTGGCCCCAGCGGGTCTGGAGCATCCCGACTTCGGGGTCGGTGAAATGGTGGATCGTGTTCTTCAGGATATCGGGATGAGGCACGAAGTCGGCGTCGAGGATGAGGATGAACTCGCCCTCGCAGGAATTCAGACCGGTCTCCAGGGCTCCGGCCTTGAAGCCCTCTCTGTTGACGCGGTGAATCAGTTCCGCCTGGAACCCTTCCTCCCGCAACTCCAGGACGCGGGCGGCGGAGATGTCCCGGGTGTCGTCGGTCGAGTCATCCAGAACTTGAATCTGAAGAAGTTCCCGGGGATAGTTGAGCGCGGCCACCGCCTTCAGGAGGCGCTCGACGACGTAATACTCATTATATATAGGGAGCTGGACGGTGACCTTTGGCAGGGTCGTGAAGACGCCCCGGGCGACCGGAAGATTTTTGCGGTACTTGAGGAAGAGGTAGACGATCGCGTAGCGATGAAGGCCGTAAAGAGACAGCCCGATGAGGACGATCAAATAACAAGTTCCCCAAACAATATGTCCTGCGCTTCCATGCATACTAATATTATTTCTTTGGCGCTCTTCGCCTGATTTGGGCGGAATCATGCCCAATTGAAAACGCCCGTCAAGATGAAATCTTCCAGTCGAAAACCTCCCGCGGCGGCGAACGGGGAAATAAAAACGTTCCGTTCCGTCGCGGAACGGTTCCTGGAAGAGACCTATCGGCTCTTCCCGCAGGCCGCCGGCGAACTCGGTTTGCACGTTTATGACGCGGAGCTCGGTTCGAATACCGCCGAGGTTCACCGGGGCCACGTCCGGCTCCTGCGAACGACGCTCGAATCCGTGGAAGCCATTGCGGACAATGCATTTACAGGGGATGACTGGCTCGACAGGCGCGGATTCCTGTCGATGCTGCGGACGGAGCTTTACCAGAACGGCATCCTGGAACGGTGGCGGAACAATCCCCAAGTCCATGCGGACGCGGCGATCCAGGCCCTCTTCAGCCTCGCGGTAAAGAACTCCTCGAACCTTGGCAGGATTCGCCCCGCCATCGAAAGCCGCCTGGCAAAGCTGCCCGGCTTCCTCGCGGAAGGCGCGGCGTGTCTCAAATCGCCTGTTGGCCTCTGGACGCGCCTTGCGGTGAAATCGTGCGAGGGAGTCGTGCCGTTTCTTCAGGAACTGGAGGGAAAACTCCTTCCGCTGGCGGAGTCACCGGAAAAAACATCGGCGTTGTTTCGCCGGGCGCGGGCCGCTTTCGACTCCTTCGCCCGGGAGATCGTTCGCAAACCGGCGGGCGGCGGGTTCGCCATCGGCGTGGAAGGATTCGAATTTCTCATCCGGGAGCGCCTCGGCCTCCCCCTTTCCCTGCCGGAAGCGCGGGCCGTCGGGCTGAAGCTCATCGAGCGGCTCGGCGCGGAGGTGAAACGCGAGGCCGCCCGGTTCGGGCGGAAGCCGGCGCGGGAGATCATTGAAGAAGCGGCGCGAGCCTGGCAGCCATCCGGCGATTCCCTTCTGTCCGAATACCGGAGGACGACCGCCGAAGTCCGGGAACGCTTTCGCGCGGCGGGGCTGCTGACCCTGCCGGAGCGCGAGCGCCTCGACGTGCTGCCGGTGCCCGATTTTTTGAAACACCTCATGCCCACGGCCGCCTATACGCAACCAGGTCCCTATGAGAAGAAGCAGGAGGGGATTTTCTGGGTCAACGAACCCGAAAACCGGACGGAGACCCGGCAGCACTTCGGCCTGGAACTGACATGCGCGCATGAGGGGTATCCCGGCCACCATGTTCAGTTCGTCATCCAGAACCGGAACCCGAGCAAGCTGCGGCGGCTCTTCGCCCACGGCATTTTTTATGAAGGCTGGACGCTCTGGTGCGAGAAGATGTGCGTCGAATACGGCGTCTACCGGGCGCCGGAAGCCCGGTTGATGCAGTTGATGGACGCCCTCTGGCGGGCGCATCGCATCGTGATCGACTGCGGGCTGCATTCCGGGGAACTGACGTTCGCCGCAGCCTCCCGGAGGCTGATGGAGGGAGTCGGCTTCACCGCCCGGCGGGCGAAGGCGGAGATCAACTGGTACACCAGCGCCCCGTCCGTGCCGATGAGCTACCTGCTCGGGCGGCTGGAGTTGGAAAAACTCTGGGCCAGGCTTGGCGGGGAAGGCTGGACATTGAAGCAATTCAACGATTGGGTGCTGAGCTTCGGGGCGATCCCCTGGAGCTGGATATGGCAGTCCCGGCTCACTTCAAAATAAACCGTTTGAAACTGAACCCCTTCGCCAACCGGCGTTTCAAGCCGCTGGACATCGCCCTGGCGATCCTCTTCGCCGGTTGCACTCCGTCCATCCTCATGGCGGTGGTCTCCTATTCCATCCTGACCCGCACGCTGGAGTCCAAGATCGTCATCGACCGCCGCACCCTGGTGCAGACGCTCTCGCAACTCGTCAGTTACGACCTGGTTCGCAGTTCGGAAGTCGTCGAATACTACCAAAACCTGCCGCTGACGGAACGCATGGTCCGACGCCCTTACGGCGACTCGGCGGTGCAGGATTGGATGGCCGAGTCCTATTATTCGCATCCCCGCCTGGACGGGATGTTCGTCACGGACGCTGCGGGGAAGGTCATCGCCGCGGTGCCGCTCGATCTCCAGGGCATCGGCCAGGAATGCATACCGGAACGCTGGCGGGAGCAGGCGAAAAAACTGCCCGGCGCTTTCGTCTCCCCCATCCACGCGAGGATGATCGACAACAGGCTCTGCACGTTCGTCATAGCGGCGGTGCGCGCGAAGACGGGCGAGGTCCTCGGCTACATGAGCGCGACGCTCCTCGTCGAGCGGATCGGCAGAAGAATCTCCGCGTTCGACTTCGGGGAGAAATCCGAGGCGCAAATCATCGACCAGAACGGCTTCCCGCTGTTCGACATAAACTTCGGCCCGAACACGGACATGAAAGCCAAGCTCGACCCCGGGCTGCTGGAAAAAATGCGCTCGACCGGCGCCGGGCATTTCCAGTTTGGAGATAACCTCTTTTCCGCCAACCCGGTGGAAGGCACGCACTGGATCGCCAGCCTGGAACAGCCGCTCGAGGTCGCCTATCGTCCGATCCACGATCTCGTCGGCAAAACCTCGGTGCTCGCGGGCTGGCTCATCGTTGGAACGACGCTCACCGCGTTCCTGGTTAGCCGTCTCTATAAAAACCAGCTCCTCGCGGACGACCGCATCTCCCAGGCGACGCTCTTTAACGAGAAAATCCTCGCGAACATGCCCATCGGCATCGCGCTGATCAGTCCCGCAACGAGAAAGATCGTCCAGCATAATCAGAGCTGGCTCGCGATGATGAAGAAATTCGGCGGCCTGCCCGCGGATGTCGACGCGGGCGCGCTGAGCCTCTCCGATGTGCGGCTGGAGATCGACGGGATGTTCGCGCAAGTCAAAGCCTCCGGCATCCCTGTCCAGGCGCGCGAACTGGAAGCGGTCTCCGCCGCGGGCGAGACGCATTTCGTCACCGTGAATCTCCTGCGGCTCCAGGACGCCTACCAGAAGATACAAGGCATCCTTTTCCTGGTCGCCGACAACACGGCGGAAGTGACCTTGCGGCGCGAGTTGATCGGAGCCAACGCGGCGAAGGACCAATTCCTGGCGCTTCTCTCGCACGAACTGCGCAACCCGCTCTCGCCCGTCATCATGATGGTCGCCGAACTGGAACAGCGGATCGACGGCTCCCCGGAAGTCAAACACGCCGTCGAGGTCATCCGGCGCAACGTCGAGCTGGAAGCGCACCTCATCGACGATCTGCTGGACGTTACGCGCATCGTCCACAACAAGCTCGAGTTGAACCCGAGCGTCATCGACGCCCACGAGACCATCAAGCGCTCGCTGGAAATCTGCCAGAAGGACATCAGCGTCAAAAAGCTCGACGTCGTCCTCGATCTCAACGCCCTCGAACATCACATCAACGCCGATCCCGCCCGGTTGCAGCAGGTCTTCTGGAACCTTATCAAGAACGCCGTGAAGTTCACCCCGGCGGGCCGCATAACCATCGCCTCGCGCAATGCGAACGGGAACCTGGTCGTCGAGGTTGCCGACACGGGCATCGGCATAGACCCCGAGGGAATCGACAAAATATTCCGGGCCTTCGAGCAGGTCGAGCGGTCCATCACGCGGCGCTTCGGCGGTCTCGGGCTGGGCCTGGCTATCTCCAAAGCGATGGTTGACGCCCACGGCGGCGCGCTCACCGCCCGCAGCGACGGCCACGGCAAGGGCGCCGTCTTCACCGTCGAACTGGCCGCCGTCGAACCCGTTCCCGAGCAATACCCCCCGCCCATTCGCGCGCAGCCGGCGGACGACGACGGTCAGAACGCCCGGCGCAAAATCCTGGTCGTCGACGACCACGAGGATACTTGCATGGGGATGAAGCTCCTCCTGGAACGTCGCGGCTACACGGTGCGGATCGCGCACGGCGTCCAGGCCGCTCTCGCGCTGGCGTTGGAGGACAAGCTCGACCTCATGATAAGCGACCTCGGGCTGCCCGACGGCACCGGATTCGAACTGATGGAGAAAATCCGCCATTACTCCGACTTGCGAGGCGTAGCCTTGAGCGGCTTCGGCACGGAGGAGGACGTGGCGCGATCAAAGAACGCGGGATTCGCCGCGCACCTCATCAAGCCGGTCAACATCGAAAACCTGGACGCGATCCTGAAGAAAATCTTCGACGCGTGATCGCGCCTCCTGGGCTGCGGCGTTATCGTTGCCCAAAGACCGGGAAACTGGCGTTGCATTCCGCTCCAGGCGGCTGGCACAGCCGCCTCTACAACCAGGAGCGGGCAAATGCGCACGAAACGCTTTACGGAAGAAGGATTATTTTCCCAAGCGCGCCTGATTCCATCACGGCGGCGTGGGCGTTTGCCGCTTCCGCCAGCGGAAATTCCCTGGCGATGCGGGGACGCAGGCTCTTGTTCTCCAAACCCGCTCTCAGCGCGGAATGGATTTCAACCAGGTCGTCATCCGTGGCGTTGAAGAGGCTCATGCCCGTAACGGCTGCGTCGCGGCCCATCATGTCTCGCGGGTCGATCTCCACGCGGCCGCGGCTGCCGACCACCGAGACGCGGCCGTGTTTCGCAAGCAGCGTCAGGTCGCGCCCGAGGTTCACGTTTGCCAAAAGTTCCAGGATCACGTCCAGGCCGCGCCCGCCCGTCGCTTCCAATATTTTGCCCGCGTACGCATTGTCCGAATGATCGAACACGGCGTGCGCGCCGTCCTCGATCGCGAGCTTTCTCCCCTCTTCCGTGCTTCCGGTGCCGAGAACCCTCATGCCCGCCGCGCGCGCCAGTTGCACCGCGGCGCTGCCGACGCCGCCCGTCGCTCCATGGATGAGGACGGTCTCGCCCGGCAGGGCCCGCGCCCGATGGAACAGCGCGCGATACGCCGTCGCAAAGGGGACGCCGACCGCCGCGCCTTCCTTGAAACCGACGTTGGCCGGGAGCGGGAAGACGCGCGCGGCTTCGCAGAGCGACCATTCCGCGTAGCCGCCGCTGACCGAACCCGCGAAATAAACCCGGTCCCCGATGCGAAATTTTTCGCTCCGGGATTCCTCGATCACGCCGGCGCCGTCCTGGCCGGGCGTGTACGGAAGGGGCGGAAGAACGGGATATCTACCGCCCCGCATATAAGCGTCGACGGGATTGACGCCGCAGGCGCGGACGCGGACGAGGCATTGGCCGGGGCCGGGCTTCGGCGCGGGAATTTCCGCGAGTTGCAGCACTTCCGGATCGCCAAATTTTTCGACCCGGACGGCCTTCATTGCTCTTGCTCGATCAGCGCTATGCGGCGAACATGCCTGCCCCCTTCGAATTGGGTGTCGAGCCATATCCTGACGATTTCCAAGGCGAGCGGCAGGTCCACGGTGCGTTCGCCCAGCGCGAGGACGTTGCAGTCGTTGTGCAGCCTGCCCCAGCGCGCGGTGTCGTGGCTCCAGCAGAGCGCGCACCGAATGCCGCGCACTTTGTTGGCCGTTATCGCTTCGCCGTTGCCCGAGCCGCCCAGGACGATGCCGCGATCCGCCTTGCCGCTCGCGACGGCTTCCGCCGCGGGCCGGATAAAAAGCGGGTAGTCCACGGCCGCCTCGCTGTCCGTGCCGAAGTCGAGCACTTCGTGGCCCAGGCCGGACAGGTAAAGCTTGATCTGTTCTTTATACTTATACCCGGCGTGGTCGGAACCGATTGCGATTTTCATCCGGGCAAATTTCCTCCCCTTGCCCGCGCCATGTCAATACTGTTTAATTCCGGATGCCTTTGGAGCTTGCCTACGTCATCGACGTCGTCGCCTTTGACGCCGCCACCGGGGATGTCGTGCTCGTCATGACCGAGGAACGCCCTTGGGACGGCTCCGATGAGCGGCTTTTTCAACTCCAGGAAAAGGTGAACGCGTACCTTTCCTTCGCGCTGGACGGCGAGATGCTGGAGAATTACCCCCAGGCGGCGGGCAAAGGGATCCGCCTGCGGTTGAAATGCGCCGATGAACCGGATGCGAGGACGCTCCGGTTCATTGCGATGATCCGCAAACAGATAGCCTACCAATACATCGCCTTCGAGGTGGCGGCCGGTCACTTCGGCAAAAAATAGCCCTGTTGCTTTGCGGAGATCGGCCTGCCCAATTTCCGCAGGACTTCCAGCATGTCTTCCCAGACCTTGCGCTTTTCGCCGGGCGACTGGTTCCTTAACAGATAGGAGGGATGATACGTCGCCATGACCGGAATCCCTCGGAAGGCATGCCACCTTCCCCGTAGTTCCCGCATGGGGCGCACGTCTCCAAGGAGGCCTTCCATCGCCACGCCGCCGAGGGCCACCAGCACTTTCGGCTGGATCGACTCGATCTGCTCGACGAGATACGGGAGGCACGTGGCCATCTCTTCCGGCGTCGGCCTGCGGTTTCCGGGCGAGCCGGGCGGAGTGTCGGGCCGGCATTTCAGGACGTTCGCGATATAAACGTCCCCGCGCGAGTAGCCCATCGTTTCGATGATCTTCGTCAGGAGCTGGCCCGCCCTCCCCACGAAAGGCTCGCCCGCGGCGTCTTCATCCACTCCGGGAGCTTCGCCCGCGAACATCAGTTCGGCGTCGATGTTTCCGACTCCGAAGACCACGGTTCTCCGCGTCCGCGCAAGGTGCGGGCATTTCTGGCAGACCAGCGCGCGTTCCCGTAGCGCCGCGATCCGCGCGGCTTTGTCCCGCGGCGGCCGCGGGGCCGGGGCGGCGGCGGAGAGCGCCCGGAGCGAAGAGGCCGAAGCCCGGAGCGCGGCTCCTTCCTCCCGCATGCGCCGGAGCGAATCGTGGACGATGTTTACGGCGCTCTCGAATTCATTCATGCCAGACTGACTCCAGCTTCGATGAAATCGCCGGGGATTGGCGACTCAAATTGCATCCATTCCGCGCGGGCCGGATGAAAAAAGCCGAGTTTCCAGGCGTGGAGCATTTGCCGTTTGCAGCCGCCCGCCGCGCCGTAGACCTTGTCGCCCAGCACGGGATGGCCGAGGTGTTTCATATGCACGCGTATCTGGTGCGTGCGCCCCGTGTGCAGCGTGCATTCCACCAGCGAAGCGGCGCCCAGTTCCCGCAGAACCGCGTAGGAGGTCTTCGCCGCGCGGCCCCGGGCGGGGTCGACGACCGCCATTTTCTTGCGATCCACGGGATGCCGGCCTATCGCGGCTTCCACCACGCCGCTTCTCCTGGAAGGACGGCCCTTCACGAGAGCGAGATAGATTTTCAACACGCCGCGCTCCGCGAATTGCCGCGCAAGCGCCTCGTGCGCCCGGTCGTTCTTGGCGACGACGAGGCAGCCGCTGGTCTCCTTGTCGAGCCGGTGGACGATGCCTGGACGCTGTTTGCCGCCGATGCCCGAAAGGCCGGGGCAATGGTGGAGCAGCGCGTTGACGAGCGTGCCGCTCCGGCTTCCCGCCGCCGGATGGACGACCATTCCCGGCGGTTTGTTGAGGACGAGGAGAAACTCGTCCTCGAAAAGGATGTCCAGCGAAATGTCCTCGGCGGCGGTTTCCACCGGCTCGGCGGGCGGTTCATGAAAATGGACGATGTCGTCCGTCTTCATCTTGTGGCTGGGACGCGCCGGTTCATCGTTTACGAGAACGTGGCCGGAGCGGATGAGACTCTGGATGCGCGAGCGCGAGACCGCGGCCATTTCCCCGGAGAGATAATGATCCAGCCGGCGGCCATGCGCCTGCGGAGGAACGCGAAAGAGGAGCACTACCGCAGAAAATTCGCGACCGAACGCTCCAGTTCGCCCGACAGGAAAGGTTTCGAAAGAATTCCCCTGGCGCCCTTTGCGAGGGCGCGCCGCGCCGTCTGGCCGGTCTCGCCGGACGCGGAGCCGGACATCAGGACCACGGGCATCGCGGGCCTGTTGGCGCTCGCCCACTCCAGCAATTCGAAGCCGCCCATGTTCGGCATGTCGACGTCCGAAAGGAGGAGGTCGAAGCTCTTTTCGTTGAGCAGTTGAACGGCCTGCTCGCCGTCGCCCGCCGTTTCGATCTCGATGTCCAGGCGTTTCAGCAGCAGCGCCATGGCCATGAGGGCGCCGGAACTGTCATCCACGAGCAACACCCTTTTGGGAACAAGGTTTGGCGGATTTTCCATGAATAAGAACTGTTAATATACCACAGAAATCGCGCGGGAGAAATTCCGCGGTCTGAGAGAAAATATCAATAATTTCTATAAAACCCATTATTAGCGCATGGAACCTGCTAAAGAAATTCCCATGATTGCAAAAGAGATTTCCAAAGACGTTGAAACGACCGGCGCTTCGCCGGAAACCACCTGTTATTCCATGACGATTTTCACCCAGCGGTGGCGGGAGATCCGCGAGTTCTACACCACCATACTGGACGCGAAAATCGTGAGCGAACGCGCCGACCGTTATTGCGAGATCGAGCTTGGCGGCGTCCCGATGTGCCTGCGCAAATGCGAGTTCGGGGAGATGGTCACCTACATGCACCTTTACGTCGCCACCACGAACCGGCAGCCGGTCCTGGAGGAGCTCCGCAAGCGCGGGATCATCGTGACGCACGTGGGGCCCTACACGAATTTCCGCGACCCCGAAGGCCGTGTCATCAAGCTTTCGGACAACAAGACCATCGTTGCCTGAATCATAAACCCAGCGTCGAGAGGACGTCCGCGACGTTCGACAGGTCCTGAAACAGAAAGTCCGGGCGGTGCGCGCGCAGTTCCTCGACGGAATACCGGCCCGTGGCGATGGCGACCGTTTTGGCGCCGAAGGCTTTTCCGCAGTCGATGTCATGCGGCGTATCGCCGAGAACAAAAATCTGATCCGGCGCGAACGGCGCGCCATGCGTTTCCCGGGCGCGGTCCTGGGCGAATTTCCCGAGACGGTTCCGGTTGTGGTGGTCGTCGGCGAAGGCGCCAAACTCAAAGAAATGCCATACGCCGTAGTGGGTCAGCTTCAGCTTCGCCCCGGCCCGGATGTTTCCCGTCAGCAAGGCGACCGCGACGGCGGGCCGCTTTTTTAGCTCTTCGAGCAGTTGCAGGATGCCCGGCAGAACGCCGCCTTTTGTGGCGGGCAGCCGCGTTTCCAGGTGGCGAAGATAGCAGTCGAGGAAGCCGGTGAGATTCTCCGTGTTCGGCTCGACGCCATATCTCTCAAATATGCGGCGGGCGATGCCGGTGTCGGTCCTGCCGGCGATCTCGATGCCTTCCAGCGAGTCGTTCGCGCCGAAGCGTTCCTTGATGGCGAGGGTCAGCGCTTTCTCCCCCGCCCCGCCGGATGCGATGAGAGTCCCGTCGATGTCGAATAGAAACAGCCTGGTCTTCACGAAGCCGCTCTATTCCTCGTCTCCGTCCTCGTCCTCGTCTTCCTCCGGCTCGTCGCCCAACTCTTCCGAATCGCCCAGGAAACGCCGCTTGCGCTTGGTCGCGGGGAGGGGCGAGAGGGTCATGTTGATGCTCTTGCCCATGTGTTTGGGTTCCATCTCGACCTGCGCCATCGTGACGAGGTCGCCCTTTACCCTTTGCATGAGCTGGTCGCCCAATTCCTGGTGCGCCATTTCGCGCCCGCGGAACTGGAGCTGCACCTTCACCTTGTTCCCCTTGTCGAGGAATTCCTCCGCGCGGCGCAGTTTGGTCGTGTAGTCGTGTTCGTCGATGTTTACCCGGAACTTGATCTCCTTGAGCTTGCTGGAGGAGTTCTTCTTGTCCTTCTCCTGCTTCGAGAGTTCGTAGCGGAATTTACCGAAGTCGACGATCCGGCAGACGGGGGGATTCGCGTTGGGGGCGACTTCCACGAGATCAAGTCCCAAGCCCTGGGCCTTGCGCAAGGCGTCCGGCAGCTTCATGACGCCGAGTTGTTGATTGGAGGCCGCGAGGATGACCCGCACTTCGCGAGCGCGAATGCGGCCGTTGACCCGAATTTGTTGTTGAATAAGTTTCTGTCTCCTAAAAAGCGTCCTCGCGGAGCGGGCAAAAGGCGCTTCGGCTATAACTCTCGGTTCGCAATTTCCCTCTTGAGACGCGCGAGAAATTCCCCTGCGCTCAAGGCTCCTTCATCGCCGAGCTTGCGACTGCGTACGGCGACGAGGTCCGCGGCTTCTTCCCGCGCACCCAGCACCAACATATAAGAAACCTTCTCGATTTGGGCAAGGCGAATCTTGGCTCCGATTTTGTCCGGGCTTTCGTCGCAAGTCGCGCGTATTTCCTCTTTTCGGAGCGCAGCGGTGACCTGGCGGGCGTAGGCGGCGTGTTTCTCCGATATGGGGAGGACGCGCACCTGCTCCGGCGCCAGCCATACGGGGAAGGCGCCGGCAAAATGCTCGATGAGGAAGCCGATGAATCGCTCGTGCGTGCCGAGCGGCGCGCGGTGGATGCAGAGCGGCGTGTCGAACCCGCCGTCGCTCGTCTTGTATTTCAACCCGAAACGCTTCGGCACGGAGAAATCGACCTGGTTCGTGGCGATGGTGAATTCCCGCCCGATGGCGCTCCAGACCTGCACGTCGATCTTCGGGCCGTAAAAGGCCGCCTCGTTCGGTATCTCGACGAACGCAATGCCGGATTTGACCAGGACGTTGCGGACCATCTCCTCCGTCTCGCGCCAGAGTTCCGGTTCATCGACGAATTTTTCGCCGAGCCGGGCGGGGTCGTGCGTGGAGAAGCGCATCAGGTATTTGTCGAGGCCGAAAATCTTGAAATATTTCAGGTAGAGTTCGTTCACGGCGTTGAACTCGGCCTCAAATTGTTCCCGGGTGCAGTAGATGTGGGCGTCGTTCATCTGCATGGAGCGGACGCGCATCAGGCCGAAGAGTTCGCCGCTCTGCTCGTAGCGGTAGCAGGTCCCGTATTCCGCCAGGCGCAACGGCAGGTCGCGATAGCTCCGTGGCACGGCGCCGAAGAGCTTGTGGTGGTGCGGGCAGTTCATCGCTTTCAGGTAATATTTGACGGGATCGCCCGCGGCGTCCTCGGAGAACTCCATGGGCGGAAACATCGACTCTTTGTAATAGGGAAGATGCCCGCTCGTTATATAAAGGCTCTCGCGCGCGAGATGCGGCGTGCGCACGCGCTGGTAGCCGCCGCGGAACTCGGTCTCTTTGGCGAGCTTTTCCAGTTCCTCGATGAGGACGGTTCCGTTCGGCAGCCACAACGGCAGCCCCGGCCCCACGTCTTCCGCGTCGAAAAAGAAAAGCTCCAGTTCCTTGCCAAGCTTCCGGTGGTCGCGCTTCTTCGCCTCCTCCAGCATCGCGAAGTGCGCGTCCAGTTCCGCGCGCGTCTTGAAAGCCGTGCCGTAAACCCGCTGCAACTGCGGGTTGCGTTCATCCCCTTTATAATAGGCGCTCGCGACGCTCGTCAGCTTGAACGCGCCGATGTTCCCCGTGCGCATCACGTGCGGCCCGGCGCAGAGGTCGAGGAAGTCGCCGTTCCGGTAGAGCGTTATCTCTTCGCCCTCCGGTATGCCCCGCAGGATGTCGAGCTTGAACTTGCTCGGCTCGCCGCGCGGCCCCAGAGCCGCCAACCGCCCCTCTTCCGCCAGCTTCAACGCCTCGTCGCGGCTCACGGGCACCCGCTCGAACGTCTGGTTCTCCTTTACGGTCTTCTTCATCTCGGCCTCGATCTGCTCGAAGTCCTCGGGCGAAATGCGGCGGCCCAATTCCAAGTCGTAATAAAAGCCGGCCTCGACCGGCGGCCCCGCGGCGAACTGCGCCTCCGGCCACAGCTTCAGGATGGCGGTCGCCAGCACGTGCGCGCAGGAATGCCGCAACCTTTCGAGATCGGACATTCCGGCCCGCTGCTCCGGGGTCTTGCGGGAAACTTCTTCTGCCATTTCGGGGAAACTCTTAACCGCAACCGGCGCGCCTTGCCACTGAATCCTTTTCGCAGCCGCGTCGCCTTTCAGCGCGGACGCCGGCCTTTGAAGGTGAGTTCCGCCACGCCGGATTTGTCGAGTTCTCCGAGGCCTTCCGCAATCATGCGGCAGTACTGCCCATGGGTCGCGGCGGCCAGCGGCAGGTCGAGACCGGCTTCTTTCGCCAGCTCCAGGGCGATGCCGGAATCCTTCGCCGCGTGAGCCGCGCTGAAGTAACAGGCGTGGTCGCGGTTCTGCATATCCTCGCCGTCGGTCTGCAAAACGCGGGAGCCGGCGCCCGTTTGCGAAAAGACATCCCGCAGCATCGCCAGGTCGAGTCCCAGCGCGTCGCCAAGACCCAATCCCTCCGCGAGGCCGGCGGTATTGATGTTCATGACCATGTTGACCAACGCCTTCACCTTCGCCGCTTCGCCGGCTTTGCCGATGCGGCGGATGGCGGAGGCCAGTTTTTCAAGGATTGGGCGGGCGCGCTCGAAAGCCGCCGTCTCCCCGCCGATCATCAGGTAGAGGGAGCCTTCCCGCGCCTGCGTGATGCTCGACGCCATGCACGCTTCCAGCGTTTGGGCGCCCTGTTCGCGCGCCCGCGCCTCGACTTCCAAGTGCGTTCGCGGCGAGACGGTGGCGCAGTTGATGAAGAGCCTGCCGTCCGCTTCCTTTAACAGCGCGTCCGGCGAGAAGATCGCTTTCATCGCCGCGTCGTCCGTGACGACGGTGATGATCACGCCGGCCAGTTCCGTAACCCGGGCGGGTTCCGTGCAAGCCTCCGCGCCAAGCTCCGCGGCCAATTGCCGGGCGGCTTCCGCGCGAACATCGTAAACGGCGGTGACGGCGCACCCCGCGTCCTTCAATCGGCGCGCCATATTCGCGCCCATCCGCCCGACTCCGACAAACGCAATTTTTTCCATGGCGGTTCAGCGCGCGAAAAACGGGTTGTGCATTTTCTCCTCGCCGACCGTCGTCAGCGGGCCGTGGCCCGGGCAGATGACCGTGTCGTCCGGCAGCGAGAGGATGCTCTCGCGGTTGGTGCGCAGCGCCTCCTGGTAGTCCGCCATGCCGCCGCCCATCGATCCTGCGAAGATCGCATCGCCGTCGATGGCGAGCCGCCTCGCCAGCCCCGTGACGACGTAGGTGACGCCGCCGCGCGCGTGGCCGCTGGTGCGGCGCGTCTCCACCACCAGGCCGCCGATCCGGAACTGGCGTCCGTCCTCGAAGGGTTCCGCGCCTTCCATCGGCTCGCGTTTGCTGACGTAAGCCTTCGCTCCTGTCCGCTCCTTCAGCCGATCCAGTTCCAGAACGTGATCGCCGTGGATGTGCGTGAGGAATATCCGCCCGATTTTGACGTCCATCTTTAATATCCCGTCGCAATCCGTCCCCGTGTCAAACGCCGCCGCCTCCTTCGTCTCGGGATCGAAGACGACGTAGCTGTTGACGGTCATGTCGTGGAACGGCGTATTGAAGCAGGCGAGCCCCGCGATTGGCCCGGGATCGTTCGGATACCACGCCTTCGCGGCGCTGGCCCGCAACGCAGCCGCCCCGAGGCCCAGTTTCTCCGGCGATTCCTCGCCCGGCAGTTTTAACCCGCGCTGCGCCTTGCCGATGATGTCTTCATAATTGTCTTCGAGGGGAATTTTCATGCGATTGACCAAAACTAGAACATGAACCTTCCTTCGCAAGGGAATCGTGATAGAACACGAGCGTATGCCCCAAAAAACCGGATACCGCTGGGTTGTCTGCGGCCTCCTGTTTTGCGCGCTGGTCATTCTTTACGTTGACCGGCAGATTCTCGGTTTGCTCAAGCCGATGCTCGATGAGCAATTCGGCAAGATGCCGCCCGCGTTCGGCGTCGAGTCCCTGCGATGGTCGAACACAACCTTCGGCCTCATCAACTCGGTATTCCTGCTCGCTTACGGCTTCAGCATGCTCGGCTTCGGATGGCTCATCGACAAATACGGGACGAAGATGGGGTACATCGTCTGCGTGGGCGCCTGGAGCGTCTCGGCCGGCTGCACCTCGCTGGTGGGTAGCATCGGCGGATTTTTCGCGGCGCGCATCGCGGTGGGCGGCAGCGAAGGCGGCTGCTTCCCGTGTTCGGTGAAGAGCGTGGCCTTGTGGTTCCCGAAAGCCGAACGCGCCTTGGCGACGAGCATTTTCAACTCCGGGACAAATGTCGGCGCGCTGGTCGCGCCGTGGATCATTCCCGCCATGGCTTCGCGCTGGGGATGGCAGTCGTGTTACATCGCGGCCGGCGCCGCGGGCCTGCTCTGGATTTGCCTCTGGAAGCTCTTTTACGACGCGCCGGAAAAGACAAAGGCGGTAAACGCGGCGGAACTGGAATACATCCTGGGCGACCGCGAGACCGGAACGGCGGCCAAGCTGCCGTGGGCGAGCCTGGTCCGCTGCCGCCAGGCGTGGTCGTTCATCGCCGCCAAGTTTCTCACGGATCCCGTCTGGTGGTTCTTCCTCATCTGGCTGCCGGACTATTTCAAAAACTCCGCGTTCCATCTCGACATCAAGAAGAGCTGGCCGCACCTGATGACAATTTACGCCATCGTCACCGTACTGAGCATCTGCGGGGGGTGGGTCACGGGCTGGCTGACAAGCCGGGGCTGGAGCGTGACGCGCGCGCGCAAGACCGGCATGTTCGTCTTCGCGCTTTTGGTCATGCCAATCATGGCCGCGAAATACGGTACGCCGTGGGCGGCGGTCGGCCTCATCGGCCTGGCCGGCGCGGCGCACCAGGCGTGGTCGGCGAATTTGTTCACCACGGTCTCCGATATGTTCCCGAAGCCCGCGATCGCTTCGGTCACGGGGATGGGCGGACTCGCCGGCAGCATCGGCAGCGCGATTTTTCCCTACGTCACCGGCGCCGTCCTGGACCATTTCAAGGCGTTGAACAACGTCTCCGGCGGCTACGCGATCCTCTTTACGTTTTGCGGCGCGGCCTATCTCCTGGCATTCATCATCAATCACCTGCTCGCGCCGAAGTTCGAGCCGATTTCAATCCCATGCTAAAATCCTCGTCCCGGCGCGCCCAGAACGAAGCGGTGAGGAACCAGAGGCCGGCGTAACACGAGAAAATGATCGCTCCCACCGGTTGAACGACCGCAAACGGTTCCTTCTTTAAAACAAAGCTGTTGATCGCGAATCCCTCGATGAAAAAAAACAACGCCGCCGCGGCCAGCGCGCGCAACCAGACCGGCCTGGGTTCTTCAAAGGCCTGGACGGCGGCGAAAACCGCGGCGGGCGCCAGCAGGATATAGGTTGGCGATTCCGTGGCGGGACCAAGCAGCACCATCCAGCAGCACGCGAGGGTGAACAAAGCGCCCAGAAGCCGGTTCGGCGGCCAATTCCTCATGCGGCCAAGGAGGCAGACGGCGGCGATGGCGCCCGCGGAAAGGAATTCCAGCGCCACGTAGGCGCTCTCGCTTATTGGGACGCGCAGCGCGCGAAGCACCATCCAAAGATCGTGGGGAGCTATGTTCGATTCATACAGGCGGCGGTCGTCCGCGAGGCGGGTTTGAATCCAGTCGTGGTATTGCGCAAGCACGTAGGAAGGTTTTTGGAAAAGGAAAGGCGCGGCGCCGAGGACCAGCAAAGCCGCCGCCAGCCGCCACGCGAATTTTCTCGGAAAAACCAGCGCGAGAAGCAGGCCCGCCGCGAGCGGATAGATCTTCATGTACACCGCGCCCGCCACGCAGAAGGCGGCGAGATTCCACCGTTCTTTGCCGGCGCCGAGAATGCCGAACATCAGCAAACCGATCACCACGGGATTGGCCTGGCCGTTGTTAAAGTTGCCGAGGGAAAGCGGTTGCAGGAAGAGAAACACCAGGGCCCAATGTTTCTTCGGGATCCGGTTTATCCCCGACCCGAGCCATGAAAAAACGGCGCCGAGAAAAACCGCGGCGTTCAGCAGCCGCCAGACGATGTTGGCCGCCACGGAGGGCAACAGCGAAAGCCCGGCGAAAAAAGCGGCGACCAGCGGGCTGTAGACAAAACCCCGTCCGTGCGTGGTGGTGTAAAGGTCCGCGCCGGCAAGCCAGTTCACTCCGGCTCTTTCGTAAGCTTGAAAAATGTTGTGCTGGGAGGTGAGCGCGAGGCGAACAAAAATGACGAGAAAGGTCGCCGCCCAGAGGCACGTCACCGCCGGGTTAAGCCAGTTCCTTTTGCTTGCCGGAGATTCCAACGGCAAGGAAGTATCGTAGTTGCTCAAAAGCCGGGTGCGTCGAGTCCGAAGAATTGGCGGGCGTTGTTGAAACAGATGTCCGCCGCCAGTCCCCCCAACAGTTTCATGTCGTTGGGCAGTTCGCCGTTCATCACGTCGCGCCCGAGGAGGTTGCAGAGGATGCGCCGGAAATACTCATGGCGCGGGAAGGAAAGGAAGCTGCGCGAATCGGTCAGCATGCCGACGAAGCGGCTCAGCAAACCGAGGTTCGACAGCGCGTTGATCTGCCATTCCATGCCCTCCTTTTGATCCAGAAACCACCAGCCGCTTCCGAATTGTATCTTGCCGGGCGTGACGCCGTCCTGGAAATTCGCGGCCATGGCCGCCACGGCGTAGTTGTCTGCGGGGTTCAGGTTGTAGAGAACCATTTTCGGGAGGCGATTGTCGCCGTCGAGCTTGTCGAGATAGCGCGAGAGCGCCGCCGCCTGCGGCCAGTCCCCGATCGAGTCGAATCCCGTGTCGGGACCGAGTTCGCGCATCCGGCGCGCGCTGTTGTTGCGCAGCGCGCCGAGGTGGAGTTGCTTCGTCCAGGAGCGCTCCGCGTCGAGATGACCGAAGAAGAGCATCATGTAACCGCGGAACCTGGAAGCCGCCTCCGGCGCCGCGCCGCGGCCCGCGCGGGCGTCATCGAAACAGCGGCGCGCCTCCGCTTCCGTGCAATCTTCCGCCTCGCAATAACTGAGGCCGTGGTCGGAAAGCCGCCCGCCCGTTTCATGGAAAAAGTCGTGGCGCCGCTTTAACGCGGCGAGAAAATTGCCGAAGGTGTCGCATTCAATGTCGCCGGCTTCGGAGAGCTTGTTTATCCAGGAGTTGAATTGTTCGGGTTGATCGACAAGCAGCGCTTTGTCGGGCCGGAAGGTCGGATAAACGCGGGTTCCGGCCTTGATTTTTCTGTGCGCGTCGAGCGCATCGACCGGATCATCGGTGGTGCAAACGACGGCCACGCGGTTCCTCGCCAGCATCTCCTGAACCGGCATCTCCGCGAGCCGGGCGTTCGCGCGCTTCCAGATGGATTCCGCGGTCGATTCATCGAGCAGGTCGTCGATGTCGAAGCAGCGCTTCAATTCCAGGTGCGTCCAGTGGTAGAGCGGGTTGCGCAATGTGCGCGGGACGGTGCGCGCGTAAGCCAGAAACTTTTCCCACGGCGAGGCGTCGCCCGTGCAATATTTCTCGGGAATTCCGTTCGCGCGCATCGCCCGCCATTTATAATGATCGCCCGAGAGCCAGACATCGCTCAGAGTCTCGAACGTGCGATTTTCCGCGATCTGCGCGGGCGGCAGATGCGAATGGTAGTCGTAAATCGGCTGCGGCTCCGCGTATTCGTGGTAAAGAACGCGCGCCGGTTCCGAGTGCAGAAGGAAGTCTTCCGTGAGAAATTGGTTTTTCAAACGCTTGCGGCCATGCTCTCATTTTGCCGAACCTAGGCCAAGCGGTTTATGATGCTTTCCGAACTGCGCCGCCGTTTTCCTTCGCTCGAATGCCTGGGCGAGGAGGAAGACCTCATCCCCTACTCTTTTGACGGGACGGCGATCTGCCGCCAGATGCCCGCGGTGGTGGTTTTCCCCACGAGCACCGAAGAAACCGTGGAGCTGGTGAAGTTCGCTGCGGCGGCGCGGACGCCTCTCGTGCCGCGCGGTTCGGGCACGGGGCTCAGCGGGGGAAGCCTTCCCGTCGAGGGATGCATCGTCCTTTGCATGACGAAGATGAACCGCATCCTGGAGGTTGACGCGAGGAACCTGACGTTGCGCGCCGAGGCGGGCGTCATCACCGAGAAAATCGCGCGGGCCGCGGAGGACGCGGGCCTGTTCTATCCGCCCGATCCCGGTTCGATGAAAATCTCGACCATCGGAGGAAACGCGGCGGAAAATTCCGGCGGCCTGCGCGGCCTGAAATATGGGGTCACGCGCGATTATGTCATGGGACTGGAAGTCGTGCTGGCCTCCGGCGAAGTGCTGCATACCGGCGGCAAATGCGTGAAAGACGTCGCGGGTTACACGTTGCGGGATTTGTTCATCGGTTCGGAAGGGACGCTGGGCGTCATCACCGGCGTCTTGTTGAAACTGATTCCCCGGCCCGCCGCGCGCCGGACATTGCTGGCGGTTTATGACCGGATGGAGGAGGCCGCCGATACGGTGTCGGCCATCATCGCGGCGAAGATCATTCCCTGCACCCTTGAGTTTCTTGATCGGACGACGATCAACTGCATCGAGGACTACACCCACGCGGGCTTGCCCCGGGATGCGGATGCAATCCTCCTGATGGAGGCGGACGGCCACCCCGCCGCCGTGGAGGAGGAAGCGCACCGCATGACCGCTTTCGCGAAGGAACACGGCGCCCGTTGCGTCACGGTGGCGCAAACGGCGGAAGAAGGCCGCCGCGCTTGCCTCCGCGCGGCGCTCGGCCTTCGCCGCGCTCGCCCGCGTCGCGCCGACAACCATCCTGGAAGACGCCACGGTCCCGCGCGGCGAATTGACGAGGATGGTGCGATTCATCCAGGAAACGGCCGCGCGGCATCGCCTCAAGATCGGCGTCTTCGGCCACATGGGGGACGGGAATCTTCATCCCACCTTTCTCGTGAATGAACGCGACCACGGGGAGATGCGCCGGGTCGAGATCGCGATGAAGGAAATATTCGGACACGCCGTGGCGCTGGGCGGCACGATAACCGGCGAACACGGCGTGGGGCTTGCGAAGCGGGATTTTCTCGGGGCGGCGCTGGGAGAATTGAACGTTGATATAATGCGCAAAGTAAAAGCGGCTTTCGATCCGCTCGGCATCCTGAATCCCGGAAAGATCTTTCTGCCATGAGTTCGCCCCTCCGCGAGATGGATTACTCCGTCCTGCAACAATGCATCCATTGCGGAATGTGCCTTCCGACTTGCCCGACATTCGACGCGACAGGAAAGGAGAAGAACGGCCCGCGCGGGCGGATCGCCTTGATGCGCGCAATCGCCGACGGGCGGATGGATGCGACGCGCGCGTTCGGCGAGGAGATGTATTTTTGCCTCGGCTGCCTGGCGTGCGAGACGGCGTGCCCGGCGGGAGTGGATTACGCTCACCTCTTCGAAGCCGCCCGGGCCGAGGCGGAGGAATCGGGAAAACTGGCGGCTCCGGCCCGTTCGGCGCTCCGCGCGTTTTTCCTGCGGGGGTTGTTCACGCGCCCGCGGCTTCTTCGGCTGGCGGGAAGCATGCTTTGGCTGCGGCGCATGGCTCCGCTTTTGCCGAAGCGGCTGCGAGCCCTCGCGCTCCAGGCTCCGGCGGCAGGGAAAAGCGCGGGCATCCGGCGCGTTGAAACTCCCGCGCGCGTTCGTTTCCGGGTCGGAATGCTCACGGGCTGCGTGCAGGACATCGTTTTCCCGGACATCAACCGCGACACCGCGGATGTCCTCCTCGCGAATGGCTGCGAGGTCCATACGCCGTCCCTGCAACCGTGCTGCGGCTCGCTTCACGCGCATAATGGAGACATCCGCACGGCGCGCGAGTTGGCGCGGCGATTGATCGAAGCGTTTGATCCCGGAAAGCTGGACGCCATCATCACGAACGCGGCGGGCTGCGGCTCGCATCTGAAAACGTATGAGCGCCTCTTGGGGCCTTCCGCCGCCGAGTGGTCGCGCAAGGTGAAGGACGTGCACGAGTGGCTGGCGGAAATCGGGTTGCGTCCGCCGCGATGCGCGCCCGTGAAACAGAAAGTCACTTACCACGAGGCGTGCCATCTCTGCCACGGCCAGCGAATAACGCGGCAGCCGCGGGAAATCCTGCGCGCGATTCCCGGCCTGGAGTTGGTTGAATTGCCCGAAGCGACGTGGTGTTGCGGCAGCGCGGGCGTCTACAACATCACGCAACCCGGGATGGCCGCCCGATTGCAAAAGCGAAAGATGGAGCACATCCTTTCGACGGGAGCGCGCGTCGTGGCGGCGGCGAATCCCGGCTGCCATATCCAGTTGGAGAATGGCGCGAGGGAATTGGGATATGACCTGGAAGTGGCCCACCCCGTCACGCTGCTCGCGCGCGCTTATCGCGCGGAAGGGTTGAACTTTTCCGAGGCGGCAACTAATTAGAGGGCTACGGATACTCCAGACGCGCAACTCCTCCATGCCCAGCTCGCGGGCCTCATCGAACAGCCGGGCGAATTGCGGCCGGCCCTCGAATTCCTGCGCGCTCTTTTGAACGCACGCGCGATCGCCCTGCTGCCCGTCGCCGCCGAGCCGGGGCTGGAGAGTTGCGTCATCACCACGCGCGGAGTCGCAGCGAACACGCTCACGGGCGTCGCCGCGGGGCTCGGCGCTCCGCGCGCCCACGCGCGGCCTGAACAGGAGGGTTATACGCTCGCCGCGCCGGTGGTGCGCGAGTCGCGGCATCTTTACTGGCTCATTGCGCAACTTACCGTGGCGAACGCCCGCGATCTCCAGGCGTTTCTCGTCCTGCTCCAGGCGTTCGCGGGTTTCATCCTTTACCGCGAACAGCGGCGCGCGACCCAGGAAATCCGCTGGGCGCTCGAACGCACGTCCGGCCTCCTGGAAATTTTCCGGCGCGCGGGTTCCGAGCTCGACTTCGAAAAGGCGTGCCGCATCGCGGCCGATGATCTTCGCGATTACATCGGCTGCGACAGCGTCCTGATTGCGACGAAAAGCCGCTTTGGAATAAGAATGCGCGCGGTCTCCGGCGTGGCTCGCATCGATGAAAAAAGCGCCGAACACGCCCCCTTCGAAGCGGCGATGGCCGAGGCTCTGCGGCGAAAATGCCGCATCGACTTCCTGCCGGACAGCGCGAAGACCGAAGAAACCGCCGCGCATGAAATGCTGCAAGGACGCACCGGCGCCGCGCGCATAACAACCTTCCCATTCACTCGCCTGCGCGGCGCGGCGTTGCTGGAGTGGACGGACACGGCGCCGCCCGCCCGCTCGGCGGCCCTGCTTGAGGCGGGCGCGCCTTTTATTCCCGCGCTCTTCGATCTGCTCGAACGCGCCCGGCCGAACCCCGCCGCCTTTGCCGCCGCCCGCGTCTGGACGCGGCTCGACAGCAATCGCCGCCGCTCCGTCCCGGGCGGCGCGCTTGCGCTTGCGGCGCTGCTGGCGTTTCCCTTCCACTATGGAATAAAGGCGGACTGCCGGCTCGCGCCCACGATCCGGCGCGTCATCGCCGCGCCGTTTGAAGGCCAGTTGAAGAAGAGCTTTGTCCTGCCGGGCGACCGCGTGGAAAAAGGGGCCGCGCTCGCCGAGATGGATAACCGCGAGCTGAAACTCAAGGAAGCGGAACTCGTCGCCGCGCGGGAACGCGCGATCAAGCAGCGCGACAAGGCGCTCACCAACGAGGGCGAAGGCGAGGATTACTCCGCGGCGCAGGTGGCGGACTTCGAGGCGCAGAGCGTCGGGCGGGAGCTTGATCTCGTGCAGCGCAAGATAGCGCTTCTCTCCATAAAAGCGCCGCTTTCCGGCGTGGTGGTCTCCGGCGATCTGCGGCGCGCGGAAGGCCTGCCCGTTCAGCAGGGGCAGGTTCTTTTTGAAGTCGCCCCGCTCGACAGGATGATCGTCGAGATCGACGCGCCGGATCGCGATATAAGCCGGGTGCGCCCCGGCCAGCCCGTCCGTTTCCGGCTCGACGCCTTTGGCGGCAAACATTGGAGCACGCGGCTCGACACGGTGCACCCGCAAAGCGAGCAGCGGGAAAACAAGAATGTCTTCGTCTGCGAAGCCTCCATCGAGAACGCCGGCAGCGCGCTCGAACTTCGCCCGGGAATGCGCGGGCGCGCGGTCATCGAAGGCGACCGCCGTCCGCTTCTGTGGATATTCACGCACCGGCTGTGGGACTTCATCGTGAATCTGCTCTTCTGGTAACATGGAAAACCGTTCAGTGCGGGAAGTGGAGATGCTGCGGCCGCGCTTGCGGCCCGGCCTGCGCTTTTCCTTGCAGGAGACCGGCGGCAGGCGCGTCTGCGTGATTGAAGACCCGGTAGCGTCCCGCTTTCACCGCGCCGGCCTGGCCGAATACCGCTTCTTCCGCGAACTGGACGGCGCGCGCACCGTGGCTTCCATCCTCGCGCGGCTGGCGCGCGACGGCGGCGGCGAATCGTTTACGGAGCAGGAGGCGCTGCAAATGATCCGCTGGCTGAAGGACAATCATCTCCTCGCGGTCGAGAGCGATCGCGCCGCCGGCGACCGCGAGCACATTGAAAAAGCCGCGCAGTCCGCCGCGGCGTGGCTGAATCCGCTCATCGTCAAGATTCCCCTGGCCCGTCCCGACGCATTTTTCGCGCGCGTCGAGCCGTCGTTGCGCTGGGCGCTGGGCGGGTTCGGGTTTATCCTCTGGCTCGCCGTCGTGCTCACGGGCGCGACGCAGACGGCCATGGATTGGCCCCGGTTCACGAAGGGCTTCGACGGCATCCTGGCGCGAGACAACTGGGTTTGGCTCTTCCTCGTCTGGATCGCGTTGAAGAGCGCGCACGAGTTTTCCCACGGCTTGTTTTGCAAACACTTCGGCGCCTCCGTGCGCGAGATCGGCGCCATCCTGGTGCTGTTCGTGCCAATGGGCTACGTCGATGCGACGGCCAGCATCGGCCTCGCTTCCAAATGGCGGCGCATCATGGTGTCGTTCGCCGGGCTTTACATGGAATTCTTCCTGGCGGCGCTCGCCGCCATCGTCTGGGCGAACACCGGCCCCGGCCTTGCAAACACCCTCGCCCACGACGCGGTCGTAACGGGCACGGTGGTCACCCTCTTTTTCAACGCGAACCCGCTCATGCGCTTCGACGGCTACTACATCCTCGGCGATTTGTTCGATCTGCCGAATCTCTCCTCGCGCGGGCGGGCGTGGTTTCAGCGCAGCCTCGCGTGGCTTTTGGCGGGCGGGCGTGAATTGCGGCCCGGCCCGCTCCGCACCGGGGAGGAGTGGGTAGTCGCCCTGTATGGGATAGCCTCGACGGTATGGCAGGCCGTCGTGCTTGCGGGATTGCTCGCGGGCGCGAGCGTCGCGCTGCATGGGGGCGGCGCTTTGCTTGCCGCCGTCGCGGCGGCGGCGTGGGTCGCCATTCCGGTCTGGCGCTTCTTCGCTTCCCTCTCGGGCGGGCGATGGCCGCGCGTGGCGCTTCGTTCCGCGCTGTTTCTGGGAGGTCTGGCGCTGGCGCTCTTCGCGCCGTTTCACCGCTCCGTCAGCAGCCCCGGCGTCGTGGAGTTGGCGGATACAAGGACGTTGCGCGCGGAATGCCCAGGCTTTGTCGAGAGAGTGAACGTTGAAGACGGCCAGCTCGTTCACAAGGGCCAGATACTCCTGGAGCTTCGCAACGACGAGGCCTCCGCGCTGCTGGCCAAGGCGCGCCTCGACGCCGCGCAGCAGGAATTGCGCGCCCGCGTCGCCTATACGGAAGGCGACATCTCCGGATTCCAGGCGGAAAACGCAAAGGCGGAAGCTCTTCGCAAAGAGGCGGCGAACCACGAGAGCTTTCTCGCGACATTGACGGTGCGCGCGCCGATGGACGGGCGCGTGACGAATCGCAAGCTGGCGCAAATGCAGGGAAGCTTCGTTGAAAGCGGCGGCGAGATGTTGCGGATCGGGCGGCCCGAAGGGAATGACGTGAAGATCGCCGTGGCGCAAGAGGACGAGCCGCACCTGAGGGCTGCGGCGGGCCGGCCGCTCCGGGTGCGGATCGAAGGGCGCGGAGCTGTCTTCAACGCGCGGTTGCTCCGGGTCGAAGCGCGGGCCACGCGTGAACTGATAGACCCCGCGCTCACCGCGCTGGGCGGCGGCCCGCTCGCGGTGAGGCGGGCGGAGGAGCAGCGCAATGAAAAACCGCAAACGCCCGAGTATGAACTCGCCGAGCCCCGCTTCGGCGCGACGGCGCGGCTCGAAACGGACAAGCCGCTGGACATCGGCGAACTGGGGCGGGTGAAATTCCGCAGCCCCCGCGCGGCGACGCTTTGGGGCGAGATGCAAAGCGCGTTCACCCGCTGGATGAAGCGCTACACCGCGCGCGAAAGTTGATCACTCCGCAAGCGCGCACTTCTCGCCGCTGCGGTGGGATTGCCCGGCGTTGTCTATCATGAACTTGACGCGCACGGTGCCTGTCGCGGCGTCCGTCACGGGGCTGATGAACTCGATCTTCGCGGCGACTTTCTCATGGCCGTCCAGCAAGAGCGGCGTTTCGCTTCCCTCGCGGAGATGAAACGCCTTCTCGGGCGGCAGGAAGAGGTTCGCGGTGAGTTTGTCGATCTGGACGACGGTGAGGACGTGCGCGTTCGCGGGTGAAACGGCTTCACCGGGGTGGCGCTTTATTTCGGTCACGACTCCGTCGACCGCGCTGCGCATGAGCCGGGTCTCAATCAACGCCTGGTATTTGCGCACCTCGGCTTGTTTGATGGTGAGATCGGCGGCGGCCTTTTCCAGTTCCTCCGGCGTGGCGCGGCTGGAGTTTGCGAGGTCGTCGAGCCGTTGCTTGCGCGTCGCCTGGAGGCCGGCTTCGGCCCTGGCTATATCCAGTTCTGCTTCCAGCGAGGCGGTTTCGAGTTGCGCGAGGATTTCCCCTTTCTTCACGGATGCGCCTTCCTCGACGAGCACGCGCGTGAGCACGCCGGTCTCGCCCGCAGAGACGGTGATGATCTTGTACGGCTCGGTGTAGCCAAGCGTTTCTTCCGCGCGCGCGGTCGCGAGCAGAAGCAGGAGAATCGCGACAATGCTAAAGCGTTTGTTTGAGTTCATCGAGCCATTCATCGTATTTGGCGAGTTGCCGGCGGCGGTCGCGGTCGGCGTTCTCGACGTTTCGCTGGGTGCGCAGGAAGCGGGAGGCTATCCTGACGGGAAGTTCGCCTTCCGCGTCGGGAGAAATTTTTGCAAGGCGTTGCGCGAGTTCTGGGGCGTGGCGGCGGAGCAGGTCGTCTTCCAGGGAGAGAAAAAATTGTCCGCTGCCGGGCTGGCCCTGCCGCGCGGCGCGGCCAAGAAGCTGGCGGTCGATGCGGCCCGCTTCGTGGCGTTCCAGCCCGATGACATGCAGTCCGCCCGCGCGCAGGCCGGCTTCGGGCACGGGGATGTGCGCGCCGCGCCCGGCCATATTGGTGGCGATGGTGACCGCTCCGGGATCCCCCGCCCGGGCGATGACGCGGGCTTCCTCGGCGTCTTGTTTCGCGTTGAGGATGCGGAAGGGAACGTCAAGCTTGCAGGCGAGCGCCTCGCTGTTCTCGATGGTTCGGGCGCCGATGAGGACGGGCTGGTTGCGCGCGCGCCGGGCGTGAATTTCGCGGACGACCGCCGCCAGCTTCGCGGCCTGCGTGGCGAAGACGCGGTCCGGCAGGATCGCGCGCCGGGAAGGGCGGTTGAGAGGGATCGTGACGGTGCGCAGGCCGTAGCTGGCGCGCAGTTCCGATGCGGCTTCACGGGCGGTGCCGGTCATTCCGCACACGGTGCGGTAAAGCTTGAAATAGGCTGGCCGGGTGATCGTGGCTTCCGAGCAGTTCTCCTCCGTGACATCGAGGCCCGCGGCGGCCTCGACAGCCTGGTGGATGCCGTCCCGCCATGTTCGATCCGGGCAAAGGCGGCCCGTGAATTCATCGACGATGACGACTTCGCCTTCGCGCACGACGTAATGCACGTCGGGACGAAGCTGATGCCGCGCGCGCAGGGCGGCTTCGACATAGTGCGGCCAGAGACGGCGCAGGCGCGGGATCGCTTCATCCGTCAGCAGATCGAGCGCGCGCCGCTCGCCTTCGGGCGTGAGTTCCAGGCGGTTCGCTTCGGGGTCGCGGGTGAAATGTTCGCCGCTTTCCAGCCGCAGGGCGATGCCATCCGCAAGCCGGTAAACGTGCGGCGCGGCGTTCCGCGACTTGGCGCCCGCGGAGATGATAAGCGGGGAGGAAGCTTCGTCGATGAGGACGCTGTCGGCTTCGTCGATGACCGCGAACGCGTGGCCGCGCTGCACGGTGTCCGGGCGCCGCGCCGCGCCGCCCAGCAGGACCTCGTGGAAGCGCGCGCCGCGGCCTCCCTCGGAGGCGGCGCGGATGGCAAGCTGGTCGCGAAGATAGTCAAAGCCGAATTCCGTGCCGACGCCGTAAGTGACGTCGCATGCGTACGCGGCGCGCTTCTCCGCCTTGTCGCCGCCGACCGCTAGCAGGCCCGTGGTGAGGCCAAGCAGGTCGAAGGCGGGCCGCGCGAATTCAAAGTCGCGCCGGGCGAGGTATGGATTCACGGTGGCGATATGCGCGCCGCGCCCTTCCAGCGCGAAACAGAACGCGGGAAGCAGCGCCACGAGCGTCTTGCCTTCGCCCGTGGCCATCTCCGCGAGCCGGCCTTTCGCGAGGGCCAGACCGGCGGCGAGCTGCACGTCGTACGCCGTGATGCCGTGGATGCGCCGGATGCTCTCCGCCATGAGCGCGACGGCGTCGGGAATCGAAACGCCCTTGACGGCGCGTTCGCGCAGGCGCGCGGACGCATCGGATGAAAGCGCGGCGAATGTCCGCTTTGTTCTCTCCATCTCCGCGGCGTGGGAATCGAACATGGCTATTTGCCTTCGATGGTCGATTTCCCGTCTATCGCGTTTTTCTGAAGATAAATGAGGGGCAGGCCGTTTTCATCGCGGCCGCGCATGACGGTGACGTTGGAATAGGCGAGCAGTTTTCCTTTCGCGCGCTGGAGATTGACGATGGCTATCTGGTAATCCGCGGCGGCGCGGATGAATTCCTCCTCCGCCTCGCCGCGGCGGTCCTGCGAGTCGAGGAGATTGTCGAGATAGATCGCGGTCAGGGAAGCTTCCTCGGACCCCGGCGGAGGCGAGGCGGTTTGCAGGGAACGGCGCGCCTTGATGGACTCGACGTCCGCGGTGTAAGCCTTGACGGCGGCGTATTTGGCCTGCGTTTCGCGATACGCCGTGGCGACTTCGCGGGCGCTGATCTTCACCTCCAGGAAAACGGTGTCGATGGTTGTTTTCAACTGGTCAACCTGCTGCCGCAATTCGAGGCGCCGCCGTTCGAGCCGGGCGCGCGCGATGTTGTTTTCCAGCGGATAGCTGAAGACGAATCCCGCCGAGGCGCTGGGGCCGCCGGTGGTGTATTGCCTGCCGAAGGCGTCCGCGTAATCGCCGCCGGTCAGGCCTCCGATGGAGCCTTCCAGCACGATGTTGAGTTCCGGCAGGAGTTCGTTGCGCTCCACTTTTTCGCGGATGGTCGCGGCGCGAAGCTGGAAGAAGGCCTGGTTTATCTCGGGCCTGTTCTGAAGCGCGTAGGCGGCCGCTTCCCCGGCGTCCACCGGCGTCGGGGCCAGCACCAGCCTGTCGCGCGGGATGAGTTCCACGCCCGCCGGAACCAGAAGCGTGGCGTCGCTGGTCAGCGCCTTGAGGCGGTCCTGCGCGTTGCGGACGGCGGCTTCGGCGCGGACGAGGTCCGAGCGGCGCGAAGCGAGCGCGGATTCGGCCCGATAAAGCTGCGTGGGGTGCGCGTCGACCTTCTGGCGGGCGCGGAGTTCGTCGGTCAGACGCCCGGTCTCGTCAACGAGCATCGCCTTTTGCAGATACGTGACGCGGGCGGCGTAGAGCGCCCAGTACGTGCGCGTGATCTCGAGGAGATGCGATTCGCTCTGGCGGACGAACTCGTCCATCGCGACTTGCGAGTCGAGCTTCGCGATGCGCATCGTCGAGCGGTTGTAACTGACGCCCGCTCCTTTCAACAAAGGCTGCACGATCGAAAGCGAGAGCGTGGCGGTCGATTGCGGATTCGGCAGAAAGTAGATGGAGTTGTTCTCCAGGCGGCCCATTTTTTCGGAGAGCGTGACCTCCGCGCCGGTGATGAATTTCTTGTCCAGCCCGGCTTCGAACGACCATTCATCCTGTTTGAAACGATCCGGTCCGCCCGTGGTGAGGACGTTGCCGACCGGGTCGTTTTCATGTTCGAACTTGCCCTTGAGGAACGCCTTGGTGTCGAAAGCGCCCTTCGCTTCCTGGATGCCCGTTTCGCGGATGACCGGCAAATCGCCAAAGACGCGGATCTGCTTCGAGTTCCGCAGCGCCCGAATATAGAGGTCTTCGATGGTTATGGGCATGCCGGAGTTGTCGCCGATGGCGGAGTTCTGCCCGCGGATCCACCACGGCGCGAAATCCGAGGGCATGCTCGCTTCGCTTTCCCTGCCGAAGGTCCGCGGCGCGCGGACGCCCAGGGAAGCCTCGGAAGCGAATTGGCGGATGACGACTTTCTCGACGCCGGCCGGATTACGGACGGCGGGGATTTCTTCGACGGTGTCGGCTGCCGCCGCGGAGAGGGCGATTGCGAAAAGGCCCGCGCGAAATGGGTGGTTCATTGGAAAAAAGACTCACCCAGCGACCTTTGCATATCCCGTGCCACACAGGTGCGGAATCAAGCAAAAGAACGCCTCCTCAAGGGAGCGCCCCCGATTTTCGAGCGCCCCGGCAAACTTCTTGCTCCACCACTTTTGCATTCCTGCGAAAGCACCCGCCGCCGTGTCACGAAAACCTCTCCTGCTCGAAACGTTCGAAGACCGCATCCTCTGCAGCGCTTCGCCCAACGTAACCGTCAGCGCCCCGGCGAAGCCGTTGATCGGCAACAAGATTCCCGTGACCGTCACGTTTGACAACGCCTCGGGAACCAATGCCGGGTTCGGCCCTTATGTCGATCTGGTGCTCGATCACAAGACCGGCGTGACCGGCACGGGGGGCGGCGTCGATTTCGTTGTCGGCTCGGACACCGCGACCTACCTGGGCCAGGCTGTGACGGTGACGAAGCTGACTTTTCAAGCCGCCGACGCCGCGCATCCGCTCGGGCCGTATGCGATCCATCCTTACGCGGACGACAGTTCGGGCAATCCCCTCACCGTTTATGCGCCCGCGGGTTATGGCGTGGGCGACACGCTGCTGGTGTTGCAACTCCCCTTCGGCAGCTTCACGCCCACGCAGCCCGCGGCGACCATCAATCTCGACCTCACTGTCAGCAATCTCGCGGAGTTGAACAAGTCGCTGGGCATCAGCGCGCGCGGAGGCTTCCAGTTCGGAAACGACGCGCTGGATAATCCGACGACCGATCCCTCAATCGTCGGCGCGTACCAAAATACGAACGTCACGCCGGCGCTGATGACCGTCACCGATACTTACCTGGGGCCGGAGAATGAAACGGCCACCGGCCCGAATTACGTCCGGCAGGAGGAGATCGACGTGAGCATCGCGCCGGGCCAGACGGTGGCGAATCTGCAACTGAGCGACCTGTTGCCGAGCGACATGCAGTTCGTCAACGCAACCCAGGTGCTGGTGCATGGCGCGGCGACGGGGGCTTTTACAACGACAATCGCCCCGAGCACGACGACGCCCGGAGGGACTTTGACCGAGACCCTCACGAGCGGCGTGACTGGCGCGGGCACAGCCACCCCGGACGCATCGCTGATCTTCAGCTACTATATACCGCGCGTCGATGCGAGCAGCGCCGTGATCGTGAACGCGAACAGCGGCGCGCCGAACACGGCCGCCGATTCCGCCACGGCTTCCGGCCAATGGAATCCCATCGATACCGGCGACCCGCAGAACGTGACCGCCACCGCCGGGCCGGCGACCCACGCCCTCGCCGTCAAATCCATCGCGACGCAGGAAACCGTGGCGGACGTGATCGACACGGGAGCCGCGGGCCCCACGCCCGGCGATACGCTGGAATACACCGTGCAGACGCAGGTGTCGGATTACTTCGCCCTGCAGAATCTGATCGTTGACGACATCATCTCCGACGGGCAGCGGATCGACCCGACTTTCGTCCCGACGATCACCTGGACGGAACACGGCCAGACATTTACAACGCAGGTTTTCCAGCCGGCCGACTACACCGTCACCCCTCACTACTCAACTCCGGGCGACGGCAATCCAAACGACGGAACGGACGGCACGACGGATATCAGCTTCAACGTCTCGGGACAACTGGCGGCGAACGGGCAGTCCCCGATTCTCCTGGGGGGCGGCATCCCCGCCGGCGGCACGGGCGCGGGCCCGCTGCCGAATAATCCGCCGCTCCCGTTCGGCCCGACGACCGTCACGGTGAAATTCCGCACGGTCATCCAGACTGACTTTTCCGACAACTACCCCAGCGGCGACGCGCAACTCGACCCTCGGGACCTGCTCAACAGCAGCGTGACCGCGAGCGGCGGCGTGGTGCAGGCGAACAATGCGACCACGCCGACCGGGCAGACGGCTTCCGACACTTCGGGCGCGTCGGTCACCATCGTGAATTCGTCGGTGTCCAAGACGATTTACGCGATCAACGGCAGCACGAATCTCGCGCCGTTCATCGGGTCGAACGGGCAATACTTGTTGAAGCCGGGCGACACCGTCACGTACCGGCTCGACTACTTCCTGCCCAGCGGCTCCGTGGAAAACCTGGACCTGACCGACTATCTGCCGCTGCCCGTTTTCAGCGCGACGGAGGTGACAACCTTCGACGACGTGTTAAGCGCGGCCGCTCCTTTGGCGGGCCACGCCCAATTTGGGCCGAACGAAACTTTGCGCGCGGTGCACGGCTCGCCGCCGACCATCAGCACCGACGCGTCCGCCAACTCGCTCGATTTCAACTATGGCACCACCGACAACCCGGCGGGAACCGCAAAGACAGTGGACCTGCTCTTCACGGTGACGGTGGGCACGCAACCGTTCGCGGACGGCCTTTTCCTCACGAACCAGGTGCAGGGCGAGGAAAACAACACGCAGCTTCCCACCGCGAAGATCACTTCGGATGCCATCGTGCAGTTCCAACTCCAGGAGCCGTCCGTGGCTATCTATAAAGGGGTGGTCGGTTACAATAACACCGGGCTTACCCTTGGCGGCATCGCGTTCACCGCGCCGACCGCGGCCTCGAACTTCACCGGAACCATCGACGACGCCACGGAGGCCGCCGCAATCGGCGCAAGCGATCCGACGGGAGCCGCGGGCATCGAAGGCGGCGACGCCGTTCGTTACGCGGTGGTGGTGCAAAACGTCGGCCGCAACGACGCGTTCAACGTGCAATTCGGCGACGCCGTTCCGGCAGGCTATACGATTCCGGCCGGCGTGGCGGCGATGAACCTGACCCTGCGCCGGGGCGACGGCTCTCTGCTCGTGAACGGCGTGGATTATACGGCGACCCTCAGCGCCGGGGGCGCGCTCAGCATCACGCTCACGGACAACTACAGCAGCGGAAACATCGGCGGCGACACGGAGACCGGCGCGCTCAGCCGCGGCTTCAACGCGGACACGGGCACGGCGATCACCAACGGCTCCAACACCGTCGTGGCGACGTACGACCTCACGCTTGCGCCGGGCGTGGCGCAGGCCGGTTCGACGATCACGAACACCGCCTCGCTCACCAACTACGCGGATTCGCCGGGCGCGCCGAATTTCGTTCCCACCCCGGAAACGGCTTCGGCCAGCGTGACGCTGCCGCGGCCCACGCTGACGAAGGCGCTCACGGGCACGCAATTCAACACGACCGGCAATTCGAACACGCAGGCGGTCATCGGCGAACTGGTCACTTACACGCTCACGCTCGCCGTGCCGGACGGGACGACGCCCAACGCCGTGCTCAACGATACGATGGACCCGGGCCTGGCCTTCGTGGACGTGCAGAGCGTGACGCTCTCCTCCGGCCTGAACTCCACGAACACCGTCGGCACGGGGACGGCGCCGGCGAATGTCACGGTCAGCGGCACGGGCCGCAACCTCGCGTTCAATTTCGGCACGCTTACAAACAGCGACCCGGGCGGCGCGGGGCAGACGATCACCATCGTTTACGACGCCGTGGTGTTGAATGAAAACAGCGACTCGAAAAACGCGACCGGCAACCAATCCGGCGTGCTGCTCGGCAACACCGCGTCGCTCTCCGCGCAATACACCAACGTCCCGGCCGGCGGCGCGACGCCTTACACCGTCTCGCAAAGCGCGGCCCCGGGAAATGTGACCGTTGTCGAACCCGCGCTCACCCTCGCCAACCGCGCGGGGACCAGCGCCGGCGGGCCTTTCGTCACAAGCCTTACCGGCGTCGATGGCGGAGATTCCGTATTCTACCGGGTCGTCATCACGAACGCGGCCAACGGCGCCACCGCTTTCAATACGACGCTTTCGGATGCGCTCCCTTCCTTCCTCACCGGCCCGGCGATCCAGTCGGTGACGGGCGGCGGTTTCACGACGGCGGACTTCGCGATCTCGGGCGGGTCGTTGCAAACGGCGAGCGCCTCGGGAATTGACATCGCGGGAGGGACGACGGTCACCATCATCGTGCAAGGCACGCTCTCGACCGCCATTCCCGCGGAGGAAATCCTGAGCGACACCGCGCGCCTCCAGTGGACGAGCCTTTCCGGCGCTCCGGGCCAGATCACGAGCTACAACGCCTCTTCCACCGAACGCACCGGCGCGGGCGGTCCGGGAACGGACGCCGCCGTTCTTAACAACTACGCCGTGACATCAACGGCGACCGTGACGGACGCGCGCCCCGTGGTGGACAAGCGCTTCGCGGGCGGCTCGGCGCTGGCTTCGGATTTCAGCGTGCCGCAGGCGGGGACGAATCCGCTCGGCGATGTCGTGGTGGGGGAAAGCGTCCTCTACGACATCCTGGTGACCCTGCCCGAAGGCGTGACGCAGAACCTGACGGTGAAGGACCTCGTCCCAGCCGGCATGCGGCTCGATACGACCTACAATGGCGGCGCGGGATACCAGATCATAACGACCGCCGCGGCCGGCAACGGCCAGCTCGGCGCGGATTTCAGCGATCCGGGCGCGCTGGGAACCCCGACGCTGACGACCCTGGGCGGCGCGCTCGGGACGGACGGCGTTGGCGGAAGCCTCGGATTTGGAAACGTGGCGGTGACCGCGGACAACGTCACGAACAACAATTCCTTCCTCATCCGCGTGCGCGCGATTGTTGACAACGTGATGGCCAACCAGGCCGGCACGACGCTCAACAACGTCGCGCAAATCGCCTTCACGAATCCAAACACCGGCGCGGGCGACACCGCCGCGGACGCGACGCCGAACGACCACACTGTCACGGTCATCGAGCCGACGCTTACAATCCTGAAGACCGTGAGCACGCCCACCGGCGACGCGGGCGATCCGGTCGGTTACACGATAACCTTCTCCAATCCCAACGTCGCCGGAAACGCGGACGGTTACGACGTGACGCTCGTTGACACGCTCGACGACGCGGTGACTTCGCCCAACATCACGGGCGTCTCTGCGACGGGCTTCGGCGGAACGTTCACCGCGCCAACGGCGGGCGATTTCCAGATCGTCAACGTGGGCGGCCACAATGTGCTTCAGTTGAATCCCGCCTCGACGCTCAATATCCCGCTGGGCGGCAGCGTCACGTTGAATGTTTCCGGCACGCTTGCCAACACCGTCCAGTCCGGCCAGCAGATCAACAACACCGCCCGCACTTTCTGGACGAGCACGCCCGGGACGAACGCGGACGAGCGGACCGGCTCCGGCGTCCCCAACACCACGCTCGGTTCTCCCGATCCCGCGCAGTTGAACAACTACGGCGCGGCCTCCTCGACCGTCATCACCAACGTCGCGGCGCCGGTCGTTTCAAGCTCCATCTTCGCGACGAGCGAGTCCAGTACGCCGGATAATTTCAACACCGGCCTGCACGACGTCGCTCCGGGCGAGATCGTCACGTACCGGGTCACCGTCTCCCTGCCCGAAGGCGTCACGCCGAATTTTTCCGTGGTGGATGCGATCCCCGCGGGTCTCGCGTACGTACCGGGAAGCGTCCAGCTTTTCCCCGAACACCCGACCAGCCCCGATCCCGCATTGAACGCCGGGCAGGTGGGAACGGGCGGAGCGGCCTTCAACGGCTCGGGCCTCGCCGCGCCGACCGTCACCGGCGCGCCGTTTACGAACGGCGCGGGCGTGCAGTTCAACTTCGGGACCATAACCACCGCGGGCGACAACAACATCAACAACAACACGTTCTATTTCACCTACCAGGCGGTTGTCCTGGACGCGCCCGGAAACACCGGTTTGCAAGGGGCGCAGACCACGGGAACAAACGCGGTGAATTATTCGGTGAACGGCGGATCGAGCGCAGCCGCGCTGGTCGATCCCAGCGGCAATACGACGACTCTCATCGAACCGCACCTGGGAGTAAACAAGACGATCACGATCAACGGCGGGTCGAGCGGCGACGCGGGAGATGCGGTCAATTACACAGCCGTCATCAGCCACCAGTCCAACAGCCTCGCGGAAGCGTTCAACACGACATTCTCCGATCCGCTTCCCTCGCAGATCGCCACGCCTTCCTCGTTCACCGTCACCGATTCCGTGCTGGGCGACATCAGCGGGCTCTTCGACATTTCCGGTGGGGTGCTGGAAACCAAGCCCGGCCAGTCTTTCAATCTCGCGCTGGGCGAGACCGTCACGGTCGCCTTCACCTCCACATTGACGAGCGCGGTGACGCCGAACGAGACGATAGACAGCACCGCTTCCATCGCCTACACGGGGCTGCCCGGGGTCAAGACCGCGCCGGCCTACGATCCCTCGCCCGATGTCACGACCGACCACGACCGCGCATACGCCGCTGGCGACGACGCGCCCGTCACCGTGCCGGTCGCCACGCTCTCGAAGTCGCTTTTCACGACGAGCGACGCGAACACCGGCGGCTCGAATGTCGAGATCGGCGAGACCGCGACCTATGCGCTGAAAGTCACCCTGCCCGAGGGGACGACGCCGAATCTGAGCGTCGTCGATTCGCTCCCCGCGGGCATGCAATACATCGGCAGCAGCGTCGTCACGACCGCCGCGGCAAGCAACGGACTCCTCGCGGAGGACTTCAACGGCGCGCTTCCCGCGCCCACCGTGACGGGCGGCGCGAGCGACGGCGCGGCGGTCACGTTCTCCTTCGGCTCGACAAGCGTGACGGGCGACAATGACACGTCGAACAACAGTTTTCTCATCCTGGTCACAGCGCGGGTAATGAATGACGCGGGCAACGTGGGAACCAGTCCTCAGACTGTTCTAGCCAACACCGCGACGCTGAACGTCCCGGTGGAAGGGCTTCCCTCCTCGACCACGCCGCCCGTGGATGTCACCGTCGTCGAACCGCGCCTCCAGATCGCCAAGGGCGTGAACGACATCACGCCGGACATCGGCGAGACCTTGCATTACACCCTGGCGATCTCGCACGCCGCAAACAGCACGGGCATGGCTTACGACGTCATCGTGCGCGACGCGATGCCTGCGGGCATGACGCTTGATACGTCGAGCATCCTGGTGAACGGCGTGGCGATTGCATCCTCGCCGCTGGTGTCGGCGGGGAGCAATAACTCGACCTCCGGGTTGATCGACTTCCGCCTCACGAGTCTCGCGCTTGGCAACACCGTCACCGTCGCCTACAACGCCACGGTCGCGCAAACGCAAAGCCTGGCGGGGATGAATCTCGACAACAACGCCCGCATTTATTGGGACAGCCAGCCGACCAACAATGATAACAACAGCGTGCTGACCGGCGTCCCCCCCGGAACCCCCGAACGCGACTTTGGCGCGACGCCCGGCTATACGGAAGCGCCGACGCCTTCGCCGGACGATCCCGGGCAGGACACGCAGCGCGTAACCGTCAGCGCCGGCGCCGTCACGGGGACGGTTTACAAGGATGCGAACGCGAACGGAGTATTCGATGCCGGAGACGCGGGCATAGCGGGAGTCAGCCTGACGTTGGCGGGAACCGACCTGAACGGCAACGCCTTCTCGCAAACGACGACCAGCGGCGCGGGGGGCGCGTATTCCTTCAACGGCCTGCCCGCCGGCGTTTACACCATCACCGAAACGCAGCCCTCCGCCTACACCGACGGCGTCGAGACGGTCGGCTCCAACTTCGGCGGAACGAAGTCCGACGCGCTCGGCAGCGACACCATCAGCGGCCTCACGGTCGCCTCGCACAGCAACCTAACCGGCGCGGGTTACAATTTCGGCGAACTCACTCCCTCCAGCGTTTCCGGCTCCGTTTATTCGGACGTAAACGACGACGGCATACGGCAGGGCGGCGAAGCGGGCATCGCCGGCGTGCCCGTGCGCCTTACCGGCACGGATGTCTTCGGCCAGAGCGTCACGCTCAACGGCGTCTCGGACGCGAGCGGCAATTACACTTTCAACAACGGCGGGGTTGGCCTGCGCCCCGGCACGTATGCCGTCACGGAAGTCACGCAGCCCGCGGCGTTCCTCGACGGAAAGGACACGGCCGGAACCTCCGGCGGCGGCAACGCGGTCAATGACCAGATATCCGCGATCCCGCTGGCGGAAGGCGCCGCGGCAACGGGCTACAATTTCGGTGAACTGAACCCGGCCAGTCTCTCGGGCTTCGTCTACCAGGACCTCAACAACAATGGCGTGCGCCAGGCGGGCGAGAGCGGCATCGAGGGAGTGGCCGTAACCCTCACGGGCACGGACGACCTCGGGCGCGCCGTCAGCCTTGCCGACCCGACCGACGCAAGCGGCGCGTACAGCTTCACCAACCTCCGCCCCGGCACGTACGCGATAAGCGAAACGCAGCCCAAAGGGTATACGAGCGGCATCAATGCGGTGGGCGGCGGCCTGAGCGCGCCGAACAACCCCGGCGCGGTGAGCGGCGACACGATAACCGGCATCGCCATCGCCAACGTCTCGCCCGGCAATAACACAGGGACGGAATACGACTTCGGCGAAATCTTTTCTCCTCAACTGACCAAAAGCATCGTGTCGAGTTCCGAGGCGTTCACCGCGGGAAACGACGTGGCCGTCGGCGAGACGGTGCGCTACCGGATCGTCGCGCAAATTCCGCAGAGCACGTTCCGCGATCTCGTGGTGAGCGACCTGCTTCCCAACGGCCTCCTTTATTTGAACGACGGAACGGCGTCCTACGCCTTCGTTTCGACGAACGCGGGCGCCATCACTTCGACGAGCCTCTCCACGACCGGCGCGGCCTACGTTTCCGGCAACGAGACGACGGTCAACACGATCACGCCCGCGGCGCTGCTGCCCGCCGCGAATATCTCCAGCGACATCCTGAACACCGCCCAAACGTATGCCAGCGGCGGAAACGTCTATTTCCATCTCGGCACGGTGCAGAACTCCGGCGGCGAATCGGACGAGCAATTCGTGGTGCTGGAATTCAACGCCCTGGTCGTCAACCAAGCGAGCAACCAGGCGGGCGCCACGCTCGGCAACGGCGCGCAGGTCACGTTTGACACCAACAACGACGGAGCGACGACCGCCGCCGACACGCCCGGCAAGACGCTGACGCAAGGCGCGGGCCCGCAGGCCGTGGTGACGGAGCCGAACTTGACCATCACAAAATCCGTGACGACGCCGGCGAACCCTGTCGACGCGGGCGACACCATCACCTACCAGATAACGGTCACTAACAACGCGGCGACCGTATTCGGCGCGGACGCGGCGGACGCTTTTAACGTGCGGGTGCGGGATATTTTGGATCCGGCCGATTTGACGCTGGCGAATGTGTCCGTATCCGGCCCCGGTTACGCGGGGGTGACGAACAATTCCACCGGCGCGGGCGTCGATCTGACGCTCAGCCGGCTCGACGTGGGCGATAGCGCGACGATAACGGTGAACGCCACCGTTCTGGCCGGCGCGACGGCGGGATCGACTATCCCCAACTCCGCGACCGCGACCTACACCAGTCTTCCGAACGCCGCCGACGCTCCGGGCGCGGCGGGTTCAGTCACGGGCGAACGGACGGGCGGCGATGTCGCTTCGCCCGTTGACAACACGCCTCCCGCGAATGGCGCTATCCTCAACAACTACGCGGTGGGCGCATCCGCGGCCGCCAGGACGATTGGCACGCCGTCGATAGTAAAAACGTTGTTTTCGACGAGCGAGGCCGCGACGACCGGCGGCAATCTCGCAATCGGCGAGACGGCGACCTACGCGCTCACGATCACACTGCCGGAAGGAATCACGCCGAACACGAGCGTCGTCGACGCTCTCCCGGCGGGGCTTGAGTACGTGTCGAGCGCGGCGGACTTCACCGGTTCGGGAGTCACGCCCTTTACCCTCCCCTCGCCGACGATCACCGGCTCCAACGTCACTTGGAATCTCGGCGCGCTCACCAACGCCGCCGACAACGACACGTCCAATAATTCGTTTACGATTTTCCTCACAGCGCGCGCGGCGGACGTCCCCGGGAACGTCGGCGGCGTGACGTTGCGCAACGACGCGAGTCTTTCCTATACGAACGGCACGAGCGGCCCGGCTGCCGTCAGCACCGTTCCGGCGAACGATCCGGTGGCAACCATCGTCGAGCCGAATCTGCAGGTCGCCAAATCGGTGGACGACCCGACTCCGGACATCAACCAGACGCTGCATTACACCGTCACGATCACGAATCCCGTTGGGCCGGACGCCGCGGACGGCTTCAATATTCTTGTAAAGGACCTCATTCCTTCGGGCCTGACGCTCGATGCGTCGAGCATCCAAATAAACGGCGTCGCCATCGGCTCGTCGCCCCTGGTGGAAAACAACGCTTCCACGCCGAACCTCCTCGATCTGCAACTCACGCAACTCGCGGTGGGCGGGACGATCACCGTCACGTACGGCGCCACGGTCAACAATACGCTGGCGAATGTCGGCACGACCCAGGACAACAGCGCGCAGATCAATTGGGACAGCCTTGCCGCCGTCAACGGAAACGAGCGCGATTATTCAGCCGGGCCCGCGGCTTCCGTCGTGGTCGTCAACACGAACGCCATCACCGGCTCGGTCTACGACGACAACAACTCCAACGGCCAGTTCGACGCGGGCGACACGGGAATCGGCGGCGTAACCTTGCGGCTGACGGGTTCGAGCGCAAGCGGCCTGCCCGTCGATCTGACGACGACGACCGCGGCGGACGGGAGCTATTCCTTCGGCAGCTTGCCGCCCGGCACATACCTCATAACCGAGACGCAGCCGGCGGGTTATGTCGACGCGCTGGAAACGGCGGGAACGACTTTCGGCGGGGCGACCTCGGACGCGCTGAACAGCAATACCATCACCGCCGTCGCCATCCCGGCGCAGTCGAATGCCACGGGGCCTGGCTACAATTTCGGCGAGACGCTCCCGTCGTCCATTTCCGGCTCGGCTTATCTCGACACCGATAACAACGGCATCCGCAACGTCGGGGAAACCGGTCTCGCGAATGTGCCGATAACGCTCACCGGCACGGACGTCTACGGCCGGACCGTGACGCTCTCCGCAGCCACCGACGCGAACGGAAACTACGCTTTCACGGGGCTTCGGCCCAGCAATGGAGCGGGTTACACGGTCACGGAGGATGAGAGCGCCTATGTTCCATCCACTTACCTGGACGGCAAGGCAACGCCCGGCAGTCTCGGCGGAGTGAGCGGCGGCGCGGCCCCGAATGACAACATTTCCGGAATAGTGACGCCGCAGGGCGCCGCCTCCGCCGCGAATGATTTCGCGGAACTCGTTCCCGCCACGCTTTCCGGCTCGGTCTACGTGGACGCGAATAACAACGGCGTCCGCAACGCGGGCGAGGCCGGCATCCCGAACACGACCATCACGCTGACCGGCACGGATGACCACGGCGCCGCGGTGAATCGCAACACGCTCACCGACGCCCAAGGCAATTTCAGCTTCGCCGATTTGCGTCCGGGCGAATACACGCTCACCGAAACGCAGCCCGCCGGTTACGGCGACGGACTCGATGCGCTCGGAACCCTCGGCGGCACGCTGGGCGACGACGTGCTCTCCAACATCGGCGTCACGCCCGGCGCCAACGGCTCGGGGTACACTTTCGGCGAGAAAAGCGCGTCGATCTCCGGCGTCGTCTTCCTCGACTCCAATGCCAACGGCGTTCTCGACGGAGGGGAGACGGGGCGGCTGGCGGGCGTTCAGATCCAATTGCTCAACAGCGTGAATCAAGTCCTCGCGACCACCACGACTGCCGCCGACGGTTCCTACAGTTTCGGCAGCCTTACCACGGGCGATTACAGCGTCGTCGAGACGCAGCCCAACGGCTACGGCTCCAGCACGCCCGCGGATATGCCGGTAACCGTTCCAACCACCGGCGTTGCGGGCGTCAACTTCGGCGCGACCACCGGTTCGCTCGCGGGCGCGGTTTATTTCGACGCGGACCACAGCGGCTCGCTCGACGCGGGCGACAGCGGGATCAGCGGCGTCCTCCTCACGCTCACCGGCACGGACGCGAACGGCGCTTCCGTCACGCGCACGGCGTCGACGGACGCGAATGGCGCCTTCGTTTTCACCAATCTGCTCGCGGGCGATTACAACATCAGCGAAACGCAGCCGGCCAATTATATATCCGCGACAAACAGCGCGGGCACGGCTGGCGGCGCGGTCTCGGGCGACACGATCGGCGGGATAGCGCTCGGCGCGGCGCAAAACGCGAACCAATACGATTTCGGCGAAACGGTCAGCGTGCCGCCGGGCAAGGGAGCGATAGCGGGCACGGTCTTCCTCGACGCCAATAAAAACGCCGCGTTCAACACCGGCGAGACAGGCATCGGCGGCGTCACACTCACCCTGCGGGACAGCCTTGGCAACGTGCTGGCCACGACAGCGACCGACCCAAACGGCGCCTACAGTTTCGGCAATCTGAAGCCCGGGGATTATACGATAGACGAGACGCAGCCGCCCGCGTACGGCTCCAGCACGCCAAATGTGCTGACGCCTGTCTCCGTCGCGGCGAACGGAGTCGCGGCGAACGAGAATTTCGGAGAAACCTACGGCAGCCTTTCGGGGTTCGCCTATGTGGACGCAAACAACAACGGCGCGAAGGAAGCCGGGGAGACTCCCATCGCGGGCGTCACCGTCACGCTCACCGGCACGGATGTGAACGGCGCGAGCGTCAACCGCACCGCCGTCACGCAAGCGGACGGAAGTTACGTTTTCAATCAACTGCTCACCGGCGTCTATACGATAACCGAGACGCAGCCGGCGCAATACGCCAATGGCAAGGATGCGCTCGGAACGTCGGGCGGCGCCCTTGGAACCGATGTGACTTCGAATATCGGTTTGGGCGGCGGCATCGACGCGACGGGCTACAATTTCGGCGAGCTTCCCGCCTCGCTGACCGGCCGCGTGTTCGTTGACGCCAACAAGAACGGAGCGCTCGACGCGGGCGAATCGGGCTTGGGCGGCGTCACGCTCCAGTTGCTCGACGCGAGCAACACCGTCCTCGCAACGACAACAACCGCGGCGGACGGCGGCTACAGCTTCGGAGGGCTCGCGGCCGGCAGCTACACCGTGCTGGAAACACAGCCGAACGGCTACGGGGCGAGCACGCCGGACAGCCTCACCGTCGCGCTCCCCGCGACGGGCGCGAGCAATGTGAATTTCGGCGCGACGACGGGATCGCTCGCGGGCCGCGTGTATGTGGACGCCGATAACAGCGGCAGCTTCAACGCGGGCGACGGCAATCTCGCCGGGGTAACCGTTTCGCTTACGGGGACGGATTCCAACAACAACCCCGTCAGCCTCATTACGACCACCGGGGCGAACGGAACATATATTTTCGCCGGCCTTGTCGCGGGCGACTATACCGTGACGGCGTCCCAACCCGCCGGGTTTACGCCCGCTTCCGATAACGTCGGGAGCGCCGGCGGCCAGAACACGGCCGCAAACACCTTCACCACCATCGGACTCGGCGGCGGCGTGGACGCGACGGACTATAATTTCGGGCAGCGCCTGAGCACCACACCGGGCACAGGCGCGGTTTCCGGCGTCGTCTTCCTCGATGCGAACAAGAACGGCGCGCTCGACCCGGGCGAAGCGGGCGTTGGAGGCGGCGTCATCGAATTGCTCGACGGCGGCGGCGCGGTCCTCGCCACGACGACGGCCGACGCGGATGGAACGTATATCTTCACGAACGTCGCGCCGGGCGCGGTCTATCAAGTCACGCAGGCTCCGGCGCCAACGGGTTACGGAACGTCAACCCCGGCGACGCTAAGCAATATAACGGTCGCCGCGGGCCAGGCGGCGGCGAACAACAATTTCGGAGAAACGACGGGCAGCCTCGCGGGGAATGTCTATCGCGATGACAACAACGACGGAGTGCAAGACGCGGGCGAACCGGGCCTCGCGGGCGTTGTCGTCACCCTCACCGGCACGGACGCGAACGGAACGATAACGCCCGTCACCGCGACGACCGACGCAAACGGTCATTACCAATTCACGGGCTTGCTGAGCGGAGGCGCATACACCATCACCGAGACGCAGCCCGCGGCGTACGGCGACGGCCAGGACCGCGCCGGGACCGCTGGCGGCGACGCCACGGTTCCCGATGTGACATCCGGCGTTCAAATAACGGCGGCGCAGGATGCCGCCGGATACAACTTCGGCGAGCTCGGCGGCTCGGTGACCGGGACGGTGTTCTCCGACCTGAACAAGGACGGCGCCTTGGAAGCCGGCGAGCCGGGAATCGGCGCCGTGCCGGTGGAACTCATCGACAGCCACGGCGTGATCGTCGGGACGACAACCAGCGCGGCGGACGGCAAATACGCTTTTACCGGACTTGCGGCCGGCGATTATACGGTCGCCGAGACGCAGCCCGCCGCCTACGGCCCGAATTCGCCCGCCAGCGTTCCCCTGACCGTTCCGGCCGGCGGAATGAACACGGCCAATTTCGCCGAGATAACCGGCTCCATCTCCGGCACGGTGTATCACGACCGGAATAACGACGGTCTTATCGAGGCCGGGGAGCAGCCCATCGCGGGAGTCACCATCACCCTTTCCGGCCAGGATTCGAGCGGCGCCGCCATCGCACCGCAGACCACCGTCAGCGCGGCGGACGGCAGCTTCACGTTCACCGGACTCCTCGCGGGCACATACACTCTCACCGAAACGCAGCCCGCCGGCTTCGGCGAGGGCCGCGACACGGTCGGCTCCGCGGGGGGCAATCCCACCGTGCAGGATGTCATCTCCGGCATCGGCCTCGGAGGCGGCGCCGGCGTGAACGGGTACTTGTTTGGCGAGAGGATACCGAGCGATCTGGTCGTGACGAAGACGGACCACGTCACGAGCGTCGTTCCGGGCCAGGTCGTGAAGTACACGATGACGGTTAACAACGCCTCCCTTCAGGAAGCCGACGGCGTCATCGTAACCGACGGATTTCCCAAGGGCGAACTCGAGTTCCTCTCGGCGTCGCACGGCGGGGTCTATAATGCCGCGACCGGCGCGATCACGTGGCTTCTCGGCGAGATGCCCACGGGCGACACCGTCACGCTCACCGTGACCGCGCGCGTCATCAACCCCGCGCCCGCCCACGCCGAGACGATAACGAACACCGTCACCGCCAGGGATAACGGAAGTTCCGGCCCCGACCTGACTCCCAAGAACAACACCGCGACGGACGTGGACGCGCTCCATGCCGCACCCGATCTCTATATACTAAAGACGGAGAATCTCGCGGGCGCCGTCACCGGGAAGGAAATCACTTACACGCTCACCGGCGGCAACGCGGGCGACCAGGTCTCGACCGGGGTCATTGTCACGGACACCCTCCCCCCCGGCCTGCGGTTTGTCTCGGCCAGCAACGGCGGACGGGCGGACGGCAACAAGGTCGTCTGGCAGGCCGGCACGCTGAAGCCGGGAGACACCTTCCGCTTCACCGTCACCGTTGTCGTAACGGCCGTGCCGGGCCGCGAGCTTGTGACAAACGCCGCCGCCATAACCGACGACGTGAACGCATTCGAAGACCCGACGCCTTCCAACAACAAATCCAGCGTCGGCGCCATCCTTTCGCCCGCGCTCACCTTTGGCTTCGACGCATTCAACAATTTCTCCGTCGGCAACCAACCCCGGCCCGCGGTCGTCTACTACGCCGGTTCGCCGGATGTCTTCCGGCCCGCAATCCTGCCCCTCGCGCCGATCTACAGCGGCGAGGCCGATCCCGGCTCGACGCTCGTCATCTCCCTCTACGACTCACAGGGCAACGACATCGGATCGCAAACGGTCGTCGTCGATTCCGGCGGAAACTGGATGGCGACCTTCCCGAGCACCTCCATGCGCGACATTCCCGACAGCGTGCAAATCGTTGAACAAAGCGCCTTCTACAGCCTCGGCGACAACGGGGGCTTCAATCTCCGCGCCTACTTCTCGCCCGCGCTCAATCCCGGCGAGTTTGTCCTGAACACAACGGGCGGCGAAGGCGGCGGCGGCGCTCCGCTGCTCAACGGCCTCGGCCTGGAGAATCCCTTGCAACTCGGCTCGGTCAAATACGGGGGCGAACTCCTCAGCGCCCAGGCCACCGCGGGCGGAGAATAGATTGAAGCTCTCCGGCGGGCTGCTACCATCGGCCGGTAATGCCCGAAGCACACGAGGAAATGGAGCGCGCGGAACACGCGGCCCACGGCGGAGGCCGTCACGAAGCAGCCAGCCCGCACGTCGGCGTCACGATGGCGATCCTCGGCGCGTTGATCGCATTCTGCGCCGCCACGGTCGGTTCCGAACGCAACGAATTGACCCGCGCGATGATAGAACAAACGCAGGCCCACGCCGACTACGCCGCCGCCAGCACAAAGTTCCGCCTCGCCATGCTCGAACTGGAGAAGCAGCGGGGAAGCCTCGCAGGCGGCTCCGCGACGGACACGAAAGTCGTGCGCCGATTCGTCGAACTCGCGACCCACTACTCCATGGAACGCAAGATCTTCGGGAAAGCGCTGGACGCGTACCGGCCGCTGGTCGACGCCCGTTTTGAAGCCGGGGAAAGCTACGAGCGCGCGCAACTCCTCGCCGAATTCGGCATCGTCCTGGCGTCGCTGGCCGTGCTGCTTGGCAGCCGCGCGGCGTGGCTGGGGTCCGTCGCGCTGGCGCTCTGCTGCATGGTGCAGCTTGCGCTCTCGGCTATCCACACGAAACACACGGTCGCCAGGAGCCTCGATCATCTCCGGGACAACGAGAAGCAATTCAAGGAATTCCGCGCGCGCTACCCGAGCGATGAAGAAGACAAGGCAACGCTGGAAGCCGTCGACCCGGGCGGAAAAATCCGCAAGGAAATCGAAGCCCTCGCCGCGCGGAAGAAACCGCCTGCCGGGGCCGGGGAATAACGTCAAGTGCCAGGGAGGGGACTCGAACCCCTAAGGATTGCTCCACCAGATCCTAAGTCTGGCGCGTCTGCCAATTTCGCCACCCTGGCCTCACAAGAGCTTCCGAGTTGGTCGAGACGCGCGCAAGCGCAAAAGGCTCGCGACTCCGCCGCCGGCCTGCTTATGTTCTCTTAAACGGGCAACCGCGAATGAATCAGGACATACGCATCGGCACGCTGGCGCAGATGAATTCGGCGGTTTCGGTTCTGCCGCAAATCCTGCCACACGGTTTCGAGAGTTTTTCGCTGACGCTTTCGCGCGGCATTGGCGGAGTGGAACTGGAGGAGACGGCGCGCAAGGTGTTGGATATCCTGGCGGGGCGCGCGGTTGTCAGTTCGCTCGGGATGTACGGCAATCCTCTCCAGGAGGAAGCGGCGGCGCGGGATTTCGCGCGTTGCCTGGATGCGGCGCGCCTTTTTGGCTGCAATGTCGTGGCGGGTTTCGCGGGCGCAATCGAGGGGAGGCCGCTGCAGGAATCGATGCCGCGGTTCAGGGAGGTGTGGAGCGAGCTGGCGCGGCGCGCGGAGGATCGCGGGGTCCGGATCGCTTTCGAGAATTGCGACATGGGCGGTTGGTGGCATGACCCGCGGGTGAATATCGCCCACTCGCCCGCGGCCTGGGAGATGATGTTCGACGAGGTACCCAGCGCCGCTCTCGGCCTGCAATGGGAGCCGTGCCACCAGATGGTTTCGCTCATCGATCCGCTGCCGCAGTTGCGCAAGTGGGTTAAGAAAATCCATCACGTCCACGGCAAGGATGCGACGGTGGCCTGGGACATCGTCCGGACGAGCGGCATTCGCGGCGGGAAACAATACGTGTGGCATCGCACGCCGGGGTTTGGCGATACGAACTGGACCGACGTCATCAGCATATTGCGGATGGGAGGCTATGCGGGCAGCATCGACATCGAGGGATGGCACGATCCCGTTTACAAGGGCGAACTGGAAATGACGGGGCAAGTCCGCGCGCTCCATTATCTCAAACAATGCAGGGGCGGCGCGTTCGTTCCGAATCCAGTCCAGTGAATAGCGGTGAGATTTGACAAGTCCGGGCCGCATGCCGCTCGCTCTTCTTGTTCGCGCCATTTATTACTCACGTTCCGGTTCATCGTGGCGGCTCGTCGCCAAAGGTTCTGACCCGCCGCTGAGCCGCTGAGCGGCGTCGTTGTCGTCGTTGTAGAGGCGGCTGTGCCAGCCGCCTGGAGCGGGGACGCAACATCAAAGCGACAAGGAGGTTCCATGCCTTTTTAGGCGGCTGACACAGCCGCCTCTACAACCAGAGCGGGCAAACGTGCATGACACGCTCTAGACAAATCCGAGCGCAACCGCCGGATCGCGGCCGAAGGCAAATCCGCACAAGGCGCCCTCCACGCCTTTGCTCGCGCAGAGCGCCTTGAATTGCGCCCCCATGAGATTCGGGTGCGTCAGTTGATTGAATGCGAGAAAGGGGCGGTCTTTCCCGACATCCGGCAATCCTCCCGCGGCGAGGCCGGTGAGGAAGTGTTGTTGGTCCGCATAGCCCTTGATCGCCAGTCCCAACCGCGCCGCATGCCTGGCGAGAGCCGAAAAATCGACGCGCGCCGTGATGTCGAGGTCGCCGGGAAAGCATAGCGGATCCTCCGTGCGCCGGTGCGATTTATAACAGGCGAGCGTCCCCTGCCCCGTCGCCCCCGCGTTCCCGTAGTCGATGAAAAGGATGTAACCGCGCTCCAGATTCGCGGAGACAAGTTCAATCCACGCCAGCGCGTCGAGGTTCGCCTCAACCTGCGAGCCTTCGGGAAACGGCCCGAGCATTTCCGCGTAGCGGAGCAGCTTTTCGTCCGTTATCGGGCATTCGACGAACAGGAAGGCCTCCTCGTTCCAATCGACGCATTTCTCCCGCCATGCGCCGGAGCGGAAGACAAGAAGATGCACGGGCATCGCATCCAGCAATTCGTTGGAAAAATGGATTCCGCTGAAAGGGGCGATCTCGGAGCGCCACGAAACCCGCCGGGCAAAAGGACGGAGCATTTCCTCCTGGCGGCGTTTCATCACATCGAACGGCTCGACGAGGACGTAGCGCACGGCCTTGAAAAAATCGGGTGCCAGGCGTTGCGCGGCTTCGAGAACATCGCGCGCGAACTGGCCGTCGTTCGCGCCTTGTTCGACGATGGAGAAAGAATCCGGGCGTTCCATTCGCTCCCACATCTCGCGGAACTGCACGGCGAGCAGAGCTCCGAAGAGGGGGCCGACGCTGACGTTTGTGTAGAAATCCCCGCTCCTGCCGATGGCGGCTTTGCCGGAAGCGTAATACCCGTGCTCGGGATGATAGAGCGCCTGCTCCATGAACCGGCGAAAGCTGACCGGGCGAGCGGCCCGCCGAACCAGTTTCGCGAGGGGAGACAATTACTCGGCCGGTGTGATCACGCTGTTGCCCCCAAGCCCCGTCGCCTTGTACACGAGAAAGGAAACGAGCCAACTCGCGGCGAAGATGCCTATGATCAAGTAGCCGATGTCGCCGAAATTCTCGTTGAGATTGCGGATCACATCCCAGAACCCTCCGGCGGGGTTGAAGTTGTCGGCGATCAACCCGAGCGCCTCGATGCCGCCCACGACCAGCGCCACCACCACGGAGACGGCGGTGATGGTCATATTGTAAAAGAGCTTGCGGACTGGGTTCAGGAAAGCCCATCCGTAGGCTCCGAGCATGAGGATGCCGTCCGTGGTATCGACCAGGCACATCCCGGCAGTGAACAGGACGGGAAAGACGAGAACCGACCAGATCGGGAGGCCCTTGGAAGCCTCCGTGGCGGAGATGGCCAGGAGGGCGACTTCGGTGGCGGTATCGAACCCGAGGCCGAAGAGAAAGCCGAGCGGATACATATGCCAACTTTTACGTATAATACGGAATAATGGCCGGAGGATTCTCGCCAGGACGCCTCCCCGCGCCATGATCATATCCAGGTCCTCCTCGGTGTAACGCCCGCCGCCGCGCACCCGCTGAAAAGTCCGGTACGTGCCGAGCAGGATGACGATGTTCATCGCCGCCACAACCAGCAGAAAGAACGCCGAGACCGTCGTGCCAATGATGCCGCCAACCTGCTTGAACGCCTCGAACCGGCTTTGCAAGGCGCTCGTCGCCACCGCGACGCAAGCGGAAGCGAGGATGACCACCGTCGAGTGCCCCAGGGAAAAGAAGAACCCGACGGACACGGGGCGTTTGCCCTCCTGGATGAGCTTGCGGGTCACGTTGTCGATGGCGGCGATGTGATCGGCGTCCACCGCGTGCCGCAGGCCGAACCCGTAAGCCAGGAGAGCCGTCCCGAGAAGAACCGGGTGGGTGTGAAAGACGATATACGCCCAGGCCCAGCCGGCGATATTCGCGACGGCCAGGATTAAATAGATTCCGATGATCGAAGACCGCACATCCGTTGCCCGGTCGTGAAAAATGCGATGAAAGACGTTCTTCATAGGGACATAATCCTATCGCGCGGTAAGATGCGGCCGCGCTTGCGGCCAAATTACATGCATGGATTTTGCCCCTTAAACCCGTTCGTGTCTATCATCGGCATCCAAAAAATTTCTCATTCGAAAGACCGGCCTGGCCGCGGTTTGTGGATTCAAATCGCGCTGCCGTTCCTCGTTTTCGTGGCGGCGGGTTCCGTGGCCTTGACCGCGTGGCTGGAAACGAGCTTCCAGCGCGGTTCCCGCGAACGGTTCGCGACTCTCGCCCGCACCAACGCCGCTTTCATCCGCGGTTCGCGTCTGCCGCATTCCGCCAAAACGGCGGACGACCTGGGCCGCATCCTGAATCTGAAAGTCTATTTCCAGGACAGGTCGATCCCGCCCGCCACGGATGAAAGCACCGCGTCCGCGCCCGTGGACCAGGCCGTCTCGCTGGTGCTCGTCCGTCCGAAAGGAACCCAGCCCCTGTTCCAGCCTCTCACGCTTTTCGTGCTGGCGGTTTTCTGGGCGCTGACTCTCGCCTTGGCGGGGGCGCTAGCCCGGGGCGTCGTCCGTCCCCTGCGACGGCTCGCGGAGCGGCTGCCGCAGGTCGAGGAAGAGATCGCGGAACGCCGCGATGAAATAGGCTTGCTCGCGCGCGCGTACAACTCCGAGCGCCAACGGCGGGAAAGCGCCGAACGCCTTGCCCTCCTTGGCAGGATGGCGACCGGCCTCGCCCACGAAATTCACAATCCGCTTTCCGGCATACGCATGCACTTACAGCTTCTCCAGTCCGAGACTTCGTCCGAATCGATCCCCATCGCGCTGGGCGAGACCGCCAAGATCGAGGGCCTTGTCAACCAGTGGATGTTTCTCGCCCGGCCCGCTCCGCCGCGGACGTCGCCCGCCGACGTGGGAGAATTGCTGGACGCCGTAACCCGTTCCATCCGCCCGCTGGCGGATCACGCGCGGGTGAGGATAGAGCGCGACATCCCGCCCGGCCTGCGCGTCGCGGCGGACGCCCGGCGGCTGAATCAGGCTCTTGGTAACGTGGCGCTCAACGCCATCCAGGCGATGCCCGGCGGCGGGACGTTGCGCGTGGCGGCGCATAACGGCGGCGGCGCGGTCGTCGTGATTTTCCGCGACAGCGGCGGCGGCTTTTCCGAAAACGCGCTGGCGCATTACGCCGAGTTGTTTTACTCCGAAAAGGAAGGGGGCATGGGGATCGGCCTGAATGTCGCCTCCGAGATCGTCAAGGCGCACGAGGGCGCGCTCCGCGTGGAGAACAGCCCGGACGGAGGCGCCGTCGTAACGATCGAACTGCCCGCGCTCTCATGAAACGGATACTCATCGTCGAAGACGAACACGCGCTCGCCTCCGCGCTCGCCGCGCTCTGCGGACGGCTCGGGTGCGAGGCCGCGCTCTGCTATTCGGGACAAAGGGCGCTCGGGGAATTGGGCCGCGCCGGCTTTGCGCTGTGCATCCTGGACATCGGACTGCCGGACATGAACGGGTTGAAACTGCTGGAGGAAATACGGCGGCAACCCGACGCCCCGCCCGTGCTCGTCATCACCGCGCACGGGAATCTCGACAACGCCGTGGCGGCCAAAAAGCTCGGCTCGACCGCGTATCTCGTGAAGCCGCTCGACTTGCAGGAAGTCCGGGAAACAATCGAGCAACTGCTCGGTTCGCGGCCCGCGGCGGCGGAGGAAAAAGCGGTTGAACCGCCGCCGCTGCTCATCGGCGCGGCGGCTTCGATGCAGCGGACTTTTGTCGAAATAGCGCACGCCTGCGCGGGGGACGCGCCCGTCCTCATCACGGGCCAGACCGGGACGGGCAAGACCCTCGTCGCCCGCGTCATCCACGCAAACAGCGCGCGGAGGGACGCGCCCTTCGTCACGCTGCATTGCGGTTCCCTGCCCGAGCCGCTGCTGGAGAGCGAGCTTTTTGGCTACGAGAAAAATGCGTTCACGGGCGCGCTTTCGACAAAGCCGGGCCATATCGAACGCGCCACGGGCGGCACGCTTTTCCTGGATGAGATCGCGGACATCCCCCCTTCCATCCAGGCCAAGCTGCTGCGCTTCGTCGAGGAGCGGACGTTCACCCGCATCGGCGGACGCGAAGACAGAACCGTGGACCTCCGCCTGCTCGCGGCGACGAATCGCAATCTGCGCGAGGAAGTTCGGGCCGGCCGGTTTCGGGAGGACCTTTACTATCGGCTGCACGTCCTGGAGATCGAATTGCCGCCGCTCGTCCGCCGGGGGGAAGACATCCCCGCCCTCGCGGCCGTCTTTCTCGGCAACATCGCAAAGGGACGGCGGCTGGCCTTTTCTCCGGAAGCGCTCGCGCTGCTGTGCCGCTACCATTGGCCCGGCAATGTGCGCGAACTGCGCAACACCCTGGAATACGCGGCGGCGGTTTCTTCCGGCGACACGATCTTTCCCAGGCACCTGCCCGCGGGCATCCGCGAATCCGAGCCTTCCGATTCCAGCCTGGAGGCGGCTCTGAAATACTGGCTGGAAGAAAAGGTGCGGCTCGGCTCCGATTACGAGCAAATCCACGGGGAGATCGAATCGATGCTGCTGAAGAGCCTCCTGAATCGCTTCGGCAACAAGCCGACTGTCCTCGCGCGGGAGTTGAAGATGAACCGCGTGACGCTGCGAAAAAAGATCGGCTCTATTCCTTGATCCGCCCGAGTTGCTTCACCGCGTCCACCACGCGGATGTTCCCAAGTTCCGACAGGTAAACGTCTTCGAAAAACGCGGGCGATTCCCGGATCGGTTCGCCTTCGCGGTACAGGTGGCGCGTTTCGGCCATTTGCCAATCGTCCTCCGCCCGCGCCAATTCGACGATCTCCAGCCGCCGAAGATTCGCGTCCAGCTTTTCCCCGGACTGCTTCAGGATGTTCCTGTCCCGGATGCGTTCGACGAACGCCAGCGCCTTCTCTCCGTCCACCCCGATGCGATGGATCGCATACCGGTTGAAAAACGAATCGGCGAGCGCGACGCGCTTCTCCAGGTTCTTCATCGAGACCGGCGTCAGCGCGGACGAAGAGCCGCCGAGCACGAGGCCTTCAAGAATCGAATGGCTGCGGGTCACGAGAACCAGGTCGTATTTCCCGACCGGCAGATGTTCGAAGCGGAAGGCCGCGCCGCCGGCGGAAAGCGGCGCGGAATAGACGCGGGTTCGCGTGTGATCCACCGCGATCGCGCGGCTCAAGGCCACGGGCGAGCCGCCCTCGATGCCGCCCGTCGCGGCGGGATCGGGCTGCGTGTAGATGGAGCCCGCCTGCGCGAAGAGCAGGCCGCTCCAAGCGGCGAACAGCAGGCAGAAAGGCTTACCTTTCTTCCGGGATGAAAATGGTGTGCGTGTCCTGGTCGTAGTCGAGTATCTCCGCGTAGCGCCCCCAGGCGACGATGGTTTCGAACAGCTTTTCCGGCTGGTCGTACGGAAGAAGGATGGCGAGTTCCTCGAGGAGAACATCCTCGTCGATGCTCCGGGATTTTTCCAGGCTCCCGCTGATTATCTGGAAGAGGCGCAATTTGAGAAGCTGGCGGGCGAAGATAGATTTGCGCCCGGCGTGGTCCGCGGCGAGGAAACTCCTGCCGAGTTCGGTGAGATACACTTGGTGCTTGGGCGTATCGACCAGTTCGAGCATCTCGGCGCCCTTGACGGTGGCGATGGTGTCGCCGAATTCCTTGCCGATGCGCGTGGACAGCTCGAATATATCGACCGTCTCCTGGCTGTCCTCCAGCACTTCCAGCAAGCCGACCATCCGCCCGACGGGAATCTGCGGGATGGATTCCACGCGTCTGCGCGGAGGTTCGCCCGGTTTAGCGGAGGGCGCCGCGGCGGCCTCGTGCTGCTGGTCATCCGGCAGGGCCAGGGCGGTGATGGCGTCGTGGATCGTATCCACGAGGTTCCGGAATTCCTTTGAATTGACATCGCGGGGATAAGGCAGCGGATTCGGGATGACGTGCTTCACGCGTCCGGGATGCGAGGAAACGATGACGATGCGGGTGGCCATGAAGACCGCCTCCGCGATGTTGTGGGTGACGAAAAAGATGCTCTTGAGGTCCCAGGGCTTGGATCGCCAGAGATTGACGACTTCCGTGCGAAGATTCTCCGCTGTCAGAACATCGAGCGCGCTGAACGCCTCGTCCATGCAGAGGACTTCGGGCTTGGCGACGATGGCCCGCGCGAAGCCGACCCGCTGGCGCATGCCGCCGGAAAGCTCCTTCGGGTAGGCGTTTTCGTAGCCGGAAAGGCCGATCAAGGTGAGCGCCTTTTCGATCTCGGCCTGTTCCTGTTCCTTGGAAAGACGCTGGTTTATAAGGCCGATCTCCACGTTCTCCGAGACGGTCAGCCATGGATACAGGGCGAAACTCTGGAAGACAATGGAGACGCTGCCGTTGACGCCGACAAGATTGTGGCCGTGCCGGAGGACGGCGCCTTCCGTCGGCTGGGCCAGACCGGCAAGCAGGCGCAGGATCGTCGATTTTCCGCAACCGGATTGCCCCAGCAGGGCGAACATCTCGCCCGCGGCGATCTGGAGGCTGACATCATCCAGTATCTTGACGCGCGGGCCGCCGCCGGTGGCAAAAGACTTGGAGACATGCTGGAGCTCCAGGATCGCGGAGGATTCAACCATAAACCCCGGCCAGCGTAACGCCGGGAGGATTGCCGCGCCAGTATGGAAAATGCTTTTTTACAGCACGCGAGAAGGTGCAAGCATTCCTTTTCCAAAAGCGCGCCGCCGTGTAAAAGTCAGCGAAAACCATGAGCTACCTCGTCTCTTCATTCGTCGCCATCGTCCGCTGCGTCAGCGACGACCGCGTGCATTGCGAGGAGGAAAGCCGGATCGAGGAGCTGTTCAGCGACGAGTTCGACGATCTCGATTTCGAGCTGGTGCTCTGCTGCTTCGAGGCCACCCACCGGCTCGCCTTCCAGCGGCGGCTGGCGGAGGCGGCCTTCGAGGAATACGGCCGGCTGAACATCGAGGACTTCCTGGACGCGTTTCTCGACCCCGCGGAACAACGCGACCCGCTCTTCATCACCAACACCTTTCTCATGTTCCGGAACACGCTGGAAAGCGCGCTTCTCCCTCCCGAGGAGGATGAGGACGAATTCAACGGATGAAACCGAGGCGCCGGAAAAACCCATCCCTCAGCCCGAAGGCCATCTGGGCGGGCCGCGTCAAGCTGGCGGCCATCGCGCTCTCCGTCGTCCTGCTTCTGGCGACGGTTTACTTTCTGCGGAGCTACAAGCCGCCCGTCGAAGAGCAAACGCCAGCCGTCAGCGGAACTTCCCGCCAGGCCCATCCATGAAAGTCAGCGCTTTTCGCTCGCGCCAATTTTCGACATGGCGGGCGGCCTCGCGCGCGTATCGACTCGCAACGGGCCGCCCACGGTGCGGACCGGGTTCTCTCCGGCCTAAATCACAAAGTCGCGGTATTCCGGCTGCGCGGTTTCCGCGGGCGGATGCAGCATGCCGGCGCCAACGGTGGCGTTCGTCCCCTGCTCTATGAGGATGAAGGAACCCGTCAGCCGGTTGCTCGCGTAGCCGTCATAAACGATCGGCTTTGACGTGCGCACGCGTATTTCCCCGATGTCGTTCATCGCGAGCTCGGGCGCGCCCGGTTCCGCGTCCAGGGTCGCGACGTTTATGCGGTGCTCGATGGCGGTGACGACAGCCTGCACGGTCTGCGTCGTGTGTTTCAGGAAATACTTCCTGCCCGCCTGCAGGGGACGCGGATGCAGCCAGCATATTCGCGCGTGGAGATCGCCGCCGGCGCCGGGAAGCGCGGCGGGATCGACGAGCATGTCGCCGCGGCTTACATCGATGTCGTGTTCGAGCACGAGGGTGATCGACTGCGGCGCGAAAGCCTCCCGCAACGAGCCGTCCAGCGTCCAGATTTCCCGCACCTTGCTCGTGAATCCGCTCGGCAGCGCCATGATGTCCTGGCCCCTCCGCACGATTCCTCCGGCTATCTGTCCGCTGAGCCCCCGGAAGTCGTGCAAGCCCGCGTGCTTCGGGTTGTTCGGGCGGTTGACCCATTGCACCGGCAGCCGGAATTCGGAGAGATTCCAGTCGCTGCCGATGTGGACGCTCTCGAGATGCCCCAGCAAGGTCGGCCCTCCGTACCACGGCGCGTTGGGGGAAGGATCGACGACGTTGTCGCCGTTCAGCGCGCTGACCGGGATGAATGCGACGTCCTTCATGTCGAGGCGCGGCAGGAATTGTTCGAACTGCGCCCGGATTTCGAGGAAGCGCTCCTCGCTCCAGTCCACGAGGTCCATCTTGTTCACGGCGACGACGAGGTGCGGGATGCGCAGCAGCGAGGCGATGCATGCGTGGCGGCGGCTCTGTTCGATGACGCCGAGCCGGGCGTCCACGAGGATGACGGAGAGGTTCGAGGACGACGCGCCTGTGACCATGTTGCGCGTGTACTGGACGTGGCCGGGGGTGTCCGCGATGATGAACTCGCGCCGCGGGGTGGCGAAGTAGCGGTACGCGACGTCGATGGTTATCCCCTGCTCGCGCTCGGCGCGGAGGCCGTCCGTGAGGTTGGCGAGGTTTATCTGCCCGGCGCCGGTTATATCCGCGGAACGTTCGAGCGCTTCGATCTGGTCCTCCATGAGCGACTTCGAATCATAGAGGAGGCGTCCTATGAGAGTCGATTTGCCGTCGTCAACGGAGCCGCATGTGTTGAAGCGGAGAAGATCGGCGGAGCGCGTCATGGTCAGAAATACCCGGCTTTCTTGCGGTCTTCCATCGCGGCTTCGGAGACCTTGTCGTCCGCGCGCGAGCCGCGTTCCGTGACGCGGGCGACGGCGATTTCGGAGATGATGTCCGCGACGCTGTTGGCGGGCGATTCCACGCAGCCGGTGCTTATGACATCCCCGATGGTGCGCACGCGGACGACGAGGTCCTCCACCCGCTCGCCCGGCTTCGGCGGCGCCAGTTCGCTGACGGGCAGCCATTGGCCGTGCCGCCGCACGACGCGGCGCCGATGGCTGAAATAGATGGACGGCACCGCGAGTTTCTCCCGCCCGATGTATTCCCATACGTCTTTCTCCGTCCAGTTGCTCAACGGAAAGACGCGCATGTTTTCCCCGGGGTTGATCCGCGCGTTGTACAGGTTCCAGATTTCGGGCCGCTGATTCTTTGGGTCCCACTGGCCGAAGCCGTCGCGGAAGCTGAAGAAGCGTTCTTTGGCCCTCGCCTTTTCCTCGTCGCGCCGCGCGCCGCCTATGCAGCAGTCAAACCGGAACTCCTCGATGGCGGCGAGCAGGACGGGTATTTGCAGATGATTCCGGCTGACCTGGCCGGGAGACTGGACGGCGACGCCTTTTGCCAGCGCCGCCTCGACGGTGCGGACGATGAGTTTCGCGCCCAGCTCCGCAGCGCGGGCGTCGCGGAAGGAGTTCAGTTCCGGGAAGTGATGGCCGGTGTCGATGTTGAGCAGCGGCATTGGAAGTTCCGAAGGGCGGAAGGCTTTTTCCGCGAGGCGCAACAGGCAGATGGAATCTTTGCCGCCGGAGAAGAGGAGCGCGGGCCGCTCGAACTCGGCCGCGACTTCGCGCATGATGTGGATCGACTCCGTTTCGAGATACTGGAGATGATCGAGATAGTAATTGCTCATTACGGCCGCGCGGCTTCCGCCATTGCCTGGCCGCCCCATGCCGCGTGCAATCCGCATTCGCGCTTCTCATCCGCCTTCGCGGGGTCGAAGTAATCCCACTCGTTGGGAAGCCCGTGCTCCGCGAGGTATCCGTCCATATCGGCGTCGCTCCAATAAAAGAACGGGCTGACCTTCAGCGCGCCGAAGTTCGCGTCGAGCGATACGATGTCGAGTCCCGCGCGATTCGGGTTCTGCACTTTCCGCAAGGCCGTCAGCCAGACCCGCGGCGCCAGTTCCTTCATGCCGCGCTGGAAGGGTTCCAGCTTCATCACGGCGCTGAAATGCTTCAGCCCTTCCTCGTCGTCGAGAGCGGGGATCGGCCCGTAAACGGCGTCGCGATGCGCGGCGGTGAGCCGCGGCAAATAGGCGCGGATGTCCAGGTTCAGCATCGCCCGCAGCTCCTCGGCGTGCCGGTAGGTCGCGGGGCGGTTATAGCCGTGGTCAACCCACAGGACGGGGATGCGCGGCTGCGCTTGCGCGGCCGCGTGCAGTATCGCCGCTTCGTACGGGCGGAAATTGGTGGAGACGACGGCGCGGCCGTTCGCCTGCGCGACGGCCCAGCGGGTTATCTCGAGCGGAGATTTCTCGCGGAGTTCCGCGTTCCATTGGGTGATGTTGTCGGGTGTCATGAATTGCTAAATGGAGAATTCGTCTCCCATTCGCCTGGATTTGTCGAGAACGCTAAGCTGGCTGCCTTCGTAAACGACCAGCGAGTTCGGCGGCACGCTGTGCATCAGGAAGACGTTGGCGCCGATGGTCGAGTTTTCCCCGACCACCGTCTCGCCGCCGAGGATGGTCGAGTTGGGATAGATGGTGACGTGATCGTGAACGTCCGGGTGGCGCTTGGTTCCCTTGACGATGTGGCCCGCGTCGTCCTTGGCGAAGCTGCGCGCGCCCAGGGTCACGCCGTGGTACAGCTTCACCCAGTTGCCGATGCGGCACGTCTCGCCGATGACGACTCCCGTGCCGTGGTCGATGAAAAAATGCGAGCCGATGGCCGCGCCCGGATGGATGTCGATGCCCGTGCGCGCGTGCGCCCACTCGGTCATCATGCGCGGAACGACGGGCGCGCCTTCGCGATAGAGCCTGTGGGCGAGCCGCTGGATGGCGATGGCCTCGACGAACGGGAAGGAGAGGATGATCTCTTCCCGGCTGAGCGCGGACGGGTCGCCTTCGAAAGCGGCTTCGACGTCGGTCTGAAGCAGTTCGCGGACGACCGGCAGCGCCCGGCTGAATTTTTCCATGATGGGCGCGGTCTTTCCGGTGACCTGTTTCGGATTCCCCATGCGGATGCTCCTGCGCACCTGCTCCTCCAGGCGCCGCATGACGGAATAAAGCCGCTCCGCCGTGATCTGCGGCAACAAGCCGTCCAGGATGGCGTCCTCATCGTGCATCCCCGGGAAGAGGATTTGCAAAAGATCGTCGCAAGCCCGCCCCACGGCTCTCTTGGAAGGGAGGTTGTGCGCGTTGCGGTCGTTCGTTCCTCCGAAGCGCCCGTAGGAGGCGAGCAACTCCGGCAGATGCCAGTTCGGAAGTTTGTCCATGGAAAGCGCCCCGGGGGAAGCGCGAGCCGGAAATCAGGCCAGCTTCGCCGACAGGGTGATTTCCGTCTTGAGCAAACGGGAGACGGGGCATTTGGCCTTCGCGCTGGCGGCTATCTCCTCGAACCTCGCCGCCTCGATCCCCGGCACTTTCCCGGTCAGGTCGAGATGGATGTTCGTGATGGTGAAATCGCCGTTTAACGGCCCCGCGGTAAGCGTGGCGGTGGTGGAGAGTTCATCCGCCGGGAAGCCGGCCTCGGCCAGGAAGGCGGAGAGCTGCATCGTGAAACACCCCGAGTGGGCCGCCGCGACGAGTTCTTCGGGATTCGTCCCCGCGCCGTCTTCGAAGCGCGCGGAGAAGGAGTACGGGGTGGAGCGGAGGACGCCATTCGGGGTCGAGAGCGTGCCTTTGCCGGATTTGAGGTCGCCGTTCCAGACGGCTGTTGCTGTGCGTTTCATTGGGTTGTTTACTTGTTGGGCGATTTGTCCGGGGCAAAGAGCTTCAGCCATTTGCCATAGCCGGCGGCCGCCATTTTTTCTTTTGGGATGAACCGCAGGGATGCGGAGTTTATGCAATAACGCAGCCCGCCTTTGTCAGGCGGGCCGTCGTCAAAAACATGGCCCAGGTGGGCGTCGCTCGATTCCGAGCGGACTTCGGTGCGATCCATGGCGTGGCTGTTGTCGGCCAGCTTCTTGATCTCGGCGTCGCTGATCGGTTTCGTAAACGCCGGCCAGCCGCAATCGGAGTCGAACTTGTCCTTCGAGGAAAACAGCGGCTTTCCTGAAATGATGTCCACGTAGATCCCGTCCTCGTGGTTCTTCCAATACTTGTTCTCGAAAGGCGGCTCGGTCTCGTTTTGGCGCGTGACCGCGTATTGTAGAGGGGTCAGCCGCTTGCGCAACTGCTCGTCGGTCTCCCGGGCGTTCGTGCCGGTCGTTTGCGGATCGCTCCACGCGCGATAGGCCGGCCCGCAAAGGGCCAGGGTCAGAATGAGAATAAACCGGGCGATCATGGGTAAATCCGACGATATACTTGCACAGCCGGCGGCGAATTCAATCACTCAGGGCAAACAGGGCGAGCATCCTTCCCGTTTTGCCCTCTTCGGCCCGGTAGGAGTAGTATTTTCCAAGATCGGCGGCGGTGCATTGGCCGCCGTCGAAAATCTCTCGCAAGCCCGCCGCCCGGCATTGCAGGACGATCCCGGCGGCAAAATCCGTCTCGTAATACGGGGGCCTGATGCAGGGGCTCAGTTGCGCCGCCATATCCCCCGGCTTCGCTCCGAAATGGAGGCGCATCTTTTCGATTGCGGCCGGGACGACTCCCAACTCCGTTCCCTTTTTGCCGGAATGGACAAGGCCGATGCACCGGCGAACCGGGTCGAGGAGATAGACCGCGCAGCAGTCGGCGACGTAAATGCCCAAGGCTATGCCCGGAACCGCCGTTACCAGGGCGTCGACGCCGGCGAAGTTCCCGGCTCCGTTTACAAGGGCGACCCCGTTGCCGTGCGTCTGCTCGGCGGTGGCGCAGGGCATTCCCGCCATGCCGAGCGAGGCGCGGGCGGCGGCATGCGCGCCCGCCAACCGGGCGAGCATCGCCTGGCGGTCGCCGTGCGGCTCGACGCCGGGCGCGCGGCAAACGAACCCTGCGCGGACGAACCCGAACCGCTCCAGAGCGGGGAAGCGCTCAATCGGCGTTTCCGGCGGGCGCTTTTCCATGGCTGTAGATATCCGCCTTGCGCGTCCCGTGGCCGTCGTCATGGCGCAGCCCCCATTTCTGCCTGCGGGTCGCGGGGTCGTCGAAATTCTCGGCCCACTTCGTCTCGACCGCCGTCACCTGCTCGAAGTCGGCGATCGCTTCCAGGTAACCCGCGCGGGCTTGCAACTCGGTGCTGCGGGCGGTGGTGAGGGCGACCTGGGAGTTCAGCACGTCGAGCTGCGTGCCGGCGCCGGCTGCGAGCCGTTCGCTGGCGAGGCGGAGGGCCTCGACCGCTTCCTCCACGCCCTTGGTCTGGCTCTCGAGGGTTTCCCTCGCAACGTCCAGCGCGAGAAAGGCCTGCTGCACCTGCAACTCGACCTGGTGGACGGCGTCGTCGTAGCTGACCCGGGCTTCGGCGTACTGCGCGCGCGCCTGTTTCACGAGGCCGTAGGTCGTACCGCCGTCGAATATCGCCCAGTTCCCCGTGACGCCGAAGAAGTAGCCTTCCATGGTGTGGCCGAGCGAATTGGAAAGCTGATTGTTATGGATTTCGTAGCCGCCATCCGCCTCGATCCGCGGCTGGTAGCCCGCCAGTTGCACGCGGATGTTCTGCTGCTGAACGTCGACGAGTTGCCGCTGCACCTTCAACGACCACCGGTTCGCCCTGGCCTGGGCGAGCGCGTCGTTCAGGTCGAAGTGTTCTATATGGAGGTTGAGATCGCCGACCGCTTCAAAGGGGACGTAGTCCGGCTGGCTCTGGTCAAAGTCGACATTCATCAGGCGCGCAAGGGTCAGCTTCGCGACCTTGTAGTTGTTCCTGGCCTGGATCAGCACCGGCTTCTGGTTGATGAGAGCCACTTCGGCCTGCAGGACGTTGAACCGCGGCACGGTGCCGGCTTCGAACCGGCTTTGTTGATCCTTGAGCTGATCCTCCAGCAGCTTCACGGACTCCTCCTGCACGCCGATGAGCGCACGATCCAGCAATACGGTGTAGAATTGCTTGCGAACGCTGTCGATGATGGTGTCGACCGTGTCGCGCAAGGTGAAGAAGGAGTTGCTCTCGGTCAGCTTGGCTATCTTCAAGGCCGCGGCGACCTGCCCGCCCGAGTAGAGAAGCTGGCTCCCCTGGACGACGACCTGCCAGCTTTTGTTCTGCAGCGAAGAGGACGAAGACGACGAAGAGGACGAAGACGCGCTGGCGGAACTGCTGCTGTTGGAAGAGGTCGCAGTTCCGGTCGTCTGCGCGGTCGATGAAGACGATGCGCCGGAAATGACGCCCCGGCTCAGGAGCGTCTTTTCCTCCTGCGTGTAACTGCTGGTGGCGATCACCTGCGGGAGCGCCTCCGCGCGCACCTGGATGACGATGCCTTGCGTGCGCCGTATCTCCTCTTCCGCCGTCAGGATGCTCGGGTTGTGTTCGACCGCGAAGGCCACCGCCTCGTCGAGCGTGAGACTCCTGTTCGGTCCAAACTGCTTCGCCGCAGGCGGTTGTCCCACAGCCGCGGCGCACAGGGCCGCTCCGCCAATTAGTAGCCAGATTCGTTTCATGTCACTTTTTACAGACGCTCGTTATTTTCTCGTAGATCTGGAGCCACGCCCGCTGCTCCTCCATCGTAAGATATCCCATGAATTTTACCACCCCGTCGATCATATCCTCCCGGATCCGGTTCACCAGCGAGGCGCCGCTCCCGGTTATCTCCACCATGATCTTTCGCCTGTCCTCGCTCGCGTGGGTCCGCACCGCGTAACCCAGATTTTCGAGTCTGTCCACCAATCCGGTCGCCGCGGCGGTGGTGTGGCCCATCTTTTGGGCGATCTCCGACATCGTGAGGAATTTCTGCTGCGCCAGGAACCCGAGCAAAAAATATTGCGGAAAGGAAACTTTGCCGCGGGAGAGTTCCCTGGACAAATTCATGAGGAAACAGCGTTGGAGGGTCGTGAAAATATCGGCGAGCTTCTCAGCGTCCTTCCGAATTTCCGTGGTGGCTCTCCCAGATTCCATGAATGTTAATGCCATTTATAATTAGAGACACTTAATAAGTCAAGTCCGCATCTTATATTTTTTTTATCCTTGCGCTCCGCCGCGCTTTTGGTCATTATCCACGCCCTTAATTATGAAAACCCCCGTCTGCCTCCTCTCCCTCCTCCTGCTAACCGCCGGCTGCGCCACCACCCAGCACGGCCAGCAGGCTCGCCGCTCCACGCTCCGGGTCAGGACCACGGCCTATACGGACAGCGAGCCGGGCGGGTGCAAGAACGCCGTAGGACGCAGGCTCGCCTCCGGAGAGATCAACAGCGCCTCGGCGGATTGGTCCCGGTATCCGCTCGGAACCACGTTTCGGATCCTCAATACGGGAGAGGTTTTCCAGATCGACGACTACGGCGGCGCACTGATCGGCACAAACACCATCGACCTTTACAAGACATCGCGGTATCGCATGCGCGATTGGGGCGTCCGCTACGTGGACATCCAAATCCTGCGCTGGGGGTCTCCGGAACGGAGCCTCGAAGTGCTGAGACCCCGCGCGTCCGTGCGCAAAGTCCGCTCGATGATCGCGTCGCTCAAAGTCTCCCACCAGTCTGAACTATGAAAATCCTCGTCACCGGCGGAGCAGGTTACATCGGAAGCATCTGTGTGGAACAACTCCTGGACAGGGGGCACGAGGTCGTCGTTTTCGACAACCTCACGGAGGGCCACCGCAAGGCGATCGATCCGCGCGCCGCGCTGGTCGTGGGGGACCTCCGGGAGCCGGAGTCTATAGCCGCGGCCATGCGGCTGAACAAACCGGAGGCGGTCATGCATTTCGCCGCCAACGCCCTCGTGGGCGAGTCGATGCAGAATCCCTCCAAGTATTTCCGCAATAACGTCTCCGGCGGGATCCATCTCCTCGACGCCATGGTGGAGAACGACGTCCGGCGTTTCGTGTTTTCCTCGACGTGCGCCACCTTCGGCCCCCCCGAGCGCGTCCCCATCGATGAAACCCTTCCCCAGCGGCCAATCAATCCCTACGGAGAGTCGAAACTGCTATTTGAAAAAATCCTCCGCTGGTACGACGAGATTCATCAACTGCGATTCGTCGCCCTGCGCTACTTCAACGCCGCGGGCGCGACCTCCCGCTACGGAGAGGATCACCGCACGGAGACGCACCTCATCCCCAACGTGCTGAAAACGGCGCTCGGCCAGCGCGACAACGTCGAAATCTACGGCGTCGATTACGAGACGCCGGACGGCACCTGCATACGCGATTACATCCACATCATCGACCTTGCGCAGGCGCATATACTCGCCCTCGGCGTCGAGAAAAGCGCTTTCTATAATCTCGGCACCGGCGGCGGCACATCCGTCCGCGAGGTCATCCAGGCCTGCGAAAGAGTCACCGGCAAGACAATCCCCGTCGTGGAGAAACCGCGCAGGCCGGGCGACCCGCCGCGGCTCATCGCCGGCAGCGACAAGATCAAAGGCGAACTTGGGTGGAAGCCCGCGTTCCAATCCATCGACAAGATCGTCGAAAGCGCCTGGGCCTGGCACCAGATTTATCCCCGCGGTTACGAGGATTAGCCAGGAGCGCATCATGCGCTCCTGCCCGGCCTTAGACTTCGATGTAGAGGCGGCTGTGTCAGCCGCCTTAACAACGACAATGACTCCGCTACGCCGGCGCGGGTTCATCCCACCACCCGGCGGAATATGCCACGAACGCCTTCACCCTCTCCGGTTTCCACGAAGCGAACCCGTGCGCGAAATGCGCCCCCGCCGAGAAGCCGAAAATCAGAATCTTGTCCGGCTTCATGCCCAGCTTCGCGCCGATCCGGCCCAGCGCCTCCACGGTCGCCTCGCCGCTTCCCAGCCTGGTGGCCTGACCCCCGAAAAGTGGACATGACATAAGTGGAGTTCTGCTTCAAAAAGGAGCAGACATGAAAAAGAGCAGATTCAGCGAAGAAGCGATCATCGGGATATTGCGGGA
>Ga0070731_10000078_pt1 | contig 193519 bp, 162 predicted proteins | sample Coa_R1_2_FD_66448 | JGI IMG/M metagenome (GOLD analysis project Ga0070731, IMG submission 66448) | Surface soil microbial communities from Centralia Pennsylvania, which are recovering from an underground coalmine fire - Coalmine... | ecosystem: Environmental > Terrestrial > Soil >... | reverse complement strand
GGAAAAGCCAGGAACAACAACTACGCCCAACGACAAGGCTTCGTCTCCGCTTCCTGTGGCGCCACAGGAAGCGGAGACGAAGCCTTGTCGTTGGGCGTAGTTGTTGTTCCTGGCTTTTCCTGTTGGGCGAAACCCGGCGGAACTGTGGCCGCCAGTGTCAGCATGGCCGCCGCCAGGGCCCTCAACTTGCTCCCCGACTTCCCCCTTGCACGCCGCGTGGTTTGATGTTGCTCTGCAAGCACACCGGTATCGTACGAATGCATGATTCCTCTCCACGAGTTGCTGGCATGTGGGGTGCCATCTGTCAAGACGCCCAGAAAGACCCTCCGGACGCAGTTTTTCAAAGACTCCCGGGCCGATTCCCGTGTCCTGGCTCTACATGAATGCCCCTCTGAGGGCAGTACGCGCGCCAGAACCGGTTCGTTCCCTGCCCGGTCTCACGTTTCCGGTGGCCCAGCCGGAGAATTGCTGCGAAAAACTGAGTATATCGCAGCGGTTCCACCCAAATCGAACGCTCCCGCCATCCATTAACCTGTTACTACATAGATAACCGTGAGCGACTGCGCCCAACTCGCGCCCACTGCGCGCAACTGGAAACTGACCCTGGCCTACGATGGCACCGACTTCTCCGGATGGCAGATCCAGCCCGGGCAGCCCACCATCCAGGGCACGCTCCAGCTTGCTCTCGGCCGCATCACCGGCGAGTCACCACTCCCGCAAGGTTCGGGCCGCACCGATGCCGGCGTGCACGCGGTCGGCCAGGTGGCCAGTTTCGTGCTGAACGCGCCCATTCCACCCGGCAATCTGCTTCGCGCGCTCAACCGCATTCTGCCGTCATCCATTCGCGTCCGCGATGCCCAGATCGTCGACGACACATTTCACGCCCGCCACTCCGCCAAAGCCAAGACATACGAGTACCGCGTGTACCTCGAAAAATCCGCGGCCGGCACATCCAATTGCCCTCCATTCCTCGCTCGCTACGTCTATGCGTATCCGTGGCCGCTCGATGTCGACACCCTGCGCGAGTCGGCTGCCCACTTCATTGGCGAACACGACTTCCTCAGCTTCGCGGCAACGGATCCCGATCTGGCCGCACGCGAATCAGCCCCCCAGCCCGATACCGCGCCGCTCATCGCAACACCCGCACGCACCGCCGTCCGCACCATCTATTCCTCTATATGGGAACGCGAACAGATTTCCGGCGGTGAATTGTTCGTCTACCGCGTGCGTGGCAATGGATTCCTGCACCACATGGTGCGCAATCTTGTCGGCACCATGCTCGACGTCGGCCGCGGCTATCGTCGTGCGTCTGAAATCCCCGCCATGCTCGCCGCGCGTACCCGCTCCGCCGCCGGCCCGACCGCCCCCGCTTCCGGCCTCTTCCTCCATTCCGTCGAATACTGACCTGCAGCACCCCTGCTACCCTTGACTCAAGCCATGACGCTTTTTTCGCGCAGCTCGGCCTATTCCACCGTCACCGCGCTGGCCGCCCGCCGCGCCGTGCATGGCGCATTCGCCTGGCTGCACAACCATCCCCAGTTGCTCATGGACTGGCAAAAAGAACTCGTCTCCATCCCCGCGCCGCCCTTCGGCGAGCAAGCCCGCAGTGCGTGGATCTCAGAACGATTCGCCGAGGCCGGTCTCGCCAACGTCCAAACCGACTCGATCGGCAACGTTACCTGCCTGCTTCCTGCGTCGCACCTGCCTGCGGAGAGCACCGGCCCCGTGATCGTCATCTCTGCTCATCTCGATACGGTCTTCCCGGTCGATACGCCGCTGCGCCCAGCCATCACCCGCACCAACGGACACACGCGCCTTGCCGCACCCGGCGCCTGCGACAATGCCTGTGGCGTTGTCGGTCTGCTGGCTCTCGCGCACGCGCTCATCGAGGCGAAGGTCAAGCTAGCTGCCCCCGTCATCGTCCTCGCTAATGTGGGCGAAGAGGGAGAAGGCGATTTGCGCGGCGTCCGCCACTTCTACGGCGCCGGCGCATTTGCTTCGCGCGTCGCCGCTCACATCGTCCTCGATGGAGCGGGCGCGGATTCCGCCGTGACCCAGGCGCTCGGCAGCCGGCGCTTTCAGGTCACCATCAACGGCCCTGGCGGACACAGCTTTACCGATGCAGGCACGCCAAATCCCATCGCCGCTCTCGCCGAGGCTCTCTCCAAGCTCTCGCAAACGCCGCTGCCCGAAGATCCGCGCACCACCATGAATTACGGAACCATCCAGGGCGGCACCAGCGTCAACTCCGTTCCTGAGAGCGCCAGCGCCTCCATCGACTTTCGCTCTACCAATTCCTCTGAGCTGACACGCCTCGAAGACGCGCTGCGTCACGCCGTCGAAGAAGCTGTCAAGCAATCGAATCTCGTTTCCGGTTTGATTCACCTGCGCAGCCGCGGCCCGCTCACCTTCGTCATCGAAAAAATCGGCGACCGCCCCGCTGCGCTGCTTCCCGCCGAGTCTCCGATTCTCGAAGCCCTTCGCGCCGTCGACCGTCATCTCGGCCTGCGCACTGATCTGCGCCTCGGCTCAACCGACGCCAATCTTCCCATTTCACTCGGCATTCCTTCGCTGTCTCTCGGCGCAGGCGGCGAAGGTTCCGGCGCGCACACCCTCGCCGAGTGGTACAGCGATCACGACCGCGAAACCGGACTCCGTCGCGTCCTGCTCCTCACGCTCGCCATGACTGAGTGGGCCGCCGAGCAATAACCGCGTCTGCTACACTCCGCGCATGCGCAACCTGGCCGCGCTTCTCTTCACTTTTTTCACCGTATCTCTCTTGACTGCCCAATCCGCAACCCGGAAAACGCCGCATCGCAACCCCGCGCCGGAATCCTCGAAGAAAGCCGACCTCATCTACTTCGACGGCATCATCTACACCGGCGAAGGCTTCGCGGAAGACAAGCCGCGCGTCGTCGAGGCCATGGCCATCGCCGACGGCAAAATCATCGCGGTCGGCACGAACGACCAAGTCACGCGCTACGGAGGGTCGCACACCACCCTGCGCGACCTCAACGCCTCCGGCACGCGCACCTTCATCTTTCCAGGATTCAACGACGCCCATGCGCACCTCGGCAGCGCCGGAGAAACCAAGCTCAACGTCGACCTGACCGGCACAACTTCGCTCGACGACATGCTCGCGAAGATCAAGTCGTTCGCCGATGCAGCGCCCGCCGGCCACTGGCTTGTCGGCGGCAACTGGGATCACACCCTCTGGAAGAACAAGGTTCTTCCCACGCGCCAGGATCTTGACAAGGTCACGGGCGATCATCCTGCGTTTCTCGATCGCATCGACGGCCATATCGCCATCGCGAATAGCGCTGCACTCAAAGCCGCAGGCATTACCGGCAGCACCAGGCCTCCGCAGGGCGGCGCCATCGATCTCGATGCAAGCGGCCAGCCTACCGGTATCCTCCGCGAATCCGCCCAGGAACTCGTTGAGAAAGTGATCCCTCCGCCGACGCACGCCGAGCGTCTCAAGGGTGATGAACTCGCCATCGACGATGCCGTCGCCCACGGCGTCACCAGTGTGCAGGACTTCAGCGACTGGCAGGATTTTCTCGTCTTCGAAGAATTGGAAAAAGAAGGCAGGCTGGAAGCGCGCATCACTGAGTGGCTCCCCTTCAAGGACCCGCTGCCCGAGTTGATCAAGATGCGCGCGCACCACGATCTCCACGACCCGATGCTCCACACCGGTTTTCTCAAAGGCTTCATGGATGGCTCCCTCGGCTCGCGCACCGCCGCGATGAAGCAGCCCTACACCGATGATCCCGGCAACATCGGCCTGCCACAGTACACACAAGCGCAGTTGAACAGGATGGCCGTCGAGCGCGCGAAGGCCGGATTCCAGCTAGGGTTCCACGCTATTGGCGACAAGGCCACCGAGATGGCCCTCGACGCATATTCGCAACCCGGCGTCTCCCGTGTCGCGCGCAATCGCATCGAGCACGCGCAGGTCGTCGATCCCGCCGACATCCCCCGCTTCAAGCGTCTCGGCGTCATCGCCTCCATGCAGCCATGCCACCTGCTCACCGACATGAACTGGGCCGAAGCCCGCCTCGGGCCAAAACGTGCCGCCTATTCCTACGCCTGGAAAGCATTCCTCGATGCCGGCGTGCCGCTCGCTTTCGGCACCGATTATCCTGTCGAGCCCATCACGCCCTTCCGCGGCATCTACGCCGCCATCACCCGCAGCAACGAATACGGCACCAAAACCTACTTCCCTGCGAACAAACTCACGCGCGGCCAGGCGCTCTCCGCCTACACGGAGGGCTCCGCCTACGCCGAATTCGCCGAAAAGCACAAAGGCAAGCTTGTGCCCGGCTACGACGCCGACTTCATCCTCATCGATCGCGATCTCTTCAAGGTCGCGCCACAAGGCATACTCGACACGCGCGTACTCAAGACCTTCGTCGCCGGAAAGGAATCCTACTCGGCAACGCCGAATAACGAATGAGTCGCGCCGCCATCGCTTCCCATCGAATTAGGTGCAGCGCAAATTCTTTCCGATCCCATCGGGACCTCCGCAAGTGCGAACTGTGCGCTTAGGATCCTCAAGACCCCATGAAACTGCGCGCCTACATCCTGATGCTGCTCGTCGTCGCCGTCTGGGGATCGACATTCGTCCTTGTGAAGGGCGCGCTCGATGACGCCACGCCCGCCGCCTTCAACCTCGTGCGCATGACGCTCGCTTTCGCTCTGCTCGCCGTCGCCTACCATCGTTCCTGGCGCAGCATCCGCAAGAGCGACATCGCTTCCGGCGCCGTCGTCGGCTTCTTTCTCGCCTCCGGATATCAATTCCAAACCCTCGGCCTCGCCCGCACCACCCCCTCCAAATCAGCTTTCATTACCGGGCTTCTCGTCGTGCTCGTCCCGCTCTTCTTCGCGATTCCGGCTCTGCGTCCTCCCGGTGCTCATCCGCCGCGCTGGAACGCATTCACCGGCGCCGCTCTTGGCTTTGTCGGCATCGTCCTCCTCACTTCCCCCGCTTCATCTCATTCCGATGGACTGCGCAGCCTGATCCCCAATTTTTCTTCCATGAACTTCGGCGACGTCCTCACCTTCGGCTGCGCCGTGGGATTCGCTCTGCACTGCATCGCGCTCAGCCACGCGTCGCCGCGCATCGCGTTTCAGCCGCTCGCCCTTCTCCAGGTCGGCTTCTGCACCCTCTTCATGGCCGCGAGCCTTCCCTTCGTCGAGCATCCCCACGTCAGCTGGACGCCGCGCCTCATCACCGCCCTCGCCATCGCCGCCGGCCTCGCCACGGCAGCAGCCTTCTCCATTCAAAGCTGGGCTCAGTCCATCCTGCCGCCCACGCACATGGCGCTTGTCCTCACCATGGAACCCGTCTTCGCATGGCTTACCGCATTTCTCTTCACCGGCGAACGCCTCGGCCTGCTCCCAGCCATCGGAGCCCTCATGATTCTCGGCGGGATCACCCTCACTGAGGCCATCCCGCAGCCGCACGTCTCCACGGCACACGAAGCCTGAATCGCGGGCTCAACCCGGCACAACTGTCTACAAATTCGCCTTGAGAAAAAGAATGGCGGCCCCGCGTCACGCGAAGCCGCCTCATTCAGAAAACGCCGCCCGGCAGTCGGCAGTTAGTCGGTAAACTCGCCTGCCGCTGGCCGGAACGGCTTTCCGGCAACCGAGCCCTTCGAACTCCAGATCTTCACCACCGGAACGCTCTTCTTGTGCATCTCGTTCCAGCATTTCCACACGCGCTCGCCATCCGATCCTTGAATCGGCAGCACATTGAAACCGAAGAAGCAGAGGTTCGCCAGGCCGAAGGTCGGATTCCAGTGCCATGCCGCGAGCAGCGCCAGATTGAGCAGCGGTCCGGCCAGCGAAACAATGATGTTCCGGCTCGGCGATCCCGCTTCGCGCACCGTGTACATTCCCTTCAGGCTCACCCCAAGCCCCTGAACCCTGAGGCCCACCAGCCGCGCAGCAATCATGTGCGCGGCCTCATGCAGTGTCATGGCCAGCAACCCCAGGAACAATCCCTGAAAAATCGGCATAAACCACGCAAGACCCAGACCCTGCATTCTGACCTCCTCTTACACTGCTTAGATGCATCCAACTACAACTTCGGATACGTTGACAATCTGGATTAAAGTTCCCTTCATTTTTTGACTCAGGTTCAGTGCAATTCCGAAACTTTTGATATTCCGTTCAAATTTGGGAAACCTGCGGGAAATATTTCCCGCCCTTAGAAACGCAATTCGTCACGTTTCGAGTCACCCTTGCGCCGGTCCGCACCTCTTTTGCGACTCTTGCCCCTGATCTACGTCTATATGCCTGAGGTCGAAGCCTTCGCGTCAGCCTGTTCGGCCCCGGCAAAACACTTGGTGCTGCGTGATTTGGGTGCAACCTCAGTCCTCAGCACGGGAATCCAAACAATCCGAACGGCCGCAACCGCCGCTGTCTATACTGTGTGAAGGTGCAATGAACGTTACCGGCCACGCGGCTGGCTATCCGAGGTTATCGAATCGCATGAAATCGCTCTTTGAACGGCTGCGTGCGCGCCGTCTTGTCTCAGCATTTGTGGTGCTTGCCACGCTTTCGGCTGCCATTGTTGCCGGTTCCTATGCCGCCCATGGAGTTCGCGGGCAGGAGACCCAGAACAGCAGCGCCGATGCCACCCCCTTGAAGGTGGTCAGTAGCGCTTCAGTCGCTCCCAATGAGTTTGTGAAGATCGCCAAAGCCGTCGGGCCCGCGGTCGTCAATATCAATACAGAAACGCTCCCCAAGCAATCGAACAACAACCGGCGCCGCATGCCGCGCAACATGCAGCCCTTCCAGCAGGGTCCACAGCAAGGTCCCGATGGTGGCGGCGGCGACGATGACCAGCAGCCTCAGCAGCCGCAACAAGGTCCCGATAACAATTTCCAGGATTTCTTCAATCACTTCTTCGGCGGCCAGATCCCCGACCAGGGCGATGACGGCGGCAGCGTGCAGGAGTCCCTCGGCTCCGGCTTTATCGTCGATTCCAAGGGCTACATCATCACCAACGACCACGTCATCGAGAAGGCCGACAAGATCTACGTCAAGCTTTCCACCGATCCGGATACGCAGGACCTCGGCCGCCCCGCCCGCGTAATCGGCGTCGACAAGGCCACGGACCTTGCCGTCATCAAAATCGACACCAACTCCGCCTTACCCGTCGTCAAACTCGGCAACTCCGATGAAGCGCAGGTGGGAGATTGGGTCGAAGCCATCGGCAGCCCCTTTGCCCTCGCGCAAACCGTGACCGCCGGCATCATCTCCGCGAAGAACCGGACCCTCGACCAGGGAGCTCCCGGCCAGTTCCAGCACTTCATTCAGACTGACGCGGCCATCAATCCCGGCAACTCCGGCGGTCCGCTGCTCGACATGAATGGCAACGTGATCGGCGTCAACACCGCCATCTACACCCAGTCGGCCGGCTACCAGGGCATCGGATTCGCCATGCCCTCCAACACCGTCGCCTCGGTCTATAACGACCTCGTCAGCCCCAGCCACAAAGTGGTTCGCGGCTCCATCGGCATCCAGTTCCGCGAAGGTCTTTCCGGCGCTGTCAACCGCGTTTACGGATTCAAGAACGGCGTGCTCGTGCAGGAAGTCCAGCCCGGCGGCCCGGCCGACAAGGCAGGCCTCAAGCCCGGCGACATCATCACCAGCGTCGACGGCCGTTCCATCAAGGATGGTGAAGACCTGGTCAATGAAATTGCCAGCCGCCATCCCGGATCGTCCCTGCGCCTCGGCTACATGCGCGATGGCAAGCAGAACGACACCACCGTCACCGTCGGCGATCGCGACAAGGTGTTCGCAAGCCTGAACAATCCGCAGAACAACAACGAGCAGCCGGAGCAGGGCGACGCAGGCGAGGGCAAGCTCGGCATCGTGGTCCGCGAAGCCTCGCAGAACACCATCTCGAAGCTGCATGTCTCGGGCATGGTGATTCAGTCTGTCCGCACCGGCTCCTTTGCCGATCTCTCCGGACTCGAGCCCGGCCTCGTGATCACCCACATCAACAAGCAGCCCACCGGCACCAAGGAACAGTACGACGCGGTCGTGAACAAGCTCAAAACTGGCGATGACGTGGTCTTTGAAGTCATGGATCCACGCCATCCCGAGGCAGGAATCAATTACATAGGCGGAACGTTACAGTAACGGAACTCCTGATGAACCGGGGGTTTCCAGCGAAACTCCCGGAAGAAAGACAAGGCACAAGGCCCGCGCAGAAACCAGGCAAAGGGCCGAAAGCCGCTGAATCGGCACGTGACCTCCAGGCTTACCGGAGTAATCGGGTCTCTTTTGCGGCGAAACGTGTTTTGTTGGCAAGAACCCGGTCCCTCAAGTAGCATGAGGCATTCATCCTTTTACCGCCCGGGGACAATTTACTCGATGAGGTGTTCCAGCATGCTTTCATTCCGAGCAGGTCTGGCCATTCTTTTATCCACGGCGATCATCGCGTTACCGGCCTTCGCGACAACGACCACTGCGCACGCGCATCGCTCCTCGACCAGTTCGCATTCGCACCGCCTGCGTCATAAAGCGGTCAAGTCCCATCGCATTCATGGCCAGCAGATCATCGACTCCGCGCGTGCCACGGAGATTCAGCAGGCGTTGATTCGCGAGCATTATCTCAGCGGGGAGCCGACCGGCAAGTGGGACGCCGAGACCCAGGCCGCGATGCAGAAATATCAGTCCGACCAGGGCTGGCAAACCAGGCTGATGCCCGACTCGCGCGCCCTGAAGAAACTCGGTCTCGGCCCCGACTACTCCGAAGCGATCAATGCGAAGACGTCCACCTTCGCCGATCCGACACCGTCGAGTTCGATACCGGCGGGTCAGGCAGCCGGCTTCGCCGCCGCCTCCGGCACGAATCAATAAGCACTCGCGATTGCGACGCAAAAAGAGCCGCCCCTCGAGGCGGCTCTTCTATTTCTGTGTCCAGAGCGAAGCGGCTTGTCGGCGTTCCCTAACCGAGGGCTTTGTAACAAGGGCCCGGCTTCAGTAGGGCCATAGACCAGCCAGAAATTTGTTTTGAAGGGGACGGGCTTCAGCCCGTACATTCAGCCGAGTCGAACAAGGGCTTCAGCCCCTGAGGGATGTTCTTCCTTCGGGTGGGAAACAAGATCCTCGCCCCTGGGCCCGTGCCATCCCCTAGAAGTGCATCGGCGGAATCCCCTGCAAGAGAAACTCGTACCGCGCGCGCACCGTCGACGGGCCCGCCGTGATCGGGTCGTTCAGGTGGATCAGCGCGTGATCCGTGCAGTACTTTGGCCACTCCGGCAGTCCGTTCCCGTTCGGATCGCCGGTCTTCGCGAAGTTCGTCCAGTACGTCATCACTTCATCGCTCAGCTTCCAGTCCTCGGGCCGCCACACCGCGCCGGGTCGTGTCGCCAACGTCCCGAACACGTACTCGATATCGTCCGAGTGAAACGCAAACGTGCCGGGATGAAACTTGCTGGGCGGCGCTGCCAGCTCAAAGTGATAGCGGTACACCGGCGCATCGCCCGTCTTGCACTGCGCCTCGATCCACTTCCACGTTCCGAATGCGATGAACGAATCGCTGCCATAGTCAATGGCCGAGCGCAGCGCCTGCGCGTCCGTGTCGCCCGGATACAGCTTCAGGAACTCCGCGGCGCGCTCCTTGAACAGCGAATCGGCCATGCCCTTCCACTGCGCCACCGTCATACCCCGCATCGCGAAGAAGCTGCCTTCATCCGCATTCCATCCAGCCAGCAGCGGAATATGCGCCTGGCTCCCGACGGCATACGTTTCCGGCACCGGTTCGGTCAGGAACTTGCCATCCACATCCGGCGGAAATCCTTCTCTCTGTTTTTTCGCCGCGTCGAGAATCTGGTCGGTCGACATCGCGCGCAGATCCGCGAGCGACTTCGCACCCGCCCCGGTCATCCAGTCATCGCCCATCTTCTCGCGATCCGCCACGGCCTCCCCGCCCAGCGTGATCCCGCTCGGGAATGCCGCTCCGCTCTCGCCAATGCCCTTCTGAAACAGTCCCTGCGCCATCGGCGAAGCCATCAGCGTGCTCACCGCAAACGATCCCGCGCTCTCGCCGAAAATCGTCACGTTGCCCGGATCGCCGCCGAAATCCTGGATGTTGTCCTTGACCCAGTGGAGCGCCGCTACCATGTCCATCATCCCGTAGTTTCCGGCCGATCCGTCGCCTTCCTTCGCCAGATCCGTCGTCACCAGGAAACCGAACACGCCCAGCCGGTAATTAATCGTCACCAGCACCACGCCTTTCAGCGGCAGAAAGTCGCCGTTGTGCCGCGGCTCCGAGCTCGCACCGCCCGAGTATCCTCCGCCATGAATCCAGAACATCACCGGCAGCTTGCTTTTGTCGGTCGCATTGGGCGGCGCATACACATTCAGATAAAGGCAGTCCTCGTTTGGCGCGCTGTCTTGAAAAATCATGTCGTCGAACACATGCAGCTGCGCGCAGTGCGCCGCAAACTGCGTCGCATCGCGCGTGCCCTTCCACTTCGCGGCCGGCATCGGCGCCCGCCAGCGCAAATTGCCCACCGGCGGCGCGGCATATGGAATCCCAAGAAACGCCTTTACCTTGCCATCGTTGATTGTCTTGCCATGAAGCTTGCCCTTCTCCGTTTTCACAGTCAACGAATCGCCATACGCACTGCCCGAAGCGGCCAGCATCCATCCCATTGCAGCCAAGGCACAAAAAGCCCGTACAGAAATCATGAAAAATCCTCCGCGCAACACCTTATCAGGACGAACCTCGGTTGCGCCGGTATCCCAAGGCCGACTCCCGATCTGGCACGCGCGGATGCACGGTCCGCTGCGCTATCATCCTTGCGATGGGACGCAAGGAAGCTCTTTTTATCCTCGCTTTGCTGCTCTGCGCCGGCTCCCTGTTCCCGATTCCCTATCTCGCCTCGCCCGAGTGGGTTGTTACTGTCGTTGACGAATCAGGAAAACCCCTCCGGGGCATGCTGGTGCGGCTCGATTACGAAAACTACTCGGTCGAGGACACGTCGCACGAGCAAGACCTCACGACCGACGCGGCCGGAAAAGTCACCTTCCCGCCTCACCGTCTCGCCGCAACCACTCTCGCGCGCTTCTACTACACGGCGCGCGACCTGACCGCTTTGGCCCACGCATCCTTCGGACCCAATGCCTACGTCAATGCTTTCGGCCGCGGTCTGCAGGGCGAGGCCGAATCCGCCGGCGTCACAACCTTCTGGACAGGACATCCCGACCGCATGGAATCCACCATCACCGCGAAGCGCCAGAAGAACTGATCCTCACACCATCTCCGTCCGCAGCAAATCCGCCACCGTCTCGCGCCGCCGAATCAACCGCGCCTGCGTGCCCTCCACCAGCACCTCCGCCGCGCGCGGCCGCGTGTTGTAATTCGAGCTCTGCGCCATCCCGTATGCTCCCGCATCGAGAAGCGCCACCAGGTCGCCTGCCTCTACCGGCTCGAGGTTACGGTCGCGCGCAAAAAAATCTCCCGTCTCGCACACCGGGCCGACCACGTCCACTACACGAGCCCGCCCGCCGCGGCGCCGCACCGGCACAATCTCGTGGTGCGCCTGGTAAAGCGCCGGACGGATCAGGTCGTTCATCGCAGCATCCGTGATCACGAACGTCTTTTTCCCGTTGCGCTTCACCTGCAGCACCCGCGCCACCAGCGCGCCCGCCTGCGCCACAAGAAATCGTCCCGGCTCCAGCAACAGCCGCCCCGCAAATCCCTCCAGCGCCGCATTCACGGCCGCCGCATACTCTTTCACCTTCGCTTCGGGATCAAAGCCCGCATCGTGATAATCGATGCCCAGACCCCCGCCCGCGTCCACTGACTCGAGCGCGATGCCCTCTTTCGCCACCTGCTCGACAAGCCGCATCACGCGCTCCATCGCGGCTCCAAACGGGCGTGCGGAACGAATCTGCGATCCGATGTGGACGCTGATCCCATGCGGCTCGAGCCACCGGCTTTTCGCCGCTCGGCGATAGAGCCGCAATGCCTCACGAATATCGATGCCGAATTTATGCTCGCGCAGTCCCGTCGAAATGTACGGATGCGTCTCGGCAAACACGTCCGGATTCACGCGCAGCGCGAAGCGCGCCTTCTTCTTCTGCTTCGCCGCTCTCGCCGCCAGCAGTTCAAGCTCCGCCTCGCTCTCCACATTGAATTCGAGAATCTCCGCTTGCAGCCCGCGATCGATCTCCGCCGCCGTCTTTCCCACGCCCGAAAACACCACGCGCCCCACGGCCTCCGGAGCCGCCCGCAACACGCGCTCGAGTTCGCCGCCCGACACGATGTCGAATCCCGCGCCGCGGTCCGCGAGCAGCTTCAAAATTGAGAGCGATGAATTCGCTTTCACCGCATAGCAAACCAGGGCTTCGCGTCCCGCAAACGCCTGCTGAAACATCTTCAGCCGATCCGCGATCTGGTCGCCCGCGTAAACATAAAGCGGCGTGCCAAACTCGCGCGCCAGCTTCTCAAGCGAGAGAGGGCCGCAACAAAGAATGTGCTTCTCGGAATAAGCAAACGGCCGCGACGATGCCATCAAAGGTTTTTTCAAATCACGTATCCGAAAAATCAGAACTGTCATCCTGAAGCGGAGCGGTTTTTGGGAACCGCGCGACGGAGTCGCACGGTCGAGCGGAACGATGGATCTGCATTTTCCCCGACAGATATGGCCGTTCTCTCTTGAGCCTATCGCACCCGGCTCGCCGCACCCGCGTCACGCGGCAAACTGCTTCAGCCACTCACCAAGCCATCCCGCCACGCGCTCCGGCTGCTCGTAGGCCGCAAAATGTCCGCCATCCATCAGCGCGTGAAATTCGCATCCGCCGGGAGCCGCCTTGTACGCTTCCATCTCCGCAGGCGAAGTCGTCGGATCCTCGCCGCCCGCAATCGCCAGTACCGGCACCGTGATCGTCGCGACTGTCGGCACGGAATCCGGCCGCGTTCCCAATCCCGCCTGCACCGCTACAACGCCCTCCACGGTCGGCGTCATGAAGGCGCGCACCTCCTTCACGGTCTCAGGCCGCTTCGCTCGGGCGCTTGCACTCACCAGCGACTGCGCGCTCCCATCGAAAAATCCTGCCGTTCCTTCCCTTCGCACTTTGGCGATGTTCTCCGCGCGCTTTGCCAGGTTGGCCTCCGCATCCGGCTGCGGCTTCGAGCACACCAGCGCGATCCCGCCCATGCGACCGGGCGCTCTCCTCCACAAATCCATCATCACGTAGCCGCCAATCGAGCAGCCGGCAAACACCGCTCGTTCGATCTCCAGCGCGTCCAGAATTCCGAGCACATCCGCCGCGTACTGGCTCATCTCGAGCACCGGCGCATCCGGCACGCGCACAAACCCGCCCACCGGCAGGCACTCGCCGAGTTCCGACCGTCCATGTCCGCGCAGATCGACCAAAATCGCGCGGATCCCCGTCAGCCGCTCCGCGACAGGAAGCCAATAACGATGATCGAGAGGTGTGGGGTGAAGAAAAACAACCGGCTGCCCGGTTCCGAATTCATGAAAACTCTGCGTCTCGTGCCGTCGCTCCATACCCCTACGACGATACGCCGCCCGGTCCAGCCGGGGGATACGCGCCCGGACCCGGCGGAGGATACATCCCCGAACCCGGTGGAGGATACATGCCCGGCATCGGATATGGCTCCTCGGGAATGCCGATCCATCCAGCCAGATAGGCCACCGCAACCAGCCCGCCTGAGCAGAACAGGCCGATCACCGTCAGCACGCGTACCAGCGCCACATCCCAGCCATACGTCTGCGCCACGCCAATGCACACGCCCGCGATCATACGGCCCATGATCGGCCGAAACAGCTGCCGTCCAGGCATCGGAGCTGTGCCCGCGACCACCGATCCACAGCGCGAACAGAACCGCGCGCCGGCCGGTAATGCCCCTCCGCATTGATGGCAATAAAACGACATCGGTGGGCCTCCCTTGCGACCACTCCAATTACCCACACTATACGAAACCCCACCCCCACTGGTTCCCTGTCGCAGAAGTCATGGACCCTGGATCCATGCCCGCGACGGCGAAACGGCTTTCCTCAGCCCTCCAAAGCCGGACTGATGCCGGGTCTAGTTGCCCTTATAAGGACTCTTCAGATACTTCTTCGCCGCATCCGCTCTCGAAGTATTCGGGCCCGCCGCAATCGCCGCCTGATAATCCTTAACCGCCAGCTGTCTCTGCTGGTTCACATCGCGACACTGTCCTGCCGCCACCAGCGACCGAATCTTCAACTCCGCTCCGACCCCCGGAGCACCCGCCGCTTCCTCGTATGCCTGCCCCGCCGCGGCATAGTGGCGCTGTCCGCGCAGCGCTTCCCCCAATCCAAAATCCGCCAGTTCCAGCCGCGCCTCAGGAAAGTACCCCGGCTTCGCGTGATCAGCCAGCACCTGCCGATAGCTTTCCACCGCGGTCATGCCCTGTCCGGCATCTTTGCGCAGGTTCGCCTCCTCCAGCCGAAACAGAAAATCATGCGGATACTGTTTGATCAGCCCCTGCACCACCTGGATTGCATCGTTGTACTTGGCTTCGCGCCGCAAAAACAGCGCCATCGCCGTCCGCGCTTCCACGCTCGTGATCACGCCGCGATTCCCATCGTCGGTCAGCATCTGCAGCCCGCGGCTCTTCGATCCCGTGATTCCCGCAAACCCGATCATGATTTTGAACGGCCACGGCAGCGCGCCCACCACATACTCGTACACGCCTGTCACCAGCTTCGCGTCCACATACTGCGGATCGATCTGCAGCACCTTGGCCGCATCGTCCTTCGCCTTGGTCGCCAGCCGGAACCCCGCGCCGAATCCCCGCTCCACCATCGCCACGTACGTGCATCGCAGGCTCCTTGTCCACCCCCGAGCGAACAGCGCATCCACGTCGTTGGGATTCTTTGCCACCCGCGCGTCCGCTTCCTTTACCGCCTCATCGGCCAGCGCAAAAATGCGGTCCCGCGCTTTCGGATCCTCTTCGGTCGCATGGCGCCCGGTCAAAAACCCGTCGTTCGCATAGAACGTCGTGTCCAGCAGATCGAGCCGGTACAACTCCTGGAACACCTCGGCATTCAGCAGCAGTGCCGTCGCCTGCGGGTCCCCGGGATGCTCGGCGCGGACCCGCTCGAAGCGCTCGATCGCGCCGCGATAATCGAGGTTGTAGTAGTGGGCGTAGGCCTCGCGCACCAGCGGATCGCGATTCAGCACGTTGGTGTGTACGTCGACAGCCCATGCGCTTGCGGCAAACAGAATCAGCCAAAGCCCCGACGCTCCTCGACCCATCCGCGCTCGTCCCAACTTCAACCGGCCCACCCTTCTCCCCTCAAAAATTCTACGGCACCCCAAAAGGAATCCTGCCGCCTCTCCCGTTATCCCCAATTAGAGAGCCTTTGCTGATCTCCGGTTCCCCTCGAACACGGCACGACTGCGCGCTCGACCCATCCGGACATTGGCACGGCAAAGGGACACCAATGAACCGCATCGAGTTGCTTGAACTGCTCATCAATCAGGCCCAATTCAACGGATTCGAGTTCCGCCGCTGGTTCCAATCGCAGATCCGCCCCGCCTGGCCCGGCATGGAAAGCGCGCTCGAACTGCTCGCCGATGAAGGCCGCTACTTCAGCCTTTTGTTCTCTCACGAGTTCGCCCACTGCTTTTGGCGGTCGGGCGCGCTCATCAGCTTCAGCGTCCCCTCCATCACCTACCCGCGCGTCAACAGCCGCGGCGAAGTGGTGCAGGTGACGCGGAAGCCCTTCACCCGCAGAACCGTCAAGCCCGATGTCTGGAGATACCATCTCCGCCAGATGGCCATCTCCGACGACCCGGTGCTCTACCTCTGCCGCTTCCTGCCCGCCCACATCCAGGCCAGGATGAATCTGTCTCCGGACCTCGAACGCGCGCACGCCTGAATCTCGATCCAGCCAATCCGGCGGAGAGGCTCCGCCGATCGGCTGGGTCTATAGACTCGTCGATTTACACGGCGTCGCGGTCCGAAATACTCTACGATTCGAGCATGGCCACTCGTGTTCAGTCCGATCCTCGCGCCGCCCTGCACACGTCCGATCCGCTTGCCGCCCCCCGAGATCGCCTCATCGTCGCCCTCGACGTGCCCGGCGCCGGCGAAGCGAAAGAACTCATCGACCGGCTCGAAAATCGATGCCGGTGGTTCAAGGTCGGCCTCGAGCTCTTCATCGCCGCGGGCCCCAAGATTGTCGAGATGCTGACCAGTCGCGGCTACTCCGTCTTCCTCGACCTCAAGCTCCACGACATCCCCAATACCGTCGCCGGTGCGGTGCGTTCCGCTGCCGCACTCGGTGCGCGCATGCTTACCGTGCACGCTTCGGGCGGCCCGGCCATGCTCGCTGCCGCCCGCAACGCGCTTGAGGGCATCTCCGATCCGCCTGATCTTCTCGCCGTCACCGTCCTCACCAGCATGGACGCGGAACAGACCCGCGCCACCGGCCTCGACCGCTCGCCCGCCGACCAGGTCGCGCTGCTCGCTCGCATGGGCCTCACAGCGGGCATCCGCGGATTCGTGTGCTCGCCGCAGGAGGTCGCCGCTCTGCGCGCGCTCACCGGCCCCGCAGGCGTGCTCGTGATTCCCGGCATTCGCCCCGCCGACGCCGCAGCTGGAGATCAGAAGCGCACGGCCACTCCCGCCGAAGCATTGAAGCACGGCGCCAGCTACCTAGTCGTCGGCCGCCCCATCACTCAGGCTTCCGACCCTGCCCGCGCCGCCGACTCCATCCTCCGCGAGATGTCCTCCGCGCTCTAGCCTGTCACCCTCGGCGCAGGTCTTCGCTCGCGGAGCGGAGCGATTCTGGCGCCCGGTAGAATCCCCACTGAAATCTCTTTCAATGGACTCAAACGGACTCAAACACTCCGATTGACTCAAACCCAAATCCGTCCTACGCTCTTCTCAGGCCGATCCCCTTTCACTGCATCGAGAAAGCCCATCTTCCGGATGGGCTTTTTCAAATTGCCTCCGCAACCTCCTCAACCCCGGTCAAATCCGCCCCAAATCCCGTGTCAAACTTGTTCTTTCCACAATGCACGCCTCGACTTTCCCTTTTTCTTCGCCTATGCTCGCTTCATGTTTGTGCTCCCCACAAACCGCAAGATCTTCGTGGTCACCTGCAAGCGCTGCCGCCGCGATATCCCCGCCCGTGTCTCGGTCTTTCCCCTTCAATCCCTCATCGTGGACTGCCCGCTCTGCGGAGAGAAGCGCCGCTACGTTCCCTCCGAAGTTTTCCTCGGCAAGCCTGATCACCTCATCGTCCACCAGGCCCGCGCTCCACAATGAGTCCCCAATAAGAAAGGCCCGGCAAATTGCCGAGCCATCTTGGTTCCACTTCTTGCTGTTTTGCTTAGAGTTTCTCGTAGAAATCGCAGGTAGAGCACGAGATATATACGCCGCCAGGAACGCCCCGCTCGCGGTCCTTCACGCGCTTCACAATCCGCGTCGGCTTGTTGCACTTCGGGCAATCCGTGGATTTCGTCGTGTCCATCACCTTCTTGCGATCGCCTGTCTTGGCTATTTTGGCCATGGTGTTTCTCCTTGATAAGTTGTCTCGGCTCGCGCACGCAACACGGCGTGCGGCTTCAACGGCGCGGTGAGCTCCGCTTTCTTCCCTGCTTGATCTTCAGGCTGTGAAAAGGTGAGCGCGACTCGCTTTCTTCCAGTTTATACGAATCGCGCCTACTGCGGCTGATCCTGATCCTGGCTCTGCGCAGGCTGCTGGCTCGGCTTATTCTGCGCTGATTTGTCTGGCGCGGTTTTGTCCTGCACCGTCTGCTTCGACCCGTCCGGCTGCTGCGATCCTTGCGTCGCCTGCCCGGGCTGAGCGTTTCCCTCCGTCTTTCCCGCATCCGGCTTTACTGTTCCAGCGGTCACCCCGTCCGTCGAGTCCGTGTCATCCGGCTTCTGCGTCGGGAAATGCACCGGCTTCATCACGCCGACGCGGGAATCCTTGTTTGTGTCCACCGGCAACTGTTCCCCCGGATTCCTCAAACTCGGTGGAGCGGCGGGCGCCTGCTTATCCGGATCCCGCTGCACATCGCCCATCTGTACGTTGTGCGCGGTGGTCTCGGGCTCCAGTGCGGTGCCGTCGGTCCGCATCAGGCCCTCCACTTCATCCTTCTCAAAGACCTGCACAGGCTTCCCCACTGCCGCAATTTCTACGCGGATCACGCGGTTGCCGTTGATCCTCACAAAATCAACGTCCTGGGGCGGCTTGCCGTAAATCCAGATCTCCACCGGCATCTGCCCTTCCATCTCGCGCATCTTGCGCTCCGGACGGCCCATGGCAAACAGCACCATGTCCGTGCTCATTCCAACCAGCACGTGGTGGTCGAGGATCGCCGCTTTCAACTGCGGCGGTAGCGTGTCGGTGAATGCCTGAATCGGCGTCTTCACTTCAAACGCGATCAGCGGAGCCAGCAGCGACTCCACCTGCTTCCCCGTCATCTCCGGAACGCCATGCGGGAACGTCAGCGTCAACCGCGCGCCCATCGGACCGCCCTGCGGATCATCCTGCACCACTGGGCTCGTCATGGGCCCAGCTCCTATCTCGATGTGCCGCAGGAATCGATGCTTTGCATCCGGCCCGCCATTGATCTGGAACACGATGTTCTTCTTGTCGATCTTCACATCGCTCAAGACCAGCCGGTCGCCGGGCTTTGCGCACAGCCCATTGGTTGTCACCATGCTCAGGTAGTCTTCACCCGCGGGGCTCATCTCCCCGTTCGCCACCAGGGTCAGCCCCTTGTGCCCGCGCGGAAACGGACGCATCGCGAATCCCTGGTCGGCCTCGAGAAACCGCTCCAGCTCCAGGCGCGTCTTTTCATTCAACGGCTGCTGCGCAAGGTCAATCTTGGTTGGCGTGATCTGCTGGAAGCGCCGATCCACGCTGGCAGCTGATTTGCCGCTCGACCCGATAATGTTTCCGTTCTTGTCGATCGTGATCTGCGCCTGGGCCATTCCGGCCCAGCCCAGCAAGCCGATCGCAACCCCCAGCACCGCCGCGCCAAACCGAGGCCGGCAACCCATTCCATGCTTCCGTTTCTGTTCGAGGCCCCTGACCCGGCGAGCAATCGACCTATTCATGGGATCCTCCCCATGGCAGCTATGCGTTGAGCAAACGATAGTTCCGTTGTGGTAGAAAGGTCAACCCGGTCAGGTCGAGGAGGGAAAAACCGGTTATGCGGGACGCTGTTGCGGATCGGCCGGACGATCCTCTCTGCTCTCTGCGTTGGATGCCGCCTGCTCGCTTGCGGAGGCTGGCAAAATCTGTACGAGCGCCGGAGCCGCGGGCTCCGTCTGCCCCATTGCCGCCTCATGTTGCGCCCGTGCCGCCGCGTCCAGGTCCACCGGGACACCCCCCGGCTCGAAGACCGGCACGTTGTAGCGAAAATCCAGCTCCCGCGTCGCGCGGTACACCACCGGCCATGCCACCAGCCACAGCAGAAAGGCCATCCAGCTTCCATCCAGGCCGTAGCCGCCGCCCGTAAACCAGAAGCTGCCCATCGGGATTCCCTCGACCACCGACGAATGGCTGCTCACGCCCGCGATCGTCAACCCGAAGATCAGAGCGCGGCTCGCCTTCCATCCAAAGTTCAGTCCCCAGCTCACCCACAACGCCCGCGTGCGCAGGTACGCCAGTGAAAGCACCAGGCTCAACATGATCGAAACGGCGAAGCTGACGCGATTCGCGCCCGGCGTCAGTTCCGCAACCACGGCATAGAAAATCGCAAACCCCAGCGTCGCGCCGACCGGCCCCACGCTGTGCACAAACCGCTGGAATCCATAGCCGCGAAACGCCACTTCCTCGGCCATCGCAGCCACGGCAAAATACAGCGCATCGATGGTGAGCCATCTCCACGACGCAGGCTGCCATACGATCGCAATGCCGCCCGCCACCATCAGGATGAGCCCGGCGATCACTGCTGTCCCCCATCCGATGGCGAGCCCAAGTGAGGCCTCTTCAAACCATCCCTTGCGCTGCGGCAATCCCTGCTGTCCGATGGGATGTTTCTGGTGATCGAACACGATGCCGAAACACGCGTACCCAAGGATCAGCAACGCCATCAGCATCGCCTGCTCGAGCAGCGGCATCCACGCGTCGCTCACGATCGCAATCGAGACGCGATGCGCCACCGAGCGCGCCAGAAAGAAATAGAAGACGGCAACGACAAACTCGAGATACGAGCGCATGCGTCCGCCGCCGGGCCGTGCCGAAGTCATTGCCCGCTCCTGCAGAGATGCATAGCTGCACCCGCTCGCGCGACCGGGCAGGACAAAACGCAATGGCCGGTCTCAACTGCCAGGTGATCTACCACTAGGCTGAGCCTTCCGTATAGAACTGCGCGATCTTGCGGAATTTCGCCTGCCGCGACGCCACCAGCTCGTCGATGGGAATGCTCTTCAGCTGAGCGAGATGCTTCTTGAGCGCCGTGCCCAGCATGCCCGAACCCGCTTCCTGGTCAGTGTGCGCGCCGCCTTCCGGCTCCTGCACGATCTCATCCACGCATCCCAGCATCTCCACTTCGGGAGCCGAGATGCGCATCGCCTCAGCTGCCTGCTGCTTGTGCGATGCATCGCGCCACATGATCGCCGCGCACGACTCCGGCGTGATCACGAAGTAGAGAGCATTCTCCAGAATCAGCACGCGATCGCTCACCGCCAGCGCCAGCGCGCCGCCCGATCCGCCTTCACCGCTGATCACGGAAATCGTCGGCACCCGCAGCCGCGCCATCTCGCGCAGGTTGCGTGCAATCGCTTCCGCCTGGCCGCGCTCTTCTGCGCCCAGCCCCGGATACGCGCCCGGCAAATCAATCAGGCTGATCACCGGCCGCCCAAACTTCTCAGCGATTTTCATCGCCCGCAGCGCCTTGCGATACCCCTCCGGATGCGGCATCCCGAAGTTGCGGCGCACCCGTTCCTTCGTGCTCCCGCCCTTGCGGTTCCCGATCACCATCACCTCGTCGGCGCCCAGCCGCGCCATCCCGCAAGCCACGGCCTCATCGTCGCCAAATGCGCGATCCCCGTGAATCTCGCTGAAATCCGTGAAAATCCTTTCGATGAAATCCATCGGATAAGGCCGTTGAGGATGACGCGCCGTCTCAATTCTTCGCCAGGCGGGCGATACGTTCTCCGGTTCCTGGGTGCTCCCTGATGCCTGTTCGCTCATCGTTTCCTGCCGCCGCGCCGGCCACCCAACATGATCGGGCCCGCGCAACTGCCCTCACGTGATTCTACGTGCCGAGGCCACATGCGACAAATCCAGACAACTCGCCCTTCTTGACAGTGTCATCGCCGATAAAACTCATGGGTGCCCGTCCTGACTCGTTAGGGGGTTCAGCCCAGCGTTTCTGCTTTTTCCTTGTCATCTCGATGGAACACTCCCTCACCCCGCCTCCACCCACTAAGATGGTTCTCATTCCAGCCAGAGGATCCCGCATGCCCACGCGCAGAAAGTTTGTTGCCCTCGGTTCCATGGGACTCATCGCCACCGCACTTCCTTCGTTCTCCGCACAATCTCCCGACGCGCAGCCGCAAACCCCCGCCACGCCCGGCGCGCCGCCCGCCTTCGGAACATCCGCGCCCGTCGGCCCCGAAGTGTCCGCCGAGACCTTCCGCGCTGCTGAAAAACTTGTCAATGTCGAGATGACTGATCGCGACCTCGCCGAAGCCGCCGCCAACTGGCGCATGCAGATGGCTCCCCTGCTTGAACGCCGCATCGGCCCGCGCAAACTCGAAATCAAAGACGCCGTCGTTCCCTCCACCCAGTGGAATCCCGAACTCCGCCCCGTCACGCCGCCAGGGTCCGGCGACAATCGCTTCGTCCGCTCCGCCGATCAGCATCTCCCGCTGCCTGCAAGCGAAGACGACATCGCCTACGCTCCCGTAACGCATCTCTCCCGCTGGATCGAGTCTCGCCAGCTCACCTCGGAACGCCTCACCGGGATCTACATCCGCCGCATCGAGCGCTTCGATCCGCAACTGCACTGCGTCATCACCCTCGCCCGCGACCATGCGCTCGAGCGGGCTCGCAAAGCCGATGCCGAAATTACGGCCGGTCATTATCTCGGCCCGCTCCACGGCATTCCCTACGGCGTAAAAGATCTCCTCGACACCGCGGGCATTCCCACCACCTACGGCGCCGAGCCCTTCCGCAATCGTGTTCCCGGGAAAAACAGTGCTGTCGTCGATCGCCTCAATGCAGCGGGAGCCGTGCTCCTCGCCAAGCTCAGCATGGGCGCGCTCGCGCTCAACGACATCTGGTTCGGCGGACAAACCATGAATCCCTGGCTGCTCGAAGAAGGCTCCTCAGGCTCCAGCGCCGGTCCCGGCGCGGCTACCGCGGCGGGTCTCATCGGATTCTCCATCGGAAGCGAAACCCAGGGCAGCATCGTCAGCCCATCGATGCGCTGCGGAGTCACCGGGCTCCGTCCCACCTATGGCCGCGTACCCCGCACCGGCGCGATGACCCTCTGCTGGTCGCTCGACAAGCTTGGACCCATGGCGCGCCGCGTCGAAGACACCATGCTCGTACTCCGCGCCATCGCCGGCCCCGATGACGACGACCTCGCAACGCTCAACCCCGCCCCAGCGCTCGCTTTCGATGCAAGCCGCAATGTCACAGGCCTCCGCGTCGGCTACTTCCCTGCGTGGATGAAGGAGAATCCCGCCACCGATGTCGATCGTGCCGCGCTCGAAAAGATAAAAGAGCTGGGTATGGTTCCTGTCGAGGTTTCGCTCCCCGATTGGCCCTACGATTCGCTGAACGTGATCCTCTTCGCCGAGAGCGCAGCCGCCTTCGAGGAACTCACCCTCTCGCATCGGGTCGACGAATTGAAGGCCCAGGTTCCCGATGCGTGGCCGAACGTGTTTCGTCAGGCGCGCTTTCTCTCTGCGGTCGACTTCGTGCAGGCCGACCGCATGCGCCGCATGGTCGCCGATGCCATGGCCGCAGTCATGTCGCAGGTCGATCTGCTGCTCGTCCCGTCCTTGCGCGACGAAAATCTCGTCATCACCAACTTCACCGGCCACCCCTCGCTCACGCTCCGCGCCGGCTTTGTCGAAGTCAGCGAAGCGCGCAGCGACTGGGCGCCCGACCCGCAACATCCGCTGCCCAAATTCTCCCCGCCGCGCCGCGTCCCGCACGGCGTCACTCTGATCGGCCGGCTTTTCGAGGAAGCCACCATCATCTCCGCGGGCATGGCGCTCGAGAAAGCCTTCAACGTCGCCACCGAACACCCGCCGCAGTTCTAGTCGCCCGGGTTTGGTAGATGGGATTGTTGAATTGTGCGGGCCCCGATCCGTACATCATCAGTCCCAATCATGTCCTTCGGTCCTCCTGCGCCGAATCAAGTCGAAGGATCTGCGGTCGCCCTTTCGCTTTCCAGATGAATGAGCGGATGCGGGTGCCCTGTCCTGACTAGCAACGGCCCGGTTAGCACATCCCTCTTCCCTGCGCCCCTACCCACAATCCTGCACGACCGTCTCCCCCTCCAACCCATTTACACTTTCTCTGAGGCTTCATGGATAAATTCGTCATCCGCGGCGGCAATCCGCTGGTCGGCTCGGTCCGCATCTCCGGCGCAAAAAACTCCGCGCTTCCCTGCATGGCCGCCGCCATCCTTACCGAAGGAGAACTCGTCCTCGAAAACATTCCCCAGGTCCGCGACATCGAGACCGAGCGCCGCCTGCTCTCTGCGATGGGCGCGCAGGTCGAGCTCGGTTCCGGCGACAACGACCATCGCACCACGATCTGCTGCCGCACCCTTTCCGATCCCGTCGCGAAATACGAAATCGTCAAGACCATGCGCGCCAGCTCGCTCGTGCTCGGCCCGCTCATCGCGCGCACCGGTATGGCCCGCGTCGCCATGCCCGGCGGATGCGCCATCGGTGGCCGCCCCATCGACCTTCACATCAAGGGCCTCGAAAAAATGGGCGCCGTCATCACCCAGGAGCACGGATACCTCGAAGCCCGCGCCGATCGCCTGCGCGGCGCCCACCTCGTCTTCGACAAGATCACCGTCACCGGCACGGAAGACCTGCTCATGGCCGCCGTCCTCGCCGAAGACGAAACCGTCATGGAGAACTGCGCGCGCGAGCCTGAGGTCGTCGACCTCGCTGCGCTTCTCTCCGCGATGGGCGCCAAGATTGATGGCGCAGGAACTTCTATCATCCGCGTTCACGGCGTCTCTTCGCTCCACGGCGCCGCTTACCGCATCCATCCCGATCGCATCGAAGCGGGCACATTTCTCATTGCCGGAGCCATCACCGCCGGCGACCTCACCATCACCGCCTGCAATCCCGAGCATCTCAGCGCCGTCATCAACAAGCTCGGCGAGGCCGGCGCTCATGTCGAAGTCACCTCGCCGGATTCCGTCCGCGTCCGCGCGGCAGCCAAACTCCGCGGCGCCGACATCTCCACCGAGGAATACCCCGGCTTCCCCACCGACATGCAGGCCCAATACATGGCGCTGGCCACCCAGGCCGAAGGCGTCAGCATCGTCAAGGAAAACATCTTCGAAAACCGCTTCATGCATGTGCAGGAGCTGGTGCGCATGGGCGCGAACATCAAGGTGGATGGCCGCACCGCCACCGTGCGCGGCCCCGCACATCTCTCCTCCGCAGCCGTCATGTGCTCCGACCTGCGCGCCTCTGCATCGCTCGTCCTCGCGGCACTTGTCGCCGACGGCGAGACCATCGTCGACCGCGTCTACCACATGGATCGCGGCTACGAGCGCTTCGAGCAGAAACTGCAAAGTGTCGGCGCCGAGATTCAGCGCATGGGCAACGTTTTTCCCGTCAAAGGCTCCGCCGCCGCCGACTGAGGGCTTTCACTCCCTTGGTCCTCCTGGGCGCAATTCGCCCGCCTCACGGAACGAATGAAGCCGAAGGATCAGCGGATGTACTTACTTTGAAAGGGCACGGATTGACCCGTGCCATAGCGAGCACTCGTGCAGTGCTCGGCTTGAGATGAGATCCGGGACCTGAATCGGGACTCTATCTCCAGCTCGCGGCCAGGTGCCAGCGCAGCCCGTGCTCCGCCGTTTTCTTCAGCACCCGCTCATACTCCCGCAACTCCAGTAGCACCGGAAACGTCTCCGACCCGATCGCCGTCGGCTTCGCCGCCAGAAATTCTGCCAGCGCCCGCACCGTCTCCAGCCCGTCCGTCGCCGCAAACCACTGCGGCTCGGGCAAATTCCTTGCCCACTCCGGATTTCCCGTCCCCTGCTCCAGCAGCAGCGACATCGAGTTCTCGTCAGCCGAAAAGAAGTCCAGCAGCGGACTCACATGCAGCGACTCTGCCAGCCGCTCCAGTGTCTCTTCGTTCCGCGCGAGGGCGTGGCCATTGACGAAAATGTCAAATCCCGGATCCTCACCCTCGACTACGATGTACAAGCTGGCCGCCATCGCACCAAGTCTAGTTGATTAAGTAATCAATAAATCAGGATTTTCGGCCGCGGTCATCCAACCCGTTACCGCCCGTCAGTCCGCCTTTTCCGATTACATTAGTTTCCTTCGTGTCATCCATTCACACCAAAGAGCTATACCTCCTCCTCGCCCCGCCATCTTTAAATATTCCCAGCACTTTGGCGGCATCCTCGATGAACACATTGGACTGGAGCAAGATTCCCGATCTCGCGGCGGTCGCGCTGCTCACCTGCGCGTTTGCATCCGTCGCGCGTCGCGAGCAGACGCCTTTCTCCGGCCTTTGGCTCATCGGCTGGATCGCCATAGCCGCCCATTTCGCCGCCTTCATCTTTTTGCCCGCTCCCGGCATCTGGGGGCTCATCGCCGCCGATCTCGGCCTCTCCGCCCTCACCACCGCCGGCCTGCTCTTCATGTACGCCTCGGTTCCATATCGCAACGAGACTTCGAGCAAGTGGATGCTCTACTCGCTGCTCGGCGCCAATGCGCTCTACATCTGCATCTCCGATGCCGCGCCGAACGCGGGCTGGCCGCTCGATGTCTCCGCATTCCTGCTGGGCGCGCTTCCCGTCGCACTCACCATGGCCGCGTTGCAGCGCGTTCACCACCTTCTCCGCTGGATCCTCGTCATCCTCTACGGTGCGCTCTCCATCTTTCTTTGGAACGTGCAGCACCGAGCCTCCAATGGCGCCGACCTCGCCATGAATGCCGTTCTCTTCACCGTCTACATCGGCTGCGCCATCACCTTCTGGTACACCTACCGCCGCGCCACCGCGGGAGCCTTCGTCACCATCGCCGGCTTCTTTGCCTGGGCCTTCGTCTTCGTTATCGCCCCGCTGATGGAAACCTTCCTGCCCCGCGTGCAGGTCGAAAGCGAAGTCTGGAATCTTCCCAAGTACATCGTTGCTGTCGGCATGATCCTCATCCTGCTCGAAGACCAGATCGCTCACAACAAGTACCTCGCGCTCCACGACGAGCTCACCGGCCTGCCCAATCGCCGTCTCTTCCACGATCGCCTCGGCGCAGCCATCGAGCGCGCCCGCAGAACCGGCAGCAAGGTCGCGCTCATGGTCGTCGACCTCGATCAGTTCAAGCAGGTCAACGACACGCTGGGCCACCACGCCGGCGATCTTCTGCTCCAGCAGGTCAGCTCCGTCTTCACCGGCCGCGTGCGCATTACCGACACCGTGGCCCGCACCGGAGGCGACGAGTTTTCCATCATCCTCGAAGATACGGGCAGCGTCGCGTCGGCCAACCAGGTCGCGCAATTCCTGATTCAGCTCCTCAATGAGCCGCTCAAAGTCAGCGAGAAGAACGTGTGGGTTGGCGCCAGCATCGGCGTGGCCGTCTTTCCCGACGATGCCACGGAAATGGAAGACCTCTGCATCGCTGCCGATCTCCGCATGTACAGCCAAAAGAAAAGTGCCCACAGCGCCGCCATGCGTGCCGCCTCCCGCGCCGCCGCACCCCGCGCTCTCGAAGACCCGATCCTGATGCGGATGCGCAACCTCCCTGCGCGCTAGCTTTCTGCGCGAAGGGTGCGACCTTCAGCGTTGAAGGGTGCGGGCTTCAGCTCGTACATCATCGCTCCCTCCCTCAATGCTGTCATCGCTCCCCTCAACGCGGTCATCCTCAAGCGAACGCGGCCCCAAGCGCATCCTCAAGCTTGGGGGTGGTGAGCCGAAGGATCTGCAGTTGTCCTTCCTCCTGGGCCCTGGTCTCCCGTTGTCCTTCCCGCAAAAACCAAAGGCCCGGATTTCTCCGGGCCTTCTCTTTATGAATGGCCGCCACCGGGCCGTCCACCGCCGGTGCCGCCTCTCCGGCGACGCCGTCTCCGGTTATTGCCGGGGCCACCACCGGGCCGCCCGCCTCCGCTTCCTCCCGTTGGCTGTCCCGCTCCCACCGGGGCCGGATCGAGACGGTTGAAGTTGGGCTCGTTCTCTTCATCGAACTCACCCTCCTCCTCGTCGAAGTCCTCGCCGCCCTCGATCAGGATCGTGCTCTGATTGGAGGCCGGCTGACGATCATCGAACTCGTGCCGCGGCTTTGCCGGCGCCGGTGCAGCGGATGCGTTGATCTCTGCTCCGCCCTCGGCCGGCGTTTCCTTTGCGATCTTGGCGCGCTGTTCCTTGATCAGCGCCTTGCGGCTCAGCTTGATGCGATTGCCTTCGATGGCCAGCACCTTCACCATCACCTGGTCGCCTTCGCGCAGCTCGTCCTTCACTTCCTTCACGCGATGCTCGGCGATCTCCGAAATGTGCAGCAATCCGTCCGTGCCCGGGAACAGCTCCACGAACGCGCCGAACTCCGCCAACCGCACCACCTTGCCGAGATAGGTCTTCCCCACCTCGGGAACCGCGGTGATGTCGTTGATGATGGCCAGCGCCTTCTTCAGTCCTTCCGCATCGCTCGACGCCACGCTCACCTTGCCGCTGTCGTCCACATCGATCTTTGCGCCGGTCTGCTCGATGATCCCGCGAATCGTCGCGCCGCCCTTGCCGATCAGGTCGCGAATCTTGTCCGTCGGAATCTGCACGGTCTCGATCCGAGGCGCATACTGCGAGCGCTCCTCGCGAGGACCATCCAGCACGCCGTCCATCTTGTCCAGCAGGAACAGCCGTCCGCGCCGCGCCTGCTCCATCGCCTGCTGCAGAATCTCGCGCGTCAATCCGCCGATCTTGATGTCCATCTGCAGAGCGGTAATTCCCTTGCGCGTGCCCGCCACCTTGAAGTCCATATCGCCGTAGTGATCTTCTGCCCCGGCAATATCCGTCAGGATCGCGTAATCATCGCCTTCCTTCACCAGGCCCATCGCCACGCCGGCCACCGCGCCCTTCAGCTTGATGCCCGCATCGAACAGCGCCAGGCTCGCACCGCACACCGATGCCATCGAGGACGACCCATTCGACTCCAGAATGTCCGACACGATGCGAATCGAGTACGGTGAGTCCGCCGCAGCCGGCAGCACCGCTGTAATCGCGCGCTCCGCCAGCGCTCCGTGACCGATCTCGCGCCGGCCTACGCCGCCCATCCGCCCCGTCTCGCCTACGCTGAAGGGCGGAAAGTTGTAGTGCAGCATGAACGTCTTCCGCTGCTCGCCCTCGTAGCTCTCCAGCCGCTGCGCTTCGTCCGCCGTTCCCAGCGTCGCCGTCACCAGCGCCTGCGTCTCGCCGCGCGTGAACAGCGCCGAACCGTGCGTCCGTGGCAGCACGCCTGTCTCAATGCTGATCGGGCGAATCTCGTCGAATGCGCGCCGGTCGGGCCTGATGCGCTCCTTCGTCACCTGTTCGCGAAACAGCCGCTCGCGCAGAGTCTCGTAATAGTGCCCAAGCTTCTTCTTCGCATCCGGATCATCGGCAGGCAGGCCCGCCGCCAGTTCCTTCTTGATCTCATCGATCAGCGTGTAGCTCTCGATCTTGCCATGCGTCTTGGTGTCGAGCGCATCCTTCAACCGGTCGCCGATTTTCGCCTTGAGTTCGCCGTAGTAGGATTCGTCAAATTCGGGCGCAGTGAAAGCTCTCTTCGGCTTTCCCGCCTTGGCAACCAGCTCTTCAATCGCGCTCACGATCTTCTTGATCTGCTCGTGCGCAAACTCAATCGCCGCCAGGACCACTTCTTCGGTCTCTTCCTTGGCGCCCGACTCGATCATCACGATGCCGTCCTTGTGGCCGACCACCATGATGTTCACCGTCGTCGCAGCACGCTCGGTGTACGTGGGATTGACGATGAACTCGCCGTCTACGCGCCCAACGCGCACAGCGCCGACCGTGGCTCCGAACGGAATATCCGAAAGCGCCAGCGCAGCAGCGGCCGCGTTGATCGCCACCACATCAGGATCGTTCTCCTTGTCCGCCGAGAAAACCAGCGCAATCACCTGCGTCTCGTTCCGGAATCCGTCCGGAAACAGCGGCCGGATCGGCCGGTCGATTTGACGCGAGGTCAGAATTTCTTTCTCGCTGGGCCGTCCTTCGCGCTTGATGAATCCGCCCGGGATGCGCCCTCCGGCATACGTGTACTCGCGATAGTCCACGGTCAGGGGAAAGAAATCGATGCCTTCCCGTTGCTCCTGGGAGGCGACGGCGGTGGCCAGCACCACGGATTCGCCCGTGGTCACCAGCGCTGCGCCGGAGGCTTGCTTCGCCATGCGCCCGGTCTCAAACACCAGGCGCTTGCCGCCGGCAAGCTCGACAGCTACTTCATGCTTGGTCGACATATTGTCCTCATTTCGTTTTGTTCACTTGGGAAACTTCGAATCTTGGCAGGCGCGCTCCAACGCCCTGTCGTCCTGAGCGGAGCACGCTGGGTACCCCATGCCTCCCGGTTTTGGAGACCTGGGATGCAGAGGGCTTTGAAGGGTGCGGGCTTCAGCCCGTACATCCCAGAACCTTCAAACCCTTTTGTCATCCTGAGGTCGCCGCGGCGACGGAAGGATCTGCAGTTGTCCTTCTGAAAGGAGGCGCCAATCCAAACGCAAGCCCGCCCGCCTGCCCCCGGCTTCTCGCTAGGTGCACCATGGCTCCAGGTTCCAACTAGAACGCGGGCCGTGACCAGTCTTCGGTCTGGGCGCTTCCGGATCAAGGTTTGCTTTCTGATTTACTTGCGGATACCGAGTTTGCCGATTACGTCGCGATAGCGGTCCGAATCGTGCGTCTTCAGGTAATCCAGCAGCCGGCGGCGCTTGCTCACCAGCATCAGCAGCCCACGACGGGATGCGTGGTCCTTTTTGTGCGTCTTGAAGTGCTCCGTCAGTTCGCCGATCCGCTCACTCAGAATCGCGATCTGGACTTCTGGGGACCCCGTGTCCGTCTCATGGGTGCGGAAGCGTTGTATCAAGTCTGTTTTTTTGGCAGTCGCCAGCACGGCGTATCTAACTCCTGTTTTCTCTCAGTTCCACTCTCAAGTGTCTATTCCACTTTAACATGAATGCTCTCCCCACCCCAACCCGCGCTCCCGGTGTCTGTGGTCCCGAGTCCCTGGTCCCTCTTCACCATCTCCATCACCGCCTTCGCCGCCGCTCCCTCGTTCCCGCAGTACTCCGCCATCACATCGAAGAATTCAAAATCCGTCAGCGCATACAATGCCGCCGCCCGCCTTCCATCCGCATGCCCATGCAGCCGCTCCACCACGCGCGCCGCCAATCCCCTGCGCCGGTTGTTCCGCGCCGCAACCGCCTTTCCAAACTCCGGATCGATCGCCGCAATCCCATGAATCCGTTTCAGGATCATCCGATGCTTCGACCAGTACCCCGTAAAAATCTCCACCAGCCCCGTCAGCATCGCCTCAGGATCCGACTGCTGCATCACCAGCGGCATGCGCCCCAGCCCTCCGTCATTGGCCAGGTGATCGAACAGAGCCTCCAACAACTCCGCTTTCGTGCCAAACAGATTGTGAACCGTCTGCCGCGTAACGCCACTCTCGCGCGCCAGCGCATCCATCGTCAGCCGCAGAAATCCCTGCGACTCCAGCAGCGACCGCGCCGCCTTCAGAATCGCCGCCCGGTTCTGGTCCGTCGCTTCCTGCCGCCGCCCCAATTCGTAGGGCCGCTTGCAATCCCCTGATTTGCGCGTGCTTTTCATTTCTTTACAATTCATTCTGCAGTTTCATTTGACAGTTTGTCAAATTGAATTGTATGCTTCGTTTCAAGCCCCGACTCTGGAGGGCAACATCATGCTTCCCCAATCCCAATCCGAATTGCCAAACCCACCGGCTCCCCTCTGGCTCCGAATCGGCTTCTGGATCTGCATCGTCATCGCTGTCGCCGTCGTCATCCGTCGCCTCGTCGCCCTGGTCCACCCGAATCCCAATCCGCCGCCTCAATTCGCCGGCATGGACGACGCCTTCGCCTCGCACGCCGCGCTCACCCTCGCGCACATCCTGCCAGCGCTCGCCTTCGTCCTTCTTGCGCCTTTCATTGTCTTCCGGCGCGCCCAGCGCACCTGGCCCGCCACCTTCATCTATCCCCTCGGCCTCATCGTTGGCGTCACCGCATACGCCATGACCACCTACTCCATCGGCGGCTGGACTGAGCGCTCCGCCGTCTTCTTCTTCGACACGCTGTTCCTCATCTCGCTCGCCATCTCGTATCGCCATCGCGGCGACTCCGTCCTCCAGCGCCGCTGGCTGCTTCGCGCCATCGCCATCCTTCTCGGCATCGCCACCACCCGCCCGGTCATGGGAATCTTCTTCGCTACCAGTCCCCTCTCCCACCTCACCGTGCATCAGTTCTTCGGCATTGCCTTCTGGATAGGCTTCTCCATCAACACGCTCGTCTTCGAACTCTGGCTGCGCTCGCGCGATCACCGCCTTCAAAGCCGCGAAATCACCGCGCAGTCGCACGCCTGACCACCGCAGGAGGTCCCCATGTCCGCACCCGTCGCTGCTTCATCTCCCCGGCACGGCTCGCCGCCGCTCTGGCTGCTCGCCACCCTCTACACAGTGCTCTTCAACATCGGACTCGCCCCCGTCACCATGCTCGGCGGCCTGCCCTACTGGCCAGGACCCTGGGCGCCCGTGAGCGACATCGTCTCCTACTTCCCCACCCATGTCTCGCGCGTGCTCTTTTGTGTCTTTTTCCAGACCGGCGCCAACATCTGTTTCGGTCTGTTCGCCGCGGTGGTCGTCAGCCGCCTCCACTTCCTCGGCGTGCGTGCCGCCGGCGCCTACATCGCCCTCTTCGGAGGATTCATGGTGGCCTTCGACTCCATCGCCGCGGCTCTCACCACCTGGACCATGCTTCGTCCCGCCGTCTCCTCCAGCGCGCCAGTCCTGCTCGGCCTCTACTATCTCTCGTATGCATTCGGCGGTCCCGGCTTCTCCATTCCCATGGGACTTCTCATGGCGGGCGTCTCCATCTCGGGCGGCCTCGCTCACCTGCTTCCTAAGTGGATTGTGGTTTTAGGTCTCGTCCTCGCCGCGGCCGGCGAGCTCAGCACATTGCATCTCATTTTTCCGCAGCTGCTCTTTCTGATCCCCCTCACGCGCTTTCCCGGCTTCGTCTGGATCATCGCTGTCGGCATCAAGCTTCCCCGCAGCCGCTCCAGCCGCCTCCAAATGCAAGCCGCCTGATCGCGCCTCATCCATGACGCCCATTGCGTTTCAGGTTTTTTGAACGGTACGGGGTTGAGTGCAGCGTACGGGCTTTAGCCCGTACATTCTGATTCCTCAAAAACCCTGTCATCCTGAGCAGAGCGGTCTTCGGAAACAGCACAGACCCTTTCGCGTCCGTGTGGTCGAGCGACGCGAAGGATCAGTTTTCGTGGCCCTCGCTTCAGAAACCACGTGCCGGACACAAACGCCTAACCCCTACTGCGCCTCGTCCACCCAGTAGTTCGCCCGCGCCACGATCCGCGCCCCGTAATCTTCTGCCGTCCGCACCCGCAGCGAGTGCAATCCCGGCGTCGGATTCGACGGCCTGAACGTAATCAGGTACCGGTTCCGCACGTGCTTCGCCGCTTCCATCACCCGCGCCTCAAATGCCTTGTCGCGCGTAAACGGATCGTATTCTCCGCCGCTCATCGACGCGATCTCCTTCGACACATTCTTCTTCAATCCATTGATCGCCATCATCAGCGGGGCCAGCAAGTCCGCCGCCGCACCGCCCTGGTTGCTGCTCTTCAAATCGGCCAGAAACTCCGCCTTTCCCGGCGAATACGAGATGCTCAGCACCAGCACATCCGACTGACCGATCTTCCGGATCAGTCCCACCGGTTTGGTGTGCTTGCTTCCGTGATCCCGCTCTTCGCTGATCAGCAGCAGCACGCGCCGGTTATCTTTCGGCTCCATCTCCAGCAGGTCGAGCCCGTAGCTGATCGTGTCCAGGATCGCCGCGCCTCCATCGCCCGGCTCCAGCTGCTTCAAATTCTTCCCCAGCTCTTCCGTCGAATGCGTGTAGTCGTGCAGCAAATGCGGCTTCGAGTCGAACCCCACCAGCGCCGCCTCGCTCCTCGGATCCGACAAGAACAGATCCAGCAGCGGCCCCAGCTTCGCCAGCTTGTCAAACTCCAGCGCGCTCGATCGGCCTTCCTCCACCGCAACCACCAGCGACACCGGAGCCGTGTCCAGCTCCTCCTGCACGCGAATCTTCTGCGGCACACCGTTGTCTTCCACGATGAAGTCAGACGGCTTCAGCCCGTACACCACGTCGCCATCTTTTTTCTCCACCAGCGTCGGAACCAGCACTTCCTGCGTCGTCACCCGAATCGTTGGCCCTTGTCCACCCGGCACCGGCAGCGGCTTGGGCGGCTCCGGCGGAGGCAGTTGCTGCGCGCTCAAAACTCCCGCCCCGCCAAGAATCGCAACCCAGGCCCAACCGCGCAGCCGGCTCCATCCCATCCGTCGCACTCTCCCGCTTCGATGATACTGGTCGTTTCCACTCGTCAAGAACCAGGCGCATCACACGGTGTTGAAGTCGGCGTGCAATGTCCACGATCCTCTTTCTCACCGCCGTGCGATGCCCTTTCGGATATGCCATGTCGTGCTCCATTCACAAGACTTCAGTATGTCCCGTCTGTCTTCCCGCCAAAATATCTTCTTGAACATATTTCTACGCTCTGTTCTCCTCCATACAAACTGCCAATCCGCTTCGAAAGGAAGAACGATGGAAACTCGAATGACGGGTATCACCCGCCGAAATGCCATTGCGGCGCTTGGGATGGCGTGGGCCTGCATCAATTTCAGCCGGAACACGGCGCACGCGGAATCCACAGGGGAGATCTCTCACGGTGCCGACGCCATTCATCAGGAGCCCGCATTCGATGCGAAGCCGCAACGTGTCTACGACGCGCTCACCGACGCCCGACAGTTCGATAAAGTGATTGAGATCGGCGGATCCAGCAAAGCCCTGGGCATCCAGCCTACTCAAATAAGCAGTCAGCTCGGAGGGCCTTTCATTCTCTTTGGAGGACACATCATCGGCAGACACCTCGAGCTCATCCCTGCTCGCCGCATCGTGCAGGCCTGGCGCGTCGTCGACTGGGAACAGGGAGTGTATTCAATCGCTCGATTCGAGCTGAAGGAATCAGGAGCAGGCACGAAAATCCTTTTCGACCATACCGGCTTTCCCAACGGGCTTGCGGCGCATTTGGCGGATGGATGGAAGGGACACTATTGGGATCCCCTTCGAACATTCCTGTCGTGACCAGCTCGCTCACAGGCTCCCGTCACCACGCCGAAATAAGTCGGCAGACATCCGCCCTGCGGCTGACCCGGCCAGTGACCGGCGCTGCGGCCTTTTTCAGTTCGCGGCAAAAGCAGCAGATCACGCCACTTCCGGCGCGATTGTCTCGCGTTTTGCCGGCAGGACCGCTAACAGGACGCAGCCAAGCGCAATGGCTACGATCACGTCAGTAAAGTTCCTGTGGACGCCGTGCATCCATGCTTCACTAGTTTGGATCGTCATCACCGATCCATGCGAGATGTTCCACCAAGCGGCTAGAGCGATCATCGAGCGATGTTCCGACGGCTTTCTTGCGGCGAGGAGGAGAAAGACACCGACCGGAATAAAGAAGCTCAGAAACATCGGCTCGCATTCGTTGTTCTGCTCCAGCAGCCAGCTGGAGTTCCGCAGATCCATGTACAGCGGGTAAAGGATCGCCAGGTTCACCAGCCCCACGATGACCAGGACGATCTGTGTGAGACGTTCTCTTTTCACAGTGACCTCATGGCGCGAACTTGTCGCAAACGCAGCGGGGGATGCGGAGGATTCATAAACTAGCACACGCGAACGTAAATGCGAAATGAACAATCACATCAGCCCGATGTCACCAGGACTTGACCACTTGCGTTTGCCCGGTGGGAAGGCCCGCGATGCCCGGAAGCGCATCCACCCGGACACTTGCCCGTGCTGGGATCATCTTCCCGGAGGGAACAAAGGAAAATAGCCCAGGGGGAAATGGCGGGAAGGCTTTTGTTTTTCCGAAATCGCGCAATTCACGCGCCGAAGCCGCGTTCAGACTCCGCCGGTTCCGAGCAGCCGATAACTCCAGATTTAAGCCTCGACCTAGTCAGAGGGTCTTATATCCCCGGTCCCCCAACGACTACGTTCTTCTGTCCATTTCCCCCCGAAATTGGTAAAGTCCGTGTGGCCGATGTTTCGTCGCATGGGAGTGACGAAGAGAATCAAGTGTGAAAGTGAGGATCCTCGAAATGATGATGCGAAAAGTTGGTTGGGCGTCGGTGGCAATCGCTGCTGTGCTGGCTGCAGGCGCCGCAGTGCGCGCCCAGGATCAGCAGAAGCCCGCTCCAACGCTCAGAAGCATCTTGCTGGATCAGCTGAAGAGCACGCACACGAATAGCGACTGGTTTGTGTGCGCGGACGTTGCGGTGGCGGGACTGACGCCGGAGCAGGCGAACTGGACAGACGGCAAAGGCAACCATTCCGTCGGCCAGCTCGTGTATCACATCTGGTACTGGAACTGGCGCAACCTCGCCAATCTCAAGGGTGAGAAGATCGAGAAATTCGGCGGCAACAACGACGACACATTCGACAAGTACGATCCGAAGACCTGGAAAGAGACCGTCCAAAAAATGGATGCCGTGATGACGGAGCTCGAGCAAACCGTTGAGAACGCCGATGACGCACAACTGGCTAAGATCGCATCGACGATTCAGCACATCAGCGCGCACAACGCATACCACATCGGCGAAATCGTAATGGTCCGCAAGGAGCAGGGCTCCTGGGACCCGAGCAAGGGTGTGAAGTAGGACGACCGCGCCAGATCCGCCAACTCCTCTTCCCGATTACCGATTGCCGGGCAGGTTGAACTTCGTGGCATCCCCGGTCCCGAGCTCGACGGACCGGGGGCCTTTTCTAGGGTTTGGAGGGATGGAAAGGCCGCGACCGCGAGGAGTGGCTCTCGGCTCGACCTGCATGCGCGACGTACGCAGCTGATCGCTACCGCGCGTATTCCCGGATTTCCGGCTGACAATCCGTTACGGCTTGCCTGGAGGTGGGAATCCGGTCTCTGCGAAGCTGGGCAGATCGTCGTGCTCCGCTTTGGGGTCCACCACCGTGTTCTGGAACTGTGCGATCTTCCAAACTCCATCGCGCTTCACCATGGTGAAAGACGCCCTGGTCTTCGTGTCCCCGTTCCCCGAGTAGAACGGGTCCGTGGGCGTCTTGAAGAAGTGCAAAGTCGCGACCACCACGGTCACATTCGGTGCAATAGGATGGAGGCTGGTCGACTCGACGCTCATACTTGTCTTAGCTTCCATCCCCTTGTGAATCGCGGTGTGCCCCCTGCGAACCGTCTCCTTGCCGCGCCAGTGATGCCCCACCACGTTCACCCACTCCACGTCGTCCGTGTCCAGGTCGTGCATTGCGTTCATGTCGTGACGGTTCCACGCGTCCGCGAATCCGTTCACCAAACCTCGTACGGCAGTTTCGTCTTCGGCGCTAAGAGCAGGCGGGAGACTGGTACTCGTCTGGGGCTGCTGCGACTTTGCTGAGGGCACGGCGAGAGCGAAACCCAGGATCGCAAAAACAACAATCCGATGCATAAACGATTCTCCTGAAAGCGACGGGACGCTGCGTTCGCATCAATGCGAAAGCACAGTCAGGATCGTAAGACTTCCGGAGGGCGAGGGATAGTAAAGAAGCGACATCGGGCGCCGGACTTCAATTAGTTTGGGCCGGTTTCGTCGCGTAGAAGGTGTGAAATGCGGGCAAAGGCGCAAGGCGCGCGAGAAAGCGATCGGGGGACTCTCCCGTGAACTCCCGGCAATCGTGCACCAAATGCATCTGGTCGTAGTAGTCGTGTTCGTTCGCCACGCGGCTCCAGGGAGTACCGGGCAAGCGCAGCTTGTTGTCCACAGCAGCGTTGAACCGGATGATGCGAGCGTACAGCTTCGGAGGAACGCCGACCTGCGCGAGAAAACGCCTCTCGAATTGTCGGGGCGATAGATCCACCTCAGCCGCCATGGCGGAGACGCCTTGAAGGCCGTGTCTGCGGAAAAGCCTATTCGCAACGAAGGCAATCGGATCGAGAGAAGCTTTGGACTCGGTCATTCCGATGAGGCATTTTTCGACTACTCTGACTCGCTCCTCGAAGCTCGGAGCGCAGGCAAGCTCATGCTCCATCGAGGGCAGTCGGGCGCCAATGACCGCGTAGGCGTCATGCGCCGCGTCCGTCAGCTCCGTCATAGGTACGCCGAAGAGTTGATGGAGGCCAGCCGGCTGGAAGTGGATGGTGAAGTTGTCGATGGTCCCGAATGCGGAAAGGCCGGGACGCACGCTTGTCTGGGGACCCACCACGGTGACCCGCGGCGTGATGTGCACTTCGTCAGACTCGGGAAGGCAAACGCGGTACGGGTCACCGAAGCAGAAGGTCAATAATTGCTTCGGCCGAGCTGGCAACGGAATGCGAAGCGGCTCACAGGTGATCCTCCCGACCGTCATTCCATACGCCCACACGTATGGTTGGAGCATCATGGATGGAGGGGTCATCTTCGTCTGAAGCATGCCGGTCAGCCACCTCGTAGCAAAGCAGCATAACAGCAATCTGCTATCCGTGCTTTTCGCTTTCATCTGAAGCAAGCTCGCACACTAAACACTGAGGCGGTTCGAACCGGGCACCCTGAGGTGCGATGGATCCAATCCCCCCATGGTCTCTTCATCGCCCACCGCCCGAATCGCTCATTGAGCCTCAATGCGGCGCATGATTGATCCCGCTCGTCGCCCGCGCGAAGCCACTTGAAGAGGCTGGCCCATCGGTAACATCGCCCCGGAATCCTAGGTAATCAATCCGATTCTGCCAAGTGGTAGAGAAATTGGCCTTTAGTGGAATTGTCCGTACGCCGATCGGACGCGAATAAGTGTGTGCAGGCCATCCCATGAATATTCAGGAACACTGGGAACACATCTACGCCACAAGATCACCGGATCTGCGGAGCTGGTTTTCCCCACATCTGGACGCATCTCTCGATCTGATCGAGCGCCTGCCCATCTCCCACAATGCCACCATCATCGACGTGGGCGGCGGCGAATCCACGTTCGTCGATGACCTGCTTCGACGGGGATACGAGAACCTTACGGTTCTTGACATATCAAGAACCGCAATGAATTCGAGTGCGAAACGCCTGGGGAACGTCGCACGCCGAGTTCGGTGGATCACGGCGGATATTACGCAGGTGCAGCTTCAGCGTGCACAGTTCGATGTTTGGCACGACCGGGCTGTGTTTCACTTCCTGACCAGTTCCCATGAGCGCACGGCCTATGTTCAACAAGTCGCGCGAGCTGTAAAGCGCGGCGGTCACGTGATTGTGGGCGTATTTGGTCCCGACGGACCTACCCGCTGCAGCGGGCTCGATGTTGTCCGATATGACGCGGAGTCACTTCGCCATGAGTTTGGCCCGCAGTTCCGTCCCATCGAAAGCTCGATACAATTGCACCGCACTCCCGCTGGAGTGATTCAGCAATTTCTCTACTGCCACTTGAAATTCGAATGATTCGCTGGCAACGGCCGATCCAGAACCAGCACGCACCCCATTTCCTGCGTCCTGGTTCCTTCGTCGTTAGTCCCTAGTCCCTACGTTCCTATTCCCTCGCCCTTAGTCCCTTTACTTCTTCCTCGCCTCTTTTTCCAGCCGCGCCGACCACGCCAGAAAACTCAGCAACTCCCACTTCGACTCCCACATGAACCCCAGCACATCCCGCGCGCGCAGCGTCTCCGCCGGCCTCCCCGAATACGTCTCCACCCGCCAGCGCAGAAACTCGCTCCGCCAAGGCCGCAACCGATGCCCCCGCGTCGCATTCCAGATAAACCGCAGCGCACCAAACACCCTTGTCTCCTGAACTCTCCCCCATCGTATCTCGCTGGTGCCTTCCACCCCTGTGCGCGCCTTCACAAGGGGCCCGCAAACCCGCTGTCGCGTAGACTCGCTGACTTGCCGGCTTACTGACCCGACGGGTATCCCGAGCCTGCCCCTAGCGAAGTCGAAGGGGTTTCGTCCACCGCAGCGTATGAGATCTGGGACGTTGCGTCGCGAAGAATCCGCTTCGTAACAAGGGCACGACTTCAGTCGGGCCATTCACTCCACCCAATAGAGAAGTATCATCCTGAGCCGAGCGGCCTTCGGGCACCACGCAGAATGCAAATTCTGCGTGGTCGTGCGAAGCGAAGGGTCTGCTTCTCTCCCCAAGAACTGGGTGCCCCGGTAGTAATGAAAATATAACGCCCAGTCCCCGGTCACTCGCCCGCACTACGGACAGTGCCGTTCCGCTGAAGACAGTCGATCCCCAGCTATCGTCCGCGCTATCTACCAGCAGACGATGTGACCGGGAGTATTGATCGACTTGCAGTAGTCTTTGATGTAGGTCCTGACATCGGCCTCCATCTTCTCGTCCGATAGGATCAGGCTGCCATTGATGGCAATGGCCGTCAGTGTCAGCTTGCCTGTCGGCAAGTTCCAAATCAGCACGTCATTGCCCGACTTCTTATCGGCCAGCAGGGTGCGCTGCTCCCGGCTCGGGGCGCCGTATTTCTTCCTGAGCGCAATGCCCAAAGCCTTCATCTCCTCGTCGGTGTATCTCTTGACGGCGGAGCCCTTCGGGGAGATCGGCGTCAACGCCGCTTGTATCCTGTAGAGCGTGTTGTCGTAGAAACCGAACCGCGCGTTGGAAATGCCCTCGAAGTCGACGCCCGAAACATCGACCAGCAACACCTTCTCAGCCGATACCCTGCCGGCGCCGTCCATCCCGCTGCCGCCGCCGAGCGCCATGTGTCCCGCCCCCACGATCTTCATGCCGTTCTGCGACCAGTAAGCACGCGCCTCGTCCAACGTGGTGTGGCCCAGCCGATATACGAAGTCCACATGAGGGGCCGCCGATTGCGCGCCGCCATCTTGCGCCAGGTTTGATGTGGTCACGGCAAGAGCGGCTGACAGCAGGGCTGTCCCAAGTAAAAAGGATGTTCCGTTCATGCCATCTCCTCGTATAGCTTTTCATAACCCGGACACGAGCAGTCCTTCACAGCACATTTTTTGTCCTCCAGCCAGTGATCGCTGTATGCGTGACCGCAATGGCTACACATGGTTTCCTTGGCTCAATCGCCGGGTGTTTTTAACCATTATCGTTCATCGTTGACGTGTGGTTGGCAACCGAAGCGGATCTCAACCCTCGCAAGATTCCCCTCAGTCAACTCTCATCGGTGCCTGACTACCTTGTCTCTCTTCACGCCGAACCAGAAAACCCGCCCGCCCGGAAACCCCATGCTCTCCGTCCCGCCTCCCGGCCTCACCCGCCAAGCTTGTTGAACAAGCTGTTCGACGCCGACTCGAGCTCCACAATCATGTCCTCGAGCGCCGTCTGCTGCGTCTCCGAGAGAGAAAGCTGCGTCGTCACCTGCGGCAGATCCGCCTGCATCAGGTTCGTCTGCGCCGCCTTCACCTGCGTCTCGTCGCTGGTCACCGCATCCGACGCGGCATTCAGCCTTGTCAGCGAATTGTCCAGCGTCACCCTCTGCGCCGAAACATAATTCAGAGCGGAGGTCAGACTCGCGGCGTCCGTCAACGCCCCACCCGTGTTCACTCCGTTCGCGTAGTCTGCAATCAGGCTGTTCAGAGCCGCAAACACGTTGCTCGCTCCCGGTCCGCTGAAGATCTGGTCGCCCGGCATGTTCAGCTGAATGCTCGCTCCATTCGGCGTTTCAAGATAGTTCACATGATCGTCGCCGCCGTAGCTCGTCACCGCCGGTGCCCCCGACGTGGCAAACGGCGCGGTCGCAGTTTGCGCTCCGCCAAAAATGTATCGGCCCTGGTAGCTCGTGTTCGCCAAAGAGACAACTTCGTCGCGAATTCCCGCGAGTTGGTTCGACACCGCCGCCAGCTGGCTCGCGTTCATCGTGCCGTTGTTGGCTCCCGTAGCGACCGAAATCGCCTGGTTCAGCTGCGTCACCACCCCACCCAGCGCTGAATCTGCCACCTGCAACTGTCCCTGCACCAGGCTCGCCGACTGCGTAAACGAATCGTCTCGCTCGATCTGGTCCAGCAGCAGCACGTTCTGTCCCGCGGCCACCGAATCGTCGCTCAGCTTCGTCACCCGCAGCCCGCTCGACAGCTCATCGCTCAACTGCTCGATCTTGGCCTGCGTCTGGTCCAGCGACCCGGCCATGTTCGTAATGAAATTCGGATCAACCCGCATGTCGGCTCTCTCCCAACTCGCCAATCAACTCACTCCCGCAGAGCCGAAGGATCCGCAGTTGTTTCTCCATACCCGCCGTCGGCAACAACCTGGGCGCCCCATGTCTCGATTCTGAGACCTGGGAAGTGGATCGAAGGCCAAGACCTTCACCCGGAGGGAGGGAGCGCGGTCCTTCAGGCCCGGAGAAAAAAGCAAAAAAACATCCCTAACTCACCGACGTCTCCACGCCCAGGTTCAGCGCCGACGTCATCACCGTGTTCAGAATGTTGAACACCTGCGAGGCTGCCTGGTAACTCGTCTCCAACTGCTGCATCGCCGATGCTTCATCGTTCAGATTCACCGCCGAGAGCGCATCTCGCTGCGTTTGCAACTGCGTCAGCGAAGCATTTTGCGCCGTGTTTTCCGCCTGCACCTCATCCACCGTGGCCCCCAGTTGGCTCACGAATTGCGAAAAATAGTCAGACGGGGTCTTGCCGTTCACAAAACCCTGCTTGGCGAGATTGGCCATCGCCACCGCATTGGAGTTGTCGCCCGCGGCCTCGTTCGCGCCGGCCGCGGCAATGTGGTCTGGGTCCGTCATCACCACGCTCATGGCCGCGCCTGAGCCCTGAACCGCAGCCGGTTGGCTGAAGATGTCGCTCCCGTTGTCTCCGGCCAGATCGGTGCCCTGATGGTTCTGGGCGTTCACCTCGGTCGATACAAAATAGGCGAGCTGGTCCAGCGAGTCCATCACCTCCGGGATGTCCCCGTCGCGAGCCGTCAGATATCCGCCCAGTTCCCCGCCGCCGCCTTGAAGCCCAGTGGTCACGTCCGCTCCGCTCACAAAAAAATGCGTCACACCGCCCGCCATTCCTGCGGTCATCGCGTAGCTGGCGCCCTCTGAAACAAGCAGCTCGCCCGACGCAGTCGTGACCGAGAGCCCGTTGTCCTCGGTCGTGATCTGGTTGATGCCGATCAGTTGCGACAGTTGAGAAAGATCCTGCTGCCGCTGGTCCTCGAGCGTGCCTGCGTCCCCATTCGGCGAGGTTGATTGAATCTCAGTGTTCAGCTGCGCGATCGCGCTCGTGAGCCCGTTGATCTGGCTCACCATTCCGGATGCTTCCTCATCGAGCGCCGAGCGCTGCGCGCTCAGGCTCGCCGAAGAATTCGAAACATCGCTGGCCAGCGTCGAAGCCGACGACAGCACCTCCTGCCGCAGCGAGCTGTCCGCCGGATTCGCCTCAAGCGACGAGAACGAGTCGAAGAAGCTGGTCAGGTCGCTGCCGATATCGCCGGCCGTCGCGCCCGACGATCCGGAGTCCGGCGTGAACAGCGTCTGCACCGTGTCGAGCGCCGCCAGCCGCGTGCCCGACCCCGAAGCCAGTTGCTGCTGCTGCTCCAGCCGCTGCTCCAGCACGCGATCGCGCACTGAGCTCGGGCCGGTTTCTGTCACGCCGGTTCCGTACGAGATGCCGTGGATCTGGACAGGCGCGTTTTCCTGCCAGTTTGGCACTTCGCGCGTGTAGCCCGGTGTGCTGGCATTGGCCACATCATTCGCCACCACGCTCAGCCCAGACTGATCCGCTTCGAGCGCGCCGGCCATGATCTGGAACGCCGAGTTAATCGTCCCCATGATCGCTCCATCGTGCCGGCCAACGCGGTTTGTACTCCAGCCGCTCGCCAGGCGACTCCTGGAGCCGCCCGAGAAATTCCACGTTCTCGCGCGTCGCCTCCAGCACGCGCGCGAACACGCGCATCGCCTTGCCTGCTTCGCGATCTTCGCCCTTCGCCACCGCGGCGTCCTCGCCCGACAAAACCAGCTCCGTCAGCCGCTCGGCGTCCATCCGCGCCAGCGCCGCGGTCGCTTCCTCGATCAGCGCCGTGAGGCGCCAATCGCCGCCTTGTGCTCGAGGCTTCATTTGCCTCCGAGCAGCATCGCATCCACAACTTTCTTCGCGACTGCAGCCGCCGGAACTTCGTACGTTCCTGCCGCCAGCGCTGCCTGCACGGCTGCGACCTTGTCCATCCGCACATCCGACGAGCCCTGCGACACCTCTGTCGCCGCCGCGCTCAGCGTTGCATGGTCCCCGCCCATCTCCGCCGCGGTACCACGGCCGGATCCCGCACCGCTCCTTACCGACTGCGCCTGGGTTGCAGCCGCTTGCGTAACGCCCAGCAGCGTCTTCAACCCTTCGATTCCGTTCTGTATTTCCATGGCTGGTTCTCCTCAATCTGCTTATCGGAGATTTCTCGAATCACTTTAGTCATTCAACGAGGCTGATGTTGGATTTCTGGAATTGGCCCCGACTGCCCTCGCAGCTCCTTCATCATTTGCGCCTCGAATTCGTGCGCCGCCTTTACGAGCCTTGGTGGATTTTCGAGAACGCCAGCGCTTGCCGCGGTCCACCCGTGAATCCCGTGCATCACAGCACCTCCAGTTCTGCTTCCAGGGCGCCTGCTTCCTTCATCGCTTGCAAGATCGAGATCACGTCCCTCGCTCCCGCTCCAATCCGTTGCAATTCCTGTACCAGATCCTCGACGGTCGCTCCTTCTCTTAGCTCGATGCGGTTCACAGGCCGGTCTATTGCCTGCACTCTGGTCTGCTGCACCACTTGCGTTGTACCCGAAGAAAGAGCGTTTGGTTGCGACACCTGCGTTTGCGACACAACCTGGACCGACAAGCCTCCATGCAAGATCGAGACTGGCTGAAGCCGCACGGTCCCTCCGATCACAACCGTCCCCGTTCGCTCGTCCACCACTACACGCGCCCTGGGAAAGACCTCGACCTGCACCGATTCCACTACATCGAGAAGCCCCGCCACATCGTCCTTCGGCGCCACTCCGATCTCCACTCGCCGGCTATCGATAGCCTTCGCCCGGTCCGGTCCGATCGCGGTGCTGATGGCAGCAGCCATCCGCTCTGCCGTGTGGAAGTCGGCGTCATTCAGAACCACGCTGATCGTCTGCATCTTGCTGAGGTCGACGGTAACAGACCGTTCCACGAGCGCACCCCCCGGTATGCGCCCGGTCGTCGGATGGTTCACTTGCCGCGCGTTTCCTCCGGCCGAGGCTAAATAACCACCCAGCACCAGCGCGCCCTGCGCCTGCGCGTAGATTTGCCCATCGGGACCATAAAGAGGCGTCATGAGCAGGATCCCGCCCTCGAGCGATCGGGCGTCGCCTGCCGACGAAACCGTCACGTCAATGCGATAACCCGGCCTGCTGAATGGCGGAAGCGTTGCTACCGCAAACACTGCAGCCATATTCTTCACCTGCATATTGCTGGCGCTGTTCGATCCCGTTTGGGGCACCGTGATCCCCATGCGCTCCAGCGCGGAAATCAGCGTCTGCGCCGGGAAAACGGTTTGTGAACTGTCCCCGGTTCCCTTCAGGCCGACAACCAATCCATATCCGACAAGCTGGTTGTCACGAATCCCTTCAATTGTTGCCACATCTTTCACGCGCGCCTGCACCGGTGCGGGTTCGGCTCTGAACGCAACGGCATCGCAAGCCAAGCATGCCAGGAGCACGACATACGGCATCTTTTTTCCGGCATGGCATCCTGCCATCACATCAACCTCGTAATTTCGTGAACTTAGAACACAAGCAATTTCTCGAGGAATCGGACCACCGGACTTTGCCGATATGTCGAATCGTTCACGATTCCCTTGCCCGTTACTTCGAGTTCAAGATCGGTCATGGCGGTGGAAAGCACTTGATTCTGCGCGCTCACATCCTCCGGCCGCACCAATCCACGCAACCGGATCAGTTGTGTCTGTTGCGAGAATGTGAGTTGACGGGTAGCCTGCACCACCAGCATCCCGTTCGGCAACACATCCACCACCTCTGCGCCAAAAGTGGTGACCAGGCTGGAATTCGTGGTGCTTTGGCCTTGTGCCGTCAGACCCGATGAGGAGCTTTGTCCGAGCAGGTTCTGCATCGCGTTCGATGTCTTCAAAGCCCCGAAAAGTGCTGTGAGCCCTGAGTTCGTGTTCGAGGCACGTGCGTTCTTTACCTGTCCGTCCATCGATGCCGCCAAGCTTTCCGTCACCACCACCGAAACAACGTCGTGCAAACGAACCGCCTTGGCATCGGTCCCAAAGCGAACCAACCGTCCTTCGGGACTCCAGATTGATCCCGCGGTTCTGACTTCTGCCGCATTCTGCGCCCGGACACGATCGATATAGGTTCGCAGCGCCGACTCTGGCGGACTCGTCGGGATACCGTTGCTTTTCGGCTTTGCACCCGTTGTGGAAACAAGAAGCAGTTGCACAACAAAGAACCCAGTCACCGTAATCCGCAGCGTGCGTCTCATGGAGCCACTTCCGCTTCTCGCGCAATTGTCGCTCGACCCGGGCCAACGGCCATAACGCGGATTATCTTTCCATTCACGTTCAACCGAACACGAAACTGCGAACCTTCCGTTGCCCGGTCCAGCGCGATCGCGTCGAACTCTCCTCTGCCATTCGGAAATCGGTCTTCAACAGCCAGCCGATCCCCGGTGCGAATCACGACGGGCAAAGCAGCCCGGGATGAAGTAGCAACCGGCGTTCGAGTTTCTTTCGACAACCTTCCGGGTCCGCCGCGACCAAGCAAATCCCGTGTAAGAACCCACTTCGTTCCCGTGAATGGATCGACAATTCGCCGGATGACGTGATTGTCCTTTGCTGAGCGAAATTGGTTGCTTTGTGCGCACAAGCCCGCACGACTCAGGCACAACATGAAAGTCAACCCGGCGGCGCAGGTTCCGATCCATGGTGAGCGCCATGCGGGTCGTGTTTCGTCTCGCAGCACGTTTCTGTCCTTATCGAGTCATGTTGTTAACTTGCGAGTACATGTCATCGGCGGCTTTAATCACCTTCGAGTTCGACTCGTAGGCGCGCTGCGCCAGCACCATCTGCACAAATTCGGTGACCACATCCACGTTCGAGTTCTCGAGATAGCCTTGCTGCATTGTGCCCAGGCCCTCTGCGCCGCCGGGGTTCCCCAGCACCGGGTCGCCCGAACTCAAGGTCGCTTGCAGAAGATTGGAGCCCAGGCTCTCCAGCCCTCCTGGATTCGGAAACGTCGCCAACTGGATCTGGCCAAGTTGCGAAGGGTTCTGCTGGCCGGCGAGGGTGGCGTTTACCACCCCATATTGGGTAATCGTCACAGCTGTGGCATTGGATGGGATCGTGATGTTGGGCACGATCGGATCGCCGTCCGTGGTCACAATCGTCCCTTGGTTATTCAGATGAAATTGTCCCGCGCGGGTATAGGCGATGGTGCCGTCCGGGCGCTGGACCTGGAAAAAACCGCTGCCTTCGATCGCCACATCCAGCGGATTCGATGTCTGGTTCAGCGACCCCTGGGTCATGATCACTTCGGTCGCGGCAGACTTGGTTCCCAGTCCGATCTGCAACCCCGCCGACACGGTGGATTCGCTCTGCGCGGCGCCTGGCGTAATCAGGTTCTGGTAGACCATGTCCTGAAACTGGAGCCGCAATTGGCGAAATCCCGTGGTCGAGGAATTCGCCAGGTTATTCGCAATCGTGTCCAGGTTCATTTGCTGGGCGCTCATGCCACTCGCCGCGGTGTACAAAGCTCGAATCATCGCTCCATCCCCTCAACGGAATTCAGATCCTCGGAAGATCCTCGCTGGCAAACTTGTTGAACTCGGAGTGAAACAACGTCAGCGCTCTCTGCATCATCTCGGCCTGCCGCTGCATCGCGATCAGTTCTACCGTTCCGGTCACAACGTCCTGGTTGGCGCCCTCAAGCGCACCCTGGTGCACAACCGCACTCCCCGAAAGAGTCGCTTTCGTACCTGCGGGCGCCGCATATCGATTGACTCCCTCGGCCGTCAGTTCGACGTCGCTTGGAAAGGAAAACACCCCGACCGTAGCCACCGCTCCCCCGGCCACGGAAACCACGCCATTGGTGCCCACCGAGATTTCGCCCGGCGGCACAAGGATTGTCTGGCCGGATTCCGAGAGAACCGGCTCGTTGGCTGATGTGACGAGTGCCCCTTGTTGTGAGCGATGAAAACTGCCGTCCCGCGTAAAACGGTTCCCGTTGGCCGTCTGGATCTGAAAATAACCGCGGCCTTCAATTGCCAGGTCCAGCGGATTTCCAGTCGGCTCCATCGCGCCCTGCGCTTGGCTAAGACGGTCGCCGCCCAGCAAACCATATTGGTTGATCGCTTCTCCGACCTGCGAGTCTGTGCCAGCTGAGCCCATCAGAACCGCGCGAAAGTATTCCCGCTCGGCACGGTAGCCGGTTGTGTGGGCATTGGCAAGATTGGCCGCAGCCACGTCCAGCGCCTGGCTCCGCGCCTCAAGCCCCGCCATCGCCGCATAGTACCCGCTGTCCACGGTCTTGTTCCTTTCCGAACTATGGACATGCAGATGGAAGGCCAAATGGATGAACGAATGGTTGGAGAAGTCTCAGGTTGATGACGGGTGCTGCAAAATAACTCGGCTACTCTCTTGACGTTTTGGGCTATTCCAGCCCGTCACACACAATCGTCACCGAAAACGCGGCATCCCGAAAGGAGTAGCTGCGATGAATTCTGAAGCGGGGAGCCTGGACATGAATCTGATAGTCCCGACCCGTGATCACAGCCGGCACTGACAGCCCGCAACCCGCAGCCAGCTCGGGAATCTCTCCTTTCCACGAACCGGCCAGCATGTTGCAAAGTTCCCCGACTCCATCCTTCACCATGTCGTCCACCGCTTCGGGACGGGAGCCCGTCATCCTCTCCGCCAGTGTGATCGCCGTCGCGCAGCTGCAGCGAAAGACACAGGCCCCGCTCAACGCACCACCTAGACCGATTACTGCGGTGAGGGACTCGACCTCGCTTGGCGTTCCCTCCGATTCCGGAACCGTGCTTTGAAGGCAATCAACGCCGAGCATGATCCGAAAAACTTCGTCTACGCACTCGTCGAGGCTGGAAGGATCGGCAATCTTCTCCTTCATTTCCCGCAGTGATATCGCCATTTTTCTTCTACTCCTCACCTGCCATCTCCGCGCAGCGCCCGAAACCAATGCTGCTCTTGCGGAGAATCAACGGATCAGCGGCACCACCCGGTCCTTCACCTGGTCGGTGGTGAAGGGCTTGCGAATGTAGCCTTGCGCGCCTGCCTCGATCGCCTGTTTTACATGTTCAGCGCTCGACTCGGTTGTGATCATGACCACGGGAATGCCCGGTGCCAGATCTTGCGCCCGTAGCCGCCTAAGAAACTCGAGCCCATCCATCGAAGGCATATTGATATCAGAAAGAATCAGGTCGACCTGCTTTGTCTTCAACAGCTCCAGGCCTTCAGTTCCGCTCGCCGCTTCATGAACGACTTGCAATTCCACGCCCGCTTGCCGCAGGGCGCGCTCAATGATCTTCCTCATCACCGACGAATCGTCCACGATCAAGACTCGCAATTCGCGCATGCCCGAGCTTCACTCCGATCACTTCATCGGCGTCATGCAGCAATACTTGAGCGGCGACCAGCTTCGTCCCGGGAGGGCCAACCGGGTCATCACGCATCCACGATCGAACAGACGACGTCCCGGACCGAATCCAAGTCCGGCTCCGGCGCCGAGGATGGATGGATCCAGGCCCTCATCCACAGGCAGTCGTGCACTCGCACAAGCCGGGCCTCGACTGCGCGAGCGCTCTCGAGCGATTTAGCCAGACAAAATCCCGCCGCCGACTCAGAAGATGCCTCGAAAATCTCCGCGCCGGGGAACCGCTGTCCGAGAAGGTGCGGATGCGCTCGACGGAATATCGACTCCTGCACGATACCGCTCTCGACGCGCAACCCCGTCATCTGCTCCACAGCCAGCGCCAGGGTCGTGTCAAGGCTTTCCTCGAATCCGAGATACACCACCCTTCCCGAGCCGTACCGCAAAGGCAACGCGCCGAAAGCATCGACGAAGATTCGTGGCATCACTGTGCTGACTCCGGCGCTCTCGGAATGCACCGGCAGCACAGGACAACTCCACTGCAACGCCAGGGCGCGCGTCACGGTTTGCTCATCGATTGCTCCCGCGCGAATCAGCCACTCGCCGAGACGGCCTTTGCCGGCAGATTTTTGTGCCTCGAGCGCCTGACGCAGCTGGCTCTGCGTAATCCAGCCCTGCTCGAGCATCAGCAGACCCAATGGAATCCGGTGGTGATGGGTGCCATTCGCCCCTGTCCAGCCATCCCGTTCGCGGTGTACGGCTCTCAAGACCCGCTCCAACGTACACTCAAAGGAACAGCTCCATCCACCCTCAAAGACTGGCGCCGAACTGCTTCTCCAAACATGCAACCAACCAGATTGACACCGCGGATTCGCGCAGCTTCCGAACATGCGCGACCGGCCGCTGCCAACCGTGCCTGCGGCCGGCTGGATGCGCTGACTGCCCGGATCCAGAGTTGAAGGAGTCAGATTGGGCCCGGCGGCCTGTTTCCGTGTCTTCAGCCTCAGAAGAGACATCGCACCGTCTCCAGCCGCCTACGTGGCACCGCGACCTCGGTGACGCGCAGCCCGAAATTTCCATTCACTAAGACCACCTCGCCCCGCGCTACAATCCGGTCCCCCACAATCAGATCGACAGGATCGCTCACCTGACGGTCCAACTCCACCACGTCGCCGGGACCCATATCGAGAATCTCGCCAAGCCGTAGCTCCCGCCGCCCGAAGCGCATCGTCGCTTCCAATTCGACATCGAGAAGGAGCTCGATGTTCCGGCTTTGCGCGACCCCCGCATCATTGCCTGCTGGCGCGTCTTTCGCTGTGGGCAGCGGGGGCTCCTCATGCGCGGGTCGCAAGCCATCCGCCAGAAGGATTCTCCAGGCCGATTCTTTCGTCTTCAGTAAGAGGCCGTGAGTTCCCTGCGCCAGTGCGCCTGATTCGGCGAACCCCTCAACACGGCATTGCACGCCTGACTTCGCGAGCAGCTCGCCCGCTGCCGCGTCGGTTACCTCGCGCAGCAGCTCCATCCAGCTGGCCATCTGATCGGCATGCTCGCCGAGCAGGGGAGCCTCAAGGATCGCGGGGTCAAGTGCGACCGAAAAGTTCCCCTCAAGATCACCCACCATGCGGGCCGTGAATCCGATCGATTCTCCGGTGATCCGGCGGGTCGACGAGACCACCAGTTCCGGTTCTCCCGCGAGCGCCTGGGCAAACAGGGTCCTTGCAATCGATAACCAGGCATCCGCAAAGGTTGTCACGCCTCATCTCCCGGTCGGGCAACGAGACGTGCCGCTCGATAAGGGCCCTGACGGATCGGCTCAGCCGCGGAAATTCTTTCTCCGCCGATGCGCCACTCTGCCGATGAGGTTCCAGAAATCCCCAGTTGCAAGATGCTTCCCTCCTTCAAGTGTTCGATCTCCTCGGCGCGAATGCGCACCGGGGGCAACTGCAGCGCGCCGCCAAAGGCGATCCGCCGGACCAAAGCTTGCATGTGAGCGCGAATCTCGGAGGCATGCGATCGGCGCCTGCCCCAATCCGAGGTAAGCCGCCGCAGGATGGTGTTTGCCACCACGGCCGGAAACGCGAGGTTCAACAGGCCCGCGCACCGGGGCATGCGAATCTCAAAGCTGAGACAAAGTGTCTTCTCGTTGACTGACATGATGCGCGCGACTTGCGTCTGCATCTGCCGTTTCTCAAACTGAAAGCTCAGGCCGACCGGCTGCCACGCGGCGGAAAGCTCTCTGCACACCATCTCGCTCACACTGGCCAGAATCGCTTCCTCGATATCGGTGAGTTCCCGCAGCGAACCTTCTTGCCCCTCGCCACCCAGCACAAGATCGATCATTGGAGGCGCCAGCGCCAGGTCGAGCTGCATGACCGAGAGCGCTCCCAGCGGATCGAGCCTCACCGATGCCACATAGTTGATTTCCGGAATCCGCAGCAGGAACTCATTGAATGGAATCTGTTCAGCTGAAACCAGGTTCACCTGAAATCGCACGCGCAGCCAGGCTGCCAGGTTGTGGGTCAGGTTCCGCGCGAAAAGGTCGTTCAGCATGCTGATCGCGCGCATCTGGTCGTTCGAGATCTGGCCTGATAACGAGAAATTGTACGGAATCACACTGGATGTGCCATCCGCCTTTCCGACCCGAGGCGTCGAAAGCCGCGCGGCCTGAAACAACGCGTCGATTTCGTCCTGCTTCAGGGTCTTCTCGTTCATCTCGGCCTTGGTTGTTCCGCTTCACGCTTCGTTGGAGCCGCTGCATCGGTTTCCCGGCGGCTGATCTTTGTATCAGTGCCTTGCCCGGTCCGGCGCCCGCCCCGCAACGATCCGTCCGCCGCAAAATCTCGGAGCGCGGCGCGCAGGTGGATCACGGCCGAAGAATGAATCTGCGAAACCCGCGATTCCACCACTCCCAGCGCCAGCCCGATCTCGCGCATCGTCATCTCCTCGAAGTAGTAGAGCGTCATCACCATGCGTTCCCGTTCCGGAAGGCGGGTAATCGCATCCGTGAGTCGGTCCTCCAGTTCGCCGCGCAGACAGCGGAATAGAGGATCGTCCTCCGGCCGTCCCGCGACGTAGGCCAGTTCTTCCTCTCCCGAGTCCTCGTTATGCTCCATGTGCAGCGTGCCAATTTCGAGGCCCTTGAGATCGCCAAGCAGCTGCTGGTATTCCTCGAGACGCATGCCGATTTCCTCGGCCACCTCGATCTCCCCTGGCGGGCGTCCGAGCCTTGCCGTCACGGCGCGAATCGCCTCTTCCACCTGCCTCCCTTTGCGCCGCAGGTCGCGCGGACTCCAGTCGAGCGTGCGCAGGCTGTCGAGGATTGCCCCGCGGATACGAAACTGCGCGTAGCTGCGGAACTGAACCTTCTTTTCAGGATCGAACTTGGTGAATGCATCCATCAGTCCCACGACGCCGGCCGACACCAGGTCCTCCATGTCGACATGCTGCGGCAAGCGTTCGTGGATGCGGCGCGCGAGATAGCGAACAATGGGCAAGTGTTCCAGCAGCACACGCTCCTCGTCTGCGTTCATTCCCGGTGCATCGTCCAACCCCGGTGGATACCGGGTATCCCGCCTTCCGGCCGCTGCCCGCCCCTCGCCCGGCATCGCTCTCGCCGCCTCGGTACTCATCGCCTACCTCCTTTTGCGAAGCACTTCCCGTTTCTCACTGTGCCGTGCCCGTGGGCCGCAAACGAACGTCGGCCGGTACTTCACCAGCCGCGAGAACCGAAAGACGCGGCCACACCGGCTCCAACCAGCGCTTCACGTGGTAGCGGGCCGGACTGGGACAAAGAAGCACGGGCGATGCCGCAGTCGCGGCGTTCCCGATTAGGCGTTTCAAAGAATCGATCAGCCTGCGCACCACCGGGGTTCCCGATCCGCTGGCGGATGACGGCAACCGGGGAATGCTGTCCGGCGCTAGCGTCCCGAGAATTTCTTCTTCGAGCGCCGGGTCAAGCAGGATCACCGGCAGTTGTCCGTTTTCATCGAGGTATGGCTGGACCAGCCTCCGCCCCAGTGCCTGTCGCGATGCCTCGACCAGAGTCACCAGTGCCTTGCTGACTGGAGCTGTCTCAAGCAAGGCCTCCAGGATCGCCCCCAGATCCCGGATCGAAACCCGCTCCCGAAGCAGTTGTTCCAGCACCCGGGCAGTCTCGCCCAGGCTCAACAGCTTCGGCACGAGTTCTTCGACCAGTTTGGGATGGCTCTCGTTCAACCCGTCCATCAGGCGCTTGACTTCCGCGCGGCCCAGCAATTCGGCGGCATGCCGGCGGATCAGTTCGCCCAGATGGGTGGTGATTACCGTCGCTCCATCGACGACTGAGTAACCGGCCGCGATGGCCTGCTCCTCGAGCGCCGCCGCGATCCACACGGCCGGAACGCCGAACGCCGGTTCCCGTGTCTCTTTACCTGAGAGTGGCCGCCGCGCGGGATCACCGGATACGGCAAGCATTTGTGAGCCCTCCGTCTGCCACCGGCCAATCTCGATTCCGCGCAGCGAAAAAACGTACTCGCGGGGCTTGAGCCGCAGATTGTCCGAAATATGCACGGGCGGAATCAGGAATCCCAATTCGCTCGACAGGTGACGCCGCAGCGAGCGCACTCGGTTCAGCAGTTGGCCGCCCTGTTTTTCATCCACCAGCGGAATGAGCTGGAACCCGATCTCGAGCGTCAGCGCCTCCAGCCGCAGCATGCCCGCAACATCCGCTGTCTGCGTCTGCTCCGCCTTCCTCTTTTCCGCGGGACTTGCATCGAGAGGCGCCACGGCAGCGTTGGCCGCCACCCGCCGCCCAGACCACAAGAGCCCGCATGCGACCAACAGAAAAGGCAGCTTCGGCAGTCCCGGTACCAGGCACATCGCGCACGACACGGCTCCGGCAATGTAGAGCGTGGCCGGCTTGGCGAGCAGCTGCTGATTGATTTCCGTCCCCAGCATGCCGGCCGAATTGGCGCGCGTCAGGGTGATCCCGCCTGCGACCGATACAAGCAAGGACGGAATCAAAGTGACGAGTCCGTCCCCCACGGTCAGGATCGTGTAGGTGCGGACTGCTGCGCTCAGGTCGATGCCCTGCTGCAATGTGCCGATCGCCAGACCTGCCATGATATTGATCGCGGTGATCAGAATAGTCGCGAGAGAATCCCGCTGGTTGAATCGCGCCGCTCCATCCATGGCGCCGTAGAACTCAGCCTCGCGCGCAATGGCCTGGCGGCGGCGGCGCGCTTCTGCTTCATCGATGAGGCCCGCATTCATGTCTGCGTCGATGGCCATTTGCTTGCCGGGCAGAGCGTCGAGGGTAAACCGCGCCGTTACTTCTGCGGTGCGAACCGCGCCATGTGAGACGACGAGAAACTGAATCGCAACCAGCGCCAGGAACAGAACGAAGCCGACCACGTAGTTGCCGCCCACAACGAACTGTCCGAAGGCCTCGATCACCCTGCCGGCCGCGGCTGTGCCCTCCGATCCGTGCAGAAGGATGCGCCGGCTCGAGGCGATATTCAGCGCCAGGCGGAACAGCGTGAGCAGGAGCAGCAACGTGGGAAATACGCTCAGCTCAACAGCTCTTCGAATCTGCACTGCGGCGAGAAATACGATCACCGAGGCCGCGATCGACAGGGCCAGCAGGAAATCCAGCCCGGCGGCCGGAATCGGTACCAGCATCACAAAAATTACGCTGATAGCCCCAAGCGGCAGAATGAAATCCCGCATTCGCAAGAGCAGGGATTGCGGGCGAGCCGCGGTTGCAGGGAGAGCCGTCGTGCTCATCGTGGATCTCCCGGAATTACGCTGCCGCGCGGCCCATCGTTCATCTTTGCCCGCGCATGCGCACGCCGCTCCCGCAATTCGGCTTCAACCCGCTGGCGATAGAGATAGGCGAGAATTGCCGCAACGGCCGCATACAACTCGACGGGGATCGCCTGGCCGACTTCTACGGTCCTGTAGAGCGAGCGCGCGAGGGGTGGATTCTCGATGATTGGAACCCCGGCCCACCGCGCCTCGGCCTTGATTTCCTCGGCCAGCAGGTTGCGCCCCTTCGCCAGCAACTTGGGCGCATCCATGGTCGAGAAGTCGAATCCCAGCGCCACCGCATAATGCGTCGGATTGGTCAGCACCAAGGCGGCGTGCGCCACATCGGCCTTGACTCGCCGCCGCCGCATTTGCCTCTGCAGCCCGCGAATACGGCTCCGGATCTGAGGGCTCCCTTCAGTCTCCTTGTATTCCTCCCGCATCTCCTCGCGGCTCATCTTCAACCGCGATTCCCGGCTGCGCCACTCGACTACGTAGTCGACGAGCGCCCAGGCAAACATAAGCCACGCTGCCGCCTCGAGCAACCCGTACACATCGGCTCCCAACTCCACCAGACGGCCAGTCGAAAACGCTGGAATCTTGATTTCACGCGCGATCTCCTGGACCGCAATCACGCCAAGCAGCGACGCCGGAATCAGGGATCTGCCAAGCCGCGAGACTCCGCGCAACGAAAACAGGTTTTTCAAATTCGCTGCCGGACTAACGCGATCGAACTTAATCTCGAGAGCCGAGCCGGAAAGGCTCACGCCGCCGGTCTGCAGAATTCCCGCGCACAAAGAACCGGCTGCGACCGCAGCCATGGCCAGCCCAATCGGCAGCAGCACGGAGGCGGCAAGGCGACGCAGCGCATACATCGTCGGCAGAATTTCTGCGCTCTCCCAGTGCGCCGGAAAACCCAGGTCGAGAAACGCGGCAAAGCCTGCGCGCCATGTTCCGATCGCCTTTGTAGCCAGCACCCCAAGCGCGATCACCCCCGTCAGCGCGCCCGCCGCCGAGGTCAATTCACGGCTGTGCAACACGTCGCCGTCCCGGCGAGCTATCTCTCGCTTGTGCTGCGTGGCTTGCTCAGTGCGTTCGCCCGGCATCTCTAGCCCCGTATCCCGCCAGGCGAAGCTGCGATCAGTTTCTCCGCAAGATCCAGCAGCGCATCGAAGCGCGCCTCGATGAAACGAGGCCATAGCGCCAGAGAACCCGTCATCACGGCGAACCCAGTCAGCGTCTTCAGCGGCACGGTCAACGACATCACCGGTAACTGCGGGCTCAGCTTGCCCATCAAGGCAATCGCCAACTCCACCAGCATCGTGGCGGCCAGCACCGGCGCCGCCAGTTCCAATGCCGCCAGAAACACTCCGCTGCCGGCACGGACGATCGCCCCGGTCGTCCGCGCAGTCATGATGAACCCGCCAAGCGGCACCACATGAAAACTGCGAATCACCGAGGCCAGCAGGATCCGGTCCAGCCCCGCCGCCAGCAGAACCAGGGCGCCCATCAACTGAAACAACTCTCCCAGTAGCGGCGTCTGGATCGACGACTCCGGATCGAGAAGATTGACGAGAGAGAAACTGAATTGCAGACCGGCAATCTGCCCGGCAAACAAGAGCATCTCGTTGAGCAGCGCAAGAGTCAGCCCATATACGAGGCCGACGGCCAGTTCGCCGAGCACTGCAGAGAAAGCCAAATCAGCGCGGGCATTCGGAAGACTTCCCACCAGCGGGCCAAGCAGGTAAGCCACCACCAGCACGAAGACTGCCCTGGCTCGCACGGGCAGCGACGCCGATGAGAAAAACGGCGCAAATGCCATCATGCCGCTCACGCGCACCAGCGCCAGGGTCATTGCGCTCAGAAATGCCGTCCAATCGGTCACTTCAACCTCGCTGTGAGCGGCTGCATGCTCATCCCAGAAACCGGTGAAAGTCCGTCAGCAGAATGCGTGTATAGGCGGCCATGCGGTTCAGGAACCATGGCATCCCGACCAGAAGAATCACGGCGACCGCAATCAAGCGGGGCACGGTTGTCAACGACTGGTCCTGGAGGCTGGTCAATGTCTGGATGAGGCTGAGAACAAAGCTGAGCAGCGCGGCGGCAATGAGGACCGGCGCCGACAAGATCATCGCCTCCTTCATCAGCTGGCGCAAAAGTTCGGCAACCATGTCGGGCGTCATCGTCGCGCCTCCTTCAAAAGCTCTTGAGCAGCGATGCGGCAAGCAGATTCCACCCATCCACCATCACAAACAGCAGGATCTTCAGGGGCGTCGACACCACCACCGGAGGCAGCTGAAACATGCCAATCGAGGTCGTGATCGATGCGGTCACCATGTCGATCAGCAGGAATGGGAGAAACAGCACCGCGCCGATCGCAAACCCCGCCTTCAATTCCGAGAGAATGTACGCCGGCATCACGACGCGCATCGGCAAATCGTCAGGCCGCTGCGGTCTCGGAATCTGTCCGGCAGCAGTGAACAGCGCGAGATCTTTCTCGCGTGCATAGCGCAGCAAAAAATGTTTCACCGGCTGCGCGCCCCGGTCGATCGCCTCCCACCCCGTAAGCTGCCCTGCGCGATACGGCTCGACTGCCAGCTGATCCACCTGGTTCAGCACCGGGGTCATCAGGAACCAGGTCATCATCAAGCCCAGACCAAGGAGCGTGGGATTGGACGGCGCCGTCTGTGTGCCCAGCGCCTGGCGCAGGAAATGAAATACCACCAGCAGCCGTACCAGCGGGGTCATGCACATCAGGATGGCCGGCAGGAGTGTGATCAGCGTCAGGACCAGCACAATCGTCCACGGCGTCGAATCGGCCGGATGGAGGCGCGCATTCAGATCCGGCAGCACAGGAGCGGCCGCAACGGAGGCTGCACGCATTGCGGCTGCTACCACGAGATTCTCCTTGCTTTCCTTCGAGCCGCCGATCGCAGCGGCAGTTGCGGCCCGATTGACCCATCCAGGGCATAGATCACCGGCGCGCCCTCTGAAGCGGTTGCCACCAGCAAGCGCTTGCCCTCGGCTTCAATCAGGGCGAGCGACTGCCGGGGCGCCAGGGTCATCTTCTCGAGCAGGACCAGCTTCCTTTTCTCTTGCGGAGCGCGATGCAGACGGTCGATCAGCCATCCCGCCAATCCGCCGACCTTTTTTGTTCTTCCTGCTTCTCCCGCTTCTCTCATCTGTTCCTGGCGTCCCTACGCAAGCCGCGTCACTCGGACTGCAAGACGCGTATCAATGACCTCAAACTCGCTCCAGGCCAATTGCACTTCGCCGGCAAAGAGCGGCAAATCGTCCCCATTCACCCATTCCGTTTGCACCACCTGTCCCGGCTCCAGGGCCAACAGATTCCGCAAACGGAAACCGCTCAGAGGAATCGCGACATCGAGCTGCACAGGCAAACGATCCAGTTTCGCGTCCATCTTTCGGGTTCCGGGCTGGATGCTCTGCGCAATCAGGGCCGCCCCACCCCCGTTCGGCATCTGACCCGCCCCTTCTGCGGCGCGCGGAATGGCAGCCGGGTCTCCCATACGCCACACCATCCTGCAGATAGCTGACCGGAAACACGAGGGAAAGATTAGAAAGGCCTCATGCAGCGCCGGCGCACGGTCCATCTCTCCGTGACCGCAGATTCATCCCGCTGTTACACTGATACATATCGCCGAATTGCGACCGGTGAGCCGCTTGATCTGGTGGTCTTTATTCGAGGTCCGCACATGCCCGAAACGAATGGAAACAAGAACGTAATCAGCACCGGACTACGACTGAAAGTAGGCCTGGCCGAAATGCTCAAGGGAGGCGTCATCATGGACGTCATGAGCGTGGAGCAGGCCCGGATTGCCGAAGAAGCCGGTGCCGCTTCGGTCATGGCTCTCGAACGCGTGCCGGCCATGATCCGTGCCGAAGGGGGCGTGGCCCGCATGGCTCGCCCGGCGCTGATCAAGCAGATCATCCAGGCTGTCTCCATTCCGGTCATGGCGAAGGCCCGCATCGGGCACTTCGCAGAAGCGCAGGTGCTGCAGGAGCTCGGCGTCGACTTCATCGACGAAAGCGAAGTTCTCACACCGGCTGACGAAGCGCACCACATCGACAAGCACGCATTCAAAACGCCCTTTGTCTGCGGCGCGCGGAATCTTGGAGAAGCCCTTCGCCGCATCGCCGAAGGCGCGGCCATGATTCGCACCAAAGGCGAAGCCGGCACCGGAGACGTCGTCCACGCCGTGCAGCACATGCGCCAGATCACCCGCGAAATGCGCATTCTCACCGTGCTGACTGACCAGGAGCTCTTCGCGGCGGCGAAGGAGCATCAGGCGCCCTACGAACTCGTCCAGATGGTTGCCCGCGCCGGCAAGCTTCCGGTTCCGAACTTCTCGGCCGGCGGCATCGCCACTCCAGCCGATGCGGCGCTCATGATGCAGCTCGGCGCCGAAGCCATCTTCGTCGGCTCCGGAATCTTTATGAAAGAAAGGGCCACGCCGCTCGATGTGGAGCACGACACCAAGGAGCGCGAAGAAGCCGTCAGCCGTGCCAAGGCAATCGTGATGGCAACCACGCACTTCAACGATCCCAAGATCCTTGCCGAAGTTTCTGGACAGGTCACCGGCACGATGAAAGGTCTTGCCGCCGCCGCCATCGAAGAAGGGCAACTGCTCCAGACTCGCGGCTGGTAGGCACCTGCGGAAGGAAGATCGAGGGAACACATGGTCGACATTGATCTGGCGTTCCCTCATTCCTATGAGATCGACGGCATCATTGAACTCCCCGCAACGGGAAAACTAGAGGTTCCACTTCATTACTTTCCGGGTGCGAGAACGCGCCCGGAGCGTGATGGTTTATGGCTGAAACTGATTCCGGAAAGCGCGGAGCCCTGGGTGGGGGTATTCGGTTTTGGCTACCCTTCGCCTCCAGCGATTTCCAGAGTGGTTAGCACGCCCGATAAGGACCGGGTATGCGTGGTCTCCGGTGGTGCGGCCTACCTTGTCAAAACCGACGACCCGGAGATTTGGGCCGAGCTTCCTGTCGTGCCTGTCCTCGACGTTCGTTGCCTTCCAACAAAGCAGATCCTGGTCTTCGCGGACTTCACGAGATTGACCGCATACGACCAGAATGGCCGTGTGTGGCAGAGTCCTCGACTTTGCTGCGATGGCCTTCGAATTCTCAAGGTCACGGAGGATCGCATTGAGGGTGTCGGCTATGACCCCACAAGCCCGCAGCGGGAGATGCCTTTTTGGGCAGATCTAAACACGGGAAAATCTCTTCTTCGGCCGCCGATTTCCCTTGAAGGTAAGCGGCTTTCGTGAGGAATCTGTCTCGTTGACCAAGATTGCGCATCCTCGCATTGGTGTCCTCGCCATCCAGGGTGACTATGCGGCCCACGCGGACGCGCTTGTAGAATCTGGCGCCGTTCCTTCTGAGATTCGCAAGCCCGAGGAACTGGCCGGTCTCGACGGCCTCATCCTGCCCGGCGGCGAATCGACCACCATGCTCAAATTCCTTGAGAAGCGTCAGTTCTTCGATGCCCTCAGGGAATACTGCCAATCCCACCCCGTCTTCGGGACTTGCGCCGGAGCCATCCTGCTTGCTCGCGAGGTACGCAACCCTACTCAGCGAAGCCTGGGCATTCTCGATGCCATCATCGAGCGAAATGCCTATGGCCGCCAGATCGACTCAAGCATCCTGACCAGCGAAACCGAACTCCCCGGCGGCCCGCTCGAGATGGTATTCATTCGCGCTCCAAGGATTGTTTCCGCCGGCCGGGGGGTCGAGGTCCTGGCGAAGCGAGAAGGATGTCCGGTCCTGGTCCGGCAGGGTAAAACCATGGCTGCGACGTTCCATCCCGAACTGTCCGCAGATCGGCGGGTGCACCGTTCCTTCGTCGAAACCGTTTCATCTACTATGAAATGAGGCCGCGCTGATCCGTCCAGATCAACTTGGCCGGGTTTCGTTGGTAATTTCAAAAATTTAAGACCACATCTTCGATTCCACACGCGTCCAAAGCAAAGTAGGGTAATCTCAGTCTTATCCGAGGCCTGAAATGCCGTCCACCTTTACGCATTCCCCGGCGGAAACGGAACGCAAAGAGCCAGGTATTGGCGGGAAACCGCCTGTAGATCGGCGTCCCACGGGTGGCGGAGGCGGCGGAGGCGACGACGACTGGCGACCTGAACGGCATGGCCCCCGCGAGCTCCTGAATCGCATACGCTTCTTCGTGTTCTTCGGCCTGGCCGGCGACATGATGTTTTTCGCCATGCTGATCGTGCTCTTCTTTGCGCGGCAGGCAGGTTCCCATCTCGACTTCCGCACTCATGAGTTCGTTGGGGACTGGCACCCCGTCCTCCTTCCCCCCATCCTTTATCTGAATACGGCGGTACTCCTGCTATCGAGCGTCGCCATGGAGTTTGGCCGGCGCAACATTTTCCGTGAAATTGACGTGCTGGAAGAGTGGCTCGGGCTCGGCCATCCGGCGCTGCACCGCACCTTGCCCTGGGTAGGCGGCGCGTTCGTTCTCGGCCTGCTTTTCCTTGGCGGTCAGTGGATTGCATGGAAGCAATTGACTGCACAGGGATTTGCATTCGACCGCTGGTCGACCCCGGCGAGTTATTTCTTTTATCTGATCACCGGCCTTCACGCGGCCCACCTGGTGGTTGGGATTCTCGCTCTGGCCGTTTGCCTGTGCATCCTTGGCCGGCTCAAGCGGGTCGAATTGCGCCAGGTCGCCGTCGACGTGACCGCATGGTACTGGCACGCCATGGCTCTTGCCTGGGCAGTTTTGCTCGCCGTCCTGGTCGTTGGACAATAAACCGCAGCGCCCAGATCCCTGTTCCACCCTCACTGGAAAGACTTAATGGCTCACCGGTGCCTTTGCGGCACCCGTCCGACGCGGCGCACTCAGAGGGAGATGATCCCTTTCTTCGGCTGGTCAACTCCCGTGCCCGAGCGCGGCCCCTTTACCTTCCGCATGACCGGTGACAGTTCTGTTCGTGTTGGCTCACGTCGAGGGTCAGATCGCGGCAGACAGGGGGTCCTTATATAGGTCCGCACCGCCTCAGCCATCACCTGTGCAACAGCTGCCTGCAGTCGCTTTGAATGCGCAGTTTTCGGCTCGGACTAAGCCTTCCAATCGTCAATGCAACCAACTGGCGGCACAATTCGCCCAAAGAGGGGACAACCGGGCAGGACAAATACAGCTCACTATTTCGGGCCATCAAAACTTCAATCGCCTTCAGCCGTCCTCTCAGCTCGGCCTCGGACAATCCAACCGCAAGGTTTCCGTCTGACAGGTATTCAATCGCGTGCGCAATCACTTCAATTCCGTGCGCGGCCCGAAGAGTGGTGATGCGCCTCACTTTCGGGTTGGTTGCATCCAACCCTTCCGCTTCCGCGATATGGGTGGGAAAATCAGTCAATGCAGTTGTTGCTCGATCCACTGTGGTCCTTCCGCCTCAGTGTCCTTCCAAGAACATCCGCGTGCGTGCCCCTGGCCGGACACGGAAGTATCGCTTGCACATCCCGGAATTAAAGTGATGCAGCGCACAGCTGTCGAGTTGCGCCGTGACTTATACCAAACCTTGACGATTCGCCATCGATCCGGCGCATATTCAGCAGTTTGCATACCGTGAAACGGCGCGTTCGCCTTGACTGGATGAGATCGAAAACCTAATCTCGAATGAGCGGCTTGTCGCATTGAGGCGGGTTTGCTCAGTGTGCCTTGCACGAATTTTGCATTGCTTTTGCGGACTGAGCTGCGATGATCCCTTATCACTGGCAATATCTGCCCCTTCTGATGCAAATCGTTTTTGCTTTCGGCCTTTCGGCTTTCATGGTCGTCGGCTCCCGGTTCGTTGGCCGCCATCGCAATACCAAGGTCAAGCTATCGGCATACGAGTGCGGTATCGAGGCGGTTGGAGACGCCCGCAAGCGTTTCAGCGTTCGCTTCTACATGGTGGCGATGCTGTTCATCCTCTTCGATGTGGAAGCCGTCTTCATGATGCCGTGGGCCGTCATCTACAACAAACTCCCTGCGATTACGGGCAGCAAATATTTCGGCTTCTGGGAGATGGTTGTCTATCTCGGATTTGTTGCGGTGGGTCTCTACTACATCGTTCGCAAAGGCATCCTGAACTGGAGCCAGGACAAGGCGGATCTCTGATGGCTCCTGCGAAAACAACTTTGGACGACAAGGCTGCCGTCCTCGCCGGACTTCCCGATCATCCGGCGGTGAAGGCGATCCTCGCCTGGAACGTCGATGCTCTCGCCGACGCGAGATTTGATCGCGATGAACTTACGCTGACCATCGTCCCCGAGTCCCTTCGTGAAGCGGCAGCCACTGTGCAAGCCGCCGGCTATAACTTTCTTGAAGACCTGACCGCGGTCGACTGGTTTCCGTCGGTTCCGCGATTTCAGATCAGCTATCACATTCTTTCCCACGCGTTCAAAGAACGCATTCGCCTTCGCGTGACGCTCAGCGAGCCCGATCCCACTGTGGAATCGATCACGTCTGTCTGGCCCTCCGCCAATTTCTACGAGCGCGAAGTCTACGACATGTTCGGTATTCGCTTCGCCGGCCACCCCAACCTGCGCCGCATCATGATGCCCGACGAATGGCAAGGCTATCCGATGCGCAAAGACTACCCGGTGGAGGGATACCGCTGATGGCCCTGAATCCCGGCACTCCCATCCTCGAAGCTCCGCTGGCCGCGGGTTCGCAGGATCAGCACATGGTCCTCAACATGGGACCGCAGCACCCGTCCACGCACGGCGTGCTTCGCCTCGTGCTTGAGATCGACGGCGAAATCGTTGTGCGCCTCTACCCCGAAATCGGCTACCTGCACACCGGAATCGAAAAAACCTGCGAGGCCAAGTTCTATCAGCAGGTCGTCCCGCTCACCGATCGCATCGACTATCTCAGCCCGATGGCCAACAACCTGTGTTACTGCCTGGCCGTGGAGAAGCTCCTGGACCTCGAGATCCCGGAAAAAGCGCAATGGATTCGCGTGCTGCTTTCGGAACTGACTCGCCTGAACTCGCACCTCGTTTGGCTCGGCACTCACGCCATGGACATCGGCGCTCTTACCGTCTTTCTCTACACCTTCCGCGAGCGCGAAGAAATCCTCAGGATCTTTGAAGCCGTCGCCGGCCAGCGGATGATGACCAGCTATTTCCGCATTGGCGGCCTCTCAATGGAACCACCACTCGGTCTCTTCGATTGGATTCAGCGGTTCATCAAGTCATTTCCCGAAAAGATCGACGAGTATTCGAACCTGCTTACCGGCAACCCGATCTTCATCAATCGCTTGAAAGGTGTCGGTTATCTATCTGCAAATGATGCAATTGCGCTCGGCGTGACAGGACCTCCGATGCGCGCTTCGGGCGTCGATTTCGATCTTCGCCGCGACATGCCCTACTCCGGCTATGAGAAGTTCAAGTTCAAGGTACCGACCTCGCCTGATGGTGACTGCTGGGCGCGCTATATCGTCCGGCTCGAAGAGATGCGCGAGAGCATCAAGATGATCCAGCAGGCCCTCGACGGCATGCCCGAGGGACCCATCAAAGCTGATGCTCCCAAGATCGTGCTTCCCGATCGCGAAAAGATGAAGACGCAGATGGAAGCCCTCATCCATCATTTCAAGATTGTCACCGAGGGATTCGCGGTTCCCGCCGGCGAGGTTTATCAGGGAATTGAAAGTCCGCGTGGCCAGATGGGCTACCATGTTGTTTCGGACGGCACCGCCAAGCCATACCGCGTACACATGCGCAACCCCTCGTTCGCCACCCTCCAGGCGCTTGAAACCATGTGTCAGGGCCGCATGCTGGCCGACGTCGTTGCGGTCATCGGTTCCATTGACATTGTGCTTGGAGAGATCGATCGATGAACTCGCTGGACACCATCGCGGTTTCGATCGGCTTGAAGAGAATCCATCCGCCGGCAGAAAAGGCGCGGCCTTGAAAGACCAAGTGATCGGCGAACTCTGGGTATCGCTTGCTTCTCTGCTGCGCAGCTACACCGCGGCACATGGATTGAATGGCAACCGGCAGGCAACCGTTGAGTTGGGCGAAGGTCAGATCACGGTGCGACACGGAAATGCGTGGCTCGATTTGCGCCGCAATGGCCCGTTGCTCACATGGGCGCGAGACAATGGAAGAAATGGGGATCTTGAATTGATGGAAACCGGATATCTGCGATCGAGCACAGGCGAGCAGGCGCTGGACATGGCGGCAGAGGCATGGGCGCGGGAGTTGATGCAATGACCACCATCTTTTCTCCCGAACTCGCGGCCCGCTTGGACGCGCTCGTCGAAAAATATCCGGTGCGCCGCTCCGCACTCATTCCCATGCTGCTGTATGCGCAGGATGAAGTCGGCTATCTCTCTGACGCAGTGATCGCGGAAGTTGCGCAACGCATCGGTATCACGCAGCTGGACGTGCGCGACGTGGCTTCCTACTACTCGATGCTTCGCTTCAAGCCCGCAGGCAGGTTCAACGTGCAGGTCTGCACCAATATCTGCTGCATGCTGCGCGGCGCCTACGACGTTTTCGATCGCTTCCAGGAAGAACTCGGAGTGGGCCATAAGGGAATGACAAAGGATGGCCTTTTCTCACTCGAAGAGGTTGAGTGCATCGGGGCTTGCTCCTGGGCGCCGGCCGTCCAGGTGAATTATGACTTCCACGATGAGTTGAGCCCAGAGCAGGTTCCCGACCTCGTCGCCAAGCTTCGCGCAAAAGCTGCGGAGGGAGGAACGAAGTCCAATGCCTAGGCTCGTCTCCCATCCCGATGAAGTGAAGATCATCTCGCGCCGTTTCGGCCAGGGCGCGGCGGCGATCGACAAATACATTGAGCTGGGCGGGTACGAGTCTGCGAAGAAGTGCCTCGCGCAAGGTCCCGACTGGATCATCAATGAGATGAAAACCAGCAACCTTCGCGGCCGCGGCGGCGCGGGCTTTCCCACGGGCATGAAATGGTCCTTCGTTCCAAAGCAAAGCGCCAAACCGAAGTACGTGCTCGTCAATGGCGATGAAAGCGAGCCCGGCACCTGCAAGGACCACCTCATCTTTCTGCACGACCCGCATGCCGTCATCGAAGGCACGATCATCGCGGGTCTTGCCATCGGCTCCAAGGTGGGTTTCATCTACCTGCGCGGCGAATATCGCTACTTGCTCGAGATCATGGAGCGCGCCGTCGCCGACGCTTATGCCCGCGGCTTCCTCGGAAAGAACATCTTCGGTTCCGATACCGAATTTCAGGTCATCACGCAAACCGGTGCCGGGGCCTACGAAGTAGGCGAAGAATCCGCGCTGATGGAATCGCTCGAAGGCAAGCGCGGCGTTCCGCGCATCAAGCCCCCCTTCCCTGCCGTCGTCGGACTTTATGGCGGCCCCACTGTCATCAACAACGCCGAGACCATCGCCACGGTTCCACACGTGATCGCCATGGGTGGCGAAGCGTACGCAGCAGTCGGAACCCCGCGCAATGGTGGCACGCGCCTCTTCTGCCTCAGCGGCCACGTCGAGCGCGCCGGCGTCTACGAACTGCCCATGGGCTACAACCTCAAGAAGATGATCGACGAAGTCGGCGGGGGCGTGCGCGGCGGTCGCAAGCTGAAAGCTGTGGTGCCTGGCGGATCGTCAACACCCGTTCTGCTGCCCGAAGAAATCGAAAATCTTGGCATGGACTTCGACCAGGTAGGCAAAGCCGGATCGATGCTTGGCTCCGGCGGTGTCGTGGTCATCGACGATCAGACTTGCATGGTTGAGTTTGCGCTGCGCACCATCAGCTTCTACCAGCACGAGAGCTGCGGCTGGTGCATTCCCTGTCGGGAAGGCACCGACTGGCTCAAGAAATCGCTGACTCGCTTTCATGCCGGTTTCGGCACGGACAAGGACATCGACAACATTCGCTATTTGGCCGAGAACATGATGGGACGCACCTTCTGCCCGCTGGGCGATGCCGCGGCGATGCCCACAATCGGCTTCGTCAAAAAGTTTCGCAAGGAGTTTGAAGATCACCTGAACGGCAAGCCCTGTCCGTTCGCAAGGCAGGGTGTACCGGAGATGAGCATCGTGTAATCGGCCCGCTCCAGCGATTTGTCATCCTGAGTGAAAGTCGTTGCCGCCGCCGACGGCTGAAAGTCGAACGAACTTCGGTTTGATGTTTTGTTTTGCTGTTTTGAAAAGGCACGCCTCATCCGTGCCAATGCAAGAAGAGATGAAATGGCTTCGGCCCCTGGGGGAAAATGCCCGACGTAACTTTCACCGTCGATGGAAAGAAGCTGACAGCGCCTGCCGGGACGCTGCTCATCGAAGCCTGCCGCAAAGCGGGCATCGAAATTCCGGCATTCTGCTACTACCCAGGCCTCAGCCTGCAGGCCGCGTGCCGCATGTGCGTCGTGCGCCAGGAAAAAGTGCCGAAGCTTCAGACCGCCTGCACGACCACCGTCGCCGAGGGTCAGGTCTTCATCACCGAGTCGCCTGAAATCGCCCAGGCGCGCAAGGCCACTATCGAACTCCTGCTGGGCAACCACCCTCTCGACTGCCCCGTGTGTGACGCGGGCGGCGAGTGCGAGCTGCAGGACATGACCTTCAAGTACGGCGCCGGCGAGAGCCTCTACGCTGAAGCCAAGCAGCATCGCGATGAGCAACAGTGGTCCCCTGCGGTCTTCTACGACCGTCCGCGCTGCATTTTGTGCTACCGCTGTATCCGCATGTGCGGAGAAGGCATGGACGTGTGGGCGCTCGGCGTCCAGAATCGCGGCGCCAACTCGGTCATCGCGCCCAACAATGGCAATCAGCTCGACTGCGAGCAGTGCGGCATGTGCATCGACGTGTGCCCAGTGGGCGCATTGACCAGCGGCAGCTACCGTTACAAGACTCGCCCCTGGGAAATGAACCACGTCTCCACGGTTTGTACACATTGCGGCGACGGCTGCAAGGTTACGCTCGGCGTGCGCCAGTCCAGCGACGGCTCCGAAATCGTGCGTGCCGACAACCGCGACAAGAGCGGTATCAATGGCGACTTTCTTTGCGCCAAGGGCCGGTTCGGCTTCGACTTTGTGGAAAGCTCCGAGCGCCTCACGCGCCCGCTGGTTCGAAATGCTGCTGGCGAATTTGAGCCTGTCACCTGGGAGCACGCGCTGCGCGTCGCTGCCGGCAAGCTGAAAGAAATCCGCGATACAAAGGGCGGATTCTCAATCGGCGTCATCGGATCCAATCGCACGACGAATGAAGAGAACTACCTGCTGCAGAAGTTCGCGCGGACGGTGCTCCAGACCAACAACATCGACCACGAGCGCACCACCGACTACGCCTCGTTCGCCCATGCTCTCGCCGGCCATCAGGACCGCACCGCCAGCCTGCGGGAGGCAGCCTATGCTCCGGCCATTCTGCTCGTCGGTGGCAACCCCACCGAAGAGCATCCGCTGCTGGCCTGGAACCTGCGAACCAATGCGCGCCTCAGCAAGGCCCGCATCTACGTTGCCAACGCCGCGCAAATCAAGCTCGAGCGCCAGGCCAAGGCCGTGCTCCGCGTGCCTGCCGACGGCTACTCCCATCTCGCCGCCTATCTCGACGGATCAGATTCCGCGCTAGGCGATCCGGCATTCCGCGATGCCGTGCTCGCGGAGGAGTCGCTGCTCGTCATCTTCGGCGAGGAATACCGCGGCAGCGCAGTCCGGGATCTGGTGACCTGGGGCCTCAAGCGCGAGAACGTCAAGTTCGCCTATCTCGGCGATCATGCCAATTCCCGCGGCGCAGCCGACATGGGGCTCCTCCCCGATCATCTTCCCGGCTACATCCCCGTCACCTCGCCCGGCGCCTTCGCCACTGAATATCCCGGCCTGCCGTCGACTCCCGGCAAGTCGCGACAGGAGATGCTCGCCGGCGATGGTTCCCTCGCCGCCCTGCTCGTCGTGGGAGCCAACCCGGTCGCCGCACTCGGCGCGGATCGTACAACTCTGCGCGATGCCTTCCTCATCGTCCAGGACATCTTCATGACCGAAACCGCAGCCGCGGCCGACGTCGTGTTCCCTGCCGCCAGCCTGTACGAAAAAACCGGCACCGTCACCAACACCTTTGGCGATCTGCAACTCGCGAGAAAGGCCGCCGACCACGCCGGCGTCAAACCTGACTTCGAGATTCTCGTTCGACTCGCCGGCGCCATGGGTGTCGACATCAAGACGCTGGTTCCCTTTGGCAAGGCCGGCATGACTTCAGACCTCGGCCAGTCCCGCGGCGCGCAATCCGGAGAAGCCGATCGCCATGCCGTCTGGCTTGCAGCCAACGGCCTCGAGCCCAAACTTAGTCCGTTCGATCCGCTTGCCGTTCTCGATGAAATCGAGCGCCTCGTGCCCGGCTACAAGCTGGACCGGCTTAACCTTTTCGGCGGCAATGACGTTCCCACCGAACCCGGCTTCGTGCCGCTTGCGGCCATCACCGGCATCAACCACATCGTTCCCTCGCACGACCGGCTCTTCACCTCCGGAACCCTCGGCCGCTACAGCACTGCACTCAAGGAACTCGACGAACACCAGGCACACGAATTGGCAGAAACCGCAACAGTCAAATGAATCGCTTTGCAAGAGAGGCTGAACCCTCGTGACGCTTTTGCAGTTTTTCCTATGGAGCTTGCTCAAGGTTGTAGTCGTAACGGTCATCCTCCTCATGGCCGTCGCCTACACGGTTTTGCTTGAGCGAAAACTCGTCGGCCGGATCCAAAATCGGTGGGGCCCCAGTCGCGTCGGCCCCTTCGGCCTGCTGCAGCCGTTGGTCGACGGCGCAAAGTCCTTTCTGAAAGAAGACATCGTTCCAACCGCGGTCTATCGTCCTCTCTACCTCCTGGCGCCCATTATCGGCCTCAGCTGCGCCATGATCTCCATCGCCGTGGTGCCCTTCGGCGATCCCGCTGTCACCGGCTCGGGAGGGTTTCATTTCTTCGAAATCTCCGATGTCAACATCGGCCTGCTCGTCATCCTCGGCATCACTTCCATCGGTGTTTACGGCATTGCCCTTGCCGGCTGGTCCTCGAACAACAAGTATTCACTGCTCGGCTCGTTGCGATCTTCAGCCCAACTCATCAGCTACGAACTTGCGCTGGGCCTCTCGCTCGTCGGCGTCGTCCTTCTTGCCGGCAATCTCAATCTCCGCGTGATTGTCGAGAGCCAGGCCAGGCACGGTCTCCTTTCATGGAACCTCTTCGGCGGATTTCAGTTCGTCGCCTTCTTCATCTACCTGATGGCCGCCTATGCTGAAACCAACCGCTCGCCCTTTGACCTGCCCGAAGCCGAGAGCGAACTCACCGCCGGTTACCACACCGAGTACAGTTCCATGAAGTTCGCCATGTTCTTCATGGCCGAGTACGCCAACATGATCACCGTCGGCTGCGTCGCAACGCTGCTCTTCCTCGGTGGCTGGACCAGCCCATTCGGCAGCCTCTTTCCAACGCCGAACAACATCCTTCTCCAGTCGATCCTTCCGATCTTCTGGTTCGTGCTCAAGGTTTTCAGTTTCCTGTTTCTCTACGTCTGGGTGCGCGGCACGCTGCCCCGCTTCCGCTATGACCAATTGATGAACTTTGGATGGGTGTATCTTATGCCGCTTGCCATCCTGAACATTCTGGCCACGAGCTTGTGGCTTGCCTATAGGTCCTGAACGATGCACCTGGTTCTGTTTCTCATCTTCGCCGGTTTCTGCCTCGCCGGAGCGATCAATCTGCTGATCCAGAGGCATCCCATCACCAGCGCGCTCTCGCTCATCGTGGTGATGACGTCCCTGGCCGTACTCTATCTTCTGCTCGGCGCTGAATTCCTTGCCGCCGCTCAGGTCATCGTCTATGCCGGCGCCATCATGGTGCTCTTCACCTTCGTTGTCATGCTGCTCAACGCGAGCCGCGAAGAGCGCACCCTCGGCAGTCGCGCCGCCGCCGTCCTCGGATTCCCGGCGATCGTCGTCATTCTGGCTCTCATCGCCACCGTCATTCTGCATGCGCAGGGACTCAGCACCGCTGCGATGCGCGAAGGCATCACGTCCACGCAGGATCTGAGCACCGTCCTCTTCACCAACCTCCTGCTCCCGTTTGAAGTCACCTCGGTCCTGATTCTCGTCGCCATCCTCGGCGCTGTCGCTCTGGCACGCCGCGGCGCTGGAGAAGGGACGGAAGGCCAATGAACATCGCATCGGTTCACATGTTCTCTGACGTTCCGCTTTCCTGGTACCTGCTGCTAAGCGCCGCACTGTTTTGTCTCGGCGTCGTCGGATTCCTGATCAAGCGCAACCTCATCACCGTATTCATGTCCATCGAGCTCATGCTCAATGGCGTGAATCTCTCGTTTGTCACCTTCGCCCATCAGTGGCATGCGGTGAAGGGACAGATCTTTGTCTTTTTTGTGATGATGGTCGCCGCGGCTGAAGCCGCCGTCGGTCTTGCCATCATCATTGCCGTCTTCCGCGCCCGCTCTACGCTGGCCGTCGACCGAATCGATTTGATGAAACTATGAACGAACCTTTGCTCTTTTTGCCGTTCATCCCCCTGCTGCCCTTCTTCGGATTTCTGATCAATGGGCTGCTGGGCCGGCGTCTGCCCAAACCCTTGGTTTCATTCGTAGCGCTTGCTTTTCCGTGCGCATCCCTCCTGCTCGTTCTTCACGTCACCTATCTCGCGTGGTCCGGTTCGCTGCCCCTGCCTTGGAGTGAACCCAACGCTCCCGCCTGGATCTCCGTCGGCGCAGTACACATCACCTTCACCTCAGTCATCGATCAGCTTTCGCTGGTCATGCTCCTCATCGTGACCGGCGTAGGATTCCTCATCCACATCTACTCCGTCGGCTACATGCACGACGAACCTGGATACTGGCGCTACTTTGCCTACCTGAATCTCTTCCTCTTCTTCATGACCGTGCTCGTTCAGGCCGGCAACGTGCTGCTCATGTTCGTGGGCTGGGAAGGCGTCGGCCTTGCCTCCTACCTGCTCATCGGGTTCTGGTTCCAGAAACCCTCGGCTGCGAACGCCGGCATGAAGGCCTTCGTCGTGAACCGCGTCGGCGACTTCGGTTTTCTCATCGGAATCTTCCTGATCCTCGCCAATTTCGGCACGCTGACCTTCAGCGAAATCGCCGTGAAGCTTGCCGCGAATCCGGCATGGACCGGCGGAGTCCTCACCGCCATCGCGCTCTGCCTGCTCGTTGGCGCCACCGGCAAAAGCGCGCAGCTTCCTCTGTATGTCTGGTTGCCTGACGCCATGGAAGGCCCGACGCCGGTTTCCGCGCTGATCCACGCGGCCACCATGGTTACGGCGGGTGTTTACATGATTGCCCGCACGCATTTCATCTTTGACCGCTCGCCTTTTGCGCTTTCCGTGGTCGCCATCGTCGGCGCGGCCACCGCGATCTTCGCCGCAACCATCGGCCTCGTCCAAACCGACATCAAACGCGTCCTCGCCTACTCCACTGTTTCGCAGCTTGGCTACATGTTCCTGGGATGCGGCGTGGCTGCGTATTCGGCCGCCATCTTCCACCTGATGACGCACGCCTTCTTCAAAGCCCTGCTGTTCCTTGCGGCCGGCTCGGTGATTCACGCCATGGGCGGCGAGCAGGACATGCGCAAAATGGGCGGCCTGCGCACAAAAGTTCCCATCACTTTCTGGACAATGACCATGGCGGTTCTCGCCATCTCAGGATTTCCCTTCATGTCCGCGTTCTTCTCCAAAGACGCGATCCTCGCCGCCGCCTTCGCTGCCGGCGGTCTCGGCAAAGTCCTATGGTTCGTCGGACTCGTGACCGCCGCACTCACCGCGTTCTACATGTTCCGTCTCTGGTATCTCACCTTCTTCGGCGATCTGCGCGATCACGACGCGCATCCGCACGAGAGCTCATGGGTGATGCTTGGCCCACTCGTAATCCTCGCCGTTCTTTCTGTCATTGGCGGCTGGATCGGGATGGAACACTTCGGCGCCTATCTCACCCCGTCCGTCGGAGCCAGGCCCGAAGGACCGTCCGGCAGCCTCGAATACCTGCTCACCGCCCTCGCGGTAGCCGCTGGAGCCCTTGGCTGGTTCATCGCCCATCGCATGTACCATCGCCCGGCCACTGCAGACGGGCTTGCCGCCGTCACGCCGCCCGGTTACAAGCTTCTCGCGGGCAAGTATTACGTCGACCAGATCTACAGCTACCTCATCGTCAAGCCGCTCCTCGTGCTCTCCAAGTTCTTCCTCGAGTGGGTGGTCGACTTCGCCATCCTGGGTGGCCTTGCCTGGCTCCTGGCCGGCATCGCTACTCTATTCGGAGCCATTCTCCAGCGATGGCAATCCGGCAATCTGCGCTCCTACGCGGCCTGGCTCGCCGTCGGCGCCGCAGCCATTCTTCTCTTCTTCCTGATTCCCTACACGCTCGGCGCTTCGGGACTCGACTTCTGGGCGAGGGGGCGCTGACATGAACGACTCGATCCTCACGCTGATCCTTCTTACTCCGCTGGCCGGCGCGATCGTCGTCGCGCTTCTGCCCGATCGCGGCAAGCTGCCCGCATGGATTGCACTCCTTACCTCGCTCGCCACCTTCGGCTTCACGCTGCACCTGCCTGCGCACTTCCTCCACGGCCAGCCGGGATTCCAATTCGAAATCAACCGCCTCTGGATTGAGAGCCCAGCCATCAGCTACCACGTCGGCGTCGACGGACTCAGTCTCTGGCTCGTCGTTCTGGTCGGCATTCTCGCGCCCGCCGGCATTGTCGCCAGCTGGAACGCCATCAAGGAGCGGCGCAAGGTTTTCTACTCGCTCTTCCTGGTCCAGCAGACGGCCATGTATGGCGTCTTTATCTCGCTCGACCTGATGGTCTACTACGGCTTCTGGGAGCTTTCGCTCGTGCCCATGGCCATTCTCATCGCCATGTACGGTCGCAAGAACGGCCCGGGAGCCGCCGCGAAGTTCTTCCTCTACACCTTCATTCCCTCCGCTCCCCTGCTGGTCGCCATCCTCTGGCTCTATGCCAAAACCGGCACATTCAATTTCGCCGACCTGCAGATGTACATCGCGACCGGGTCCCTTCCCGCCGGTGCTCTGTTCTGGGTCTCACTCGCGTTTTTGTTCGCGTTCGCGGTCAAGGTTCCCGTCTTCCCGCTTCACGGGTGGCTGGCCGACACCTTCAATGAAGCGCCGGTCGCCATGGCCATGGTCGTCGCCGGCAAGCTCGGCCTCTATTCGCTGATCCGTTTCCATGTGGGACTGTTTCCCGTGCAGGCGCGCCAGATCGCTCCCATCATCATTGCCCTCGCTGTCATCGGCGTTCTTTATGGGGCCTGCCTCGCGCTCGTGCAGCGCGACTTCTGGAGGCTGCTGGCCTACGCGGCAATGGGTCACCTGAGCCTGATTGTCCTCGGTATCTACGGCCTCACCGCGACCGGCTGGACCGGCGCCATTTACCAGGTCCTCAACAATGAGCTCATCGACGCGGCTCTGTTCGTGCTCCTTGGCGCGCTCGAACTGCGTTACGCTACCAGCCTGATCTCCGCGTACGGCGGCCTCGCGGCGAAAATTCCTCAGACCGCAACACTCTTCGTGATCAGCGGTCTCGCCATGATCGGGCTCCCGCTCCTCAACGGTTTCGTCGGAGAATTTCTCATCCTCTCCGGCACTTTCGCCGGCATCAGCCACGGATGGGTCGTCGCTGCGACCATAGGCGTCACCCTTAGCGCGGCCTACATGCTCTGGCTGATCCAACGCATCTTCTATGGACCGGAAAGCCCGTTGGCAACGGCCAAGCCCGCCATTGATCTTCACGGCGGCGAGTTGTCGATTCTCTGGCCCTTCGCCATTCTGATGTTCGTGATGGGAGTCGCGCCCAACATCTGGCTCAACAACATTCAGGGTGCGGCCAATCCGCCCCATCCCGCGCAGCCGGTGCAATTCATCCAGTCCTCACAGAATCCAGAAGTGATTCCCACAACGAGTCGGACCGCCTCATCCAGGAAGGACCAGCAATGAGCTCCAGTGACGCACTCCGAATCCTTCCCGAGATTGTTTTCACGCTGACCGGCGTCTTCATCATGCTGGTGGATGCATCCCTGCCTCCTGCGGTGTCTCGCCGCCCGCTCGGCTGGGTCGCCGCTATCGGAACCACATTCGCTCTCTGGGCCAGCTTTGCCCAGCTCCGCATTGCGCCCGGTACCGGCTTCTACGGCACCGTGGAAACCAGCCCGTTCACCGTTTTCTTCCACGCGCTGATCTGCGGCATTGTCCTGGTCGCCATTCTCATCGCCCTCGATACTCTGCCCGAGGACAGCCATCATCAGGGCGAGTACTACGCCCTCGTCGTCTTCGGCGCCGTCGGCATGTGCCTTCTCACAGGCGCCACCGAACTACTGGTCGTCTTCATCGCCCTTGAGATTTCGTCCATCTCCACCTACATCCTCGCGGGCTATCGCAAGCAGACCGGGCGCGGCCCCGAAGCAGCCATCAAGTATTTCCTCCTCGGCTCTTTTGCCACGGCCTTTCTTCTCTATGGAATCGCGCTCGTCTTCGGCGCCACCGGAACCACGCAGATTTATGAAGTCGCCGGCAAGATCGGCTCAACGCAGAACCCCGCATTCGTCGTCGCGGCCCTTGCGATGATGCTCGTCGGCATCCTCTTCAAAGTCTCGGCCGCGCCCTTCCACGTGTGGACCCCCGATGTCTACGAGGGAGCACCGTCTCCCGTCGTCGCACTCCTCTCGACCGCGCCCAAAGCCGCTGCTTTCGCGTTCCTTCTGCGCATGGTCTACGAGATGTTCCCCACCCTGCGCAATGTCTGGGCCCCGGCACTCTGGATCATCGCCGTGCTGTCCATGACGATCGGCAACCTCGCCGCGCTGCGCCAGCAGAACGTCAAGCGCATGCTGGCCTACTCCTCCATCGCACACGCCGGCTACCTGCTTGCCGCCTTTGCCGGGCTCGCCAAGGATGGCATAGCCGCGGCCAGCTTCTACATCGCCGCCTACGCCGCTATGAACGTGGGCATCTTCGCTGTCGTCACCCTGGTCAGCGGGTACGACGATGAGTTCCCTCTTGTCGACGACTACCGCGGCCTCATCTATCGCTCGCCGCTCCTCGGCATCCTGCTCATTTTTTTCCTGGTCTCCCTGGTCGGCATTCCCTTCACCGGAGGGTTCTTTGGCAAGTTCTATTCCTTCTCTGCCGCGGTTGGCGGGGGAGCGGTCTGGCTCGCCATCATTGGATTGCTGAACTCCGGCGTCGCCTCGGCCTACTATCTTCGTCTCGCCTTCAGCGCGGCGCGGCGTTCCGCCGACAATGAGACATCCAGCCGCAGTGCTTTGCCGCAGGTGGGCATCGCCGTTGCCGCCGCACTCTTCTTCACAGTGGCAAGCACGCTGGCTCTCGGAATTGTTCCCAACGAAATTCTGCGCGACGCGCAGGAGGGTGCGCACACGCTTCAGGTTCCGTCGCAGTCAATCGAGGCGCTACCCGTCAACGCCAACGCAAATTCGGCGCCGTAATCGTGCATCGCATCGGGTCCGCGTTCAACGGACCCGGGGCCAGCCCCTGATAGAACCCAACCACCCGTCGCAGCACATCTTTCTGACGAAATGACTCGGAGACCCACGCGCGCCCAGCCGCTCCCATTCGCCTGCGCTGCTCCGGTTCGCGCAGCAGTTGAAGCGCCGTCCGATAAATCGCCTCGCGGTTCCCAGGAGGAATCAGCACTCCTGTCACTCCATCCACCACGGAATCGCGCGCTCCCGTTGCCCACGTCGTAATCACCGGAATTCCACTGGCCGAAGCCTCCAGAACTGCGTTCGGCATGCCCTCACGCCACGTGGGCAAAACAAACACATCCATCGCCTGGTAATAAGGCGCGGTGTCCTCCACAAACCCCGTACAGACGATGCGCGGATGCCGTTCGATGCGCCTCCGTAAGTCCCCACTCAACGCATCGTCCGATTCGTCAAACCAGCCCACCAACAGCAAATACACAGACGGCCGCGCCTTCAGAATCACTTCGAAAGCATCGAACAACTCCCGCACGCCCTTGTCTCGAGTCAACCGCCCCACGAAGCCTAGTACCGGCGCATCGGGAGGTAGCCCGAGATTTCGACGCACATCGCTGGCGCCTGGCGCAAATCGCACCACATCCACGCCATTGCTGCTTCCGTCACCCAGTAGCAACAGCTTTTCCGAGTCCACCAGCCGAAGATCGCATGCTACGCGCGTCAGGCTCGCGCTATTGCAGAGCACGTGATGCGCGCACAGAGAGGCCACGCGCTCCGCCGCGCAGAGCAGCCTCCGCTTGAATCCGCTCGTCGATTCCAGCTTCAATCCCCGCAGCAGGTATACGCGCTCTGGTACCCGGGCCAGCGTCGCCGCCACCATTCCCAGGAACCCGGCCTTTGGGGTACTGAATTCGACAATGTCGGGTTGCAGCTGTCGCAGAACTCTCCACAGGCGGAAAAGCGACAACATGTCACGCAGAGGCGCAATTCCCCGCTCCATCGGGATCGCGATCGTCTCGACGCCTTCGCTTTTAGCCACTCTGTCGAGCGGTTTACCCGGCGCGCACAACAGGACAACGCGAAACCCTGCCTCTCGCAGCGCACGCAGTCTCCCGCTCAGCAGAAGACAACTTTGAGGATGCGTAATCCCGATCACGATCAAGGACCGGGTTTGCTCAAATGCAACGGCCGCGGATGGCTCCGCCTCCGCAATCGACATGGTCGAGCCCAACTGAATGGATTACTTGGGTGGCTGATTCAACACCACTTCCAGCAATCTACTACTTCCGTGTCATTCAAATTGTGCGGGCCATCACTTCGATCTGACGCATTTGTCCTGTACCGTTTTGAGACATAGATAGATTATGACTCGGCCCAGAATTCTGCTTCTTATCCCACATCTCGGCGGTGGCGGCGCGGAACATGTGACCACCCTGCTCGCAGAAAACCTGTCCGGAGAAAAGTACGATCTTCACCTTGGACTGGTCACCAAAGCTCCTGACAACGCGGGCTCGATTGCCCCCTGGGTGGTTGTTCATTCGCTTGGCGCACGCCGGGTTCGCAACGGAGCTTTTCGTCTCCTGCGTCTCATATGGCAGCTGCGGCCCGACGTAATTCTTTCCGGCATGGCTCATCTGAACTTCCTGGTTCTGCTGCTCCGTCCCTTTTTCCCGCTCCGCACGCGCGTCTTGATCCGCCAAAACGGCACCGTGTCCTCCGCGCTCGCTTCCGGTGAGCTTCCATTTTGGACGCATCTTCTATACCGAGCTTTCTATCGCCGGGCAGACTGGATCATCTGCCAGTCGGAAGCCATGGCTCATGATCTTTGCGATGTGATCAAAGTTCCCACGCGCAAAGTTGCCGTCTTGCCAAATCCCGTCGATGCTGACGCGATCCGTTCCTTCATCGAGAGTCCTCACCTTGAAGCGAGCCACGGGCCTCACCTGCTCGCCATCGGTCGTCTTGCGCACCACAAGGGATTCGATCTTCTGCTCCGGGCCCTCACCATCGTAAAGCTCCGCTTTCCAACCGCCGATTTGACCATTGCCGGCGACGGGCCGGAACTGCCCCGCCTGCAATTGCTAAGCCGCGAACTGCTCATCGACAAAGCTATTCGCTTTACCGGGCGAGTGCACAATCCGGTGCGGCTTCTCTCCGGTGCCTCGGTATTTGTTCTCTCATCCCGCCATGAAGGGCTTCCCAATGTCCTTCTCGAGGCCGCCGCTGCGGGTCTTCCCATTGCGGCGCTGCCGTCTTCCCAAGGCGTCGTCGAGTTGCTCCGAGCGAGGCCAGGCGTGTTTCTCGCCAACGAAATCTCCGCGGAGGCTCTTGCCTCCTCCATTCTCGAGTGCCTTCAGGCGATCCAGCCCGGCCAGCGATTTCAGCACAGCTGGGTCGATGAGTTCCAACTTGAACGCGCGGTGCACGTTTACGAGTCCCTCATCGATGCGGCCCTCGCGGAGGAGTTCGCATGATTCACATCGCGCTCCTCATTCCAACGATCGACCGCATCGGCGGCGCAGAGCAACAGGTGATTCTGCTGGGCAAAGGCCTCGCTCGGCGCGGATGGAAGGTAACCATCGTTGCCCTCTCCGGTTACGGAGGACCCAACGCCGCCGATCTCGCCGCGGCCGGCGCCGACTTCATCACCCTCGAAATGCAGAGAGGACTCGTCGATCCGCGCGGATGGCTCCGTTTCCACCGTTGGCTGCGTCATGCGCAGCCTGACGTCGTGCATGCGCATCTGCCCCATGCTGCGTGGCTCATGCGATGGTCCCGCCTCGCCGCCCCCGTGCGTGTTGCGCTCGACACCATTCACACCTCGTCCACCGGAACAGCCGGCCGGCGGATCGGCTATCGTCGCAGTGACTGGCTCGCCGACCAGGTCACGGCCGTCAGCAACTCCGTCGCCGACGCCTGGCTTTCGAAGAACATGATCTCTTCTCGCACGGTCACGGTGATGCCAAACGGGGTCGACGTGGATCAGTGGAAACCAGATCCCCTTCGCCGTAGATCGCTGCGCCGCAAACTTGGGCTGACCGACGAATTTCTCTGGCTCGCCGCCGGGCGCCTTGAAGCGGTAAAGGACTATCCGCTGCTCCTCCGTGCCTTCTCTCACGTTCCCGCACCCGCCCGGCTCATGATTGCCGGCGCCGGCGCCCTTCAATCAGAACTGCTCAGCCTCGTCAATGAACTTTCGCTCGGCGCGCGCGTTCGTTTCCTGGGATTCGAGCCCGACCTTCGCCGCTGGATGCAGGCCGCAGACGGATTCGTGCTCTCTTCGCGATGGGAAGGACTTCCGATGGGGCTTCTCGAGGCTTCCGCCTGCGCGCTGCCCATTGTTTCGACCGACGCTCCTGGCTGCTCGGAGATCATCACCGATGGCTACACAGGCCTGCTGTCGGCGGTGGGCAATGAGAAAGCACTGGCATCCTCCATGATTCGTCTCATGCGAACCTCGCCGAGGGAACGGCGCGCCATGGGCGAGCGTGCGCAGCTCATGGCCATCGAGAGATTCGACCTCGAACTCATTCTCAGCCGGTGGGAAGCTCTCTATCGTGGTCTTCTTCTGCGCAACCAGGCGCCCCTGCGCTGGGCTCACGCATAGCGCTGCATCGTATCGAACAGGTCCTTCCCGCATGCTCGCAGGGCAACGCGGGAAGCGCGTATCGCTGCGTCGCATCGCTCATACAGATTGAGGCTCGCTGGCCTGTACTCCTCCACCACGCGCTCCACGCAGGTAAATTGCGATGCATGGAGCCTCGCGAATTCCAGCAACTGATCTGCCTCCTCATCCGAGGCTGTGTTGCTGTGAATACAGATCGTCCAAAGACCGCTCTTACGTTGCTCCGGCGCCCAAAGCTGCTGCGGGATCCAGGTCACGCCCCCCCGTACAAACGGCATCCGAGCCAGACCGTCGGAGACATATTCCAGGCCGGCGCCTTTCAGCACGCGCAGCGTAGCGGCATCCGTTCCATGCCGCGGCGCCACCCAGATCCGCGGATTCATCCCTTCATTCCGGAGCGCCGTCATCCCTTTCTCAATCCATGTACGCTGGGTCTCCTCCTCGATCCCGGCAAACTCCGTCCTGCGAGAAACTCCGATCAGAGTTCGTCCATGGCTTCGGCACAAATGCCGCCAGCCGTGCAGGCCGATCGTCGCGCCCACCCTCTCCAGCGCGCGCATCTTCATCCAGAAGTTTGCGTCGGGATCGGACATCATCAGCTCAGGATCGCGATTGTCGGGAACAATCGCCAGAATTGGCCGGATGCCGAACTCCTCGATCAGCGGGAGAAAGCGCTCCCACCGCTGAACCGAAAAGGTTGGGCACAGATCATCGAAGCGGAGCAGGTATTGCGCGGGCCGGGAAATCAAAGCACTGCCTCGGCTCTCTCGCCCCGGGGGCAGCCGGCTCGGACTTTCCACTCCGTTTCCTTGCCCTGATTCTCCGTTGCCAGTCTGCCCGCAAGCGACGCCATCGCAAACAGCAGCCAGGTTGTTCTGCTCTCGGTCGCTGTCCCCACCATCGACGCGATCAGCCAAACCGATAGCGCGGTCAGAAGGGCCGTTCTCTTTGGCCCGCGCGAACGCAAAGCGGCGCGAACGGCCAGAACCAGCACAAGTGATGCGAAAATCAGACCGACCACGCCCATCTCCACCAGGATCGACAGCGCGGAATTATGTGCGGTGTCGACTGGCGCCGTGCCCGCGGCATCCACGAAGGTCCCCGCCCCGAAACCAAGAATTGGAGCTCTTTTGAACGCCTCCCAGCCTGCGGACCATATATTCAACCTGTGGTTGAGATTTCCACCCATAAGCTGTTGAGGAATCGTGCTGATCCGCTGTAGCACCATCGGCGGCAACAACATCCAGATGCACGCTGCCGGCACCGGTGAGATCCAAACCGATCCCAACACAGCACTCCTGTGCTTTCTCCACAACAGAATGCTGCAACCAGCAAGGGCGACGAGTGCTTCAACGAATCCGCCGCGCGAAGCGGTGAGCAGCACGGCCGCGACTCCCATTGGAAAATACCCGACGGCCATCCAACGGCTTGGCAGCCAGCGATCCTCATCGATCAGGAGCGCAGCCAACGGAAATCCGAGATCGAGATACCGCGCTACGTCGTTGGGATCCTGTCCGAACGCCGCGAACCGAATTTGCCCGAGAGCGCTCGCACCCGGCGAAACCGCGCTCCACAAGGTCAGAATGCCGAGCACCCAGCATCCCGCTATCATGGCCCGCACCACCGTGCCGAAATCGCGCTCATTCTCGGCAAACTCCCACGCGATCCAGACCACCATCATTTCCTGGATATAACCGCGGACCTTCTCAAGCGTCACTGCCTGGTCGATGGTCCAGAAGAGACCACACCACACCCAGAGATAAAGGGCGATCGCCGCCCATTGCATCGCGCCGGGCCGGCGAAGCATTCCCCTTCTCAACGCCGCGGGGATCGCCACCAGCATCAGCACAATCCCCAAAATGCGCGCGATGTTGCCCAGGGGCGCGCCGAGATCGAGCGAATACTCCCACGGCACGGCGAACACGTAGAGCAACAGAATGCCCCATGCCGCGCGCCGCACTGACTAAAACCTCTGCGAGTACACCAGCCCTGCGTAAATGCTGACTCCCGCAGCCGACTGAATCACCGACTCCATCGAACGGTTCCACAAGTTTTTGGCCGTCGAATCGGGAACGAACAGGATGTCGTGATCCTCGATCGGCAGATCAGGGTCTTGCCCGCGCAGCATCCGTTTCAGATTCAGTGTCGTCAGCGTGCGGCCGCCCTTCTGCTCCCGAATCAGCAATCCCTTCGAGAGCGCCGCATTCTGTCCCGGTCCCCACGCCAGCGCCAGAGCCTTTACCACGGTCAGCTTCTGCACGGGATCAACCGGAAATCCGCCGGGCCGAATCACGTCGCCGATGATATACACGAGCCCCGCGCGGCTCACCTGCACCGTATCGCCCGCTTGAAGTTCTGGATTGTGCTCCTCGAATGAATCGGCGCGTGGATCAAGCACGACCGCATGAGGCGTGTTTGGTTGATCGCGATGAACAATCGTCACCAGGCTTCCTGCTTCTGGTGTCAGGCCAGACGCTGCCGAGATCAGGTCGAGCAACCGATGATGCTCCGCGTACGCGTACACCCCCGGTCGTGTAACTTCTCCTAACACGCTCACATCGCGCCCCGCATAGCCGGTGACCAGTACATTCACCTGCGGATGCAGCAGCATGCCACGCGCGACCAGAGCCGCTTCAATCGCGCGCTCGGCGCCCGCCTCATTCATCCCCCCGATCCGCACTTCCCCGGCCAGCGGCAATGCGATCGTGCCTGCATCCGATACGCGAACCATAGTGTGCACGCCTGGTGCATGAAACTCGCTCACGTCGAGCAAATCGCCTGCCCCAATCGGAACGGGAGCGATCGTTACCGCCGCCGCACCATTCGGCGCGACACCACGCGCACCCTGCTCCCCGCCCCAAACCGTCGGCGCATCCTTCGCGTTTGGCTCGGCCCTCGTTTCGGTGGATTGTGGAATCCTTGCCACTCCCGTCGGCAATCCAGACGTGCTCGGTGTGGGCGCCTGCGCGCGCGCGCCGCCCGCGCTCACAATCACCATCAAGACCAGCAGCAATCCAACGGCCCGCACCGAATTCGCGCTCACGCATGCTCCCGTCTGCGACTCCATCCAAAACACCACGCCCATCGCCAGCCAAAGGCTCACAAAAAACACAAGCGACATATACACCGGCAAATCGGGCCTCACCGGCTTCACCGGCTGCCGCGCGGCATCGATCACCACCACGTTGGAATTGCCGATACCAGCACTCAAAGTCGCTTCCTCGCGCTTGGCCAATACCTGCATGTAGAGTTCATGGTTTCGGTCGATCTCGGCCCGCAGCAACGCCGCCTGCGTTGCCGCCTGGTTCTGTTGCATGCCTTGCTTCGTCGTCCGATCGAGATTGGCCTTTGCCAATGCTTCCCGATCCGCCGCAACCTTCCAGGCACCGTGGAACCGCTCCACAAGCTTCGCGTCTTCTGTCTTCATCTGCCGATCAATATCCGAGAGTTGGCCTCGAATTTCCACCACTCTTGGAAAATTTGGCCCGTGCTCCAGGCTCAGCTGGGCCTGCTCCTGTTCCAGATCGCTTCGCCGCACATGCAACTGTTGCATCAATAACAGCGCGGGCGCACCCCCTTCTCCCTGCAGTTTCGAATCCGCAGCCATCACCAGTTCTGGATCGCTCTCCTGCGCCGCGTGATACTCCGCCTCGCGCATCATGCGCTCTGCCGTTGCCGCCGCCAGATCCCTTCCCAGGTCGTCGATTTCGAGCGAGGTGGTGGTCCGGGTCAATCCCGCCTGTCCGTTCGCAATCGGCGAATCCAGCACCCCGTTCGCCTTCTCGAATTCCATCAGCCGCGCTTCGTCGCGATCGACCTGCGCCTTCAACATCCCCAGCTGACCATCGAGCCAATCCGTCGATCCGCTCGTCACCTCCATCCGTGATTGCGCATCCTGCCTGCCGTACTCACGAATCAGAGCGTTCACCACTCGCGCCGACAGCGACGCGTCTCGCGACTCAAACCGAATCTCCACGATCAGCGTTCGCGGTAGCGTCTCTACATGCAGCCTTCTGCGAAAACGTTCCAGCAGGTACGCCTGTGCCTCCGGACCAGGGTTGTCCGGACGGAACCCGGGAAACCGTCGCGCAAAATTTCCCATAAATCCCGAAGCCTGGTAGAGCCGCTCAGTTTCGATCACGCTCCATGCCAGCGCTCCGCTGCGAAAAACATTGGCCAGTGTCTCAAGCTGAACGTCGCCTGAGGCAAACGCGCCTGGCGTCGTATCGTCCGAGCCCTCCAGATTCAGAGCGCTGACCGAAGTCCCACGCAGGGCAACCTTCGCTTGGGCTTCATATTCTTTTGGCGCTACCAGGCAATACAGCAGGCAAACAGCCAACGGAAACCCCATCATCCAGAGCACAACCCGCCACCGCCGGGTCAGCACCTCTCTGAATTCGCGCAGTGAAATGGCAGAGCGAGGCCGCACGAACGCTGCTGGCTGAAGATCAGCTGTATCGAACGTCTCTTCTTGTTCTGTCGTGGGAGCGTCCGCCAAGACTGGGCCCTCGATTCCAGGACCTCCTCAAAGGCCCCGGCAAGCCCATGCGTTCAAGGTCACTCGAAAGGATTTACTTTCAGTGTGACCAATTTCGAGACACCTTGTTAGTGAGGGGCATCACAGCACGCAAAATGGATGCAAATCTCGACGCGAACGATGAGTGAGGCACATCACGCAGGCTAAGTCCCGGCGCATCCCGGGCCCTGCAACACCGGTTCCCGCTCGCTCAGTTGGCTCCGCTTTTCCGGTACCATTCCACGGTTCGCCGCAGACCTTCGCGGAAATCCACTACCGGCTGATAGCCCAGCAGTTTCTCAGCCAACCCGATGTCGGCAAGCGAATCGCGGATGTCGCCGGCACGTGACTCGGCATAGGCGGGCTTTCCTTTGTACCCCGTTAATTCGCATAGGATCCCAAACGTCTCGTTCAGTGTCACCCGCTTCCCCATGGCCAGGTTCATCATCTGCCCCGAGACCTTTTCAGCCGGAGCCGAAGCCGCCAAAAGATTGCCGTGCACTACGTTGTCTATATAGGTAAAATCGCGGCTCTGCTCTCCGTCGCCGTAGATCGAAGGCTGTTCGCCGGCCAGCATTTTGCGGCAAAAGATCGCCAGCACGCCGGAATAATGCGATGTCGGATCCTGGTAGGGACCGAACACGTTGAAGTAGCGCAGCGTCACCGTCTCCAGCCCATGGACGCGCGTGAAAACCCTCGCATAATGTTCGCCGGCGAGCTTCGCCACCGCGTACGGCGAAATCGGATTCGGCAGCATGGCCTCCGTTTTCGGCAAGGTCGGCGTGTCCCCATAGGCCGACGAAGAGCCTGCATACACAATGCGCTTCACTCCCTCCGCCTGCGCGGCAATCAGCAGGTTCAATGTTGCCGTCACGCAATGCAGATTCGTGGCGGCAGGATCCGCCACCGAACGCGGCACCGATGCCAGTGCCGCTTCATGAAACACGACATCCACCCCCTGGCATGCGCGCGTGCAGGTGTAGGGGTCGGTCAGGTCGCCCTCGATGAAATCCATCGCCTCGAGACCGAGAAGATTTTCGCGTTTCCCTGTAATCAGGTTATCGATCCCGCGAACGCTCTCACCGCGCGCTAACAACGCCGCAGCAATCGATCGTCCAATGAACCCCGCCGCGCCCGTCACCAGATACATGCCCAAATTGCTCTCCTTCCGATGCGCCGTCGCGTCTCCCGCAGCATCTTTCCAAAGGACAGGATACAATCCTGACCGCACCCGCCCCGGGCGGCTCCTGATCTGGCACTCGGACCATTTTGACGCTCAATCCGGCGGTTTCCCCGGGCCGTCGAACCTTGTTTTGTGGGCCGAAAAATGTGCGCACAGTACAATCAAAAGTATGACGACCGCGGTTGAAGCTTCCTCCCTTGCCTCGCTGAAGCGGAAGATCGAAACCCGACAGGCACGCGTTGGCGTGGTGGGCATGGGCTATGTGGGATTGCCGCTCGCACTGCTTTTCAGCTCGGAGCGCTTCCGCGTCACCGGCTTCGATATTGCGACCGACAAGGTGAACACACTGAACAATGGTGGCTCCTACATTGTTCGCATTCTCCCTGAAATGATTCAGGAGGCGCAGAGAGCCGGCTTTCGGGCCACGGCCGACTACTCCGAAATCGCCGAGATGGATGCCGTCATCATCTGCGTCCCCACGCCTCTCGACGAATACCACGAGCCCGATCTCAGCTTTGTCACCGGCACCGTGCAATCCATCGCTCCACACATCCGTGCCGGGCAGCTGATCTCACTCGAAAGCACCACCTATCCCGGCACCACTGAGGAAATCGTCGTCCCGCTGCTGGAGTCTGGAAATCCGCTCGGCTTAAAGGTTTCCCGCGCCGAAGGCGCAGTGGGCCCCACCGGAGGTGGCGTCCACGTCGCCTTCTCTCCAGAGCGGGAAGATCCCGGCAATGATTCGGTCGCCCGCCATGACATCCCGAAGGTCGTCGGCGGCTGCGGACCGGTCGCAACCGAGTTAGCCGCCACTCTCTATGGATCGATCTTCCGCCGCGTGGTTCCGGTCAGCAGTACATCGGCAGCGGAGATGACGAAGCTCCTCGAAAACATCTATCGCTGCGTCAACATCGCCATGGTCAACGAGCTCAAGCAGCTCTGCATGCGCATGGGCATCGACATTCATGAAGTCATCGACGCCGCCCGCACCAAGCCCTTCGGCTTCCAGCCGTTCTATCCCGGCCCGGGACTCGGCGGACACTGCATCCCCATTGATCCGTTCTATCTCTCGTGGAAAGCAAAGCAGTTCGACTTCCGCACTCGCTTCATCGAGCTGGCCGGCGAAGTCAATACCGCCATGCCCTACTTCGTCATCGACCAGATCGGCAACGCCCTCAACGAGCAGTCAAAATCCATCAAGGGATCGAAGATTCTCGTCCTCGGCGTCGCCTACAAGCGCGACATCGATGATCTGCGCGAGTCGCCATCTCTCACCATCATTGAATTGCTACGGGAAAAGGGCGCCCAGGTCTTCTACAACGATCCCTACTTTCCCAAGGTGGGTCAGGGCCGGCACTACGCGCTCAACATGACCAACACCTCGCTCGAAAACCTCGACAACTTCGACGCCGTGGTCATCGTCACCGACCACACCAGCTACGACTACCCGGCGATCGTCGAGCAATCGCAACTTGTGGTCGACACGCGCAACGCAACCAAGGGAATCGACTCACCGAAGATCGTACGCTGCTGAATAGGGCTCTTGGCCGGCGCAACGGATCCGCTGCTTTGAAAGGGCACGGCGTTGGTCGTGCCGCAAAGAAGCAATTCAATCCGGGCAAGCCGCGTTGAGGGATTGGCTGCTTATCCCAGCACCTTCTGCACCGCTTCGACCAGCCCCGGAATATCATGCGGATCGGCCTCCGCCGCCGGCACCCAATGATGCTCGCACAGCGTCGCGGTTGTAACCGGCCCGATTGAAATCGCTGGGACATTTGCAAAAGGAAATGCGATTTTCGCGACGCGAGCGGCTTCCGCCAGATGGGTCACGCTCGAGGAACTCGTAAACGTCACGGCAGCCAACCCGTCGTCGACTGCCTCGCTCAACTGCTTCGGAGCAGCTTCCGGCATCACGTTCCGATAGGCATCCACAACATCGACCGTGGCTCCGGCATCGCGCAGCTCGTTCGGGATCACGTCACGTGCGACGGCGGCCCGCGCCAGCAGAACTCGCTTGCCCGCAACTCGATCCTTCAACTCCGCAACCAGGCTCTCGGCCACATACTTTTGGGGGGTCAGAGCCACTTTCAAGTGAACAAACGCTTCGAGAGCTTGCGCTGTCGCCGTTCCCACCGCTGCGATTTGTGGCTTGAGATCTGTAAGCGAAACGCCAAGGTCCATTGCGCGAACTTGAAACGACACAACGGAATTCATGCTGGTGAACAGGAGCCAGTCGTACTGATTCAGCTCCCGAAGAGCTGCATCAAGGGCGTGGTAGCTCTCCGGCGGCTGGATCTCCAGCACTGGCACATCGACCGGCACGATGCCAATCGCGCGCAACGCCTCGCTCAGTTTTCCCGATTGCGCCGCAGCGCGCGTCACCAGTACCCGCCGGCCCGGGTACACGCTCACTGCTTGTCTTCGGAAAGGGCCGCCAGCAGCGGCCCAGCGCCCGCCTCCACCAGCTTCGTCGCGACCAGCTTCCCAAGCACAACGGGATCGGTTGCATCGCGCGCCTGCTCGTGATACACGCGAGCCGCACGACCGTTCGCGGGATCGGCCACCACGCCAAACACCTCAATCCGTCCCTCCGCCTTCTCACGGCAATGCACCCCGATCGGCACCTGGCACCCGCCGCCCAGCGCCGCCAGCGCCGCCCTCTCCACCGTCACCGCAAACCGCGTCGACTCGTCGTCGAGAAACGCGAGCGCTCCAATCGTTTTCCCATCGTCCTTGCGTGTTTCAATTCCCAGCGCTCCTTGTCCGACTGCAGGACAGAAATCCTTCGGCTCGAGCCGCACCCGCACCGACTCGGTCTTCCCTAGCCGGTCAAGGCCCGCTGCCGCCAGCAGAATTGCATCCACTTTCCCTTCGCCCAGCTTGCGCAGCCGCGTGTCCACATTCCCGCGAAACTCGATTGCTTCTATATCTGGCCGCAGCGCCTTCAACTGCGCCCGTCGCCGCAGGCTGCTCGTTCCAACCACCGCTCCGTGCGGAAGCTCGTCCAGGCCCTGATACCTGACCGACACCAGCGCGTCCCTCGGGTCGACGCGGCGCGGCGTCGCCGCCAGCGCGAACGGCTCATGCAGTTCGGTCGGCAGATCCTTCAGCGAATGCACCGCAAGGTCCACGCGACCGTCTGCCAGCGCTTCCTCAATTTCCTTGGTGAACATCCCTTTGGAGCCGACTTGCGCAAACGTTACTTCCTGCAGCCGGTCGCCGGTCGTCTTGATGATCTCAATGTCGACTTCATGTCCCTCGGCGCGCAGCAACCCGGCAATGTGATTCGCCTGCCACAGCGCCAGTTGAGATCCACGGCTCCCGATGCGCAGCTTCACTTGCCACCTGCCACGCGCATCTCGCGCACACGGGGATTCTCATCGATCTCTGCGGCTGCACTCGTCGTACTCGTCACTTCCTCCCGCTTCGGCGCAGTCTCTTTCTCTCCCGCAACCGGCAAGGACCACGAATCGCACAGCGCCTCGATCCGCGCTGAATCATTCTCGCGCGCCGCCTGTTTCAGCGCCTGCATGTGCGGATGCAGAAACTTGTTCACGATGCCGCGCGTCAGCGATTCCACCGCTGCATACTGTTCGGCGTTCAGCTCGCCCAGCCTGCTTAGCGTCTTCCGCATTTCGTTTTGCCGGATTTCCTCGGCCTGCTGCTGCAGCGCCACGATCGCCGGGGCCACATTCACCGTGCGCCGCCGCTCGTGGAACCGTTCCACCTCGGCGGCAATCAGCGCCTCGGCATCACCCGCCTGCCGGCCGCGTTCGGCCATGTGCGAGGCGGCAACCGCCTGCAGGTCGTCGATGTCGTACACAAACATGCCTTCAAGCTGGTTCACCGAAGGGTCAACGTCGCGCGGCACGGCAATGTCGATAAAGAACATCGGCTTGTTGCGCCGCCGATGCAGAAACGCCTGCGCATGCTCGCGCCGGAAGATCGGATGCGGAGCGCCTGTCGAGCTGATCACGATGTCCGCGTCGCTCGCGGCGCTATAGAGTTCTTCAAACGGAATCACGCACCCGTTGAAGGGCTCGGCAAGCTGCCGCGCCCGCTCCACCGTCCGGTTCGTTACGAGGATCGTGCCCGCGCCCTGCTGCACCAGATGCCGCGCAGCCAGTTCGCTCATCTTGCCTGCGCCAACCAGGAACACGGTCCGTCCGCTCAGCGAACCGAAAATCTTTCTTGCCAGGTCCACGGCTACCGACGCAATCGAAACCGAATTGGACCCGATCTGCGTCTCCGACCTTACCCGCTTGGCCGCCGCAAACGCACTTTGCAGCAAGTGCTCGAGCTGCCCGCCGACTGTACCCGCAGTGCGCGCCACGCCGAAGGCTTCCTTCACCTGCCCGAGAATCTGCGGCTCGCCCACCACCATCGAGTCCAAACTCGACGCCACGCGGAACAGATGCCGTACCGCTTCCCGGTCACGATGTTCGTAAATGTGCGAGGCCAGCAGGTCCCGCTCAATCCCGAATTGCGAGTGCAGAAATCCCGCAAAGTCCGGTGTCTGTCCTTCGACCACCGCCAGCATCTCTATCCGGTTGCACGTCGAGACAATCATGCACTCGGCCACACCAGGGACCGCCGCCAGGGCCCGCGTCGTCTCCGGCAGATCGTCGCGCGAAATGGCGATCCGCTCCCGCAGCTCGATCGGAGCCGTCTTGTGATTCACTCCAATCAATGCCAGGGTCACGGGGCACCGAACCTGTGCACGCGGCTGAACACGTTTGCGGCCCAAACCGCAAGCATGATGACCAGCACCGCGCCCGATAGATACGCCGCCTTGCGCCCGCGAAGACCTGCCGTCCGCCGCAGGAACAGCAGCAGCACATACAGAACCCACATCGCAAACGATGCCAGCACCTTGGGATCAAGAAAGTACGCAGCTCCCAGCGACGTCTCCTGCACCAGCACAGCGCCCAGCACCAAACCCACCGTCATGCAGGGAAACCCGAACAGCAGCATGGAATTGGCGATCCGTTCCAGGGTATCGAGCGGCGGCAGCCAGTCGAGCGGAGCCCACCACGAATCCTCGCCCGTTTTCGCCTTGAGACGCCGTTCTTGCACCAGGTAAAGCACCGACGCCAGCAGGCTGAACCCCAGGGCAGCATAAGCAGCGAGCAACGCACTGATATGCGCGATCAGCCAGCTCGTCCGCACCCCCTCGGACGGGAAAACATAATGGGACAATCCCAACGACGGGACGAAGACCAGGAAGAAGGTAACAGGTAACGCAAATACTCCCAATGAGATGGCCCCATAAATCCACCAAGCCAGGAAGAAAAGCGCCGCAACTAATAGGCCCAGAATAGTTTCCACCTCGCGCGCACCCACTGGAAAGAAGCGATGCGCCTGCGCGAGCATCTCGACGGAGGAAACAAAATGAAAGAAGAAGGCAAGGCCCGCGAAGTGAACGCACCAGCTGCGCCAGCGATCCGCTTTATATAGGACAGCCGGGAAAACGGCGACACTTGCCGCCGCGTAAAGCACAGCCGCCACTCTCAGCCACAGGAGATGCATGCCGTAAACAACCTTAAGGCCTTATAGACCAGTATACTGTGATCCAAATCACCATATTGGCCGGCTATCCACTGTTGCTCGCGGCCCCTGCGCAGTCACGTCTTTGTCAGAACCATCGAATGCATCCATAGTCGATCAGAGTGCGGGTTGCAGGACCGCCAGTCCGGAACGCGAGATCTCGACATCATCTTCAGACTTCCCGCCGCTGAAGGCGACGATCAGGTAGCCAGTCTTGCCGCGCGCCACGACTCCACCCTGCCAACCGAATTCGCCGATCAGGGGAGCACGCTCGGAGGTGCCGCTGTTCTGCAAAGTGTCTGCCATTTCAGAAGCCTTGGCATATGCGATGCCCAGAAGATTGCTGCCTTTGCCAGCCGGGTCCTTCATGCGGCCCACGACAGTCATCTTCGAGCTCCAACCCTGGATACTGTCGCCTGGGGCGTAGGCCACGACGGCGACGCCTTCGACATGGAGTGCTGAAGCACGGCTCCTCATCGCCTCAAGGGCAGCAGTTGCCAGTGCGTCGAATTTCTTGGCACTCGGCGGCTTGCCGCCCGCGGCGTCGACATACCCTTCGCCGGCTGCGAGGGACAGTGTGAGAAGGATGGCAATTGCGAGTAGGCGAATCTTCATTTTTTCTCGTCTCCGGCGTGCGAGGATCGTGTCAGTTTTTTGCAAAGCGAGGATTGTACGCTTGTCGACACAAACCTCGGATCATTGCAGACGAAAGGCACCGAGGATGGTTCCGTTGCCTGAGAAGTATACTGTGACCCAAACCACCGCACGGAAGGCTCTGCTGCCAAAGCCAATCGGAGCCACATCTGCGTGGCCGGTCCTGAGGATTGTTGATGCTGGCACGGAGAGCGCACGGTTCGCGGCTGGTGGCGCTCATGCTGGTTTCGGTTGCGGCATTTTCCCAGCAGGGCGATTTTCCCAGAAAAACCGGTGTGCAGGACCCGACAATCCGGCATTCGATGGAGGACCTGGCCAGATCGGCAACGATCGTGGTGAAGGGCGATCCGGATTGGCTGGCATTGACCGCTGACTGGATCTGGGTCACGAGCGAGGACCTCAATCACGTCTCTCAAATCGATCCGAAAACAAACCGCGTCACGGCAACCATCCGGGTGCGCAAACCGTGCTCCGGTGTTGCAGCAGGATTCGACAGCTTGTGGATTCCAAGCTGCGGCGATCACAAACTCATCCGAGTCGATGCGCGAACCGGCGCACTTCAAGCGACGATTCCTGCTGGTCCGGCCGATTCTGAAGGCGGCATCACCACGGGAGCCGGAAGCGTCTGGCTGGTGACCTTTGCGGCGGGCGAACTCACGAGGGTGGACGTATCCACCAACAAGATCGCAGCCCGGATCAGCATTCCGGCTGGCTCATTCAATCCGTTATTCGATTCGGGATCCCTCTGGGTGACCTCGAACGTGGGGAATTCGCTGCTGCGCATCGATCCGGAAACAAACCGCCTGGTTAGTTCAACTCCTGTCGGACCCCAACCGCGTTTTCTCACCGCAGGAGCGGGTTCCATCTGGGTGTTGAATCAGGGCGATGGCTCGGTCTCCCGCGTCGACGCAAAGTCAGGAAAGCTTGTCGCCACCATTCAGGCCGGTATCCCGGGCCACGGAGGCGAGATCGCTTTCGGTGGGGGCTACGTCTGGGCCACTCAGACTGAGTTTCCCCTGACCCAAATCGATCCAACAACGAACAGAATCGTCGGCCAATGGCATGGCGCGGGCGGAGACAGCGTCCGGTTCGCTTTTGGGACGGTCTGGCTCACCGATTTGCGGGGTGAGAAGGTCTGGCGGATTCCCGTTCCCGGACAGTGATCCCTCTCGAATTCCCGAGCCGTTTCGGTCGCGTTCTGCACAGGTCCAATGCGATGCCTCCACGGTAATCTGTAAACAATCGTGCAACCCGCTGACCTCCAATCCGCGGCGGCGCCGTCTTCCCCGGCTCCAGAAGAACCGATCCTCGAGCTCACACCTCCCGCAGCCGCCAACGGCAAGACCTCCGACGGCCTCACCCCGTTCATGCGCCAGTGGTCGGCGGCCAAGCGCGAGAATCCAGATGCCCTTCTCTTCTTCCGCATGGGCGACTTCTATGAGCTCTTCTACGACGACGCCACCGTCGCCAGCCGCGAACTCCAGCTCACCCTGACGGCCCGCGACCGCGAACGACAGGTGCCTATGTGTGGCGTTCCCTACCACGCCGTCGAAACCTACCTCACCCGCCTGCTTCGCAAGGGCTATCGCATCGCCCTCTGCGACCAAATGGAGGACCCTAAACTCACCAAAAAAATCGTGCGCCGCGAAGTCACCCGCGTGCTTTCGCCGGGCACCGCGCTCGATGCCGCGCTCGGCCAGGAGCAGAACAATTTCCTCGCCGCCTACTTCGAGATCCCGCCAGCCGATCGTCGCACGGGGACTCCAATCTGCGGTATTGCCCTTCTCGACGTCTCCACCGGCGAATTCCGAACCGCCGAATACGTTGGGGCCGCCGCCTCGCACCAGGCCGTTGAAGAAATCCTACTTGCCGGCGCCACCGAGGTCCTGATTCCCGCCGATGCCTCAATCCCTCCCGCTCTCGAGCGCATTCCGGCACGCACGCGCGTCGAAGACTGGGTCTGGACCCACGACTTCGCCATCCCTCTCGTCGAGCGCCAGCTCAATGTCCGCTGTCTCGAAGGCTATGGCCTCGTCGGCCACGATGCCGCAGCCATCGCCGCCGGAGCGGTCGTGCACTACGTGCGCACCACCCAGAAGAATGACGCGCTGCACATCGACTCGCTCAAGTTCCAGGAGCACTCCACCGCCCTCGAACTCGACCAGGTCACCGTCCGAAATCTCGAATTGATCGAGCCACTCTTCGTCGGCCAGGACACCCGCGCCACGCTCTTTCACACGCTCGACGAATGCCAGACGCCGATGGGCAAGCGCCTTCTGCGCGCCACTATCGTGCGCCCGCTCGTCGATCCCGCGCGCATCGAAGCCCGCTACGAAGCCGTCGCCGAAGCGCACGCCGATCTCGTGAAGCGCGAAGAGGTGAGGCGCGCTTTTTCCGGCATCCTCGACCTCGAGCGGCTGCTCGCTCGCATCAGCCTTGATTCGGCCGGACCCCGTGACGTCCGCGCCCTCGCCACGAGTCTCGCGCGCCTGCCCGGTTTCCTTCAGGCATTGCAACCGCTGACCGCGCCGCTCTGGCACGACCTCGCCGCGCGTCTCGATCCCTTGCAGGACGTGACCACGCGGATCGAAGGCACCATCGTGCCCGATCCTCCCCTCACTCTCGCCGACGGAGGGGTAATCGCCGCCGGCATGGATGCCGAACTCGACGATCTCCGCACCATCTCCAGCACGGGCCGCCAGCAGATCGCCGCTATCGAAGACCGCGAACGCGCCCGCACCGGAATCGGATCGCTCAAGGTGCGTTACAACTCCGTCTTCGGCTACTACATCGAGATCACCAAGGCCAACCTGGCCATGGCGCCGGCCGACTACGAGCGCAAGCAGACCCTCGTGAATGCCGAGCGCTTCACCACGCCCGAGCTCAAGGAGTACGAGCGCAAGATTCTTTCCGCGCACGACCGCTCCATCGAAATCGAGAAGCGCATCTTCGCCCAGCTCCGCCAGGAAGTTCTCAAATCGGCCGGCCGCATCCGCCAGACCTCTGCTGTTGTTGCCGAAGCCGATCTCCTCGCCAACTTCGCGCATCTCGCCGCGGCCCGTCGCTACGTGCGACCGCGTCTCGTCGACGAACCCGTCCTCGAAGCAGTCGCCGCGCGTCACCCTGTCATCGAGCACTGGATGGAAGACAACCGCGAAGGCCGCTTCATTGCCAACGACGTGTATCTGAACTCCGGCGACGGCGGACCGAGCCTGCTGCTCATTACCGGGCCTAACATGGGCGGCAAGAGCACCTATCTGCGCCAGGCCGCCATGCTCGTCCTGATGGCGCAAATGGGCAGCTTCGTTCCCGCCGACAGCTTTCGCCTGGGACTCGTCGATCGCATTTATACACGGATCGGCGCCAGCGATAACGTGGCCCGCGGCCGCTCCACCTTTATGGTCGAAATGATGGAGACAGCGACCATCCTCAACACCGCCACCAGCCGCTCACTTATCCTGCTCGACGAGATGGGCCGCGGCACAGCGACCTTCGATGGTCTCTCGCTTGCGTGGGCCACAGTCGAATACCTCCACGCCGAAACCGGCGCCCGCACGCTCTTCGCCACGCATTACCATGAGCTCACCATGCTCGTGGAAAAATTGAAGAAGGTGCGCAACCTGCGCATGGGCGTCAAGGAAGCGGCGCACGGCATCGTCTTCCTGCACAACATCGAGCCTGGAGCCGCCAGCAAGAGCTACGGAATCGAAGTGGCTCGTATGGCAGGCCTGCCCGCTGCCGTTATCGAGCGCGCCAAGCATGTCCTGCGCCAGCATGAAAAGCAGGAGCGGCAAAGCGTCCAGGCCGAAACCACACCCGAGCCCATGCAACTCACCATCTTCACGCCGCTTTCGCAACGCATCGTCGATCGCATCGAAGCCGTCGACGTCAATGCGCTCACGCCTCTCCAGGCCCTCAATCTCCTCGAGGAGTTGCAGCGGGAACTCAAGAGCAAAGGCACGAGCGGCGACCATTGAGGACAGAACGCATGATTCGATTCCATCTCCGGAGAAACGGATGACAACCACACTGCGCGAGGCAGCCGGAAGCCTGCTCGTTGTTGGTCTCAGCGGCACCGAACTCAACGGCCTGGAGCGCGCGTGGCTGCGTCTCGTCAAGCCCGGCGGCGTCATTCTCTTTCGTCGCAACATTGTTGACGCGCGCCAGACCAGGGCTCTCCTCAACGAAGCGACAGGTCTCGGCGCTCGCCATGGCGTGCGCTGTGTCGACGTCGAAGGCGGCACCGTGAATCGCCTTCGCGATGCGCTGGCCCCCATGCCCTCCGCCCAGGCCGTGGGAACGGCCACGCGCATCACCGGCAAATCCGATCTCGCACGCGAGCATGGCGAACTCATTGCGCGCAGCGTCGCAGCATTCGGCTTCAACACCACGCTGGCTCCCGTCGTCGACCTCGCACTGCCCGAATCGGCGGAAGTGCTCGGTTCGCGTCCGCCTGCTCGCAATGCAACCGATGTAATCACCTTCGCGCGCGCTTTTCTTGCCGGTCTTGCCGCCCACGGCATCGTCGGTTGCGGCAAGCATTTTCCAGGGCTCGGCGGCGCGGCCAGCGACACGCATTTCGAAACCCCCTCCATCCCGCGCACCTGGGAGGCGCTGTGGTCCGAAGACCTGCTTCCCTACCGCGAACTGCACGCCGAGATGCCGATGATCATGATGGATCACGCAGCCTATCCGGCAACCCGCGGCAAGAACATGCCGGCCAGCGCTTCGCTTTTCTGGATCACGCATGTCCTGCGAAAGCAGATCGGTTACCGCGGCATCATTCTCTCCGACGATCTCGAGATGGGCGGCATCCTCAAGTTTCTTCCTGTCGATGAAGCGGCAGTCGAGGCCGTCCGCGCCGGCAGCGATCTGCTTGAAATCTGCCACAGCGCTGAGCTGATCCTCCGTTCCTACGAATCCATGATCCGCGAGGCCGAGCGCTCCGCCGCCTTCCGCACGTTGCTTATGAAAACGGCTCGCGATACTGCGCGCAAGCAGGCGCGCATCTACCCTGCGCGCAAGTCGATCGCCCCATCGAACACGCAGTTGAATGCGTTGCGGGTCCGCATCGAACGCTTCCGCGACAAGGTCGCCGCCGCCGCCACGGCACCCGATGCCACCAGCCCACGCGCCGCCGCGCCTGCGGAGACGTCATGAAAATGGAAAACCTCACGGTCGCGGGCGTCATGAGCGGGACCTCTGCTGACGGCATCGACGTCGCCGTCGTGCGCATCGCCCCAAGAAAAGCTTACTTCTGGCCAAGCCTCACGCTGCTCGCCCACGAAGCCTTTCCTTATCCCGCGCCTTTACGCCGCTCTGTCCTCGCCGCGATGAATGCATCCTCGACCTCGACCGCAGAACTGGCCCGCCTCAACTGGCGTCTCGGCCTAGCCTATGCGGACGCAGTCCAACGAACAGTGAAACGCCATCGCATCAAGATCGATCTCGTCGGCTGCCACGGCCAGACGCTTTATCATCAGGGACGTCCAGAGTCATATGCGGGCGCAAAGTTCGCGTGCACCTGGCAGGCCGGCGAAGCTGCGGCGATTGCGGCCGCCGCCCATGTTCACGTTGTCTCAAACTTCCGTGCAGCCGACATGTTTGCAGGAGGTGAAGGCGCACCACTCGTGCCTCTGCTCGATCACGTCCTGTTCGCGGATCCCAAGCGCGCCCGGGTCCTGCAAAATATCGGCGGGATTGCGAACCTCACCGCCATCCCCGCCGGCGGCTATGGCAAGCAGGTCATCGCCTTCGACACCGGCCCAGGCAATATGGTCATCGACTGGCTCGCGCAGAAACTCTTCGGCAAACGCTACGACCGCAATGGCGCAATCGCCGCCCGCGGCACGATACTCGCAGGCGTCTTGAAGGACTCCATGCGCCACCCGTTCTTCAAACTGAAGCCGCCGCGCAGCGCAGGGCGCGAGCAGTTCGGCCGGGAATACGCCGCAAAATTCCTTGCTCTTTGCCGCCGTCACAGCCGCAAGCCCGAAGATGCGATCGCAACAGCTACTGCATTCACCGCAGAATCCATTGCGCAGGCCTATCGTCAGTTCGCTGCATCCCGCCTGAAGCGCGCGCCCGTGGATTACATCGTCTCGGGCGGCGGCGCAAAGAACGCGACGTTGATGAAGATGCTTGCCGAGCGTCTCGAGCCGCTGGGCTGCAAGCTTTCCCCCATCGATTCCTTCGGCCTTCCTGCCGAAGCTAAAGAAGCCGCTGCCTTCGCGCTGATGGCCTACATGAGCTGGCACTACCTGCCCGGCAACGTTCCCTCTGCAACCGGAGCAAAGTGGCCCGTCATCCTGGGACAAATGTCATACGCGACATATAAGTAGACAGGCGAGCTTTGCTTTGCTCCTGCCGGGGAGAAGGATTCTCCCGCCCGCAATTGCATTCCTTGCCGTCTGTCACTCCACGCCGCGCGATGCTGGCGCCGTGGTCTTCCTCAAATCCGGCTGCGCGATTCTAGCTCCGCTCGCCGAACGCCACGAAGGCGCCCAGCCCGATCATCCCAACTCCCGACGCCACGCGCTGGTTGCGCCGGAACTTTGCATTCGACCGTAGCGCGCGGCCAAACGGCGCGGCAAACAGCACCACAACGAGATCCGCTGCCGTATTCATCGTCACGCTCATCGCGCCCAGCACCAGGAACTGCATCATCACGCGACCCAGGTGTGGATTCACGAATTGCGGCAGGAACGACAAAAAGAACAGCGCCGTCTTCGGATTCAGCGCCTCGGTGAGCACGCCCTGCCGAAAAATGTGTAACGAAGGCGCGGCCGCCACACCCTCATCCGCGCTGACGTTCCGCGAGCGAATCATCGTGATGCCCATCCACACCAGGTAAACCGCCCCCGCATACTTCACCACCATGAATGCGGTAGCCGACTCGGCCAGTACCGCCGACAATCCCAGTGCCGCAGCCACCACGTGCACCAGGCCCCCCAGAAAGGTGCCCAGCGACGACAAAACGCCATCGCGTTTCCCCCCAGCCAGCGTGCGCGCCAGGACGTAAAAAATTCCCGGCCCCGGGGTGACCGCAAGCACTAGTGCCGCAGCCAGAAAAATGAAGAGCAGATGACCGTCGATCATGCGTCATTCTAACTCGCCTTCCGAACGCTCAATTCTTAAGACAACCTGAACCAAACGAGCCCCTCCAACCTACCTGAATTGAAGAAATTAGCGCGCCCTGTTGTTCGTCCCATTGCTCTCAACCTTTTGCGCTGGTGGCTCGTCTACCAAAATAGGTAACGTTTGCATTCCGCGGCCGCTTCTGCGCGCCCACGGGAGATTGGAAGTCATGAAGAGTACGAAATCAGGTGGCGCTTGGCCTCGCATTGCTTTCCTGTTCCTGGCCGCGATGCTGATGATGGCCGCGCCATTCGCCAACGCGCAAGCGGCTGCCGCCGGCCGCTTTGTCGGCACCCTTACGTCCATCAACGGCGACAGCCTCACAATCAAAACGGACGCCGGCGAGATCAAGCAGGTCGCGGTGCCATCGTCTGCCCTGGTGCAGCGCGTCGAGCCGGGACAGAAGAGCCTCAGCAGTGCAACCACCATTCAGCTCAGCGATCTTCAAACTGGAGACCGCGTTCTCGTTCGCCTGAACCCCGACGCCACAGGATCCATTCCTGAAGCCGCCCAGATCGTCACCATCAAGGCGGCTGACGTGGCGCAGAAACAGCAGCAGGAACGCGAAGAGTGGGCGCGCAATGGAGTCGGCGGGCTGGTCAAGAGCGTTGATATCGGCGCGGGCGCAATCGTCGTCACGACGGGCGCTGGACCTACTGCAAAAACCGTCACCGTCCATGTATCGCCGTCAACCGTTCTCAAGCGCTACGCGCCTGCGTCGACGCGCTTCGACCTCGCGCAAGCTGCTCCCATCGATCAAATTCACGCGGGCGACCAGTTGCGCGCGCGCGGCACCAAAAACACGGACGGGACCGAGATAGACGCAGCCGAAGTCGTTTCCGGCAGCTTCCGTAATATTTCAGGAACCATCACCTCGCTCGATACTTCCAACTCCACGGTTGTCGTGAAGGATTTGGCGACGAAGAAGCAGGTCAGCGTCCATGTTCCGGCCGACACGCAGATGCATGCGCTCCCTGAAATGATGGCGCGCATGATTGCCGCTCGTCTCAAAGGCGGAGGCGGAGCTGCTGCCGGGTCTCAAGGACCCCGCGGAGGGGCCGCTCCGGGCGGCGGGGGAGCCCCAGAAAGTGCTTCGTCGGCCGGCGATTCTCAGCGCAACGCAAACGGCGCGGGCGGTGGTAACGGTCAGTTCAGCGGCCGGCGACCCGGGGGTGGAGGCGGCGACATGCAGCAGGTTCTCAATCGTGCGCCGGTCATCCAGTTTTCTGACTTGAAAAAAGGCGAGGCGGTCATGCTCGTCTCCACCGCGGGAAACTCCGACCTGACGGCTATCGCCCTGCTTACCGGAGTGGAACCGCTGCTCGAAGCTCCTGAGGCAAGCCAAAACCTGCTCTCCAACTGGAGCATGGGCTCAGGTGGCGCGGAAGCGGCGGCAGCCCAGTGACCGTAAACAAGATCTTTTAAAAAACAAGAGAGGCAGAAGTGCAGTTTCGATTTCAGTCTTTGATTCATTTTGGGGTTGTGCTCGCAATCGGATTGGTGCTTGGTCTTGGGGCCAACGCGCAAACTCCGCCGCCATCCGATTCCACAGCCACGTTGCATGGCCACGTCACCGATCCGACGGGAGCCTTGATACCCGGCGCGATGGTGAAGATCACCACCTCGGCGGGAACCGCCGTTACATCGGTCAACTCGGACGCGAGCGGCGCCTATGAAGTGCATAGCCTCTCTCCGGGCGGCTATATCGTCACGGTGAACTACCAGGGCTTCGCCGCATTTCAGTCGCAGACCATCACTCTCGCGCCCGGCCAGGTCAAACGCGTCGACGTCGCCATGGCGATTGAAACCGAGCAGCAGAATGTCGTCGTCACTGATGAAACACCCACTGTCAATATCGAGGCGGGCGGAAACTCCAACGCGGTCGTGATCAAGGGTAAGGACCTCGATGCTCTGTCCGACGATCCCGACGAGCTTTCCAACGAATTGCAGGCTCTCGCCGGTCCCTCTGCCGGACCTAACGGCGGCCAGATTTACATCGACGGATTCACCGGCGGTCAGCTTCCTCCCAAGTCCGCCATCCGCGAGATTCGCATCAACCAGAATCCTTTTTCCGCCGAGTTCGATCGCCTCGGCTACGGCCGCATCGAGATTCTCACCAAGCCGGGTACCGACAAGCTGCACGGCCAGGTCTTCGCCATGGGAAACTACAGCGGCTTCAATACCGGCGATCCATTCGTGAAGTCCATTCCGCCCTACAATCGCATTCAATACAACGGCACCATCAGCGGTTCGCTCAACAAAAAGGCGTCCTTCTTCCTCAGCGTGGAGCAGCGCGACAATCACGACCAGCAGATCTTTGACTTCACGCCGTCCGTCGCAGGCACCTGCGACTTCGGTTACGGTGTATTTTCGAACGGCAACTGCTCCGGCACGGAAGCGAACCCGCACAACCACATCAACGTGTCGCCTCGCCTCGATCTGCAACTGGGCCAGACCAACACGCTCACGCTGCGCTACCAGTTCTATTACGATTCCGAATCCGGCGACATCACGGCACAGGAACTGCCCACCCAGTCCGTCGATACTACCTCGAAGGAACACACCTTTCAGCTCAGCGATTCGCAGATCATCAATGATCACACCGTCAACGAGACGCGCCTCGAGTACCGTCGCGAACTTAGCTCTGACGTGCCCAGCAGCACGCTGCCCACCATCACGGTAACCAGCAACTTCACAGGCGGCGGCACAGCCAGCCAAACTTCGACCGATCACCAGGATCATTTCGAACTGCAGAACTACACCACTATGAGCCTGGGCCGGCATGCTCTGAAGTTTGGAGCCTGGCTGCGCGATAACCGCGACGCCAATGCGTCCTATGCGGATCGTAATGGCAGTGTGATTTTCACCGCGCCCGGTTACGTCGACGCAGTCAGCAAACTCGCGTCTGGGCAGAATCTCAACACGCTCGCAGATGATGTGATCAAGGTGCAAGTCTCAGCAGGCCGCGCGGCCTATGTCGCCAACGTTTTCGATGGCGCTCTCTTCGTGCAGGACGACTGGAAATTCAATCCGCGCCTCACCCTCTCCGGCGGCCTTCGCTGGGAAACGCAAAACCACATTGCCGACCACAATGACTGGGCGCCGCGCGTAGCCATGGCCTACGCCCTCGACGCCAAGGGCAACAAACCAGCTAAAACCGTGCTCCGCGCAGGCTATGGAATCTTCTACGACCGCGTACAGATCGCCAACGTTCTCGCCGCAACCGAACAAAGCGCCAACGCGGGTCAGGTGCAGGTCACCACGTCATCGCCTTCGTGCCTGAGCGCAACCAGCCTCACCAGCATCGATTTTTCCGGATGCCTTCCTGCGCAGCCGTACAAGCCGGGACCGGATAGCACCATCGTCGAGATCGCTCCGGGATTCCATGCACCATACACCCATCAGGTTGGCGCCAGCATCGAACGCCAGGTCACCAAGACCATTACCGGCACCATCACTTATCTGCGTTCGTTCGGAGTTCACCAGGTCGTCACCCGCGACGCCAACGCCTACGAACCACTGCCAGGCACCACGTTCTACAACGAAACCACCGGACCGCGCCCCGACCCATCGCTCGGCATCGTGAACGAGTATTTCCCCGAAGCTGTCTACAAGCAGAACCAGATGATCTTAAATGTCAATGCGCGCATTTCGCCGCGGTTCAACGTATTCGGTTTTTACAATCTGTCGTACGCGAATACTGACGGCGCCGGCGGCACGGTTTCCAATTCTTACAACATCAGGCAGGACTATGGCCGCGCCGGATTTGTTTCGCGCAACATGGTCTTCCTCATGGCGAATTACACCGGTCCCTGGGCCCTGCGCTTCAATCCCTTCATCATTGCCCGCTCTGGCAGGCCTTATAACGTCGCCGTCGGCGAAGATTTAACCGGCGACAACTTCATCAATGACCGGCCTGCATTGGCTGACTCGTCCGACTGCTCCGCGCCCAACCCGCAGTTCGTTTCGACAACGCAGTACGGCTGCCTCAACCTTGACCCGGGCCCGGCTGACAAGCTTCTGCCCATCAATCTCGGAAACAGCCCCACATCGGTAGCAATCAACCTGCGCGTGAGCCGCGCCTTCGGGATCGGTCCCAAGCTGGAAGAAGGCGCGCAATCCGGACCCAATCGCGGCGGCGACGGTGGTGGGTACCGCGGTGGAGGCCGCGGTGCTGGCGGCGGCGGCTTTGGCCCCGGCGGCTTCGGCGGTGGTGGTGGACCGCGCGGAATGTTCGGCCCCGAAGGCGGAGGTCGCAAATACAATCTCACCTTCAGCGCTCAGGCACTGAACCTCTTCAACAACATCAACTACGGCACGCCGACCGGATCCATCTCTCCGGCGGCGGTAACCGATTCGAGCGGCACCGTCACCGGGTATGTGCCTGACAGCCTGTTCGGCCACTCGCGCGCCCTTGCCGGACAAATGTTCTCGCAGGGCGCCGCCTCACGCCGCGTATTTCTCCAGGCAGTGTTCACCTTCTGAGCACCGCGCACTCAAGAAGATGCCGGGAATCATCCCGGCATCCGCCTTGGCGGCTTGCTCCTCAGAAGCTGCTCGATCGCGACCTTTATCGCGCCGCCGACACCGTCGCCGCCGTCGGGTTCGTCCCAAATGCATCCGTCAGAGAAATCACCTTGATCTGCCCCTTCAGTGCATCTAGCGACGCTCCACTAGTCGCGCTGATCCCCACCGATTCACCCGGGAGCAGATCGAAGTAATTGTCGGCGAGTTGCACGTCAACGTCTCCGAATGACACATACACGTCGCGGGCAAGCACCGTTGACGACACACTGATGGTGTAGTGGCCGCCGGAGCCCTCGATATTGACGTTCAGGTGCGCCGGCTTCAGATGGACCTCTTTCGTTGGTGCGAGGTAAGCCAGGTTCCTTGATAGAATCTTCGCCTTCTTCGACAGCGGCGAGGGATTATCGACCAGTTCCGCCACCACAAACACCCGCGACGTATCGGCCGCGCCCGCTTGCATCAGCTTCGCCAGCGGCCAGTCCAGATACACCTTGCTCGCCAGAGGGCAGACATCGACGTCATGCTTGTCCTCGAGAAGCACCTTGCCGTCGAAGTCCATCAGCCGCACATCGAGTGTCGCCCTCTGTGCCTCCGTATTGTCCGAAACGATGTACACCTTCAGCGATCCCTCTTCCACGTGCGGCGAAACCAGCATGGGCGCGTAGAATCGCCGCGCATAATATTGCAGCGCCTTCCACCGGCCGTAGTAGTCGATGCTCGACCACGACGCCACCGGCCAGCAATCGTTCAGTTGCCAGAAAATCGAGCCCATCGTTTCCGGCCTGCTCCGCCTGAAGTGCTCCGCCCCGATCTTGATCCCCTCGGCCTGGAGCACCTGGCTCACGTAAAGAAAACTCGCAAAGTCCTTCGGCTGCGGGTAGTCGCGCAGCAAATAATCCTGGATGATCGAATTCCCTTCATTGTTTTTCTGGTGCGCCAGCATCACCGGCGTGAAGATGCTGGCTCGATCCTCGGGTTGCGTGAAGGCTTCAATCGTCCTCATCTCGGGAAACGACTGGAATCCGTACTCCGTCACGAATCGTGCATGGTGCGTCTCGTAGGTCGAGAACGGCACGCGCCCGTGCCACACATCCCAGATATGCGCATCGCCGCTCTGATAGTGATCGTTGAGCTCCTCGTAATCCGCGCTCGGCGAACTCGGCCAGTACGGAATCTCCGGCTCGAGCCGCTCCACCACGCGATTTAGAATGCCGCTGAACTCCGTCAAGTAGTCCTGCCACATCTGGAACTTCACGTCCGCCGGCAACCCTCCGCGATCGCCCCAGTTCAGTGCCACTTCCGTTTCGTTATTGCCGCACCAGATCACGATGCTGGGATGATTGCGCAGCCTCTTCACCTGGTCCTCTGCTTCGGCTTCGATGTTCAACTTGAAATCGTACGTGCCTGGCTGCCAGTCATTGCCGAACATGAAGTCCTGCCACACCATGAGGCCCAACTCGTCGCAGATCTCGTAGAACTCGTCGGTCTCGTAATAGCCGCCGCCCCAGTGCCGGATCATGTTCATGTTCGCGTCGCGCGCCGACTGCAAGATCCGCCGGTAATCCGCCTCCGTCACGCGATTCGGGAAGCTGTCAAACGGAATCACGTCTGCACCCTTTGCAAACACCGGAACCCCGTTCACGACGAACTGAAATGAACGCCCCCACTGGTCCGGATGCCGGTCCAGCACGATCGACCGCAGCCCCGTTTTCACCGCTTTCTTATCAACCACCCCGCCGCTCAAAACACTCGCCGTGAATTCGTAGCGCGCCTGGTCGCCATACCCCGCCGGCCACCACAGCTTCGGCTGCCGAATCTCGATGGGAAGATCGATGACATTCATTCCCTTGTGCAGTGAAGCGCTCGTGCTCGCCGTTTTGGCCGCGCCTTCTGCGCCGATCGGCGCATACTCGACACTGATCTGCGCATCGCCATCGCCGGCTGCCTCCACCTGGACTTCAGTATGGACGTGCGCAACTTCGCTGCTAACGTCCTGTTGCCGAATGGCAAAGTCCGCAATTCGCGCCTTGTCCCATGCCTCGATCCGCACTGGCCGCCAGATGCCGCTGGTCACAAATTCCGGACCCCAGTCCCACCCGTATTCAAACGCCGCTTTGCGAATGTACGTCTTTTCCGCGGTCTTTGTCCGCATCAGCCACGGATCCTTTGCCGCCACAGCGGCAGCTGCCTTCAGAGGCGATGGAAACACCACCCGCAGCGTATTGTTTCCTGCATGCAGATGATCCTTCGCCGGCACCCGCCAGATCCGAAACATGTTGTCCGCATCGAGGATTTTGGCGCCGTTCAGATACACCTCGGCCGCAGCGTCCAGCCCGTCAAACACCAGGTCCACATTCGCTTTCGCCAGCACTCCCGGCGTTACCGCGAAATTCACCTGGTACTCCCACCCCTCCGTGTCAATCCACTGTAGCCGCGTTTCATTGTCGCGATAAAACGGATCTTCAATCCTCTTGTTTGCCAGCAAATCAAGATGCACATCCCCCGGCACCTTCGCCGGCAGCCATGCGGTCTCCGCATCCTGCGGAGACGACGCAAGCTGTCTGAACTGCCATCCATGATCGAGAGTCAAAATCGCATTCTGCGATTTCCCTGCCTGCGCTGCACAAGTCGCCGCGAAAGCAAACACAACAAGACCTGCGGCGAAAGCGCGAATCATCGTCCGCATTCGTTCTCCTTCAGGCCGCCTCAGTGAATGAATGATTGCAAAAACGGCGGCCCTCAAAATTCCGCCGATAAGCTTATCACGCACGTGGCGTTTCGCCTTTGAGATCAGCTCGAAGTTTACGGTGAGTGGAGCGAGAGATGTGCTCCTTGTCACGTTGAGACGTCTGAACCTCCCGCAGGTGCCAACAACTCGCGGTACGATTCCTCCCACTCGTTCGCGCGCTTCTCGAAATCAAACTCCTCCACGATCCGTTTGCGTGCCGCTCGCCCCATTCGCACGCGTGCTTGTTTCGTCTCCTGCATGATCGTGATCATTCCCTCCCCCAGGCGTTCCGAATCCCGCGCTGGTACCAATGTCCCTGTTGCTCCCATCAACTCGCGGACGCCGCCCACATCGGTCGCCACCACCGGCTTCTCCATCGCCATGGCCTCGCCCACCACCAGCGGCATGCCCTCCCACGCCGAGCTCAGCACGAACCCGTCTGCGGCATCCAGTAGCGCGGGCATATCCCGTCGCAGGCCCAGGAACCGCACGCGGTCCACCGTTCCATGCGGTAAGGCCGTCGCGAACGCCTTCTTGTGTCCCGATCCATCCGTTGCACGATCTCCTGCAATCCAAAGCAGCGTGTTCGGATGCGACGCCCACACCTTCTCGAACGCTGCCAGCAGATTCGGAAAATCTTTGGCTTCCACGTTCCGTCCTGCAGCCAGCCATACAAAGTCGTCCGCGCTAATCGGTCCTCGCAGCTTCTCGCGACGCGCGCTGTCCGGCGTGAATTCCGCCAGGTCAATCGCATTCCTGATGACCACGCATTTGTGCTGTGCCACCGCCTTCGTCTCGACAAAACGCCGAGCAACGGCTTCGCTTACCGCCGTCGTGCGCGCAGCCAGCGAGTCCGTCATCCTGTATGCCAGCATTCGAAGTGAATTGCCTTCATACACGTTGTGAATGGTGGAGAGAACCGGTGGAGCGGCTCCCATGAGCCGCAGCATCCGACCCATCATGTTTGCGGGATACGTATGGCTGTGCAGCAAATCCGGCCGGAATGCGCCGAGCACATGGCGTGCCCGCATCAGACCCTGGATCGCTGAGCCCATCGATCTGCGCATGTCCAGATGCACGACTTCAAGTCGCGTCGGCCACTCATGTGCCTGCCGCTCGCGCAGAACCAGAAACATCACGGCATGGCCGCGCGTCTGCATGCATTCGGCCAGCGCAATCACCTGTTTTTCCGCCCCGCCCATGCCGAGCGAGGTCAGCATGTACGCAATGCGCATGGTTCCCCAACCTCGCGAATCGAAGTGGGTCAAGAATACGGGGCGGGATTCAGGAAGGAATGTGTTGCGCGACACGCCGCTTCATCAGCGTGTCCACCGCAATTGTGCCCGGTCCGAGAATCAGAATCAGCAGCGCGGCAAACCAGTATGTATACGGCGTTGCACCGTAGAAATCATCCGGCTTGGAAAGAATATGCGAGAAGTTCACACGATCGTCGGGCACGCTCAGGTACGCCATCGTCATATTGACAAACAGCACGAGCGACGTCAGCCGCGACAGCAGCCCGATAGCCAATACAATCCCGCCAACGAACTCCACCGACGCCACCAGCAGCGCCGTCGTGTGCGGCGCAGGCAGACTTAAGCTGGTGAAAAAGTCCGTCACCTTGTCGAGGTGCGTCAGTTTGCCCCACCCATCCTGCGAAAACTGAAATCCCCAGTACAGCCGAATCGCCAGCAGCAATGGGCTCTGCAGCCGCTCCATCCACCCGCAGAACCGTTCATACGCTTTCACAATCGCTTGCATCAGGTTCTCTTTCCTGTTTCCTGGATCGTGTCGTCTTGAGCAGAGCAGACTGGGGCCTCGCCAAACGGCATCAGGTGTTCGTTCGGTAGGCGGCGCGAAGGATCTGCTTCAGGCTCAGAGCCCCGGCCGAAACTTCCCGCTTTACCCCTTCATCAGCGGCTCCAGATCCGGAGCGCAAATCCATCCCAGTTCCGCCCAGTTCCCGAACCACTCCTGCACCAGCCTCGCCCTGCGCGCCTCGGGAATCTTCGACCCGACGAACCCCGTCGTAATCGCATCAACGAGTGGCATCCCCTGGCGAATCGCCGAAAGCGTCAGAAACTCTTCGCGTTTGATCCGCACGTAGTACACCGAGTAGTCCACGCGGTGTGCAGCCAGCCACGTTCTCCTTTTCCGCAGCCGCGGCAGTTTCGCCGGCGCCGGATCGGCATTGTCTTCGTGCTCGACTCCCGCCTCGCTCGTCTGCCTTTTCTCGCGCTGATGAAGGCTTAACACCAGGTCATCCGCCGGATACTCGAGCGCAATCAGCTGCACGTGCGGTTGCAATCCAAGACGCGAATGCCCATCCAGCGTCGCAATCTGATCCAGTGTCAGTGGAGTGTGCTCCGAGTTGTCGAAGGTCTCGACAAACGCCCACTCGATCCGCGTTACATCCAGCTCCAGCTTGTGCCTGCGTCCGGCAAACTGCGCATTCGCTGCAAGCCACTCCGGAAGCTTCGAACCCAGGTTCCTTAGCGAAAACGACCGGCTCGGATGCGCCGTGAGATATGCGATCGACAGCTTTTCAAAAGCTCGGGCCCCAATCACCCGCCGCAATCCCGGAAAATCCTCCGCCAGCGCGCCCAGTACGCGAAACCAGTACTGCCGGTTGTAAATCTCGAGCCGCTCAAACGCGTTCAGCCGGCTGTTCGGCGCAACAAATGATTCCGCAACCTGCTTCATGTTGCGCCCATCGGCCGTGGTCGCGCGCATCTCCTCGTCCGCTGTCAGCGGCTGCATCACGGCAGCGGCCATCTCGCGCTGAAGTTGCTCCAGATTCATCGCGCGGCCTCCAGGTCGAGTTCTTTGGCCTGATCCGCGCGCACAGTCTCACTCGCGGCCGCCTTCTGCGAGCCAAGGAGATACCTTTCCGCTTTTTTGGCTTCGTTGTGCACTTCCTCGAAGCTCGGAATATGGTCGTCCCACTCCAGCAGCGTCGGAGTCGGACCACAACGCTCAATCGCCCGCGCATAGAGCTCCCACACCGGATCGATGACGGGGTGATCGTGCGTATCCAGGATGTACTTCTCGTACCGGGAGTGGCCGGCAATGTGAATCTGCGCCACCCGTTCCGCCGGCACAGCATTCACATAATCCATGGGGTTGAACTCGTGGTTCATCGCCGACACGTAAATGTTGTTTACGTCCAGCAGGATGCCGCAGTCGGCCCGCTCCACCACTTCGTTCAAAAACTCCCACTCCGTCATCTGCGACGAGGTAAAAGCCGCGTAGCTCGATACGTTTTCCACTGCCACCGGAATCTCAAGGTAGTCCTGCACCATGCGCACGCGCTCCACAGTGCGCTCGACCGCTTCCCATGTGTATGGCAGCGGCAGCAGGTCGTGGGTGTAGGTTCCGTCGACGGAGCCCCAGCACAGGTGATCGCTCAACCATGGCGTACGCGTCCGCCGCGTCAGCTCCTTCAGTCGCCGCAGATGCTCCGGATCCGGCGCCGTCACCGATCCGAAGTACATCGATACGCCATGCTGCACCACGCGATAGCGCTCGAGAATCTGATCGAGCGTTGCCAGCGGCCGCCCCGCATCGATCATGTAGTTTTCTGAAATGATTTCGAACCAGTCCACCACCGGCTTGCGCGAAAAAATGTGCTGATAGTGCGGAATCCGCAAGCCGATTCCGACACCGTAATCCTGGTACGCATTAAAACGATTCGCAGCCATAGATCCGAATGAAGCAGACTCCTGGGAAACGAAGAAAACAATGGGACCGGCGACCGGCGCGATCAACCAATCACTCCGGCGGCCGATCCCAATGTGCGGTTAGACCAGACCGGGCATCTTCGAGCCGTCGGTCGCGCAGCCGCCCTTGCCCTTGCAGCTGTTCTTGCCCTTGCAGCCGTTGTCGCTCGACTTGCAGCCGCCCTGGCCTTTACAGTCATTCTTTCCTTTACAGGAGTGCTTCGGCGGCTTCGCCGTGCTCGTATACCTCAGCCCGGCCTTCGCTACCTTGGCAAGATGCGCCGTCGCCGGTCCCTGGGTGGACGCGTGAGCCGCAACGGTGGTGCCGCCCATGAGACCCGAAAGAGCAGCTGTCAGCAGCATTGCATTGAACTGGTTCTTCATGTACTTGACCTCGCTTGGGTTGGGGCGGAAGGGATCCGCCGGTTGCAACGACGCAGGACCCTGGGGTTCAAATCCTGCACTTTCGTGGCACGCACTCTAGGAGTGGAGACACGCGCCAAAGGTTACAAGGAAAAGGGTGCATCTGAAAATGAAATTCTTTTCACCCGCTCCCGTGCAATGAACGGGCCGGCGCGTCCAACGGATTGCCCCTCGACTCAAATTCCCGCTGCATGAGATACCCTGAATCAGCCGACCGATCCTCGAAAATGCGGAGGTGCCGTTGAATTCCAGAAAATGGGCCGCCCTGAGCGGAGCGACCCTCGTCGTCGCCCTCGCCCAGAGCCTTTGCACGGCTGTGCTGACCATCAGCAGCATCCGCGTTGCCATCGGACTCTCCGCCCTGGCCGCTGCCGCCGGCATCTACGCGCCCGCCCGCGGCTGGCATGCAGACGCCATCCGCATTCCCATGCTCTGGATCGCCTCTCTCGGAGCCATCGTGAATCTTGCTGTCCTCGCATGGATTTGGAGGCTTCGTAGCCAGCCTTCCGCGCAATGGCGCCGTCGTGAGCTCAGCCCCAAAGAGAAGCGCTCCGAGCGCCTTCAGGTTGTCATGGCCATCCTCACCCTGATCCTGGTGGGCCTCGAAGCCTGGACCCACCCCATGGTCCACCGCACCGGCCCGCCGCCCGGCCAACTTCACCACGCTGCCACCTTTCCCGAGCGCACCGTTCATCCCATCTAAATCCGCACTTCGTCACAATCCCGCAGGAGTTGCTGGCAAGCAGGCGACTGCCGATCACTCGTCGTCGATCTCGCACCTCCGACCGACTCAACCCGCACATCGGTGGCCCGAGAAACAGGAATCGGACCGGAACGCCGAGGGAGTGCTCAGTAGAATGGACATGTATCCTCTCGCAGCGCTTTGATGGCAATTCATACCCGATCGAAACATCAACATGGAGAAGAAGCATGAAGGAAGCCTTCGGACTTCGAGTTCCCCAAAATCTCCAGGAAATCGTGCAGCCTTCACGCTGCGCTCTGATCGTCTACGACATGCAAGTGGGAATCGTCCCGCAAATTCCTTCTGGGCCGGGGATAAAGTCTCACTGTGTTGCGCTTCTCGGCGCCGCTCGCAAGGCGGGGTTCCGGATCTTCCATACACGACATTTCTTTTTGCCGTCACCAGGAGCAGGAGTCGGGCAACTGCGCCGCGCCATGGTGTGGCAGCGAAAAGAGGAACCGCGCGACACCAGGTGCCTGATTCCGTATGGGTCACCCGGCTTTCACATTGTCCCTGAACTTGAGCCGCGCGAAGAGGAAGTGGTTGTTGACAAGATTACGATGTCGGCCTTCGAGGGCACCTTCTTGAACCTGGCAATGCGAGACGCCGGCATCGACTCCTTTCTGATCGCCGGTATCGCCCTGGAGATTGGAATTGAACCCACCGTCCGCCACGCGCTCGATCTGAACTACATGCCGGTTGTGGTAACCGATGCCTGCGGAGCCAAAACGGAAGAACTCAAGCAGCGGTCTTTGGAGACGCTCCAAGAAACCGGCGAGGTGTTCATGACCACTACGCCCGAAGTTGTTGAGCTGCTTGGAAGCCAATCATAGAGCCGTCCGCAGACGAACGTACGCCCTGTTTCGATTACGAGACTAGAATCTCGGCAAATTCCCTAAAGGAACCCCTGAAGCAAATCCGGAATTGACGCGTCCATTGAAAATGCGCTCGCTGGTGATGGTTCATTGGCTCGTTTTATGTCTGGTGGGCTTGCCTGTGGCATCTTGCGCAGCGCAGGCGACCGTGCCTTCTGACCCCCGATTCATGGTAGCCACCATCAAGCCCAGCGACCCGAACAGAACGGATAACGATATGGGATTGAGTCCGGGCGGTCTGTTTGACGCGAAGTCCCAGTCGCTGAAACAGCTCATCGAATTCGTAGAAGACTTTGGCTACTATGGCGTCGACCAGCGAATCATCGGAGGGCCGAAGTGGGTTAGTTCAGCGAAATTCGACATCGAGGCAAAGTGCGATGAAGCAACTTCTCTCGCTTTCAGGAAGATGTCGCTCAAAAAGCAGATTCGTGCAGAACAAGACATGGTTCAGGCCCTCCTGGCCGAAAGGTTCCACCTGCGAACTCACCATGAGATGAGACCATTTCGGGTCTATGCGCTCGCGCAGGCAAGAGGCGGATCGAAGATGAAGGCATCGCGGCTCGCCACCAGGGACGAGCCCGGCAGTCCAGTTGGGCCGCCGGGAAACTGGACGGGCGACGGCGTAACGATGGAAGAGCTTGCCAGCAATCTCTCTGCACTGCCGGAGGTCGGCGGCCGAATCGTTGTTGACAAAACAGGCCTTCAGGGCAGGTTCGACTTCGCTCTCAAGTGGACGCCTGACCCGGAGCTCGGCGCTCTTCGTTCCGCGCCCGACAATGGTTTGGACGACTCCTCGGCCCTCTCGCTCCTGACCGCCATGCGGGAGCAGCTCGGACTGAAGCTCGAAATGACAAAGGCGCCGGTTGACGTGATCGTGATCGATTCCGCCGAATGGCCGACACCGAACTGACGCCGGATCGCGCGTCGTCTACGCGCTCGCAAGGCTCGAACCGAGTCTTCCCCAGTCGAGAGTGATCACGGTGATGTCGTCTTGTTGCCCGAACTGGTGTGCCTGGGCGGCAATCTCGGCGGCCGGCAGACGGCTCGCCTTGCTGGTGCGGTCGAAGCCAAAGAGCTCTCCGTTGCCCGAACGGGCTTCGACCACCCCATCGGATAGCAGAGTGATACGAGCACCAACCGGGAGCTCAAACGTGGATTGGCTGTACGTCGTGCCCGCAAGGATTCCAAGGGGAAGGCTTGGTTCCTGCGGAAGTTCGGCCCCATTGAGATAAGGGGCGAGGTGACCTGCATTGGCAACAACGATCTCTCCTCTCACGGTGAGAACCATCGAGAGGCAGGTAATGAATCCCCGGCTCGTGGAACGGAGCAGAACCTGGTTGAGCCGTTCGAGAGCCACCGCCGGCATCACCAGTTCGTCAGCGATCGAGCGGAGCGCGCCAACCGCGACAGCCCCCAGCATGGCGGCTTGTAGACCCTTTCCGCTCACATCGCCGATCGCAACAAAAACCGACCCGTCCGGCCGCGGCAGAATCTGGCAGAAGTCGCCTCCTACTTCTTCCGCTGCGCGGTATGCGATCTCCACGTGAAGGTTCCCCAGGCTCGGAATATCAACAGGGACGAGGCGCTGTTGAATGTCGCGAGCGGCATCGAGTTCCGACGACAGACGCTGCTTCTCCCTGCTCGTGTGGGCGAATCGATAGACCAGCACGGCAAGAAAGCCCAGGAGAACCGCGAGAACGCTCAGTTGCTCGAGATCAAACTCGAAGGGATGATCGAACAATACATAATGCGAGGAGATGAGCTTGCTGCCGAAGCGGATGTTGAGGTCCGAAAGAAAGTATCCGGTGTTGTTGCCCAGGGTGGTGATGGTATTGAGGGCGAGCGGAAAGAAGAGAAACTGCGCGTAGAGTCTTCCGGATCTCAAGCCGCCGATCACGTACCAGAGGAGCAGCACACTGGAACACACTTGGCTGACGCAGTAGATCATGTCGGCCCACGTCTTGTTGAAATCGACAGCCAGCACGAGCGTGATGCCAATTTCGGCCGCGACCATCAGCAGCACCGGAGCGAGGGCAAGCTTCCATCTGCCCGGATAGAGCGCCTCGACGATGAAAAGAATGAAGAACGAGGTGCCGAACAAGTCGATGAGGATATTCGAATAGGTGTAGAGATTGAAGCTCCAGGCTTGATGCGCAGCGGCAAGATCGCTCACGAAGAAGCAGATATCGAGGATGAGGGAAATGGCGTACCAGAGATAGAACCTCTCACGCGTGAGCCAGAAGAGGATGGCCGCCGAGACTCCGACAATGAGCTTGACGAGATCGATCGTGTAGATCGAGCCATCGGAGAGCAGATCGGCCGACTTCGTTCGTGCGAAGTGTTCGAGTACGGTCTCTGGACTGCCGGCGTAGACGTTGCCTTCGATCACCGTTGCCCGCGTGCCGGCAGTGGCCGGGTTTTGCCAGATGCGGATCGCGATCGCGAGATCTTTTGGGCCACCACCGCCCCGAACGGGAACGGTAAAGACGCGACTGGCGCCGATGACGTTGTACGCAGGACCGGGCGGCAATGTCCCGACCTGCGCGATCAGCTGCCCATCCGAGAAGAGCTGGTAGCTTTTGGGAATTGCTGGCAGCTCAAGCAGCAGCGAGCGTGTTTCCGCGGGGACACGCAAGTGAAAGCGAAACCATGCAAGATCCGTCTCTTTTGGAAAGCCCTGCTCGGTCCAGTCTTCCGTGGGCTTCAGCACTGGCCAGCCTCCGTCGTCAAAATCAGGGCGGGACCACTTGGGGCTGTCTCCGAGGTGGTATCGCCAGGCGGAGTCAATCTCAGCGATGGGGAGGCGCGAGGCCTCCAGATCGAATGTCTGACAGAGCACGGTCCTCGGCAGAGCAAACCACGCCGTAAGCGCGATTGCACAAAAGGCCATGCGTGCTGCGTCGTGGAATCGGGACTTTCTCATTCGGGGCCGGGCCTATTCTCGCACAAGCCGACAGCCTGCCTGGCAAGGCACTCTCTTTAATCATCGCAATGTCGGTGGCAGAGACGCCGCGGTCCATTTGACCAGCGCACTGCTCCGATCATCCGGAGGCGCCCCCGATTTCACGATCGATCCGCTCATGCAGCCGCTGGCCGAATCCCGCCGGCAACTCGAAGACCCTCTCATCCGCAACCAGGATCACCACGTTCCTCGTCGAGTCCAGCACCGCCGAGCAGATCTCGCACGTCTCCAGGTGCTTGTCGATCTCCGCGCGCAACTCCGCATCCACCTCGCCCTCAATGTAGGCCGAGATGTGCTGCCATACGTGTTTGCAGTCGATCCTCATCTGCGCCACCCAAACAGGCCTTTGCGCTGCGGTGCAAATGCTTTCAGCTGCGGAGCCAGTTCCTTCTGCAGCATGGCCCGAGCCCGATGCAGCCTCACCTTCACCGCCCCTTCACTGATCCCCAGGGCCGCCGCCGTCTCCCGGATATCCATTTCTTCGATGTCCCGCAGGAGCACAATGTTACGGTAAATCTCGGGTAAACCATTGATGGCCTTGCGCAAGATGTCGCCCAATTCCTTGCGCTCCAACGCCTCCAGCGGGATCTCGCGCCAGCTGGTCAGGATTGCGGGCGTATAGTCCCCGGTCAGCTCATCCGTGGCGGCATCCAGCGAATCTTCGCGCCGTGTTCCCAGCTTCCTCAGCCGGCCCAGAGCCTCATTTCGAGCAATCGAAAGCACCCACGTCCTGAATTGCGAGTCGCCGCGAAACAAATGCAGGTTCAGGTACGCCTTGATTACGGCTTCCTGCGCGGCCTCTTCCGCTTCTGTTTCATTCTTGAGAATCGAGAACAGCAGGAAATAAATGGCGCGTTCGCAAGGCCTGATGAGTTCGTGGAACAGGTGCGTTTCGCCCGCCAGAATGCGCCGGATGGTTTCGGCTTCGTGTTCAGGATGGGATGCCGTCATGGCGCCTGGGCCGCGTCCCGGAATACGCCTTTTTCATCGCGCGATCCCGCAGCTCAAATCCCAATATAACTTGTCAAAAACCGGCAGAAATGCCTGAGTTAGGCGCCTTTTTACAAAGATATCCGCACTTTATCCTTCCTAATTAGATGACTTTAGGCTAAAGTCATACTGGTATCAACCACCCTCTGAGGAGACCCATGGCCGGAGATATTCAGTTAACTTGCAGCGATTGCGGGCAGGATTTCACCTTCACCGCTGCTGATCAGGCGTTCTTTCAGGAACGCGGTTATTCGACCCCGAAGCGTTGCAAGCCTTGCAGAATTGCAAAGAAAAACGACCAGGGGGGCTCCGGCTACCGTTCGGCTCCGGCACAGGGTACACCTGTGATCTGCTCCGGGTGCGGGCAGCCTACAACAGTTCCGTTCGAGCCGCGTGGTGATCGCCCCGTCTATTGCCGCGATTGCTATCAGGCTCGCAAGGGCAGCGGAGGCGGTGGCGGCGGACGGTCGCGCGCACGCTTCTAACCAGTTTTAAAAGGCCCGGTTCGCAACATGCGCCGGGCCTTTCGCTCTTTCCATATAAAGAATTCATAAATTTTTGCGCCCAGAGATGCGCTTCATTTTTCATCCCTCACAGGAAATTTCGTTCAGCGGAACTTTGGCTGCCGTTTCCACGTTGCAGCATGCGAGGAGATTCTCCGCTTGCGTCGAATCGTGCGCATCTCAGCTGTCCCCGTCCTGATGCTCGCAGTTCAGGCATCTGCACAATCCACCATCACGCGGCCTGACAGAACGAGCCTCACTCCTGCGCAGATCGACGCGACCGTGAACCGCCTTATCCATGCCGCGAATGTCACGGGTGCGGGGGTCGCCTTCTTCCATCACGGCAAAATCGCCTATCTCAAGAGCTACGGCCTGCGCGACACCGAGCACAATCTTCCCCTCACGCCAGATTCCGTGATGACCGCTGCGTCGCTCACGAAAGCGGCCTTCGCGACTGTCGTCATGCGCCTCGTCGAGCGCGGAACGCTCGATCTCGACAAACCCATCGAACAGTACCTCGGCAAACCCCTCGGCGAATTCGCCCAATATTCCGATCTCAAGGACGAAACGCGCACCGCCAAACTCACGCTTCGTATTCTTCTCAACCACACCACCGGCTTCGCCAACTTCCGCTGGCTGGAGGACGATCACAAGCTGCGGTTCCATTACGAACCCGGCACGCACTACGGCTACTCCGGTGAGGGAATTGACCTCGCCCAGTTTGTCGTTGAAAAAGTGACCGCCAAATCTGCCACAGAACTGATGCAGGAAGAACTCTACGGCCCGCTCAAAATGTCGCGCTCCAGCATGGTGTGGGAATCCCGCTTCGAGTCTGACTTCGCCAACGGCTACGACGAGTATGGTCGCTCGCTTGGCCCTGAGCGACGCAAAAGTCCGAACGCCGCAGGCTCCATGCAGACCACACCGCGCGATTACGCTCTATTCCTGAGCGCCCTCATGCGGGGCGATGTGCTCAGCGGCGCCACGCGCGAAAAGATGCTGACCCCGCAGATCCACATCCACTCCGCGCATCAGTTCCCTTCTCTCAATACCGAGACAACAACCGCGTACGATCCCATCGAGCTCAGTTACGGCACGGGATGGGGGCTCTACAAGTCGCCGTTCGGACCGGCCTTCTTCAAGGAGGGCCATGACGAAGGCTGGCGCAATCTCGCGCTGTGCCTCCAAAACGGCAACGGCTTGCTGGTGATGACCAACAGCTCAAATGGAGAAGGCATTTTCAAGCCGCTTGTCGAAGCATTGCTGGGCGAAAGCGGGTTCCCGTTCGAGTGGGAGGGCTACACACCCTACGACAAGCTGCCTCCACTGCCCAGGCTTAAAGAACATAAGCGCGTCACTCTCACTTCTGAGCAACTCAACCGCCTCGCCGGCAACTATGCTCTCAACGCGGATGTTGTTCTCACCGTCACCGTCGAGAATGGCCATCTCTTCATCCGCGAGAATAACGAGGAGAAGCAGGAGTACTTCGCCGAGAGTCCCACCGGTTTCTACTCGGCAACCTCCAGCGACGAATGCAGCTTCAAGCCCGAAACTGGCCCGGCGCAGGTGCTTGTCCTTCACCTTGATAACGGCCAGAACCCCGAGTTCAAGCGCATACCCTGAGCGCAGGCTGCGCGCGTAACCCCGAACGTTGCTATTCGTTTTTCAGCGCCTGCATCGGATCTAGGGATGCCGCATGCCACGCCGGATGCAACGCTGCCGCAATCGTCAGGATGAGCAGCACAGCCGCTGCTCCAACAAGTTCCAGCGCACCGCCTGCCCCGATTCCGTAAAACATGCTGTGCACAAGCCGCAGTCCAAACGCGCCGGCTGCTCCGCCGATCAGAGCCCCCATCAGCGTCATCGCACATGCCTGGCCCAGCACGTCTCGCAGAATCCTGCCGCGATCGGCGCCCAATGCCATGCGAATACTCACCTCGTGCCTTCGCCGAACGATCATCTGTGATAGCGATCCGTACAAACCGACAAGAGCGAGTACCAGCGCGAGCAGCGCGAACCCTGCAATCAACGCAGCGCGAAAGCGCGGTGGCGACAGCTCCGCATCTCGCATCGCGCCCATTGCATCCACATCGCTCAACACCAGGCTTCCGTCCATTGCCAGGACTTCCCTTCGCACTTCTGCTTCGATTCCTGATCTGCGACCCGTGCTCGCGATCATCAACGCCAGACGCCCATCTGGCGACTGCGCGAGTGGACGGTAAACCACCGGCGGCTCCAGATACCCCATTTCCTGGAACACTGTCGTCGTTTTCACATCTCCTGCCACGCCGATAATCGTCATCCATTTCGCTGTCTGATCTTCTGCACGGCTCAGCTTGATTGCCTTGCCGATCGGATTCTCGCCGCCAAAATACTCACGGGCGAGCGCCTGATTAACGATCGCCACCGGCTCCGCCCCGGCGCCATCACGCCCGTCAAACATTCGCCCCCGCAGGAGCGGAATTTCGAGCGTCGCGAGCAAGCCGTCGCTTGCTGCCTGTGTCATCACGTCGGCCGCCGTTGTATCCCCATTCGTCTTTCCGTTGATCGAGAGGTTATTGAGGCCGTTAGGCAGGAAATCCGAGGCAATCGCCGCGGAACGGACTCCAGGCAACCCGCGCAGCCTCGTCTCCAACCCGGATGCGAATCGCCTCTGCGCGCCGGCGTCTTCATAACGCGCCTCGGGTAGAGTCACACGCGCCGTGAACAAGTCGTCTGCGCGATATCCCAAATCCGTCGACGTGAGTTTCCATAAGCTCATCGTCATGCAAGAAGCCCCGCCCAGCAGCACAATCGACAATGCTACCTGGATCACAACCAGCGACCGCGTCGTCCGCGCACTTCCTGCCGACTGGCTTTGTCCCCGCGTCCCGCTCTTCAGCAATTCGTTCGTATTCACCCGCGCGTTGTGCCACGTCGGCAGCAATCCGAATAGCAGCGAAGCCGCCATGCCGCTCGCGATCGCGAAGATCAGCACGCGCCAATCCAGCGAGACATCCGCGCCCGGCGGCAATTCCACCGGGTTCACCGCCTTGAACCACCGAATGAGTCCTTCGGCCAGAGCCACACCCGCTGCGGTTCCGGCCATCCCCAACACAAGCGCCTCAACCAGCAACGCGCGCAGCAGCCGCGCCTGGCTCGATCCCAGTGCCGACCGCACCGCGACCTCGCGTGATTTTTCCATTGCGCGTCCCAGCAGCAGTCCGCCCACGTTCACGCTCGCCATCAGCAGGATCAGCGCCGATGCGCCTAGCAGCAGCCACAGGCCTTTGCGCAGATTCCGACCGGCAAGCCACGTAAAGTTCGATTGCAGATCGAGCACGTCAGGGCTCCAGTTCCGCATCATCGCCAAATCCGGCGGAGCCTCGTTCACCACTCGCTTCTGGATCCCATTCAGCTCCGCTTCCGCAGCGGCGCGCGAAACGCCCGGCTTCAGCAGCCCAAATGCCCCCACCATCTTCTTCCAAGGTTGTTGAGCGATTGCGCCAGTCGGGGTGATCAGCGTCCATGCATCCGTCGTCGACGGATAGAACGCAAAGCTCTTTGGCATCACGCCCACAACTTGGCAGCTTGCGCTCTCGAGATCGATGCTCTTTCCCACCACATCCGCGGCCCCGCCCAGCTTCCTTTGCCAGAAGTTGTGCGCCAGAACCACCGTGCATCCGCGACTCAAATCCGAATCGGCAAACGTTCTGCCTAGTGCTGCCGTCGCGCCCAGCATTGCGAAGAAATCCCGGCTGGCGGGAATCGCCAGCATGTCAACGGGTGTGCCGTTCCACGTTGCCGTTTTTGGCCCGGTCGCCCATGTCAGCGCAGTGAGCTTCTCAAAGCTGCGGCTCTGCTGTTGCCAGGCTGCAAACTCGCGATAGCTATTGAAGTAGGCGCCAGACTCGCGATGCTCCGCATCCGTCTGCCACACCACCACGAGTCTCTCCGGATTCTTGTACGGCAAAGGCCGCAACAGCACCGCTTCAACAATGCTGAAGATCGCCGTGTTCGCTCCAAGTCCCAGGGCCAGCGTGACAATCGCGGCCGCCGCCAGCCCTCGCGATCGCATGCACTGCCGTAAGCTCCAGCGCAGGTCGCGGCCCAGGCCTTCCGCGACCGACGCGATGTACCCGATATGTTGCCTCACCCCAACACTCCTGCCGTTGTTGGATGAACCGACTGGTCACTCGATTCGAAGCGCACGCATCGGATCGATTCGCACTGCGCGTCGCGCGGGCAGATAACAGGCTATGAGCGCCGTGAATAAAAGCACCAACGCCGCGCCTCCATAGGTCACCGGATCGGTCGACCGGATTCCGTACACATACCCCGCCATCACATGGCTTAGGCCCAAAGACGCTCCAATCCCGATCAATACGCCCGCGATCGTAATCGTCATGCCCTCACGCAGGATCAGCTTCATCACCGCCCGATGATCGGCCCCCAGCGCCATCCGAATCGCAAGCTCCTGCGTCCGCCGGCTCACTGTGTACGACATCACGCCTAGAATTCCCACTGCTGAGAGAGTCAGTGCCAGAGCCGCGAAAATCCACACCAGCATCATCGGAAACTGCAACGTGCCATAGGTTCGCTGGACCTGTTCCGTCAGCAGCGTCACCTCCTCCAGCGGTTGCTCGCTGTCCAGCGCAAGTACCGCATCGCGAAGCGAAGGCACGACCGTCAACGGAGGTACCACAGTCCGAACATTCAGAATGGCGTAGGAGATTGGGTGCTGCTCAAACGGCACATAAATATCCGATCGCGGCTCCCACAGATCGTATCCGCGACGATCCTTCACCACTCCCACAATCTCCATCGATTGCGTGGCAGCACTCGCCTCCTTCCCCGAATACACACCGGAAAGGAGACTGAGATGCTTGCCGATCGGGTTCGAATCCGGCCAGTAACGACGAGCGGCTGTCTGGCTGATCAACGCCACGGGAGTAGCGCCCGTCACATCGCTGTCGGCAATTCCCCGCCCAGCCACCAGGCCAACTCCCATCGCAGCAAAGTCATCCGGAGAAACCACGTTGATGTCGGCCGTCGGTTCTTGGCCTGGCGGCGCGGGTGCGGCGCCTTCGGGCCGGAAAAAGACCGTCGCACCCGGTTGTTCGATTCCCGCCGATTTCACGCCAGGCAGTGCCTTTACCCGCAGCAACAATGCACGAAAGAATTCCGTCTTCTGGGCATCCGTGCTGTATCGGTAATGAGGCAGGCCGATCTCTGCCGTCACCACATTCGTAGGATCAATGCCCAGGTCCACATCGAGAAGCCGGACAAACGTCCGCATAAGCAGGCCCGCCCCCGTCACCAGTACCAGCGCCAGCGCCACCTCTGAAATCACGAGCGTGTTGCGCAGGCTTCGCCCTCCCGATTCGGCCGTTGTCGTGATGCCCCCTTCTTTCAGCGTCTCGTTCAAATCAGCCTTCGATGCAATCAGCGCCGGCGCCAGGCCAAAAATAATCGCGGTTGCGAACGTGACACCCAGAGCAAAGAACGCCACGCGCCAATCGATGTTGATCACGCTTGCATTCGGAATGCGGAAGCGGTGATAGTGAGTCATCTCAAGCGTCAGCAAGCCATCCGCAATGTACGCAAGTAGCAGCCCCAGCACTCCGCCAATCGCCGCCAGCAGAACGCTCTCCGTCAGCATCTGCGTCACAAGACGCCGTCGATCCGCCCCGATCGCGGTGCGAATCGCGATTTCGCGGCCCCGGCCGGTGGCGCGCGCCAGCAACAGATTCGCAACGTTTGCGCACGCAATCAGCAGCACAAACAGCGTGGCGCCCGACATGATCAGGAGCGGCGTCGTCATCTGCCGGTAATACGCAGCGTGCAGCGGCTCAACCTTGATGCCCCACCCCTTGTCGGCTTCGGGATACTGCGTCGCGAGGTTCGCGGCCAGCGTGTCCATCGCCGCCTGCGCCTGTTTCACACTGATGTGAGGCTGCATTCTCGCCTGCGCCTGCAAATCTCGCGTCGTCGCGCGCCCAGCCTCACTCAACTCATCGGGAGTGAGCGCCAGGGGCACGAACGCTCCAATTTCCTGGTCCCACGTAAAGCGAAATCCCGCGGGCATCACGCCGATAATCGTGTACCGCCGCTCGTCGAGATCGATGGTCTTACCCAGGATCGCCGGGTCCGACCCAAAGCGCGTCTGCCAGATGTGGTACCCGATAATCGCCACCTGGTCGTGCCCCGGCTCCATCTCGTTGGCCGTGAAAAAGCGCCCCATCATCGGTTGAATGCCGAACAGCGGCAGCAGATCAACCGAGGTCTTGATTCCATCGATCCGTTCCGGGTGATTGCTCTCCGTGATATCGAAGTCCGACCAGCGATAGTAGCCCACCTTCTGGAAGATCTTCGTCTGCTTGGCGATTTCCACCATGTTCGGCGCGGAGACGCCAGTCTGCACGTACCCTTCACCCTTCTGATTCCGCCACTGCCCGAGCCCGATAAGCTGTTCCGGGTTTGGATACGGCAGGGGCCGCAAAATGATGGCATTCACCAGGCTGAAAATCGCCGCGTTGGCCCCAATGCCAAGCGCCAGCGTCAGAACTGCGATGCTCGCGAATGCAGGGCTCCGCCGAATCTGCCGGCCGGCAAAACGAAGATCACGTCCCAGGTTCTCGATTGAGAAAATACTGCTCATTCCGCTCGTTCTCCCGGAGCCTGCCCGTGTCCGCCCCCAGAAACCGGGTAACTCCTTCACACCCGCAGCCTACACCAATCAACACGCCGGCACACCGAAATGCCACGAATGGACGAACGAGACGATGCCTGGGTCTTGCCTCCCAAACCGCCCTTAGATCTTGCCAGCAATAGAGATTGCATGTACTGTTCTGCTCGTAGAAACCCGCTCGCTTCAAGATCCGACTCCCTGCAAGCCTTCAACTGAATCGAGCGGAAACGGAATGCCCATGAATCGACGGCGCGCTATTCTCATGCTCCTGTTCGCCGCGCTCCTTTCGTATCCGTGTGCCCTGTTCGCGCACCCAGCTTCTGGCATCGTTGTGGATGCACAAGGCCGCGTCTATTTTCTGTATAACGGCCTCGTCAGGATCGAATCATCCGGACAGCTTTCGACCCTCGACCCCAACACCGGCGGCCACTGGCTCGCGCTGGCGAACGGAACACTTCCCGCTGGTTCGCTGGGTCCATACAAGAAAGTTCTCGCGGATGGGAACACGCTTCTTTACGGCGATGGCGCACCGCTCGCAATCAGCACCGATGGGAACCTGTATTACGGAAGCAACGGCTCGCCTGCCGAGTCCTTCCCTGCTGGTGCGCTGGCGGTCGCCATGATGACCGCCGATGGCAGACGCATTCGGTTTTCCCCGGCACTCCAGGACAAGCTTGCCCAGTTTGGAGATGGCGTTACCGCGCTCGCGCTGGGGCCGGATGGCTTGTATGTAGCTACCTGGAAGGGCTTCTTCAAGATTAGGCAAGACGGGTCGTTTGCGAACATGGTCTATCCGGTTGTCGTCGATGACTGCGATCGAGACCCTGCGGATCACAACCCCGCTAATTCTTCCTCCCCCTTTTTCCGAGGGATTGCAGTGGATTCAGCAGGAAATGTATATCTGGCTGCTACCAGTTGCCATCGCGTGTTCAAGATCGCGCCGAGTGGAAAAATCAGCGTGATCCTGCGATCCGATCGCCCCTGGACACCCACCGGCATCGCGGTCAGCGGCCAGGATATCTACGTCCTCGAATACACGAATGCAAACGGACCAAGGACAGAAGGCTGGTACCCGCGAGTACGCCGCATCTCCAAGAACGGCGTACAGACCTTGATCACGGTAAGCCCCTCATCGGGACCGACCAGGTGAGCAAAGAGCAGCAATAACTACTTCTTCTTCGCCACCTTCGCTGCGGGCTTCTTCGTTGCAGGCTTTGCCGACTTTTTCTGAGCAGGAGCGGTTTTCTTCTTCGGCACCGCTTTCGCCCGCGCCTTTGGCGCGGGCTTCTTGGCCGCCGCCTTCACTGGAGCCTTAACCGGCGGCTTGGAATGCGTCTTTTCCGGAGCTTTTTTCAACGCCGGCTTCGCAACCGATTTCGCCGGAGGAACGGCTTTTGCCGGGGACTTCACCGGCGCTGGCTTCGCGGGTTCCTGCTTTGCCGGACCCTTGGCGGGCGGCTTGGCAGGCGCCTTCTCTTCCTTCACCGATTTTGCAGCTGTCTTCCCGGGCTCTCCTTTGACGCCACCCTTCGCCTCCTTCGCCGCGGGAGCAGTTTCTACCTTGCCCGACTTCTTCGCGCCCTTCTTTTCGGGCTTGGCAGCGACTTCTTCCTCGTCGCCGTCATCGCCATCCTCCTCATCCCCGCCTTCGTCTCCCATTTCGGACTCCAGATCTCGTTTCGCGATCATGCCGACACCGCCCTCTTCATCGTCGGCACCGATATCGTCCAGATCCTCTTCCTCGCCGCCCTCTTCCTCCTCGTCCTCGAAGGAGCGCTCCTTGACCTTGGCTTCTGCCCGGCGTGCACGCGAACGCTTGACAGTAATCTGCGGCGGAGGCGCCGGCGGCGAGAATGGCTCGAGAAATGCCCGCATCTCCTCCGGTGTGTTGAGCCGGCCATCGATGAATTCCAGAAACAGCTTGTGGACCACCTCAGCGTACGCTGGCAGTTCCGGTGTAATCCGCATCTCCTGCATCAGGGCATGCGGAATTCGCTGGCGGGCCTCGGGCCATGTCTTCAGGAATAGATCATAGCGATCTTTCACGGCTGCGCTCTTGGCGGTAAGCCCAAGCCACAGAACCGCTTCTGGATCGTAGCTCGTGAACAACCTGAAGCTTGCAGACGGTTTCTGGTTCTCCTTCGCCAGCAGGACCTTCTGAAAACCTGCGGCGATTCCGTCCAGGCTGTCCCATTCTTCGACGAATCCGGGCCTCAGCATCAGCTTTTTCAGCGCTGACAGATCCTTCGCCGGAAGCTTCGCCGTTAGCAGCTGCATCTGCGCCGCCGACATGTCGGGATGAACTCCCTGTATCTGGAGCAAAGCCGCTTCTTCATGTAATGCGCGCAGCTTCTCTTCATCAGCTTTCGCAGTTGTCCATGCCGGGAAAAGCGCCTTCATCCAGCCTTCGGCCTCGAGCGCCTGCAAGATCTTGAGCCCATCGTCCTCGTGGCCAATCTGCTCCAGTTCCTGGCTGCGGTCATGCGCCGGCAGGGCTTCGATCATGTTCTCGTCTTTTGCGTTCTGATAGCGGGCTTGGGTGCGATCGTCCATCTCCCACCCCAGCCGCGCCTTATAGCGGGTCGCACGAACCAGCAGGGCCGGCTGCTCGATGAATCCATAACTCGAAACCAGCCGCAGCACGCGCGCCTCAATGTCCGCCACCCCGTTCAACGGGTCCATGAGCAGCCCAAACGATCCCTCGTTCAAGGAGATCGCCATGGCGTTCGCAGTGAAATCCCGGTCCCGTAAATCTTCCTGTATCGACGCCCAGTGATACGCCGGCTTGCCCGGTTTGGGGTACTCCGTGTGATGGGTGCTGACCAAGTCCACACGAACCGTGCCTGGAAAACACAGGTACAGAGAGCGGGAAGCCTCATCCTCGCCCCACACCTTTCCACCCATTTTCGAGAGCGGTTTCTTCAATTTGAGAGCGTTTCCGTGAACCGCAATTTCAAGGCTGCGTACGGCATGGCCGCTGGTAAGATCGCGGACGGCATCTCCGGTCAGGAAGAGGATCATTCCCGCGTCGCGCGCCGCATCGCGCACCTGGCGCAAGGCATGTTGCTGGTCAGCCGACAATCGGCTCTCAAGAAGGTAAACGTAATCAGGCATTGCGGTCTTCGCTTTCCCCATCCCCTGTCCGGGCCAAATACCTGATGTTGTTCAGCTTAGGACACACCACGGCAGAGGTTGCAAAGCAGTACCTTATCACAACCAGTTGAAATTGGCTAGCGTTTTGCACTAAATTCGTTGCGTTTTCGCCCTCGCCAAGGCGCTCTCCATGCGACAATCCAAAGCGATGGGGTCCATTCGTAAACCGGTGATAGTGCGCAAGTTCTCCCGCGACTGGGTAGCGGGCTATGCCGCGGCGGGATTCGACAGTTTCCAGGCCTCCTTGGAACTGCTCGACACATCGGGAAAGACCCTCAACATCGAGTGGGAAGCAGTCAAGTGGATCTGTTACGTACGAGATCTGCCCTCAGCGAATTCAGACAGAAATAACCCGGAACGGCTCCTGCACCGTAGATTCTCCGTGCGGCCACGGTCGGCGGGCCTCTGGCTGCACCTCACGTTGAATGACGGAGATGAGATTGAGGGGCTCGCGGCAAATGACCGCTCCCTGGTCGATGGCGCCGGACTCATGCTCACTCCCCCCGACACCCGCTCCAACACGCAACGAATCTACGTTCCACGACGCGCCATCCAGGAACTCGAGGTCCTCAGTCTTATCGGCGCCGGCCGGCATCGCGGTCGGGTTGAGCCCCAGCCAGAGCTGTTCCCCAGCTCGAGCGACAACGAATAGTGTCACCGATCGCCTAACCTGGTTCCAGTACAATCACTTCGATGAAACTTGGCGAGTTGGCAAGGCGATTGGGCGCAGAACTGCGCGGTGACGCAGAACTCGAAATCACAGGTGTGAAAGGAATTGAAGAAGCGGGTCCCTCCGAGATCACCTTCGTGGCCAACCCCCGCTACGCCGGGCTGGCGAAGAAAACACGGGCTGCAGCCGTCGTGGTCGAGCCTGAGTTTCCCGAGATTCACGCGGCGACTTTGCGCATCGGCAATCCCTACCACGCCTTTTCGCTGGCTCTCGGCATGTTCTATCAGCCGCCCGACTACCCGCCGGGCGTCCACCCAACCGCGGTCATCGACCCCACGGCTGAAGTCGGCCAGGGCGCCCACATCGGCGCCTATGTCGTGATCGGCCCGGGTACGAAGGTCGGCGCGAACGCAAAAATCCTGCCCCAGGTCGTGATCTATCCGCACGTCACCATCGGCCGCAACTTCTTCGCCCACGCCCATGCCGTCGTCCGCGAGGGCTGCGTCCTCGGCGACGACGTCACGCTCGAGAACGGCGCGATCGTGGGCGGGGACGGGTTCGGCTTTTCCAAGAATGAGAACGGCGAGTGGGTAAAAATCCCGCAATCCGGCCCCGTCCGTCTCGGCGATCGCGTCGACGTCCAGGCCAACGCGTGCGTCGATCGCGCGACCGTGGGCGCAACCGAAATCGGCAGCGGCACGAAGATCGACAACCTCGTCCAGGTCGGCCACGGTTCCCGTGTCGGCGAAAACACGCTGCTGTGTGCGCAAACCGGCCTCGCTGGATCTTCGGTGGTAGGCAACAACGTGATTCTCGCCGGACAAACAGGCATTGCCGGCCACTGCACGGTAGGCGATGGAGTCATCCTCACCGCGCAATCGGCCGTCTCACACGACATCCCGCCAGGCAAGATGATCTCCGGCTCGCCCGGTTTCGACAACCGAGTCTGGCTCCGCGCCGTCACCATCTTTCAGCGCCTGCCGGAGTTGCTGAAGCGACTCGATCGTCTCGAAAAAAAGTTAACGGCGCAAACCGATCCGCAGAAGCCAGAACCGGGGAACGGAGGACGCGAGTGACCGCGTTCCGAACCGCCTCCTCAGCGACTCTTCTTCTCGTATTCGCCTTCTTCGCGGGCTGTCATTCCGCTCACGTCGCCGTCACTGTCGAAAACCGGACCGGCGCCCCCATCGAACTGCTCGAAGTCGACTACCCCAGCGCCAGTTTCGGCGCGGATCGTATCGAGTCAGGAGCGGACTTCCATTACAGGATTCAGGTGCGCCTTAGCGGACCCGTCAAGGTGCAATACACCGAAGACCCCACGCACGCCATGCGGCAAAGTTCAGGACCAAATCTCTACGAAGGTCAGAATGGCCAGCTCGAAATCGTGCTCTTGCCCGGCGGCAAAGTGGAGTTTCATCCCCACGTCCAACCAGAACACTGACCCGCATCTGCTGCTGGCCGCAGTGACGAGTCTCGCCGTTCAGCGCACCATGCTCTGGAACAATGTTGACTTCATCAGGCTGTCAAAGCCCGTATCCGACGTCGCGAAATGCACCGAGAGCTGACCGGCGCTCGCCGATATATCCGTGGCCGCGAGAGCTTGTTTCTCCGTATCCGATCCGCTCATCTTCCGATAAAGCACGGCCGCATTCAGCAGCGATGACACGGTTACGGCGGCAAACGCATCCCCCGTCGCGATGGTCAAATCAAACTTCACACCATGCTCAAAATCCATTCCATACCACGAAGAGGACAGCCGTTTGCGAACCGAATCGAAGTCCGCGACCGAGCCGGCTTGACCCAGAATCTGGCGCATCATCGTTTGCGTGCCGGTCTGGTCAAGAATGCTCCAGAGCGGCTCGTAGTCGATCGTCTTCATCGCGTCCATCATCGGGCTGTTGGTCAACATGCTCGGCGCATAGCCATCTCGAACATCGAGTGTCTGCTTCACGGCAGAGCTGCTGCCAAAAAGCATCGTGGACGGATCGACAAAGCACAGCACCATGCCCGTGCGTCCCATGGGATAAATCCGGTTCGTGCGAAGCACGGCGGGTTTTGCCATCTTGCGAAGATGAGCCAGAATGTCGTCGGTATCAAACTGCCCCTGCGCAATTCCCACTGTGTCCAGCTGGTCCGTCGATCCCTTCACGCGAAACAGCGCGAAGGCAAGTTGATCCACGTCGTGATTGTCATTCAGACCGGACTTCTGCAGCGCCTCGGCAAACTGCTTCAGATCCGGCGGCATCACGCGATCGCGCAGCTCCATGGCCGTCGAGGAGTTCTGCATGGCCCTGTAGTCGATGACCACGAGCTGCTGCAGGTCGTGCGGAATAGCGGCACGCGCATCGCCCGTCAACTGGGCAGCGCGTGTTTGCAGCGCAAGGACCGGAAAAAGAACAAACAGCGAATAGCGAACTACTTTCTTCAACAAACCTTTCCTCCACGAATGTGTTGCGACGTCCTGCTCCCTGCGTCTCTACAGGGCCAACACCCGGTGTCTGCCGGCCGGACTCACAATGTGTTAGACGCGAGCGGTCACCCGTTGCGGACTTGCGCTTTGCACGGGTCGGGACAGGAAGACCACACATCCCTGCTCTTTCATTTTACTCTCGGGCAACTTTGCCCCATATCCTCACTTTTAGTCCCTGTTAGGTACTATGGTTCCGGCCAGGCGAGCGGTCTGGCGAGCCTCTCTTCCAGCACCTTGGCCTGAAAATCGAACCCATTTAATTGACGCATCCATTCACTTTCCCGCTCACACGCGGCTTCGGGAACCAGCCCGACAATCTCACCATCCACCAGAGCCGCCTTGTGTCGAAGAGCGAGGCGCGAAACGGCGCTGTACACCCGGGAAATCGGCGTGGCCTCAAAGTCCGTGATGCTCATCGAAACCTGCGCGCGCCCGTGCGCCAGGATACCCAGCGCCTTCACCCCCTTCAGTCCGCCGGATGAGGCATGAATCTCTCTTGCGATCGCTCGCGCCAACCCGACATCGCTCGAGTCGAAATACAGGTTGTAGGTAACAAGAAATTTGCGCGCACCCACCGCGCAGGCTCCTGCCGTCGGGTGCAAATCCGGTCCGCCCAGGTCAGGACGTCGCGCCGCCTCCTTGCGAACGGAATCGCGCAGTCCTTCAAACTGTCCGCGACGCACGTCATCGAGATTCGCCCGGTCAGGCCGGGCAGCCGCAGCTTCGTAGAGATACACGGGCACGCCGAAGCGACGCCAGATTTCCATGCCCGCCTGGCGCGCCAGCATCGCGCACTGCTCCAGCTTGATCCCGCTGATCGGCACAAATGGAATCACATCCGCGGCCCCGATTCTCGGATGCAGACCTTCTTGGCGAGTGAGATCGATCAGTTCCGCCGCCCTGCCGGCAGCACTCACGGCCGCTTCAACCACCGCCGCAGGACGCCCTGCGATCGTCACAATCGAGCGGTTGTGGTCGGCGTCCATCGACCAGTCGAGAAGATGCACTCCTTCCACTCGCATGGCTGCCACAATCGACTCGACTCGCCGCTTGTCTCTGCCCTCAGAGAAGTTCGGAACGCATTCAACTAACTGACTGCTCATGCTATTTCCAGAATGTGTACCCAAGTTGTATTTGAACGCTTGCGTTCACCCCGGGGTTCCGGTCGCCCAGCGAAGCCGAGGAGATGTGTACCCCATTCACACCCAGATCGATCGAGCGCTTCGCTCGTGTGAAGTAATGAATCCCAATCCCGCCTTGCGGAGAAAAATTCCACACCGAGGTCCCGCCAGGGAGCCCATGCGGCACCAGGATGTCAGGGGGAAACTTGTGCATCGTATACACCAGCCCGCCTGCCGCCTGAAACCATGGCTGAATGCGCCGCGAGTGCGTGAGAAAATTCCAGCGGAAAATCACCGGCGTGAGGCTCATGCCGGTAAATGTGCCGCCGCCGATGGGCAAATCGCAGGGCTGTCCATCGCAGTCGTAGATCTGGTCGTGCGGTGCAGGTGTATATGCCTGCCAGAACGGAATCACGTTTCCGGCATACTCAAACTGCCCGGTGAAAATCCCCGCGTGCAGAACCGGCGTAAGCACCTTGCCCACCTGTCCGCCAAACCAGAAGAACTTGAAGTCAGACCGCTCGCCGACGCCCGTTCCCCAGTTCACAAACGGCCCCATCTCCCAGCTCCGGGCATCACGCACCTGGGCCACCGGATTGCCCGCATCGCTTCCGTTGCTTGTCTGCTTGGAATTCTGGGCGGCGGCCAGTGTGCTTGCGGCAAGGATCAACAAAAAGAGCTTCGCGCTTCCGGTTAACATTCTGCCTTTCTGGGGAAACAAATCTTCAGTCCCACAAAAAAGGCCGACCCATCCGGGCGGCCTCTTGTCGTGCCCGTTTCGACCTTGATTCAGCCGGCCACCTGCTCCATCTGCTCGGCGTCCATGTCGAAGTTCGAGTAGACGTTCTGCGTGTCGTCGAAGTCTTCCAGCGCTTCCAAAAGCCGAACCATTTGCGCTGCCACCTGCCCTTCGAGCTTGGTGTAGGTCGATGCGATCATCGTGACTTCGTTCATGGTAGGCTGGATGCCCGCCGCCTTGATTGCCGTCAACACAGCTTCGTAGGCCGCCGGATCCGTAATGATCTCCCACGTATCGCCTTCGTCGTTCAAATCTTCGCCGCCGTTCTCCAGCACGATATCCATCAGCTTCTCTTCGCTGGCGGCGGACTTCTCAACGCCTATCACACCCTTCTTCGAAAACATGTGAAGAACCGAACCCGTCGAACCGAGGTTTCCCCCGTTCTTTGAGAAGGCATGACGAATCTCGCTCACCGTGCGGTTGCGATTATCGGTCAGAACCTCAACAATGATGGCGACTCCTCCGGGGCCGTAGCCCTCAAAGGTGATCTCCTCGTAGCTCACGCCTTCCAGTTCGCCGGTGCCGCGCTGGATCGCTCGCTTGATGTTGTCCGCCGGCATGTTCTCGGCCTTGGCCGCGGCGATCGCCGTGCGAAGCCGGGCATTGCTGTCGGGATTGCCACCGTTCTTCGCGGCAACTGCGATTTCTTTCAGCAGGCGGGTGAAAATCTTGCCGCGCTTGGCGTCGAGCGCGCCCTTCTTGTGCTTGATGGTGGCCCATTTAGAGTGGCCGGACATGGAAACCTCGGCGTTCGTGGAAATGCAGGTGCGGAGCCGCTCCTGCCCCTGTGAGTATACCACTGAGAAGGTTGACTAACCGCGCGGCCCGAAGCGGTTAGAGTGGATGCATAACGGTCATCGGATGCGGCTCTTCAACCCAGCAGCTTTCCATCCCTCGAAACCGTCATCCAATTGGAAAGACTGCTTTTTCGCAATCGCTCAAACCAATGAAGGAGAGCCATTGAAGTTCCCTCTTGCTGTCTTCATGCTGATTGCGTTTGCGGCTGCCGCCCGCGCCCAGGGCAACTACGAAATCCAGGTCTATGGCTCCGAGACTGTGGCTCCACGCACCACCATGGTGGAGCTTCATTCCAACTTCACCGCCGACGGCCAGCGCCGCTTCGTTGATGGCGTCGACCCGACCTATCGCGCCCAACACGAGACCATCGAGATCACGCAGGGCGTCACCGACTGGTCCGAGGTCGGCTTCTACTTCTTCACCAGCGAGCAGAGCGGCACAGGCGTGCAATGGGTAGGCGACCACATCCGCCCCCGTGTGCGAGCGCCCGAGAGCTGGCACTGGCCCGTGGGCGTCAGCCTCTCCACCGAGATTGGATATCAGCGCGCCTTCTTCGACCGCGATACCTGGACATGGGAGATCCGCCCCATCGTCGACAAACAGCAGGGCCGGCTCTACTGGTCCATCAATCCCGCGCTCGAGCGCACCTGGCACGGACCCGACGTCAACCTTGGCCTCGACTTCGCGCCCAACGTCAAGGTCAGTTGGAACTTCACCAAGGTCGTTGCCGGCGGTGTCGAGTACTACGCCGACTACGGCGACATCACAAAGATCGCGAGTCTGCACGATCAGCAGCAGCAAATCTTTCCTGCCATCGACCTGAACGTGTCGCCCAGATGGGAAATCAACTTCGGTGTGGGCGTGGGACCGACAGCAGCCACCGATCACTGGATCATCAAAGGCATCCTCGGACGTCGCTTCGACTGGCCAAAGCACAACCGACGCTAAAGCAGATCCCCACCGCCGGAATCGAATCCGCCGCCGTCAGACCCCCCGCCATCATCGAAGCCCGAACCATCGTCCACATTCGAATCGTCATACCCGCCGGCATCCCCCTGGTCGTAACTGCCCTGGTCGTCGGAAGCCTGATCGAAATTCCCGCCCTGGTCGTCTCCGCTTGTGTTGTAGCTCGCGTCGGACAGTTGCGCCCCGCCCTGGTCGGCGGACTCATGGAAGTGTTGCTCGCCTCCATGTTCCATCGCATGGTGTTCCATTCCACCGTGCTGGTTCGGGTCATCGTAGTAGTTATTGATGACCGTCTCTTCCGGACGCTCGAATCCGCCTCCCATCATGCCTCCACCCATACCCGGCCCCATGCCGACTCCACCCCACCCATACGCCGGATGACCGAATCCATGCAGGATCGACTCAACGCCTTCGAACGCCAACGCTCCCGCAGCCACGCCGGCCGCGGTCTGCATGGCTCCCCGCAAGAAACTTGGCTGGCCCACAGGAACTCCCACATACTGCGGCTGCGCGTAGACTGGCGGCGCAGGCGAAGCCTGCACATACTGCGGATTCACCGGCTGGTACGGCGGCGCCTGCTGCGCTGCCGGCTCGGGATCGCGTCGACCCAGCAGGTTTCCCAAAAAGCTGGTCGCGTGCGCCGGCTGCCGCGCCTGTTGCGCCTGCTGCTGTAGCTGTGAGACCTGCGCCTTGGCCTGGTCAAGCGCAATGTTCTGCACCAGCACGGTCTGCGCCAGCATGTAAAGCGCATCGGGGTTCGATCCCAGTTCGCGATTGAGCAGCGCCTCGGCGTCGGGATCTTTTTCCTGCAATTGCGTCTGGTTAATCCGCTCCACGAGCGAATTCAAAAGCTGTTCTTCCTGGGGAGTCAAAGAGATAACCTCCGGCGGCTTGAACCTCGAGTCGGCCTGCCGCCTCTCACGATTGAGACGCGATCAGGCCGGCAAAGTTGCCCCGCCGCAGATCAATACGCGCAAAGCGCCGGTCCGGTTCCGCGGCCTCTAATCACAGCTTGTAGCGGCATTTCCGCGTCTTTCCGCCGTATTTCCGCATGCCGCAATCGAATGGCACATCGACAATTTCAACAAATTGCGCGCCGGCAATCTCAAGACTGCGCCGCGATGCCCGATTCTCGGGATCCGTTGTGATCCACAGCGGATCAAGCCCCAGCCGCCGCGCCAGCGGGAGCAGAAGAACCACCGCCCTCGCCGCGAAATGATGGCCACGCCACGGCTCATGCACCCCATAGCCGATATGACCTGCGTAGCGCTCCACATGCGCCGTCGACCCAACCCGCAGATTAATCGTGCCCGCCTCCTCTGCGGATTGCATCGTCCTCATCCGAAAAAAGCAGGTGGGCACTTTGTGAAACTCGTGGATCCGGCATTCGATGAAATCGAGCCGAAGTTCGCCATCCCGGAGTTCGTCTGCGCGAATGAACCGCAACGGATCATCCAGAATTTCGGCGGGATTGACCATGCAAACTGATAGCCACGCGGTGAAAGTCCAGCTTTGAAAAGACCCGGTTTTGGGCGCATTCATCAGGGCCCCCTATCGGGTCCCCAACCACAGATCTTCATCGCTGCGCTGGTTTCATCCCACCAGTTCGAAGGCGCGAATCGCTTCCTTGCGCACTGTCAGCCGCTCAATCAGATCGATCCGCACTTCGTACCCGCGCCCCGGCGTATCGGGAATGGCAATCTCGCCTTTCTCCGAAACCGTCACCTCCGGCTCGATGATGTCCTCGCGCCAGTAACGCGCCGAAGCCGAAACATCCCCCGGCAGCGAGAAGTTCTCGAGCGTCGAGAGCGCAATGTTGTGGCTGCGCCCGATGCCTGCCTCGAGCATGCCGCCGCACCATACTGGAATCCCCCGCTCCTGCGCGGCATTGTGGACCGCGATCGCTTCGCTGAATCCGCTCACGCGTCCCAGCTTGATGTTGATGATCTTGCACGACTCCATTTCGATGGCCGCCAGCGCATCGCGGCGGTTGCGAATCGACTCGTCAAGGCAGATTGCCGTGTTTAGCCGCTTCTGCAGCATCGAGTGATAGTAGAAATCGTCATGCCACAGGGGCTGCTCGATCATCAGCAGATCAAACTGATCGAACGAAACAATATGGTCGGCGTCGCGCAGCTTGTATGCCGAATTCGCATCGCAACTCAGCAGAATCCCCGGCCAGCGGTCGCGCACTTGCTCAAAAACCTTCACATCCCATCCCGGCTTGCATTTCAGCTTGATGCGCTGATACCCCGCCGCCAGTTCCCTCTCGATCAGGCTCAGCAACTCCGGTATCGACGCCTGGATCCCCAGTGAAACACCGCACGGAATGGTTTCGCGAATGCCGCCCAGAAGCTGGGAAAGAGAAATACCTTCGCGCTGCGCCTCGAGATCCCAGATCGCGTTCTCCAGCGTCGCCTTCGCCATGGGATTTCCGCGAACCTGCTGGAAAATCCGCGGACACTCCCCGCCATGTTCAGGATTCTCGGCGGCCAGCATCGGCCCAAGCTCTTTCACCAATACTTGCCATGCCGTGTCGGTTGACTCACCGGAAAAATAAGGCCGCTCGCCCGCCGTACATTCTCCCCACCCGGTCAGGCCCTCCGATCGTATCTCGGCAAGCAGAATTCTGCGATCCCGCGTCACGCCGAAGCTTGTCTCAAAAGGACGAACAAGGGGAAGATGAAGTTCGCGAAGAATAATCCCGTCAATTTTCATTGCGCGTCTTTCCTCGAATCATGAGCCTGTACAGAGATGGTGCGACCGCCGATCCTGATCCGTGCTTTTAACCCAACTCCGGCTGGTTGAGGGTTCCCAGCACGAAGATCCCATTGCCGCGCTCGTCCCGCTCGAATCCGATGACCGCCAGCCCCTGGGAAAAAGCTTTCAAAAACCTGCTTCGGTTTTCTTGCTGAACCTCCAAGGCGCGTTCCCTGCCTTCGTCACTTGCCTTCCATTCATAGATGGAAGCGGGAACCAGGATCCGCTCCTCCACAATCTTCTCGCTAACTCCGCTTCGCCCCTCCAGAACCGAAGACACGCGTCCCGAGTCGAGATACCACTCGGCTACCAAACGATCTGTGGGCAATCCGGCTTGCAGTCGACTTGAGGATACACCATAAAAATCGATGTAGTAGCGCCGGGCGATGGCACCCAGCTTGTGGATATTTAGATGTGCATTCTTGATCTCGAGAGGGTCGAACGTCCACTCCATCAGCTGAATCCCGCGGGAAAGCGCTTCCCTGCGCTGCTCCAGCTTAAGTTGTGCTCCGAGACCGCGATTGCGATACGCCTCTCGCACCGCCAGCATATGCGAATGCAAATAAGGCTGCGGAACTTTTCCACAGGTCTTCACACCCGGCAAAGACATGGCGAAACCAACCAGGCTTCTCGGATCTCCCTCGCGCGATGCTCCGGGCAATTCCGTGTCGAACGCCCCCATCACCTGCCCGCCAATCTTCTGATAAACCAGAAAAGCCTTGCGCGGGATCACATCGCTGTCGTCATAGCCCCACGTGTCGATCTGCAGCTGCACGCACGCTTCGAATTCATCGAAGCCGGTGCACGAGCGAACCAGAATCATCGCCGATCCCCCGCGCCCGCTTCAGCCTCGGCAATTTTGCGCTTCGCTTCCCCCCAAAGCGCTTCCAGTTCCGCCGGCTCCAAATCCTCAAGCGGCCGCGCCGAGTCGGCTTCCATCTGCTTGAACCGCTGCCGGAATCGCAGGTTGCATCCTCGCAATGCCATCTCGCCGTCCACACCGAGATGCCGCCCCAGATTCACCACCGTGAACAGCAAATCACCCAGTTCCGCTTCCACCGCCGCCATCCTGGCCTTGTCCTTCGGATCCCGCTCGGCTCCCGCCGCCTCCGTCTCCAGCTCAGCTGTCTCTTCAGCCACCTTCGGCAACAGGTCGCGCCAGTGCGGCCAATCGAAACCTGACTTCGCCGCTTTCGCGCCGAGCTTCGCTGCCTCTGCCAGCGCCGGCAATGCTCGCTGCACCGAATCCAGTCTCGACTGGGCCTCTCGCGAATCCGCCGCCTCGGCCTGCTTGATCTCGTCCCAGTTGCGCAGCACCGCCGCCGACGATCCCTCAACCGCAGCATCCACATCGGCACGGTTGCCCGCGGCCCGCGACGCCTCGTCCCCGAACACATGCGGATGACGCCGGATAAGCTTTCGATTCAGGTGATCGAGAACATCGGAGATGGTGAAGTGCCCTTCGTTCGCCGCCATCTCCGCATAGAACAGAACCTGCAGCAGCAGATCGCCGAGTTCCTCCGCCAAATGCGGAAAATCGCGCCGCTCAATCGCGTCAAAAACTTCGTACGCTTCCTCAAGCGTGTACTTGCGAATGGAATCGAAACTCTGCTCGCGGTCCCACGGACATCCTCCGGGTGCGCGCAATCGCGCCATGATCGCCGCAGATTGCTCAAACAAAGCCGCAGCCCCCACGGGATCAGTCTTCAAGGTTGTCGCGGAAGCCTTTTCCTTCAGGCTTTCAGGCGGGAAGTCCATGTACCTTCCATCTTAGCGCGACCCCGGTCTTCAGCTCCCCGCGTGCTGCACATGGCCAACTCTCCATGCGCGCCCGGAAAGCAGCCCCGTCGCCAGGAAAAGCGAGCCCAGCACCAGGTGGAAAACATGGTCGCCCGTATCTAACCGCATCGGGCCGAGGAACCACGCCCTGTTCATCGCTGCGTTTCCAATCAACATCCCAATGCCGCCTATTCCCAGATAGAAAACGCCAGACCCAATGCAGAAGCGTCTTGCCACCGTCGCCCCCATGAAGCTCGCGCCAAGCGCCAGCGCTCCCCACGTCAGATGCATCAGGTTGTGATACTTGTCGGTGTGGGCGCCGCCCACGATCACCAGGATCCCCATCAGGACAAAGATTGCGCCGAAAACCCGGCTCATCATCTTTGCGCTGTCGTGCGTGTTGCCCATACGCCGGTAGTTCTGGACCGTGGCGATCAGGCCCACAACGTCTGTTCCTACAAGCGCAACTGTCTGAAGCACCGTGCCCACCCAAATACCAGCATGGAATCTCCCGACTTGTTCCGGATGAGTAAGTCGAAGCACCGCCCACGATAGCCGAACGATGAAGCCGGAAGTAACGAGCAAGGAGAGGAGGGCGCCAACCAAGGGTGTCCACCACCAGCGCGCGCCCATCACAATGACTCCTGCAACGGCAACAAAGATCACCGGCCCCGGGGGGAACTTAGGATATGCAGGATCACCGGAGAGCCATTGTGTCCAGAGAGCAATCGCCAGCACAATCAATCCGGCGACGGTCAGCTTACTCATCAGGGGAAGTTTTGTTCGCAACATAGGCACCAATCCTTATCGCAAGATCTCTTCGAACAGTACGATTCCAACACCCGTTCCGACACCACGCGATAAAGATTGGTGAAGCTGTGTGAAGTTTTGTAAAGCATGCGCCGCAAGGTTGAGTCATAAGAGACGCGTCTTGAGAAGTTGCGCATCGCAGCGGATGCGCAGCGGCTTGCGTCGAGGGTCGGATGACCGGAGGCGGTCTCCGAGTGCCAGCACGCGCCGGCGGCAGACATTCGCGTTCGCATCGTCTGCCATCAAGCCTCTGAAGCTCCCATGACTTCGCATCCCCAACATCCCACGCCGCAAATAAAGCCGGCATGATTGCATGATCACTTTCGCGAAAAGTGCAATCAGAACAGAATGAGGCTCTGAGTTTCGCTGAATCCCTAACTTGCTCTGCCGCACGAATTTACATATAAGTTATTTGTTTAAAATAATTTATCTCAACAACTGCATCCAATTCTTAATAGAACGCGGAATTTCGCCCTTAGGTATCACGGGGTTCCCCCAACGTGCCCGCCTGCCCACCCTCCGTATACTCGAACCGTCAGATGATTCGAATTCTTTCCACGCTTTTCGCCGGATTGGCAGGCCTCGCCTTCGGCAGCTTTCTGAACGTGTGTCTCACGCGCTGGCCTGAAGGCGAGAGCATCGTCAAGCCGCGCTCGCATTGCCGCAACTGCAATCGCTCTCTCGCGTGGTGGGAAAACATTCCGCTGGTGAGTTGGATTTTCCTGCGCGGCCGCTGTCGCACCTGCAAGGCATCCATCAGCCTTCGCTACCCGCTCATCGAACTCGCCGTTGGCGTTCTCTGGGCAGTCGCCGCCTGGCAGATGCTCGGGGACACCTTCGAGAATTTCGTTTTGCTCGGCGCTCCCGTCATCGGCGTGCTGCTGATCGCCGGTCGCTGCATCGAGTTCTGGCTCCTTGTTGCTCTTGCTGCGCTCGATGCGGAACATCTCTGGCTCCCCAATAAGCTCACGCTGCCGGGAATCGCTCTTGGGCTGCTCGTGAATCTTGCGCAGCTCGAGCTGGCCGCGCATTGGTTCGATCCCGGCAAAGATCCCTGGATCGGGATCGCTTACCTGGTCCTCGGAGTCATCGCCGCAGCCGGCATCATTCTCCTCATTCGCTGGGTCTACTGGCTCATCCGGCGACAGGAGGGCATCGGCCTCGGCGACGCCAAACTGATGGCCCTGCTGGCCGCATGGCTCGGATTCCCAGGCGCGCTGCTCGCGTTCGTCATCGGTATCGTACTGGGAAGCGTGGTGTCGCTCGTCGCTCTTGGCGTCCCGGCCGCCCGCCGTGGCTCCGAATCCTGGGCGATGACGCGGCTACCCCTCGGAACCTTTCTCTGCATCGGCGGTATCGTTTCGACACTTTGGGGCCAGCAGATCATCGCTGCCTACCTGCACTACGAAGGCTTCCACTAAGACCCGGAAATTCGTCTGGCCGCTTCGCGTCTATTTCTGGGGCTGCTCGGGCGGCGCCGCCAGATTGACCCCGGCACGCGCGTTCGCAATCTCGGGCTGCTTCAGGATCTTCTTGGCGTCCTTGCTGTGCTTGCTGTCGGGATCGAATTCGATCACCTTCAGATAGTTTGTCTTGGCATTTGCAAAATCGCCCAGGTGACGCTGCGCCTCCGCCAGTCCCCAGTAGACGTCGGGATTTTCCGGATCCAGCACCAGCGCTGATTGGAACCGCGAGAGCGCGCCCTTCCAGTCGTGAGCTTCGAGATAGTAGCTTCCCACATTCTCATCCACCTGCGGTCCTTCCGCGGGCGGCGCGCCGGCCGGCCGGCGTCCTTTGGTCGCATCCGGCGGCGGCCTCAACAACTCATCGAGTCCCGCCGCGGCGTCACTCGAACTCGATTCCGAACTTGACGATGGCGCGGGCATCGCATCATCCGGGCTGCGCACTGGGTCCGCATCGTTGTTGGGAAGCGCGACATCGCTGTACGCCGGCAAGTTCGACCCCGCTGCCGGCGTGCCCGGCGATTCGCGCGATGGCATCACCGGAACCGAAGTCGTGTCCGTGGGGAACGGGTTCGCTTCGCCGGGATTCTTTGGAGGATTTGCGTTCGGCTTCTGCTGATCCGGGGCCGGCTGATTTTGCGAGGAACTCTGGCCGTTACCCGTGGATGCCTGCGCACCCGAGTGCTGAGGCATGGCTGCCGCACTTCCCAACAACAGTGCGATCATCAATCTGCGATTCATGCGCGGATCCGCTCCCATCCTCCCTCTATCAATGGTACGATGCCTTCCATAGAGTTCGCATTCGCCTCAGGGGTCACGCAAATTTCCCATGGGTCTTATCATTCGTTCTTCTTCCATTCATGCAGCCGGCTGCTACACCACCGCTCCCATTCGCAAAGGCGCTCGTGTGGCCGAGTACGATGGCCCGCGCCTGAGCAAGGACGAGGCGGACGCCTGCTACGAAACCTCAGTCGTCACTTACCTTTTTGGACTCGGCGACGGCTCGGTAGTGATCGACGGCCACTGTATGGCCATGTTCATCAATCACAGCTGCGATCCAAATTGCGAGACGGAAGAAGTCAAAGGCCGTGTGTGGATCAGGGCCATCCGCAACATCGCGGCGGGCGAGGAAATCACCTACGATTATTGCCTCTACGACGGTGGTGACGAGGAAGCCCCCTGCAACTGCGGCGCGGCCGCCTGTCGCGGCACCATGTACTCCGAAGAGGAGATCCGCCGCCGCAGCCCTGTCGCGAAGAAGCCGCGCAAGAAGAGGAAAGTCAAGACGACCGTCAAGCCCTCGCGGCGCCGCGCCGCAAGACCTGCGATGCCCGGCCGGTTTCGAGCTCGGCCTTGAGTTGATCCGAGTTCTCTCTTCGGCGCCGCTCGGTTCCACGCCCACCTTCCGCACCGGATGCGAACCACCCTGGAACGATACAATCCAACCTAGCGCTCGAACATAAATCGAGCTCACGAGAGTGGTTGATCGCATGGGTTATCAGGTTCTGGCCAGGAAGTATCGTCCGCAGCGCTTTGCCGACGTTGCCGGCCAGGACCACGTCACCCGAACGCTTCTCAACGCGCTCGGCCAGAACCGCATTGCGCATGGCTACATCTTTTCGGGCCATCGCGGCATCGGCAAAACAACGATCGCTCGCATCCTCGCCATGGCACTCAATTGCCGCACCGCTGTGGGCAGCGCCGGGCGACCGACTCACGAGCCATGCTTGCAATGCGTCTCGTGCCGCGAGATCTCTTCGGGCGGAAGCGCCGAGTCTGGCGAGCAGACGACGCACTCCTTCGACTTCATTGAGATCGACGCCGCGTCGAACCGCGGGATCGACGACGTGCGCTCGATTCGCACCCAGGCCTCTGTCCAGCCCGCCCGCGACAAATACAAGATCTTTCTGCTCGACGAAGCACACCAGATCACCGATGCCGCATTCAATGCGATCCTGAAGACCCTCGAAGAACCGCCTGAGTGGACCATCTTCATGATGGCGACCACCGAGCCCGAGAACATTCCGCAAACCATCCGCTCGCGCTGCCAGCACTTCAGCTTTCACGCCGTCAAGTTCGAAGACATTCTCGCTCAGCTGAAGATGATCGCAGCGGAAGAGAAAGTAGACGCCGAAGAAGCCGCGCTGGCTCTGCTGGCCGAGGCCGGCGACGGATCGATGCGCGATGCGCTCTCCATCATGGACCAGGCCATCGCCTCGGCGCCGGTCGAGAACGGCCGCCCGGTTCTGGCCGCCGCGCAGATCCGCGATTTGATGGGCACCGTGCCCAATACCATTTTCGAGCGCCTCCTCGAAGCGGTTGCCCAGGGACAGAGTGCCGACTTGATGGATCAGATCAACATTCTCCTCAATGCCGGCCATAATCCCTCCTCGCTAGCAAGGCAGATGGTGCGCTACCTGCGCAACACTCTCATGGCCAAGCTCGGCGGAGAACAAACCGAGTTGCTGCAGATTTCCGGCGACGAGCGCGCGCGAGCCGCACGCACCGCGGTTCTCTTTACGGAAGAAGAACTGACACGCAACTTGCAAATCATGTTGCGAACGTTCGACGACCTGAATTACCGCCAGGAACAGCGCTTCCACCTCGAGTTGGGCCTGCTCAAGCTGATCCACGCGCAACGCCTGCTGCCGCTCGAAGAGTTTCTGAGCAGCGCAACCGGATCCACAGGCACACGCGCAGCGTCTGCCGCGCCATCGCGACCCCCTTCCACTCCATCGAAAACGCGCGCTTCCGCGCCGACCGAATCGCCATTTTCCTCAGCACCGCCTCAGACCAGTTCGCTGGAACCGTCCGCTGAAACTACGCCTCAAATTGTCGAATCGCGGAACGACGTGACGCCATTTCCGGTGACCCCCGAGTCCGCCGCCCGCATCGCTATTTCACAGCAGGAAACACCAACCGCAACGCCCCCCGTGAACGGTGCTGCGGCCGCTTCCGCCGATTCCGACGCTCTTCGCAATACGGTTTGCGCAACCCTCGCTGCCGAAGGGCACGTTTCCGCATCTCAATTACTTGGCACAGCAAGCTGGACGCCCGACGGCGCCAGTCTGCGCATCGAGGTTCCGGGCATCGGCAAAAAGATGCTGAGCCTGACGGTCAATTCCGCTGCCGAGAAGATCATTCGCCAGGAACTCCAGCGGCAGGGTGCGCCCACGCGCTTCATGGTCGTTCCGGGCGAGGGCGCGGCCGGTCCAAAACCACCCGCCACCGTTGCTCCGGCGGGTAGCGTGCAGCAGGCCGCAATGGCAAATCCCCTGGTCCAAAAAGCCAAGGAAATTTTCAACGCTGAAGTCCGCAGTGTCGTTGACCTTCGCGTCAAATAATCGACCGACCTGAATTAGAGGAATATGGAATGATCAACCCGCTTAAACTCGGAGAAATGCTCTCCCAGGCCAACCAGGTGCAGGAGGAGATGCAACGCAAACTCTCGCAAACCATCGTCGAGGGCTCGAGCGGCGGAGGCGCCGTCACCGCGACCATGAACGGCAAAAAGCAGCTGCTCAAACTTCACATCGACCCTTCGGCAGTGACCAGCTTGACGGCGGGTAGCGCGGATGTCGAAATGCTCCAGGATCTCATCGTCGCCGCCGTCAATGATGCGGGCCGCAAGGCCGACGAAGCCATCCAATCCAGCGTCCAGGGGATGTTGGGCGGCCTAAAGATCCCTGGCCTGAGTTAGATTGCTGCCAGGGACTCATGACGACGGGTTCCAGCAACGGTCGTAGGAGGAACATCCTTGTCACGCTTTGCCGAGCCAATGGCGCGGCTGATCGATGAATTGAAAAAACTGCCCGGCGTAGGAACCAAGACCGCCCAACGCTATGCCTTTCACATCCTGCGCTCGACCGATGAGGACGCCACTTCTTTAGCGGACGCGGTGCGCGGCGTAAGAGAGAGCCTACGTCTCTGCTCCATTTGCAACAACATCACCGATGTCGACCCGTGTATCTATTGCGCCAGCCCAACACGCAATCAGCGCCTGGTCTGCGTGGTCGAAGAGCCCACCAGCATTGGATCGATCGAGCGCACACGCGGGTACAACGGCGTCTATCATGTCCTGCACGGCACACTCTCGCCGCTTCACGGTGTTGGCCCCGATCAGTTGCGCACGCGCACACTCATTCAAAGGGTCGAACGCGGCGAGATCGACGAGATCATTATGGCGACCAGCCCGACTCTCGAAGGCGAGGCAACCGCCAACTGGCTCGCGTCGGCGCTGAGAACAACTCCCGTCAAGATCACACGGATCGCCACGGGCGTTCCCGCTGGCAGCGATATTGAATACGCTGACGAGGTCACCATGGCGCGAGCCCTTGAGGGACGGCGCGAGCTGAAACCCTAAGTCGAGATGCTTTCTGACCTACGCCCGAAGCTTGGTGAGGAGGTCCTGGGGATGCACCGGCTTGGAGAGGATCTCGAACTCGTATCCCTGGGCCCTCGCCTTCTCCAGCAGGTCGGCTGTCGCAGCCTGACCAGAAAATAGCAGGATCTTGATCTCAGGCAGCATGGCGCGAATCTGGATTGCCGCGTCAATCCCGTTCAAATCGGCCATGATCACGTCGGTGATCAGCATGTCCGGAGCGAACTTCGAAGCCATCTCTACGGCCTTCTCGCCTGAATACACTGCGCTCGCTTCGAAACCGCTCTGGTTAAGGATCATAGCCAACGTATCGGCAATGATTCGTTCGTCGTCGACAACGAGGACCTTTGGTTTGAGATGATTCTCCGACATACGCTCCTGGGGCGCTCGATAAGTTTCTTGCAGATACGCCTTATTTCAGAAATTCGAGAAATAGGCAAGGGAAAGTTTCGGCGGGGCCAATGTCTTCACTACATGCCTTCAGAATCTATGATACGCTCTGCGAGGGTATTTCGACGATATCCTTGAAGAATCGGATGACCTCTCAGAGCTCTCGGGAATTGCAGAGGTGCGCCCTTTTCCCGGCCAGCCCGGGAATATGAACACCGATTCATCTCGAACCCAATTGAACCGTCTTAAACTTGCTGAAACAGGCGTACGCTCCAACCGGGCGGACCACGAGCCGGAGACCCCTGCATGCAGGAAGCGCCAGTCCAGAACGGTATTCAGACATCCGTCGACGCCATCATCCGGGCTGAGAAGATCGAAAAATACTATTCTCAGCCGAGCGAAAACCGCATCCAGGTCATCGCCGCCACCGATCTAAGCATCGTTCCCGGCGAGATCCTCGCATTGCTTGGGCCGTCCGGTTCCGGCAAGTCCACCATGCTGCGCATGCTTACTGGACTCTCCCGGCCGACCGCCGGCGAGGTCTACTGGCACGGTAAGCCGATTGCCAACGCCGAAATCAACGTCTCCATCGTTTTTCAGAGTTTCGCGCTCTTTCCATGGCTCACGGTTCTCGAGAACGTCGAAGCTCCGCTCCAGGCGCGCGGCATACCTCCAGCCGAGCGTCACGAACGCAGCATGCGGATGCTCGATACCGTCGGTCTCGACGGATTCGAATCTGCTTACCCCAAGGAGCTCTCCGGCGGCATGCGCCAGCGCGTCGGCTTCGCCCGCGCTCTCGTTGTGGAACCCGAAGTTCTCTTCATGGATGAGCCCTTCTCGGCTCTCGACGTCCTGACCGCTGAAAACCTGCGTAGTGAACTGCTCGAGTTGTGGTCCAACAAAACCATGCCGACCAAGGCGGTCTTCATTGTGACTCACAACATCGAGGAGGCCGTGCTGCTGGCCGATCGCATCATCGTCCTCGGCCGCAATCCCGGGCACATCCGCACCGATTTTAGGGTTCAGCTCCCGCACCCGCGCGATCGCAAGGCCGAGGGATTTACCCAGCTCGTCGACTACATCTACAAGGTGCTCACCCGTCCCGACGTCGCGCCGGCCGAGGCGCCTGATCAGCAGGCTGGCCGCCGCGTTCGAGACCAGCGTCAGATGCGTTACGAAATGCTGCCGCATGCGCGCCCCGGCGGTATGGCCGGCTTGCTCGAACTCCTCCTCGATAAGGGCGGCCGCGATGACATCTACCGCCTTGCCGACGACCTGGCCTTCGAAATCGATGACCTGCTGCCGATCGTCGACGCCGCGCAACTCCTCGGCTTCCTCAAAATCGAGGAAGGCGACGCAGCCATTACGCCCACCGGAACCGAATTTGCCAACTCCGAGATTCTTCGCCAGAAGGAACTCTTCCGCGACGCCGCCGTGGAGCATGTTCTGCTGCTGCGCCAAATCCGGCGTGCTCTCGAAAGCAAAAGCGACCATACCGTTCCAGAGGAGTTCTTCCTGGATATGCTCGACGAGCAGTTCAGCGAAGAGGAGTGCCGCCGTCAGATGGAGACGGCGATCACCTGGGGACGCTATGCGGAGCTGTTTGATTTCGACGCAGGCCGCCGCCGTTTTGTGATGCCCGACGCCCTCGAAGAGGAGATCGCTGCCAGCGAGGAAGCGGAGTGAAGCTCCATCCCCTCGCTCAATCCCTCATCCCCGCGCGCACCTGGCCCGTGGTCATCGACATGGGTGTGGCCGCATGTGCGCTCACAGTCTTCTTCTCCATCGTGCATCTCGCGGGCTACTGGCTGGGCAAGCCTGTCGCAGTCGTGCCCATCTCCAACTCGATGGCTGCGCTGCCGGTCTACGCCTTCTACTCCGTCGTGCGCATCGGGATCGCCTACTTTCTTAGCCTCACGTTCGCGATCGCATACGGCTACATCGCTGCCTACAATGCGCGCCTTGAGCCATGGATGATTGCGGTCCTCGATATCCTCCAATCGATCCCCGTGCTCAGCTTTCTGCCGCCGGTCGTGCTGGCCATGGTGGCCCTCATCCCCGGGCATCAATTGGGAATCGAATTGGGTGTCATCCTCCTCATCTTCACCGGCCAGGTGTGGAATCTCGCCTTCAGCTTTTACTCCTCGCTCAAAACCATTCCACGCGAAATGCACGAAGCATCCAGCATCTATCGCTATTCGGCGTGGCAGCGCTTCTGGCAACTCGAAATGCCCTTCGCCACTATCGGCCTTGTATGGAACTCCATCGTCTCCGTCGCCGGCGGCTGGTTCGCGCTGATGGCCTGCGAGATGTTCACCATGGGCACGCGAAATTTTCAGTTGCCCGGCCTCGGCAGCTACCTGCAGACTGCTGCCAACGCAGGCAATGTGCGCGCGCTGCTGGCGGGATTTGCTACCGTCATCCTCATCGTGATCGCAACCGATCAGCTTGTCTGGCGTCCCCTCATCGCCTGGAGCGACAAATTCAAGTTCGAGCAGGTTGAATCGGCCAATCGGGTCACTTCGCCAATCCTGGCGTTGATCCGACGCTCTTCCCTGCTCTCCCAGCTGCCGGGACGGGTTCTTGCCCGCGTTGAAGAGCCGATTTATGCGCGTCTCGCGCAAAGACGTGAATGCCGCGTCATCCTGCCCATCGACGACGCCCCAAAGCGGCGCCGAATCTCGCCCGCGCTCTGGACACTCGCCGTCGTAGCCATCACGATCGCTCTCTGGGGAGCCTCGCACGCGATTCTGCTGCTCGCCTCCGTCACCTCGCATGACCTGCTTGTGCTGCTCGAAGGCGCAGTCGCAACATTCCTTCGCGTGAACGCCGCCTTGCTCATTTCTGCGGCATGGACAATCCCGGTGGGCGTCGCCATCGGCTTCAATCCCCGCCTCGCGCGTTTCGTGCAACCGGTCGCGCAGATTCTGGCCTCGATTCCTGCTACGGCCTTCTTTCCCATTCTGCTCATCGGCCTGGTAAAAATCGGCGGAGGCCTCGGCATCGGCTCCATCGCGCTGATGCTGCTCGGGACGCAATGGTATGTCCTCTTCAACGTAGTCGCCGGCGCCATGTCCATCCCTTCCGATTTGCGCGAAGTCTCCAGGCTGTTTCACTTCTCGCGATGGCAGCATTGGACGCGCTTGGTTCTTCCGGGAATTTTTCCCTATCTCATCACCGGCATGGTTACTGCTTCAGGCGGCGCATGGAACGCCTCCGTGTTTGCCGAGTACTCGCATATGGCTACCGGGACGCTTCAAACCATCGGACTCGGCGCCCAGATTCAGTCAGCGACCGACACCGGCCGTTTTCCCATGCTGCTGATGGCAACAATTCTCATCTCGCTGATGGTCGTTACCATGAATCGCCTTGTCTGGCGAAGGCTCTATCACCTGGCCGAGACTCGATATAAACTCGAAGGCTGAATACAAGGCTTCGCTGAATTTCTGTCCGATCGCGGCATGGCAGGAATCGATCCAACGAAGTTGATCAATCGAAAGGCCAGCTCATGTCTTCAATCCCGCTGCTGAATCTGGCGATCATCGGCTTCGTAACACTCGTGGCCGGAATCTGCCTCATGTTCCGGCCGCGTGACAGGAGATTTATTGGTCTCTTTCTGACCGCTTTTCTGACCGGCGTCGAGATGATGGTCAATGATCTCGTACTCGGCATGCTGTCACTCGCGGAAAAGGTACGCTACGATCAGTACGTTTTCAGAATCGACCAATTCTTCGGCCAACCCAGTTTCGCTCTTGGCCGTTGGGTTCAGTTGCATCCGGCACTTTGGACACCTTGTTTGTATGCTTACGACCTCCTTCCCTCAGCTTTTTTGGCTGTTGCAGCTGCATACTTCTTATGGGCTCCCATTGAGGCGTCGTTGAGATACGTCTGGACGTTGTTACTGACCGCTGCTCTGGCTCCGCTGGTGTATCTTTTGGTGCCCGTGTCGGGACCGAAGTACGCATTTGCTGCATTTCCGATCAGCCCGCCGCCCTCTCTATCGCCGCATTTAATCCAACTGACCGCTCCCCCGAACGGAATGCCCTCCGTTCACATGGCTGGCGCACTCCTGATGTTGTATTTTGCGCGACGATGGATGGCAGGATCGATACTTGGATGGATCTACGTTCTCCTCACGATTGTGTCGACGCTCGGTACCGGAGAACACTATGCGCTCGACTTGATCGCAGCAGTACCCTACGCCATGTTGATGATCTATCTCATGGCGCCGGGCCGAAACCAAACCGCCGGTCCGCCATCAGCGGATCTTCGGGCCATAGTCGATCTGCCGGAGATGAAAGCCGAAGTCTGACCTTCGCCCCAGAACTCTCAACCGATGTCCATGAATTCGAAAACTGAATCGCCTTCAAAACGAATTTGGCCGAAAGGCAACTTGGGCCTTCCATGAAAACCACCACGATTCGAATCGCACTGGTTGGATTTGGCTTGGGAGGACGTGTCTTCCATGCGCCGTTGATCTCCTCCGTTGAAGGCCTCGAACTCGCGGCCGTCCTCGAGCGCAACTCCAGCCACGCCGCCCAACGCTATCCCGGCCTTCGAACGTGCCGCACACTCGACGAATTGCTTTCTGATTCGACGATCGATCTCGTGGTCGTCACCACACCGAGCGGAACTCATTTCGAAATTGCGCGGCAGGTGCTCGAAGCCGGCAAGCACGCGGTTGTCGACAAGCCGACTGCGACCAGCGCCGCTGAGGTGGCAGACCTCAGCCGCCTCGCGTCGGCGCGCGATCTTCATCTGATCCCGTTCCACAACCGGCGCTGGGACAATGATTTCCGAACGGTTCATAAACTAATACACGAGGGAAGTCTCGGGCATTTGGTCCACGTTCATTCCTGCTTCGACCGCTGGAGTCCAGGTGCCTCCCGCAAACCCTGGAAGGACGATCCAGACCAGGGGGGAGGCACGCTGCTTGACCTCGGAACACATCTCGTCGACCAAGCCCTTGTGCTGTTTGGCAAGCCAAAATCCGTGAGCGCTGAAGTGCGGCGCGAGCGCGGAGGAGAAGGCTCGAACGACTCCTTCACCCTGCGGCTCTTTTATGAAACTCTTCTTGTCACGCTCGAAGCCAATGCCCTCTCCTCGCTTGCGCGGCCCCGCTTTCATCTGCGCGGCACGCACGGCAACTTCTGGAAGCCTGGAGTCGATCCGCAGGAAGCGGCTCTCGCAAAGATCACCCGTATCACGGATCCGCATTGGGGCGAGGAACCGCAATCTGCGTGGGGCACACTCAGTGTCGACGTCGATGGTGGCATCGTTACGCGACCCGTTCCCTCGATCACAGGCGATTATCGGTTCTTCTACGCCGGCGTGCGTGACACCCTGCTCGGCAAACAACCTCCACCCGTCAAGGCAATCGATGCCTGGCGCGTCGCCCAGTTGCTCGAGTGGGCAACGGAGAGCTCCGGCCTCCACTGCGATATCGAATGTGATTGGAGTCAGGAGTCAAGCTAACCGCCCAGGGCTTCCTCATCGAAGAGCCGCCGGGGCCTTCTCTACCAGCGGAACCCAGAATCGAAAGGCAGAGCCCTTTCCGGGTGTGCTCTGCACTTCAATGCCGCCGCTGTGCGCCGCCAGAATCGCACGCGCAATTGCCAAGCCCATTCCGGTACCCTTGCCCATCGTGGTGCTCTTCTTCCCCCTATAAAACTTCTCGAAAATGAGCGGCAGGTCCGTCCGGTCGATTCCTGGTCCATTGTCTTCCACGACGAATTCGAGCCGATCCCGGGTGCGATACGCACGCAGCACAATTTCGCTGCCCGGCGGCGAATAGCGCGCCGCATTTTCGAGCAGGTGGCGCAGCACTCTTCCCAGCAAATGCGGATCGTACCAAGCAGGGTTATCCGGCTCGTCGACTTCCATCGAAACCTGGTGCCGTGCAAGCACCGCGGCCGATTCCTCTGCAGCTTGGTCGAGGAGGGTGCGAGCGTGCTGCTGCACCAATTGGACCTTGACGACATTGGCATCGATCTCGGCCATCTCCACCGCTTCTCCGATCAGCATGTCGAGCCGCGAAGCTTCTTCGTCGACGATGGAAGCCAGGTCAAGCCTGCCTTCCGCATCGAGCCCGTCACCCTGCATCAGGGTCGTCGCTGCGGCTCGAATCGACGTCAGTGGGGTCCTTAGTTCATGCGTCAATGAATCAATCAGCGCCGTGCGCAATCGCTCTCCCTCTCGCGACGCCTCAAGCCGCGCCGACGCCTCGATGGCGAACGCGCGCGTGAGCGCAATCGCGAGCTGGGCCCCGACCGCGGTCGCCACCTCCCGCGAAAGCTCGGGCGGCCGCCATGCGATCGCTCCCACCGGACTCAGGCCCAGCATGAGTGCCAGCCCCGAATAGTCATCGGGACCTTGAAAGATGGTGCTGTGATTCGCGCTCAGTCCCCGTAGACTCTCCTTCAAATCAGGATCCAATTCCTCTCCGGAAGTGAAGAACTGGTCCTGATCCTGGAGATAGAGCGCGACGCTCTCGAGTGCAAAGATCCGCTGCACCAGCTTCGCGAGATCGCGAACCAGCCCCGAGGCATCTTCATGCAGCATCATCTCCTGGCTGAGCATGTAAAGCCGCTCAACATCCTCGCGGCGTTGTTCTGCCTGGCGGGTCAGGCGTCGCGCGTGCTCCGCAACCCGTCCGGCAACCAGCGAACTGGCGGCAAAAGAAAACATCGCCACCCACTCCTGCGGGCCGGCCAGGGTAAGCGTGTGGATGGGAGGAAGGAAAAAGTAATCGAACGCGAACGCGCAAAGGATCGCCATATAAAGCGAAAGCCAGATGCCCGATTGTGTGGCAGACATCACCACGAGCACCAGGAACACCATGCCCGCCGTGGTGGAGTGAACCCCGAGCCACGACAGAACCGCCGTTGTCAGGGCTGCTGCCAGCGTGGCCAGAAACCACCGTACGGCTTCCCGCGTCTCGCCGCCTAGCCTCATCGATCCCACCAAGGGAAATCATACCCGTCTCGCCAAATGATGTAAGCTTTCGAACAGAGCACGCGAACATGCCCGGTCGAATTCTGGTAATCGACGACGAACCTCAAATTACGCGGGTCCTTCGCGCAGCGCTTTCCTCCCAGGGCTTCGATGTGCGCACCGCCAACGATCCTGAAGAAGGCATACGCATATTTCGCGAGTGGACGCCCGACCTGGTCATCACGGACCTGATGATGCCCACCATGACTGGCGTGGATGTTTGCCGTGCGATTCGCGCCGTTTCGTCCACACCCGTTCTGATTCTTTCGGTCCGTGACCATGAACGCTCCAAGGTCGAAGCCCTGGATGCCGGCGCGGACGATTACGTCACGAAGCCCTTCAGCATTCAGGAGCTACTTGCGCGCGCGCGCGCTCATCTGCGCCGCGCTCCGGAACGCGCCATGGCAGCCATCGAGACAGGTGATTTCGTTGTTGACGAAACCGCCCACACCATCACCGTACAGGGCAAGGCGCTTCGCTTAACTCCCAAGGAATTCGAACTCCTCCTGCATCTCGCTCGTCATGCAGGCAAAGTCATGACCCATCGCGCTCTGCTCACAGCCGTGTGGGGAGCCCAGTCCGCACACCAGCCCGAATACCTGCGGGTTTTTGTTGGGCAACTGCGCAAGAAGCTCGAAAACGAAACCGGCCGCCAGTACATCCAGACGGAGCCGTGGGTCGGCTATCGCTTCATTCCCGAAGGATGGACTGGCACCGAGAGCTAACTCGTTTCTGATGCGCCCACTCGGGCGCCTTACATACTCTTTATAAATTTCTTCCGAGACCCAAACGGTCGCTACCCGACAATCCATCTTGGACACCCCGAATCGTGTGTCCACGAGGGTTCGAATGCAGGATCTCGTGATGTTGTCCTTCACCGTTGTCTTCTTCGCCATCGCGTTTCTCTACGTCAAGGCGTGTCAAAAGCTGAGGTAGACCGTGGACCTGATGACTCTAATCGCTCTCATTCTTTCCGTCCTCCTGCTTGGCTATCTGACGCTCGCCATGCTCTATCCGGAGAAATTCTGAAATGTCCGTCAATGGCTGGTTGCAGTTTCTCGTCTACTGCCTCATCCTGCTTGCCACAGTCCGTCCCGTCGGAATCTATCTCACTCGCGTGATGGAAGGCGGACGCACCTGGCTGGATCCGATCCTGCGTCCCTGTGAGCGCCTGACGTACAGGCTGTGCGGAGTGAACGCAGAAAAGGAAATGAACTGGCGCGAGTACACCTACGCGATGCTGGGTTTCTCAGCCGTCACGCTCATCCTCACCTATGCTCTCGAGCGCCTGCAGCAATTCCTGCCCTTCAATCCGCAGGGTATTGCCGCGGTCGGCCCCGATCTGGCATGGAACACCGCCGCCAGTTTCACCACCAACACCAACTGGCAGTTCTATACGCCTGAAACCACGATGAGCTATCTCACGCAGATGGCCGGCCTGGCCACCCACAACTTCTGGTCGGCCGCCGCGGGCATCGTCGTAGCCGTTGCGCTCATTCGAGGCATCAAGCGGACCACTTGTCCCACGATTGGCAATTTCTGGGTCGACATGACCCGCACGCTCCTTTACGTCTTGATCCCGGCGTGCCTTGTCTACGCACTTTTGCTTGTCGCCCTGGGGGTCCCACAGAATCTCCACGCCTACACCCAGGCGCATCCGCTCGAGCAGCCTTCGCAGGTACAAACGATCGGGCAGGGACCCGTCGCATCGCAGGAAGCCATCAAGATGCTCGGCACCAATGGCGGCGGATTCTTCAACGCCAACAGCTCGCACCCCTACGAGAATCCGACTCCCCTCTCGAATTACCTGCAGATCCTTTCAATCTTCATCATTCCCGCGGGCCTCACCTACACACTCGGACGCATGACCGGTTCCCCGGGTCACGGCTGGGCAGTGCTGGCAACCATGTTCGTCCTGTTTGCCGCGGGATTCTCATTTGTTTACTGGGCCGAATCGCAGCCTCATCCGCTCATTCACGGAGCTGAGCAGGCGCGCACCGTAACCGCACCTGGCGGCAACATGGAAGGCAAGGAAGTCCGCAACGGCATTGCCGAAAGTGCGCTCTTCGCCACCATCACCACCGACGCCAGCTGCGGCGCCGTGAACGGCATGCATGACAGCTACACTCCGCTCGGCGGCATGGTTCCGCTCATCAATATCCTGCTTGGCGAAGTCATCTTCGGCGGGGTTGGCGCAGGTATGTACGGCATCCTCGTTTTCGTCGTGCTCTCGGTGTTTATCGCCGGGCTCATGGTCGGCCGCACGCCCGAATATCTCGGCAAGAAGATCGAGGCTTATGACGTAAAAATGGCGATGCTCTATGCGCTTATCTTCCCGCTGATCATTCTGACGCTGACGGCCGGGTTTGCGTTGTGGCCGAAGTTCGGACTCTCTAGCATCACCAATCCCGGGCCTCATGGATTGACGCAGATCTTTTACGCGTTCGGTTCGGGCGCTGGCAACAACGGATCGGCATTCGCAGGCCTCCAGCCGAACTGGTGGTACAACGTCGCGATGGGCTGGGACATGCTCATCGGCCGCTTCCTCATGCAAATTCCCATCCTCGCACTCGCCGGAAATCTAGCCATGAAGAAAAGCGTTCCGCCGTCGCCCGGCACTTTCCCGGTAAATACTTCGCTGTTCACGGTGCTGCTTACGGGCGTCGTTCTTATCGTGGGCGCGCTCACGTTTTTCCCGGCCCTCAGCCTGGGGCCGATTCTGGAACACCTGCTGTTGCATTCGGGAAAGCTGTTTTAACCATGAATTCCAGGCGTCAGCGGGTCATTGTGATTCGAAACTCGAACCTATTCATGCAGCCGCAAAAGGAGCTAACAGCTCGGAGCTAGCAGCTTCCAGCTGATTCGAAAAGTCATGGTCGAAAAGAAGAGTCTCTGGAACACGGAAATCATGGCGCAGGCGGTGAAGGATTCGGTGCTCAAGCTCGATCCCCGCGGCATGGTCAAAAATCCCGTCATGTTCGTGGTCGAAGTTGGCAGCGTGCTCACTACCGCTCTGCTCATCGAAAACGCAGTCCAACATCGTCCGGGATTCGCCTTCAATCTCCAAATCACGCTGTGGCTCTGGTTCACCGTCCTTTTTGCCAACTTCGCTGAAGCCATGGCTGAAGGGCGCGGCAAGGCCCAGGCCGATACCCTGCGCAAAGCCAAGGGCGAGACGATCGCCAGGCGCTACAGGCCCGACGGCAGTTTTGAAGAAGTGACCAGCGGCCTTCTCCGTGCCGGCGATCTCATTTATGTCGAGGCCGGCAAGTACATTGCCGGCGATGGCGAAGTCATCGAAGGCGTCGCTTCGGTCGACGAATCGGCGATCACCGGAGAATCGGCACCCGTGATCCGCGAGGCTGGCGGCGATCGCTCCGCTGTTACCGGCGGCACCAGGGTGCTCTCGGACTGGATCAAGGTCCGCATCACCTCGAACCCCGGCGAAACCTTCCTCGATCGCATGATCGCGCTTGTCGAAGGCGCAACCCGCCAGAAAACACCCAACGAAATCGCGCTCAGCATCCTTCTCTCCGGCCTGACTATCATCTTCCTGCTGGCGGTCGTCACCCTGCAGCCGTTCGCGCTGTATTCCCACGCGCCGCAGACCATCTTTGTTCTCGTTTCGCTGCTGGTCTGCCTGATTCCCACCACCATCGGCGGGTTGCTCTCGGCCATCGGCATTGCCGGCATGGACCGCCTCGTGCAGTACAACGTCCTCGCCATGAGCGGCCGCGCGGTCGAAGCTGCCGGCGACGTCAACACTCTCCTCCTCGACAAAACCGGCACCATCACCCTGGGCAATCGCCAGGCCACCGAATTTCTGCCCGCCCCCGACGTCACGCCAGAGCAGCTCGCCGACGCTGCGCAGCTCTCTTCGCTTTCCGACGAAACCCCCGAAGGCCGCTCCATCGTCGTCCTGGCCAAGGAAAAATACAATTTGCGCGGACGCGACCTGGGCGGCATTCATGCTGAATTTGTTCCCTTCACCGCGCAGACCCGCATGAGCGGCGTCAACCTGCCCGGCGTTCGCATTCGCAAGGGCTCCGTCGATGCGATTGCGCATTTTCTCGAAGACCAGGGTGCGATGCTTCCCAAGCGTGTTCGCGATACCGTCGAGCAGATTGCGCGCTCCGGGGGAACGCCTCTCGTTGTCGCCGAAAACTCAACCGCCCTCGGCGTCATTCATCTCAAAGACATCGTCAAGGGCGGACTGAAAGACCGCCTCGCACGCCTGCGCGCCATGGGCATTCGAACCATCATGATCACAGGAGACAACCCCCTGACCGCGGCGGTGATTGCGCGTGAGGCAGGCGTCGATGATTTTCTTGCCGAAGCCAAGCCCAAAGACAAGATGGACCTCATCAAGCGCGAACAAGGTAAGGGCAAGCTGGTTGCCATGACCGGCGACGGCACCAACGACGCTCCCGCGCTTGCCCAGGCCGACGTGGGCGTGGCCATGAACTCCGGCACCCAGGCCGCCAAAGAGGCCGGCAACATGGTTGACCTCGATTCCAACCCCACCAAGCTCATCGAGATCGTCGAGATCGGCAAGCAGCTGCTCATGACACGCGGCGCGCTTACCACGTTTTCCATCGCCAACGATGTAGCCAAGTACTTCGCCATCATCCCCGCGATGTTCGCGGGAGTCTTCCCTGTCCTCGGCGTGCTGAACATCATGTTCCTGCACTCGCGCGAGTCAGCCATTCTCTCCGCCGTCATTTTCAACGCGCTCATCATTGTCGCGCTCATTCCGCTGGCCCTGCGCGGCGTGAAATACGAGCCCAAGTCCGCCGACATTCTGTTGCGAAACAATCTGCTCATCTACGGCGTCGGCGGCATCATCATCCCATTCATCGGCATCAAGGCGATCGACATGTTCCTCGTTGCCTTCCACCTTGCCAGCTAAGGAGTTTGCGCCGTGCATTCCGTCTCCACGCTTCCCGCTGTGACCACTGCCGCGCCCGCAGTCGCAACCACCAGGCACTCCGTCTGGATGACTGCGATCCGTTTCACCGTGCTGACTGCCATTCTGCTCGGGCTCGGCTACCCTCTCCTTCTCACCGGAATCGCCGCCTTCATCTTTCCTCACAAAGCCGCCGGCAGCCTGATCCTCAAGAACGGCCAGGTCATCGGATCCGAGCTGATCGCGCAGAGCTTTACATCGGACCGCTACTTCCATCCACGACCCTCCGCTGCCGGCAACGGTTATGACGCAACCTCGTCCGGCGGGTCCAACATGGCCCAATCCAATGCCAAGCTCGTCCAGCGCATCCAGGGTGACATCGATAAGCTCGCTGCGCAGAATCCCGGCAAACCGGTGCCCATCGACATGGTCACCCAGTCTGGCTCTGGTCTCGACCCCGACGTAACCCCCGACAACGCCTACTATCAGGCGCTCGGTGTCGCCAAGGCCCGAGGCTTGACCGTAGACCAGGTGCGCCAACTTATTCAGCAGCACATTCAGGGCCGCACGTTCGGCCTGCTGGGTGAACCCCGCGTCAACGTTCTCGAGCTGAACCTAGCCTTGGACAATCTGGCAAAATAACCCCGCATCTCCTCCAGGTTCCAGCCTTCGAGCCCGTTCCATCTGACCTGTTTCCCGCACCCGCGTCGCGTCGCAGAATCAGAAACCGCCGCGCACCAGAAGCAGTAACATGGGTATGAATCTGATTAAGGCGGTGCCCATGACCACTGCAACTGTTGCCCCTGTCAGCCTCAAATTCCTCGAAGATCGCTGGGATCCCAGCGTCGCTGCGCAACTCGACGAGCCGGAGCTTCTCCGCTACCGCTCCAACCTGCTCGGCTCTGACCTGCGCATCACCAACTTCGCCGGCGGAAACACAAGTTCCAAGGTCACTGACACCGATCCGCTCACCGGCGAGCGCGTTGAAGTTCTATGGGTCAAAGGCTCCGGCGGGGATCTTGGCAGCATGAAGCGCGCGGGACTCGCCACCCTCTATCTCGAAAAGCTGCTCGCGCTCGAGCGCAGCTACAAGGGCGTGGACCTCGAAGACGACATGGTCGCCATGTATCCGCTGTGCACCTTCCGCAACAACCCGGTCGCCGCGTCCATCGATACGCCGCTCCACGGCTTTCTTCCCTTCCGCCACGTCGATCATCTCCACCCGGACTGGGGCATTGCCCTCGCCGCCTCTGCCAATGGCAAAGACAAGATGGAGCAGTTCAACCGCGAATTCGGGCACAAGCTCATCTGGATCCCCTGGCAGCGGCCCGGTTTCGAACTCGGGCTCATGATGCGAAGCGCTGTGCGCGAAAATCCCGGCTGCGACGGCATCGTGCTCGGAGGCCACGGCCTCTTCACCTGGGGCGACACGCAGCGCGAATGTTACTTGAACACTCTTACAATCATCGATCAGATCGGGCAGTTCATCGAGCGCCACGCGAAAAGCGCCGTACGCTTTGGCGGGGAATCCATTCCCGCGCGGCACGATCGCGACCAATTGGCCATTGAGATCGCACCTTTTCTGCGCGGCCGAGTCAGTACCCAGAATCGCTGGATCGTCAACTTCTCCGATGCGCCCGATGTGCTGCAATTCGTCAATTCAAAAAACGCCCAGGAACTTGCCTACCTCGGCACCAGCTGTCCTGACCACTTCATACGCACCAAGATTCGCCCCATGTTTGTTCCGTGGGCCGCAAATGCAAGCGTCGCGAACCTGAAATCGGAGATCGAACGTACACTCATCGAATACCGCGAGCAGTACTGCACCTATTACCACTACTTCGTCACGCCCGAATCGCCTGCCCTCCGCGATCCAAGCCCCACGGTCGTGCTGATCCCCGGTCTCGGCATGTTCAGCTTGGGCAAGAACAAAACCGAGGCGCGCATCGTCGGCGAGTTCTACACCAATGCCATCCATGTCATGGAAGGCGCATCGCTCCTTGCAGAAGGTGAAGTGAAGAGTACGGTGCCCCAGTGCGGCAACGGGATGGATCCGGCTAGTTTCAAGGTCTATACCAACTACGTCGCGCTCCCGGCCCGCGAAGCCTTCAAAATCGAATACTGGGTCATGGAAGAGGCGAAAATCCGCCGCCAGCCGCCTGAAAAAGAACTAAGCCGCCGCATAGCGCTCATTGTTGGCGGAGGCAGCGGGATCGGCCGCGAGGTCGCTCATCTCGCCGCGGCCCGAGGCGCCCATGTGATGATCGCCGACCGCGATGAAGCCGCGGCCGCGCGCGTGGCCGGCGAGTTGAAGTCTGTCACTCAAAAAGAATTCGTCGCTTCGACCGGCGTGGACATCCGCAACCGCGAAGCTATTCGCGACATGCTCAAGGCGACCGTCGAGGCTTTCGGTGGAGTCGACATCCTCATTAACACCGCGGCCATGTTCCCCTCATCGGCAGATGGGGTGATCAGCGATTCCATGTGGGCCACCACACTTGACCTCAACGTCACGGCCAACTACATACTCGCCGACGAGGCTGGCAAAATCTTTGCCGAGCAGAATCTGAACGGCTCCATCGTCCTCACTAGTTCCGCCAATGCAGTCGTCCCCAAACGCGGCAGCGAAGCGTATGACGTGAGCAAGGCCGCCTTGTCGCATCTCGTCCGCGAACTGGCCATCTCGCTCTCGCCCCGCGTGCGCGTCAATGCCATCAGCCCCGCCACGGTGGTCAAAGGTTCCACGATGTTTCCGCGGGATCGCGTCCGCGCCTCCCTCACCAAATACAACATCCCGTTCCATGAATCGCACAACGATGACGAGCTTCGCGCGCTGCTCGCCGATTTCTATGCAAAGCGCACCCTGACGCATCAGCCCATCGATCCGGCCGATTGCGCTGAGGCGATCCTGTTCCTCGCCGGCCCAAAATCGCGTTGCACTTCGGGTCACATCATTCCGGTCGACGGAGGACTCACCGAGGCATTCCTCCGCTGAGTTTGCGAAGTCTTCGCCTTCTCGTAATCGGGCAATCACGGAAGGGCTCTTTCGATCTCCGGATGCTGTTTCTGTTTCTCTGTTTCTCTGTTTCTCTGATCTCGTTGATTTCCCGACCTGACATTCATCCCGCCCGTGCATACTGGATGACATGATCCCCGCTTCCCTGCGGTTGCTTGCTCTTACCAGTCTTGTATCTCTCTGCGCTTTCGCCGCCGCGCAAACCGGCGTCACCGCGGTGCTGCCCAACGGCCGCGAAATTCATCCCGCGGGCAACTGGATCCCGGTGGCTCCCTATCCTTTTGCTCTCGCCGTCCGGCCCGACGGTGCTCAGCTCGCTGTTCCGTCCATCGGATTCCCTTTCGCGCTGAACGTCATCGATCAGCCAGCCGATCCAAACCCCGCTGTCCGACGCATGCCGTCCGGTCACGAAAATGATCCGGCCATCGCGGTGCATGCGGGGCTTGCCTACTCTCCCGATGGCGCATTGCTCTACGTCGCGACCGGCGATTCCGGAAAGGTCGTCGCGTACGGCTCCGCCGACTGGCACTCCACCGGTGAAGTCGCGCTCGATGGCAAAGATATCTCGGGAAGCTTTGCTGCTACCCTCGTCGTCTCCAGCGATGGCAAAACTCTTTATGTACTCGATCAGGGCAACTGGCGGGTCGTGATCATCGACGCCGCCTCGATGCGAGTGATTTCATCCGCGCCAACCGGCTCTTATCCATTCGGTCTCGCGCTTTCGCCCGATGGAGTGCGCCTTTACGTTACCAACACCGGCCTGTTCGAATACACCACCATTCCCGGCGCCGACGCGAAGGACGAATTAGGCACCGGCCTGCATTTCCCGCCGTTCGGTTATCCATCCAAAGCCGCTCGCGAGGGCGCAATCGTCGAAGGCAAACACATCGCCGGACTTGGCGACGAAAACTCCGTCCGCGGCAGTTCTCTGTGGACCTATGACATTCACGATCGCGAGCATCCGTCGATCAGCGCCAAGCTGCGCCTGGGCGCGGCCATCAGCGAAGCTCTTGGGCAAACAGTCGGCGGCGCTGCGCCCACAGGCGTCGCGGCAGACACCGATGCCGTCTACGTCTCGCTCGCGCACGATGATGCCATCGTCAAAGTCTCGTCAGAGGGTTCCCGAATCCTGGCGGAGGCCGCCCTCTCCCCTTTCAGTGATCCGAAGTTCTCAGACTCCCATGGTCGCCCCTTGCGAGGCGTGATGCCGAGCGGCGTGGCCATTCACGATGGCCGCCTCTATGTAGCCGAATCGGGTATCGATGCCGTCGGCGTCCTCGATGCCTCCTCGCTCCGCGTGATCGAGCACATCCCGGTTGGTTGGAATCCTTCCGCAGTGGCCCTTTCGCCAGAGGGCAACACGCTCTATGTTGTCAACACCAAGGGCAAAGGTGCTGGACCCAACGCCGGCAAAGGGCATGATCCACAAAAGCCCACCTATATCGGATCACTTGAACTCGGGAGCGTGAGCGTCATTTCCCTTGCAGCGTTGCCGGCCGCCGACGCGCTCATGCAAGCCGTAATCGCCGGCAACACAGCCGCCATCGCCAACCGGCCGCCGTTGCCCCGCCTCAAGCATTGTTTTCTGATCATCCGCGAGAACCGCACCTACGATGAAGTCCTCGGCGACGTCGCGGGAGCCAACGGCGACCCCACGCTTGCGCGCTACGGAATCGATGGCTGGGCAGCGGAAAATCCTGCGGCAAGACACCTCAAAGTCACTCCAAACCTGCACGCGCTTGTCGCCCGCTATGCCATGAGCGACAACTTCTATGTGGATTCCGATGTATCAGCCGACGGACATCGCTGGGTTTTCGGCATCAATCCAACACCCTTCTTCAATACCGCATGGACATCCGGCTACGGAGGTCGACGTCGCAGCGACCCGACTGCAAGCGGCCCTGGCCGGCGCGCGCTGTTTGGCGGAGCCGACGCTCCCATGCCCGAAGATGAGCCGCAGTTCGGATCCCTATGGGAACACATCGCCGCGAGTGGCAAGGGCTTGTTCAATTATGGCGAAGGACTGGAGCTCGAAGGCAACGATGAACTTCCCGGCTCCCAGCCTGAGGGCCAGCGTCTCTTCCTCAATTCGCCGCTGCCCAAGCCTGTCTTTGAAGCAACCGATCGTCGCTATCCAACCTTCAACCTGGGCATCCCCGACCAATCCCGGGTCGTTGAATTCGAGCGCGACTTCAGGCTCAAGCTGGCCGCCGGCAAGGTCCCCGCGCTAATCGTCATTCGGCTCCCCGACGATCACACCGCCGATCCAAGGCCGGGTGACGGCTATCCCTACCGCGCATCGTATGTCGCCGATAATGATCTGGCGCTCGGCCGCATCGTCGACTTCCTATCCCGCACTTCCATCTGGCCCGACTCGGCTCTTTTCGTCACCGAAGACGACGCGCAGAACGGCGTAGACCACGTCGACGCGCATCGCAGTATCCTGTTCGTCGCCAGCCCCTGGGTTAAGCCCGGCTCCGTCTCACACGAACACACCAGCATGGGTTCGATCACACGGACCATCGACGAGCTCCTGGGACTCGGCCCACTCAACCTCGAAGATGCGCTGGCCGGCGAGATCACTGGCATCTTCGACAGCCAGCCGCATCTCGAGCCCTTCAGCTTCGTAGCATCCGATCCTCGTGTCTTCGCCCCCGCCAAGGCCCGTTTTGCCAAACCAAAGACCAAGGAAGAAGCTGCTGAGCTGCTCGATGTGGACGACGCCGACGCCATACGGAAGCAAATGGAGAAAGCGGCAGGAACGCTGCGCCGGCCAAACGGAGACGACTAGGGAGGCTCGAATGGGGCGAAAACTCAATGAAGTGAACGACCAGATTGGCCTCCTGGTCGCGTCTATCTCCGTTTCTGCGATCAGCAGATTCCGGCGCCGTCCGGCCTGCTCCGTAGGCACCGCAAAAAAGGAGTAGACGAGCCTAAGCGGTTTCGGTATAAACACCCTAGCTTCCCACAGTTGACGGCTTTGCGACGTCAATATTCATCGATCTGTAACCTGAGTCCTCAGGTTTTTTAACAGGCGCACCGTAGCCTGAACCTGTCGCACAATCCCAAATGTTTCAACCATAACTGCCGATCGTGGCAAGAGCAGGCTGCATCTTTGCCGGAATCGACAGGGGCTCCGAGTCTTCAATTCGGGCCAGACCTGCGGGCTCGTGGAGATGTGTATTCGTCTGCCAACCGCGCCACAATACCGGCTGAGTTGTCGACACGTGCATATCGTCACTCTTCAAAACCTCAACCGCACGATCATGCTGCACCTTCAGGAGACAGTGAACCATGTTGCCTAGCCACCACACGACCCTCCGGATGCGGATATTCGCGCTTCTGGTATTGCCGCTGGCACTCTTGCTGCCCGGCACCCGCGCGCTTGCTCAATCGACACAGGGCTCCATCATCGGGTCCATTAAGGATCCGGGCGGCGCTGTCGTTCCCAACGCAACGGTTAAGCTGACCAATACCGCTGAAGGAACTTCGCGTACGACCACCTCGAACGCGGTCGGCGATTATCGGTTCCTCGACGTGAAAGAAGGCACTTATTCCGTCGCAGTTGAGGCATCTGGATTCGAAAAATGGGATGCAACCGGCGTGTCACTTGCTGTCCGCCAGGAGCTTCGCGTGGATGTGCAGCTCTCCGTGGGCGCAGTTCAACAATCCGTGCAGGTCAACGGCGAGACGGTGAGCGCGATCGAGACCGAATCTCCCACCGTGAGCGGCACATTCACTTCCGATGATGCGACCAACCTGCCGGTCAATACCCGGGCCAGCTTCAGCGGTACCAGCGCTGCTGGGATTCTCGGTGTACTTCCCGGCGTGCAGTCCGACGCCAGTGGCAACGGCATCTCTGTGCAGGGTTCACTGCCCTTTGAAACCGACGTCACGGTTGACGGCATCACGACCAAAAGCTCCACCGGCGGCAGCTTCATCAGCGATACATTTCCATCCACGGAATCCATCGCCGAGATTCGTGCTGACGGCGTTCTGGCCAATGCTGAGTTCGGTGATCCCGCGCAAGTCGTGGTGACCACAAAAGGCGGATCGAACACTCTGCATGGCGCCGGCTTCTGGTATTACCAGAGTTCAGCTTTCGATGCCATCCCCTACACCTATCCCACCACCACGACCAAGCCAAGCATTCACGGCGACACTTTTGGCGGCAGCGTCGGTGGTCCGGTTCTCTTCCCGCACCTCTATAACGGGCATAACAGGACATTCTTCTATGGCGCTTATGAAGGCTGGAGACACCCTGCACAGACCACGTTGCTCGAGAAAGTCCCCAGTACTCTGATGAAGCAGGGCGACTTCTCCTCGTATAACTCGGCCACGTTCACCGGCCTGACGGACCCCTACACGGGGGCAAGCTGGGGAACGACCGTTCCATCCGGCGACATCAACAGCATCGCAGCCAACACCCTCAAGCAGTTCTATCCTGATCCGAACATCGGTGATCCGTCGGTCTACAACGATGACAACGTCGCAAACTACCAGGAAAACGTGGATGCCAGCGGCCACTCCAACCAGTTCGACGTCCGCGGTGACCAATACTTCGGCTCGAACCAGAAGTTCCTGGTCTGGGGGCGTTTCACATGGAAGAACTTCCCGATTAACAACCCCCAGAGCCTGGATCTTCCCTCCTCCGTCAGCAACAGTCAGAGCCGCGTCATGAAAGTCGACACCAACTGGAGCATTCGGCCAAACCTGATCAACGAGGGCGGCTTTGGATTTACCCGCTACACGTCCGGCAGCAGCAACAGCTTCAACGGCAATGCGTGGACAACCGCGCAGGGTTGGCAGGGATTGCAGAACCTCTTCTACAACGGCATTCCGGAGATGGACTTCAACAACCTCCAGAGCTTGGACGCCGATCGCCTCACCAGCCTGAGCAAATCTTTCACCTACGACTACAGCGACACGCTGATCTGGATCAAGGGCAACCACACGTTGAAGTTCGGAACCGACATCCAGACGCTCGAGGCAGTTACGCCACTGGGCTTCAACGGATCTGACAATTACGGCACCTACCAGTTCCATACCAGCGGAAGCGAAGGCCTGTTCACCGGCGTCGACTTCGCGGACTTCCTCCTCGGACTCCCGGATCAAACCTTCTATGACGTCGTCCGCCAGGATAACGACGGCCTATCCGCGCACTACCACTTCTTCGCGCAGGATGAGTGGCGGCTGAATCCTCAGCTGACGCTGTCCTTCGGTGTCCGCTACGAACTGCATCCGGGTTATTACGACCGCTACGGCGATATCGGTAACTTTGATCCGTCTGTGGCTTCCGCAGGTCGCGTAATCTATCCGGACGGCAAAGAAAGTCTTCTCGCCCAGGGCTTCCTGGCCAGTGCCAACGCCTGCGATCCCGACGGCGTCAACAGCAGCAACTCCGCCACGGTGAATGGCGCGCCTTGCATGCAAGTCGAAGGCAACAGCGCTGCCGGTTTTCCTTCGGGACTCAAGAAGTATCCGCATCTGCGTTTCATGCCGCGCGTTGGATTCGCCTATCGTCCGTTCGGCAACGACAAATGGGCCGTCCGTGGCGGTGTCGGCATCTACAACATCAACATGCTCGGCTCCAGCTTCTACTCGCTGACCGGAACCATCCAGGCCTACACACAGCAGTTTTCCAACACGTATAACCCAGTCACGCACGCCATCGGATACCAGTGGCCCGCAATCGATCAGGGCGCAGGCGGCAATGGCTGCACCAACTGCTATGGCAGCGACTACTTCGGCACGGCCAACAGCGCAAACTGGAAAGATCCCTATACCGAACAATGGTCGCTGAGCGTGGACCACGACTTCGGCTCAGGGTATGCAGCTCGCATCACCTACATCGGCTCTGAAACCCGTCAGCTCGTGTGGGCTCCGGATGAGAACACGTTGCCCTATTCGACTACGGTGTCTGCCTTCAACGCGCCGATCTCTTCGCGGCTCTTCCCCAACTGGGGCCGCATCAACACCCGCGCGACTGGCGCGAATGAAAGCTATAACTCGATGCAGCTAGAAGGAAGCCATCGCCTGCAGCAGGGGCTCGAATTCCAATCCGGCTTCACCTGGGCCAAGAACCTCTCTGACAACGAAGGCCCGGCAGGAACCGGATTCGCTGGCGAAGGCGGCGGCGCCCGCGCAACCTCCATCCTCGATCGGCACGCCGATTTCGGTAACGCCTACGGTTCCCGCAGGCTGCGCTGGAATACGACCGCGTTGTATGACTTGCCATTTGGCCGCGGCAAGAAGTTCGGCTCAACCATGCCGCTGCTTGCCGACGAAATCATTGGAGGCTGGCGCCTTTCCTCGATTCTCACGGTTCAGACCGGTCCTTATGAAACCCCCTACTTCCCCGACGGACAAGGTGATCCATCGGGCACAGGGTCTGGTCTCGACGGTGCATTTGGAGACGGGACCGGCAGCTTCGACACCGGGCATCGCAATCAGCACGCCGACAATGTTCCCGGCACCAGCATCGTGCCTCACGGCCGTACCCGTTTCGGCTGGACCAACCCCGGCGCGTTCGCTTGCCCCGGTGACAGCACTTGGACCGTTGGCAATCCCTGCACCACCGGCGCGGGGTTCAATCCCCTCACCGGTGATCCCCTCAGCCCGAGCCCACTGCCCATCGGCCGCTTCGGTAACACCCAGGTCGGTTCGGTGGAAGGGCCGGGTACCGTCAATCTGTCTGCTGGACTCAGCAAGGCCTTCTCCATCACGGAGCGTATGAAGCTCAAGATGGAAGGTACCTTCACCAACGTGCTCAATCACACCAACCTTGGGGATCCCAACATGAACCTCAGCACCTCGAGCTTCGGTTTGATCACCAACACCATCGGCTCCGACTTCGGTGGCGCCCGCACCGGACAGGTCTCGGCTCGCCTCGAGTTCTAATCGAGCCTCAGACACACGGCGGCGTGGATCCACCGGATCCACGCCGCTTAGTTTTGCATTGATTCTCGAACGACCGAGATCGCGCCGCTTACTTCGATACACGCCTCAACGATCGCCGAATTGGCAGTAGCCTATTGGGGCTTTCGATAGAAGATGCTTTCGCCGTCCAGCTTGTACTCGGCCGAGCAATGATCTCCACCGCAGATCATCGTGTCCCCTGCGCAAAGCTGGCGCCGCGTAATCAGCCCCATCGTGCCGCACTTGGGGCACGACATGACCGCAACATAAGGATTGTTGGACTGTCCCAGCTTGGTCTGGTTTTCCAGGAGGAAAACCGTTCCGGGATCCATGCGTTCAGGAATCCATTCCTCCAGAAACTGCAAGTCGGTTGACATCCGGCCCTCCTTTTAGGCTCATGGTCACCGAGCAGCGTCTCTATTCCCGCCGCCCCCGTCGTGCAAAACTTCGCAGACTGCGAATGGCTCGAAAGACTCTGGGTAATCTCCGATTGTTATGTAGTCTTGCCGCCTGCAAGGGGTTGCGTCAACGGGTTTTCGATGCCATAGAGTATCGAAAGGGGTACGTGCTCTCCAATGAAAGTAGCACTCAGCGGGACGCCTGCTCCTTGCCATGCGAATCCGCTGTCGCATCAATGGCTTTATAGGTCTCCACGTTGCGCAGGATCGCCTGCACATACTCCCGCGTCTGCGTGAATGGAATCGACTCAACAAACTCATCCATGCCGTGATACGGCCCCGCATCCTCCCAATCCACCACGCGATTGTCGCCGGCGTTATACGCGGCGAGTGCATATTCCTCTACCCCATTGAACCGGTCCAGCATCTGGCGCAGATACCTCGTGCCAAGCCGAATGTTGATCTCCGGATTCAGCAGTTGAAAGGTCTGGAAGTGCGTCAATCCTTCTTCGCGGGCCATCACTTTTCCTACTGAAGGCAAGAGCTGCATCAGGCCCCATGCATTGGCGTATGAGATCGCAGAAGGATTGAACTCCGATTCCTGACGGATCAACGATGCGACCAGGTAGGGATCGAGATGGTTCTTTGCCGACTCAGTTTTGATCGTCTCCCAGTACGGCTCAGGAAACAGAATGTGCCAGTAGACCAGTGGAATCGAGTCGATGGATGCGGTCGCAGCAAAGGGCAGCGCCCGCTTCAATGCCCGCATCGCGCGAAACGTGTCGCCATCCGACGCGTAAATCTGCGCCTCGGCCAGCGCGCTCCATGATCCCGAATCCGGGTCGGCCGCAATCTCCTGCGGAATGTAATCGCTCAATCCCGCATTCGCCAGCAGCTTGGCTTTGGCGAGATGCTCGCTGTCATCGGGAAAGCTGTCGTCCAACGGCGGAATCTCCGGCGCTTTGAATCGATCGAGATCAGGATCATCCGCCGGAACCGTCGAACCAAGCGCAGCCAGGCGCTCTCGAGCCATTTGTCCATAGAAATAATGCTGGTACGCGCGGACGATCGTCCGGTAGTTGGCCGCGGCAAGCTCCGGTTTCTTGTCCTGCATCTCATAAAGCCGCCCGCGCCAGTAGAGCGCAGCTGCGGTCTCCGACGCATCCGGATAGAGATGGATCTGCTCGTCGAACATCCGCGCCGCATCATCGAAGAGGCCTTCGCGATAGCTGAGCCATCCCGCGCGCCAGTGGGCCGGCGCGGCTTCCTTGTCCTGCGGGAAATGTGCAGCCAGGTAGCTGTAATATTCAACGGCCTTCGGATAGTTGCGGCTCAACAGATACATGTTCCCGCTCGAGAACAGCGCCGCGGCCAGCCAGTCACTTTGCGGGAACCGACTTTCCATCAGCGTCACGATGCGTTGCTGTTCGGCTTCATCATCGCGATTGCGCGCCAACTCCATCAGCAGGTAAAGTCGCCGCGCCCCGTTATCATCGTCTGAATCAGGCAGCGCCTCGGCCTGCGATCTCGTCAATACCTTCAACTTGAGGTCGCAATCCGCCGCCGCAACTTCAAATCCGATGTGGCTCTGCGCATCCAGCCCAGGCCTCCGCGCCAGCGCGTGATACTGCTCCGCTGCATCGGCGTAGCGGTGCGCCTTGTAGTAGGCGTCGGCGAGGCTGCGCAATTCTGACAAACTCAATTGGGCCTCGGCGCCCTCTGCCATCAGGCGCGTCCGCGCCACTTCCGCTTCTGCCGTGAGCGGATGGTCGACCAAAATCTCCTTGAAGATTTTGTCCGCGTCCTCCGGTTTCCCCAGCGCCACCGCGACCTGCGCCCGCGCGAGCTGGTATCCGGTTCGATCCGCGGCGGGTCCGTCTGCAGCCGCAGCCAGCACGCGCTGCGCTCCTGCCGCATCGTTCATTGCCAGTAAAACGCTCGCTTCAAGTTCCGGCGCCTGCGCGTCGAAAATGCTGTCGGGATGCTTCTGCACAAAACCGTGCAGCAATGTTTGGGCCGCCTGTTCCTTGCCGCCTTCATGATCGGCTTTCGCCGCCAGAAAATCCGCGTAGTCAGCCAGAACTTCGCCATTCTCACGTGCCTTGCTCAGGCACTCGCTAGCCTCGGCATAACGCTTGTCGAGCAGGTAGGCATGTCCCAGCGCAAGATACGCGGTCGCCGCCGCCTCCCCCGCATGACTGTGCGCGTAAGCCGTGACACCCTCATATGCTGCCGGAGTCCGCAGCGTCGCCAACTGTTCCGCCATGGGCCTCAGTTCGGTCGACGCAACAAAAGCCTGTCTGATGCGCCGCGCCTTGGCCGATGGCGCGCGATGCCGGCGTGCGGTCAGTCTTCGCCTGCTCGCCGCTCTGTGCCTTGAAGTGCTCGTCGACGCCTTCGACTTGGCTCCCCTCGCCGCTTTCGACCCGGAAGGTTTCTTCGCCCCCGTTTTGCTCGCGCCCGCCGCTTTGTGCGCCGTGGTCTTCTTTGAATGTTCGGTTGAGCTCGTACCCGAAGTCTGTCCCCAGGACGCAACTCCAACCATCAAGGCAATGGCAAGCAGACTTGCTGCAAGTCGTACAGGTGCGAATTGAGCCGCAAACTTGGCCTTCATAGTCTCAATGTAAGCCGGATTCACTGTTCATAACAGTCCGGAATCACGCTGAATACGTTACTCTTTTGCTCACCTCGGAAAGACCTCCTGCCTCGGCGCTTCGTTAGCCGTGAACCAGGCGTTTGGTTTCCATGCCCGCCGTCCGGTACACTCTTCTTTTGGGCCTTTGGCGCTGACCCCGCCCGGGCCTCATTCCTCAACCCCCAACGATTTCCCGCAACCAACGCTCATGTCGACCATCCAACCAATTGCAGGACAAACCGAGATTCACCCCGACGTAGCCCTGGTCGAACGGGTTCGCGGTGGTGACGTTTCGGCATACGATACGCTGGTCCGCAAATATGATCGGCAGGTTTTTCGCATTGCGCAGCACATCACGCAAAATCGAGAAGATGCCGAAGACGTCGTTCAGGATGCGTTCCTGAAAGCGTACGAGAAGCTCGATCAATTTCAGGGGAACTCAAAATTTTACACATGGTTGGTACGGATCGCGGTCAACGAAAGCCTGATGCGGCTGCGCAAACGGCGCACAGGCAAAATGGTCTCGATCGACGAGGATATCGAGACCGAAGAGGGCACCGTTCCCCGCGACCTCGCCGACTGGGCTCCCGACCCGGAGCAGAATTACTCCCAGGCCGAACTCGCCGAAATCCTGCGCAAAACCATCCAGGGCCTGCCGCGCGGGTTTCGCATTGTCTTTGTTCTCCGCGACGTGGAGGGTCTCTCCACGGAGGAGACAGCGGAAACGCTGGGCTTGAGCGTCCCAGCCGTCAAGTCACGGCTGCTGCGTGCGCGCTTGCAGCTGCGCGAGCGGCTGACGCGCTACTTCCGCAAGAAAAACGGCAAGGGAACCGGAGTTGAAAAGTGACCTGCACTGAATTCATCGCACTGCTCGACGACCTGATTGATGACACCGTCACGACCGACATGCGCGCTGATCTCCAGGAACATCTGCGCGGCTGCGAGCACTGCGAGGTTACCCTCAACACCACCCGCAAAACCATCCAAATCTATCGTTCCCACGAGATCTACGACCTGCCCTCCGACCTCCGCGAACGCCTCCACTCCGCCATCATGGCCCGCTGCAAAAAAGGCTGCTGAACTCCCGCCACAACGCCGCCCTTCGCCCCTCGAACAGAGCCGTCCAGTGACTTTGGGCAGCTTCCCATCCACAACTTTCCCCTTAAAATGACGTCATCATCCTTAGCCAGCTGGTGTTCCAGCACGCTTCCCGGCTTTTTTCATCTCTGAGCACCTACAGGAGAGCCCGCAATGCATCTCTCCCCAATGCAGCTGATCCAGGGACCAGTCACCGCCCTGCTTTGCGTCAACCTTATCGCGCCACCCCTCCCCGCCATCGCGCAGGACGCGCCCGCTACGAAGCACGCGGGCACCCGGCCGCCATACGAATCCGGCGAAATGCACAACGACCAGCGCATCCTTCACGCCTTGAATCGCTTCACCTTCGGCCCGCGCCCCGGCGACCTCGAAGCCGTGCGCTCCATGGGCCTCGATGCATGGTTCAACCAGCAGCTCCATCCCGCCACACTCGACGAATCCGTTCTCAACGCCCGCCTCGCCCAGTACCCCGCCATGCAATCGAGCGAACAGCAGCTCCTCTATCGCTTCCCTTCGAGAGAACTGATCCGCCAGGCCATGAACGGCCGCGCCGATCTCCCGCAGGACCCTGTCCTCAACGCGGTCTATCAGAACCAGATCGATCGCGAAGCCGCTCGCCTGCAGTCGCGGCAAAAAAAGACGGATGCCTCGCCGGCGCCCCAGCCAGCCTCACCCGCACCCAAGGCGATCGCCCTTTCGGCCGCAATGGAGTCAATGACGGGCGACGGAGACACCGACAAATCCGAATCCCCCAACCCCATGGCGAAAGACCCGGCCCAGGCCGAGTCGGCCGTCTCGCTGTCGCCCGCAAATCCCACATCGCAGCCGCCCGCAGACGAAGCCCTCCTCGGTTCCATCATCTCCCTGCCGCCTCAGCAGCGCGTCGCGCGCCTCGCGTCCATGCCTCAGTCCGCATTTGACGACTTCATCAAGCCGCTGCGCCCGCTCCAGCGCGAACAACTCGCCGCCGGCCTCAGCCCGATCCAGAAGGAAGAGATCGAAGCCATGGCTGGGCCCGAGCGCGTTGTCGCCGAAGAGCTCATTGCCTCGCGCCTCACCCACGACATCTACTCCAATGCTCAACTTCAGGAAGTGATGACCGATTTCTGGCTCAATCACTTCAACGTGTATCTCCGCAAAAACGGGCTGATGCCCTACTACCTCGTCAGCTACGAGCGCGATGGCATCCGTCCGTTCGCGTTGGGAAAATTTGAAGACCTGCTCGAGTCCACGGCGCACAGCCCCGCGATGTTGGACTACCTCGACAACGCCAGCAGCATCGGCCCCGACTCGCTTGCCGCCGAGCGCGCCAAAGACAACGCCTGGCGCCGCCCCGCCAATCAGAAAAAATCCAATGAAGGACTCAACGAGAACTACGCCCGCGAGCTGATGGAGCTGCACACCGTCGGCGTCAACGGCGGCTATACCCAGGCCGATGTCGTTCAGGCCGCGCGCATTTTCACCGGCTGGACCATCGATCGTCCCGCGCGCGAAGCAGCCTTTCAGTTCAATCCCAATCGCCACGAGCCCGGCGCCAGTAAGGTCATGGGCCAGAAGTTCAAAGACCACGGCGAAGCCGAAGGCCGCGAGTTACTCCACTTCCTCGCCACCCGCCCCGCGACCGCACACTTCATCTCCCGCGAGCTTGCCGAGCGCTTCGTCAGCGACGACCCGCCGCAAAGCATCATCGATCGCATGGCCCACACCTATCTCTCCTCCGGCGGCGACATTTCCGCTGTACTCAAAACCATGTTCCACTCGCCGGAGTTCTGGTCCACCGCCGTCTATCGCGCCAAGGTCAAAACGCCGCTCGAGTACGTAGTCTCCGCGGTGCGCGCCGGCAACCTCGAGATCGCAAACCTGCGGCCGCTCGCGAATGCGCTTCGCCAGATGGGCATGCCAATTTACGGCTGCGTGCCACCCACCGGCTATAGCTGGCAAGCCTCCGCGTGGGTCAGCACCGGCGCGCTCGTCGACCGTATGAACTTCGCGCTCTCTCTTGCCGCCAACCGTTTCCCCGGAATCAACGCGACGTGGGGTGAGGAATCCGCCGCCGATGCCGCACCCTCTCCCGAATTCGAAGAGGCTCGCCTCGAGTCGCGTCTCGTGTCAGGGAGCGTCAGTGTTTCGACCCGCTCTGCCGTTCTCGATCAATTTCGTCAGCAAAGCTTGAACAATACACCGCAAGTGGTTGATCAACCGGCATCTGTACAGGTTCGACCACAGTTTCGCATGCGCAACGCGTCGCCGCTAGAACGCCAGGATCAGCTGCTCGCCGGCCTCCTGCTTGGCTCACCCGAGTTCCAGCGCCGTTAAGGAGACATGCATATGAATCGCCGTTTCTTCCTCCGCCACGGCGCCTTCGCACTTGCAGGCACCACGGCCCTCCCAACGTTTCTTGTTCGTTCCGTGCTCGCCCAGGCCGGCTCGGCGCCGAACCGCCGGCTCGTCGTCATCTTTCAGCGCGGAGCAGCCGACGGCCTCAACATCGTCGTTCCCTATCGCGAAAAGAACTACTACGCGATGCGCCCCAGCATCGCCATCCCGCAAAACCAGGTCCTCGATCTCGACGGTTTCTTCGGCCTTCACCCCTCCCTCGCGCCCTTCAAGCCGCTCTACGACCAGGGGCATCTCGCCATCGTGCACGCGGCCGGCTCGCCTGACATGTCCCGCTCTCACTTCGACGCGCAGGATTACATGGAGTCCGGCACGCCCGGCATCAAGAGCACGCAAGAAGGCTGGCTCAATCGCGCCCTGCAGGCTGAGGATCTCCGCCGCCGCGAGCCGCACACCGCATTCCGCGCCGTCGCGTTCGGCTCCGAAGTGCCGCTCACGCTTTCAGGCAAAATTCCGGCCATCGCCCTCAACAACGTCAATTCCTTCGCGGTCGGCGGACGCGGCCCCGTTCCATCTCCTGCTGCCAGCGCCTTCGAGGCGATGTACGGCGACAGCGGCGACCGCATCTTTCATGCCGCGGGCGAAGAGACCTTTGAGGCCGTCAAGATGCTCCGCGCCGCCAATCCCGCGCAGTACGTGCCCGGGCCGGGCGTCGATTATCCCAGATCGGAATTTGGCGACAGCATGCGACAGATCGCGCAACTGCTCAAAGCCAATCTCGGGGTCGAAGCCGCCTTCACCGACGTCCAGGGCTGGGACACGCATCACAACCAGGGCAGCGTCGACGGCCAGCTCTCCAATCGCCTCCGCGATTTCTCGGCAGCCATCGCCGCGTTTTGGCGCGACATGGGCGACGATGCCGAAAACATCACACTCGTTACCATGTCGGAGTTCGGCCGCACCGCCCGCGAAAACGGAACCGGCGGCACCGATCACGGCCACGCCAACGCAATGTTTATCCTCGGCGGCGGCGTGAAAGGCGGCAAGGTGTACGGCCGCTGGCCCGGCTTGAATAACGAACAACTCAACCAGGGCCGCGATCTCGCTCTCACCACCGACTATCGTCAGGTCCTCGGCGAGGTGGTGAACAAGACCCTCGGCGCTGCCAACTTCGAACTGGTTTTCCCCGGCGCGGAGCTGAACACCACGCGCTTTCTGCAATTGGTGTAGCAGGCCGCTAGTTGGCCGCCGGCGTCGCCTCCGTTTCCGGCTTCTCGCTCCACGATTGCACCGGCGCCATCTTCAATCCCTCGAGCCCGCTTTCAATCTTGCTCCTGTCGCCCACTTCGATCACCACAAGATTCTCTGGATGAATGTACTTCTCCGCCGCTTTCTGCGCATCGGCTGAAGTTACCGCTTCGATCTCGCCCGGCAGCTTGGTGTAGTAGTCCATCGGCAATCCAAACAGCCACAGATCTGCAAGCTGTCCGTTCACGCTCCCGTCGCTCTCGAAGAGACCCGGCAGCGAACGGATAATCGAATCCTTCGCCAGGCGCAGTTCTGTATCCGTCAGCGGCTTCGTATGGATTCCGTTCAGCTCCTTGAACAGCTGCTCCGTCGCGGGCGCCGTCACGTCCGCGCGTACCTGCGCCCCGGTAATAAACGGCCCCGTCCCGCGGTAGTACCAGAAGAACGAAAATGCTCCATAGGTGTATCCGTGCTCTTCGCGCAGGTTCATGTTGATGCGCGATGAAAACAACCCGCCCAGCATCGTGTTCATCACCGATACGGCGGGATAGTCCGGCGAGCTCCTGGGCATGCCCACGCCGAACGCCAGCATCGCCGTCTGCGGCGAACCCGGCTTGTCCACGACCAGGATCTTCTGCGCCGGCGGCGTTGGCGCGGCAGGCAGCGTTGCCGGAGTTGCCGTCGACGTCCAATGTCCGAACGCCTCCTCCGCGAGCTTCCGAGCCTCCATCGGTGTTACATCGCCGGTAATTTCCAGCAGGCTCGTCTTCGGCCCATAGTGGGCTGAATAGAACGAAGCAATCTGATCTTTCGTGATCGCATGCAGCGAATCGCTCGTGCCTAGGGCATCGTACCCATACGGATTGGATTGCCCGTAAAGGTTCAGCCAACCAGCTCGCAGCCCCAGCTCAATGGGACTGTCCTGCTGCTCGAGCAAGCCGGTCAGCCGTGTTTTTCTCACGCGGTCCAGGTCCGCCGCCGGAAACGATGGATGTTCCGCCGAGTCGGCCAGCAACGACAGTCCCCGTCCCGCATTCTTCGACAGCAGCGAGATGGACAACCGCGCGCTGTCTGAGTCGCTGGACGAGGAAAGGCTCGTTCCCAACAGCGCAGCCTCGTCGGCAATCTCTCCCGCGCTGCGCTTCTCCGTGCCCTCGGTCAGCAGCGCCGCGGTAATTCCCGCAAGCCCGGGCGTCGCCGCCGGGTTCTCTCCCGTCCCCGCCAGGGTCAGCATCTGCATCGAAACCACCGGCAGCTCATGCCGCTCCACAAGGTACACCGACAGCCCATTCGCCAGCGTAAAGACCGATGGCCTCGGCAGCACGAGCGACGGGCTCGGGCCCGGCTTTGGCGGAGTCGCTCTCCACGCTTGCGCCGCTTCAAACTCCGGCGTGTGTTCGGGATTGATCTTCACGTTCGCATCGGTGTCTTCGGGACTGCGCGGAACATCGTTCAGCACTTTCTTGCCCGGCAGGCAATACACCACCACGCGATGATCCTTGCCGAGCGCGTCCTGGGCAATGTGCTGCACGCTTTCGCGCGTCGCCGCCTCGTAGCGCGCCACATCCTTCGGAAGGTAACCCGGGTCGCCCGTGTACTGGTTGTAGTAGTTCAGCATGTCAGCCACGCCGCCAAAGCCGCCCAGCCGCTCCAGACCGGAAATCAGACCCGTCTCCTCCTTGTTGCGCGCGCTCTCCAGTTCCACCGCTGTCGGCCCGTCGGTCTGGAATCCGTCGATGATCTTCTCTGCTTCGGCTTCCAGCTTCTCCGCCGTCACTCCCGGCTTGGCGAGCAGATCGCAGGTAAACACGGACGCAAGCGCAAACGCCTGATGATCGCAACTTGCCGACTGCGCAATCTGCTGCTTGTACACTAGCTCGCGATACATCCGGCTCGATTTGCCCGAGCCGATAATCATCGCTGCTAAATCGGCATCCGCATCACCGGCCGAGAATGCCGGCGGCGTCAGCCATGCCAGGGTCACGCGCGGCAGTTGCACCGTGTCGGTGATGGAGGAGCGCCGCTCTGACGTGATCTGCGGTGTCTCTACCTTGCTTTGTTCCACTTCAGGACCGCGCGGAATCGGACCGAAATATTTCTCGATCAGCCCCTTGATCTTCGCCGCATCGTAGTCCCCCGCAATCGCGATGGTCGCGTTATTCGGCGCGTAATAATCCTTGAAGAATTCGCGCACGTCCGCGAGCCGCGCCGCCTCAACGTCGGCATGCGAGCCGATCACATCGGCATAGTACGGATGATCCTTCGGGAACAACTGGTGATAAAGCTCTTCCTCCATCAGCCCATAGGGCCTGCCCTCCACGCTCTGGCGCCGCTCGTTGCGCACCACGTCGCGCTGGTTCGTCAACTTGGCGCGGTCGAGCGTGTCCAGCAGGAACCCCATCCGGTCACTCTCCAGCCACAGTGCGGTTTCCAGTTGGTTCGAAGGAACCGTTTCGAAGTAATTGGTGCGGTCGAACCACGTCGTTCCGTTGATGTCCGTTGCGCCCGCCTGCTCCAGATACTTGAAATGCGCCTTCTCGCCGACATGCTTCGACCCCTCGAACATCATGTGCTCAAAAAGGTGCGCGAACCCAGTCCGCCCTGCGCGCTCCTTCACCGGTCCCACGTGGTACCAGATGTCCACCGAAACAATGGGCAGCTTGTGATCTTCGTGAAGCAAGACCTCAAGCCCGTTGTCGAGCTTGTAGCGCTCATACCGGATCTCCGGAGCTTTCGTAGCGCTGGCTGTCTCATCCGCAGCAACCTTGACTCCCGGCTTTGCAGCAGCCGCCGGATACAGCGATACGAGAACCGCGAAAAGAGGACACAAAACAAACCGGGAAAAAGCTTTCATGGCAACAGTCTCCCTCGAGGGTGATGGACGGATCGTGCCGGGTCTCGGTCGGATCGCCGGCGAAGCGCACTTGGAATGCGCCCCAAGCATACCGCATCCGGTTATGTACGTGGCATCCTGAGGGAAATTCGGCGCCACGCACTGCGTTCACGCCGTGGAAGGGTACCGGCTTCGGTACGGGGTTCAGCTTTGAAGGGTGCGGGCTTCAGCCCGTACATCATCGCTTCCGCCCCTCAACGCGTCATCCTGAGCGAACGGGGCCCCAAGTGCATTTCAAGCTTGGGGGTGGTGAGCCGAAGGACCTGCTTCTGGTTCCCGCCGCTCCATTACCGGATGCCCTCGGTCCGAGCCGCCGCGAACGGATCGACAATTTTGCGACCTGAGATTCAACAGGCCCTCGTCGCGGCCCCTTGCTTCACTACTCCGCCCGCAATGCCTCCGTCGGGTTCACTGACGCCGCCCGGCGCGCCGGCAAGAAGCTTGCCGCCAGCGATGCCACTCCCAGCACAACAGCCACGCCCGCCAGCGTCGGAACGTCCCAGGCCGTCACGCCAAACAGCACTTTCCCCATCAGGCTCGATGCCCCGATCGAGCACGCGAGCCCAATGGCAATGCCGATCAGCGTCAACCAGCCCGCCTGCCGCATCACGAGCCGGTACACGTTGCTTCTCTTTGCGCCCAGCGCCATGCGTACGCCGATCTCGCGCGTTCTCTGGCTGACGGAATACGCCACCACCCCATACAGTCCCACCACCCCCAGTACAAGCGCAATCACCGCGAATCCGCTCACCAGCAACGTCGAGAAGCGATGCAACAATGCCGGTTGCGTGCTTTCAACCGAGTCCGTCATCGTGATTTCGCCATAGGTGCCAAGGCCGGAATTGACTTGATGGATCGTCTTGACGATCGTGGGAAGCATTGCCTTGTCGTCCCCGCTCGTGCGCGCAGCAATCGCGACGAAACTGTCCGGCTCGTAGTAGATGGCCTGGTACTCGACAGGCCACAGATCTTCGTCCAGGCCGCCCTCCCGCACATCCTTCACGATCCCGACAATTTGGCGCATCGATTTCGGATCGAGATTCCCGTTGGCAATCATTTTCCCGATGGGGTCTTCACCTGGAAAATACTTCTTCGCCAGCGCCTCGTTGATCACGATCTTCTGCGACTTCGACGCGTCATCATCCTCGGTCAGGAACCGCCCCCGAATCAGCCGCGCGCCCAGCGTCTGCAAATAACCGGGCGTCACGTCCCGTTCGTTCACTTCGTTGTGCTCGCCGTGAAACGGCTTCCCCACGATGCGAATCCAGTCTGTATCGCAGTTGCATTGCACCGGCAGATCGCTCGTGATCCCCACCGACTCGACGCCTGGCAGTGCCGAGAGTCGCCGGATCACTTCACGATAGAGCGCTACCTTTTGCTCTGGTTTCGGAAACGCCGCATTCGGCGTGACCATCTGCACGGTCGCCAGGTGGGTTGTGTCGAAGCCAAGGTCCACATGCATCAGTCTGTAGAGGCTTTTCCCCAGCAATCCTGCTCCGGTCAGCAACACCACCGCAATCGACAATTCCGCGACCACCAGATTCGCTCCGATCCGCCGCCAGAACCGCCCTGCCACCGCCCGGCCACCCTCGCCAAGTCCTCCGCGGATGTCCTGGAATGAGAGCCGCAGAACCGGCGTCAACGCCATCAGCAGCGTGGCAAGCAGGGCGACGCTCGCTGCGAATAGAATCGAGTGCGCGTGGAGCCCGACGTGAGCGAGGAAGGGCACGAAGTCGGCCGTCGCTTTCGGTATCAGACTTCTCAGCAACGTAATCGTCCAGTCCGCGACAAGCAAGCTTCCGCCGGAGCTGATCAAGGCCAGCAGAAGGATCTCCGTGACGAACTGCCGCGCCAGCCGGGCCGGCGTCGCACCCAGTGCTCCCCGCACGGCAATTTCGCGGCGCCGCGACTCCGACCTCACCAGCAGCAGATTCGCCACGTTGATCGCAGCAATCAGCAGAAGCAGCCCCGAAGCAGCAAGCAGCGTGGCAAGAACAGGGCGAATCTGGCCGTTGATGAGCTCTGAGAGCGGTTGCACAAACGCACCTTGTCCCTTGTTTTCGGGATACTGAACGGCAAGTTGCGCAGCAATCGCCTTCATCTCCTGGAGCGCCGCCTGCGGCGTCACGCCATCGCGCAGCCGGCCCACTCCAAACAGATTGTGGCAGCTGCGGCGCTGCTCGCATGGCATCTTGTCGAGCAGCGGAACGTAGAACTGCGCATTGGCGCGGGGAGCAAATTCAAAAGACCGCGGCAACACGCCGACAATTGTGTACGAGGCTCCGTCCAGCGTGATCGATTGACCGACGATGTCGCTGCGTCCGCCGTAACGCGTCATCCACGTTCCATACGTCAACATCACGATCTTCGCACCGCCCGGCCTATCTTCTCCGGGAAGAAAATCACGGCCCAGCGCCGGCTTGATGCCCAATGTTTGAAAGAACCCGGCACTGACGCGCGCCGCGGGCACCGGCTCCGGCCCCGAACTCGTGCTCAACAAATAGCCCGAGCCGCCATACACATCCAGTGAAGTGAATGAATGGTTCAACCGCTGCCAGTCTTCGTAGTCCGCCCGTGATAGATTCGAGCGTTTGAACATCGTGCCGCTTTCCGCCACGTCCATCAACCTATCCGGAGCAAAATACGGCAGCGGCTCGATCAACGCAGCATCCACAAAGGCAAAGATCGCCACGCTAACGCCCATTCCCAACATCAAAACGAAAACGGCGGTGATCGCAAATGCGGGCTTTGTGCGCATCTGCCGCGCAGCAAACCGAAGATCCTGCGCCACCGTTTCGGCGCGGAACCCGACCACGTCCTGGCTCCGTTCATACACTTGCGTTGCGTTCCCGAACCGCCGCATCGCCGCATACCGCGCCTCTTGCGGTTTCATTCCGTCCGCCACCAGTTCCCTTTCCATTTGCTCGCGATGGAACGCAATTTCTTCGTCCAGGTCGCTGCGGAACCGCCCCCGTCCGATCAAAATCGAAAGTCTCTGCAAAAATCGGCTGTTCATTTGAATCTCCTGGCCATCACTCGGCTCTCAAGGCTTCCATCGGATCGGCATGGGTCGCGCGACGCGCAGGCACGTAGCACGCAATGAACGCCACCACGATCACCATCGCTCCGACCGCGAGATAAGTCGCCGGATCGGTCGGGCTCACGTTATAGACCAGGCTCCGCAGCTCTCGCGCAAACGCCAGCGATGCTACGATGCCGATGCCAGTCCCAACCGTCGTGAGCAGCGCGGCATGCTTCAACACCAGGCGCAACACATCTCCCTGTTGCGCTCCCAATGCCATGCGCAGCCCGAACTCCGCGGTTCTCTGGCTCACCGAGTACGAAATCACGCCGTAGGTCCCAATCGCCGCCAGCAGAATGGCCAGCCCGGCAAACAAGCCCACCAGGACGAATGCGAAACGCGGCGTTGCAACCGATGCGTCCACAATCCTGTCCATCACCTCCACATCGGCAACCGCGAGGTTGGGATCGAGCCGTTGCACCTGGTTCCGCAACGCATCCGCAAGCATCCGGGGATCGCCGCGCCCGCGCATTGCCACCGACATCTCCCTGGTCCACACATTCTGCAGGAGCGAAAACCAGAACGCAGGCTCCGCTGTCGGACTGTTGGGCTGGTCTTTCACATCGCCAACCACTCCAACAATCGTCATCCAGTCCTTGTCCGTCTTGGGAGCATCCTCGAACGACATACGCTTGCCGATCACGTTCTCATGCGGCCAATAGGCCTGCGCCATGGCGTGATTGATGATGAGCACCTGTGGGGCATCCTTCTTGTCTGCCGCTGTGAAGAAACGACCCGCCACCAGTGGAATCCCAAGCGCGGTAAAGTAGTGCGGGGTCGCCATGTGGTAGCGCGCATGGAAGTCTTTCCCCGGCTGCGGCTTCTTGCCCTCGATCGTGAACCCGCCGGCGTTTTCGTCATACCCCGTCCATGGCAAATCGCTGCCGATCCCCGCGCTCTCCACACCTGGCAATCCATCTAGCTTGGCGGCGAGCCGATCGTAAAAGCGCCCGATCTCTTCATCGCCGGAGTAGGTGGCGTGAGGAAGTGACATAGTTGCCGTGAGCAGACGTTGCGGTTTGAATCCCGGATCGACATTCATCTGGTTCAACAGACTGCGCAGCATCAGCCCCGCGCCGATCAACAGCACGCACGCCAGGCTCACCTCTGAAATCACCAGCGCGCTCCGCAGCCGGCTGTCTTTCCCCGACCCGGTCGCCGTCCTCCCTGCTTTCTGCAACCCCTGTTTAGGATCGGTGTGCGCGGCCTGCAGCGCCGGCGCGAGTCCAAAAAGCATTCCCGTCAGTACACTCACCAGAAACGTAAAGGCAAACACCGGCCCGTTCACCCCAATGTCACCTGCCCGCGGGAAATCCGCCGGCAGCAACATCACCAATGCGCGCACTCCGCCGAATGCCATCGCGAGGCCCAGCAGGCCGCCCGTGAACGAAATCAGCAAGCTCTCCGTCAGCAGTTGCCGCAGTACGCGGGTCCGCGGAGCGCCCATCGCCATCCGTACCGCAAGCTCCCGCTGGCGCGCCGAAGCCCGCGCCAACAGCAGGTTCGCGGCATTTACGCATGCAATCAGTAGAACGATGCCCACCGATCCCAGCAGCACTTCGAGGATCCGTTCAGACCGGCCGACGATCTCCGTGTAGAGCGGAACCACCAGCACGCTCCAGCCAGTGTCGTTATTCGGATGCTCGCGACCGAGTTGCGTCATCATCGTGTTCATATCAGCGCGCGCCTGCTCTACCGTCACGCCATCTCTCAACCGTGCGATGCCCTCCACAAAATGCGACCCGCGCCGGTTCGGATCCCCATCGAATGAGAACGGCCACCACGCGTCCACGCTTTCACCGTAAGCAACCGAGTGGTACTCGTTCCCGGGATGCTCGGTCCCCGGCGGCATCACCCCGATCACCGTGAACGGCTGCATATTCAGCGTGACCTTGCGCCCGATGAAGTTCGGGTCAGCTCCGAATTGCGTCCGCCACAACCGGTCGCTCACGATCACCTGCAATCCGTTGCCCGGGATTTCCGCCTTGCGGTCAAATTCCCGTCCCATTTCCGGCTGTAAGCCGAGCGTATGAAAATATCCCGCCGAAATCCCGAATCCATTCAGCCGCTGCGGCTCGCCCCCGTTGCCCGAGAGCTGCACGTCGCCGCGCGTAAAGATCGCCATCGACTCGAAAGAACGATTCCGTTCTCTGAAGTCTTTGAAGTCGAACGGATTCAGCGGAAACTTCGGATAGTCGGGATTGCTCAGAAAAATCCGCACCAGTTGGTCCGCTTGCGGATAGGGCAGCTTTTTCAGCAGCACGCCGTCAATTACGCTGAAAATTGCGCTGTTCGCTCCGATGCTCAGTCCCAGGGTCAGCAGAATCACCAGAGTAAATCCGGGACTGTTTCGGAGCTGCCGCGCCGCATATCTCAGGTCGCCTATCATGCCTTCAAAGCTGAAACCGACGACGTTGTGTGTCTCTTCCTGCACCCGCGTCGTATTTCCGACACGGCGCAGGGCCGCATAACGCGCGGCGTCTTTGCTCATCCCATCGGCGACAAGCTCACGCTCGGCTTGCTCGCGATGAAACGCCATCTCTTCATCCAGTTCAATGCGGAATTGTTTCCGTTGAAATAGAATGGAAATCCTTTTAGCGAAGCTGCGAACAAAATTCACGCGATCCACCACCCTTTCTGATCGCTCCATGGGATGGAAAAGTACTTCAGTAAGTAAGCTGGTTCGCGAATCATGTGATCTGCATTGCAAGCCACTCAGCGATTCATCGCCACTGAATTCACCGCATTCTGCTTCATTCCGTGCGGAGCGCTTCCGCCGGACTCACGCTCGCTGCCCTCCGCGCCGGTAGAAAACTCGCTGCAACGGCCGCAAAAGCGAGCACCAGGGCCACCGCCAGCAGTGTGGGCACATCCCATGCCTGCACACCGAACAGCAAATTGCGAATCAGCATGGCGGCACCGACCGCCGCCGCCGATCCCGCAATCACGCCCACTGCGATCAGCCTGCCCGCCTCGCCCAGCACCATGCCGTACACCGATCCGCGTTCCGCTCCGAGCGCCATTCGCACCCCTATCTCGCGCGTCCTCTGGCTTACCGAGTACGCAATCACCCCGTAAAGGCCAACCACGCTGAGCAGCAACGCCATCCCCGCGAATCCGCCCACCAGCCACGCCGAAGAACGATGCAGATAGGTGGACGGCGCATCGTGAATCTTCTCATCCATTGTCATCGGCGCATAAATCGCCATACCGGGATCAATCGACTCGAGTGTCGACTCCATGGCCGGCAGCAGCGTTCGATCATCCTGTGATGTGCGCGCCAGCACCTCAAATCCGCTGTTCGCGTCTTGGTAGAAGGGCCCATACATGGCCGCTCGCGGTTTCGCATCGAGCTGCCCCTCTTGGATGTCATCGATCAGCCCCACAATGAGGATGGGAGGATTCTTGTCATCGAATGACAGCTGCTTGCCTACCGGATCCTCACCCGGAAAATATTGCCTCGCGAATTCCTTGTTGAGGATGATGACCTGTTGATGCGATCCGTTGTCGTCCTCCGTGAAGTACCGCCCGCTCCTGAGCGTTGTCTTCAGCGTGGTCATGTATCCGGATGTCACCCGGCGAATCGCCGCTTCACGGTGCTCGCCGCGATCGGGCCGGCCCACGATGCGAAAATCCGTCGTCCAATCCGCGTCTTCGATCGGAAGCTTCGTCGTAATCCCCACGCTCTGCACGCCGGGCAAACTCGCCACACGCCTCGCAATTTCGCGCGCCAGCGCCGACTGCGCGGCATCGTCCTTGTACTTCTCGGGCTGCGCCTCCACGTGCACCATCGCAATGTGGTCCGGCTGCAATCCGATATTCACGTGCAGTAGCCGGTAGAAGCTCTTGCCCAGTAACCCCGCGCCTGCCAGCAGCACCATCGCCGTCGCCAGTTCAATAACCACCAGGTTCGAACCGAACCGGCGCCATACAAGACCAGCAGCGCCGCGCCCGCCTTCTGTCAGCCCCTCGCGAATCTCGGTGAACTTCAGCCGCACCATCGGCGTGAAAGCGAACAGCAGACCCGCCAGCACCGCAAGCATGCACGCGAACGCCGTTACACGACCATTCAATCCCAGCCCGTGTAGAAACGGCATCGAGGCCATCATGTCTTTCGGAATCAGCTCAGACAGCAACCGCATGCCCCATTCCGCACAGGCGACGCCAAGCACGCACCCAATCGACGCCAGCAGCATCCCCTCGGTCACAAACTGCCGCACCAGCCTTTTCGGCGAGGCGCCCAGCGCGCCTCGCACCGCCATCTCCCGTCTGCGGCTCTCCGCCCGTACCAGCAACAGGCTCGCGACATTCACGCTGGCAATCAGCAGCAGCAATCCCGAGCCACACAAAACCGTAAGGAGAATCGGCCTGATATCGCCGACAATCACCTCGGTCAGCGGCAACATGAATGCCACCTGGTCACGATTCGAATCGGGATACTGTTTTTCGAGGTTCTTCGCGATGGTCTTGATGTCCGCCATCGCCGCGTCGAACGTTACTCCATCCTTCAGCCGCGCCACTCCAAAAAGATTGTGGCAGCCGCGATTCTTCTCGCATCCCCCCGTCGGTTTCTCGATTCCCCAAAAATCCACGGGCTCCGCCGGCTCAAAATGAAATTCCCGCGGAAGCACCCCGATGATGGCGTAAGTGTCCCCGTCGAGCACCACGCTCTGGCCCAGTACAGCCTTGCTGCCGCCATACCGCTTCTGCCATGCGGCATAACTCAGCAGAACCGCGCGCGCCGGACCCGCGGCGTCCTCGCCGTCATAGAAATCCCGCCCCAGCACCGGAGTCACTCCCAGCGTGCGGAAGAATCCCGCGCTCACCCGCGCGCCATCCGCCTGGCGCAGTCCCGCGGGCGTCTTCTGCATAAAGCCGGAGGACGAAAACACGTCCAGCGAGCTGAACGATTTGTTTGCGCGCTTCCAATCCAGGTAATCGGGATAAGAGAGATGAAATCTAGGACCCAGCGGGATGCTTTCAAACAATTGCACCAGCCGCGACGGATCCTTGTAGGGCAGCGGCTTGATCAGCGCCGCATCGACAAAGGCAAAGATCGCCACGCTCGACGCGATTCCCAGCATCAGAATCAGGATGGCCGTGGCCGCAAAACCGGGATTCTTGCGCAGTTGTCTCAACGCGAACCGCAGATCCTGCTCCACTGTCTCCATGCGAAATCCAACTGCTTCTTGGCTGTGTTCTTGCACGCGCGTCGCATTTCCGAATCGGCGCATCGCCGCATAGCGCGCTTCGTCCGGCCTCATGCCCTCGGCGACCAGTTCCTTCGCCGCCATCTCCCGGTGGAGCGCCATCTCTTCGTCGAGATCGCTTCTGAACTTCTTGCGACCGAAGAAAATCGCAAGCTTCCGCATGAACCGGATCGCTCCGCTCATTCGAATCTCCTTGCTCCATGGGAACTACAAATCCATCCCGGCCCATCTGCCGGACGGAAAAGGTAACTATGCCGGTTCGCTCAATACCCGCCCGATGGCCGCAATCATCTCTTCGAATTGCGATACCTCGAGCCCCAACTGCTTGCGTCCGGCTGTCGTCAGTGTGTAGAACCGCGCCCGCCGGTTCGTCTCGGTCATCTTCCATTCGGCCTTGACCCAGCCCTGCAGCAGCAGCCGCTGCAGCGCCGGATACAACGAACCTTCTTCCACGGTCAGCACATCATCCGACAAGCGCTTGATCGACTGCGCGATACCGTACCCGTGCAGCGGCGCCCTCTTCAGCGTCCTCAGGATCAGCATGTCGAGAGTGCCCGGCAGCAACTCCGGTTTCTTTGCCATGGAGCACATATAGATGATCTATGTATAGAATGTCAATGCTAGAGTGATCAGCCGTCAGTTGTCAGCGATCAGTGGTCAGAAAAACTGCAAACGAATGGACAACAATCTTCGACCCGCCCCGGGCGCTCATTGACAACTGATCACTGCTTCCGCGTCCCGCGTCCCTCGTCCCTGGTCCCTACGTCTCCTCCTGACCCCTAATCCCTGTCTTTCAATGCTTCTCGTACATCTCCATCACTTCCTTGCGCAGCGCCAGCCGGCTGTCAAGGCGTGTATAGAACATGTGCCCGCCCGGATACTCGTGTACCGAAACGCGGGTGGGATCGCCCATCACCGGCATCTGGTCCACCGAAAGCAACGACCCCATAAACGGGCATGACAGGTCATTCCACCCGTGCACGATCATCACCCGAAGCTTGGGATCCGCCGCCACCGCCTGCCGCAACTGCGTCACCGATCCGCGGCGCAAATCGTCTCCCCCCTCCCACAGCCTGTTCACGTCGTACGAGAGCGCGTTGTAGCGCGCATCCACCTTCCATCCCACCGTCTGGGTTACAAAGTTCACCATCGCTGTCGTCACCGGCGCAATAATGCTCGCCAGGATCGGATCGTTGGCCCGCTGATCCCGCGAAAATGGGAACGGATCGAACGACGTCACATTCGAGTCGTATACCGAGCCCAGCTTCCCTTCTTCGCGATAGACCTCGCGCAGATACGCGCCCGTCTCCAGCCGCCCTCCCGAGTACTTCACAAACGAAGGATCGAGCCCGGTCATCTGCGTCACGGTATCGATCATCTTCTTCTGCCCCTCGGGATCGGAGCTGCCCTTGAGCAGCGCCTCGGCATAATCGCCAAACGTATACGCGATCACGCTCTGCATGGCTTCCGGCGTCAATTTCTTCTCGCGCTCCAGGTGCGCCGCGGTAATCGAAGGCAGCGTCACCATCCACGGCAGGGGAGATAAATCTCCATCGCGCTCAATGGTCGGATTCAGATAGGGTGACACGAGCACCACTCCATTCATCGCCACTCCGAGCTGCGATTGCAGGTAGTAGGTGATGCGCGGCCCGCGAAATCCGCCATAGCTCTCGCCCACAAGATACTTTTTTGCATCGAGCCGATTGTTCTTCACCAGCCAGTCGTACATCACGCGAGACAAGTATTCGATATCCGATTCCGTGCTGTAGAACAGCTTCTTCGTCTCCGCTTCCGGAACTAAAGACCGGCTGAACCCGGTTCCAACCGGATCGACGAACACAAGGTCCGTGAAATCCAGCCACGTGCCCGGATTGTCGCTCAATGTGGGCGAATCCGATGGGCTGTCGCCTTCATTGCCGACGTTCAGATGCTTCGGACCGATCGCGCCGAAGTTGAGATACACGCTCGAAGCGCCTGGACCGCCATTCAGAGCAAACGTCACCGGCCGGTTGGCACCTTCCACCACGTACGAGGTCACCACGACTTCACCCGCAACCTTACCCTCGCTATCCCGCGACGGAAACGCGCTCACCGTCACCGTGTACTTCACGGTTTTGCCGTCCACCTGCACTTGCTGCTGGGTGTGCGCTTCGGGCGGCAGCGGCGGAAAGGCCGCCTTGTCCGGCGCCTTCTCAGCAGGCTTCTCGCCAGGTTTCGCCGCTGAATTCGGCTTGTCGTCCTGCACGTAAGCGCGGACCGCGGGCATCGCAAGGCAGCACAGAACGCATGCGGCTACGGCCATGCGTCCGAGGGGAAGTTTCTTTTGCAAAGCAGTCATTGCAATACCATACATGCCCGCGTCCCGTGGTGGCAGCCATCCGGCTGCATGTTGTAACCTCAAGCAAGGCATGAATCTTCAACGTTCCCTCATCGTTTCGGCTTCTGCCGTCGCTTTATCCATCGGTGTCTTCGCGCAGGATTCCTCTAAGCCGGCGCAGGACATTCCCGACGCGCCGCAAGCTACCGCGGCAGCGCTTATACATCCCAATGGCCCCATGATCGTGATGGATACTTCAATGGGCCGCATCACCTGCCAGTTCTTTCAGAAACAGGCTCCCGTTGCCGTCGCCAACTTCATCGGCCTCGCCACCGGCACCAAGGACTGGACCGATCCCGCCAGCAAAAAGGCCCAGCATCACAAGCCCTACTACGACGGGACCACCTTTCATCGCGTCATTCCCGAATTCATGATCCAGGGCGGCGATCCGACGGGGACCGGCATGGGCGACCCCGGCTACACCTTCAACGATGAGTTCGATTCTGATCTGAATTTTGATGTGGCTGGCCGTCTTGCCATGGCCAACTCCGGACCCAACACCAACGGCAGCCAATTTTTCATTACCGAGGTTGCCTACCCCGCGCTCGATCAGCACTACACCATCTTTGGCCAGTGCGACGATCCCAGCGTGGAAGTCGTTAAGACCATCGCCCGCGTGCAGCGAAACGCAGACGACAAGCCGCTCACGCCCGTCACGCTCAACAAGGTCACCGTCGTTCCCGAAGGCGAAGCGCTTCCACCGCCGCCTGCCGGTGAACTGCAACCCGCAGCACCTCCGCCAGCGGCCGCCCCACAAAACTGATCCGCACGACACCACTCCTCCGGGTCCCCTTTTTCGACCTGGAGCAATCGGCAACCAACACACATTCAGGAGTTGATATGACCCTAATACCAGGAACCTACGCTGTCTTCGCCACGAACCAGGGCAAAATCAAGATCCGCCTCTTCGAATCGGATGCTCCAATAACCGTGAAGAATTTCATCGAGCTTGCCGAAGGCAAGAGAGAGTGGACTCACCCCACCACGCATACCAAATCGAATGCGAAGCTCTACGACGGCACCATCTTCCACCGCGTCATTCCCGACTTCATGATTCAGGGCGGCGATCCCGCGGGCACGGGCATGGGTGATCCCGGTTACCGCTTCCAGGACGAAACCAGAAACTCGCCCCATCGCTTTGACAAACCCGGCAAGCTCGCCATGGCCAATGCAGGACCGAACACCAACGGGAGCCAGTTCTTCATCAGCGTCGCGCCTACGCCGTGGCTGACAGGAAAGCACACGATTTTTGGCGAAGTAATCGAGGGCCAGGATATTGCCGACAAGATCTCCCGCGTGGCCCGCGGCGCACAGGATAAGCCAAAGACGCCCGTCGTCCTCGAATCCGTCACCATCGAGCGAGTTGCCTGACGTGTGCCCGTCATCGTGGTGATGCGGCTGTCTGAGTGCCCAGGTCTTGATTCTGAGACCTGGGTGTTTCGCTTCAGCGCCCTGTACTGAAGAGCGGGTGGCCTCCGGGCCCGCGAAACTCCTCCCCGCTGAAAGTCGGGCTTTCCGGTCCGGAATCGGGTGCCTCGGGTCTCCCGAGGTTGGAGACCTGGGAAGTCCGTCACCCTGATCTCCCCAACACCTCGTTCTGTGCGACAATCAACCCATCGGACGTGCTCGCCACTGCGAGGTCTTCATGCGCTTTCCGAACCGGCTCACTCAGCGCCGTCTCCCCGCGGTCCTGTGTTCTCTGGTCCTGCATGGCGCCGTCTTCGCACTCATCCTGTGGTCTCCCCGGACTCCCAAAGTCGCCGAGCCGGTGTTCTCCCTGAACGCCGTCCGGATCCAGACAGCGGGTGGCTCCCATGCAATCAGGTTGGTGTTGCCGCTGGCTCGAGACGCGGCGCACACCCGCAATCCAGACCACTACGCCGAGGCGACCAGAAAAACTCTCCTTCCGGTTCCGCCAACGCATCACAAGGCCGGCGGCGGATCGCCGAAGATGCCGCACGCCGGCGACGGCTCCGGCCTCGCCAAGAACGGCCTCGGCAGCGCCGACGAAGATCGCGATCCCGCTTTCCCCATCTTCTCGCCGCGCCCGCCCGTCACCGATCGTTCTCTTCTTCCACATTCCGAACAAAAGGTAGTCGTCGAGGTCACCGTCGACTCGCTGGGCGCTGTGGTCAGCGAGACACTGGCCAAAGGAGTCGGCAACAAGCTCGATCAGATGGTCCTCGACATCGTGAAAACCTGGAAATTCCAGCCTGCCATGATCAATGGCAAACCCGTGGCCAGCCAGGCCGAGATCATCTTCCCCTTCAATCAGAACTATCCGATCGCTCCCTCATAAAGGCATCTCTTCAAGCGAAGACTTCCCCTGTTTTGAAAGGGACGGACGGACTGCCTCCGCGTCTGACCGATCAGATCGATCGGCCGGCAGCCCCCGGGTTGGTCCGGTGCAGGTCCCTCGCCAATGCCATCTTTCACCGGGCATGAGAATGATCTGCTTCCGTCAGCACAACCTCTCCCGTTTCGAGCAGAGATTTCAGGTTCGAAAGTATCTTCGGCCAGCCTCCTGAAACAGCTTGAATGAACTTCGATTCCGCCTGCTCAATTGTGTGCGAAATGCTGAGCCGCACTGCCTCTCCATAAGGCTCGATCTCGATCGTACAGTAGGCAAAACCCTCCGCTTTCAGTTCCGGCTTGAACTCATTTCGCCACTTGAGCCTGATCCGCTTCGGCCGCTCCACTTCGAGAACCTCTCCCGTGTCGGCCACCCTTCCATCAGGAAACAGCAGGCGCCACTCTGCTCCGGTCTTCCATTCCGTTTCAATGCACATCCCCAGCCAGTATTCCTTCATTTGGTTGGGATCGGTTAGTGCCGACCATAGCTTCTCCGCTGTCGTGCGAATGAAGGTCACATAGACAAAGCTGCTCTCAGTGGCTTGGCTCACGATTCTCCCTCCAGTTTCTTCTTCAATCTTGAAAGCGCCTGCAGCCGCGGATGCTCGAACTTGCTGATCCAGCGCTCGGCAATTTCGTTAATCGGGACGGAATTGATGAAATGAAGTCTTTCTCGCCCTTCGCGTTTCCAGGAAACAAGATTGCCTTTCCTGAGAATCCGCAGATGTTTCGCAACCGCTTGCCGCGTCATGTCCATTCCAGCGCAGAGTTCGCCCAGCGTCTGGCCGTTCTTTTGGCGCAACCGGTCGAGAAGTTTGCGGCGGCTCGCGTCCGCTAGTGCTTTGAAAACTGCATCATCGTTCATCTCATAATAGGGAACCATCTGGTTCCATATCTCCACAATAGGAAACCTTTTGGTTCCCTGTCAAGCGATTTTTTGACTTGTATCGTGCGGTGACAAGCGGCACGTATCGAGTGACCAGCGGATTTCTCCTTGTTTCTCAGCGTAGTATCCTGATTCCGCTGTCCAGCCAATCATCGAAAAGTTCTGCATCGCCGACCCTGTTTGCAACGGAGAACCCATGAGCACACTGCCCGCGAAGTGCATGCGCCCCGCCGCAATTGCCTTCCTGTTTTGTCTTGCGCTGTCACCCGCCTGTCTGTTCTCTGCCGATCCGCCGGCGCTCCATCGCGGCTACTACAGCACACCCGCCATTCACGGCGACACCATCGTCTTCACCTCCGAGGGCGATCTCTGGACCGTCGATGTGCACGGCGGAGTTGCGCGACGCCTCACTTCCGATCCCGGCCGCGAGACTCAGGCCTCCATTTCTCCCGATGGCAAGACGGTCGCCTTCTCCGCGAACTACGAGGGTCCGACCGAGGTCTACACCATGCCCATCGAAGGCGGCCTGCCCCAGCGCCGCACCTGGGATGGCGATGCCCGTCCCGCCGGCTGGGCGCCCGACGGCCGTCTCATGATCTCCACCTATCGCTATTCCACGCTGCCGGAGTCGCAACTCGTCCTCATCGACTCCCATGGCGCTCGCGAAATCATTCCGCTCTCTCAAGCGGCGCAGGCCAGCTACACGCCCGATATGCATTCGCTGTTCTTTACGCGCTGGCCGCGCCAATGGAGCGAGACCAAGCGCTACCAAGGCGGATTCGCTGAAAACATCTGGCGCTATGACAGTCCCAACGAGTCCGTCCCGCTCACTTCCGACTTCGCTGGAACCTCCCACAACCCCATGTTCTGGAACGGCCGTGTCTATTTTCTTTCCGATCGCGATGGCGTGATGAATGTCTACTCGATGGACGCGCAAGGCCACGACGTCAAGCAGGAGAGCCATCAGCGCATCTTCAATGTCGAAGCGGCCTCGCTCGACAATGGCCGCATCGTCTATGCCTCAGGCTCCGACCTCTGGCTGCTCGACCTCGCCGCGGGTAACGAAGCTGTCATACCGGTCACGCTCGCCTCCGACTTCGACCAGATGCGCGAGCACTGGGTCAAAAAACCCCTCGAATACCTGACAGCGATGCATCTCTCGCCTGACGGTTCCCGCGCCGTCTTCACGGCCCGTGGCGAAATCTTCACCATGCCCGCAAAACCTGGCCGCATCATTCGCGTGGCAGGCGATTCTTCGGTGCGCTTCCGCGAAGCGCGTTTCATGCCCGACGGCAAGAGCATCGTTGCGCTCTCCACTTCCTCAGGCGAAACCGAGTTCTGGACCTTCCCGGCGAACGGCGAGGGCCAGCCTGCGCAATTGACCAATGATGCCCACGTGCTCCGCTGGGAAGGTGTTCCCTCGCCCGATGGCCAGTGGCTTGCTCATCGCGACAAGGACCAGCAACTCTGGCTTTACAACTTCAAGACCAAGCAGAACAAACGCATCGCCACCTCAATGAATGGCGATTTCAATGACCTCTCCTGGTCGCTCGATAGCCGCTGGCTCGCCTATGTCGAGACTGCATCCGACCTCTTCGATCAAATCAAGGTCCTCAATGTCGACTCGGGCGCCATCCAGCCCGTCACCTCCGATCGCTACAACAGCGATAAGCCCGTGTGGAGTTCCGACGGCAAGTGGCTCTACTTCATCTCGGACCGCATGCTCAAAACCACCATCGAGTCGCCGTGGGGGCCGCGCGAGCCGGAACCCCACTTCGACCACGCCGTCAAGATCTACCAGGTTGCCCTCGTTCCTGGCCTGCGTTCGCCTTTCCTGCCGCCCGACGAGTTGCATCCCGATTCCAAGCCAGACGAGCAGAAGTCCGTCGACGACAAATCGAAAGAGACGAAGCCGTCAGCCGACGACAAGAAGGCCGCCGAAAAATCCGCCTCTGACAACAAGGAGAGCAAAGACGAAAAGAAGGATGAGAAAAAGCCCGTCGAAGTCAAAATCGATTTCACTGATCTCGCTTCGCGCCTCGAAGAAGTCCCAGCGCCTCCCGGCAACTACGACGCCTTGCAGGCAACCGAAAAGCGTCTCTGCTGGCTCAGCTCCGCTGACGACAGTTCCGAACACCGGGCCCTGCAATGCCTCGACATTGCCAACAAGGGCGACGAACTCGACACCGTCATGTCCGATGTGAAAGGCTACGAGATCTCTCTCGACCGCAAGAAGCTGTTGGTCCGTAAAAATGACGACTTCTACATATTCGATTCCGATGTGAAGGGCTCCGGCCTCTCCGATCCCAAGGCCCTCGCCAAGTCCGGCATCAACCTTTCCCACTGGACCATCACTACGACTCCTCGCGATGAGTTCCGCGGCATCTTCCTTGACGCCTGGCGCCTCGAACGCGACTACTTCTACGACCGAAATATGCAGGGCGTCAACTGGGTGGCCATGCGCGATCGCTACCTGCCTCTCGTCGACCGTGTCGCCGATCGCGACGAGCTGAACGAGGTCATCGCCCAGATGGTCGCCGAGCTCTCCGCCCTGCACACCTTCGTTG